>Ga0153956_1000068_pt1 | contig 129641 bp, 115 predicted proteins | sample TSFL040MetaG_FD_104704 | JGI IMG/M metagenome (GOLD analysis project Ga0153956, IMG submission 104704) | Attine ant fungus gardens microbial communities from Florida, USA - TSFL040 MetaG | ecosystem: Host-associated > Fungi > Mycelium > Unclassified | place: USA: Florida, Wekiwa Springs... | reverse complement strand
TGAAGCGGACTTCTGAACCTGAACCACACGAGAATCATAAACTTGCCAGTGTCCCTTTAATTCCGAAGTTCGCATCAAAGGTCGCCGCAAGGACATGCGAACTTCGGAATCGGGACACTAGGGCGGCCTCGATTTAACGGAATTATCCTCGCGCCGTGCTCGGCTTCATGCCGGGCATTTCCGTTTTGAAGGGCTGATATTTTCGGCTCCGCTTATCGCACCACCTCGCGGTGCTCGTCATCGATCCGGCGGGTCCGGCCGAGTTTGTCCAGATGCTCCAGCAGGGGGATCGCCACCCGGCGGCTGGTCCCCAATGCCTGTCGTGCCTGACTGGTCGTGAAGGGTTGCGGCAGTTGCGCCAGCGTTTCGGTCGCGAGCGCCGGCGCGGACGGCAGCAGCACCACGCTCCCTTCAAGCCGTAACACCCGCTGGGCTCGCTCCGCTGCCGCCAATTCGCGAATCCCCAGGCCGAGGGCTGCCAGATCGCCGGCCAGCGGTGCGAGGAAGGGATTTGCGAGCAGCCGCGTTTCGAGCTTGGCTATCCCCGCCTCGGCGCGGCCAAGATCGACGCGGACTCGCGGCAGCCGGACGTACCCGTTGTGTTGTTCGAGGTCGGCATCCGCGGCAAGTTGATCGATGAAATGCGCCGCGGATGGACCGAGCGCGTCGCGCATGGCGCCTTGCGAGAGGCCGGGCGTAAGCTGGTCGCGCGCGGCGTCGTTCTCCACCAGCGTTCGCAGTTGCCGTTGCCATCCGTCATACGCAGGAGCATGTACCCACCAGCCGTTGAACTCGCGGACCTCCGCTGGCGGTGAGGCATCGTTCTCCACGAGATTGATCTGACGGAGATAGCCTACGTCCACGGCACCCCGGCTGGCCACCTTGGCCAGCACGTCGCCCTCGGGTGGCATGGCGGCCAGTGCAGCCTTGCGCCGGGCGCTGTCTCCGCGGCGCGGCAGCCGCGGCGGATCGGGATCCAGCACACCGACGCCGCCGAGCATGCGGTGGCGCGCCGGATCGCGCAGCAGCAGCCGATCGCCCACAATCAGCGGCAGCGGCCAGCCGAAAGCGATCCGGGCATGCTCGGCATCGAAACTGCGCAGCCGGGCCGGCACCGCCGCCGTCCCGACATGCACCGTGAGTTGTTCGGGCACTTCGTCGAGCGCCGCACCGCCAATGCGGCGCACATCGGCGGCCGCCGCCATGAACCACGCGCCCTGCGCGATCAGCGCCTGTCCGCGGCCGATGTCACCCGCGGGCGCGCCGCGCAGGTTGACGGCCGCGCGAGTCATGGGGCGGAGTTTGTCGGCGGGCGTATCCCGCGATTCCAAGGCACGGATGGATACTTCGCGGGGCTCGCGCCCGTCGCCGACCACCACGAGCCGGTCATCCTTGGCGAGCGTACCGGCGACGAGCGTGCCCGTGACCACGGTGCCCGCTCCGGACACGCTGAACGAGCGGTCGATCCAAAGCCGCAGCCGTCCGCCGGCGTCAGGCGCAGGCGCTTTCGCCAGGACTTCGTCGAGAACGCGCCGCAGGTCATCCAGTCCGGTGTTCTGCAGGGCCGATACGGCGACCGCCGGCGCATCGCGCAGGCCGGTGATTGCGAGCTCGCCGCGGGCGCGCTCGATCGTCGCCGCCACGCGATTGGGCGCGCGGTCGGCCTTCGTCACCACGATCAGACCGTGGCTGATGCCGAGCGCCGCGATGGCATCGCGATGTTCGGCCGATTGCGCCGACCAGCCTTCGTCGGCGGCCACCACGAAGCACACGACCGGCGCCGTCGCCAAACCGGCCAGCGCATTGCGGATGAATCGCCCGTGGCCGGGCACGTCCACGAAGGCGACCTCGCGCCCGGAGGGCAGGGTGGTCCAGACGAAGCCGAGGTCGATGGTGAGCCCGCGCCGCCGTTCTTCCTCCCAGCGGTCCGGCTCCATTCCGGTCAGCGCGCGCACCAGCGTGCTCTTGCCGTGATCGACGTGACCCGCCGTCGCGACGACGTGCGTCGTCATCGCGTGTCGCCGGCGCCGCCGATCGTCCCGGCGGCGCCGGCGTTGCGGCGATTGGCGGAGGCGGACAGGAATCGAACCTGCCAGACCGAGATACTCGGTCTCACCGGTTTTGAAGACCGGGAGGACCACCAGGAACCTAAACGCCTCCGAGCGCTCTCACATCGAACACTCATCTCGCCGAGCGATCTCCCTTGACGGCCTGTGCTTGACCGGTGAATTGGTGCCACACAGGGCAGCAGGCGGCAACATCCATCTGCTCGCGCCGGGTGTGGCGTTGTGGGCGTGCGGGTGAGGGAGGGAAGCAGCGAACCGCCAAGGGAAGCTCTACGATCTCCCGATCTGATCGAGAAAATCCTTGACGGTGTAAACGACGCCGGTGTTCGACGCCTCGTATCCGGGCAGGGCGGCGATCGCCTGGTTGAATTCCTCGCCCTTCATCAGATCGAGGACGCGCCGCATCGCCTCGGTTTCCAGAAATGACTGGCGACAGGCGAAAACGTAGTCCTCGGTCATAAGGCGTATGAAATCGAGATTGAAATGCCGCGCCGCGGCCTCGACCCCAAAGCTGACGTCCGCCATTCCGCTGGCGACATAAGCGGCGACGGCCGCGTGGGTGAATTCGATTTGCTGCGCGCCGTTGATGTCGGCTTCGTCGATGCCATGCAGCGTCAGGAGCTGGTCGAACAGAAGCCGCGTACCGGAGTCGTGGTCGCGGTTGACGAAACGCACATCGCTGTTTGCGATGTCCTTTAGCGATCTGATATTCAGCGGATTGCCGCGCTTGACCATCAACCCCATTTCGCGCGTGACGAAGCTGATGACACGGTGCAGGCGCGGATCGAGCCATTCCTTGCACGCCTGAATGCCTTGAGCGCGCAATTCGCCGCGTGGCAAGTGAACGCCGGACAGGTCGCATGCTTCCTGCGCGAGAGACGCCAGAGAATGCTGGTTGCTCACATAGCGCAGATCGACGCCGATGCCGGGATCGCGGTCGAGCAGCTCGCGCAGTTTCGATACGGCGAAGCCATGGCTCGCATGAACGCGAATGACGGAAGGGCGTTGCTGCAGGAAGGGCTTGATCTCGGTCGCAAGTTCCTGCGCTAGATTTTCAAGCAGTGGCCCGAGCCGCGCTTGCATCCGTTCGCCGGCCCACACGAGTTTCTCGCCGAACGGTGTCAGCCGCGAGCCTTTGCCGCGCTGGGTCTCCACCAGCGCGACGCCGAAGAACTGCGACCAGTGCTCGATCAGATTCCAGACGTGGCGATAGGACAGACGCGCGTCGTTGGCCGCGCTGCTGATTTTCCCGGTTTTGCGGATCTCGTTGAGGACGCCCAGCATCACGACGACGCTCTGAGGGCTGTCCGCTTTTTGAAATCGCCAGACCGTCTCGATGTCGATGTGCAGCATGTTTCCTCATTCTTTCCGAGTGACGAACTGAGAAAAAGATCGCAGCCGAAATGTCGCCGACCTCTCCCATATGGCCCATGATATTCCGGTTCAGCTTGAGCTACTGTACCGGCGCGATCGGGTAATGATCCATGTCTTCGGTCCTGACCGTCACGGGCGCGACGCAATTCAGGCGGATGCCGAACTCCGCCCACTCGAACGCCAGCGTCTTCATCATCGCAGGCACGCCGCCCCGCGCCGCCGCCGTATGTGCGAAGCCGCTCAGGCCTGACCGGATGCAGGCCGTGACGAAGACAATCGAGCCGCCGTGCTCCAGCATGAAGCGATCCGCGACGGCCTTGGTCATTTGCCATGAGCCGATCAAATTGTTGCGGATGACGGTCTCAAAACCCTTGTTGTCGAGCTCGCGGCTGAATGGTGAAGTCGCTCTTCCTCTCTCAAACTTCAAGCCATTCCTTGCGGATGGAGTCATTTGCCTTGAGCGCCTCGGGCGTACCCTCGAATACGATGCGTCCGTGTCCCATAATGTAGACGCGATGCGAAATCCTCAACGCGATCGACAGCTTTTGTTCAACGAGCAGGATGGCGACTCCGGCTTTCGCAATGTGCGCGATCAGGTCGCCAACCTGCTGCACGATCAGCGGCGCCAATCCCTCGGTTGGCTCGTCGATCATGATGAGCTCGGGATCGCCCATCAGCGTGCGGCAGGTCGTCAGCATCTGCTTTTCCCCGCCGGAGAGGACACCGGCTGACGTATCCGCGCGGGCAGCGAGATTCGGAAACATGTCCAGCATGTCTTCCATGCGCCATTTGCCGGGACGGCGTGTGTTCTTGACCCCGAGCAGAAGGTTCTGCCGCACCGTGAGGCTCGGAAAAATGTCGCGATGTTCCGGGACGTATCCCAGCCCGAGATGAGCGATCTTGTAGCTCGGCAGGCCGGCAATGTCGTGCCCCTTGAAGCGGACGATGCCGTGCGGCGGCACCTCGCCCATGATCGCCTTGACCGTGGTGGAGCGGCCGACGCCGTTGCGGCCCAGCAGGCTCACGACCTCCCCCGCCTCGATATGGAGGTCGACTCCCTGGAGAATGTGACTCTTCCCGTAGTAGGCGTGGAGATCTTTTACTTCCAGCATCAGGTCGCCTCCTCACCGAGATAGGCTTCCTTGACCTTTGGATTGCCGCGGATTTCATCGGGCGAGCCGGAAGCGATGATATGCCCGTAGACCAATACCGAAATACGATCCGCCAATCCGAACACCACACTCATGTCGTGTTCGACGATCACGAGCGTCCGGCCTTCCGTGAGGCGGCGGATCAGGGCAACGGCGCGCTCGGTTTCAGCATGGCTCATGCCGGCGGTCGGCTCGTCGAGCATGATGACATCGGCGCCGCCGGCGATGGTGATGCCGATCTCCAGCTCGCGCTGTTCGGCGTATGTCAGAAGGCCGGCCGGCACGTCGCGACGATGGAACAAATTGATATCGTCCAGGATTTCAGCGGTGCGCTGCCGCACCTCGGGCAGATCGTCCACATTCTTCCAGAATGCGTAGCGATGGCCGGTTGCCCAAAGCACGGCGCAACGCACGTTTTCCCAGACCGTCATACGGGCGAAGACGTTGGTGATCTGAAACGAACGCGACAGTCCGCGGCGATTGATCTCGAACGGCCTCAACCCGGAAATCAAATCGCCATTCAGGCGAATTTCGCCGGACGTGGGGGCGATATGGCCGCTGATGAGATTGAATGTGGTGGATTTCCCGGCACCGTTGGGGCCGATAACGGCATGGCGTTCACCCTTCGCGACACTCAGGTTGAGGCCATGAATGATACCCACATTTCCGAAGCGCTTCTCGACGTCGCGAATCTCGATTGCTGCCGTCATGCGAGGTATCCCCGATCGCGAGCTCCGGTTGTGGCACGGTCCCAGGCTTCCGCGATGCGCCGCCATGTGAGTCGGGCGACGAGGTATCCGCCGACAATCATCGCGATCGCGACGATCCAGGTCGAGGGTGCCGTTGCGTTGAAAGGTATGCCGAACAGATTGATCGCATTTCCTTCGCCCTGATTTGCAGTGTAACGCGCAATCGTCTCGATTCCGAGAATGACACCGCAGATCAGCACCAGCGTCGGGAGTAGTGCGATCAGATAGGACGGGATTACCGTGCGCAACGTTCCGGCACGGATCAACGGCCGGTGCATCATCAGGATTCCGGCAATGCCACCCGGCGAAAACATCACAATGCCGATGAAAATGATGCCGAAATAGAGCTGCCAGACGGAGGTCAGGCTCGTCAATCCGAGTTGCAGGTACGTCACGAGGATGGCGCCGAGGATCGGGCCGAAGAAATACGCGGTGCCGCCGATGAATGTGGCGAACAGCACGAGACCGGACTGAACCGCGCCGAGATAGGCCGAATTCGCGATCTCGAAATTGATCGCGGTCAATCCGCCGGCGATGCCCGCGAACAGGCCGGAAAAACAACAGGCGAGATAGCGCACGACGTGCGGATCATATCCGATGAACTCGACCCGCTCCGGGTTGTCGCGGACCGCATTGCAAATCCGTCCGAACGGTGTGCGGGTCAGCGCATACATCGCGATCGCCGCGATCATCACCCAGAACGCAATCAGGTAGTAGATTTGAATTTGCGGCCCAAAGGTCCAGCCGAACATATGCGGCAGCGCGGTGCGGTCGGTGGTGATACCGGATTCTCCACCGAACAGGCTGCGCAGAATCAACGACGACGAGGCAACCAGCTCACCGATGCCGAGCGAAATCATCGCGAACACCGTGCCGGCACGTCGGGTCATGACCCAGCCGATTACGGCCGCGAAGCAAAGCCCTCCGAGGCCTCCGAACAGCGGAATGAAGGGAAGCGGAATCGGCCATCCATGCGCGGCGGCAGCATTCATCATATGCACGACGGCGAAGCCGCCAAGGCCGTAGTAGACGGCATGGCCAAACGACAGCAGCCCGGTCTGGCCGAGCAGGATGTTGTAGGACAGGGCGAAAATGATCGATATCCCGATCAGGCTGAACGATGTCAGCGAGCCGCCCGACGGGAAGATCATGGGCAGCGCGACGAGTCCGATCGCGGCGATCAGCCAGATGGCGTAGAATTTCAAATCTTGACTGCGAGCCGTCGCGGCAATCGGCGAAGCAGGGCGAGCGGCGTCGGTCATGTTTCGCGTGTCCCCATCAGGCCCATCGGGCGGACGATCAGGATCAGCACCAGCAGCACATAGGGCAGGATCGGCGCGATCTGTGCGATCGTGACATTCCAGATGTCGGTCAGCACCGAAGAACCCATGCTCGGGTCGAGCGGCCCGAAGGCGCTTGCGAGCGATCCGTTCAGCGCAACCGCAAAGGTCTGAATCAGTCCAATCACCAGCGAGGCGATGAACGCACCGGGCAACGACCCGAGACCGCCGAACACGATCACGACAAACAGGATCGGGCCGAGCAGGCCGGCCATGTCGGATTGCGTCACCAGCGCGGGGCCGGCGATGACGCCGGCCACGCCGGCCAGCGCGCAGCCGACGCCGAATACCAGCATGAATACCCGCCCGACGTTGTGGCCGAGGTGAGCCACCATGTTGGGATGCGTCAGCGCTGCCTGCACGATCAGTCCGACGCGGGTCCGCTTGAGTACGATCAGCAGCACCACGAAAATCAGTACGGATACGGCGAGCATGAAAATCTTGAAGGCGGGATAGTTCGTGGAAAATATGGTGAAGGCGGGAAAGTCGAGCAGCTCGGGCACCCGGTAATCGACCGGGCTTCTGCCCCAGATCATCGATACGATTTCCTCGATCGCAAACGCCAGCCCGAACGTCAGCAGTAATTCAGCGACGTGACCGTGCTTGTGGGTATTGCGCAGACCGTAGCGTTCCACGGCCATGCCGATTGCGCCGACAAGCAGCGGCGCAAGGATCAGCGCGGGCCAGAATCCAATCCATTTTGTCAGTTGGTATCCGAAAAATGCACCCAGCATGTAGAAGCTGGCATGCGCGAAATTAAGCACGCCCATCATGCTGAAGATGACAGTCAGCCCGCTCGACAGCAGGAACAGCAGCATCCCGAACAACACGCCGTTCAGGGTGGATATAACGATCAGTTCAAGCACGATGCCCTCGCTGGCTTCTCGAGCAGCTTGATGGGGAGCAACGAAGGAGTCCAGCCGGTTTCGCCGTAAAACCGTCTCGCGGAAGGCCCACCCCCGCGACCGGCGCGGGGATGGGCGCTTGCCGTGCGGATTACGGCCGCTTCATTTTGCAGGTCGTCGGCACCATGGTTTGTGCGGTGTCGACCTTGGCCGTCAGATGCCATCCCCAGCCGGTTTTTTCCTCATCGAACGGCTCATTGGATTTGAGGCTTCCGAACGAGGAGATGTAGATCGGCTGGAAGAACTGATGATCGTCCTTGCGCATGAACCCTTCATCGCCGTCGAGCGGCTCGAACTTCATGCCATCGAGCGCCGCAGCGACCTTCACCGGATCGAGCGACTTGGCCTTCTCCGCGGCGGCCTTAAACATCCGGATTTCATTGACGGCGCGCGGATACCAGAGCGACATGTTGGCCTTGGCCCGGAACGCCTTCTCGAAGTCCATCGACGGCTGGTAGCCGGCGTTCGGAATGCCCTCGGTGATCTGGAACACCTGATGATCGAGTCCGGTCTGCTTGATCGCAGTCGGGCCGCCGGCGCCGCCGGCATAGTAGGTGTACCAGTTGACCTTCAGCCCGGCATCGGCGGCCGCCTTGAGCAGCAGGGCGATATCCTGTCCCCAGTTGCCGGTAACCACGCTGTCGGCGCCTGACGCCTTGATCTTGGCGACGTAGGGCGAGAAGTCCGTGACCTTCAGCAGCGGAACCAGTTCGTCACCGACGATCTGAATGTCTGACCGCTTTGCTGCCAGCATCTTTCTTGCATCCGCCCGCACCGATTGGCCGAACGAATAGTCCTGATTGATCAGGTAAACCTTTTTGATCGAAGGCACGCCCTTCATGTAGTTGGTGAGGGCTTCCATCTTGATGTCCGAGCCGGCATCCCAACGGAAGTGCCAGAAGCTGCATTTTTCGTTGGTCAGCGCCGGATCGACTGCGGCGTAGTTGAAGTAAAGCACTTCCTTGCCGGGATTGCGCGTGTTGTGCTTGGTGACGAAATCTTCCAGAGCGGCAGCAACGGACGAACCGTTGCCCTGCGTGATGTAGTGGATGCCGGCGTCGATCGCTTTCTGCGCTTGAACCAGGCTTTCCTGCGGATTGACCTTGTTGTCGAGCGGAACGATCTCAACCTTGTGGCCGAGAATGCCGCCCTTGGCGTTGAGCTCGTCGGCCAGATACTGGAACGTCTTCAGGCCGCCTTCGCCGATGCTGGCGCCGCCTCCCGACAACGGATCGATGTAGCCGATCTTGACCGTATCCTCGGCCGCCGCCGATCCTGCGGCCATGCCGAGCATCGACAGCCCGAGTGCGGTCATGACAAGTATATTTCTCATAGATTTCCTCCTGGTTGGATGTTGTCGTTTTCTTGAAAGAGGCCTCTTTGTTAAGAGTGCCCAGCTCCCGTGCCTATCGTCTTCCGGGACGTATCGAATGAGCGGGGCGCTTTTCTCTTTCGATGTTTCAACGTTAGCTTTGATCGGTCTTGGTCTGTAATTTTAGGCTTTCCAGCAAGCACTTCTATTGTTGGCTCACTAGTGAGTGAATAATTATTCACAAGATCGTGCCCGCTGCAATCCGATTTAAGTCTATTCCGCGCCTTTTCGGCGCTTGCAAACGGCCAGAAATCCTGCCGCCATAAACGTCGCCATTCGCTCTTTGATGGCAAGGTAGTCGTTGGACTTGCATACGCCGCCGGAGAGCTTGTCGATGCGCCCCGTCTGCGCGAGCGTGAGCATCAGCGCCCCGGTGACGAAGTGGTACCCCCAAAAGATGTCCTCTGCCGAACAATCCGGCAGCGCTTTCTTGAGAAGGCCGATCAGGCGCAGAACCACGGGGTCGAAATGCTGGTCCATCATCTCGGCGCCCCATTCGGGCGTATTCGCGACCTGCGCACCCAATGCGCCGTAGTTCCTCCAGCCTTCGCCGCCCTCGATGTAAAGATCGAGATCGCTGTCGAGGAATACGCGCAGGGCTCCCTCGACGGTCGGTTTTCCTCCCGTCATGGTGTCGTACTCGTCGAGCAGCGTCATGCGCCGTTCGCTCGTAACCACCGCACGTCGTGCGAAGACGGCATCGAACAGCTTTTTCTTGTCCTCGAAATAGTAGTTGATCAGTGTGTGATGCACGCCGATGCGCTTCGCGACGTCCTTTAACGTAACTCCATAAAATCCGTTTCTCGAAAAGAGAAACTCGGCAGCATCAAGTATGTGCTGCATCATGTCGGCTCGCCGTTCGGCTTTGGCCGAGCCTTTGCGCCGGAGTTTCGTATCTGCGACCAAGCTGCGCCCCTTTTTCCGCGATTGCCGCGCACCAACCGGCAACGGCGCTCATCGGGATCATACGCAGTCGCAATCCACAATCACAGTCCGGAGTTGAATTCGCTGTCGAGCAATGGTGCGCCGCTTCCGGACGAAATCGGAGTTGCGATAGAAGTGCGGGCCGATCGTTTCATGATCGGCCCGCAGATCGTTCGGTCAGGCGATGGTTTTGAGATAGAGGCTCGGGTCGAAGTATTTGCTGGCCGGGGTGAAATCCCTGACGCCGGCATTGGCCATGAAGAAGTCGGTCGACTGTTGCAGCCACTTGGTAACCGTGCCGTCCGAGTACTTGGCCTTCCATTCGGCGGCGGTGAACATCTTCTGCGCCTTGAAGGACTCGTCGATGTCGGCCATCGGCGTCTGGCTGTAGTGGTTCTTCTGCAGGGCCGTCATGGCTTCCTTGGGGTTCGCGACGATGTAGTCGTTGGCCTCGGCCCACCCCTTGATCAGCTTGGCGAGCGTCTGCTTGTTCGTCTCGCTTTCATAATAGGTGTTGGCCGCCGCCCAGCCGCCGATGATCGCAGCCTCGGGATAATAGGCCGATGCGTCCGCGAGCTTCACGGCGCCCGGCACCTTGTCGCGCACGGTCACATTGAAGGGCACCCACAAGGCGACCGCGGGAACCGCGCCGGAAATGAACGAGGTGACCGCCGCCGACATGTTCTGGTTGACGAGTTCGACCTCCTTGGGATCGATCTTGTTGGCGCGCAGCGCCTTATCGAGGAACACGTGGGCGGTGGTGCCGATCGCTGTGGCGATCCGCTTGCCCTTGAGGTCCGCGAAGGATTTGATACCCTGATCCGAGCGCACCCAGAGCTGGGCGGTCGCGACCTCGATATCGTTGATCAGGAAGACCTTCCCCTGACCGCGAGCCGGGAAGTTCGAGAGCACGGCCCCGGTGGCGAGCACATCGAGGCTTCCGCCGATCAGGGCCTGAAAAATCTCGAGGCCCGTGTTGAATTGGCGCATTTCCAGGTCGAGGCCCTGCTTGGCAAATGTGCCGCGATCCAGGCCGCTCCAGATCTGGCCGTCGACCGCCACCGTATGCAGATAGCCGACGCGGATCTTCGTCTTGGCCTGCGCGATCGCGGGTGCAGCGACAGCGAGGCTTCCCAGCGCGAGGCCGGTCGTTGTCAGGAATTGTCGTCGATCCATGGTATAGTCCTCCCTCTGCTTTTTTAGATTATTCCGAAAAAGATACGGGCCGCATCTGGGCTTGCTGCGCCTGATATTCTCTCATGACCAGTTCGCGAATGTGACTGCGCAATTCGCCGAATTCCGGACGCTCCTGTATCGACACGTCGCGCGGATAGGCGAACGGCACGTCGATGATCTCCCGGATGCGCGCCGGCCGTGCCGTCACCACCACGATCCGGGAAGCGAGATAGATCGCTTCCTCGACCGAGTGTGTGATGAGCATGACGGTCTTGCCCTCGGCTGCGAGCACCTGAAGCAAAAGCGTCTGCATGTTGGCTCGGGTCTGGGCGTCGAGCGCGCCAAACGGCTCGTCCATCAGAAGGAACTGAGGTTTGACTGCATAGGCGCGGGCAATGGCGAGCCGTTGCCGCATGCCGCCCGACAGATGCTTCGGGTAGGAGTTGGCGAAATCCGCGAGCCCCATCAATTCGAGATAGTGGGAGCAGATGGCTTCGCGCTCGGGAGCCGGAATCCGGTTCGCCGTGAGTTGCAGGCCGAAGGCGATGTTCTGTTTCACCGTCAGCCAGGGAAACACGCCGTATTCCTGGAAGATCACGCCGCGTTCGGGACCGGGGCCGCTGACTTCGGCACCGCCGAACAACACGCGGCCGGTGGTCGGCTTCTGAAAGCCGGCCAGCATGCTCATCATCGTGGTTTTGCCGCAACCGGACGGTCCGATGACGGCGATGAAGTCGCCGTCATGGATGTCGTAGGTCACGTCCTCGACGACCTGCAGCGGGCCCTTCGGCGTATCGAAGGCCAGCGAGACATGCTCGAACTGGGCGCGTTTGGGCTTGGAAGCCGTCATGTTATCGCTCGTTCCTGCCACACCAGCAGGCGCGCGCTGATTTTCCGCAAGATCAGGTCCATCAGCAGCGCAATGCATCCGATGCAGATGATGCCGACGTAGATGACGTCGAGCAGGAAGTAGGTCGATGCATTCTGGATCATGGCGCCCAATCCGCGCTGGGCGGCGATCAGTTCGGATGCCACCAGCGTCGCCCACGCCACACCCAGCGCCACGCGGAGCGCGGTGAGGATGTGCGGCACGGTGAGTGGGATGATGACTTTCCGGAAGATCTCGAATTCGCCGGCGCCGAGCGCCTTCGCGACGCGGATATACAGCGGCGTGATCTGGGAGACGCCCTCGTACATCACGATCACGCCGGAGAAGAACGATGCGTAGAACAGAATCACGAGCTTTGCGACTTCGTCGACACCGAAATAGACAATGACAAGCGGGATCAGTGCGATCGGCGGCAGGGCGCGGAAGAAATTGATCATCGGATCGGCGAAAGTCCGGGCTGACTTGTACCATCCGAGCAGAAAGCCGACAGGTACGGCAGCCATGATCCCGAGAATGACGCCGAGAAAGACACGCTGGCTGGATATGTAGATATCCAGCAGAAGGTTTTCGTGCAGCAGCAGCTCGACGAATTTCTTTGCGACTTGATGCGGTGCCGGAATCAAGGATTCGTTGACGAGGCCGCTCCAGCGAACGCCGTACCAGATCAGGATCACGCCGGCCCACGGCGCAAGTCCCAACAAGAAACGCCTCGCGGTGCGTCCGTTCATTCGGCTTCCGGCAGAATTGCAGTTGCGATGGGTCAAGTCATATTATAAATAGGATGACCAGACAAGAGGCGTCACCACACCCACAGGCGCTCCGGATTTCATCGATGGCACCGCCACCCTTCACCATCCGCAGCGTTCAGGCCTTCTGCTATCGCTACCCGCTGTCGACGCCGGTGGTGACGTCATTCGGACGAATGCTGAATCGTCCCGCGGTTTTTGTTCGCGTTGAAGATGTGGACGGGATTGCCGGCTGGGGCGAAGTCTGGTCAAATTTTCCTTCCTCCGGAGCCGAACACCGCGCGCGTCTCGTGAATGAAGTATTGGCGCCCGCAATCCTGAACGCCGCTTTTTCCACGCCGTCGGATGTTTTCGCACGGCTGACGCAGGGTACATCGGTACTCGCTTTGCAATCGGGAGAGCCGGGGCCGTTCGCGCAGGCGATTGCGGGTATAGATCTCGCCGTATGGGACATGCATGCAAAGCGGCAACGAAGCCCGCTCTGGAAATTGCTTGGCGGCCATAGCGCGACGATCAGAGTTTATGCCAGCGGCATCAATCCCACGGGATCGCAGCAGATGGCCGAAGCCGCGTTGCGCCGCGGCCATCGTGCGTTGAAGCTGAAGGTCGGATTTGAGCCCGATGCGGATCGCGCAAATCTTGCCGCGCTTCGAGGCCTTGTTGGCGATGGTATGCTGGCTGCGGACGCCAACCAGGCGTGGTCGGTTGCGAAGGCGCTGGAGATCGCGCCGCGCTTTGCGGAGGTTGATCTGGCCTGGCTTGAGGAGCCGATCCGCGCGGACCGGCCCTGGCAGGAGTGGCAGGACTTGCATCGCGCGCTGCCCATGCCGCTCGCCGCTGGAGAGAATATTGCCAGCCACAGCGGTTTTGCGCATGTGCTTGGCGACGATGTGTTGCGGGTTGTGCAGCCGGATATCGCAAAGTGGGGCGGGCTCAGCATGTGTTCCGGCATCGCGCACGATATTTTGACGTCCGGCAAGATGTTCTGTCCGCACTATCTCGGCGGCGGCATCGGCCTGCTCGCATCGGCGCATCTATTGGCCGGCATCGGCGGCGGCGGGTTGCTGGAAATCGACTCGAACGACAATCCGTTGCGCGATCGGTTCTGTGGGCCCGTTGCCGATGTCGTGGACGGCATGGTCACACTCAGTGACGCACCGGGCCTCGGGATCGAACCAGACTCGGCCTCAGTCGAACAATACCGGACGGTTTGAGCCGGCGGACACATCGCAGATGGCAGCGCAAGGTTACGACTACATTATCGTGGGAGCCGGGTCGGCGGGCTGCGTGGTTGCAAACCGGCTGTCGGCCGATCCCTCGTGTCGTGTGCTGCTGCTCGAAGCCGGCGGGTCCGATCGCAATTTCTGGCTGAAACTTCCGGTCGGCTATTACCGCACCATCTTTAACGAGCGCTTTTCCCGTCTATTCAAGACTGAACCGAGTGAGACAACCGGCGGCCGCACGATTGTCTGGCCGCGCGGCCGCGTGCTTGGCGGATCGTCGTCGATCAACGGCCTGATTTTCATTCGCGGTCAGCATGAGGATTTCGACGACTGGGATCGCCTCGGTGCGAAAGGCTGGAGCTATCGCGAATTGCTTCCGTACTTTCGACGTTACGAACGCTATCGCGGCGGCGAGACTCAGTATCACGGCGGATTTGGCGAGTTTGCCGTCTCCGACCTGCGCAACAACAATCCGGCATCGGCGGCCTGGGTCGAGGCCGGCGCCGAGTTCGGGCTGCCGCGCAATCCGGATTTCAATGGCGAAACGACGTTCGGTGTCGGTACCTATCAGCTTGGTATCGGTAGGCGCTGGCGCACCAGTTCGGCCTCGGCATTTCTCAAGCCCGCGGCGAAACGGCCCAATCTGACGATTATCACCGGGGCACACGTCAGCAAGGTGACATTCAAGGGACGGATTGCCTCGGGCGTCGAGTGGACCTGCAACGGGCAGGTCCACAGCGCCGCGGCCGATCGCGAGGTTATTCTGTCGGCTGGAGCATTGCAGTCGCCGCAGTTGCTGCAGCTTTCGGGCGTCGGCCCATCCGATCTGTTGCGTGGACTCGGCATCCCGGTTGTTGCGGAATCCCCGGACGTCGGACGCAATCTGCAGGACCATTATCAGGCCCGGCTTATCGTGCGGCTGAAGGATCGCATTTCCCTGAACGATCAGGTCCGCAATCCGGTCGAGCTTGCCAAAATGGGTTTGCAGTGGCTGCTGGCCGGCAACGGTCCGCTGACGGTGGGGGCGGGGCAGGTCGGCGGCGCCGCCTGCACCGAATTCGCAAACGGCGGGCGTCCCGACGTCCAGTTCAACGTCATGCCGCTGTCGGTGGACAAGCCCGGCGATCCCTTGCACACCTATTCCGGATTCACCGCGTCAGCGTGGCAGTGCCATGGCAAGTCGCGTGGGACTTTGGCCATCCGGTCGGCCGATCCGTTCGCACAGCCCCGTATCGAGCCGAACTATTTCGCCGAGGAGATCGATCGCAAGACGCTGGTTGCCGGGCTGAAAATATTGCGCGAGATTTTCCAGCAGCGTTCGTTTCGCGGTCTCTGGGACATCGAGATGGTGCCGGGTGAGGCCGTCAATTCCGACTCAGGTCTGTGGGATTTCGCGCGGACTACCGGTGGCACCGTGTTTCACTGCGTCGGCACCTGCCGGATGGGAAGCGGCGATGCGAGCGTTGTCGATCAGAATTTGCGGGTCCGCGGCGTGGAGCGGTTGCGCGTGATAGACGCTTCCGTGATGCCGCAGATCACATCCGCGAATACGAATGCAACCAGCCTGATGATCGGGGAAAGGGGTGCCGCTCTTGTCATGTCGTAGCGGGGCTCGCTAGCTCGGAGAACGTGGGATGGATTTGATCTCGGACAGTCACGTCCCCAAATATGCCCAGATCGCCGATATCTTCCGGCAACGGATCGCGCGCGGCATCTGGGGCCAGGGCTACAGATTGCCGGCGAACGAATTGCTCGCGGCCGAGTTCGGTGTCTCGCGCGTGACCGTCCGCCAAGCGGTCGAATTGCTGGCGCAGGACGGCATCATCGCCGCCCAGCAGGGCCGCGGCACCTTCGTCATCGGAACGCTGAAACAGGACCGGTGGCTCAAGGTGGAGACGACACTGTCCGACCTTGCCGAGGTCTATCGCGATACCTCGCCCGAGATCATCAACATCTCGGAAAGCCGCACCGATGCGCCGCTGTTTCCCCAGGACGGCAAGCCGGCCGCGAAATACGTTTTCATGCGCCGCCTGCATTCGCGGCACAAGCAGCCGTACTGCATCATCTCGATCTATCTCGACGAGAGGGTCTTCCGCAAATTTCCGAAACGGTTCCGCAACGAGACGGTGATTCCGATTCTGAAGAATCTCAGCGATCCTCAGATCACCAGCGCGCGGCAGACCTTGACGATCGGAACGGCCGATCTTGAAGCAGCGAAGCTGCTGCGGATTCCCCTGAATTCGCCGGTTGCCGAGGTGCGGCGTGTCTTTGCGTCGTCCGACCGGACCGTCATCTATCTCGGCGAAGTCACCTATCGCGGCGATTTCATTCGCATCGACATGGACCTGCGTCCCTGACGGACGCCGTCCGGAAGCCGGCCCGCTAGGAAGCGGCCGAACCTTTGTTCCTTGTCAATTGTTGTACAAGAGCCTCGATACGATCCATGTCTCTCACATGCAGGTCGCGTTGGGGGAATGGGATTTCGATGCCTTCCTTGCGAAAACGTTTCAGGATTTCCAGCCGGACTTCGTTCGCGGCGCCCGCGTCGACGCCGATGTTCGCGACGTGAAAGAACACCGTGAACTCCAGTGCGTCAGCGCCGAAGTTGCCAAGGATGGCAAACGGCTCCGGGGATTTCAGTGCGCGTTTGTTGTGTGCGACGATATCGAGAAGGATTTCGATGACTTTGTCCGGATCGGAATCGTAGGACGTGCCGACTGCTACCGACAGGCGAGCCGAATAGCTCCCATGCATCCAGTTGACGACCTGGCCGCTGATAAGGTCCGCGTTCGGTACAATCACTGAAAGGTTGTCATATGTCGCGATTTCGGTGGCGCGCACATTGATCCGCTTCACGACCCCCATGCGGCTTCCGACTTCGATGCGGTCGCCCACCTTGATCGGTCGCTCCACGAGTAGAATCAGGCCGGAGACGAAATTGTTGATGATCGATTGCAAGCCGAAGCCGATGCCGACCGACAGTGCGCCGGCCACGATCGCGACATTTTGCAGGTTGAGGCCGATGTAGGACAGCGCGACGAGCGCGGCCAGAATAACGCCGATATAACCCGTGCCGGTCCCGATCGAGCTGCGGACGCCGGAGTCGAGATTGGTTTCCGGAAGAAAGCGGTCTTCGAGCCATCGCTGGAGCGCGCGGGTGGCGATTACGCCTAAGATGAGAACGACGATGGCACCCAGTATCGCAGACGGCGAAATGGTGATGTTGCCGACCTTGAAGCTGAAGAATGCCGAAGACATCGAGCCGACGACGTCGTCGGAGCGGATCCCCCACGTCGTGAGAACGATGAAGGCGGCAAGCCCGATCAAGGCCAGTTGAACGAGCCCGCCGAGAATCGCCGCGATCTGGCGCACCGCGGCACTTCCGAGTCCCGCAGTCTGCCGCAGGAAGCGGCCGATCGCGCCATGGAATGCGAATGTTGCGCCGATGAGCGCCGTGGCGAACTGGCTCAGGAGCACAAAGCTCATCAGCACGGTGACGAGGACGACCATCTCGATTGAGAGAAACCGGCCGAACGCGACATATCCCGCGAGCGGAGCGAGTATGGTGGCCGCGGCCATGATCCAGCCGACGGGAATCATCAGGCGCCATGCGGACCTCTTCGCCGGTGTCGTGGCGACCGATTCGTCATCGGCCTCCGTGCCTGCCGCGACGCGCAGCACACCCATGAAAAGCAGGGCCTTTATGATGGCGACCGCGCCCTGGCTCCCAACCGAGAGTTCGAGGGGCGCCGAGATCGCGAGGTTTGTCGCGTCCAGAACGACGCCGAAACCGATGACGAGGGCCAGGAGGATGGAAAAGGGGACCATGCCCTCGGCGGCATCCTCGTCCATGTCGATCAGTCGCCACGCGGGACGTCCCGGCGCCATCACGGCGATCGTCAGGCGGATAAAGAAAAAGCCGAAGGTGAAAGCGAAGAATAGCGAGCGGACGACGGGGTTCACATCGTCCGGAAGAACCCCGAGGGCAATCAGTGCCTGGTAGAGCACGAGCAGTGCGACGCCCGTGAGTGCGGTGTCCGCCAAAACGATGGCGGCAGCAGAGCCCGTTTTCCGCAGGGCGCTCGGGTCTGCAACTTCCGGATCGCGTGTCGTCCAGCGCGACCACCAATGGCGGCCGGGCGACAGAAAGAATCCGAGTACGACGATGATCGCGATCAACAGGCCGGATGCCGCGCGAAGCGGCTGGGAAACCAGCACCCGGCCCCAGCCGGAGAACAGATCGATCAAGCGGCCGGCGGCGGGCGGAACGGAGGCCGCCGCCGCAATCCAGAACGTCGGGTTGATCAGGCTGGTGGAGCGTTGGAGAACGGAATTGGTGAATATCGCGCGCCGCCGGTCGGCGATCGTGTCGAGCGCTTGCTGGGCGCGCACGTTGATGAGTTTCGCCTGCTGAGCGATGCTCTGCCGCGCTGCGATCTCAGCGATCAGTTTGGCGCGCTCGAGTTTGACATCGTCGGATTGCGGCGCTGCAGTCTTCGGGTTCGGCGCCAGTTCCGCGGCTCGCGCCGTCGCGGCGTCGAGCCGGGGCGCGATGCCGGCGATCAGGTCGCGCGCGCCACTCTGCGCGGCTGCGGCTCGGTTGCGGAGATCGCCCAGCGTCGCGTCATCGATAAAGCGGGTATGAAGCGACGCTTCGACCTGGTCGAGCGCCTGCTTCCATTCGTCGAGTTTGGACTGGGTTTGCGGAAACTGTGGTGCTTCCACGGTTGGAAGATTTTCAGCGGGAGCTGGTGCGGCCACCGCCGCGGGGGTCGCCGCGCTGACCTCCGCGGGAACCGGCGTGGCGGCATATAGCGGCATCCATGACAGGAGGGCGATCAGAAAAGCGGTCGCGCGGATGATCTTCATGCTTCTATGCCCATTGAAACGGTGCGGGGAGCGACGACGCGGTCAAACTGGCGAACGTCTGTGCAGGTTGGCAGCGCCGTGTGGCGGCGGCGCGATTCGGATTCCGCCGAAATCATATGCAGAAATCGGTCTATTGTATGTAATTCGCTTCGGCGGCCGTGACCGGAACAGAGCCGAAATCTGCGAGATTTGTCGACGTCGGCCCTGAAGCCTCTCAGGAGCCCCGATGCGTCGCAAGGGATGCCTGCGAAGCTCGCATCCGACGTGGTTGGTCGGGCGGCAGGCGGCGGAACGACACGCAGCTCTCTCGATCCACGTTTGCCGCGGCTTGTGTCAGGCCGCGGCAAACGTCCAAGCGCGATCGGGGCCGGGAGCAGATTCGCTCCCCGCCGCGACGTGCATATCTGGAAGTTGCGTTAGGTGAGTTTTGTCAATCCGGTCGGCGGACCATCGACGCCTGTCCATCCGCCATCCACGAACAATGTGCTGCCGCTGACATAGCTCGCTGCATCCGAAGCCAGATAGGCAACCGCGGTCGCAACTTCGTCCGCGCTGCTCCAGCGATTGAAAACCGTGTGTCCGGCATAGAGATTGTAGATGTCGGGCCGCTGCTTGAACGGCTCGGTCAGCGAGGTCTCCGCGATGCTCGGCGCGATGGCGTTGACGCGAACGCCGGCGCGGCCGACTTCCGAGGCGAAACCTTTGACCAGCAGGCCGATCGCGGCTTTGGTGGAGCCGTAGACGGCAAGGCCTGGCTCGATAGTGACGGCGCGTACCGACGAGCACGCGATGATGCTGCCGCCTTGCTGGTTCACCATGATTTTCCCGAAGGCCTGAAAGAACCATACCGTTCCCTTGACGTTCAGCGTCAAGACGCGATCGAGATCTTCGTCGGTGTAGTCGAGGATGGTCTTGCGGATGTTCAGTCCTGGTGTCGTGACGGCGATGTCGATCCGCGGAAACATCTTTGCTGCGGTGTCCGCGAGCGTCGCGACATCGGTCTTGCTCGCTGCGTCACATGCGGTGCTTTCGGCCGCGCCGCCGCGCGCGCGAATGCCGCTGGCCGTCACCTCGGCGCCGTCCTTGGTGCGGTCGGCGCAAAGGACATGTGCGCCAAGCGCGGCCAGCGCCTCCGCCGACGATCTGCCGATACCCGACGCCGCGCCGAGCACGACCGCGGTTTTTCCGGAAAGGTCGAATAATTTTCGGTAGTCGGTCATGCCCGTATTTCCTCTGTGGCCACTTGGTTCGGCGTGCCTGTGTCTGTCGGCGCTAGGCTTTCAAAGAACCGACGAACCCGGTCCTCCATAAAAAACAAAGCCTCGGCTTGATTTGCCGGAGGTGTCTGTATACTAATATATTAATTATTGCGGAAGCTGACAAATGGCTGCGCGCGCGAGGAAACATCCCAATGGGACAACCGCAACGACGTTGCGGCGTTCGGCCCATCCAAGGGCCGCGACAGCCTCGGCGCGGATCTATGCCGAGTTGCGGGCCGAACTGATTGCCTTGCAACGGAAGCCGGGCGAGGCGCTTTCGGAAGCCGAGATCGCGATGAGCCACGGCGTCAGCCGCACACCGGTTCGTGAGGCGATTTTGAAACTGGCCGACGACGGCCTCATCGACGTCTTTCCTCAGTCGGGCATCTTCGTGTCGCGCATTCCGCTCGCTGCGCTGCCGGAAGCCATCATTGTGCGCAAGGCGCTCGAGGAAACCACCGCGCGGCTCGCTGCCGAGCGCGCCACCACGAGTCAGATCCTGGCGCTGCATTCCATTGTCGAGCGTCAGCGCGAGGCCGACGTCGCGAAGGACAACGACGCGTTTCATCAGGCCGACGAGCTCTTTCACGCGACGATCGCCGAGGTCGCGCGTCATCCCGGAATCTGGACGCTGATCCAGCAAGTCAAGGTTCATGTCGACCGTTATCGCCGGCTGACGTTACCGCAGGAAGGTCGGATGGCTCGCGCGATCGCGGAGCATGAAACCATTCTGTCAGGAATCGAGGCGCGCGATCCCGCGAAGGCGCGAACCGCGATGGAAGCTCATCTGGAGCGTCTGTTGCGCGATATCTCGCCGACGCAGACCATCAATCCGGAGTTCTTCGACGCCTAGAGAACGAACAATGCGGCCAGCAACGGCTGCGCGATAACGGGAGGACAATAACAATGAAAAAAGCCGGGATTGATCTGACCATCAGGTGCGTCGTCTCGTGACCCGGACCGGGGACGCGGAAATCATGCTGGCGGCGGGGTCCGCCCCGCAGCATTCCATGGCCGGGCCGGAGCACGAGATCGCGGGGCTGCGATGGCTCGATCGCGCGGCGGAGATCGTCGTCGTGGCGGCGCTGCTCGTCGAACTGATTCTCGTTCTCGCCAACGTCGCGGCGCGCATCTTCTTCCAGCACTCCTTCCTGTGGACCGACGAGATGGCGCGGTTCGCGCTGTCGATTCTCGCCTTCATCGGAGGCGCCGTCGCCTACCGTCGCCGCGATCATGCCTTCGTTCGCGTCATCCTGAGCCGATTGCCGAAGGGGGGTGAGCGTGGCTGCCTCGCGTTGGCGGACGTCGTCGTTCTCTTTGTCTCCGGCCTCACTTTTTACTCCTCGATCGAATTCGTTACCTCGAGCTGGAACGAACTGACGCCGATCCTGCAATGGCCCGCGGCATTGATTGCGATGCCGCTGACGACCGGTCTTGTGCTGCTCATGATTTATGCCGTTGTGAATCTGAAGCGCGATCACGGACGCATGGCCATTGGCGTTGGTCTCGGCTTTGTGATTGTCGTTACAGCGGCAGCCCTGACGCGGGATATGTGGCTACCGCTGCTCGGCGACGATGCAGCCATCGTCGCCGCGCTGTCCCTGTTTTTTGTTGCGATCCTCGCCGGCGTTCCCGTCGGCTTCGTGCTGCTGTTGGCGACCGCGACCTACCTGTGGGGCACCGGTGCGGCCTCGCTGGTGGTGCTGCCGCAGACCATGGTCAACGGCACGGGCAACTTCATCCTGCTCGCGGTGCCGTTCTTTATCCTCGCGGGCCTCGTCATGGAGCGCGGCGGAATAAGCGTCCGGCTGGTGCGGTTCATCCACGCGCTTGTCGGGCACGTGCGCGGGGGTTTGCTTCAGGTCACGGTCGGCAGCATGTACCTGGTCTCGGGTCTGTCGGGATCGAAGCCCGCCGATGTCGCCGCGGTCGGTACCGTCATGCGCGATGAGCTGAAGGAGCGTCACGGATCGGCCGAAGGAGCCGCCGTGCTGGCGGCCTCCGCCGTGATGGGCGAAACCGTTCCGCCCAGCATCGCCATGCTGATCGTCGGCTCCATCACCAATGTCTCGCTCGGGGCCATGTTCATCGGCGGCATTATTCCGGCTGTCGTCATGGCGCTGTGCCTGATGATCATGATCTACATTCGTGCCGGCAGCACGTCGCGGTTGCCGCGCGCGAGCCTCGAGACGGTAACCCGTGCCGGGATGGGTGCCGTTCTTCCGCTCCTGATGCCGGGACTGCTGATGGCCGGCATCCTGTTTGGCGTCGCAACGCCAACCGAAGTCGCGGCGCTTGCCGTCGTGTACGGCATTCTGCTGTCGGCGCTCGTCTATCGCGAGATGACGCTGCACAGCTTCGTGCGGATCGTCATCGACACCGCGGCGTTGACCGGCGTCCTGCTGTTCATTTTTGCGGCCGCGTCCAGCTTCTCATGGACGCTGACCGTTGCTCTGTTACCGCAACGGCTGGTGGCGCTGCTGCAATCCGTCGGCGACAGCGCCACGATCTTCATGATCTGCTCGATCATGCTGCTCGTGCTGGTCGGCGTATTGCTCGAAGGCCTGCCTTCGCTGAACGTGCTGGCGCCGCTGTTGATCCCGATCGCGGGGAAACTGGGCTTGAGCGAACTCCATTATGCGCTGGTCTTGATTATCGCGATGGGGATCGGGGGCTTCATGCCGTTCGCCGGCGTCGGCTTCTATGTCTGTTGCGCGGTCATGCGCTGCGACATCGAGACCGCATCGCGCGCGATGTTGCCGTATCTCGTCGTGCTGCTGCTTGGGCTTCTTATCGTGGCTTTCGTGCCATGGCTGACGCTGGTTCTGCCGCACTATTTCGGATTTCACGGATAACGAACCGTCCGCGCCCGTGCGGACTCATACAAGGCAAGGAGGAGACCATGGATCGACGATTGTTCTTGAAGACCGGTGTTGGTGTCGCCGGACTGACGTTGGCGGCGCCTTACGTCGCGCGCGCGGCGGCGACCACGCTTCGCTTCGCGCATTTTGCCGATGAAAATCATCCGGCGAACATCGCGGCCAAGCAGTTCGCCGCCAATGTCGAGAAGCGGACCAACGGTGCGCTGAAAATTGCGATCTTCCCGAACAACCAGCTCGGCGGTCCGCCGGAGCAGGCGCAGCAGATCAAGCTCGGCACCATCGACATGGGTCTGCCGACACAGGGGCAGCTCGACAAATATGACAGGGCCTTTGCAGCGATGGAGCTGCCGTTCATTTTTAACGGCCCGGAAGAAGCGTTTCCGATTCTTGACGGTCCGACGATGGATTGGTTCAGGCCGCTTGCCGAAAAGCAGGGCTTCGTGCTGTTGCGCAACTGGGAGTACGGCTTCCGCAATCTCACCAACAGCGTGCATCCGATCAATTCACCCGACGATGTGAAGGGGCTAAAGATCCGCACGCCGCCCGAACTGCAAATCCAGGCTTCGATGGAAGCGCTCGGCGCCGTGGTTCAGGCCGTTGCGTTCCCCGAACTCTATCTCGCGCTGTCGCAGAAGGTGGTCGACGGCGAGGAAAATCCGATCGCGGTTATCTATTTCAACAAGATCGCGGAGGTGCAGAAACACCTCGCCATCACGCGTCACATATACAATAACATGATCCACACCGTCGGCGTGAATAGCTGGAAGCGCCTGACGCCGGAACAGCAGACGATCTTCCGCGAGGAAAGCAGGACGTCCGGCGAACTCATGCGCAAGCTGATCGCCGATGCCGAAACGGATCAGATCGTGAAGCTGGAGAAAGCGGGGATGCAGGTCACGCGACCGGACCTTGCACCGTTCCGTGCCAAGATGGATCCGGCTTACAAGCGCATCGCGGATTATGCCGGCGCGGACAACGTCAAGAAATTCCGCGACATCGTCGAAAAGCATCGCAAGGGCTGACGCTCGCGTAAAACGAACAAAACCCGTGAGGGGCTCCGGCAAAACCGGAGCCCCTCGTTTTTAACGCACCCCAGTCATGGATCTGGCTATGGCGTTTTCGAGCGAAGTGGATACCGGTTCGCGTCAAGAAAACGCGTCACATCAAAATCATAGAGCTCCGCTTCTGATTCCATCAGAAGCGGAAAGGCTCTAAGTCCAAGATATTGATTCGAGGCGATATTTTCATCGTCACGCATTGAGTGATCCGTCTCACAGTCTCCTCGCGGCCGATGATCCAGGGTGCGGCATCACAGCGGCCGTGGCTTTCACGGCCAACCCGAGGAGCTTCAGATGACCATCGCTTGCACCACGACCATTCGTCAGATCGCCGTGACTCTGGCCGTCGCGATCTCGCTTTCGGCGCTTTCGAGTCCGGGCTTTGCCTTCACCGCGGAAGCGCAGCGTCAGTGTACCGGCGACGCATTCCGCCTGTGCAGTTCGGAAATTCCGAATATCGGCCGGATCACGGCTTGCATGCGGAAGAACCGCAGCCAGCTCAGTCCGGGTTGTCGCGTCGAGCTTGACAAGGGTCTGGCGGCGGAAGGCCGCAAGGTCGCCGAGCAGTAGGACGCGGCACTATCGATGCGCGGTCGAATCCCAGATCACGGGAAGATTGAGCAGACCTAAAAAGGTAGAGCAAATTTTTTACAGAAGGCGATAGGCGCATCCCGGCGCAGCTCTGCGCGTACAGGATAGGGATCGTCCCAGAATGCCACCAAATCGATATCGATGCGGGGTGCGGTTGTCACGACGAGATCGTCAAATGGCTTCCAGATGCGACACACACACATCTGCTGCGGTTCATTTGACGCCATGGCCGATTGCTTTTCAAGCCGGGTAACCCGCCACGATCACGTGGATGCAGGCAATCGTATCGGCCCCGCGAAGGCGCCATGATCGAAGTAGAATTCCGGCCGGCTTCACGGAGCTGCCGATCGTTCGTGAGGCCGGTCGATCTCAATTGACTATGGATAAGTGTAGGTATCTCGGGTGCGGTCCGGGCAGCATGGGATTATATATCGCAGGGTCAGCAGGACAAAAAGCTGATGAAATGTCACCTGCAACGTTTCGGTCCTGCCGGGCTTCGACCTGAAGCGTTTTCGCCGTCTAGCCCGATCTGCGGCCTCTGGGCCATATTCTGTTAGAGGCTGCTGTGGTTGATCCGATTTTGATTTTTGGAATTCCGCTTGATTTCATCCTCTTCGCACTCATTCTTCTTGGGATCGCGCTGTTCCATAGTCATACGCTCCCGATTGCCCTGACAGGACTTCTTGTCATTGCCGGTTACAAAATTGCCTTCACCGGATTCAAATTCGGAACGGGGATCGCCGGTTTTGGCCATCACATGGAGCACGAGTGGGTAACGCTGGCGAATTTGTTCCTGTTGTTGATGGGGTTCGCTCTGCTGTCGCGACACTTCGAGGAAAGCCGGATTCCGGACGAAATGCCGGCGCTCCTGCCCGACGACTGGAAGGGCGGTGCCGTTCTTCTGGTCATCGTCTTCATCTTGTCGAGTTTCCTGGATAATATCGCGGCAGCGCTCATCGGAGGGACGGTGGCGCGCCATGTTTTTCGCGGAAGGGTGCACATCGGCTACCTGGCCGCGCTCGTCGCCGCTTCGAATGCCGGCGGCTCCGGAAGCGTGGTTGGCGATACGACCACGACGATGATGTGGATCGACGGCGTCAGTCCGCTCAGCGTCTTCGAGGCTTATCTTGCAGCCCTCGTGGCACTCACGATCTTCGCAGTGCCGGCTGCGATGCAGCAGCATCGGTATTCGCCGATTGTCAAAAATCCGCCGACCGGGTTGCATGTCGACGGAATGCGGGTCTTCATCGTTGTGCTCATTCTGGGCGCCGCTCTGGCCGCGAACGTGACCGCGAACCTCAAATATCCGGCGTTGCTCGATACGCTGCCCGTCCTTGGCATTGCTGTATGGACGGCGATCCTGGTGACGGCGCCGCTTCGGGCTCCGGATTGGAAGATCATGCCCGAGACGTTCAAGGGAACGATCTTTCTTCTTGCGCTGGTGACGGCAGCCTCGATGATGCCGGTCGAACGTTTGCCGTCGGCGTCATGGCACACGGCGCTCGGACTCGGCTTCGTCTCGGCGGTTTTCGACAACATTCCGCTCACGGCGCTGGCTCTGAAACAGGGGGGCTACGACTGGGGGTTCCTCGCCTATGCGGTCGGTTTCGGCGGCTCGATGATCTGGTTCGGATCGTCGGCCGGTGTGGCGCTGTCCAACATGTATCCCGAGGCAAAATCAGTGGGACTATGGGTCAGGAAGGGATGGCCCGTCGCCGTTGCCTATGTTGTCGGCTTTTTCGTGATGTTGGTCATCATTGGCTGGCATCCCGATCCGCCCCATTGAACGCCTGCCAGACATGGCCCACTCTTGTAGCGATCTATGCAACACGGAAGTTTCATGGCGGCCAAATTCTCTCTCCCCAAGGACAAGATCAGGGTTTTGCTGCTCGAAGGCGTGAACGACAGCGCGGTCGATCTGTTCAGAACGTCCGGCTATTCCAACCTCGAGCGCTTGCCCAAGGCGCTGGACGCTCGCGCGTTGCGAGAGGCGATCAAGGGAGTCCATCTTCTTGGCATCCGGTCGCGTACGCAGCTCACCCCGGAGATTTTCGCCGCGGCGGACCGGCTGATTGCCGTCGGGTGTTTCAGTGTGGGCACCAATCAGGTCGATCTGGGTGCCGCACGCGCACAAGGCATTCCTGTTTTCAATGCGCCATTTTCAAACACGCGCAGCGTTGCGGAACTGGTGGTCGGCGAAATTGTCATGCTGTTGCGCCGGATTTTCCCTCGCTCGATTGCCGCGCACGAGGGCGGCTGGGACAAGTCAGCGGCCGACAGCCGCGAGGTCCGGGGCAAAACGCTCGGGATCGTCGGTTACGGCAACATCGGCTCGCAGCTCTCGACGCTTGCGGAGGCGATGGGCATGCGGGTGATCTATTACGATCACACCGACAGGCTGCGCCATGGCAACACCGAACCGATTGACACGCTGCACGAATTGCTGGCGCGGAGCGACGTCGTGAGTTTGCATGTGCCCGAGACGCCGGCGACTGCCGGCATGATCGGTGCGGCGGAAATTCGCGTCATGAAGCCGGGGTCTTATCTGATCAATAACAGCCGCGGCACGGTGGTCGATCTCGATGCGCTGGCGGCCGCGTTGCGCGACGGACATCTTGCCGGCGCGGCGGTCGACGTCTTCCCGGTCGAGCCGGCGTCAAACGCCGACCGTTTCACGTCGGCGCTTCAGGGATTGAAGAACGTCATTCTCACACCGCATATTGGCGGTTCGACCGAGGAAGCGCAGGATCGCATCGGCAAGGAGGTTGCCCGCAAGCTGATCGACTATTCCGATAGCGGGTCGACCATGGGCGCCGTGAATTTCCCGCAGGTGCAGTTGCCGACGCGCCCGGTGGGCGCACGGTTCATCCACGTTCACCGCAACGTGCCGGGAATGCTGCGGCGGTTGAACGAGGTGTTCCTGCAGCGTGATATCAACATCGCCGCGCAATATCTGCAGACGGACAGCGAGATCGGCTATGTGGTGATCGATGCCGAGGAACCCGACAATGTCGGCGAAGAGATCCTCGACGACATCAGGGCGCTCGACGGCACGATCCGCGCGCGTCTGGTTTACGAGAATTGAAGTGGATTGAGGCGGCTGTCACCCTGAGGAGCCGCGAACGGCGTCTCGAAGGGCGACGTTGAGCGTGGGCGGACAATCTTCGAGGCCCGCCAACCGCTCGCACCCCGGGATGACGGGAAGCAGGCAAGGCACTTCGATCCGTTACCTTCCATGCAACGCTGCCATGAGCAGGCTCCATTGCTTCGTTTCATCGAATGGTGATGATGGCACGAATCCGCGCATGACGGCGGGACGGGAGGATTTGCATGAATCGGATTACCGGGCGTTCGGCGTTTCTGGCGTTGCTCAAGGACGAGGGCATCACGCACCTGTTCGGTAATCCCGGAACGACCGAACTGCCGATCATGCATGCACTCAAGGAACACCCGGATCTGACCTACGTGATGGCGATGCAGGAAAGCCTCGTCGTCGCGATTGCCGATGGTTACAGCCGCGCCTCTGGCCGCCTCGTGGCTTGCAACGTCCACGTCGCGCCGGGGCTCGGCAACGCGATGGGTTCGCTCTACAATGCGAAATTCACGGGCACCCCGATGATCCTGACCGCCGGCCAGCAGGAGCAGGGGCACGGCCTGATGGAGCCGCTGCTGTACGATCCGCTGGTCCGGATCGCCGAGCCGCTCGTGAAATGGGCCGTGGAGGTGACGCGTCTGGAGGATCTGCCGCGCATCGTGCGCCGCGCCGCGAAGATCGCCACCACGCCGCCGACGGGCCCGGTCTTCATTTCGTTGCCGGGCGACATTCTGAACGCGGAAGCCGGCATCGAACTCGGCAAGTCGACGCGGGTCGATACACGCGTCCGGCCGGCCGACGGCGCGGTGTCCGCGCTCGCCGATCGCATCGTGCGCGCGCGCAATCCGGTCATCGTGGTCGGCGATGAAATCGTGAAAAGCGACGCGCTGCAGGAAGCGGCGCAACTGGCGGAAACGCTCGGTTGTCCGGCTTTCCAGCAGTCGGTTGCCTATGGCGCGCATTTTCTGTCCGAAAGCCCGTGCTATATGGGGCCGCTGTCGCGCGACCAGAAGAACGTGCGCGAGACGCTCGGCGGCTACGACCTGATGATCGTGCTGGGGTCCGATCCCTTGCGCATGTCGGTCTATAGTGAGGTCGATCCGCTGCCGGCGGGCCTGTCGATGGTGCAGGTCGGGCTGGTCGATTGGGATATCGGAAAGAATTATCCCGTCGATATCGCGCTCAAGGCTGACGTCAAGGAAACGCTGCTGGCGCTGATCCCCGCGCTCAAGGCCGCGGGCGGCGCGGCGCTGGAGAAGCGGGCGCGCGACGGCCTCGCGGCCCTGAAAGCCGACAACTGGACCGCACGCCGGGCCAAGCTGGTCGAGGAGATCACGAAGGCGGGCGGCAAGACACCGATCAATCCCGACTGGCTGGCGCTGAAGGTGATCGAGGCGATGCCGGACAACGCCATTCTCGTGGACGAGGGCCTCACATCGTCGCGCGCAATTCCGGCGCTGCGCGCGCATCGCGATCGCTACGGCTATCACGCGCTCGCTTCAGGTGGCATCGGCTGGGGCTTGCCGGCCTCGGTCGGCGTCAGCCTCGCGAATCCGGACCAGCCGGTGGTTTGCTATTCCGGCGACGGCAGCGCGATGTATTCGATCCAGGCGCTGTGGACGGCCGCGCATCACAAGCTGCCGTTGAATGTCGTGATCGCGAACAATGGAGGCTACCGGATCATCAAGCAGCGGCTGCTAGCTTTCCACAAGGACGACAACTATATCGGCATGGATTTTGTCGACCCGCCGGTGGATTTTTCAGGGATTGCAAAGGCGCTCGGCGTCGAGGCCATACAAATTTCCGATCCCGGCGAGCTCGGCGGCAAACTTGCATCCGCCTTCAACCGGCCTGGTGCAAAACTCATCGAAGTGATGATCGACGGGAAGGTGTAGCGCTGGCGAGCCGTTTGAACGGCTCTCTACACATGCACCGCGGCGCGGACGCGGCCGGCGCCGCCGAATACGCGCAGATAGCGTTCGATCTCCGACGCTTCTCCGGTGGCTTTTTCGGGGTTGTCCGAGAGCTTGACAGCGGGCCGTCCGTTGACCGCCGTCACCTTGCAGACGATCGAGATCGGATCGAGGTCGGCGGTGCCGTCGGGAGAGCATCCGACGAAATCGTTGGTCAGATTGGTGCCCCAGCCGAAGCTGACGCGGACCCGGCCCGCGAAGTGACGATAGGTCTGTTCGATCGAATCGGCGTCCATGCCATCGGAGAAGACCAGAAGTTTTTCGCGGGGATCGCGGCCCTTGGCCTTCCACCATTTGATGATCTCTTCACCGGCGGCGATCGGCGGCAGGCTATCCGGACGGAAGCCGGTCCAGTCGGCCACCCATTCCGGAGCGTCGCGCAGAAAGGCCTTGGTGCCGAACGCATCGGGCAGGGCGATCAGCAGGTTTCCGGCATAGGTGTGCCGCCATTGGTCGAGAATGCGATAGGGCGCCCAGCGCAATTCTGTATCGGAATCGGCAAGCGCCGCCGCCACCATCGGAAGTTCGTGCGCGTTGGTGCCGATCGCTTCGAGATCGCTGTCCATGGCGAGCAGGACGTTGGAGGTGCCGGTGAATGCAGGTCCGAGCCCTTCCTTCACGGCCTCGACGCACCAGCGCTGCCACAGAAATCCGTGCCGCCGCCGCGTACCGAAGTCCGACAGGCGAAGGTCGTCCAGTTTTTGCAAGCGCTCGACCTTGGTCCACAGCTTGGCCTTGGCGCGGGCATAGAGAACGTCGAGCGCGAAACGTCCCTGACCTTTCATGGCCTGCCGCGACCGCAATTCGTTGAGAATGGCAAGCGCCGGGATTTCCCACATGGTGGTGTGGGTCCACGGCCCGTAAAAATGCAGTTCGTATTGGCCGTCGACCTTGCGCAGTTCGTATTCGGGGAGCTGGAAATTCGCGAGCCAGTCGATGAAATCGGGCGCGAACATCTGGGTCTTGCCGTAGAACGTATTACCGGCGAGCCAGATCAGTTCTTTCTTGCTGAAACGGATGCTGCGCGCGTGGTCGAGCTGCGCGCGCAATTCTCCTTCGTCGATGACCTCGGCGAGGCGGACGCGACGGCTGCGATTGATGACGGAGAACGTGACGTGCTCGCCGGGATAGAATTCCCGGATCATCTGCAGCATCAGCAGCTTGTAGAAATCCGTATCCAGCAGGCTGCGCACGATGGGATCGAGGCGCCAGCCGTGATTATAGGTTCGCGTCGCGATATCCGTAACGGTCATACCCTAAACTATCGTGCGGACGGCGATTTGCCTAGCGGCGGACCGTGGGTGGAAGATCAGTCCGGCGCCGGTTGCATGACTTTCCGGACTGTCGTTTCCACTTCGTTCCAGGCCGGCTTGTCCGGTGCAAATTGCTGGCGAAGGTAAATCAGGAGGTCCGCGATCTGGCCCTGGCTCAGGCTGTGCTTGAACCCCGGCATGTAGCCGAGGTCGCTTGAGACGGGGGCATCGATGCCATTCAGGATGACCTGGATCAGGTTCTCGGGCGTCGCGCTATGCAGGTTGCTGTTCAACGCCAGCGATGGCCGGACGCCGAACAGGCGCGGGCCGTCCGTGGCATGACAGACCGCGCAGGCGCCGTCGTAAATGCGTGCGCCGCTTTGCGACGCGGAGAAATCGCGGTTCGCGGTTGCGGTCTCGATCCGAGCGGCGAGAGCTTCCTGCGCGCTGCCATCGATGATTGTGTTGAACGATGCGACATAGTGCGCCATCGCCCGGATGTCGTTGTCCGGCAAGGCGGCCAGTTCTTTCACTACCGGGGCCATCGGCCCCGCGGCTACGCCGTGGAAGCGCGAGTGGCCGGTACGCAGATAGGCGAACAGTTCGTCCTCGCTCCAGGGAATCGGAGCGTGCGACAATGAGGTCAGCGGCGGGGCTTCCCAGCCTTCGGCGACGCCCCCGGCAAGATAGGCCTTGGCGTCCTTTTCGGCCCCGAGAGCGTTGCGCGGGGTATGACACGCGCCGCAATGACCGAGGCTTTCGACCAGATAGGCGCCGCGATTCCATAGCTCCGACTTCGTCGTGTCCGGCGCAAATGCGCTGCTGCCATGGAACAGCGCATTCCATCCGGCCATCAGCGGGCGAAGATTGAAGGGGAACGGTAATGCTGTTTCACGATTGGCGGCATGCACCGGCGGCTGCGCCATCAGGTAAGCATAGAGCGCCTGCAGATCCGCGTCGGTTGTCTTCGCGAAATGATTGTACGGAAACGCCGGATAGAGATGCCGCCCGTCGCGATGAATGCCGTCGCGCATCGCGCGTTCGAAGGCCGGATATGACCACGTGCCGATGCCGGTTTCGGCGTCGGGCGTGATGTTGGTCGAGTAGACGGTTCCGAATGGTGTCTCGAGCGCCAGTCCGCCGGCGTTGATCGCGCCGTTCGCGGCGGTGTGGCATACCGCGCAATCGCCAAGCGCCGCGAGTTGTGAGCCGCGGGCGATGGTGGCCGCCGAATAGGTCGATGCATCGGGCGGCGCGATTGGTGCGATCGCCCGCCCCGGCAGGATGGCGGCCGCGAGGCCGATGGTGGCGGCGCACAGTGCTGCGATGCCGGACAGCACACCGAGCGGCTTCGCGAACGGCTTCTTTTGCGCGGAGGGCGGGGAGGGTGCCGCTGCCGGTAAACTCCGCTGCGGTGTCGGCGCTACGCGCCCGAGTCCGGCCCTGATTTTCTCCGGTGTAAATGGCGGCTCGCGAAACCGCACGCCGGTCGCGTCGAAGATAGCGTTGGCAATTGCCGCCGCGCTTGGCACCGACGCGGATTCGCCGACACCCATCGGCGGCTGATCCTGCCGCGGCAGCATCAGCACATCGATCTTCGGTACGTCGGGAAACTGGATAATGGGATAAGCGCCCCATTCGCGGCTCGCAATCGACGACGGTTCGAACGCGACTTCTTCCATCAACGCGCGGCTGGTGGACTGGATGACGTTGCCGTGGATCTGGTGACGCACGCCGTCCGGATTGATCATCAATCCCGCGTCCTGGCCCGCGACGACGCGCGTGACGCTGACCTCGCCGGTTGATGTGTCGACGGCGACATCGGCGATCCACGCCGACCATGCCGCCGGCTTGCCGGGAAATGGGCCATGGACATACTGCGCGTAGGCGAAACCGCGTCCGCGGACCACGTCGCCGTCCGGTTCAGGCGGCGTCCACACCGGGCGCGGTTTCCACTCCGCGCGGTCGGCGACGGCCTTGACGAGATCGATGGCGCGCGGGTCTTTCAGGTAGCGCAGCCGATATTCGATGGGGTCGACGCCAGCCTCGGTCGCGAGTTCGTCGATGTAGGATTCATGCGCAAACGTGTTCGGCAGCGCTGACACGCCGCGCAGCCACGAGGCCCGCACGATCGGCGGCATATCGTGTGCGACGATACGCATGGCGTCGTAATCGTAGGGCGGAATCGCGGTGCGGTCGCCCATCTGCAGAACCGCCGGTGTCGGGGACACCATGCCGGTGAGCAGCAACGCCAGCGTCGGCGCCGCATTCGAGGGATAACGCGTCGCGAAATCGTAAGCTGCGACGCCGCCGTCGGCGCGCAGGCCGCCGTTGACGTCGATTAACTGCGCGGTGCCCTTCGGATCCCAGATATTCTCCTGTTCGCGGGTGAGCTGCACACGTACCGGCCGTCCAACCGCACGCGACAGCAGGACCGCGTCGGCGGTCACGTCGTCCGCGCAGTTGCGGCCATAGCAGCCGGCGGCCTCCATCCGGATCATGCAGATTTCGGCTTCCGGTCGTGTCAGAAGCAATGCGAGATCGGTTCGCAGCACATGCGGGTTCTGGGTGCCCGACCACACCCGCACTTGCTCTGTCTGATAATCCGCGACGGCGCAGGACGGTCCGATCGATGCGTGCATTTGATAGGGCCAGAGATAGGTGCGCCGCATCGGTTTGTCGGTTGCGGCGAGCGCTGCGTCGACCTCGCCCTTGTCGAGCAGGATGCGCGGCGTCGACGGGTGGGCGCGCAGCGCGCCCTGAAGATCGTGAAGGTCGGGCCGCGTCGGCGTCGGCTTCCAATGCACCTTGAGCTGCAGGGCGGCCTTGATCGCGTTTTCCTCGCGCTCGGCGACCACGCCGACGAAATCGCCGATCTGGACCACGGCGACCAGCCCCGGGATGTCCTCGACGGAAGATTCGTCGATCCCGATCAGGCTGGTGCCGACGAAATCTCCGGTATCGACACCGGCATAAGGCGGCCGCACGACGCGTCCGTGCACCATGCCGGGCACGCGCACGTCGTGAACATAGACAAGCTCGCCGGTGGCTTTCGCCGGAAGATCGACGCGCGGCGTCGACTGCCCGACGATGCGGTAGGCATCGATGCGCTTCACCACGATGTCGTCGGCGAGTTCGAGGCGGATGGTATCGTCTGCGATCAGTTCGCCATAGCTGACGCTGCGGTTGTCCGCGCCGCGGATCAGCCCATCCTCGACCGACAGCTCGCTTTCGGGCCGTCCGAGTCGCTGTGCGGCAAGTCCGACCAGAAAATGCCTCGCCTGTGCGGCGGCCTTGCGTAGCGGTACCGCCGTGATCTGGATGGTTTCGCTGGCAATCGTCGGGCCCTGGTTCGGAACGCGCGCGGTGTCGCCGAGCACGACCACGACGCGCGCCAGCGAGACATCGAGTTCCTCTGCCACGATCTGGGCGAGCGCGGTGCGGATTCCGGTGCCGAGGTCGACGTGGCCATTGAACGCGGTCACGGTGCCGTCGGCGGATATCCGAATGAAGGTTTCAAATCCGCCGGCGGTTTGCGCCGCTGCCGGGCGCACCACGCTCAACGATCCCGAAAGCCCGATGGCATCATGCGATGGCACCCGGGTCGCCATCAATCCTGCTCCGCCACGTTGTGACCGGCGGCCCGCATCGCCGCGCGCAGGATTTCGACATGCGCGCCGCAGCGGCAGAGATTGTATTTCAGCGTGGCGCGGATTTCGGCTTCCGATGCATGCGGTTTCTGCATCAGCAGCGCTTTGGTGCTCATGATCATGCCGTTGAGGCAGTAGCCGCACTGCGCGGCCTGTTCTTCGATGAATGCCTGCTGCACGGGATCGCGGTGCTCGCGCGATCCGAGCCCTTCGAGCGTCACGACATTGCGACCGGCGCAGCCGCCGACCGGTATCACGCAGGATCGCGCGGCGGTTCCGTCGATGATGACCGTGCACGCGCCGCACTCGCCGAGTCCGCAACCGAATTTAGGTCCGTTGAGTGCGAGGTCGTTGCGCAGGATATGGAGAAGCGCGGTGTCGGGCGAAGCGAGAATGTCGCGGGCGGCGCCGTTGACGGTGAGGTGGATTGTCTGGGTCGGGCTCATCGTCAGGATCCGGTCTGCTGCATCGCAAAACGTCAGCGCGCGTCGTCAACGATACCGTTTGCATACAAACGTGCAAGACGCGCGTCGCCGCACGCACTCTGTTGCGTTGCACGAATTCCGCGCATGTTGCCGTGCAATTGGATTAATATACGGCAGCGCTCAGATTTCCTGAACGGCGCCGCTTGACAGCCCTCGCGCCAGCGCGCACCATTGTTCGTGTACGAATGAACTGGAGGTCACGATCCCGACGAAGGTTCTCGGCGCAGAGTGCTGCATCGTCATCCTTCGGTCAAATCGCAGTCCGATACCTGATTGCCGACCGCTCGCCGCGAGACCGTTCATGCTGGACGATGCCACCACAGTCGCCGCAGGAAGTGCCGACAAGATCCGTTGCGACGCCTGTCCGGTGATGTGCTACATCAAGCCGGGCGCGGCGGGCGCCTGCGACCGCTATGCCAACCGCGACGGCGAACTGGTCCGCGTCGATCCGCATGTTGTGCTGGAGCGCACGGTGTCGCACGGCGGCCGGCTGGTTCCGTTTCAGGCCGGCGGCGATTGGGACGGCAAGATCGTCCATGAGCCCGGGGTCTTCGTCACCGCGATCGGCGCGGGGACCACCTATCCCGACTATAAACCCGCGCCATTCATCGTGTCGTCCGAGGTCAACGGCGTCGATATGGTCACGGTGGTGACCGAAGGCATCTTCAGCTATTGCGGCGTCAAGGTGAAGATCGACACCGACCGTTATCTCGGTCCGGAAACCGCAACGGTACGAGTGCAGGGCGAGGCGGTAGGGCACGTCACCACCGGTGAATACGGCTCACAGATGCTGTCGCTCGGCGGCGTGCATCATCTGACCGGCGGGTCGAAGAAGGAAGGCCGCATCACCTGCGATGCGTTGATGGATCTGTCGAACGGCAAGCCGGTGGAGATGACGATCGACGGCGGCGCGACGGTGGTGGTTCAGGCCGGCTATCCGCCCATCGTCAATGGTGTCGCCGAAGAGCGGATGCGTGTGGGCTGCGGCTCCGCGACCATCGGCATGTTCGCAAAGCAATGGCAGGGCAAGGTCGACGAAGTTGTGGTCGTCGACGATCACATCACCGGCGTGCTGTCCGAGCATCAAGCCGGCAAGCTGCTCGATATTCCCGATACCGGCATCAAGATGAAGGGCCGGCGCTCGACGCCTGGCCGCTATTTTCAGGTGGCGGAGCCTGGTACCGGCTGGGGCGGCACCGATATCTCCGATCCGCTCTCGATCCTCGGTCCTTTCAACCCGGAAGAGGCCCGAGCGGGAACGCGGATGCTGATGGTCTCGACGACGGGCGAACACGCAGCCTATTTCGAACTCGACGAATCCTTGAAGCCTGTCGAAAAGCCCATGCCGCCGGCTCTTCGATCGTCGGTCGAGCGAATCCAGGAAAATTGCGAGCCGGCCCTGTGCACCGTGCTGTTCATGGGCGGCGCCGGCGGTTCGTTGCGCGCCGGCGTCACCGACAATCCGGTCCGGCTGACACGCTCGGTCAAGGATGCGCTGACATCCGTGACGTGTGGCGGCGCGCCGGTCTATGTCTGGCCCGGTGGCGGTATCACCTTCATGGTCGACGTGGCGCAGGTGCCTGCGGGCGCGTTCGGCTACGTGCCGACGCCGGCGCTGGTAGCACCGATCGAGTTCACGCTGCGGCTGTCGGACTATGCCGCGCTCGGCGGCCACATGGACTACGTGCGTCCGTTGTCCTCGTTGAAGGATAACACCGAGATTCGGCAGTTTCCATCGCCGCCGGCCGAACCGGGATCGCGCGCATGATGCGGCGTCCGCAGATCGGATGGCTCGCGGACGGCAGGCGGCTTCATCTGCAGGACGGTCCCATCGACCTGATCGTCGAGGCGCACGGATCGGTGGCCGATGTTCGTGCGTCGTATGAGGCTGCGATCCGGCGGTTCACCGGTCTGCTCGATGAGTTATGCGCCGAGTTGCCTGACCTGCGGCGGCCGGCGCAGGCGGACGGTTGCTTCCTTCAAGGAAATGTCGCGCGGCGTATGCATGACGCAGTCGCGCCGTTCTGCGCCGAAACCTTCATTACGCCGATGGCGGCGGTGGCGGGCGCCGTCGCCGAGGAAATTCTCGGCGTGATGGTTGAGTCGGGAAAGCTGACGCGCGCCTATGTCAACAACGGCGGCGATATCGCGCTTCACCTTTCGCATGGCGAGCAATTCACTGTTGGTCTGGTCGATCGTCCGGACATGCCGAGCCTGATCGGGACGACGCGTATCGGCGCTGACGATCCGGCGCGCGGCCTCGCCACCAGCGGCTGGCGCGGCCGCAGTTTCTCGCTGGGTATCGCCGATGCGGTGACCATTCTCGCGGCAACGGCTTCGCGGGCCGATGCCGCGGCAACGGTCATCGCCAACGCGGTCGATCTGCCCGGACATCCCAAAATCCTTCGCGCGCCCGCGAACGAACTCCAGCCGGATACCGACCTTGGGGCTCGTCTCGTCACACGCGAGGTTGGCATATTGTCCCAAACCGCGATCACGAACGCGCTCGAAGCGGGAGTTTGCAAAGCGCGCACGTTGCTCGCCGCGGGCCGGATCGAGGGCGCGTCGCTTCATCTGCGAGGTGAGACGCGCGTGGTTGCGCTGAAAGACATCGTGCCGTCGGCGAGTGAGCGCGGTGGATCGCAAAAGCGGCGATATGAGATGGTAAATGCGTGAAATGACGAGCAAGGAGCGTTTGCAATGGGTGCCGTGATCCGCAAGATTGTGACGGTCGTCGAAGAAACCCGCATGGAGGCTGGTCGCGATGTTGCGCCTCCGACCCGTCGCGCGGCCGCCGTTGCGGTAATCGAGAATCCGTTTGCGGGGCGCTATGTCGAGGATTTGGCGCCGCTCGTTGCCATTGGCGAGGAACTGGGCGATCTGCTGACGAAAAAGGCGGTTGCCGCGCTCGGCATCGAGGGCAGCAAGGCGCATAGCTACGGCAAGGCGGCGGCGGTGGGGGAAAACGGCGAGCTCGAGCATGCGGCAGCGATCTTGCATCCCAAGATGGGTACGCCGGTGCGCAAGGTTCTCGGCAAGGGTGCCGCGCTGATTCCGTCGTCAAAAAAGCGCGGCGCCATGGGCACGAGCCTGGATATTCCGCTGGGACACAAGGACGCGGCGTTCGTGCGCAGCCATTTCGACGGCATGGAGGTGCAGATCAACGACGCGCCGCGCGCAAACGAGATCATGGTGGCCGTGGCGGTCACGGACAGTGGACGGCCGCTGGCACGGGTCGGAGGTCTGGCGCTTCATGAGATCAAGGGAGACGATGGACTTCGCTGACTGCGGCGTTCCGCAGTAGCGGTAGATGAAACTGTCCCGTAAAGAGGGATGGGACAGCAAACGACAGAGGGCAGCAGCTCTCGGTAACATTGGAGGAGTCTGGGATGCGACAAGGCAAGTGGTTCTTGAACGGCCTGCTGGCCGCGGGGCTGGGCGTCATGCTCAGCGGTACGGCGACAGGCGCGATGGCGCAGAGCGAAATCAAGATCGGCGAGATCAACAGCTACTCGTTGCTGCCGGCCTTCACCGAGCCGTATCGCAAGGGTTGGCAACTCGCGGTTGAGGAGGTCAACGCGGCGGGCGGCATCAACGGCAAGAAGCTCGTCGTGATCTCCAAGGACGATGCGGGCAAGCCCGCGGATGCGCAGACCGCCGCCAACGAACTGGTCTCGAAGGAAGGCGTCGCCATGCTGACGGGTACCTTCCTGTCGAACATCGGCCTCGCCGTCAGCGACTTTGCCAAGCAGAAGAAAGTGTTCTTTCTGGCCGCGGAGCCGCTGACCGACGCCATCACCTGGGAGAAGGGCAACAAGTATACCTTCCGTTTGCGGCCGTCGAACTACATGCAGGCCGCGATGCTGGTGGACGAGGCCGTGAAACTGCCGGCGAAAAAATGGGCGACCGTCGCGCCGAATTACGAATACGGCCAGTCGGCGGTTTCGGTATTCAAGAAATTGCTGTCGGCGAAGCGGCCCGACATTCAGTGGGTCGACGAGCAATGGCCGCCGCTCGGCAAGATCGACGCCGGGCCGGTGGTACAGGCACTCGCGAACGCCAATCCCGATGCGATCCTGAACGTGGAATTCGGCGGCGATCTCGTAAAATTCGTTCGCGAGGGCAATACGCGTGGTCTGTTCAAGGATCGCGCGTTGGTCAGCTTCCTCACCGGCGAGCCGGAATATCTCGACGCGCTGAAGGACGAGGCGCCGACCGGATGGATCGTCACCGGATATCCCTGGTACGACATCAAGACGCCGGAGCATTCGGCTTTCCTCAAGGCGTATCAGGACAAGTACAAGGATTATCCGCGGCTCGGATCGATCGTCGGTTATGAGACGATCAAGGCGGCGGCGGCGATCCTCGCCAAGGCCAACTCCACCGATCCGGACAAACTGATCGCGGCAGCGGAGGACATCAAGCTGCCGTCGCCGTTCGGCGAGATCATCTTCCGCAAGATCGATCACCAGTCCACGCTCGGCGCGTTCGTGGGGAAGACCGCGGTCAAGGACGGCAAGGGCGTCATGGTGGGCTCGGTCTATCGCAATGGGTCGGACTTCCTGCCCAGCGATGCCGAGGTCGAGAAGCTCCGCCCGAAGGATTGATGCGATGGGCCGCGGTCGCATGGGCGTCCGCGGCTCTTTTTCCCGAGCGGAGCCCAAATGGCCTTCTATATCGTTCAGTTTCTGACCGGCCTTGCCAGCGCCGCTTCGCTGTTTCTGGTCGCGTCGGGATTGTCGATCATTTTCGGCGTGACGCGCATCGTCAATTTCGCCCACGGCGCGTTCTACATGCTCGGAGCTTTCGTCGCCTACTCGTTGACGGAGCGGCTGTCCGGCGCGCTGGGCTTTTGGGGTGGCATCGTTGTCGCCGCTTTGGCGGTTGCGGCATTCGGCGTTGTCATCGAAATGATTCTGTTGCGGCGGATCTACCGGTCTCCGGAATTGTTTCAACTGCTTGCAACCTTTGGGTTGACGCTGATGATCGAGGACATCGTGGTCCTGATCTGGGGACCGGATGATCTGCTCGGGCGCCGGGCGCCGGGATTTCGCGGCGCGGTCGATTTCTTCGGTCAGCAGGTGCCGTCCTATGACCTGTTTCTGATTGTTCTGAGTCCCGTCGTCCTCGGCGTGCTCTGGCTGTTGTTCCGCCGCACCCGATGGGGCGTGCTGGTGCGCGCGGCGACGCAAGACCGCGACATGGTGGCGGCGCTCGGCGTCAATCAGAAATGGCTGTTCACCAGCGTCTTCGCGCTCGGCGTCTTTCTCGCAGCGCTGGGCGGCGCTCTGCGAATTCCGCGCGACGCTGCCAACCACGCGATGGATCTCGGCATCATCGTCGATGTGTTCGTGGTGGTGGTGATCGGCGGTCTCGGCAGCATCGTCGGCGCTTTCGTCGCGGCGGTTCTGGTGTCCGAACTCAATGCGTTCGGCATCCTGATCTTTCCAAAGATATCGATCATCCTCGTCTTCCTCGTGATGGCCGTGGTGCTGATCGTGCGGCCATGGGGTCTGTTCGGGAAGCCCGAAGCGCCGGCCCGCAAGACGCCGGGCCTGACCGTGCGTCCGTGGCGTCCGCTGAGGGCAAACGAGCGGCTTGCGATGATCGGCGTTCTGATTGTCGCGGCGGCGCTGCCGTTGTTCGGCGGCACCTATGTGCTGACGGTCGCGTCGGAGATCGCGATCTTTGCTATTTTTGCCGCCAGCCTGCATTTCCTGATGTCGGTGGGCGGATTGGCCTCGTTCGGACACGCCGCCTATTTCGGACTTGGAGCCTATGGCGTGGCGTTTCTTGCCAAGATGGCGGGACTGCCGACGATCGTCTGCCTGCTGGTTGGGCCGCTGCTCGGCCTGCTCGGCGCGGCGGTGTTCGGCTTCTTCGCCGTGCAGCTGTCCGGCGTTTATTTCGCCATGCTGACGCTGGCGTTCGCGCAAATCGTCTGGTCGATCGCGTTTCAATGGGTGGCCGTCACCGGCGGCGACAACGGAATTTTGGGAGTATGGCCGGCGGCGTGGGCCTCCGGCGCGGCGAACTTCTATTGGCTGTCACTCGGCGTCGCGGTGCTGGTGGTGGCCGCCCTGCGAGTGATGGTGTTTTCGCCGTTCGGTTACGCCTTGCGCGCGACCCGCGATTCCGCGTTGCGCAGCGAAGCGATCGGCATCGACAACAAGCGCATCCAATGGACGGCGTTCGTCATCGCCGGGACCGCGGCCGGAATCGGCGGCGCTCTTTTTGCCTTTCTCAAGGGAAGCGTGTTTCCCGACACCCTCGGCATCTCCCTTTCGGTCGATGCGCTGGTGATGGTGCTGCTCGGCGGCGTTGAAACAGTGTCGGGCGCGATCGTGGGCGCAATCGTCTACAAGGCGCTGAACATCTGGCTGGTCAGTCACACCGACCTCTCCAAGCTGGTGCTCGGCGCGGTCATTGTGCTGATCGTGGTGGCGTTTCCGAAGGGAATCGTCGGCATGGTCGAGGCCCTCCAGGGCCGCCGCGGTGCGGCCGCGAAACCCGCGGTGCTGGCGTCGGGCATCGAGAGCGCCGAATGAGCACGGCATCCACATTGTTGGCGGTCCGGAACCTCTCCAAATCCTATGGAGGGGTTCATGCCGTGCGCGACGTGTCGTTCTCTCTCATGCCGGGCGAAATTCTCGCCCTGATAGGCCCGAACGGCGCGGGGAAAAGCACCTGTTTCAATATGCTCAACGGCCAGATCGTGCCTGACAGAGGCCGGGTCCAATTGCTGGGACGAGACACCACCGGCGAGCGGCCGCGCGCGGTTTGGCGGCTCGGCGTCGGTCGCACCTTTCAGATTACCGCGACCTTCGCGACCATGACGGTGCGTGAGAACGTGCAGGTGGCGTTGATCTCGCATCGCTCCCGGCTGTTCAACATGTGGTCGTCGGCGCCAAAGCTGGCGTGCGACGAGGCGGAGCGCCTGCTCGATCTCGTCGGCATGAACGGCTATGCCGACCGCCCTTGCGGCGAACTCGCCTATGGCGATCTCAAGCGGCTCGAGCTTGCGGTCGCACTCGCCAATCAGCCGAAGTTGCTGCTGATGGACGAGCCGACCGCGGGCATGGCGCCGCGCGAGCGCATCGAACTGATGCGGCTAACCGCGCGCATCGCCCGCGAGCAATCGATCGGCGTTCTCTTCACCGAGCACGATATGGATGTGGTCTTCGAGCACGCCGATCGCATTCTGGTGCTCAATCGCGGAAGTCTGATCGCGGAAGGTGTCCCGGACGAGGTTCGGCGCAACCCGCAGGTGCGCGCGATCTATCTCGGCGAAGGTCTGGTCTACGATGCCCGTCATCGCGAGGGAGCGCCGGCATGAAGCTCTCGGTTCAGGGACTCAACAGCCACTACGGCCCCGCGCATATCTTGTTCGATGTGGCCCTGGAGGTTGGAAGCGGCGAGGTGGTCGCGCTGCTCGGTCGCAACGGCGCGGGCAAGTCGACGACGTTTCGCTCCATCGTCGGGCTTGTCGAGCAGCGAGAGGGCCGGATCGTGTTCGAAGGCCGGGATGTGTCCGCCGAGCCGACCCATGCCATTGTGCGAAGCGGGCTCGGATATGTCCCGGAGGAGCGACGCATTTTCACCGACCTGACGGTGGAAGAAAATCTCGAAGTCGGTCGCCAGCCGCCGCGCCCCAACGCGCCGCAATGGACCCGCGACAAGCTGTTCACGCTGTTTCCGAATCTCGGTGAAATGCGTAACCGTCCCGGCGGCCGCATGAGCGGCGGCGAGCAGCAGATGCTCACTATCGCACGCACCCTGATGGGTAACCCGTCACTGGTCCTGCTGGATGAACCCTCGGAAGGGCTGTCGCCGAAAATCGTCGAGCAGATGGTGGAGGCGATCGCGATCATGAAGAAAGAGGGCGTCAGTCTCGTGGTGTCCGAACAGAACCTCCATTTCGCCAACTTGATCTCCGATCGTGCCTATATCATCGAGCGTGGGCGTATTTGTTTCAGCGGCACGATGAAAGAACTCGAGGCGCGTCCGGACATTCGCGATGCGCATCTCGCGGTATAGGACGATGGCCGGATCGTCGTCCGGACTGAAAGAATTGCGGGGAAGCTGACATGGCCAAGACGACATCGTTGAAGGCCGCTTCGGCGGACAAGCCTCAGGCGGCGCGGCGGGCGCCGAAGCCGGCGAAAGCAGCCTACGTGCTCGATGAGCAGGTCGGATTCATCCTGCGTCAGGTGTCGCAGCGCCATTCCGCGATCTTCGCCAGCATGATCGGAATCAACCTGACACCGACCCAGTGGGCGGCGCTGTCGAAACTCGCGGAAGTCGGGCCATGCTCGCAAAATCAGCTTGGACGATTAACCGCGATGGACGTCGCCACCATCAAGGGCGTGATCGACCGCCTGACGTCGCGTGGATTGACCGAGACCAGCGCCGACCCGAACGACGGCCGCCGGCTGGTCGTCAGCCTGACGCGCGCCGGGCAGCAGATGGCGGAGAAGGCCGCGCCAAACGCGCATGCGATTACGCGCGAAACGCTGGCCCCTCTCGATGCCAAAGAGCGTGAGGCGCTGGTCGCGATGCTGAGCAAGCTGCGGTAGGGTCGGCTTTCTCCCAAACCTTGACGGCGCTTCAAGCTCCGCGATCCAGCAGCGACTTGAAATCGGCACGCACGCGTTGCGCCTCGCTCTTCGCGGCGGCGGATGCTTCGCCCAGGCCGAAGTAACCGTGAATGAGGCTGAGGCCATCATGATAGGTCGTGGGCACGCCCGCCTTCTTGAGTGCGTCGGCGTAGGCCTTGCCCTCGTCGCGCAACGGATCGAACCATGCCGTGCAGACCACGGCGGGCGCGACTCCGGCGTGATTTGCGGCACGCAGCGGCGAGACGCGCCAGTCGGCGCCGTGTGAGGGGTCGGCCAGATAGTGGCCGGCGAACCATTCCATCACCGCGCGCGAGAGAAAATAACCTTCCGCGTTCTCGGTTCGCGACGGAAAGCGCGCGTTCTCGGCGGTGTCGGCAAAATTCCCCACGACGTCGGTGACGGGATAAACCAGCATCTGGCCGGCGAGTTTGATTCCGGCGTCACGGCAGGCGAGTGCGGTGGCCGCCGCGAGGTTGCCGCCGGCGCTGTCGCCGGCCACGCCAACGCGGGCGGGATCGTTGCCGAATTCGGCGAGCCGTGCGATCGCGTCGCGCGTGGCGGCGAAGCAATCCTCGAATGCCCCAGGAAAGCGCGTTTCCGGCGGCCGGCGGTAATCGACCGAGATCACCACCGCGCCGGTCTCGATGACGAGCAGCCGCGCCTGCCGGTCATGGGTTTCGAGATCGCCCGCGACCCACCCGCCGCCATGAAAGAACATCACGGTCGGAGATTTACCGTGCCCGTTGCGATAGACGCGCGCGGCGAGCGGGCCAGCGGCGCCTTTGACCTCGATGTCGGTGACGCTTGCAATTGGCGGCGGCGGTATCGCGGCGCGGGCATCGGCGAGCGCGCGAAGCGAGTCGCGGGCGCTTTTCGGCGTCATGGTCGGAGGATCGCGCAGCGGGAGCTTTGGAATGATCTCGGCGATCGCGGGATCGAGCGGTGCGGTCATGATGCCTCCCGATTGTTTTTTGGGCCGACAGGCCGATAGACATCATTGTCATTGCGAGCGAAGCGAAGCAATCCAGATTCGCGGGCAAAGACCGGATGGCTTTGTCGCTAAGCTCCTCGCAATGACGCCGCCAACGTTTAATGTCCGACCACGGCCGGCACCTTGCCGGCAGGCGGCGTATTGCGGCTGCGCTGGGTGCGCACGATGCCGTCGATGATGGTCATGCCGATGCCGGGCAGGTCGCCGAGCTGGATGCTGTCGAGAATGTTCTTTCCGGCGGAATGCTGTGCCTTGTCCATGATGACGAAGTCGGCCGCGCGGCCCACTTCGACGATGCCGCAATCCAGCGCGCGCATCCGCGCCGTATTGCCGGTGGCGAAGCAGAACGCGGTCTCGGCGGGCACCTCGCCAAGCGACGACAGCAACGACACCATGCGGACGATGCCGAGCGGCTGCACGCCGGATCCCGCCGGCGCGTCGGTGCCGAGGATGACGCGGCTCAGATCGTTCATTTCTTTTGCGAGGCGCAGGGTGTAGAGCGCGGCGCGCTCGTTGCCGTTGTGCACGAGTTCGAGGCCGCGCTTGCAGCCCTCGCAGATACAGCGGATCTGGCCGTCGGGCAGGGCGGTATGGCCGCCGTTGATATGGCCGACCACGTCGGTGTCGGCTTCCAGCACCACGTCCGCGTCGATCAGGCCGGAGCCCGGGATCGAGGGACCGCCGGTGTGGATCGTGCTGTTCATGCCGTACTTGCGCGCCCACGCCACCATCTTGCGCGCGGTCGGTCCGTCCTTGACGTCGCCGAGTCCGACCTCGCCCAGCCATCGTACGCCCGCGGCCGCCATCTCCTTGAAATCTTCTTCCACCATGCCGGGCTCGATCACCGGCGCGCCGGCATGAACCTTGACGCCACCCGGGCGCAGATTGGCGAAGGATCGCTGCGCGAAGATCGCCATCGCCTTGAGGCCGACGATGTCCTTCGGCCGGCCGGGCATGTGAACCTCGCCGGCCGAGATCATGGTGGTGACGCCGCCGTGCAGAAAACTGTCGATCCAGCCGATCTGGTTCTGGCGCGGCGTCCACTCGCCCGCCACCGGATGCACGTGGCTGTCGATCAGGCCCGGGGTGACCGTGGTGCCGTTGGCGTCGACCACCGTGGTCGCACCCTCCTGGTCGACGTCCTTGGCGCGGCCGATCGCGGTGATCCTGCCGTTCTCGGCGACGATGGTGTCGGCATCCAGAATCGGGTTTTCCATGGCGCCGCTGAGCAGCAGGCCGATATTGCGGACGACGAGCTTGGTGGGACCGGAGGGGCCCTGGGGGGCGTCGTGAGCCATGGATTTTCTCCCTTTTTTCAGTGCCTTGGCGGCGCGGATCGGCCAACTTCACCCTGCCTTGACGGCGGGATCAAGAAGGATTATTCATTTGTATACAAATGAACGTATATAAATGAATTGAGCGGCACTTTGCAGCCCCGCCGCACATTCCGCAACTGGCCCCGGCGATATCCGGACGCGCCGAACCTGGAATCGATGGCATGAGCAACTTCAATCAGGAAAGCGTTCTCAGCGTTCGCCACTGGACCGACACGCTGTTCTCCTTCACGACAACCCGCGATCCGTCGTTCCGTTTCCGCAACGGCGAATTCACGATGATCGGCCTGAAGATCAACGAGAAGCCGTTGCTGCGCGCCTACAGCGTCGCGAGCGCGAACTACGAAGACCGTCTCGAATTCTTTTCCATCAAGGTGCCGGATGGACCGCTGACCTCGCGCCTCCAGCATCTGAAAGCGGGCGACGAGATCATCGTCAGCCGCAAGGCCACGGGCACGCTGGTCATCGACAACCTCGAGGATGGCCGCAATCTCTATCTGATCGGCACCGGCACCGGCCTCGCGCCGTTCCTCAGCGTCATCAAGGATCCCGAGACCTACGATCGTTTCGAGAAGGTGGTGTTGCTGCACGGCTGCCGCCGCGTCGCCGAACTTGCCTACGGCGAGATGATCACCGAACAGCTCCCGAACGACGAACTGATCGGCGAACTCGTCCGCGACCAGTTGATCTACTACCCGACGGTGACCCGCGATCCGTTCCGCAACCGCGGCCGCATCACCGACCTGATGGAGTCGGGCAAGCTGTTCGGCGACATCAATCTGGCCTCGCTCGATTCCGCCCACGATCGGGTCATGATCTGCGGCAGTCCCGCGTTGCTCAGGGATACGAACGAATTGCTGGCGCGCCGCGGCTTCATTGAAGGCAATCACGGCGAGCCGGGCCAGTTCGTGGTCGAGAAGGCATTCGCGGAGCGCTAAAGAGCGCGAATCTCCGTCCGGGTTTCCATTCGGAAACCGCGATTTCCGGCGGCGACCAGTCCACCGTTTTCAATCCCCGCGCCCTGTGCTCTAATCGAGCCAATGGCCGCGGGAGGATTTTATGCAAACCGGCATCCCCTGCATGCTGATGCGGGGCGGCACCTCAAAGGGCGCCTATTTTCTCGCGGCGGACCTGCCCACCGACAAAGTCAGCCGCGATCGTATTCTGCTCGGTGCGTTGGGCTCACCCGATCCCCGGCAGATCGACGGCATCGGCGGCGCGCATCCGTTGACCAGCAAGGTCGCCATTGTCTCGCGCTCGGCCGAACCCGGCATCGATATCGACTTCCTGTTCGCGCAGGTCGTCGTGGACAAGGCGATGGTCGATACCACGCCGAACTGCGGCAATATCCTCTCCGGCGTCGCGCCATTCGCTATCGAGCGCGGACTGGTCAAGATGGTTCATCCTGAGACCCGGGTCCGGGTGCGCACCGTCAACACCGGCACCGTCGCCGATCTTCTGGTGCAGACCCCGCAAGGCGTGGTGGACTATCAGGGCGACACCCGCATCGATGGTGTCCCGGGAACGGCGGCGATGATCGCGGTCGATTTTCTGGACTCGGCGGGTTCGGTCTGCGGCGCGCTGCTGCCCACGGGAAACACCGTCGATCGCGTTGAAGGCATTGATGTCACGCTGATCGACAACGGCATGCCCGTCATCGTGATGGCCGCGGCCGATGTCGGGATCACGGGGTATGAGCCGCGCGACCAGCTCAACGCGGACACGGCGTTGAAAGCACGTATCGAGCGCATCCGCCTCGTGGCGGGACCGTTGATGAATCTCGGAGACGTTTCCGCCAAGGTCGTCCCGAAAATTGCGCTATTGGCGCCGCCGCAGGCCGGCGGTCATGTCTCGACCCGGAGCTTCATCCCGCATGAATGTCATGCGTCGATCGGCGTGTTCGCCGCCGTGTCCGTCGCGACCGCCTGCGTATTGCCGGGGTCGCCCGGCGCGCGCATCGCGCGGGTGCCGGACGGCGCGATCAAGACGTTTTCTGTCGAGCATCCGACCGGCGAGTTCACCGTGCGCCTCGAGGTCGAGGGCGGCGCCGAAACGCCGACCGTCACGCGCGCGGGACTGGTGCGGACCGCGCGAAAATTGTTCGACGGCACGGTGTTCGTGCCGTCGCAGGCCGCGTCGGGCTGGTCGCTTGACGCGACGCGGCAAGCCGCGGAATAACATTTCGATGCTGCATCTGGAGATTTGAGTTTCATGGCTGCTTCCAGCAAGACCGGTCTTGTCGTGTCGGCCCATCCCGGGGATTTCGTCTGGCGCGCCGGCGGCGCGATCGCGCTGCATGCCAAGCGAGGCCATCGCGTCAAGATCGTCTGCCTGTCCTATGGCGAACGCGGCGAAAGCCAGTTCGCCTGGAAGGCCGCAGGCGTGAAGATGGAGGACGTCAAGGCGCAGCGGAAGGACGAGGCCCGGCGGGCAGCGGATCTGCTGGGCGCGGAGATCGAGTTCTTCGACGCCGGCGATTATCCGCTGCGCAGCACGCCCGCGATGCTCGACCGGCTGATCGACATCAACCACGACTTGAAGCCGTCCTTCATCCTGACGCATTCCCTGCAGGATCCCTACAACGTCGATCATCCGGAGGCTGCGCGGCTCGCGCAGGAAGCGCGCATCATCGCGCAGGCGGCCGGTCACAAGCCCGATCCTGCGCGCGCCTATAGCGCGCCGCCGGTGTTCCTGTTCGAGCCGCACCAGCCCGAACAATGCGACTTCAAGCCCAACGTCATCGTCAATATCGACGAGGTCTGGGAGATCAAGCGCAAGGCGTTTGAGATTCTCGCAGCCCAGAAGCATCTGTGGGAATACTACACGCGCGTCGCGCTCAACCGCGGCATGCAGGGCGGCCGCAACACCGGAAAAGCGATGACCTATGGCGAGGCCTATCAGCGCCTGTTCCCGATGGTGCTGGAAGAATTCTCCTGATCGTAGCTTGGTTCTCCGGAAATGAAGGCGACGTCATGATACCCGAGCCCATCTTCGATCTGGCTCATCTCGGCCATATGGAATTGTTGACTCCCAAGCCGGACGAGAGCCTGAAGTTCTTCGTCGACGTGATGGGTATGACTGTCAGCGGCCAGAAGGACGAGTCGGTCTATCTGCGCGGTTGGGACGACTACGAGCGCTACTCCCTGAAGCTCACCGCATCCAATACCTCGGGCATGGAGCACATGGCGTTGCGGGCGCGTAGTCCGCAGGCGCTGGAGCGGCGCGTTGCCGCACTGAAGGGAACGGAGTTCGCGATCGGCTGGACCGACGGCGATCTCGGTCACGGCCCGGCGTTCCGCTGTCGCGATCCCGACGGCCATATCGTCGAACTCTACTATGAGACCCAATGGTATCAGGCGCCGCCGGAAATGAAACCGGCCCTGAAAAATCAGGCGCAGCGTTTTCCGGCGCGCGGCATCAATGTGCGCAGGCTCGATCATCTCAATTGCCTCGCGGTCGACATCAAGGCCAACCGGATCTTCTTCGAAACCTATCTCGGCTGCCGGCTCACCGAGCAGATCGTGCTGAACGACGGCACGGAAGCCGCGATGTGGATGACGATGTCGAACAAGAGCTACGACTTCGCCTATTCACGCGATCATTCCGGCACCAAGGGCCGTTTCCATCATGTCACCTACGCGCTGGACAGCCGCGAAGACATTTTGCGCGCTGCCGATATCTTTCTGGAAAATGGCGTGTTCATCGAAACCGGTCCGCACAAGCATGCGATCCAGCAGACGTTTTTTCTCTATGTCTATGAGCCCGGCGGCAATCGCGTCGAAGTGGCGAACGCCGGCGCGCGCCTGATTCTTGCGCCGGACTGGAAGCCGATCGTGTGGACGGAAGAGGAGCGCAAGAAGGGACAGGCGTGGGGTCTCAAGACCATCGAGTCCTTCCACACCCACGGCACGCCGCCGGTGCCGTCCCGCGAAGGGTGAGCGGCGGTTCTCCATCATGCCCGGCACGGGGCCGACCATGAACGACACTAATTCTTCCGCCGGAACGTGTCGGCGATATGCGTCGCATCGAGTCTCGCATGTCCCGCGCCGAACAGCTTTTCGCGCAAGGTGCCGGGCTGATAGGCCATCTTGTAAATCCCGCGTGCGGTAAGCTCCGGCACCAGCAGATCCGCCACGTCCTCAAAGCATTCCGGCGTCACGGTGTAGCAGAGGTTGAGGCCGTCGACGTCGGTCTGCTCGACCCAGGCTTCGATGGCGTCGGCGACCGATTGCGGCGTGCCGACGACCACGGGTCCGGCGCCGCCGATAGCGACGTGCTCGGCCACTTCACGCACGGTCCAGACGCGATCGGGGTCGGCGCGCGTGACGTTGTCGAGCGCCGAACGTCCGGCTTCGTTTTCGACGTGTTCGACCTTCTGATCGAGCGCGAGGCCGGAAAAGTCCACGCCGGTCCAGCCGGACATCAGCGTCAGCGCGCCTTCGTGGCTGACGTGGCGGCGATACTCCGCATGTTTGGCCTCGGCTTCCTGCTGCGTTTTGCCGAGGATCACCGTCATCATGCTGAACATCAGAATATCCGACGGCTTGCGGCCGTATTTCGGAGCCAGCGCGCGGATCGCCGCGACGCGCGGCCCGATCACCTTGGCTGAGGGGCCCGACATGAACACGCATTCGGCGTGCTTGGCCGCGAACTCGCGGCCGCGCGGAGAGGTTCCGGCCTGATACAGCACCGGCGTGCGTTGCGGCGACGGCTCGCTGAGGTGAATGCCGTCGACCCTGTAGTCGTCGCTGTCGTGATGCACGCGATGGACCTTGGAGGGGTCGGTGAAGATGCCGCGCGCCCGGTCGCGCAACACGGCGTCGTCATCCCAGCTCCCTTCCCAGAGTTTATAGACGACCTCCATGTATTCGTCGGCAACGTCGTAGCGCGCGTCATGGGACGTTTGGCCGCTCTTGCCCATGCCTTTCGCGGCGCTGTTGAGATAACCCGTGACGATATTCCAGCCGATCCGCCCCTCGGTGAGATGGTCGAGCGTCGACATCCGGCGCGCGAAGGGGAACGGCGGCTCGTAAGACAGCGTGCAGGTGACTCCGAAGCCGAGATTCTCAGTCACCGCGGCCATCGCCGAGATCAGCATCATCGGGTCGTTGACCGGGACCTGTGCGGCGTTGCGTAACGCGGCATCGGGCGTACCGCCGAATACGTCATAGGTGCCGAGCACGTCAGCGAGAAACATGCCGTCGAACCGGCCGCGTTCCAGAATGCGTGCGAGGTCGAGCCAATAGGGCAAGCGGTTATAGTCGCTGGAGCGGTCGCGCGGATGGGTCCAGAGGCCGGGCGACTGGTGGCCGACACAGTTCATGACGAAAGCGTTAAGGCGAATTTCCCGAGTCACAGCGATATCCTTTTTGCGAAACATTCAAGGTGTGCTTGCCTCAAATGTCTCTACGACAAAATTGCAGCTTGAGGGAGGGTGGTGCGCCGGTCAATGCACCAGGCGAGGCCATTGCTGGCATGCGTTCGGGCTCAAGGGCGCCGCCTCTGGACATTTGGGAGACGGACCCCGATAACGGTCATATGTGAAAAGAACGCTGCGGGAGTTACGCCATGAAGAGTTTCAAGGTCACCGAATTCAACGCTCCTCTCGCCGAGATGGATGAACCGACCCCGCAGCCGGCTGGCACGCAGGTGGTGATCAAGGTCAAGGCAGCCGGCGTCTGCCACAGCGACCTGCACATATGGGAAGGCGGCTACGACCTCGGCCATGGCCGCAAACCGCTGTCGCTGAAGGATCGCGGCGTGTCGCTGCCGCGCACCATGGGCCACGAGACCGTGGGAGAAGTGATCGCGCTCGGGCCGGATGCCAAGGGTAATATCAAGGTCGGTGACGTGGCGCTGGTCTATCCGTGGATCGGCTGCGGCAAGTGTGCGACGTGCCTTGCCGGCGACGAGAACATGTGTCTGACGCCGCGCTCCCTCGGCGTCTATTGCGATGGCGGCTACGCCGATCACATGACGGTGCCGCATCCGCGCTACCTCATCGACCTCAAGGGGCTCGATCCCGTGACGGCCGCACCTTACGCCTGCTCGGGCGTGACCACCTACAGCGCACTGAAGAAGATCGAGGCCGATCTTGCCAATCCTATCGTTATCTTCGGCGCCGGCGGCCTTGGTTTGATGGCGCTGTCGCTTCTGAAGGCGATGGGCGGCAAGGGTGCGATCGTGGTCGACATCGATGCCCGCAAGCGGGAAGCTGCCGAGAAGGCCGGCGCGCTCGCCTCCGTCGATGGCGCGGCGCCCGATGCGCTGGCGCAGATCGCGGCGAAGGCCGGCGGCCCGGTGCGCTCGGTGATCGATCTCGTGGGCAACGCGCAGACCGCGCAACTCGGGTTCGACTGCCTGGCCAAATGTGGCAAGCTCGTGATCGTCGGTCTGTTCGGGGGCGGTGCGCCATGGGCGTTGCCGCTGATCCCGATCAAGGCGATTACCATTCAGGGCAGTTATGTCGGCAATCTGCGCGAGACCGAGGAGTTGCTCGATCTCGTTCGCACCAAGAAGGTGCCGCCGATTCCGGTAACGCCCGTCCCGCTCAAGGCGGCCAACCAGGCGTTGCTCGACCTGCAGAAAGGCAAGCTGGTCGGGCGCGCGATCCTGACGCCGTAATTCGACCGATTTTGTCTACCTGTTTCTTGCGTCATGGCCGGAATAAATCCGGCCATGACGATCACAGCCGATGGCCGCGCGCTACCGCCCAACAAAGCGCGGCTTGCGCTTTTCCATGAAGGCCGCACGGCCTTCGCGAAAATCCTCGCTGTCCATGCAGGCGGTGCCGATCCGCCTGACGGAATCCATGTCGCGCGTGGCCGGATCCTTCAGCACTTCGGCGATGGTGATCTTGGCGGCCTGTACCGCGAGCGGTGCGTTGCCGACAATCGCGGTGGCGATCTCAAGGGTCGCGGGCCAGAGATCGGCATTGGAAACGACGCGATCAACCAATCCGATCCGCGCAGCTTCGGCGGCATCGATGCGCGTGCCGGTATACATCAGCAGCCGTGCCTGCGACGGGCCCACCAGGGAAACGAGATTTTTCAGGCCGTCATAGCCGTAGGCGATTCCGAGCTTTGCCGCGGGAATGCCGAACTGGCTGTTCTCGGCGGCGATACGGATGTCGGCAGACATGGCGATCTGCATGCCGCCTCCGAGGCAGAAGCCGCGAATGCCGGCAATGATCGGCTTCGGAAAATTGGCCAGCAACGCGCGCTGGGCGGCGCTGCGGTTCGCATACGCCTCGGAGGCCTGGGCATTGTGGCGCTCCTTCTCGAATTGGCTGATGTCTGCACCGGAGATAAAGGCCTTGTCGCCGGCGCCGCGCAGAACCACGACGCGGATGGCGGGATTGTCCCGTAACCGGATCAGCGACTGCCCGAGACCTTCCCACATCTCGAGCGAGATCGCGTTGTGTTTCTCGGGATTGTTGAAGGTGATGACGCCAATGCCGTCCATCACCGTCTGCAGGATCTTGCCTGTCGCGAAGGGGGTGTCGTTGTGTGCGAGTTCTGACATGCGCTCGGTCTTGGGCGGGGCTTCGGCGCTGGCCGGAAGCGGATTTTCGATGTCATAGCACCGTTCGACCGGCCCGGCCAAAGCGGACGGGCGGGCCCCGGCAGGCCGCCGCCAAATCGAGATACCTGGAGAGGGCCCGAGGTTAAGGAACTTCTAAGGAGCATGTGTTTACTGTCGCGCCCGATCTAACCATGGCGCAGCATGCCGCCTTATGCGACCGGAGAATCCAGTGAAATCCTTCAATAATCTCCCCATCACCGCGAAGCTGGGAATCCTGGTGGGTGTGACCCTGTTGGGCCTGTGCGCCGCCGGTGCCATGGCAGCGCGCCTGGTCAGCCAGGAAATGATGAATGCCCGGATGGATCAGACCCATGCGATCGTCGATATCGCGCTCAACATGGCGAAGGGACTGCAAAAGCGGGTCGACGCGGGCGAATTGACCAAGGACGCCGCGATCAAGGAATTCTCGAAGGTCGCGCAGACGCTGAACTACGACCACGGGTCCGGCTACATTTTCTCCTACACCATGGACGGAATCACCATCTCGGCGCCGGATCCGAAGCAGATCGGCACCAACCGGCTCGACGTCGAGACCGACGGGCGCAAGCTGGCGCGCGAATTGCGCGACGGTGTCGCCGCCAAGGGCGACGTGACGCTGTATTACCAATACATGAAGCCCGGGCGGGACAAGCCGATCCGGAAGATGTCCTACGGCGTTGCGGTCCCCGGATGGAACCTGTTCGTCGGCACCGGCGCTTATCTCGATGACCTCGATGCCAAGCTGATGCCGATTGTCTGGACGCTCGCTCTGGCGATCTTTGCCATCGCCGCCGTCGCCGGCATCATTGCCTGGTTTGTGGCGCGCAGCATCGCCCGGCCTCTGAACCTGCTCGGGACCCGGATGCAAGGCATCGCGGCGGGGCAGCTTGAAGCCGATATTCCCGGCGTCGGCCGTCGCGATGAAATCGGCGCGATGGCCGCGACGGTCCAGATCTTCAAGGACAACGCTATCCGCATAAGGGGCCTCGAGCAGGAAGAGGCGGCCACGCAGCAGCGTGCCGCTTCCGAACGGCGCTCCATGATGGTCGATCTGGCCGATGGTTTCGAGCGCAGCGTCAACGGCGTGGTGCAGTCGGTATCGTCGTCGGCCGCCGAAATGCAGGCGACGGCGACTGCAATGACTGCGACGGCCGGCGATACCACGCAGCGGGTGTCGACCGTCAGCGCGGCGTCGGACAAGGCTCTGAACAACGTTCAGACGGTTGCGGCCGCAGCAGAGGAACTCTCCGCCTCGGTTTCGGAAATCTCGCGCCAGGTCGCGCAATCGACCGAAATCGCCAAGCAGGCGGTTGGTGAGGCCGACCGCACCAACAACACCGTGCAGTTGCTGTCGGGTGCAGCCGACAAGATCGGCGAGGTGGTGCAGCTCATCCAGAACATCGCGGCACAGACCAACCTGCTGGCGCTGAATGCGACGATCGAGGCGGCGCGCGCAGGCGAAGCCGGCCGCGGGTTCGCCGTCGTGGCGTCCGAGGTCAAGGCCCTGGCGACGCAAACCGCGAAGGCCACCGAAGAAATCTCGGCGCAGGTGTCGAGCATGCAGTCGACCACCAATGATGCGGTTGCGGCCATCGGCGGCATCTCCACGACCATCGAGAAGATGAGCGAGATCGCGATGACCATTTCCTCGGCGGTCGAGGAGCAGGGCGCGGCGACCCGCGAGATCGCCCGCAACATCCAGGCCGCCGCGGCGGGATCGAGCGAAATTTCGACCCATATCGGCGGTGTCAACGAGGCTGCCAGCGCCACGGGCGCGGCGGCGACCCAGGTTCTGACCGGTGCCAGCGAACTCGACCGTCAGGCGGGGATGCTGCGCACCGCGGTCGACGAATTCCTCGATCAGGTTCGCGCGGCATAATCGCGCGAGCAGTTTCGACAGGTCATCTGCCGGGGCGGCGCGCGAGTGCCGCCCCGTTTCGTTGAAGTGGCCGCATTTTTCCGGGAAATTGCCGACCCCGCGCTGGGCCTTTTGACCATGGCCCGCGGGATCGGGTAATGCTGATGGCTCCTGCATGAATTCCGGGATCCAAGCGTGACATGACCGATTTCCACGGCGTCTTTCCCTATCTCGTTTCACCCGTCGATCCCGATGGAAATGTCCTCACCGATGTGCTGGGCCGTCTTTGCGACGACCTGATCAAGTCAGGTGTACATGGGTTGACGCCGCTGGGGTCGACCGGCGAGTTCGCCTATCTGAACCGGCGGCAGCGTTCCGCTGTTGTGGAGGCGACCATCGAGGCGGCGCGAGGCCGGGTGCCCGTGGTCGCGGGGGTCGCGTCGACCTCGACCGCCGACGCGGTGGCTCAGGCCAAATCCTGCCAGAAAGCCGGCGCGGACGGCATCCTCGCCGTGCTCGAGGCCTATTTTCCGCTCAAGGATGCCCAGATCGAATCCTATTTCACCGCGATTGCCGATGCCGTCGATATCCCGGTTGTGATCTACACCAATCCGCAATTCCAGCGCTCGGATTTGACGCTGGATGTCGTCGCGCGTCTCGCGCGGCACCCGCGGATCAAATACATCAAGGATGCCTCGACCAATACCGGTCGGCTGTTGTCGATCATGAACCGGTGCGGCGGAGACATCGGGGTCTTCTCGGCCTCGGCCCACATTCCGGCGGCGGTGATGCTGATCGGCGGTGATGCTGATCGGCGGTGTCGGCTGGATGGCGGGGCCGGCCTGCATCGTGCCGAAACAGAGCGTCGCCCTCTACGATCTCTGCAAGGCGGGCCGCTGGGACGAGGCGATGCAATTGCAGCGAAAGCTCTGGCGGGTGAACGAAGCCTTCGCGCGTTTCAATCTTGCGGCCTGCATCAAGGCCGGTCTTTCCATTCAGGGATACGACGTTGGCGATCCCGTTGCGCCGCAGGCCTCGCTGGGCGCTGACGAGTGCAAGATCGTCGAAGCCGTGCTCCGCGATTTCGGCTGACGACTTGCCGGTCGCATGGGACGGCTTACATTCATCACGATCCGATGCGTCATGGCACCGACGGGCGCGCGCAGCGCGAACCTGGAATCCAGACGCGAGCGGCATGAGAGTACGATCGCGCGGTCGCCCGACCCGCATATGACAGAAACGAACCAAGGTCTGAAGGATCATCGATGAATATTCTACCCGGCAATTTGCGTTTCGGAGCAGGGCAGCCTGTCAAGCGTCTCGAAGATCAGCGGCTGCTCACCGGCAGGGGGCAGTTCATCGACGACAAGCCGGAAGACGGTGCGCTGTGGTTGTATGTTCTGCGGTCGCCGCATGCGCACGCGAAAATCGTATCTGTCGAGACCGGCGCGGCCGCCGCAATGCCCGGCGTCAAGGCCGTCTTTACCGGTGCGGATTTGATCGCGGACGACATCGGCACGATTCCGACGCTCACGATTTTCAAGCGCCCCGATGGGTCGCCGATGACGGTGCCGCCGCGCCGGCTGCTGGCGCACGACATCGTGCGCTTCGCAGGCGAAGCGGTGGTCGCGGTTGTCGCGACGTCGCGTGTTGCCGCACAGACCGCCGCCGAGGCGGTCGCCATCGATTATGAGGTGCTGCCTTCTGTCGTTGATCCGGTTGCGGCCATCGAGCCCGGCGCGCCGGTGGTGTGGCCGGACGCGCCCGACAATATCGTGGCGTCGATGAGCTATGGCGATCCCGCGGCGGTAGAAGCGGCATTCGCCAAGGCCGCGCACACAGTGTCGCTTGATCTCGTCAGTCAGCGGCTGATCCCGTCGGCGATGGAGCCCCGCAGCACGATTGCCGAGATCGACAAGGCGACCGGCCGCCTGATCCTGCATGTGCAATCGCAGACGCCGGGATCGACCCGCGACGTGCTGGCGGACGCCATCCTCAAGCGGCCCAAGGACAGTGTGCGCGTGCTCGTCGGCGATATCGGCGGAGGCTTCGGCCAGAAGACGAATCTCTATCCCGAAGACGGCATCGTCGCCTATGCGGCGGTGAAACTCGGCCGCAAGATTCGCTGGCGAGGCGAGCGCACCGACGAATTCGTCGGCGGCACCCACGGCCGCGACCTGACCTCGACCGGCGAGTTCGCGCTGGACGCCGGGGGACGTGTGCTGGCCTATCGCGTGCGTTCGATCGGCGGCACCGGCGCCTATTCGAGCGGAGCGGGAAACATCATTCCGCTCGTGCTCGGTCCGTTTGTGCAGACCGGCGTTTACGATCTTCCGCTGGTGCATTTCGAGGTCAAGTCGGCGATGACCAACACCGCGCCGGTCGGCGCCTATCGCGGAGCGGGACGGCCGGAAGCCGTGTTCATCGTCGAGCGCCTGATGGACGCCGCCGCGCGGCAGATCGGCATGGATCCGCGCAGGATTCGCGAGGTGAATTACATCAAGCCGTCGCAACTGCCTTATACGAATGCCGCCGGTCAGGTCTATGACAGCGGCGCCTTCGCGCACATGCTGAAGCGCGCGTCACAGCTTGCCGATTGGGATGGTTTTGCCGCGCGGAAGAAGGCGGCGCGGAAAAAGGGTCTGCTCTATGGCCGCGGGCTGACCAGCTACATCGAGTGGACCGGCGGCCGCGCGCACACCGAGAAGGTCAGCCTGCATGCGACCGCCGAGGGACGTGTCATCCTGCACTCCGGCACCATGGCGATGGGGCAGGGTCTCCAGACCACCTATACGCAGATGGTCTCGGACTCGCTCGGCATTCCCATGGACAGGATCGATGTGGTGCAGGGCGATACGGATCTTGCCACCGGATTCGGCAGCGTCGGGTCGCGCTCGCTGTTCGTCGGTGGTACGGCGGTCGCCGTTTCGACCAACGATCTGATTAAAAAGGCGCGCGAGAAAGCGTCGAACGTGCTCGAGGCCTCGGTCGAGGACATCGAATACAGCAACGGTTTTCTGACCGTTGTCGGCACCGACAAGCGTATCGGCCTGTTTGAGATCGCGAAAGATGAGGCCGGCGCGAGGCTCAGCGTCGACAGCGAAGGCGAGGTCGACGGGCCGAGCTGGCCGAACGGTACGCACATCTGCGAAGTCGAGATCGATCCCGACACGGGTTTCACGCGCGTGGTGCGCTACACCACCGTCGATGACGTCGGCATCGCGGTCAATCCGATGCTGGTGACGGGTCAGGTTCACGGCGGTGTCGCACAGGGTATCGGACAGGCGCTTTACGAGGGCGTCTCCTACGATGCCGAAGGGCAGTTGCTGACCGCGAGCTATCAGGATTACTGCATCCCGCGCGCGGACGACATTCCACCGATCACAGTGACGCTGGATGACAGCGCGCCGTGCCGCACCAATCCGCTCGGCGCCAAGGGCTGCGGCGAATCCGGCGCGATCGGCGGCCCGCCCTGTATTGCCAACGGCGTGATGGATGCGTTGAGCGATCTTGGCATCAAGGGCCTCAACACGCCGTTGACACCGATGAAGCTCTGGCAAGCGATCCGGGACGCCCGGTCGGACCGGGCAGCATAAAATCGCGCTCGCATCGTCGTAACTTCTGCTAAGGTTGAAGTCGCGCGGCCGAAAGGTCGCGCGACTTTTCTGCAAATGCGGCCTTGTTTGCCGGCAGGAGATTTATGATGCGAAAGTTTTTCACGGTGCTGGCGGCGCTCGCCATCCTCAGTCTCACCAATTGCGGTTACAACGCGATTCAGTCGCAGGACGAGCAGATCAAGTCCGATTGGTCGGAGGTGGTGAACCAATACCAGCGCCGCGCCGATCTGGTGCCGAACCTCGTCAATTCCGTGAAGGGCTTTGCGCAGCAGGAGAAGGATGTCCTGCTCGGCGTCACCAATGCGCGGTCCAAGGTCGGCAGCATCCAGGCGACGCCGGAAGTGCTCAACGATCCCGCCGCGTTCCAGAAGTTTCAGGCGGCGCAGGGAGAGCTATCCAGCGCGCTGTCGCGGCTACTGGTCGTGACCGAGAATTATCCGCAGCTCAAATCCGACGCCTTGTTCCGCGACCTGATGGCGCAGCTTGAAGGTACCGAGAACCGCATCACCGTGGCGCGCAACCGCTATATCAAGGCGGTGCAGGAGTACAACACAACCATCCGCTCGTTCCCCACGAACTTCACGGCGATGGCGTTCGGCTACAAGACGAAGCCGAATTTCACGGTCGATAACGAAAAGGAAATTTCGACCGCGCCCAAGGTCGATTTCAATCCTGCGCCCGCGGCCCCGGCGAAATAGCCGGCGCGCGGGGTGGCCGCGATGAACGCTATGAGGGCATCGCTGCTGGCGCTGATGCTGTGCTGGGTCTGCACGGCTTTCGCCGACGTGGCGGTGCCGCCGTTGACCGGGCGCGTGGTCGATCTGACCGCGACGCTCAGCAGCGGCCAGAAGGAGTCTCTTGAACAGAAGCTGAAAGCGTTCGAGGACCGCAAGGGCAGCCAGGTCGCGGTGCTGATCGTACCGACCACGGCGCCTGAGGCGATCGAGCAATATTCGATACGCGTCGCCGAGCAATGGAAGATCGGGCGCAAGAAGGTCGACGACGGTGCGATTCTTGTCATTGCCAAGGACGACCACAAGCTGCGGATCGAGGTCGGCTACGGTCTCGAGGGGGCGCTGACCGACCTCACGTCGAAGCGCATCATCGACGAAGAGATCGTGCCGAAATTCCGAAGCGGCGATTTCGCGGGCGGCATTTCGGCCGGCGTCGACCGCATGCTGCGGGTGATCGACGGCGAGCCGCTGCCGCCGCCGAAGCCGCAGGCGCAGTATGCCAATGGCTTCGATGTCGGAGACCTCTTCAACCCGTTCCTCATCGTCGGCGTGCTGATCCTGGGCGGTATCTTTCGCGGGATCTTCGGCCGGCTGTTCGGATCGTTCGCAGTCGGCGGGATCGCCGGTTTTGTGGCGTGGCTGTTTGTCGGATCGCTCGTCGTCTCCGGCGTCGCGGGAGTGCTGGCCTTCGTCTTCACGCTGCTCAGCGATGGGCTTGCATCCGGGGTTGGCCGGGGTGGCGGCACCTGGGTTGGCGGCGGCGGAGGCGGCTCGTTTTCGGGCGGCGGCGGCGGCTTCAGCGGAGGCGGCGGCAGCTTCGGCGGCGGCGGCGCCTCGGGGAGTTGGTGAGCATGGGCATCGGGCGTATCGGCAGGCATTTGCTCGGACATCGCTGGCGCGTGCGCCGGGATTTTCCGCCGAAGGTCATGGCCGCAATTGAGCAGGCGATCCGCGCCGGCGAAACGACGCACGCCGGACAGATCGTGTTCGCCGTCGAAGGCGGGCTCGACGGCCGCCCGCTATTCCGCGATCAGCCGGCGCGCGAGCGGGCGCTCGATATCTTTACGCATCTGCGCGTATGGGACACCACGCACAACAATGGTGTGCTGATCTATCTCCTGCTCGCCGATCGCGATGTGGAGATCGTCGCGGACCGCGGCATCCATGCGAGAGCGGGTGCCGCCGCGTGGGAGAAAATCTGCGCGGCGATGGAAGCCGAGTTCAGACAAGGCCGTTTCGAGGCCGGTGCGGTGACCGGCGTCGAGGCGGTGTCGCGCGAATTGGCTGGGTATTTTCCGAAGCAGGGCGCCAATCCGAACGAATTGCCGGATGCACCTGTGGTGATCTAGGCCGCAATCACGCCTTCGCTGATGGCCGCTCTCCGACCCGCGCAAACCACGCCACGATATTGGTGTTGGCCGGGTTGAGCGGTTGCCCGACCTGATTGCCGAAATTGATCCAGCAATAGAGCAGGATGTCGGCCAGCGTGAAGCGGGCGCCGCAGAGATATTGCTTGCCGGCCATCTGGCCATTCAGCCACTCGAGACGATTGGCCGCGATCATCTTCAGGCCGGGCGAGGCTTCCGGCGCGACGGGAATGCGCTTTTGAAAAAATTTCAGCCCTTCTCCGAAACGGTAACCCATGGCAAGCGGCTCGCAGATGTTGAGATCGACCCGTCGGGTCCACATCCGGCACTCGGCGCGCTCCTCCGCCGTCGAGCCGATCAGCGGCGGTGTCGGCTGCTTCTCCTCGAGGTATTCGCAGATGGCCGTGACTTCCGCGAGATAGCTGCCGTCATCGAGTTCGAGCGTGGGCATCTGGCCGTGCGGATTGCGCTTCAGATGTTCGGGCTGGCGGTTCTCGCCGCCGCGCAGATCGACGGTCTGCGTGGGCATCGAAATGTTCTTTTCGGCCATGAACATGCGCACGATGTGCGGATTGGGGCCGATGGAATCGTAGAGTTTCATGAAGCGTTTCCCGTTGATGACGCCGTCTCCCCGCCTCCGGGCGGCGCGGCGCATGGGGAACTCTAGCCGGGAAATCGGGGCGTGCAATCGGCGGCGAGGGCTCCGGTTGCCTCGGTTAAGCCGTTTTGCGGGCCGGAAGAAATCCTAAAATTTCCGTAATGGCCCCCAAGGTAACGATTTCGCAAGTAATGAAAGTTACCAAATGGTCAACCTTTACTGGAGGTTTTCACGTGAGCGAACACGAGTCCGATCAGATCGCTAATTTCTCAGGAATGGGTGACGTGTCGTCGAGCGTCGATTCTCCGAAGCTCGCGCCGGATCAGGAATTGTCCGCGCCCCCGCCCGACGACATCAAGCCCGAGGCCCCGAGGGCGGAAGCACCCCGGATCGAGCCCGGAGTCGACGCGCCGAAGGCGGAAACGCCGCGTGAGACCGGCAAGATCATGATCATGGCGCCGTCGCGCGACAAATCGTGGGATGGCGCGACCATCGATCACGGCCCGGCAGCAACCGGCAATGCGCAGGGATCGGGCCGGTTCGGCAAGCGCTTGTCCGCGATCGCCGCCGCGGCGGTGCTGGCTGCGATTGCCGGTGCAATCGGCGGCTCTCTGGCGACATCCGGTTCCGGTTTCGGCGTTGCGAGCGAGCCGCCTGCGGCGGCAGCGAGCCACGCTCAAGCCATGGACGCGACGATCAAGCGGCTCGAGTCCGAGCTTGCCGCGCTGAAAACGGGCATCGATCATTCGGCCAGGGGCGATGCCGGCCGGTTCGCCAAGGTCAACGACCGCCTGGACAAGGTGGAGAAGGCGAATGCCGAGTCGGCAGCGAAGCTGGCCAAACTCAACGAGACGCAGGACAAGCAGCGCGTGGCTGCCGCGCCGGCCGCTGCGGCAGTCGTCGCGAAGGATGCGACCGGATCGATCCCGGCCGCTGCTGCCGCGCCCGTGCCGCTTCCGGCGCCGAAGCCGGACATCGCGCGGCTGCCGACGGTCGAGGGCTGGGTGCTCCGCCACGCCGCCAACGGCGGCGCGCTGATCGAGGGACGCAGCGGCATCTATGAGGTCTACGCCGGCGATCCGGTGCCCGGTCTCGGCCGCGTCGACGCGATCCGCAAGCAGGACGGTCGCTGGGTCGTCGTGACCAGCAGGGGTCTGGTCGTCGCCCGCTGACATTTCGAGAGCGCGGAGCGCTGTCGCATCGTCGCCTGATGTTGCGCGACAGCCCGCGCGGTTCGGGCTATTTTCCCGTCGAACAGCGAGGTGTCTCCGGACATCCCGCCGCCGGGAGAAGGGCTGCGCGTGCGCTCGTTGCCGTCAATTATCCTTCTGTTGTGCTGCCTCGCGCCGCTGCGGGCGGCGCATCCCGCTGCGCTCGAGCGCGGACTTGCGATCACCGATCCGCTTGCGTTGCGCCAACTCGATCTCGGGAATCACCCCGGTCGCACGTCCTTCGGCATCCGCGATGTCTTCGACGCGTCCGGGGCTGACCGCGATCCCATGCGTAACGACGCGCTGTTCGCGCTGCCGTCGATGGCTCCGATTCGCAAGGCGATCGATGCCGAGTTCGATCGCTATATCGCCAGACACAACGCCGATCTCCCCGGGGAAACCATCGGCGTCGGCCATGCATTCGATTTTCAACTGTTCGATCGCGAGCCGCTCTATTCGGACCAGACGCGGTTTGTGCTCGCGGGAATCGTGAATCGTATGGATCGCGCCTATGTTTCGCCTGCGACGTGCGGCGAAATCCGGTTGATCTATCGTCTCACGCGGGTGAGCGGCAAGAAGCCGGACGGTGGCGTCATTTCGTCTCGTCTGCCGATGACGCTGAACGCCGTCTTCAATGCGAAGGACAAATCGTCGCCGGTGCCCTGCGCGGAGATAGCCCGGCGATGGCTGGCAACGGCCGATCTGCCGCAATCGGGCACTGACCTCGCGATCAGGCTGATGGCGCCGGGCGGCCCGCTTGAACTGATACGCCCGGATAACCTGTTCCGCATCGAGATCAATCTGCAGATCGCGCATGCGCCGAAATCGGCGACGCGTGATTTTCGCACCGATTATCTGTTGAAGGTGTTCGACTACGACAGGAAGACGCGCGCCTTCGCCGAAGTGAAGCTCGAGGACCAGATCGATCGGGCACGGCTGCTGTCCGACCCAACGCTCGCATCCACGTTCCGCGCATGGCTGCTCGCGCCGGATCATCTCGCGGCGCTCGATCGTGGCACGCCGATCCTGCCGGACACGTTTCTCGCCGGCGGCGCCGTTGCGCCGACGCCTGTCGGATTCGCGCCCTCGGACTTGCAGCCGGCGTTCGGACTGGTTGGATCGGACGATGATACGAAGGCCGTGTTTCGCAAAGCCGATGTCGTGTCGGCCCTGAAAAAGGCAACCGCGACGGGCATCGTGCTTCGGAACATTCGTTCGGTCGCGGGTTTCGAGCGGCGGTTGAACGACATCACCTGCGCGGGGTGTCATCAAACCCGCGCTATCGGCGGCTTTCATTTCCCCGGCGTCGACTGGATGGCGGAAAAGCCCGACAATTCCGTCACCGTTCCGGCTTCGCCGCATTTCTTCGGCGACCAGCCCCGTCGTCGCGATATTCTTGTGGCGATGCGCGACGGCCGCATGCCGGACTTTTCGCGAGGGTTCGCCGATCGTCCGCAGGTGCGCGGCTCCCGGGAATTGGCCGGTACCGAATACGATGACGGCTGGGGCGCGACCTGTTACGACCGTGGCGGCTCCGCGGTTCCGGACAAGAGCTTTCGGTCCTGGACCTGCGCCAGCGGTCTGGTTTGCCAGGTGGAGCGCAAAACGGCGGGCTCCAGCCACATCGGCATGTGTTTCGTCAGGGGCCGCTGACAGTGATCCTTGCGGCGACAGCCACTGGAACTACTCCGTTCATTGAGATTTGATGACGCAACTTTTTATCCGCGAGGGGGCAGCCGATGAGCGAGCCGGGGCAGGGCGACAGGGAGCGCAACCGCGAGATTGCCCGGAACGAAAGCGAGCGCGAGACGGTCAGCGCCGTACGCGTCAGTTCCTGGACCATCGGCCTTGCCGTCGTTCTGGCGCTGATCGCATTGGGGCTCGCGTGGCCCTGGCTGCACCGCTGACGCTCAGCCCACTGTCCCCGCCGCGCGGAGTTGCTCGATCTCCGCCTCGCCATATCCGGCGCCGCGAAGGATTTCCTCGCTGTGTTCTCCTACCTGCGGCGGAAGCCGCGGGCGGGCCTTGGTGCTGCCGTCGATCCAGATCGGGCTGTTCACCGTCAGCATCGTGCCGCCCTCAAAGGGGACCAGAACGTCGTTGTCGATCATCTGCTGGTCGGTCGGCAGATCGTCGAGGATGCCGACGACGCCGAAGACCAGTCCGTTGCCATCGAGAATTTTCCGCCATTCGGCGAGGTCTTTGGTGGCAAATGTCTCGTCGAAAATCTTGATCAGTTCGAGGGACCGCGCGTGACGATCTTTTTTCGTCGTGAAACGCGGGTCGCTTACCAGATCCTCGCGGCCCATCACCCGCGCCAGAATAGGCCATTGCTTGTCCTCGCTCAGCAGCGACAGGATCAGCCAGCGTCCGTCCTTGCAGCGATAGTGGTTGGTGACGGCATTGAGCGCCCGCTCCCGCGGCCTGCGTTCCTGGAATTCGGCGTTGCAGAGTTTGGCCTGCGCCAGCACGCTGGCGGCCCAGACCCCGTTGGCCATCAGGTTCGAGCTGACGTGCGAACCCTTGCCGGTACGCTCGCGCTTGTAGAGCGCGGTAACGATGGCGCTGTAGAACGCCATGGCGCAGGGATGGTCGCCCATGCCGGCCACCGAGCGCGCCGGTGTCGTGCCGGTGTCGGCGCGGACAAGGTCCATCAGGCCGGAGCGCGCCCAATAGGCGTTGCTGTCGAAGCCGGGCTTGTTGGCTTCCTCGCCCTTTTCGCCGTAGCCGGTGAACGAGGCGTAGATCATGCGATCGTTCAACGGTGCGAGTTCGTCGTAGGTCAGTCCGAGCTTCTTGCGGACCCCCGGCGGAAAATTGGTGATGAACACGTCGGTCTCGGCGGCGAGGCGCCGCAGCACCTGCTGTCCTTCCGGCTTGCTGAGGTCCAGCGCCAAGCTTCTCTTGTTCCGCGATTCCAGCATCCACGCATAGTTATGCTCGCTGATCGGATAACCCGGGAGATTCGGCAGATTGCGATAGGGATCGCCGGCGCCGGGAGGCTCGATCTTGATGACATCGGCACCGAAGTCCGAGAGCACCGTCGCGGCAGCGGGGGCGGCGATGAAACTCGCGCAATCCAGAACCTTGAGGCCCGCGAAAATGCCGTTGTCCATCTGACGTCGCTCCCGTGTCCTGGTCAAATTCCGCGTCGCGAAATCGCTCGTGATGCGTGCGGATGCCTTTTGTGCAAGCTATTTGATCTGTCTCGCGGCGCGATGCAACGGCAGTTTCGGCGCGGGGGTCTGCGTCCGCGGGATGATCGGCTTTCTTCGGTCCTCTGGGCGCTGCTGTCTCGTCGAGGCGGCGCGTGATGTGCGACTGCCGTTTTGATAACGGCCATGTGATCCGGCCTGGATTTTATCGCGTCAAAATTTGGAATGGTGTTGCCACCGTGCGACCTTTTCTCCGCATCGGCGGGCTAGTCTCGATCCGACACGGATTGGCGCGACGGTATCGGGAATCAAATGTCGTGACGGTGGCTGGCTTCCAAAATCAGTGGCGCGGGATTTCGCGTGCACGCGCCTTGCTTCGTCTTGTTGCAGCCGCGGCGATGCTGCTCATTGCCCAGGTTGCGGATCGTCCCGCCGAGGCCGCGGAGTTCAGCCCCGGCATATCGCAACTCTACACGTCCGTTTCGATCTACCCGCCGACCGCGAAATCCATGACGGTATGCTACGGTTTCGTCTGCCGGCGTCGCGAAAGTCTCGATTTCACATCCGGCGACAGGGCCGCGTTGACACGGATCATGGCCGGGGGGCGGGCCTCCGCCGCCGCCGAACGCAAGGCCGTGCAGAAGGCGGTGGTGTGGTTCGATCGCCGGATGGGGCCGATTCTTGGCACCAGCAGGCGGGTTGCGCGGGCTGATTTTCGTGCCGGGGACGACAAGCACAACTTCGATTGCTGGGACACGACGCGCAATACCACCAGCCTGTTGCTGGTGTTGCAGGACTGGAAACTGTTGAAGTTTCACACCGTGGGGAATCCGCATTATCGCGGCAACACGCTCGTGCTGCAGACGCCGCACAACACCGCCGTGCTGGTCGAGCGCGCGACGGGTGTGGAATGGGTCGTCGACATGTGGCCGCGCGGCTACGCGCAACTGCCCGATGTCATGACCGTGGAGCGATGGGTGAAGGAAAATTAGGACCGATGCCGCGGGCATCCGCGCGGTCGTGGCACCGCTGGCGAGCGCCATCCCGCGGAGAGCAAATCAAGTCTGCGTTTGAAGCGTAAACTTGATCGCGTTGGTGACGCCGATGTCGTTCGCTATCGAACCCATCGCGTATGTCGGACGCGACACGCTTAGAACCTTGCTTGATCTCGCGCGTCGCGTCGTCTTGTCAAACCTTGAGGTTTTCCGCCGAGGTCTTGCCGCGGTTGGCGACTTCCTCGAACTCAACCGTCTGTCCTTCATTGAGTGTCGAAAGGCCTGCCTTTTCGACAGCCGAAATATGGACAAATACATCCTTGCCGCCGCCGGCTGGCTGAATGAACCCGTAACCCTTGGTCGGGTTGAACCACTTCACAGTACCTTTAGGCATTCCAAGTCTCCGCAGGAGTGAAACGTTAGCAGACGGTCGGTCCCCGGAAACCGGCTTTCCCGACGGCGCGCACGATACGCGGTCTCGGGCCGCCTTGATAGATCAAACGCAAGGCAGAAAATGCCGGAAAACCCAAAAATTGCGGCTTATGGAAGGTTTTTGCTTCAATTCGCCGCATTTTGGACCGGGGCGGTGGGGCGCAAAGCGGCCCCCTGCCCAAATTTGACCGGAGCCCAGGTAACCTGACCCCGGGGCGTTCCAGGCCCGGTTCCAGGCGGAAGCCCGACGCCGTCCTCAATAGGTCGCGGTCAGATATTCAACGATCTTGCCGATATCGGCCTCCTCGATCGGCGCGCCGTAGACCTTGATCATCTTGTTCACTTCGGCTTGCCAGAAATCCTTCCTGAATTTCGGCCCGCGCGGCTGTGTCTGGATGTAGTCGGCCGAATGACACGCCGTGCAGTTGTTTTTCACCACATCGAGATTGGGGCCCGGCTTGAATTCGGCCGTTTCGTCCGGAAGTTTGTAGTTGACCGGCTTGGCGCCGGCCGCGGTCAAACCGAAGGCGCATATGCCGCCGGTGAGTGCTACGGCGCCTGCGAGAGCAAGAAGAGCTGAGCGCATCATGATCGTCTCCCTCAAGCCGCCGTCACGCGGACGGTTTCGATAACGTTGCGCATGTAGCCGGCCGGATTCCAGGCGGCCTCCGCGGGCTGCACCTGACCGCCGTTGCTGGTGGCGCGAACCTGCAACGCATGTGCGCCGGCCGTGAGCTTCACCGGGACACGCCACTCGCGGAACGAATACTTGCCGTGATCCCGTCCGAGCCGTGCATTTTTCCAGGTCTGGCCGCCATCGGTCGACACGGCGACCTCCTTGATCCCGGTGCCGCCGTCGAATGCGATCCCTCTCAGGAGTTTGCCTCCGGCCCGGAGTTTCGCGCCGTCCCTGACATTGGTGATGAACGAGCGGACGTTGAGCTTGTTGATCGGAACCGTCGCCTTTGGCGCGGTGCCGGGTTCGACACAGGCGCAGGCATTGTCCGGGATGCGGTAGGCCGTTTTCATCCAGAAATTATCGTAGACGCTGTCGATCACGGTGATCTCGTTGAGGTGTTTGACCCAATAGGTTCCGTAGTATCCGGGAACGACGAGCCGCAGCGGAAAGCCGTTCAGAACCGGCAGATCCCGCCCGTTCATGCGATAGGCCAGCATGACTTCGCCGTCGCGGGCGTGATCGAGGTCGAGCGCCTTGGCGAAATCCGGCGTCTTGTCGCTGACAGGGCCGTCCAGGCCGCCGAAGACCACCTGTTTCGCGCTCGTCTGGACGCCGGCCTGATCGAGGACCGTCTTGAGAGGGACGCCCACCCAGCGTGCATTGCCCATCGCGCCGTTGCCGGATTGACCGCCGGCGACACGCGGATTGGATAAGCCGCGGCTGTTGCCCGAGCACTGGGTGACGGCGACGATCTCCTTCGCCTTCATCTTCTTCAGCTCTTTGAGCGACAGTTTTAGCGGACGATCGACCTTGCCCTTGATCTCGAGGGTGAATGTGTCGGGGTCGATGTTGAGCGGAATATCGGCCAGATGATAGCGGACGAAGAACGCATCGTTCGGCGTGATCACGCTTTCGTCGAAAACGGAAAACGGCGTTTCGAGCTGCGGCGGGCGGCTGGTCTGGCCGATCATCATCCGCTTCTGCGGAACCTTGACCAGCGGGCGTTCGCCATTGTCGAACGGCAGCGTCACGGTATCGCGCGCAAAGGCCTTGAGCGGGCTAAGGCCTGACATCGCGCCGAATGCCAGTCCGGCACCGACGCGCTTCATCATCTCTCGTCGATCGAGCATGGGCTTCCTCCGAAGCATCGCAGTCATGACCCGTCATCACGGGGTTCACGATCCGAAGTCTGTCACCGGATGGCGACAAGTCAATCGATGACTTTCGGATATACCGTTCGCTGCGAATCGGTGCCGCGGATTTTCGCAATGCGGTAACTGCCTGCACAGGCGTGCCCTCCGCGAGATGCAAAAAACCCCGGCCGCCGGGCGGCCGGGGTTCTTCGACCGAGCTTGTGGCCGGGTCAGTCGCAGACGTTGATCGTGCGCAGGCGGAAGCCGAACGGTGTCGGCACGCGCCGCACGATATAGCACCCGTCGTCGTAACCGCCGACATAGGCGACGCCGAACCCGTGATCGAAATGACCGAAGTGGTGGTGGTGATGGAAGAAGCCGCCTTTCGCGGAGGCGGCCGAAGGCGCCAGCGCCACTGCACCGAGGGAAGCGGCGGCAACGAGTCCGAGGGCAATTTTACGAAACATGATCGTTCTCCTTAATGAAGCGCGTAACGCGCGGGTTTCGGTTTCAATTCGATTTTCGGTTTCCGGTTGCGGGCTCGCGCGGATCGTTGCGCTTGCCCGTCGCCAGTTCGTCGCCAGCTCTGAAAAACGGGTTCGAGGAAACTGGCGTGGCGGACCCGACAATTTTCTGAATGAACGTTCAGACAGGCGCCATGTGTGCGAAATCTCACACAACGCAAATGCCGCCAGAAAAATGCCCGCGATCCGGCTAGGCGGCGACGGAACCGATATCGCCGACTGCCGCCGATGACAGCGTCCGCGCGTCGGCGATGCCCTGAACCGTTATCGGCTCGTTCCGCCCGCGAATGGCGACGGTGAGTTCATTCGCGGCGTCGAGCGACAGCCGCGCGGTCTTGCGAACCTCGTCCGATAACACGACCTTGCCGATGATCCGGATGCGGCGGGTCGAGCAGCGGGCGCGGCCGCCGCACACGCTGGCATGAGGGACATTGTAGGCGTGCCGACCTGTCGGCGAGTCAGGTTCTCAGCCTGCCAGTCCGCGTTCTTGCTATCGGCAACGACAAGGCGGCCGCCCTGATAGAGGCCGAGCATGGCCAGCGTCGGAATCAGAACCGCCGCGGCGAGCAGGAACGGCGCGGCTCTCGCGAAGAATTTTTTCAACCGGAGTTGGGACTGCGGCGGACGCCAAGGGACTTTCATGGGACGGCACGGAAATATTCCCGGATTGGCGTTGGCATCGTGTCGTGCCTCCGGCGTGCCCCGTGAACGCCATAACCGGCCGTCAGATTGACACCCGTATCGGAGTGGTCAAGAAAGCGCGAACCGAACCCGCCGGAGAAACCCGTGAGGATGCGCGCTACAGTGCAATTCTCGGCATCCAGATGATCGTCGCAGACCCCGATACACGCGCGTCTCGGCGTGAGCCTGTGGCATTGCGGCCATTGCTCTGGATCGCGCTCCTGATCGCCGCGATGACGGCCCTGCGGTGCATCTTTGCCGCCGAACTGGAGCTGCGCACCGACGAGGCCTATTACTGGACCTGGTCGAAGGAAGCCACGCTGTCCTTCCTCGACCATCCGCCGATGATCGCGTGGTTCATCCGGTTCGGCACCGCGATTTTCGGCGACACCGGTTTCGGCGTCAGATTCGCCGGGCTGCTGGCGATGCCTATCTCGCAACTGCTGCTGGCCGATAGCGTCCGCCGCGTGACCCGCGACACCCGTGCCGCGCTTCTCGCCGTCCTGATGATGGAGGCCGCGCTCTACTACGGCCTGCTGATGGCAAAGGTCGCGCCCGATGTCGCGCTGATCCCGTTCGAGCTGGCGATGGCGTGGTCGCTGGTGCGGCTCGCGGAAAGCGGCGATGCGCGCTGGTGGCTCGCGGCCGGTCTGTTCGCCGGCCTGTCCCTGCTGTCGAAGCTGACCGCGCTGATGCTCGTTCCCGCCGTCGTCGCCTTCATCGTCGTGCCGGACTGGCGGTCCCGCTGGCTGCGCAGCCCGTATCCATGGGCCGCGGCTGTCATCGCTGTCGCCGTGTTCTCGCCTGTCCTGATCTGGAACGGAATGTACGACTGGGCCTCGTTCCGTTTTCAGTTCGTGCGCGCCACCGCGACGCACGGCATCATGCTGCGCACGGTTGGCGACTATATCGGTCTTCAGTTTGGCCAGGTCGGACCGGTCCTTCTGCCGGTGGTCCTGTTTGGCGTCGCGCTCACGGCGTGGCGCGGCTACCGCCATCGCGATCCTGTCTCGGTGCTGTTGTCGACGGCCGTGCTGGTGCCGTTCATTTACTTTCTCCGGAAATCGCTGACGCTGCGGGTCGGCGACACCTGGCCGATGTTCATCTGGCCGTTCGGTTTCGCGGCGGCGGCCATCGATCTCACGTTGCGCGCGCGTGAAAAATGGCCGGCATGGATGGTGACGCGGTCGCTCTTTTGGGCAAAGGCCGCGATCGCGTCAGGCATCGTCCTGACCGTCGTGGTCTTCTTCTACTACATCGTCACCCCCTGGAATTTCATCGGCAAGACCGATCCGATCGGTGGCGAGGCTGGATTCGCGGAGGTCGCGAGCCGCGCCGAAATCGAAATGCGGGCGTCTGGAGCGACGTGGATCGCGACGGACGATTACCGGATTTACGCGATGCTGCGGTGGGCTCTCGGGGATCGCGTGCCGGTGATCCAGCTCAACGAGCGCAGCCGCTTCCTCGGTTTCCGCGATCCGGGCACGAGCGTCATCGCAGGCCACGCAGGGCTCTACATCGCGCGGAAACCCGACGATAGCTCGTTTCTGGCGTCGACGTCGGCTGTACTCACGCCGCTTGGCGAAGTTCAGCGGACATGGCGCGGCCGGGTGATGGACACCTACATTCTGGACAAGCTGACAGGCTGGACACCCGATCTGTCACCGCCGCCGGACTCGCCGCTCTACACATGGCGGAAGCTGGCGGATCGCGGCGTTGATCCGCGACGCGTAAACGATCCGGCATTCGCCGTCGCGGCGCGATAGCTCAATTTTCATCGCCGCGCTTGCGCAACAGATCCTTTGCGAGGTCCCCGAGCGCGGGCCGCGGCAGGGCCGTGAACGGCAGCGGCCGCGTAACGTCGATCGCCGCAAGGCCGAGACGAGCCGTCAGCAAGCCGTTAAGCACGCCTTCGCCGAGACGCTGGGATAGCTTTGCGGCGATGCCGTGCCCCAGCACCTGCTGGATCAGGGTGTCGCTGGCCGCCATGCCACCGGTGATCGCGAGATGCGCGATGATGTGCCGCATCAGGCGGATCATCCCGAGCGTGCCGGGCCGTGCGCCATAAAGACGTGCGAGCTGCCGCACCAGCCGCACCGCCGCCGCGAACACGAACAGCACGTCGACCACCGCGCGCGGGCTGACGGCGGTGATAATCGACACGCGTTGTGCCGCGGCCGACACCAGTCGCCGCGCCTCCAAATCCAGCGGCGTCATGAGTTCGCGTTCGGCGAGCCGCACCATATCGGCGCCGTCGATAATGTCGGAGCCATGGCTCCGCAGCGCGGCGCGCGCCCGGGCAAGATGCGGATTGTCGTGGGCGAGCTTCACCAGATCGCGCACGACCGCGTCGGCGCTGTTGCGGTCGTCGCCGGCGATTGCTGCCAGCGCGCGCCGGTGCAGATCCTCGATGGTGGCGAGGCGCGCGAGGCCCGCGATTTCGCGCACCGCGATGACGATGGAAGCCAGCACCAGCAGCGCGGTCAAAGCCAGTCCGAGAAAGCCCAGACCTTCGCTGCGCGCGAACAGATCGTCGATGAGACGGACGATACCGAGGCCGGTGCCGAGCACGACCAGCCCGGCCAGCGAACTCCAGAACAGCGTACCCCAGCGGAACCCCTTGCGCGCGGGGACCGCCGGCTCGTCGACCGGCACGGGCAGGGAGATGGAATCCATCTCCGGCGTGATGCGGATGTTACCGCGCCCGAGCGAGCCGGCCTCGTCGTCGGGATCGGTGACCACCACATGGGGATCGTCGAGCTTGAACGTCACGGGGCGGCGGGGCGATCGCTCGTTCATGTCAATCGGTCTCCGATCAGGAACTGAAGTGCCCGGTCGAGGCGGATATGCGGCAGCGCGGGTTCGCCGCTGGCGTCGCGATCAAGGTGCGGCGGCCGGAACCTCAGGAAACGGAAGTCCGCGTGCTCTGCGCCCGATGTCGAGAGACCGCGAAACGCGCCGCCACTGAACAGGCCGTCGAGATCGGTCGGCAGATCGCCCGGAAACGTCGCGACTTCGGTATTGCCGTCGAACGTTTCGCCATTGGCGGTTTCACCGGCGAGCGGTGTGCCGATGATCGACGGCAACGTGTCACGGCCGCGTTGCACTTGCGCCTCGCGGGTGGCGCGCACAGCCGCGAGCGCCACCACGTCGATCTCGGCGCCCGCGATCTCGGCGTGTGACGCGGCGCGGTCGGCGATGCGCCGCAAAATCGCCTCAAGCCGGTCGTGGCTCGTGCGATGCAGATGATCGGCCTTGGTGGCGGCGAACAGGATGCGGTCGATGCGCGGCCGGAACAGGCTGCTGACGAAGGTGCTGCGGCCGACGCGAAAGCAATCCAGAATGCCGGCGAGCGCGGCTTCGAGATCGTGCAGCGCCTCCGGCCCGGCGTTGAACGCGGCGAGCGCATCGACCAGCACGATCTGCCGGTCGAGCCGTGCAAAGTGATCGCGGAAGAACGGGCGCACGACGATGCTCTTGTAAGCCTCATAGCGCCGCCGCATCATCGCCCACAGCGATCCGGCCGGCACGATTCCATCCGCGGGCACATCGAGCGGCGCGAAGGTGAGCGCCGGCGATCCGGCGAGACTGCCCGGCATCAGAAACCGGCCGGGCGGCAACAGGCTCATGGCGAAGCGTTCGTCGCGGCAGGCGAGGAGATAGGCCGTGAACAGCCGCGCGGCGGTCAATGTCGCCTGTTCGTCCTCCCGTTCTTCGGGTCGCAGCGTTGCGAGATGGTTATGCCACGCTCCGGCGAGCGGCGCGCGGAGCGGCTGACGCGACAGCGCCAGGCTTTCCGCCGACCATTGCTCATAGCTCTTGTCGAGCAGCGGCAGATCGAGCAGCCACTCGCCGGGATAGTCGACGATATCCAGCGTCAATGTCCGTTCCGCGCCATTTTGCCGCTGGTAGTCGATCACGAGGCGCAATTCGCTGATGTCGACGGTCGAATTCGGCCAGCGCCGTTCCTCGATCAGCGTGCGGAGATGGCTTTCATAGGCGAAGCGCGGCACCGCGTCGTCCGGCTGCGGCGCGAGTTGTGCGCCGGCGATCCGTCCGGTGGCGAGCGACTCGAACACCGGAAAGCGCCCGCCACGGGACAGGCCGTGCACCAGCGCGGTGATGAACACCGTCTTGCCCGCGCGGGACAGCCCCGTCACGCCGAGCCGCACCGCCGGATTGAAGAAGCTGTCGCCGTAGTCGAGCAGCGCGCGAGCGGAGAGCCGCGCCTCTTCAACGATGTCGGACAGGGTGAAGGCCATGAATGGAGCGCTGCAAGAGGACGAGTCGATGACACGGACCTTGTGAAAAGTGGCGATTGCCGGGCAGAAATCAAGTTTCAGTCGTGACAGGATTTGTGACGGGCTGCGCCCTCCGGGCCTCGTTGACCATCGATTGGCTATGATTTACCGCTTTCTGGGTCGAGCGGGGGCGTCGAGGCGGATTTGGATCGGACATGACGCTGTTCAGGCTGAAGCAATTGGCATCCCATCCTGCGCATGCCATCGCCGGTGCGGTCAAATGGAATTACGACCGCGCCGAGCTCATCGCCGATGGCGTCGTCCATGTGCTGGGGGTGCTGGCAGGATTGATCGCAGCCACTGTCTTGATCGTTTTGACGGCGGTGTATGCCACGGGCCTCGATGTCGCGGTGGTGTCCGTCTATGTCGCCGGCCTCATGGCCATGCTGGTGCTGTCCGCGACCTACAATCTCTGGCCGGTGTCGCCGCGGAAATGGCTGTTGCGCCGCCTCGACCATTCCGCGATTTACATCCTGATCGCGGCGACCTACACGCCGTTCATCATGCAGGTGAAGGATAACGCATTCGCCGTCGGGCTGCTCGCTGGGGTCTGGCTGGTGGCGATCGTGGGAATCCTGCTGAAGCTGGTTCTGCCCGGCCGGTTCGACCGGTTGTCGGTCGTGCTCTATCTGGCGATGGGATGGAGCGGCTTCACGATCTACGGCGTCGTCGTGCCCTCGCTGCCAGCGACGGCGCTGTGGTTCGTGGTCGTGGGCGGAGCGCTCTACAGTCTCGGTGTGATTTTCCACGCCTGGCGGCGGTTGCGTTTCCAGAACGCGATCTGGCATGCGTTTGTGCTGCTCGGCGCGGCCTGCCATTATACCGCGGTGCTCGACCTCGTTCTGGCGTAGTGGATTTGACATTCGCAACCCACTTGCCCGCCAGCATCGCGATGCGAATGTCAAATCCAAACTCCGCCAGTCATCTATATTTTCCAGTGGTCCTTCGATTTTAACATTTGCAAAGATGCTCGCGGCACTGGGATGCAAATGTTAGAATCGGACCACTGGCCTGAGCCATTCAAGACACGCGGGAGGGAGCGATGCAGATCAACGGCAGGGTCGTAGTGGTGACAGGCGGCGCCAATGGCATTGGCAAGGCGCTGTGTGAAACCTTTCATCGGGCGGGCGCGGCCAAGGTGATCGTCGCCGACATGGATGCCGCCAATGCCCGCACCGTGGCGCATGCCGTCGATGGCGCGGCCTTCAAGTGCGACGTCGGGCAGGAAAAGGACATCCTGCATGTCATTGAGGAGACCGAACGGCAGTTTGGGCCGATCGACCTGTTCTGCTCCAATGCGGGAATCGGCGGCGGCTTTGATCCGATGTCCGACAATGCCGGCGGCACCTCGGACGAGCCGTGGTCGCGAAGCTGGGCGATCCACGTCATGGCGCACGTCTACGCGGCACGCCATCTGGTGCCGCGCATGAAGGCGCGCGGCGGCGGCTATTTTCTCAATACGATTTCCGCCGCGGGCCTGCTGTCGCAAATCGGCAGCCCGGCCTATTCGACGACCAAGCACGCCGCCGTCGGTTTCGCCGAAAGCCTCGCGATCGCGCACAAGGCGCACAACATCCGCGTTTCGATCCTGTGCCCGCAGGGCGTCGACACCAATATGCTGCGGTCCATTCCAAAGGGGCCGCAATCCGGCGACGGCGATCTTACGCCGGAGCAGGTAGCGAAAGATGCGCTGCAAGGCATCGCGGAAGAGCGGTTTCTGATCCTGCCGCATCCGCAGGTGATCGACTACATGCGCAAAAAGACCGAGAATTACGATCGCTGGATCGGCGGCATGGCGAAAATCCAGGCGAAGATGCGCGAGACTTACGGGAAATGACCGCTTCTGATGGAATCAGAAGCGGGGTTCTGTGATTTTGATTTGACGCGTTTTCTTGACGCGAACCGGTATCCACTTCGCTCGAAAACGCTCTATTGAAGCCAGCTTGTAATCGTCATGGCCGGGACGAGCCCGGGCATGACGAGAGGTTGGTTTGGCCGGTCAATCCTTCTTCGCGTAAAGCAGCGGCACCGCCGAATCCACGATTACCTCGATCACGCTGACGCCCCTGCTGGTCATGCTGTGTTTGAGCGCGGGGATCAGGTCGGCGGATTTGTCGATCCGGACCGCGTCGCAGCCCATGCCTTCCGCGAGCTTGACGAAATCGAGGCCGGGCAGGTCGAGGCCGGGCACCTTGCGCACCTGCATCACCTGGCTGAACGAGCGCATCGCGCCGTAGCCGGAATTGTTGATGATGACGACGGTCAGCGGCAGCTTGCGCTGTGCCGCGGTCCACAGCGCCTGAATCGAATACATCGCCGAGCCGTCGCCGATCAGGCAGACCGTGCGGCGCTGAGGGTTGGCGAGCGCGATGCCGACGGACGCCGGGAGCGAGTGGCCGAGGCCGCCGCTCGCCATGGTGTAAAAACTGTCCTGCCCGGGCATCGGCAGAAACGCCTGCATGGTCGGGCGGTGCGAGGGCGCTTCCTCGACCAATGCCGCACCGTGCGGCATCGTTTCGGCCAGCGCGTGCATCAGATAGGCCGCCGGAATGGGATCCGCCGCCTTCGGTGCGTGAGGCAACGTTCGCCCGGCCGGGGCAGCGCGCTTCGTGGCGGGCATCAGGTCCAGCAGCTTCGCCAGCGCCGGCTTCATGGTGGCGATGATGCTGCTGCCGCTGGGGGTCACCGCCGCCGCGGCGGAATCGTCCGTGATCTGGAAAATCGTGGTATCGCCGTCGAAAATCGCGGCGTGTCCTTCGACATGGAAAGTGAACACCGGCGCGCCGATCACCACGACGAGATCGTGGTTGCGCAGCGCGTCCGAGAGTTGACCCGGCGAGGCATGCAGGAAGCCCGCGAATTGCGGGTGCCGCTCCGGAAAACTGCACCGCGCGGAAAACGGGCTGACCCAGACGGCGGCTTTCGCGCGCTCCGAAACCTTCACCATCAGATCGACGGCGCCGGCGCGATCGACGGCAGGACCGACCACGAGCGCGGGACTTTTGCTGGCCGACAGGGCGGCGACCAGCGTCTGCATGGCGTCCGCGTCCGGAGCGATTTCGCGGCTAACCGCGCGCGCCGCGATCGGCTGCACGGGATGGGTCCAGTCGTCGATCGGAACCGACACGAAGGTCGGGCCGCAGGGCGGCTGCATCGCGACGTAGTAAGCGCGGGCGATCGCGGCCGGCACGTCCTCGGCGCGGGCCGGCTCGACGCTGAATTTCACATAAGGCCGCGGAAATTCCGAAGCCCGCTCGGCGTAGAGAAACGCCTGCAGCGGCACGATGCTGCGCGCCTGCTGGCCGGCGGTGATGACGAGCGGCGTCTGGTTGCGGTGCGCGGTATAGATGTTGCCCAGTGCATTGCCGACGCCGGCGGCCGAATGCAGATTCACAAAGGCGGCGTTGCGGGTGGCCTGCGCATAGCCGTCGGCCATGCCGACCACGGAGGCCTCCTGGAGGCCGAGCACATAGTCGATGTCGTCGGGCCAGTCGCTGAGGAACGGCAGTTCGGTGGAGCCGGGGTTGCCGAACACTTTTCTGATGCCGAACGCGCGCAAGAGATCGAGCGTGGCATCCTTGACGGTGATCGCTCCGCCGGAGGTTTTTGCGGGTTTACGAGCCAACATTGTCTCCTTTGCCGCGCGTGCTCACCGGAGTGCAGTCACTGTCTTCTCCCTCCCCCCTTGTGGGGGAGGGTCAGGGAGGGGGGAAGCAATCAGGACTGTTCGTTCTGGAAACCCCCACCCCTAGCTCCAGCCCACAAGGGGGAGGGGACCAGGTGATGCGCGCGGCGACGTCGTTTACCACGTCGCCGTGCCCTTCATGGTCGGTGCGCCTGCATTGTTCGCAGTCCACAACTCCATGGTGTCGCCGGTCGCACTGGCGTTGACGCTGAATTCGCTGCCATCGAACAGCGGCTGCAGGCCGCGATAGGTGAAGGTTTTCGGCGCGCGGCCGCCGTGGAGCTTCGCGCCAAACTCCACCAGCAGCGAAGCCTGCAGCGGCCCATGCACGATCAGGCCGGGGTAGCCTTCTTCTTTCGTAACGTAGTCGCGATCGTAGTGGATGCGATGGCTGTTGAAGGTTACCGCCGAGTAGCGGAACAGCAGCACCGGGTCGGCCATATGCGTTTCGCGATGAGCCGCCGCTCGTGCTTGCGCAGGCTTTGCGGGGGCCGCGTTCTTCCCGTCGGTCGGCATCTCGCGATAGACGATATCGTGGCGCTCGCGCACCGCCAGTCCGCGCTTCGTTGCGATTTCGTGATCGACCGAGACGAAGCACAGCGTGCCGGTGCTTCCGGTCTTGACGGTCACGTCCTTGATGCGCGAGGAGCGCGTGACGGCGTCGCCGACGCGCAAGGGCTCGATGAAATTGATTTCGCCGCCCGCCCACATGCGGCGGGGCAGGGGGACCGGCGGCAGGAAGCCGCCGCGCTTCGGATGCCCGTCCGGGCCGTTGCCGTTCAGCGGTGACACCGGCAGGGTCAGGCACCAGTGCGTGGTGAAGGGCGCGGCGTCGCCCTCCTTGGGCTGTCCGATATCCTGGAACAGCACGGAGCGCAGCCCCGCCACCAGATGCGCGGTGACCACATCGGTCTTTTCCTCGGTGCGGCCGATCCACTGCCGCAGGTGATCGAGATCGAGCGTTTCGGTCATTTTGCTTTTGCCGCCTTCGGAGATGTGGCCGTGGCTGCCGTGATCGTCCCGATCGCGGGCACGGCGCCGTAATGCCGTTCCTGGCCGACGACGATCGCCGCCGGCGCGGGATAATTGATTATGCCATTCGGCGTGTCCACCGCGATGCGGCGCAGATGCGGATGCGCGGCGAGGTCGGCCATGGTGTTGACCTCGGCGAAGGCGATGTCGGCGTCGTCGAGCCGTTTCAGCAGTTCATCGCGGGTCATCGACGCAAAGCTCTCGCCGACCGCCTTGTCGGTGAGCTGGCGGTTGCGCACCCGCTCGACCATGTTGGAGAAGCGCGGATCGTTCGGGAGGTCGGGCTGGCCCAGCACGTCGGCGCAGAGCTTCTTCCACTCGCGCTCGCTCTGGATCGAGATCAGGATGTCCCTGCCGTCCTTCGAGCGGAACACGCCATAGGGCGCGATCGAGGGGTGGGCGAGGCCCATGCGCTGCGGCGGCTTGCCGTCCTCGGCGTTCAACAGCGGCACGGTCAGCCAGTCGGCCATCACGTCGAACATGGAGATGCGGATGTCCGCGCCCTTGCCGGTCTTGCCGCGGCCGATCAGCGCCTCGAGGATCGCCGCATGCGCGGTAGCGCCGGTGGCGATATCGACGATGGAGAGGCCGACGCGCGAGGCGCTTTCAGGGCCGCCGGTGATCGAGGCCAGCCCGCTCTCGGCCTGGATCAGCAGATCGTAAGCCTTGCGCTCGGCATAGGGGCCGCTGTCGCCATAGCCCGAGATGGTGCAGCAGATCAGGCGCGGATAATCCTTGGTCAGCCGTTCGCGCGAAAAGCCGAGCTTGTCCATCGAGCCCGGCTTGAGGTTCTGAATCAGCACGTCGGCGCCTGCGATCAGGTCTTCCAGCGTCTTGCGTCCCTCCGCCGTCATCAGGTCGATGACGATGGAATCCTTGCCGCGGTTGAGCCAGACGAAATAGCTGCTCTGCCCCTTGGCGGCGGCATCATAGCCGCGCGCGAAATCGCCCTCGGGCCGTTCCACTTTAATGACGTGCGCACCGGCGTCGGCGAGGCGCGAGCTGCAGAACGGCGCGGCGACCGCCTGTTCGACGGCGATGACGGTCAGGCCTTCAAGCGGGAGCATGGGCGCGGTCCATGGTTTGGATTTCAGGAAGCACCGCGCGGCGGAGATCGCGTCTCCCCGCCGGGGAGAGGTCGGGTGCGTCGCATCCGGGTGAGGGGGCGCTGACCTTGCGAACCAGACCCCCCTCATCCCAACCCTCTCCCCGGTGGGGAGAGGGAGCAGGGGGCCGTCGTGGAGAGGTCATCATCGCGGATCTCAATACGAGCGCGGCATGCCGAGCACATGCTCGGCGACGAACGACAGCACGAGATTGGTCGAGATCGGCGCGACCTGATAGAGCCGGGTCTCGCGGAATTTGCGCTCGACGTCGTATTCCTCGGCGAAGCCGAAACCGCCGTGCGTCTGAATGCAGGCGTTGGCAGCTTCCCAGGACGCGTCGGCGGCGAGCATCTTGGCCATGTTGGCCTCGGCGCCGCAGTCCTGGCCCGCTTCGTATTTGCGTGCGGCTTCATGCACCATCAGTTCGGCGGCGCGCATGGACGCGTAGGCCTTGGCGATCGGGAACTGGATGCCCTGATTTTGCCCGATCGGACGGCCGAACACGGCGCGCTCCTTGGCGTAATCCGACGCCTTCTTGATGAACCACTTGGCGTCGCCGATGCACTCCGACGCGATCAGGATGCGCTCGGCGTTCATGCCGGAGAGGATGTAGCGAAAGCCCTTGCCTTCCTCGCCGATCAGGTTTTCGGCGGGCACCTTCATGTCGGTGAAGAACACTTCCGTCGTGGAGTGATTCATCATGGTGCGGATCGGGCGGATCGTGAGTCCGTGGCCCTTTGCCTCGCGCATGTCGACGAGGAACACCGAAAGGCCGTCGGTGCGTTTCTTCGCATCTTCCTTCGGCGTGGTGCGCGCCAGCAGGATCATCAGATCCGAATATTCCGCGCGGCTGGTCCAGATTTTCTGGCCATTGACGACGTAGCCGTCGTTGCCGTCGCGCTTCGCGGTGGTCTTGAGCGATGAGGTGTCGGTGCCGCTGGTCGGCTCGGTGACGCCGAAGGCCTGCAGCCGCAACTTGCCGCTGGCGATCTTCGGCAGCCATTTCGCCTTCTGCGCGTCGCTGCCGTGGCGCAGCAGCGTCCCCATCGTGTACATCTGGGCGTGACAGGCGCCGGCGTTGCAGCCGTTCTTGTGGATCTCCTCGAGGATCGCCGCGCCTGCGGACAGCTTCAGCCCCGCGCCGTCATATTCCTCGGGGATCAGCACCGAGAGATAACCGGCCTCGGTGAGCGCATCGACGAAGGCGGACGGATACGCCATCTCGCGGTCGAGCTTGCGCCAGTATTCACCCGGAAACTGGGCGCACAGTTTGGCGACGGCGTCGCGGATGTCATGATAGGGGTCGTGGTCCGCGGCGTGATCGGTCATCGAGGAAAAGCGCCTTCTTATCAGGGGATTTGTTTGTCAGGAGATTCGAACGGGCAAGGACTCGTAGCCCTTGACGAAGCTCGAATAGACCCGCTTGGGCTCCCCGACAACCTCGATTTTGTCAAACCGCCCCAGCATTTCCTCCCACACGATGCGGAGTTGCAACTCGGCGAGCCGCATGCCGACGCAGCGGTGGATGCCGAAACCGAACGACAGGTGGGTGCGGGGACGGGCGCGGTCGACGATGAAGTCGTTGGGCTTCTCGATCATCTCCTCGTCGCGGTTGCCCGAGACATACCACATCACGACGCGGTCGCCCTTGCGGATGGTTTTGCCGCCGAGCTCGGTGTCCTGAAGCGCGGTGCGGCGCATGTGGGCCAGCGGCGTCTGCCAGCGGATCACCTCCGGCACCATGCTGTCGATCAGTGCGGGGTTCGCGCGCAGCTTGTCGAATTGCTCGGGATTTTCGTTCAGCGCCAGCACCGAGCCGGTCATGGTGTTGCGGGTGGTGTCGTTGCCGCCGACGATGAGCAGGATGATGTTGCCCATCAGCGTGTCCCCGTCCATGGTGCGGGTGGCGTCGTTGTGCGCCATCATCGACAGCAGATCGTTGCGCGGTTCGGCGTTGACGCGCTCGTTCCACAGTTTTTCAAAATAGTCGCGGCACTCGTCCATCTCGCGCCGGCGTTCTTCCGGCGACGAGACGACACCGCTTTTGGGCAGCGCGGTGGAAACGTCGGACCAGCGGGTCAGCTTGCGCCGCTCCTCCCAGGGAAAATCGAACAGTGTCGCCAGCATTTGCGTAGTCAGTTCGATCGAGACCCGCTCCACGAAATTGAAGGTCTCGTTGCGCGGCAAGCCGTCCAGCACGGTGCGGACACGCCCGCGGATCAGCACCGCGAGTTCGTCGAGATGCGTCGGCGTGAACATCGGCGCCACGGTCTTGCGCTGCGGCGCATGGTGCGGTTCGTCCATCGCGATGAAGCTCGGCCAGTCGTAACCTTCCGGTACGTCGCGGATGGCGATGCCGCCGTGCCTGACGTCGGAGGAAAAGATCGCCGCGTTGGTGTCGACGTGCATGATGTCGTTGTATTTGGTCACCGACCAGTAAGGCTCGATCGGTGAGTTGGAGCAGTAGTGCACCGGCTCTTCCTTGCGCAGCCGCTCGAAATACGGCCACAGCGTATCGTTCTGGAATAGCCGGGGCGCACCGGGATGAAAATCCTTGAGCGGCATCGCATAGGCTTCCTCGCGCGCGGCGCGCTGAAGGGCCGCCTTGTCGGTCGCGATCTTGGTCTGGATGTTCATCGTGATCGATCCTGTCACATGAGCCGTCAGGCCGGAATGCGCACCGGCAGCGTTTCGTAGCCCTTCACGAAGCTGGAATATACCCGCTTCGGTTCCGCGACCACCTCGATCTCGTCGAAACGCTTCATGATCTCTTCCCAGATGATCCTCAGTTGCAGTTCGGCGAGCCTCAGGCCTACGCAACGGTGGATACCGAAGCCGAACGAAAGATGAGTGCGCGGCCGCGCGCGATCGATGATGAAGTCGTACGGCCGGTCGATGATGTCCTCGTCGCGGTTGCCCGAGACGTACCACATCACGACCTTGTCGCCCTTCTTGATCTGCTTGCCCCGGAACTCGAAGTCTTCCAGCGCGGTGCGGCGCATGTGCGCGAGCGGTGTCTGCCATCGGATCACTTCCGGCACAAAGCTGTCGAGCAGCGCGGGATTGTCGCGCAGCTTGCGGTATTGGTCCGGGTTCTTGCTCAGTGCGTAGATGCTGCCCGACAGCGTGTTGCGGGTGGTATCGTTGCCGCCGACGATCAGCAGGATCAGGTTGCCCAGAAAGTTTCGTGGGTCCATATCCCGTGTCGCTTCGCTGTGCGCCATCATCGACAGCAGGTCACTCTTCGGCGGCTGGTCGATGCGCTCCTTCCACAGCCGCGCAAAGTAAGTCGCGCATTCCACGAGTTCGGCCTGCCGCTCGTCTTCCGTTGCAACGAGGCCGTCGGGACCGGGCAGCGTCGTGGCGATATCCGACCAGCGCGTCAGCTTGCGGCGGTCCTCCCAGGGAAAGTCGAACAGCACCGCCAGCATCTGCGTCGTCAGTTCGATCGAGACCCGATCGACCCAGTCGAACACCTCGTTGCGCGGCAGGTTGTCGAGGCATTCGGCGGAACGCTTGCGAATGTTCACCGCCAACTGGTCGAGGTGGGTGGGCGTGAACATCGGCGCCACGGTCTTGCGCTGCGCGCCATGGCGCGGCTGATCCATGGCGATGAAGCTCTCGCGGCGCAGATCGGGCGCGACGTCGCGGATCGTGATGCCGCCGAGAGCCGATGCCGAGGAGAACACCGCGTGATTGGTTTCGATCTCCATGATGTCGTTGTATTTGGTGATCGACCAGTACGGCCCGAACAGGCTCTCCTTGCAGTAGTGGACAGGCGCTTCCTGCCGGAGCCTGTCGAAATAGGGCCAGAATGTATCGCTGCGGAACAGCTCCGGATGGCCGGGGTCGAAATCGTCGAGGGGCATCGAAGAGGCGTTGTCGCGCGCTGCGGCCACGTCCGATTGTCCCGGCAGGGTCGTCCCGTGCATGTGCGTTTCTCCGGTTGCCGGCGCGTTCTGGGGGCCCGGCCGATTATCCGCCGATTACATCCTCTTGCGCGTGATTGGGCAATGGGATGCGGCGTTGTCCCGCAACGGCCGATTCGAGAACGCGCTGCATGCGCAACGCGCAAGGGCCGCCACAAATGCTTACCGAAACAATGGGTTCCCTTAGTAGGAACCCTTACGAGTTCTTTCGCGTAAAAGTTGTTTAACGGATTGCGCTCATCCTTGTCGTCGAGGGCATCCTGGGGGGTTACATGGCTTTTCTGGCAGCATCTCGCGACGCGCACGCAAAGCTCGACGCATTGAACCGGTCGCAGGCGATGATCGAGTTCAATCTCGATGGCACCATCATTACGGCCAACCCGAATTTCCTTGACGCGATGGGCTACAGGCTGGAGGAAATTCAGGGCAAGCATCACGGCATCTTCGTGGATCCGGATGCTCGCGGCAGTGCGGCGTATCGCGAGTTCTGGGATGCCCTGCGCCGCGGCGAACATAAGGTCTCCGAATTCAAGCGGGTCGGCAAGGGCGGCAAGCCGGTCTGGATCCAGGCGTCCTACAGCCCGCTGCTCAACCGCGCCGGCAAGCCGTTCAAGGTGGTCAAGTTTGCCACCGACATCACCGAGCGGAAACTGAGGAGCGCCGATTACGAGGGTCAGCTCAAGGCGATCCACAAGTCGCAGGCCGTTATCGAATTCAATCTCGACGGAACCATCGTTTCCGCCAATGACAATTTCCTGAATGCGCTCGGCTACAGTCTGGATGAAATCCGAGGCCAGCATCATCGGATATTCGTCGAGCCGCAGGAACGGGAATCCGCGGCCTATCGCGCGTTTTGGGAATCGCTCGGACGGGGCGAATATCAGGCGGCCGAATACAAGCGAATCGGCAAGGGCGGCAGGGCGATCTGGATTCAGGCGTCGTACAATCCGATCCACGATGCCGACGGCAAGATCATGAAGGTCGTCAAGTTCGCGACCGATATCACGGCGCAAGTCGAAGACCGGCTGCGGCGCGGCGAATTGCAGAAGGCGATCGACGGCGACCTCGGCCAGATCACCGAAGCCGTGGCCGCGACGTCGGAGCGCGTCACTTCGGCCGCCAGCGCCTCGACACAGGCCTCGTCCAACATGCAGGCGGTCGCGGCGGGCGCCGAAGAGCTCGCGGCTTCGGTCGGCGAGATCAGCCGTCAGGCCTCGGATGCGCTGTCGATCTCGCAGCAGGCCGTCCAGCAGGCCAACGAAACCAGTGTGATCGTGTCCGGCCTAGCGGCGGCGGCGCAGAAGATCGGCGACGTGGTCAAGCTCATCAACAGCATCGCGGAACAGACCAATCTGCTGGCGCTCAATGCCACGATCGAAGCGGCGCGCGCGGGCGAGGCGGGTCGCGGGTTCGCGGTTGTCGCGTCGGAGGTGAAGAGTCTGGCGTCGCAAACCGCCAAGGCGACCGACGAAATCAGCGGTCAGGTGGCGGAGGTCCAGAATACCACCAGCAGCGCCGTCGGAGTCATCGAGGCCATCACCCAGACCATTTCGCGCGTCAATGAAATCTCGGCGGCGATCGCGGCATCGGTGGAGGAGCAGGCGTCGGTGACCCAAAGCATTTCATCGAATATGCAGGTGGCGGCGAAGGGCGTCGCTGACATCACCGCGAATATGGGCGAAATAGCCGGCGCCACCCAGTCGATGGATGTCGCGACCCGCAAGGTCAAGGAATCCTCCCGCGCGCTCGCCTAGACGATCCCAGGCCCTGCCGCACGCCCCTTCTCCCCACCGCCGCAGCATGGCATGGTCGGTCTTGAAAGACCGCCGCGGTTCGCCGGCGGCCGATGTTTGCCGGGAGAAGCTCCGTGACCATTCCCAACGCCCTTGGCGTGTTCAATTTCGATCTTGGCGAGACCGCCGATGCGATCCGCGAAACCGTCCGCGATTTCTCGGCCAACGAGATTGCGCCGCGCGCCGCCGAAATCGACAAGACCAACCAGTTTCCGCGCGATCTCTGGCCGAAACTCGGCGCGCTCGGACTCCATGGCATCACGGTCGAGGAAGAATACGGCGGGGCCGGGCTCGGCTATCTCGAGCATTGCATTGCCATGGAGGAAGTTTCGCGCGGATCGGCGTCGGTCGGCCTGTCCTACGGCGCGCACTCGAACCTGTGCATCAATCAGTTGCGCCGCAACGGCAACGAGGCGCAAAAGAGAACGTATCTGCCGAAGCTGATTTCCGGCGAGCACGTCGGCGCGCTGGCGATGTCGGAGCCGGGCGCGGGCTCCGATGTGGTGTCGATGAAGACGCGCGCCGACAAGAAGGGCGACCGCTACGTCCTCAACGGCAGCAAGATGTGGATCACCAACGGCCCGATCGCGGAAACGCTGGTCGTCTATGCCAAGACCGATCCGGCGGCCGGGCCGCGCGGCATCACCGCCTTCATCATCGAGAAGGGCATGACGGGATTTTCCACCGCGCAGAAGCTCGACAAGCTCGGCATGCGCGGCTCCGACACCTGCGAACTGGTGTTCGAGGATTGCGAGGTGCCCGAGGACAACGTGCTCGGCAATGTCGGCCGTGGCGTCAACGTGCTGATGTCGGGTCTCGACTACGAGCGCGCCGTGCTGGCGGCAGGACCGCTCGGCATCATGCAGGCCTGCATGGACGCGGTGATACCCTATGTGCACGAGCGCAAGCAGTTCGGCCAGCCGATCGGCGGATTCCAGCTCGTGCAGGGCAAGGTCGCCGATATGTATGTCACCATGAATGCGTGCCGCGCCTACGTCTATGCGGTGGCGAAGGCGTGCGATCGCGGCGAAACCACGCGCGAGGACGCGGCGGGAGCCATCCTCTACGCGGCGGAGAAGGCCACGCAGTGCGCGTTGGACGCGATCCAGTTGCTCGGCGGCAACGGCTATATCAACGACTATCCGACCGGCCGGCTATTGCGCGACGCGAAGCTCTACGAGATCGGCGCGGGCACCAGCGAAATCCGCCGCATGCTGATCGGCCGCGAGCTGTTCGAGAAGAGCGCGTAGCGACCGCGCACGTCATCCCGGAGCGCATCATCGGCCGGCAATTGCCGACCGACGTGCGCCCCCGGAATCTCTTTCATTTGGATTCTGAGATTCCGGATCGCCGCTTCCGGCGCGAACGCAAAGCGTTCGTCGCCGCAGCGTCCGGAATGACCGGAAATTTTGTTGACGTCACTCCAGCGGCAGGCCGTTCACCTTTGCCACCCATGCCCGCACGTCGATCATGACTTGCGGCAGCGCCGCTTTGACCTCCTGCACGGTCATCCCCGCCTTGATGCGCGGGTCGTAGAGGATGTTCATGATGTACTGGTCATAGATGTCGAAGAAGCCCTTGTGGACATTGTCGTTGAACATCGTCCACGGCACCGAGCCGGTGTCGTTGATCGGTCCGAGCGATTGCAGGAGCTCTTCGTAGGCGCAGTCGAGGAAGATGAAATCGCCGTTGTCGACGGTGAGAATGACGTCGGAATGCTCGATCTCGAATTTGTCGTTCTTGCGGAAACCGGACAGGCATTGCGGATCGAGCGACTTGTGGATTTCACGCGCGCGCTCCGCGCCGTAGAACGAGGCGATCGTGCGGTTGAGGTCGCGATCGCGCACCAGCCGCACGGTGACGTTGGCAGCGCTCGTCTCGGCCATGGCGATGTCGAGGTGCTGGACGTGGCTCGCGATATCGGCGACGACCTTCGCGAGCTGCGCCTTGCGGTCGGTCCGGTTGGCTCCGTCGGAACTCACACGCACCGGCCCGTTGTATTTGCGGATGCGGTCGACCCGGCCGGCGAGATGGTACTCCGCACCGAAGGCGGTCTTGAAGAAGCCGTCGAGGATTTCGCTATCGGTGAATGTCTTCTTCTCGGCGTGCTGACGTGCCGCAAGGGCGGCGTTGTCGGCGGCGGACGCTGGAGCAGGCATCGCGGGCAATGCAATCAGCACTGCGAATACGGCAGGCCCAAATCGGAGGACGAGACTTCGCATCGTCTGCTTTCGACGGGCCGCATGTTCCATGTGGCATGTTAGCAAGGTCGGAACCTGTCGTCATTGCGGGCGGAGCGAAGCAATCCAGTGTTTCCGTCTGGATCTGGATTGCTTCGTCGCTGGCACGCCTCGCAATGACGGATAACCCGAACCGACTGCGGCGCCACCTTAGTTCTTGACGATGACCGTGGCTCCGACCGACACCCGATTGTAGAGGTCGGTCACGTCGTCATTGGTCATGCGGAAGCAGCCCGACGAGACCGCCTGTCCGATCGTCTCGGGTTCGTTCGATCCGTGAATGCGGTAGAGCGTCGAACCGAGATACATTGCGCGCGCACCGAGCGGATTGTCGATGCCGCCTTTCATGTGGCGCGGCAGATCGGGACGGCGCGCGATCATCTGGGGCGGTGGAGTCCAGTCCGGCCATTCCTTCTTGGCGGTGATGCGATGTGTTCCGCCCCAGCGGAAGCCATCGCGGCCGACGCCGATGCCGTATTTCAAGGCCTGTCCGTCGGGGAGGACGAGATAGAGCCGCCGTTCGGCGGTGTTCACGACGATGGTGCCGGGCGCATACTGGCTTTGGAAGTTGACGGTCTGGCGCGGGATCGGGTTTGCGCCCCGCAAATTGGGGCCGAAATTCATGACGCCGCGGGTGTCGAGGTCTTCAGCGAATACGGCGGTACCATGAACCGCAAAGGCGGCAGCAAGCAGGCAGGCAAAAATGCGCGTCATTATCTTCCTCGCCAAATGCAATTTTCGCCGCGAGACAGGCCACAATTTGCCTGATTTCGCAAGCCACGGCCGCGTGAGAGCAGGTCTTCGCGCGCGGGCGTTGCGAAAAAGCATCTCATCCGGCGTGGAAGCCTCCGGGCACATCGGCGGCCCCGCGATGGCAGCCATACGTGAACCGCTACCCCTTTGACGAAGGGCCGGAACAATGGTTGACAGGTTGATCGAAAAGAATGCGAACGGGAGCGGACGAATGAACGGCGCTGAAAGTCTGGTGCGGACCCTGGTTAAGGGCGGTGTGGATGTCTGCTTCGCCAATCCCGGCACCTCCGAGATGCATTTCGTCGCAGCGCTCGACCGTGTGGAGGGCATGCGCTGCGTGCTCGGCCTGTTCGAGGGGGTGGTGACCGGCGCCGCGGACGGCTATTTCCGCATGAAGGGCACGCCGGCCTCGACCCTGCTGCACCTCGGTCCCGGCCTCGCCAACGGCCTTGCCAACCTGCACAACGCCAAGAAGGCGAACTCCGGCATCGTCAACATCGTCGGCCAGCATGCCGTCTACCACATCGAATACAACGCGCCGCTGACCTCGGATATCGAGGGTCTGGCCCGGCCGATGTCGGCATGGGTCCGGACCTCGCCCAATTCCAAGTCGGTCGCGAAAGATGGCGCCGCCGCGATCGCGGCCGCGAAAAGCTCGCCGCCGCAAATTGCGACGCTGATTTTGCCCGCCGATACCGCGTGGAACGAAGCCGACGGCATCGCCGAGGTGCCGGAGGAGTCGCAGCGTGCGAGCTATTCGCCGCAGGCGGTGGAGACCGCGGCGAAGATCCTGCGCGGCGGCGGCAGCGAGAATCTGGTTCTGCTCACAGGCAGCGCGCTGACCGAGCAGGGGCTCGCGCTTGCCGCCAGCATTGCCGGCAAGACCGGCTGCAAGGTGATGGGTCAGACCTACAACCCGCGCATGGCGCGCGGCCGCGGTCGCTTCTCCATCGAGCGAATCCCTTACGTGATCGAGCAGGCGCTGCCGATCCTGAAGGACTTCAAGAACATCATCCTGGTCGAGGCCAACGATCCCGTGGCGTTCTTCGCCTATCCGAACAAGCCGAGCCTGCTGAAGCCCGAGGGCTGCGAGGTGCATCGCATGACGGCCGGCGGCGAAAATTCCGTGGCCGCGCTGGAGGCCCTGGCAGGCGCGCTGGGTGCCAAGCCGCAGGATGCAAAGCCGCAGAAGCTGGTTGAACTCGCCAAGCCTACGGGAGCGCTCAACCACGCCTCCGTCGCGCAGGCGATCGCGATGGCGATTCCGGAAAATGCCATCGTGGTCGACGAGTCGATCACGACGGGTCGCGGATTCTTTCCGCCGACCGCCGCGGCCGCCCCGCACGACTGGTTGCAGAACATGGGCGGGTCGATCGGATTCTCGACGCCGGTGGCGACCGGCGCGGCGGTCGCCTGTCCCGACCGCAAGGTGATCTGCATGGTCGGCGACGGCAGCGCGATGTACACGCTGCAATCGCTATGGACGCAGGCGCGCGAAGGTCTCGACGTCACCACGATCGTTTTCTCGAACCGCATGTATCAAATTTTGCGCGGCGAGTTCGACGGCGTCGGAGCGGGCTTGCCCGGCAAGAGGGCCATGGACATGCTGAGCCTCGACCGCCCGACACTCGACTGGGTTGCCCTCGCCAAGGGCATGGGCGTGTCCGGCCGGACCGTGACGACCGCCGATGACTTCAACAAGGCGCTGGCCGAGGCGATGGCCGAAAAGGGGCCGCGTCTGATCGAAGTCCAGATGTAATACCCCTGCACAGCGCGGCGAGGGCCATTGGCGCCTCGTCTCCCGGGCCGTGACGATTGGTCCGACGCGAGCCGCCAACAATGGGGTAGGAGGGCGGCGCGGGGTGTGGTCAAGTGAGTCCGCCGCCGGTTCCGATCCGGCGGATTTTGCCATGGGAGATTTTTTAATGCGTAGATGTCTCGTCGTGTTGCTATCGGCCGCGTTTGCGGTCGGAATGTCATTGTCGGCTTCGCCATCGTTTGCGCAGGCGAAGAAGCATGGCGGAGGTGTGGTCAAGGGCGGCGGTCACGGCGGCGGGCATGTCGCCGGCGGAGGCCATCGTTTTCGCGGGGGCGGACACCACGGCGGCGGCGGTGTCGGGACCGGGCTTGCGGTCGGCGCTGCCGTGGGTCTGCTGGGCGCGGCCATCGGCGCGGCGGCAGCCACCAGCGGACCGGCCTATTACGACGACGCTCCGCCGCCGCGCTACCGGCGTCCGCCGCCCGGTGTATATGTCGATGACGACGACTGAAAACCGGTTCCTAGACACCCGCCGCGCTGGTTCGCAAGCCAGCGCGGTTTTTTATAACGGATTGTCCGCGAGCCTCTCCGCCGGACGCGCGATTGTTGTTGACTGCCGCGCGCGACGCAGGCCTTCGTGATCCATGGACAAGGTCTCCGACTCGATCACGAAATTGCAGGCGACGTTCCGCATCAAGGTGAACGGTGAATCCGTCGCCATCGCGACGGTCGGGGAGGCCTACGACTTCATCACCCGGTTGAGCACGATCGAATGGATGGAGTTCCGCGCCTTGCACGAGCAGGCTCGTGCGGCGCTCGAGGCCGCGGCCGATAACGCCATGCTGAGCGGCAAGGCGACCGATGCGATGCGCGCGCTGTTCGCCAGGACGAAGCTGTTGTGAACGCGAAGCGCCAACGCCGGCGCGCAAAAGTCATTGATGGAGCGACGGACGACGCGTCTCGAAGTGACGAAGGACACAAGGGGCGGCTTTCGTACCCGCCCGGCGCGGACCAAGGGAGCGTGGTAAAAACACGACAGTCCCTCGCTGCATTAAGCCAAAGAGACCTCGATCACGTCGGCTGTGGCCGACACGGCCAAGAGCCCGCCAATCCGTTGGCAGGATGGCGGGCTCTTTGATTCTGTGAATGTTGTCCGCCCCGAACCATCGACTTTGCGCACCGTGAAGCCCGCCTGCACCTGCGACGGATCGATTTCAGCGGGCCATTCGTCCCATGCCTTTCTCAGAGTTTCCGGCTGATGTCGCGCTCTGACGTGACCAAGACTCCGAAGCGATCGACCTCCAAAAGGTGTTGGGTCGCATCGATAGACGCTCCACCGATATAGCTTCTCGCGTTGTTTCATTCTCGCGACTCGTTAAGCTGGCCGGTCTCCTTCATCACCCTTCGCTTCCATCCCTGTGGCGGTGGAAGGGCCTCATGGGTCTTCGCCAGCGTTTCGAGCCAAGCGGCAACACTGGCGGGGATGTCTGTGCCTTCCGCCCATCGCCTGACAAGGCGGTCGTCACATTCGAGGATCGCCGCGAGGCCGCGCTTGGTCCATCCCAGCGCGGCCAGACAGGCGTTGAAGCGGCTCGGGGTCATTCGTGCAGTTCCAACCTGCGTTCGATCCGGTCGAGGCGGGCCTGTATCGAGGCGAGGGAGCCGTCCTGCGCGACCTCCGACTGCATGAAGGCAGCCATGTGGCCCTTGATGCCGCGCATGTCGGTTTTCAGATCGGTGATGTCGTCGGCAACGCTGGCGAGTTTCGTCTGGATCGCCTTCAGCGTTTCAAGGAGAAGTTCGTTCGTCACATTCTCAGCCATCGGGGTTTTCCCTCTCGATTTTGCCGGGGACTATCCACTCGGATATGTCCGCAATTTGCGGACAAGAGTCGGATTTGTCAAGCAGGAACGCGCCATGAACAGACTGCACGGCTCATGCACGGATTTTGCACGGAAATGCACGGATGTTGCTACCTTGTTCTACACTTCAAAGCCTTTCGCTGCCCTCTGGAATGCCAGGGGATCTTCGCTTTATTCAGTGATTTCAGGTATTTATCTGGTGGGCGCACAAGGGATCGAACCTTGGACCTCTCCCGTGTGAAGGGAACGCTCTCCCGCTGAGCTATGCGCCCGGGATCATCATTGGCCGCGAAAATCGCCGGGATCGGGTTTCGGCCGATCCGGCACGGCTTTGAAGCCGCGATTTAGGGAATGCGGGGCAGGGGTGTCAAGCGAACCTTGCGTCGTCCGGGATCGGTTAGCCGGGCTGGCGGGCGCTACGGGAGGCGTGGGACTGCAGCGCGCGGATGCGGTCGGCCAGGGTGCCGCCGCCGGCCGCCGGCATCGCGCCGTTGCCGGCGGTGCCGTTCGCGGCTTTTGCGGCCGTGGCCGGAGACGACTCCGCCGCCAGAATGGCCTCGATCGGCGAATCCGGTCCCTCGATGGTCATCGCCAGTTTGGCGACTTCGGCTGCGATGTCGTTGATGCGCTCGCGCAGCAGCGCGTTCTCCATGCGCTCGGTGGCCCAGGAGCTTTCCGCCTGCTGCTGGATCACGTTGATGTCGCGCTGCAGTTTGGCGCGCTCGTCATGGGCGGTGCGCAACGCCTGTTCGGCCGCGGTCTTTTCGTTGCGCAGTCCCTCGATGATCGGCGACTTGCCGCCGTTCAGCGCTGCGATTTCGTCACGCAGTTCGCGGATGGTGCGTTCCGCTTCGGCATTGGCCTGCTGCAACCGCTCACTCTCGTTGTCGCGCTCGGCAAGCGTCCTGGCCTGCGCGGCGAGGCGGCTTTCGAGCTCGCCGACATGAGTGCCGAGCGTCTCCGCTTCCTTGACCTGGGCGACGAGCTGTTGATCGAGGTCGGTGACGCGCCGACTCAGACTGTCGACGCGCTTGCGCGCCTCGTCGAGATCGCGCGTTGCCGCCGCGGATTCTCCGCGCTGCTGCTCGAGCCGCGCCTGCGTGGCGGCGAATTCCTTTTCCGCATCGTTGACGCGGCCCTGCAATCCCTCGATCTGCGCGCGAACCGCGACCAGTTCGACCTGCCGGCTCTCCGCCGTCATCGAGCGATCCGACAATTCGGTGTTCAGCTTTGCAAGTTCGCTTTGCCTGGTGGCCAGCGCCGCTTCGGCGAGGCGCAGCGCCTCGGTCTTGGCGGCGAATTCGCTTTCGGTCCCCTGCAACTGCTCCTTGACGGTCTTTTCGCGCGTTTCCAGCGAAAAGATCGTGGCGTTCTTCTCGCTAAGCTCGACCTTCATGCGGTTGATAGCGTCGGTCTTCTTTCCGAGTTCGGCGAACTGGCTGGTGGTCTTGTTCTTGAGCTGTTCGACGCTCATTTCGAGCCGCCGGGCCGACATCGCGAATTCGGCGCGCAACTGGTCCTTGTCGGCCTGGATTTCCGCCATCGACAGCGGGGTCGCCGCTTCGAGGCGCTTCGTGGTGAGCCGGACCGCGCGGTTGTGCACCAGCGGAAGAATCATCAGTCCGCACAGCATCGAGATCAGGAAACCGATCGCCAGATACATGATCGGCTCGACCATGGATAACACTCCACCACACTAGACAAGAATTTGGTTACCATGACACGGCCGCCCGGCCCAATGCCAGCGCTACACCCTATTAGGGTGAATTCGTAACCAGTCACCCGCGTCCTGCGTGTGAAGCCGCAGTATCAGAACGGGTTCCAGGTCGGCCGCGGGGTGTATTTCAGGTAGCCGATATTGGCGCCGAGCCGCAGCCCGAGGCCGGAGCGGATCGGCACCAGCACGATGTTGTTCGCGGTCAGCGCCGTCATGCCGAAGCCGCCGATGATATAGGCCGATCCTTCGATACCGGCGAAGCGCTGATAGACCGCGTTGGTCGCCGGCAGATTGTAAACCAGCGTCATGGTGCGGGCACCGTCGCCACCCCAGTCGAAACCGACCGACGGCCCCTGCCAGTAGACCTTCAGGTCGCCGGCATTCTTGGTGTAGAGCGTGCCTTCGCCGTAGCGCAGCCCGGCGACAAACGCGCCCGACCCTTCCTCGCCGAGGATGTAGCCGTTGGGGAGACCCCATTGGCTCACGGCGCGCTCGATGACAGAGGCAAGGCCGCGGGAGACGTTTCCGAAAAAGCGGTGACCCGCGGTCACCAGTTCGTCCTGCTGATACGTGCCGCCGCCGCCGCGTGGCGCTGGCGCCGGCTGGGCGGATGCCGGCACAATCCAGAACGTCGTCATTGCAGCGAGCACGACCGCTGCAAGGCGCGAAGTGAAAGTCATGGAAGCACCCCTAGTGGTCCGATTCTAACATTTGCATCCCCGTTCCGGCAGCCCCCTGTGCAAATGTTGGAATCAAAGGACCACCAGCGACTATAATCCTCTGGCGGAGCTTTGAATTTGACATTCGCATACCGGACTCGCAGCCATGTGAGTGGCGAATGTCAAATTCGCTCCACCAGGTAGCGAAATTTATCGCAGCGTCTTTAACCGGATGCTGACAGGCAGTCCGTATGATGCGGCGATTGTCCCCTCGACTCGCATGTTATCGGTACCAACTATGACGGCACAGCGGCAGGAAAGAAACGGCTTGTGCCGCGGAATTGCCGTGATTGCCATGATCGCGGGGGGCCTTGGCATGGGATTCGCGGCCCGGGCCGCGACCACAGAACGGGTGGTGGTCGACCGCTATACGGGGCTGGCGATCGGCGGGTTCGATCCCGTGGCATTCTTTACCGATGCGCGGCCGGTGCCGGGCGAGTCGGACTATGAGGTCGCTCAGGCGGGTGCGGTCTGGCGCTTCAGCAATCCCGACAACCGGGCGTTTTTTATTGCAAATCCAGATGTTTATAGTCCGCGTTTCGGCGGTTACGATCCGGTCGATATTGCCCGCGGCGTCACCTTCGCCGGCACCTCCCGGCTCTGGTTGATCGTCGGGCATCGGCTCTATTTGTTCGGCCACGAGGACAGCCGCGCGGCCTTTGCGGCGAATCCGGCGCATTATCTGCAAGAAGCGGCGAGCCGCTGGGCCGTCCTCAAGGAAACGCTGGCGCAATAGCTGTCGTCCACGCCGGGCCTGCTCAGGCCGCAGCCGACGGGTCACCCCAGGCGATGAATTCCGGCACCAGGAACCCCTCGCGCGATTCGCCGAAACGCAAGGCGCCGCCGTGGCTGTCGGTGACCGTGCCGCCGGCCGCGACGAGCAGCGCGTGACCTGCGGCGACGTCCCACTCGCTCGTCGGCGCGAAGCGGGGGTAGATGTCGGCCCCGCCCTCGGCGATTCGGCAAAACTTGACGGCAGAACCCATGGCCTTGCGGATCGCGCCGGGGCGGCTGTCGATGAAGGCGTCCGAGCGGCTATCGCCATGCGAGCGGCTGACGGCGGCAATCCATGGCTCTCCATGCCCGGGAAACGGCCGCGTTCTGATCGGCTCCGCAGCGCCGGTACCGCCGGGGCCGATCGCAAGGCGTTCCGCGCCGCGACCCACGAGGCCGCGCCAGAGCAGGCCGAGCGCCGGCGCGCTGACGACGCCGAGCCGCGGAACTCCGTCGGTCACGAGGGCGATGTTGATGGTGAATTCGTCACGGCCGGCGATGAACTCCTTGGTGCCGTCCAGCGGATCGATCACGAAGAAACTGCCGCTGTAAGGCGGGGATGCGAGATGCACGCGCTCCTCCGACAACACCGGAACATCGGGGCACAGGTGCGCAAGACTCCCGGCGATGATCCGGTCGGAAGCGAGATCGGCTTCGGTGACCGGCGATCCATCGGGCTTGCCGTCGACGGACATGCGATCGCGCTTGACCGCGAGGATGGCGGCGCCGGCCTTCACGATCACAGCCGTCAGGGGCTCGATCAGTTCTGCGGCGGACTGGGTATCGATCACCGGCACGTTTGAGGCTTCCCCGCGCATCGCCGTCTGAGCGCCGGGATGGCCTTGTGGTGGCAGCCCACGCCCCGGCAGTGTATCAAACCATGAAGATTGCTTGATTCGCCGTGCCAGCGCGCTGCGGATTCGCAACAGATCCCAGGAACAGGTCTCATGTCTGGCACATCGTCTCCCGGTCCCGCTCCCGACGCGCTTGAACTCGCAGCGCTGCTGTGTTCCCGCGTATGTCACGATCTCATTAGCCCTGTTGGTGCAATCGTCAACGGGCTTGAGGTTCTGGACGACGATCCGAAGCCGGACGACCGCGAATTTGCCCTCGATCTGATCCGCAAGAGCGCCAAGACGGCCTCGGCGCGGTTGCAGTTCTGCCGTCTCGCTTTCGGCGCCGCGGGCTCGGCCGGCGCGCAGATCGATCTCGGCGACGCGCAGAACATGGCGAAGGGACATCTCGAGGACGGCAAGATCACGATCGCATGGAATCTGCCGCGCCTGCTGCTGCCGAAGAACAGGGTCAAGCTGCTGCTGAACATGCTGGTGATCGCGCAGCAGACCATTCCGCGCGGCGGCGTCCTGACGGTCGATCCGATCGGCGAGGGCGAGGCGATGGGCTTTCAGGTCAGCGCCGCCGGGCTGAACGCGCGCATGCCGCAAAACGTCGTCGATATCCTGGCGTCCAGCCACGGCGCCATCGATGCGCATGCGGTCCAGCCTTACTACACGCGCCTGCTCGCGGAAGCCTGCGGGCTCGGCGTCTCGCTCGCCGCGGACGGCGACAAGGTGGTCGTCGCCGCGCGCTGACACCCCGCGCCATGCCCCGCATGGTTAACAAAGGGTTTCCGATCTTACGCGGAAACGCCTGGCGAGGGCCTTATCTATTTGTTGGGGGCGTTCTTTTCCGTTTGCTCAACCAAACTTAAACGCTTTGCATCGAAACTGGCCAAACCCCGAGAAGGCGCGACGACGTCGCGCGCCGGTGTTTCGAAGGCCAGTACATTATGGATGATCTTCTCCGCGAATTCCTCACCGAGACCAATGAGAGTCTGGATACGGTTGACAATCAGCTTGTGCGTTTCGAGCAGGATCCGAACAACGCCAAGATATTGGACAACATCTTCCGCCTTGTTCACACCATCAAGGGGACGTGCGGTTTCCTGGGTCTTCCAAGACTTGAATCGCTGGCGCACGCGGCCGAAACGCTGATGGGGAAATTCCGTGACGGCATGCCGGTGACCGGCGGGGCCGTGACGCTCATTCTCTCCACCATCGACCGCATCAAGGAAATTCTGGGTCAGCTCGAGGCCACCGAGGCCGAGCCCGAAGGCTCCGATCCGGATCTGATCGACAAGCTGCATCACATGGCCGAGCATGGCGCGCCAGCGACCGCATCCGCGCCGGAGCCCGCCGCCAAGCCTGCGCAGGAAGCCGGGACGCTGGTCCATCAGGTGCTCGAACGCCCGCTGCGTCCGGGAGAAGTGTCGCTGGATGACCTCGAACGCGCGTTCCGCGAGACCGAGGCCGAGCCTGTTGCGCCCGCTCCGCAAGCCGCGGCCGAAACGCCGGCGCCCGCTGCCGTGGCGCCGAAAGCCGCAGCCAAGCAGCCTGCGCCGAAGAAGGCCGCCGATGCCGAGACGCCGGAAAGCGACCGGATTGCAAACCAGTCGATCCGCGTCAACGTCGACACGCTCGAGCATCTGATGACGATGGTGTCCGAGCTCGTGCTGACGCGCAACCAGTTGCTCGAAATCAGCCGCCGCCACGAAGACAACGAATTCAAGGTGCCGCTGCAGCGCCTGTCCAATGTCACGGCCGAGTTGCAGGAAGGCGTCATGAAGACGCGCATGCAGCCGATCGGCAACGCGTGGCAGAAGCTGCCGCGGATCGTGCGCGATCTGTCGAGCGAACTCGGCAAGCAGATCGAACTCGAGATGCATGGCGCCGATACCGAGCTCGACCGTCAGGTGCTCGACCTGATCAAGGATCCGCTGACGCACATGGTGCGGAATTCCGCCGATCACGGCCTGGAAACGCCGGCGGAGCGCGCCAAGGCCGGCAAGCCGGAGCAGGGCACCATCCGCCTTTCGGCCTATCACGAAGGCGGTCACATCATCATCTGCATCGCCGACAACGGCCGCGGCCTCAACACCGAGCGCATCAAGACCAAGGCGGTCCAGAACGGCCTCGCGACCGAGGCCGATCTCGAGAAGATGACCGAAGCGCAGATTCACAAGTTCATCTTCGCGCCGGGCTTCTCGACTGCCGCGGCGGTCACCAGCGTCTCGGGCCGCGGCGTCGGCATGGACGTTGTGCGCACCAACATCGATCAGATCGGCGGCACCATCGACATCAAGTCGGTGGCCGGCGAAGGATCGAGCGTCACGATCAAGATTCCGCTGACACTGGCGATCGTATCGGCGCTGATCGTCGAAGCCGCGGGCGACCGCTTTGCAATTCCGCAGTTGTCCGTTGTCGAACTGGTGCGCGCGCGCGCCAATTCCGATCACCGCATCGAGCGCATCAAGGATACCCCGGTGCTGCGGCTGCGCAACAAGCTGCTGCCGCTGATGCACCTGAAGAAGCTGCTCAAGATCGACGACGGCTCGTCGAGCGATCCGGAGAACGGCTTCATCGTGGTGACGCAGGTCGGCAACCAGACCTTCGGCATCGTCGTGGACGGTGTCTTCCATACCGAGGAAATCGTGGTCAAGCCGATGTCGACCATGCTTCGCCACATCGGCATGTTCTCGGGCAACACCATTCTCGGTGACGGCGCGGTGATCATGATCATCGATCCGAACGGCATCGCGCAGGCGCTCGGCACCTCCGTGGCGACCCAGCACGAGATCGCCGACGAGAATGCGGCGATGCGCGCGTCGGGCGCCGAGCAGATGACGTCGCTGCTGGTGTTCCGCGCAGGCTCCGATCAGCCCAAGGCGGTCCCGCTCGCGCTCATCACCCGACTCGAGGAAATCGCAGTCGACAAGATCGAGCTCTCCAACGGCCGTTATATGGTTCAGTATCGCGATCAGCTCATGCCGCTGGTGCAGATGGAGGGCGTTTCGGTCGGAACGGAAGGTTCGCAGCCGATCCTGGTGTTCGCCGACGACGGCCGCTCCATGGGACTGGTGGTGGACGAGATCATCGACATCGTCGAAGAGCGCTTGAACATCGAGGTGGCGAGCGGCCGGGAAGGCATTCTCGGCTCCGCGGTCATCAAGGGACAGGCGACGGAAGTGATCGACGTCGGCCATTTCCTGCCGATGGCCTTCGCGGACTGGTTCAGCCGCAAGGAGATGCGTCCTGCGACCAACGCGCAGTCGGTGCTTCTGGTCGACGACAGTGCGTTCTTCCGCAACATGTTGGCGCCGGTGCTGAAAGCCGCGGGTTATCAGGTTCGGGTTGCGACCAACGCCCAGGAAGGTCTGGTCGTGCTGCGGTCGGGGCAGGAATTCGATGCGATCCTCACCGATATCGAGATGCCGGACATGAACGGTTTCGAATTCGCCGAAACCGTGCGGGCCGACCGCCGGTTGAACAGCACCCCGATCATTGCGCTGTCGTCGATGGTTTCGCCGGCCGCGATCGAACGGGGCCGTCAGGCTGGTTTCCATGATTACGTCGCCAAGTTCGACCGGCCCGGCCTGATTGCCGCGCTGAAAGAACAGACCGCCGAAATTCATCGTGCGGCATGAAGGATCTGAAGATGAGCACTGAAAATCAAGGCAACGCGGGCGCGATCACCGAATACGTCACCACGGTGATTGGCGGCCAGCTATTTGGATTGCCGATCTCGCGTGTGCAGGACGTCTTCATGCCGGAGCGCCTGACCAGGGTGCCGCTGGCGTCCGGCGATGTCGCGGGCGTGCTGAATTTGCGCGGCCGCATCGTGACGGCGATCGACATGCGCGCGCGGCTCGGCTTGCCGAAGGAAGAGGCGGGCCGTCCGCCGATGGCGGTCGGCGTCGAACTGCGTGGCGAATCCTACGGGCTCCTGATCGATTCGATCGGTGAGGTGCTGAAACTTCCGGATGACGGCCGCGAGGTCAATCCGGTCAATCTCGACCCTCGGATGGCGCAGATGTCCGCGGGCGTTCACCGGCTCGACGGGCAGTTGATGGTTGTCCTCGACGTCGATCGCGTTCTTGAGATCGCGCCCGACAAGCTGGCGGCCTGAGACCGGCAGCGGATGCGATGAGTTCGGTTGTGGGAAACGGCCCGTTGGGAAATCTGAAAGAGAGACTGAAATGAAAACATGTCTGGTCGTGGATGACTCGAGCGTCATCCGTAAGGTTGCGCGACGCATCCTGGAAGGCCTCGAATTCCAGATCGTCGAGGCCGAAGATGGCGAGAAGGCGCTGGAAGTCTGCAAACGCGCGCTGCCCGATGCCGTGCTGCTCGACTGGAACATGCCGGTCATGGACGGCTATGAGTTCCTGCGCAATCTGCGCCGGATGCCGGGTGGCGATCAGCCCAAGGTGGTGTTCTGCACCACCGAGAACGATGTCGCTCATATCGCCCGTGCGCTGCATGCCGGCGCCAACGAATACATCATGAAGCCGTTCGACAAGGACATCGTGACGGCGAAGTTTCATGAGGTCGGTTTGATCTGAGGCGGGCCGGCCGGGGTGCATTCCTTCCGGCCGGCGCGTTAGTTCCGTGCGTGTTGTTGCGTTTGGTGAGTGATGAGTACTGCTGTGGCAAGTCCAACGGCTCCGGATTCGGTAAAGCACGAGCCGCTTCGTGTCATGGTGGTCGATGACTCCGTGGTTATTCGCGGGCTGATCTCCCGCTGGATCGAGGCCGAGTCCGACATGGTGGTTGCGGCCTCGCTGCGCACCGGGCTCGACGCCGTCAATCAGGTCGAACGGGTCAATCCGGACGTCGCCGTTCTCGATATCGAAATGCCGGATCTCGACGGCATTTCGGCGCTGCCGCAATTGCTGGCCAGGAAGCGCGATCTCGTCATCATCATGGCGTCGACGCTGACCCGCCGCAACGCGGAGATCAGCCTGAAGGCGCTGTCGCTGGGCGCGGCCGATTATATCCCGAAGCCCGAGAGCACCCGCGAGATCGCCGCCGCGGATATCTTCAAGCACGATCTGATTCAGAAAATCCGGCATCTCGGCGCAAGACTTCGCCGTCCGGCGGCTGTCGTGTCGCCCCCGCTCGCGTCCGCCGCGCGCGAACAGGCGCCGCGTGCCGTTCCGTCTGTTTCCGCGACATCGCTGCCGCCGATGCTCCGTCCGTTCAGTTCGCACGTGCCGCGCGCGCTGACGATCGGCTCATCCACCGGAGGGCCGCAGGCCTTGATGGCGCTGGTGGCCGGCATAGGCCCGGTGATCGACCGCTACCCGGTGCTGATCACGCAGCACATGCCGCCGACCTTCACGACGATTCTCGCCGAGCATCTGGCCCGGGCCAGCGGCCGGCCGACGCACGAAGGCGTGGACGGCGAGCCCGTCAAGCCGGGTCAAATCTATCTCGCGCCGGGCGGCCGTCACATGCGGGTGGCGAAGCATGGCGCGGGCGCGGTCATTGCGCTCGATGACGGCCCGGCGGTGAATTTCTGCAAGCCGGCGGTCGATCCTCTGTTCATGTCGGCGATCGATGTCTGGCAGGGAGGCGTTCTGGCCGTCATCCTGACGGGAATGGGGTCGGATGGAATGCGCGGCGGCAAGGAAGTCGTCGCGGCGGGTGGGAATATCATCGCGCAGGATGAAGCGAGCAGCGTGGTGTGGGGAATGCCGGGCGCAGCCGCGCATGCCGGAATCTGCGCGGCCATTCTGCCGCTTCAACAAATTGCACCGAAGCTCGTTCGGCTGTTTGCAGGAGACCGTTCGTGACGCCACTTGACTATGAGTACCTGCGCAAGATTCTGAAGGAACGGTCCGGGCTCGATCTCTCCGTCGACAAGCAGTATCTGGTCGAGAGCCGCCTGGTTCCGCTCGCGCGCAAGGCCGGTCTTCCGGGTATCGGCGATCTCGTCCAGAAAATGAAGAACGGTGCGGAGTCGCTGGTCGCCGATGTGGTGGAGGCGATGACCACCAATGAAACCTTCTTCTTCCGCGACAAGGTGCCGTTCGATCATTTGCGCGAGACGATGATCCCCGCGCTGCTGCAGGCGCGCGCCGGCCGTCATAGTCTGCGGATCTGGTGCGCCGCCGGATCGACCGGGCAGGAGCCGTACTCGATCGCGATGTGTCTCAAGGAATTCGGCGCGGCGCTGGCGGGCTGGCGCATCGAAATCATCGCGACCGACCTGTCGAACGAGGTGCTCGAAAAGGCGCGCGCCGGTCTGTACAGCCAGTTCGAGGTGCAGCGCGGACTGCCCATTCAGTTGCTGGTCAAGTATTTCAAGCAGGTCGGCGAACTCTGGCAGCTCAACGCGGACATCCGCGCGATGGTGCAGCATCGACCGCTCAACCTGCTGCAGGATTTTTCTCACCTCGGTACGTTCGATGTGATCTTCTGCCGTAACGTGCTGATCTATTTCGATCAGGAGACCAAGATCGGCGTCTTCACGCGGCTCGCGAAACTGATGGAGAGCGACGGTTTCCTCACGCTGGGGGCGGCGGAAACCGTGGTCGGGCTGACCGACGTGTTCAAGCCGTATCCGGAGAAGCGCGGGCTTTATCGCCCGAACCTGGTCCGTGCCCCGCCGCTGGTGCCGGGCATGCCGTCGTCCAAGGCTGCCATCCGGGCGTGATATGCCATAGTTTCCGTTGAGAGTTTTGCCGCGAAACGATGCATGCTCCCTCTCCCGTCGGGAGAGGGTCGGGATGAGGGCGTGCGACGTCAATGTTGAAAATCCCCTCACCCGCGTCTGCGGCGCGACCTCTCGGCGATCCGCTTCGACAGGTTCGGCACCGGGATTTTCACGATGCGGGAGACTGCGATCTGCACGATCGGCGCGGCGGGATCGTTGTCGCGGATCAGTTTGAATTCGTCGTGCGGCGTGACGCGCGTATAAACGAGCAGATACAGCACGACGGCGATCAGGGCCGTGCAGAAGCAGGCCGGAAAAAGGCCGGCAGCCCGGCCAGCGATTGCAAAACCATGTCAGCTCCTGTTGCTCCGACGCCTCAGCCCGGCGTCGGCGCATCGCATCTCAGTCGGGACAACCGGGCACGGGGGTCATGGCGCAGCAGGGCCCGCCGCGCATTTTCCGCGGGCAGGTACCTGCCCAAAAACAAAAACCCCGCCATTTGCGGCGGGGCTCAGTCTGGGAGGAACTGCGATCCAGCTAGGCGGGAATGCGAACCTCGTCCTCGGTCGGCTCGCGCAGCACGTAGCCGCGGCCCCAGACGGTTTCGATGAAGTTGCGGCCCTCGGAGGCGTTGGCGAGTTTCTTGCGGAGCTTGCAGATGAAGACGTCGATGATCTTCAGTTCGGGCTCGTCCATGCCGCCATAGAGGTGGTTGAGGAACATTTCCTTGGTGAGGGTGGTGCCCTTGCGGAGCGAGAGCAGCTCCAGCATCTGGTATTCCTTGCCCGTCAGATGGACGCGCTGGCCGCCGACTTCCACCGTCTTGGTATCGAGGTTGACCACGAGATCGCCGGTCTGGATCACCGACTGGGCATGACCCTTGGAGCGGCGCACGATCGCATGAATGCGCGCGACCAGCTCGTCCTTGTGGAAGGGTTTTGTCATGTAGTCGTCGGCGCCGACGCCGAGACCCTTGACCTTGTCCTCGATGCCGGCGAGGCCGGAGAGGATCAGAATGGGTGTCTTGATCTTCGAGACGCGAAGCTGCTTGAGCACGTCGTAACCGGACATGTCGGGCAGGTTCAGGTCGAGCAGGATGATGTCGTAATCGTATAATTTGCCGAGGTCGACGCCTTCCTCACCGAGATCCGTCGTATAGACGTTGAAGCTCTCGGACTTGAGCATCAGCTCGATCGACTGCGCGACGGCGCTGTCATCCTCTATCAGCAAAACGCGCATGCCAGTCCCCTATAGTCGCCGCTCCGGGCGTCAGGCCGGCCGCAATACTTGCGGCACTGGAAAACGCCTTTAAGCAACTGATTCGGATCCTGACTGCATATGGTTAACAAAACCTGATTCCTCTGCGCAAGCTCTATCAGTGCAATTTCTATCGAATCGCCCTAAGATATTGCGTCGAGCCAGTTTTTCTTATCCGTCCGCGTTCAGTTCCCACATTAAGAGTCGGGCCTAACCGACTCTTGCGACTCGGCTTCATCCTGAAGACGAGCGCATCCAGTCACCTAAAGACAGTGACGTAATGATTAACGATGCGGGTAAACACGAAGTTAAGGGCAGCGCCGCAATACGCGGAAACTTAAGGTTTCCGCGATGAAGGGCCTCGCCGAACAGATCGGCGACATCGACGGCGTCAATATTTATGGCCGGGTCGTCGGCGTGCGCGGCCTGATGGTCGAGATCGCGGGTCCCATCCATGCGATGTCGGTCGGCGCGCGCATCGTGATCGAGACCGGAGGCAGCCGCACCATCCCCGCCGAGGTGATCGGCTTCAGCGGCAACAACGCGGTCGTGATGCCGTTCGCCGGACTCGACGGCGTGCGGCGCGGCTGTCGCGCGGTCATCGCCAATGCGTCGGGGCAGGTGCGTCCGGCGGCCTCGTGGCTCGGACGCGTTCTCAATGCCATGGGCGAGCCGGTCGACGGCAAGGGGCCGCTGGCCCAGGGGACGGTGCCGATGCCGTTCCGCAATTCGCCGCCGCCGGCGCATTCGCGCAAACGGGTCGGCAAGCCGCTCGACCTCGGCGTGCGCGGATTGAATACCTTCCTGACCTGCTGCCGTGGCCAACGCATGGGAATCTTCGCGGGCTCCGGCGTCGGCAAGTCGGTGCTGCTGTCGATGCTGGCGCGCAACGCGGATGCGGATGTGTCGGTGATTGGCCTCATCGGCGAGCGCGGCCGCGAGGTCCAGGAATTCCTCCAGGACGATCTCGGCGACGCCGGCCTCGCGCGCTCGGTCGTTGTGGTTGCGACGTCGGACGAGCCGGCCCTGATGCGGCGGCAGGCTGCCTACCTGACGCTCGCCATCGCGGAGTATTTCCGCGACGAGGGTAAGGACGTCATGTGCATGATGGACTCGGTGACACGCTTTGCGATGGCGCAACGTGAAATCGGGCTGTCGGCCGGCGAGCCGCCGACCGCGAAAGGCTACACGCCGACGGTGTTCACCGAACTGCCAAAACTTCTGGAGCGCGCCGGTCCCGGTTCCGACAAGGGAACCATCACCGGCATCTTCACGGTGCTGGTGGATGGCGACGATCACAACGAGCCGGTGGCGGACGCCGTACGCGGCATTCTCGACGGACACATCGTGATGGAGCGCGGGATCGCCGAGCGCGGCCGCTATCCCGCGATCAACGTGCTGAAGTCGGTCTCGCGCACGATGCCGAAATCGTGCGACCCCAAATTCCTGCCGGTCATTACGCGCGGGCGGCAAGTCATGGCGACCTATTCCGACATGGAAGAGTTGATCCGGCTCGGCGCCTACCGGGCCGGTTCCAGCGCCGAGGTCGATGAGGCGATCCGGCTCAATCCGGCGCTGGAAGACTTTCTGCGCCAGGCCAAGGATGAGGTGACAAGCCTGGAAGACGGCTACAAGCGACTGGAGCAAATCCTTAAGACCTTGGAAACGGAACGCTAACTTTGTCAGGCCATCATCCGCCCCTCAATAAGAGTTGTGCCGGCGGGGCCCAGACGGGGTGCCGGTGTTGTCCCGCGTTCGGATTGGGACTTCTGGGGAGTATGAGTCGATGAAGTCACGTGAAACGCTGATCCGCCTGAAGAAATTTCAGGTCGACGAAAAGCGACGAAGGGTGGCCCAGATCGAGAGCATGATCGCTGATTTCCAGCGCATGTCGGTCGATCTGGAGCGCGAGATCGAAACTGAGCAGGAGCGCGCCGGGATCAACGATCCGACGCATTTCGCCTATCCGACCTATGCCAAGGCGGCTATTCAACGCCGCGAAAACCTGACCCGTTCGGCCGACGAACTGCGCATCCAGCTTGAAGATGCCAAGGGTCTTCTCGGCGAAGCCTTCGAGGAGTTGAAGAAGGTCGAACTGCTCGACGAGCGCGATCAGGCGCGTGAGCGCGCGGAAGAGAATGCCCGCGAACAGGCCGATCTCGACAGTATCGGTCTGATGCGCGCCCGCATGGGAGCCGCCATCGCCTGAGCGCGACGCGGCAATCGGTACGCATTCGTCGAACCCGGGCTTTGGCCCGGGTTCTGCTTTTATGGAGCCTTCGCGCACCGCCATCGCCCGGCGCCGGCCATGCGGCGCAAGGGCGCAACTGTCCTCACCGGCGGGCGGACCGCGCCGAATCCGGTTTTGCGTCCGGGTCCGTTCTAAATTAACACAGAAGGCACGATCGCGAGGCCACGCCCGTTCGGCATGCATGCCGATCACCGCCAGCGAGGGGAATTGAGGACGTTCAATGTTGACGCCGCCTGAACTGGTCCGGCTGATCGCCGCAGTCGCAAAGGGCGACGAGGCCGCTTTCGAGCGTCTGTATGTCGCCACGCGGGCGAAACTCTTCGGCGTCGTGCTCCGTATCTTGCGGCGTCAGGATCTCGCGGAGGAGGTCATTCAGGAGACCTACGTCAGGGTCTGGAACGATGCAGGGCATTTCAATCCTGCGATGTCGTCGCCGATCACCTGGATGGCGTCGATCGCACGCAACCGGGCTATCGACGTCGTGCGCAAGCGCGGCGAGGCCTCGATCGAGGAGGGGCCGGCCGCGACGGATGTCGCCGGCGACAATCCCGATCCGCTGGAGCGCCGCGAGATGACCGAGGAGTTGAGGCGGCTTCTGGAGTGCGTCGGGCGGCTCGAGCCGGACCGGCAGAAGCTCGTGCTGCTGGCTTACTATAACGGCTGGAGCCGTGAACAACTGGCGGAGAAGTTTTCGGCGCCGGTGAATACGGTGAAGACCTGGCTGCGCCGCAGCATGCTGGATATCAGGGAGTGCCTCGGGCTGGGGTGATGGCTTACAGCGAAGACCAGATCGCGCTTGCCGCGGAGTATGTGCTCGGGACGCTCGATGCCGACGAGCGTGCGCAGGCTGAGGCCATGATGGCTGTCGATGCGGATTTTCGGGCCGTGGTCGAGGCGTGGGACGGCAAGTTCTCAGTCCTCAACCTGATGGTCGGTCTGGTCGAGCCGCGCGAGGACGTCTGGGAGAAGATTCGCGCTGCGATCGGACTGGCCGCGCCGCAAGCGCCGCTCGTGCTTCCGGAAACGGCGCCCGTACCGCCGGTCGCCGCGAACGATGCCGGGCCGATGCCCGCGCCGGCTCCGGCCAACGCCGTCGCGTTGGCGCGGGACGCGCGGCGATGGCGGGGCCTCGCGCAGGCGGCGAGCGCGCTGGCCGCGGCGCTTGTCGTTCTGTTCGGCATTCAACTCGCACGGCCGGACTGGTTGCCGGAAGGCTTGCGTCCCGAACCGCGCGTGAAGATCGTTCAGGTTCAGGCGCCCGCAACTCCGGCGCACGCGCAATACGTGGCTGCATTGCGAAAGGACGGCGGCGGACCTGCGTTCATTCTCACGGTCGACGCGGCGACCTGGAATTTCACGGTGCGCAGGGTCGGCGCGCCGCCGGAGCAGGGCAAGAGCTACCAACTGTGGCTGATCTCGGACAAGCTCGGCGCGCCGCGCTCGCTCGGCGTGATCGGCGACGGCGAGTTCACTGCGCGGCCGGTGCTGGCATCCTACGATTCCGGCGTCGTGAAGGATGCGACCTATGCCGTCACGGTCGAGCAACGGGGCGGATCGCCCGACGGCAAGCCGACATCGGCGCCGGTCTATAGGGGCAAGCTGATCGAGACCGTACCGGCGCCGTCGGCAGGCTGAAGATCGCCTGTCCGTCGAAGATTTCGCGGCCCGTCTGCGCAAAAGAAAAACGCCCGTGGGGGGCGGGCGTTTTCCATCGTAGTCCACTTGGGGTCAGTGGGGTCTTCTACGTATCCACTCGGCGACTTTGGGGGGCTGATAAAGAGGCCTCGTGAATTCCTGAATTCCTTCGCGCTAACGCACCACCATCGTGTCCGAGCTGGTGATCGCCATCGGCTTGCCGGCCTTGATGATGCGCGCGGTCTGCGTGTAACCGTCGTCAGCGCTGATGCGCGCGGAAATACCCAATCCGGCGACCGCGATACCTGCAACGAGAGCAACGACCACGATCTTCAGGTGGGTCGTCCGATCCGCACTGTAAATCGAATGGTTCATGGAAGCCTCCTGCCGTTACTTCCTTCGTGCCAGTTAGTGTCGGGCGTTCCTGCCCGGGTTCACCGTATCGCGCCCCATCAACGTGGGAATTGGCCTTCAAGTTCCTAAGATGCGCTCACAAAGCGGTGAAAGGATGTGAAGCCACGCGATCCGCCGCATTGAACCATGGCGCCGGCTTCTGGTTTCTGCAATTAGATCAGTGCGTTAATATTAAGCGATCACCAACCGGCCAGGGGCGGCGCAAATCGCGCCTAACCATAAATCGCTTGTCTGATGCCAAAATGCCGCATCCGCAGCCGCAGGCAGCGGATCAGATGCTGCCGACAGTTTTCAGCCGCGCGCGGGGATGGATTTCCGCCTGCGACAGAACGGTGGTCTGGGCGCGGAAGCGTTCAACCAGCGAGCGCACGAACGGCCGGATCGCGGCCGACGTCACCAGCACCGGCGCTTCGCCCTCGCGCGCCGCCTGTTCAAAGCGGTCGCGCACGGCTGTCATGAATTCGGAGAGCTTTGATGGCTGCATCGCGAGGTTGCGTTCCTCGCCCTGGCCGATGATGGATTCGGCGAAAGCCTGCTCCCATTTTGCCGATAGCGCGATCAGCGGCAGGTAACCGTTGATGGACGTGTTCTGCGCGCAAATCTGCCGCGCGAGGCGGGCGCGGACGTGTTCGACCAGCGTGGCTGGATTGCGCGAGAAGGCGAGCGCATCGGCGATGCCTTCGAGGATAGTCGAGAGATCGCGCACCGAGATGCGCTCGGCGAGCAGAAGCTGCAGGACGCGCTGGATACCGGAGATTGTGATCTGGCTCGGCACGATGTCCTTGATCAGTTCGCCCTGTTCCTTCGGCAGATCCTTCAGCAGTTTCTGCACCTCGCCGTAAGACAACAGGTCCGACATGTTGGTCTTGAGCAGTTCGGTGAGATGGGTGGAGACCACGGTTGCGGCATCGACAACGGTGTAGCCTTTCAGCGAAGCCTCCTCCTTCAACGAGGCGTCGACCCACGTGGCCGGCAAACCGAAAGTCGGTTCGGTGGTGTGGATGCCGGGCACGTCGACCTGATTGCCGGCGGGATCCATCACCATGTACTGGTTCGGCCAGATGCGGCCCGATCCGGCATCCACCTCCTTGATCTTGATGATGTAGGTATTGGCCTCGAGCTGTACGTTGTCGAGAATTCGCACGGCGGGCATCACGAATCCCATCTCGATGGCGAGCGAGCGGCGCAGCGCCTTGATCTGCTCGGTAAGGCGGTCCTGGCCGTCAGGGCCGTTGACCAGCGGGAGCAGGGCGTAGCCCAGCTCGATCTTGAGATCGTCGATTTTCAGCGCGGCCGAAATCGGCTCGTCGGCTGCGGCCTCGGCAGCGGCGGCGGCCGCCGCCACGGCCTCGGGCGACGACGCGGCCTTGGCTTCCGCCGCCGCGGCCCGATTGCGTTTTTGCGAGGTCCAGGCCAGCGCCGCGGCGCCGCTGCCGAGTGCGACGAACGGCAGCATCGGAATGCCCGGCAGCATGGCCAGCACCAGCATGACGCCGGCCGACATGCCGAGCGCCTGCGGATAGCCGGAGAGCTGCTTCATCAGCGCCTTGTCGGCCGCGCCGCTCACCGCGGCTTTCGACACCAGAAGGCCCGCCGCGGTCGAGACGATCAGCGCCGGGATCTGCGTGACGAGGCCGTCGCCGACCGTCAGCAGCGTGTAGCTGCGCGCCGCGTCGCCAAAGCTCAGGCTCTGCTGCGCCATGCCGATGATCATGCCGCCGATGATGTTGATGAAGACGACGAGCAGGCCGGCGACCGCGTCGCCGCGCACGAACTTCGAGGCGCCATCCATGGCGCCGAAGAAGCCGCTCTCGTCCTCCAGCGCCTTGCGGCGCTCCTTGGCGGTCTTTTCGTCGATCAACCCGGCGGACAGGTCGGCATCGATCGCCATCTGCTTGCCGGGCATCGAGTCGAGCTGGAAGCGCGCCGCGACCTCGGCGATGCGGCCCGAACCCTTGGTGATGACCACGAAGTTCACGATCACCAGGATCGCGAACACGATGATGCCGATGACGAAGTTGCCGCCCATCACGAAGCTGCCGAAGGCTTCGATGACGTGACCCGCGGCGGCCGAGCCTTCATGCCCGTGCGACAGGATCAGGCGGGTCGATGCGAGGTTCAGCGACAACCGCAGCATGGTCGAGATCAGCAGGATGGTCGGGAAGGCGGAAAATTCCAGCGGCGCCTGAATGAACAGCGATGTCATCAGGATCAGGATCGACAGCGTGATCGAGATCGCCAGAAACAAATCGAGCACCACCGACGGAAGCGGCAGGATCAGAACGACAAGGATCGTCAGGATGCCGAAGGCCAGCGCGAGATCGCCGCGCTTGAGCATGGTCGCGATATCGCTGAAACTTGGGAAACCCGAGGCTGGCGCGTCCGCGCCCTGGCCCGCCGTGACATCAACCATCGTCGCCGTATCCCCCCGCGAATGCCGTTCGCGCGCCCCAAACGTCTTGGCGGCGGCCGACGGGCCGCCGTTCCGAAAGTGAGGCACCGCACTGGCGTCCACGGGGTTCCTCCCGTTTTACGCGGCTGACGACACTCGACTTCACCCGGATTTCACTGGGCAAATTTTGCCCGGTGTATGGTTAGCAAAGGGTTAACGGCGCGTGCGTCGTGGCTCTTTCCCTGCCCCCGCAAGAGCGGGGAGGGATAACTCCGGCGCATCGACCGTTGCGATTGTCTGTACTCCGATCCGCCCTGCATGCCCGTTATTGCGGCGGAAGGGTTGACCGGCGCGGCAATGCCGCCGAAGTTGCGTCATCGTGGAAAGTTCTTCTCAAATGCCTCCGGATTCGACCGCTTTCGTCCCTGACTCGCGCCGGGCCTGGATGCGGTTGGGCGTGGCCGTGTTGATCGGCTCGCTCGGCAGCGTCGGCATGTGGTCTGTCGTGGTCGCGCTGCCGGTGGTGCAAAATGAGTTCGCCGCCTCGCGCGGCACGGCCTCGCTAGCCTTCACCATGGTGATGCTGGGCTTCGGCTCCGGCGGGGTGCTCACCGGCAAGATCACGGACCGCTACGGCATCGTCACCGCCATCGGGCTCGGAATCGGCATTTTGGGTCTCGGCTATATCGGCGCAGGCATGTCGGCCTCGATCTGGCAATTCATCATCGTGCATTTCTTCATCGGGTTGAGTTCGTCGGCGACGTTCGGGCCGCTGATGGCGGAGGCCTCGCACTGGTTCAGTCGCTACCGCGGGCTCGCCGTGACCATTGCCGCCAGCGGCAACTACGTCGGCGGCGCCGTCTGGCCGCCGCTCCTGAACTGGGGCATGCAGTCGCACGGCTGGCGCACGGCCCACATCGCGGTCGGCGTCTTTACCGTGATCGCGATGACGCTGGCGCTGATCGGCTTGCGCATGCTGATGGGCGCGGGGACACGGCGCGATCACGTCAATGCCCCGCCGCCGCGCATCGATCTCCGGCTGAGCACCAACGCCTTGACCGCGATCCTGTCGGTGGCCAGCATCGCCTGCTGCGTGGCGATGTCGATGCCGCAGGTGCATATCGTGGCGTATTGCGGCGACCTCGGCTACGGCGTGGCGCGCGGTGCCGAAATGCTCTCGCTGATGCTCGGCTTTGGAATCGTCAGCCGCATCGGATCGGGATTCCTCGCGGACCGTATCGGCGGCATCCGCACCTTGCTGATCGGTTCGATCGCACAAGGCAGCGCGTTGCTGCTCTATCTGTTTTTCGACAGCCTCTCGTCGCTCTACGTCATCTCGGCGATGTTCGGCCTGTTCCAGGGCGGCATCGTGCCGAGCTATGCCATCATCGTTCGCGAGTCGATGCCGGCGAGCGAAGCCGCGACGCGTGTCGGCATCGTGATCTTCGCCTCCGTGTTCGGCATGTCATTCGGCGGCTGGATTTCCGGCGTCATCTTCGACGCGACCGGTTCCTACAACGCCGCGTTCCTCAACGGCATCGGCTGGAATCTGTTGAACGTCACCATCGTGCTGACGCTGCTGTTCCGCGTCCGTCAGCGCCAGCGGCTGGCGGTGGCGTAGCTGGAGCAGTTCTGTTTTTAGTGGAATCGTCTCGGCGGACATTACCTCTCCCCCTCCGGGGAGAGGTCGACCGGCACAGCGCAGCGAAGACGGTCGGGTGAGGGGGGCTCTTTCATCATTGAGCGTAACCCCACCCCTCTCCCGATGGGAGAGGGCGTTCGCCGTGCTTGGTGATGTGTTTCCACCAGATGAAGCGCCGGTTGTACAAAGGCAACACGATTTCATTCGTCCCTTAATCCGTTTCGATCGGCAGCGTGTCGTCCCGCGCCCATTCGCCCATCGAGCCGTCATAGAGCGTGAGATTGTCATAGCCGAGCCGGTGCAGCAGGAAGAGATCGACGGTCGCGGAGATGCCGCCGCCGCAATAGGCGATCACCTGCTTGTCTTTCGTCACGCCTTGCGCGGCGAATTTGGCGTCTGCGTCGGCGGGCGCAACCAGCCGTTTCGTTGCGTCGGTCAGCGTTGCCGCCGGCACGTTGACGCTGCCGGGAATACGTCCCGCGCGCCCATAGCGGCTCGGCTCCAGCCCGCGGTGATATTGCGGCCCGAGCGCGTTGATCGTGACGGTGTCGCGTGCACCGATCGCGGCCTTTACGGTGTTGCTGTTCGCGAACAATCCCGCGCGAGGCCTCGCCGTGAATGCAACGGCCGGATAGCCTTTGGCCGGACCGCTTTCGAGCGGCCGGTTGTCCGCCTTCCACGCGTCGAATCCGCCGTCGAGCACGGCGGCGTTGTCGAAGCCGAGCGACCGTAGCATCCACCAAAATCGCGTCGCCCACATCGGCGTGCCGACGCTGTAGAGCACCGCGCGATTGCTGTTGCCGAGACCGTGGCGGCCGAACGCGGCCGCGAGCTGTTCGACTTGCGGCATCATGAAGCGCAGTTGCGTCGTCCGATCGGAGAACTCGCCCTGCAGGTCGAGAAAGTCGGCGCCGGGTATGTGCGCGGCCTCGAACGTCGCGCGACCGGGCACCGCGATGTAGGGATCGGGGCTGCCGGGCGGTGCCGGCTCCAGATACGTCGTGCAGTCGTAGATGCGCAAGCGGGGATCGCCGCGCAGTTGTGCGAGTTGCGTGGTGCTGAGAAGAGCGTCGGGATCGCGCATGAGTATCTCCGGATAACGGAAGGTGCGGGCGCATGAGATCGTCCGGAACGATATATCGGACGGCCGCCGCGTGACATTTTGCATATTAGGATTATATTCATATTATCCCGTCCCGCTGATGAGGGGCGGCTCGCGATCGTCACGATGCAGAAAGCGCGTTCACGCGCGTCTTCGACGCGCTATGGGCGGGATGCGGTGGACGCGGCAGCGTCACGCCGGAGCAGAGGTCTTTGGGCGCAAGCCCGGAGCGCGGACGGTTTCCTCCCAGGGCCGTTCAGACTTCGGAGGCGCGTGAGAGACCCGCGCCGAGGAGGTCGGCGCAGAATTATTTTCTGCGCGAATGACGCCAGCGTCAGATGCCGATCGCCACCAGCGCCGGCAGAACGTCGGTATGGGCGACCGCGCCGGCCACAAGATAGGCGAAGCCGAGCAGGATCAGGAAGCCGATGAAGAACAGCGCGAAGAAGATCATCGACAGCCGCTTTGCGAAGCCGGAAATGCCGGTGAAACCGAGCGCGCCCGCCACCAGCGAGATAACCAGACAAACGATCGCCCAGCGCAGCATGTCGCTCTCCGCACGAAATCCGCCCGGTCAATCGCTGCCGGGCCGAATAGTTCCCGCTCGCCGATTGCCGGGGCGGGGCCGGCATTGTATGGGGTGACGTCACCGTCGCGGTCGCCGCGCGCCCGCCGGCGGGGCCTGTAGCTCAATGGTTAGAGCCGGCCGCTCATAACGGTCTGGTTGCAGGTTCGAGTCCTGCCGGGCCCACCACTCAGTCTTTCAATTCCCCAGCCAATCCAGGCTGAAGGCTGAGGCTTCACCATAATGATATCTCCAACTGAAAAATGATCTGCGATGCCTGCGAGCATCGATCTGGCTGCATTCATGCGAGACGTAGGGATGACTGCGCCACTCTCGACGGATTGCACCTGAAAGTGTCCACGACAGTTGCGCTACGGGCAATTTCAAATTGCGGCTGACGTTTGGTGAATGATTTCGAGTTCGCGAACTGGAAGAGAATTCTTCTACCGAGCGCTGCTGATTCGATGATTCGTCACGCGTTTGATACGTCGGTCGATAGGACGCGAAACGTTTCGTAGGGAGTGCTTCTTTCAGTTGTCGATCTTGCGCAGCGTTGGAACAGTTTTCTTGGAATGCTGGCTGTTGCAGAATCTGCATTGAAAGACCCCTGCGCAGATGGAAGAATCTTGCCCATGGCGAGGCCATCGAACAGGACATTTCTTCTCGCGATCAATCGCCGCAGAATGTTTGTCGTTGCGAGGCGAGTTTACGAAAGACAGTTCTCTCGGCCAAGATGGCGGAGAAAACCAGTATGCGATCCGTCGTCGCTTCGAAACAAATCTGATGTGCGTTCGATAACGACAGGACGCTTGTCGTTATTTTATTCAGGCACTCGACTCCCCGCAGCGATGCCATCACGATCTTCGATACAAGACGTCGGTGATGCGCATGAACGGCGCGCATAAGGGATCGAGATGAAGCATCGTCTGTTTCTGAAGTCATGCGTCGCTTTCGCAGGCGTCACTCCAATGATGTGTTCGAAAGCGGGTTCGGTGACTCGCGCACCCGATGCCTGTTGTCGGCTCGCGCCGGCCTGACCTTCCAACAATTCCAACTCAACCGGAGAACTCGCAATGCGTTCATTTGAACGATTGGGTGCGGCTGCCTTGTTGACGGCGCTCGCTCTACTGTCATCCATCGGCGTCGCCTCAGCGCAGGAAAAGGCTATTCGCATCGGCTACCAAAAGTACGGCAAGCTGGTGTTGCTGAAAGGCAAGGGAACTCTTGAAGAGAAGCTCAAGCCGCTCGGCTACAAGGTCTCGTGGACCGAATTCTCGTCGGGGCCGCCGCTGCTCGAGGCTCTCAACGTCGGCGCCATTGATTTCGGCATCGCGGGAGAAACCCCGCCGATTTTCGCGCAAACCGCCGGCGCACCACTGGTCTATCTGGCTTATGATCCGCCGGCGCCCCAGGGCGAAGCCATCCTCGTTCCCAAGGATAGCCCTCTTAAGTCTGTTGTTGACCTGAAGGGAAAGAAGGTCGCGCTGAACAAGGGCTCGAACGTCCACTACCTGCTGGTTCGCGCACTCGAGCACGCTGGGCTGAAGTACACCGACGTAAAAACGCAATTCCTCGCGCCATTCGATGCGCTTGCCGCATTCTCTCGGGGATCGGTGGATGCCTGGGTGATCTGGGATCCATATGAGGCGGCCGCCGAAGCCTCGACCGGTGCTCGAATTCTGGCTGATGGCACCGGTCTCGTGAATAACTATCAGTTTTACTTCTCTTCCAAAGACTTTCTCGCTCACCATCGGCCTGCTGTCGATGTCACGCTCGAAGCGCTGACTGAGGTCGACGAGTGGACCAAGAACAACGTCGATAAGGTCGCGGAATTGCTTAGCCCATCGGTGGGTTTGCCTGCACCGGTGCTGGCGCGCTCATTGCGGCGGGAGGCCTACGGCATCAAGCCGATTTCCGACGACGTCATCGCGAGCCAGCAGAAGATCGCCGATACGTTCTTTGCTCTCGGCCTGCTTCCCAAGTCCATCAAGGTATCAGACGCGCAACGCAAGCCGGGATCGTGATCATGTCAAAGCTCATATCGTCTTTCGCCAATATTCTCTGGTTTCTGCCGACGCACGGTGACGGTCGCTATCTCGGCACCACCACCGGTGGCCGCGAGGTGAACTTTCATTACCTGCGCCAGATCGCACAGGCGGCCGATCAACTTGGTTACTATGGCGTGCTGCTGCCGACCGGGCGAAGCTGCGAGGATTCATGGGTCGCGGCATCGGCAGTGGCGCCATGGACCGAGCGGCTTCGCTATCTCGTCGCGGTGCGGCCCGGCTTGCAATCGCCGACCGTCGCGGCGCGGATGACCGCAACGCTCGATCGCATCTCGAATGGGCGATTGCTCGTCAATGTCGTGACGGGCGGCGATCCGATTGAGAACAAGGGCGATGGGGTTTTCCTGCCGCATGACGAGCGCTATGAGGTTACGCGGGAGTTTCTCAATGTCTATCGCGCATTGCTTGCAGGCGAAACGATCAATGTCGAAGGCAAGCACATTCGTATCGAGGATGGCCGGCTTTTGTTCGCGCCGGTGCAGCAACCGCGGCCGCCGCTTTATTTCGGGGGATCTTCGGACGTGGGCATCGACGTCGCCGTCGATACTGTCGACAAGTATCTGACTTGGGGCGAGCCGCCGGCGCAGGTCGCGGAGAAGATCAATCGCGTTCGCGCCGTCGCAGCGAGCCGTCAGCGGCAACTCAGCTTCGGCATTCGCCTGCACGTCATCGTGCGCGAAACCGCTGATGTAGCCTGGAAAGCGGCCGACGAGCTAATCTCGCATTTGACCGACGAAACCATCGCCACTGCGCAGAAAATCTTTGCGCGCATGGATTCGGTCGGCCAGCAGCGGATGGCACAGTTGCATGGCGGTCGGCGTGATAAGCTCGAAATTAGCCCAAACCTCTGGGCCGGCGTCGGACTGGTGCGTGGCGGCGCGGGCACCGCGCTGGTCGGCGATCCTGAAACCGTTGCAGCCAGGATCAGAGAATATCAGGACGTCGGAATCGATACGTTCATTCTGTCGGGCTATCCGCACCTCGAGGAGGCATATCGCTTTGCCGAGTTGGTGTTCCCGCTGCTTTCCGTCAAGCAACGCAATACCCGGCTGGCACAACTGAACACCGGCCCGTTCGGTGAGACCATTGCCAATGAAAGCCGACCGACGGAAGTTCGGTCGTTGGCTGGAGCATCGCAGTCATGAGCATCACCGAGCGCATTCCTCGCGTCGCGGCGGTGCGGGCGCCGAGCTTTGATGGCCTGGTGCCATGGATCTTGCCGGTCGCGATCATCGTGATTTGGCAGATCGCGTGCACCACTGGCTACGTCTCGGTGCGGGTACTACCGGCACCGAGCGACGTGGTGCTGGCGGCCTGGAAATCGCTACGCTCGGGTGAACTGCAGCAGAACATCTGGGTCAGCTTTTGGCGCGCAACCATCGGATTCGTGATCGGTGGCGGCATCGGTTTTGCGCTGGGGTTGGCCAACGGCCTGTCACCACTCAGCGATCGGCTGACTGACGCCACGCTCCAGATGATTCGCAATATACCGCATTTGGCGATGATCCCGCTGGTCATCCTGTGGTTCGGAATCGACGAGGCCGCGAAATTGTTTCTGGTGGCGCTCGGCGTGTTCTTTCCGATTTACCTCAACACGCTGCACGGCATCCGCACCGTCGATCCGCAACTGATCGAAATGGGACGCATCTATGGCATGACCAAAGGCGAACTGTTCAGGCGGGTGATCTTCCCCGGCGCATTGCCGTCGATCTTCGTCGGGGTGCGGTTCGGGCTCGGGATCATGTGGCTGACGCTGATCGTGGCGGAAACCATCGCGGCATCGTCGGGTCTTGGCTACATGGCGATGCAGGCTCGCGAGTTCATGCTCATCGACGTTGTCGTGCTCAGCATCCTGATTTACGCGCTGCTCGGCAAGCTTGCCGACAGCGCCTCCCGTGCCCTCGAGCGCCTCACACTATCCTGGCATCCTGCCTTTCAGAAACATTGAGATCGATCATGCAGCAGTCTCTTCGCGTTCTCCCTTCGGATTCAGAGTTCGTGCCGCCTGCGTTTCTGGTGGAGCAGGCTCGCCTTGCCCGCCGGAAGGCTGACAGCGGCTCACGCGGACTGGCGCTCACCATCCGCGGTTTGCGGAAAACCTTCGGCGATAACGATGTCCTGCGCGGAATCGACTTGCATATCCCGGCAGGGCAGTTCGTCGCGGTGGTCGGCCGCAGCGGCTGCGGCAAGAGCACGTTGCTGCGCCTGATCGCTGGACTCGAAGCGCCGAGTGGCGGCAGCATTAGCTTTGGGGAAGACGCTCGCGCCGAAGACGTCCGCGTCATGTTCCAGGAACCGCGGCTTCTGCCCTGGGCGCGCGTCCTTGACAATGTCGAGGTCGGACTGGGGCGCAATCGCGGACTTCCCGACGTCAAGGCGCGCGCCGATGCAGCGCTTGCGGAAGTCGGTCTTCGCGACAAGCGCGATCAGTGGCCGGCGGTGCTGTCCGGCGGGCAAAAGCAACGTGTCGCGTTGGCGCGAGCACTGGTCAGCCATCCGCGGATCCTGGCATTCGACGAGCCGCTCGGCGCGCTCGATGCGTTGACACGCATTTCGATGCAGCGGCTGCTGGAGCGTGTCTGGCATGATCAGGGCTTCACCGCCATCCTTGTCACGCACGATGTCTCGGAAGCCGTTGCTCTGGCCCACCGTGTGCTCGTGATCGAGGAAGGCAGGATTGCCCACGACATCGCAGTAGAGTTGCCGCGTCCGCGCTGCGCCGGCTCTGCGGATCTCGCACGTCTCGAAGGGCGCATTCTCAAGGAACTGCTTGGCGACGAAGCCGGCCAAGACGCGGTGTGAGGCCATGATGAATGCGTCTATTCGTGACTTGAAAGCCAACCATCTCGCTGCGACGTCCGATTTTCGTCATGCGATGCGAAATCTGGCTGGCGGGGTCAGTGTGATTACCGTCGGACGCGGAGATGATATCTCCGGGATGACAGTGACATCGTTGTCGTCGCTGTCGGTCGATCCGCCGACGTTGATCGTGAGTGTCAATCGCCAGTCATCATCGTGGCCGCTTCTGCGTCGAGATGGCGTGTTTGGCGTCAATATTCTTGCTGCAGATCAGGCCGATGTGGCCGAACGCTTTGCCGGCAAGGACGGAGTTAAAGGGCTTGCCAGATTCGGAACTCTGGCGCGGCGAACCCTTCTGACCGGCGCGCCGTTTCTGACGGGAGTGCTGGCGGCGATTGACTGTGAGGTCGAACACGTCATCGAACGTCATTCGCATGCCATTGTTGTGGGGCGGATCCTCGCACTTGAAGGGGGAGATGGAAAGGGCGCGCTGGCTTATTGGGATGGACAATATTTCGATGTGAAAGCCGATGCGGACATCGCGGAAACACAGGTGCCGACTGCATGGGCGCTACGCGGCGTATGAACGACCCAGCTTTTGGTAGGGATTTTGTCTAAGTCCCGCTTCGTTCGTTTCTGTTTTAAAATTCATATGTGATATATGTAATCATAACTGAGTTTTGTCTTTGACGAGCGGGAATTCGTCCGTTTTATTTGCCGCACAAAAATGCGGAGAAAAGCATTGAACGGTCACGTCGAGATCGAACGCGCCGGAGACGGCGTCAGTATTGTCTGGATCGACAATCCCAGTCAGAAAAACGCGCTGCACAACCAGCTGATAGTCCAGCTCAGGGACGCGTTCCGGCAGCTCGATGCCGAGGCTTCATGCAGGATCGCGGTGTTGCGCGGGCGCGGCGGCATCTACTGTGCGGGACGAAATCTCCGCGATGTCCTCAGCCTGCAGAGCTCCGAGCCCGGCGCATCGGCCGAGCGCTACACCGAACTGCGGCAACTCAATGAAGCAATTCATTATTGCCGCAAGCCGACCATCGCGGTGATCGAGACATTCGCCTTCGGCGCGGGCATCACGGTGGCGAGCTGGTGCGATATCGTGATTGCGGCCGATGATGCGGTGATCTCCTATCCCGAACTCGGTCATGGCATCCCGCCGTCTCCGGCGATTCCGGCGCTGATGAACGCGGTGTCGCGCAAGGTCGCGATGGACCTGATCCTCACCGGCCGGCGCATTACAGCCGCCGAGGCCCAGGCGATCGGATTGATCACCCGAAGCGTCGCCAAGGATGCGCTGGAAGCCGAACTCAGGGATTTGCTGGACCGCATCCTGAAGGGCTCGCAAGGCACGATCGAGCGTACCAAGGATTTCATCTGGCTCGCCGAGGACGCGAGCCATCGCTCGGCGATTGCGAGCGCGGTGGACAGCATCAGCCTCGGCGTCCTGTCGCAAGACACCAAAGCCAGGATCGAAGCGTTTTTCGCTCGCCCCAGGACCGCAACAGCGGCATCGAAGAAAGCGGACTGACCCATGCCTGTACTTCTCGACCAAAAAGGCCATGTCGGTGTCGTCACCCTGTCGCGGCCGCAGGCGCGCAACTGCTGGGGCGAGGATTTCAATCGCGAATTCCTGGATGTGTTTCAGACTATCAATAAGAACGAGTCGATCCGGTCTGTCGTGGTCACCGGGGACGATGCCGGCAATGCGTTCTCGGCCGGCGCGGACCTCAAGGATCCGAACACGCACGCGACCGCGTCGGTCGCTGATTTCATCAAGGCGCTGCCGGACTGGCGCGATTTTCCGGTGCGCGTCGTCAGCGATTGTCCCAAGCCGGTCATCGCGGCTGTGAACGGCTACGCGATCGGGATCGGATGTATCCTGACCTACAGTTGCGATCTCATCATCGCATCCGAGCGCGCGGAGTGGCGGCTTCCGCAGGCGCGGCTCGGCATCATGCCGGCCTATGGCGGCGCGGTGCGTCTGGCCCGCTGGGTCGGCAAGGGCAACGCGATGAAGCTGGCGATGGGATATCCGTTGCCGGCGCAGGAGGCGCACCGGATCGGCCTTGCACAGTGGCTCGTTCCTCACGCTGAACTGATGGCGACGGCCATGGAGGTCGCGGAAAACATCGCGGCGCAGCCGCCGCTGTCGACCCGACTGACCAAGGAATCGATCGATCGCGGGCTCGATATCTCCAACATCAACGACGCTTCGCTCGTGGATGCCTACCGCTTCTTGGTTCTCGAACTGACCGAAGACAAGAAGGAAGCGCATGAGGCGTGGCGGGAAAAGCGGACGCCGCGTATCGCCGGAAAATAATGTAAATGAAGAAATGGGAGGAAACAGTGAAAACAGGACGACGATCTTTTCTCATGATCTCTGCCGCCTGGTTAGCCGTGTCTGTCGCCGGCGGCGCAGCACGTGCCGAGGAGCCGATCAAGATCGGCGCGGCCTATGAACTCAGCGGGCATTTCGTGTCGTTCGGCGCGGCGGGCAAGCGCGGGGTCGAACTCGCGCTTGAGGCGTTTCATGGCAAAGTTGCGGGCAAGCCGGTTGAAGTCGTATTCAAGGACAATCGCTCGGATGCGCAGACGGCCGCATCGACGATGAACGAACTGATCCAGGACAAGATCAAGTATCTTGTCGGCCCGGCGTCGAGCGTATCCATCGCGGCGTCGATCCCGGCGTGGCGGCAGGCCAAGCCGATCTGGGTCGCCAGCGGCGCCACGACGGCGATCGAGGAGCAGATCGGGCAGGAGCCCAACCTCTACCACATCTATCCCTACACTTACGATTATCAGCGCGCGACAGCCGCCGCGCTGAAGGCGATCCTCCCGCCCGGCGCGCCGATCGCGGTGATCTATGCCGACGACAATTACGGTCGCGCGAGCCTGAAGTCCGTGCAGAAATACGTGACCGAGGCCGGCCTGAAAATCGTGGCCGAGGAACTGATCCGCCCCGGCTCGAGTGATCTCAACCCGACCCTGACGAAAATCCGCGTCGCACGGCCGCAGGCTCTGATCAACCTGGTTCAGGCCGCCGATCTCATCACGCTGACGAAGCAGATCCAGATCGCGCGCCTCAAGGTGCCTTATCTGGTCAGCGGCGGCGATGTCGGCTCGCCCGAATGGCAGCAGTCGGTCGGCGATGCCCAGGAAGGCTGGATCGGCGTGACGCCGTTCGCCCTCGGCGCCAAGCGCATCGGCGACAAGAAGCGCGCGGATATCTTCCCGCCGCAGGACGAGTGGGAGAAGCGTTTCGAGAAAAAATTCGGCGCGCCGCCGAACTGGAACGACGCCGCCCATTACACCGCCGCTGCCATGCTGCTGCTCGCGCTTGACGAGGCCGACGGAGACAATCCGGAGAAGGTGAGCGCCGCGCTGAACAGCATGGACGTGCAGACCCCGATGGGGCGCGGACGGTTCGAAAAGATCAACAAGACGCTTCATCAGTCCTTCTCCGATCCGCTGGTGTTCCAGCGGCAGGGCGGACACAACGTCGTCATCTATCCGAAAGACGCCGCGACCGGACCTGCAAAGCCGCGGTCCTGACGCCTCGACGTTCGCCAGATTCGCGCCGGAGCCGTGAATGACCCTTTACCTTCAGTTTCTGATCGATGCGATCCTGCTGAGCGGGATCTATGCATTGATGTCGCTTGGCCTGTCCCTCAGCCTGGGCGTGACACGGATTCTGAATTTCACCCATGGTGAAGCGGTCATGCTCGCGGCTTACGGCGCGTTCTGGCCGTTCTTCCTGTTCGGCACGGATCCGCTCTTGGCGCTTCCGGTTATCATCGTGCTTGCTTTCCTCGCCGGCGCCGGCCTGTTCAGGTTTTTCCTGCAGGACATGATCAAGGTGCCGCACTTCAACCAGATCCTGCTCACGTTCGGTATCGCCCTGGTGCTGCAGAATATCGCGGTCATCCTGTGGCACGGCGATTTGCGGTCGGCGACGCCGGACTACGCACTGGAGGCGATCGATCTCGGCGTTGCGTTTATTCCGGTCGGCCGACTGATCGGATTCGGGCTGGCCGTGGTGCTGTCGGGCGCGCTGTTCGTGTGGCTGCGCTACACGTTCGCCGGCCGCGCGGTGCGGGCGCTGGCCGAACATCGCGACGCCGCGGCGCTGATGGGAATCGACATTCTCAAGACCTACCGGCTGAGCTTCGGAATCAGCACTGCGCTCGCGGCCGCGTCGGGCGTCATTCTCAGCATGATCTCGCCGATCTCGCCGTTCCTCGGGCTATCGGCGCTGATCAAGTCGATCGAGATCATCGTTCTTGGCGGCATCGGCAGCCTTGTCGGAACCATCCTCGGCGCGCTGATCCTGGGCGTTGCCGAGACCGCCGTCGCCTATTTTGTTCCGGATGGTTCGGGCTGGGCGCCGGGCGTCGGCTTCAGCCTGTTGTTCCTGATCCTGATCCTGCGGCCGCGCGGCGTGCGCGGTCAGGCAGTCGAAATCTGATTCCGAAGGGGCGTGCGATGATAAAGCCGCTGCTTTCATGGTTCGGGCCGCTGCTTCTCGCGGTCTTGCTGGCTGCGATCGCCTCGACAGGCGGACGGGCGACGGATTGGGTGTTTCAGGTCGCAGTGATCATTCCGCTCGCGATCAGCTGGAACGTGATGAGCGGCGCGGGGTTGCTCTCGCTCGGGCAGTCCGCGTTCTGGGGTATTGGCTACTTCGCCAGTGCCATCGTCTCTCACGCCAGTCACGGCTCGTTCGGCGAAAGCCTGTTGGTGTCGCTGGCTGCCGGCGCGTTGACCGGGATCGCGCTCGCGATCCTGACCGGGCGGCTGCGCGGCGTATTTTTCGCGATCGCCACCCTCGCGCTGTCGGAAGGCCTGCGTGTGGTCGCGACGATGTTGCCCGACTTCACCGGCGGCGCGGCGGGCATTTATGTCAACAGCGCGCTGATGCCGGCGCAATCCACGCTCATGGCGACGGCGATCGGGTTTGCCGGCGTCTCGCTGTTGGCTTCGCTGATCCTTGCGAGATCTCCGATGCAGCTTGCCCTGCGCGCCATGCGTGACAACGAACATGCGTCCCAGATGCTCGGGATCAATCCGCTGTTCTATCGCACGCTGGTGGCGGGCGGCTGCGGCGCGATGGCAGCGGTCGGCGGGTGCCTTGCCGGCTGGCGCGGCGGGTATGTGACGCCCGAAATTGCGTTCGATCTCAACTACGCCATTCTCGCGCAGATCGCGCCGATTCTGGGCGGCATCTACACGGTGCCCGGCCCCATTCTCGGCGCGGCCGCGGTGGTCGTTCTCTCCGAATTGACGCGCCTGCTGCTGGCGCAGGAAGGCTACGGCCTGCTGGTCTACGGTCTGGTGCTCGCATTGGCGATCAAATACATGCCGTTCGGCATCTACGGCTCGCTGCTCGCGCGCATACGATCGAAAGCGGCTCGCATTGATCAATCTCATGCGCCGGCCGCCAGCCCGGACTGGGCAGACGATCGGTCTGCGAAGTCCGATGTCGAGCTCGACGTCCGCGGCCTGAGCGCAGGTTACGGCGAGGCCGAGGTGCTGCGCGATGTGTCGTTCGAACTGAAACGGGGCGAGGTGATCTGTCTTCTCGGGCCCAACGGTGCCGGCAAGACCACGCTGACGCGCGCATTGATGGGATTGCTGCCCGCCGGCGGCACGGTCACCTTCCAGGGACAATCGATGCTCGACAGGCCGACGCATGAGCGGGTGAACAAGGGCATCGCGCTGGTGCCGGAAGGGCGTCAGGTCTTTCCCAACCTCACCGTCGAGGACAATCTCCTGCTCGGAGCTTACGCGGCGCGGGCGAGGTCTGCACGCTTGAAGAAGCTCGATGAGATCTATGCGCTGTTTCCGCGTCTATCGGAACGCCGCGCGCAGCAGGCCGGCCTGATGTCGGGCGGCGAGCAGCAGATGCTGGCGCTCGGGCGCGCGATGATGTCCGAGCCGGAACTGTTGATCCTCGACGAACCGTCGCTCGGCCTCGCGCCCAAAATCATCGTGTCGGTTTTCGACGCCGTGAAGAAGATCGCCGACACCGGCATCAGCATCGTGATCGTGGAGCAGAACGCCTTCGCGGGCCTGAGCATCGCCGATCGCTTCTACGTGCTGGGCCGGGGGCGGATCGTGCGTTCCGGCGACAGGTCCAACATCGAAGGCATCCTGAGCGATCCGAACTCGCTGCTCGGGATTTCCGAGCCCGATCAGGCAACTGAAAAGGCGGGAGGGTGCGTTGCTTAGCGTACGAAACCTGCGGCGCAACTTTGGCGGCCTTGCCGCCGTGGCGGATGTGTCATTCGACGTCGCCAAGGGCGAGTTTGTCGGCATCATCGGTCCGAACGGCGCGGGCAAGACTACGCTGTTGAATCTGATCACCGGTTATCTGAAGCCGAGTGAAGGCACCATTAAATTTCAGAACACGGACATCTCGGGGCTGCGTCCTTACCGGATCAAGCGCCTCAAGATTGGTCGCACCTTCCAGGTCGTACAGCCCTTCGGCGACATGACCGTGGCCGAGAATGTGATGGTGGGAGCGCGATTCGGACGAGGCGCTCCGGCCTCGCGTCGCGAGCTTGAGGACAGCGTTGCGACGGCCCTCGAGATGGCCGGGCTTACAGCATCCGCCAACGTGCTCGCCGGATCGCTGACCCTGGGCGAGAAGAAACGCCTGGAGCTTGCGCGCAGCGTGGTCAGCCAGCCGATGCTGCTGTTGCTGGACGAGGTGATGGGCGGACTTTCCCCCGCCGAGATTCGCACGCTCGTCGAATCCCTCAAGCGCATTCATGCCTCGGGCGTGACGATCATTATGATCGAGCATGTGCTTCACGCGCTGTTTCAGCTCGTCGATCGGGTTCTTGTGCTGGATTTCGGCCGGAAGATCGCGGATGGAAATCCCGCCGAGGTCATGTCCCATCCTGACGTCGTCAGTTCATATCTCGGCCGGCCGCTTCATCAGAATGAAGCGCTTCATCTCGGCCGGACCAGCGAACCGGAGTGAGTAGCCAAGTGATGATGCCATTGAAGAACATCAAGGTTCTTGATCTTGGAAAGGTGATTGCGGGACCGATCTGCGGACAGTGGCTCGGCGATCTCGGCGCCGAGGTCGTGAAAGTGGAGCCCGTGCAGGTGGGCGATGATACCCGTGCCTGGCCGCCGCACACGTCCGGTGAATCTGCGATGTTTCTGTCGTTCAACCGCAACAAGCGCAGCTTGGCGGTGGATATGAAGACGCCGGAGGGGCGCGCGATCGTGCACAAGCTGGCGGCGCAGTCGGACGTGGTCATTCAAGGGTTCGGCGCCGGTGCCGCAGGGCGTCTTGGCGTGGATTATCGCACGCTCGCGGCGCTGAAGCCCGATCTGATCTACTGCGAGATATCGGGTTACGGCCGATCCGGACCGCTGGGCGATTTGCCGGGCTATGACGTCATGATTCAGGCGTTCAGCGGCATGATCAGCACCATGGGCCACGAAAATGGGCCGATGGTGCGCGTGAGCTTTTCACCGATCGACCAGTCGACCGGGATGCATGCGCTGAGCGGAATCATGGCCGCGCTTATCGAGCGGGGCCAGACAGGCAAGGGCGCGTTCATCGAGGTGTCGTTGTTCGAGACGGCAATGGGGCTGCTGGGTTATATGGCATCCAGCTTTTGGCAGGGCGGCGAAGCGCCGCGCCGCATGGGATCGGGCCACTCGACGCTGTGCCCCTATCAGGCCTTCGACGCTGCGGACGGTGCGCTGCTGCTGGCGGTCGGTAACGACGCGCAGTGGCGGCGGTTCTGCGATGTCGCCGGTCTCGGTGATATCAAGAACGACGAGCGGTTCGCGACCAATCGGGCTCGAGTCAAGAATTTCGACGCCACGGTCACGCTGGTCGCGGACAAGATGCGCGAGGACAGCGTCGCCAACTGGGCATCGCGGCTGGCCGAGGTCAAGGTGCCGTGCTCGCCGGTGAACACGCTGATGGAGGCACTGGCCCATCCGCAGTTCGAGGCGCGCAATATCGGCGTGCGGCAGGCGCATCCCGCCCTCGGCGAGGTGCGCACCATCGCCTATCCTGTGACCTTCAACGGCAGCAAGACCGAACCCCGGCTCGCGCCGCCGATTCATGGGCAACACACCTTCCAGATACTCCAGGATTTGGGATACGATCCGAAGCTGGCAGCGGATCTCGCCGACCGTGGCATCGTGGCCGGGCCTCACGCCATAACCTGAGCGCGCGGGGTCGCCACAACATCTTGAGGAATCCATGTCAGCTGGAGAAGGAGTAAAGTCAGCTCGGCGGGTGCTCGAGATTCTCGAAATGTTCGACCGGAGGAAAGAGCCGCTCTCCGTTCAGAACGTCTCGGAAGACCTGAGCTACCCTCAATCCAGCGCATCCGTGATCCTGCGCACGATGACGGCGATGGGATATCTTTACTACAACGGATCGGATCGCACTTACCGGCTAAGTCCGCGGGTCGCGTTGCTGGGCCTGTGGCTGAGCGATGCGCTGTTTCAGGATGGCCGTATTTCTGCGCTGATGCAGGATGTCAGCGAGCGGACGGGGCAGACCGTCATGCTCGGAATCGAGAGCCGCCTGCGCGTGCAGTATGTGCATATCGTGGAAGGCAAGGGCGCGATCCGGCTGCACCTTACGCCCGGGCTCATGAGGGGATTGTCCCGTTGCAGCATCGGTCTAATCTTTCTGGCCGATCGCACAGACAACGAGATCCGGCGCTTGATGCAGAAGCTGGTGGCCGAGGACACCAGCGCGATGCCGATGAGCTATGATGAGTTGTTCGCGAAGATTCATCGCGTTCGCGAACGTGGCTACGCGATTTCAGCCAATCTTTCGGCCGATGGTGTGGGATCCTTGTCGGTCAAGCTGCCGACAATCGTCAGCGGCCGTCCGATCTGCATTGCGGTCGGATGCACCGACACGATGCTGTTCCGCGAGGAAGAGCGGTTTGTTTCGATTGTCACGGAAACGATCCGACAGCATTTTGAGGGCGCTTCCCGGTAACTTAACGAGCAGTTGAGTTTGCTATCACAACATCCGCCAGCCAATGTTTCGCCAATGAAACGGCTGGTAAGAATGGAGGTAAACGTTCCCGATTGCCAGCTAACTGTTTGATTTATCATGATCGTGTAGATCACGTGTAGCGCTCATAACGGTCTGGTTGCAGGTTCGAGTCCTGCCGGGCCCACCACGCATTTTCGATTTTGGCCAGATCCTCGCGAGAGACGTCGAAGCCCTGCATTTGGCGGCGTTTTGCAAGGCCGATTTTGTCTCCGCAAGCCTGGCTTCGGGTCGCTCCGGGCCTCAGCCGCGCTGTCTCAGCCCCTACAAAACGCGTTTCCTGCGAAGTGGCGCGGACATGCCAGAGACTGGTTCGAGTCTCGTCCGCGAAGCTTACGGATCGAAAGTGGTGCCTATATCGCATGGGCGCCGTACGGCGCTTCTTCGGCCGGAGTATCGTCCGACAGCCTGCCAGCTTGGCCTTTCTACAAACGCAAATTATCGGGTCCGCCAGTAGATCGGGCGCCCGGCCTCGCACGCCAAGATTGACGCGGGGGTCTATTTACGCAAAATCATATTTGCGATTTTGTGGACGTTCCGCTTGAGGTCGCTCAAGTGTTATTTGAGGCTGTCGATTCGAACATCAGCAAATTTATGCTTCCGCTGAGGGCGTTTCACGCCGGCGGTATGGGTATCGTTACGTATCTCGCCCTAGGCTGTAGTGACAATTTAGTCATTTGAGCCAGAGCATGATGCTTGCGATCTTGATGAAGCCAAGGAAGTTGGCTGCGATCTTGTCGTATCGTGTTGCAATGCGTCTCCACTGCTTGAGCT
>Ga0153956_1000067_pt1 | contig 129893 bp, 126 predicted proteins | sample TSFL040MetaG_FD_104704 | JGI IMG/M metagenome (GOLD analysis project Ga0153956, IMG submission 104704) | Attine ant fungus gardens microbial communities from Florida, USA - TSFL040 MetaG | ecosystem: Host-associated > Fungi > Mycelium > Unclassified | place: USA: Florida, Wekiwa Springs... | reverse complement strand
GCCGCACCGCGCGTTCCCGCAGCTCGTCCGGGTATTTCTTCGGGGCAGGCATCGCAGAAGTCCTTCCTCTCCCCAGGACGAAATCCTGGCTTGACGGACTCCGTCAATCCCGGCCTGGCTCACTCGCCCACTCGTAAAAGCCGTTGCGCAGGACCACGAGCTCGGTCCCTGTGCAGCGGCTCTTTCGTTGCTGGGGTGCGAAGCGTTGCGCACGAGAAGGCCGCAATTTGCGAGCCGCCTTCTCTGCGCTGCTCGGCGACGAGGATGACCTGGACGGCCGCGACGCGCTGAACCAGCGCGTCGCGGCCGCCGGCGATCACGGTGTCGTGGTCGACAGCGTGAAGGTCAGCGTCTTGTCGTAGGTACCGGTGCGCAGTGCGTCGTTCGCCTTGATCAGCTGGCTGAAGCTGAGCGCGACCAGGTCGTTGGACACCGGGCCGTTCCACGTCAGCAGGGTCAGTGGCGAGGCCGAGGAGCCGACGTTGGCGTACGTCGTGCCGGTGTTGGCGGCGTTGCTGGCCCGGGCCTGGAGCGGCTCGGGCAGTGAGAAGGCGCCGTTGACCAGGTGGCCGTTGGCGACTGAGCTCGGGTCGGCGATGCTCAGCGTCGCGTCGCCGGCGGTGCTGATGACGCTGGCGGTCGTCGAGGACTCGTAGGTCTTCGTTGCGCCGGGCGTGAACGGGCCGAAGGTCGCGGGAGTCCCGAGCGTGAGCGCGAGCGTCGCCGGGACGGTGCCGGAGAGGTTGTCGTCGACGCTGGTGGCGTCGGTCGCGAAGTTCAGGACCGTGGTGGTCTTGTAGGTCTCCCCGGGGCGCAGGACCGTCGAGGGGAAGTCCGGGTGGTTGGGCGAATCCGGGAAGTGCTGGGTCTCGAGCGCCACCCCGTTGCCGTTGTCCGAGTAGAACTGGATCCCCGGCTGATCGGTGGAGACCGTCAGCACGCGGCCGCTGGCCGGATCGTACAGCGTGGCTGCCCCGACCAGGCTGGTGCTATCGCCGAACGGCCGGTTGAGCACCCAGTTGTGGTCGTAGCCCTTGGCGATCTTCAGCTGCGGGTCGGTGTCGTTGATCCGCTCGCCGATGGCGTGGAAGGAGCGGAAGTCGAACGGGGTGCCGGCCACCGGCGCGATCTCCCCGGTCGGGACCTGCGTCGTGTCAGTCGGCGTGTAGCTGTCGGCGTTGAGCTTGAGCTGGTCGTTGAGAATCGACCCTTGGCCGCCGAGGTTCCAGTAGGAGTGGTTGGTGAGGTTGAGGACGGTCGGCGCGTCGGTCGTCGCCGAGTAGTCGATCCGCAGGTTGTCGTGGGTGTCCAGCGAGTACACGACGGTGACGGGCACCGTGCCCGGGAAGCCCGTCGAGCAGGCCGGCACGCTGGTTCGACCGGCCGTGCACCCCTCGCCGGCGGGCGACGTGTACGTCAGCTTGACGCCGACCGAATCCGGCGTCTGGACCGGCGTGGCTGCCCAGATCTTGGTGTTGAAGCCGCTGTAGCCGCCGTGGAGGGTGTTCGGGCTGTTGTTGATGTCCAGCGAATACTGCGTGTTGTCGAGCGTGAAACGGCCCTTGGCGATCCGGTTGCCGTAGCGTCCGATGATCGCGCCCCGGTAATCGCCGTTCCTCGTGTAGTTGGCGATAGCGGCAAAGCTGAGCGCGACGTTGGCCTGCTGCCCGTGCCGGTCGGGCACGTTGACGGCCTGCACGGTCCCGCCGTAGGTGAGGATCGAGACCGACATGTCGTGGTTGGCGAGCGTGTAGCGGTCGACCGGCTGGCTGCCGACCGAGCCGAAGCTCGACTTCGTGATCGACAAGTCTTCCGCCCCCGAATCTCTGGCCGCCGCAGGCGCGGCCATCACCCCCGTGAGCAGCAGGACGGCTACGCCGCAGCTCAGTGCACGCATGATTTCTCCTCTCGCCCAACGAAACGAGCTGGAAGGGTTAGCGCTACACGCACCGCTGTCAAGGCCCACGGATGTGGCGGTGATGTCCCGCGTCAAGGAATCCGCATGTTCTGGCGCGTTGGCATGGGTGCGTTGATTGGTTGTGAGGGGCTTCGATCGAGCGGGCGCGGACGAGTGTCTCTCGCGCCGTGGTAGCGCTCGATCACGCCGTTGGTCTGCGGGCTGCGGCGGCGGGTGACGAGGAACACGGGCGTGGTCTCGCCGGTCTGCCCAGCAGGCGTTCGGCCTTGGTGATCGCGGCCCGCACGGACGCGATCGCGTCGCGGTGCGTCTGTGTGGTGGTGACCGGCCCGGCCAAGCCGAGCTTGGTCGCGTAGTCAATCATGACGGGCGCGGCGGTCGTAGTAGGTCCGCAACGCCAGGTCGACGACCTGGCAGAAGCGCGTGACGGTCATGCGGGCCGTGCTCGCGAGCCCTTAGCGGGTTCGGCGCGGTTCGGATTTCGCCTCTAAGCGTGGTCAGGGCAGTGGGTACCGGCGGCGCATGAAGGGCGCGAAGTGCGGCACGGTGAAGTCCACGAGCCCGTGATCGGGGCTGTAGATCAAGCCCTTCTTGATCAACGAGTCGCGGTGCAGGGACGCTCCGCGGCTGCTCTTGTAGCCCAGCAGCGCGGCAACGTTCGAGCTGCTCTGCGGATTGTCGCCGAGTTCGGCCATCGCCGACATGTACCGCCGCTCCGTCGGGGTCGCCTTCTCAAAGCGCGTGTGGAAGAACGCCTCGTCAAGCTTGGCCTGCACGACCGGTTCCGCCGCCTCGACGTCCTCGAGGGTGATCGGCGAGCGCGGGGCGGTGTTCCAGACCTCCTTGCCGTAGGCCTGCAGGAACGCCGGGTAGTTGCCCGAGAGCTCCAGCAGCCGAGTCAACGCGTCATCGGTGAAGTCCACGCCCTCCTCAAGCGCCGGCGCGCGCAGCGCTTCGCGCGCGTCCTCGTCGGCGAGCCGGTCGAGCTTGGGGTAGGAGAACAAGCGCTCCGCGTAGGACTTCGCCTCCACCATCAATCCCGGCAGCTGCGGCAGGCCGGTCCCGGCCAGCGCCACCGGCAGACGCCGTTGCGACATGCGGTGCATCGCGGCCGCCACCGCTTCCATCTCGTCGTTCTTGAGGAACTGCATCTCGTCGATGAGAAACACCACGCCCGCCTCGTGCTGCTTGGCGACCTCGCCGAGCTCGGTGCACAGCTCCGTCAGGTCGCGCTCCAGGTCGCCGGTCGATCCGCTGCCGACCGCGTCGGGATCAAACGAGAACTCGACGTTGCCGGCGGTGCTCGCCCCGACCTTGAACCCTGAGAGGATCCGCGTGAAGCGTTTGAGCGTATCGCCGACCGCTCGGCGGCGGCTGAGCAGGCTCAACGCCTGGTAGGCGTGCTGGGCGATCTCCGCGCGCAGATCGGTGTCGGACTTCACCTCGATCGGGTCGGCCGCGACCCATCCCATCCGGTCGGCGATGCTCTGAAACTCGAGCAGCAGCACCGTCTTGCCGACCCCGCGCAGCCCCCACACGATCATGCTCTGCTCCCCGCGACCGCGCGTGAGCCGTCCCAGCAACGTCTCGAACTGCTCTTCCTGCCGGGCGCGGCCGGTCAGCGCCGGCGGCGGGTTGCCGGCACCCATCGAATACGGGTTTGCGAGCGGGTCCACGCCGCGAGTATAAGGAAGTCTGTGACGGTATGTGGTTCTACACAGACCATCACAGACTATCTTAGGCTTCCTGGGATGGCCGTCCTGCGTCACGGCCATCCGCCGCCGTCCAGCGCATGCGCCACGTCATGCGGCGTCGCGCCAGCCGAGCCAGTGGGCGGCGATCGTGATCGTCTCGAGCCCGCTGACGACCGGGGTCGTCGCCTCGGGCGCGAAGTCGTGGGTGAGCGTCGCGACGAGGTCGTAGAAGCGCACCGCGACGGTGAAGCGCGCGGCGCGGGCGCCGAGCAGCGCCTTCGAGGCGGGGCTGAGGTCGCCGTGCAGCAGCTCGCGGACGGCGCCGACGAGCCGGCGGTCGGCCTCGGGCAGCCAGTCTGGGCGGTGGGCGATGCGGGCGATCTCGTCGCGGCTGAGCACGGCCAGCAGCTCGACTGCGAGGTAGCAGTGACCGCGCCAGACATATTCGTTCATTCGCACGGCGGCGACGGCCGTGGCGATCAGCTCGATCGTCCGCATGTCGTCGCTGCGGTTGACCTCGCGGCCGAGGGCGTGGAAGCCGCGGGCGAGCGCCGGGTCGCGGTCGAGCTCCGTCAGCAGCTGGTGCGGGCGGATGCTGGGACCCCAGTGCGGGGGCAGGTCGGTCATGACAATGCTCCTCGGAGTGCGGTGATGTGTGACAGGCGTGTCAGCGCTGCGTGCGGTTGCCCATCGGCGGATCGATCGAGCGATCGATCACGACGTCGACGAGGAACGGGCCGCCCGCGGCGAGCGCCCGGCGCAGCGCGTCGTCGAGGTCGTGCGCGTCGGTGACGCGCACGGCCTGGGCGCCCATCGCGGTCGCGAGCTGCGCGAGATCGGTCGGCGGGAACCAGGCGTGGTGGTCCGGGCGGTCGTTGGCCTCCATGCCGTGAGCGACCGCTCCCCAGCCGCCGTCGTCGAGGACGACGAACGCCGCCGGGATGGCGTACTGCACCGCGGTGTTGATCTCGTTGAACATCTGCACCCCGGCGTCGCCCGTCACCGCGACCGCGACGTCGCCGCGCGCGGCCGCGGCGCCGACGGCCGCGGCGCCCGCCGTGCCGATCGACCCCCACGCGTGCTCGGTGAAGTAGCGCCCGCCCTCGTGGAACTCGAGGCAGTGCGCGCACCAGAACATCGGGCTGGACGCGTCGCTGAAGATCGGCGCGTCGGACCGCTCGACGATCACGCGCTGGATCGACGCCATCGCGGCGCCCGGGTGCACGACGCCCGGCGTGGGCTCCTCGACGACGGCGAGCCGTGCGCGGGGCGCGCGCCGCCGGGTGAACGTCATCCGCGGCAGGTCCGCTTCCAGCAGGGCGTCGAGGAAGGGGGCGAGCGCCGACTGGACGCCGATCGTGGTGACCTGCGGGTAGCCGCCGGCGAACGCGCGCGGGTCGCGGTCGACGACGACGAACGCCTGCGACGGGATCAGGGCCGGCTCCCAGCCCGACGACGCCTGGCCGCGCGTGGTCCCGAGCACCAGCATGTACTCCGGCGCGAACGCGGCCAGCTCCTCGAGCGCCGTCTTGTGCCCGCCGTTGCCGACGACCCCGACGAAGCTGTCGCAGGCATCGGCCACGCCGAGCCCGCGCGGACTCGCGCACACCGGCATGCCCGTCCGCGCGACGAGCTCCCGCACCTGCGGCCCGCAGTCACGCGCGCCGGAGCCGACCCAGAGCGCGACGCGCCGGCCGCGCAGCAGCGACGCGATCGGGGCGACGTCCGGCCGGCCCGGGAGCACCGAGTGGACGGGCACGGCCGGCGCGTCGCCGCCGGTGAGCATCGCCTGGATCGTCTGGGGGATCTGCAGATGCGCCGCGAACCCGGGGGTGCTCGCGAGGCCCGCCGCGAGCCGCCCGGCGACGATCTCGAGCTGCGCCGCCGAGTGGATCTGCGCCTGGTAGTCGAACGGCTCGCGCGGGGCCAGGTAGCCGTCGCCGCCGGTCTCCTGGATCGCGCCGCGATCCGTCTCCTCCGCGGGCGTGAGCGGAGACAGCAGCACGAACGGCGCGCCCGCCGCGCGCAGCGCCCCGGCGCCGGTCAGCACGTTGGTGATGCCGGGGCCGGTGGTGACGAACAGCGCGGTCGGCCGGTCGCTCTGGGTCCAGTCGCCCAGCGCCATCAGCGCGGCGCCGCTCTCGCTGCGCGCATAGCGCACCACGAGCGGAGCCGCGTGCAGGGCCGAGACGAGCGGGACGATCTCGCGGCCGATCACGCCGTAGGCGGCGCGGATGCCGAGCGCGTGCAGCACGGCCACGATGTGGCGCGCGAACTCGAACGGGGGTTCCTCAGGGGCAGGTGCGATGGAGGCCATGCCCGCCTATTGGGGGCACGGAGCGGCGCGCGGCCAACGCCCGCCCGGGATCTCGGGGTCAGCTCGCCGGCGGCAGCATCTCCGGGTCGAGGACCAGCGGCAGCGGCGCGCCGGCCGGCAGCAGCCACTCGTCCCGCGGGCGCACCCACAGCCAGCCGCGCTCGCGGGCCACGCCGGCCAGCGCCACCTCACCCGTCGGCACGTGACCGCCGAGCTGCTCGACGATCGTGCGGCGCAGCTCCTCGACGCGCCGGGTGACGAGCGGCGGATCGATCGCCAGCGCGGCGGCGACGTCCGCCCGGCTCATGCCCTCCGCGAAGTAGCGGATCGCCTCGCGCTGCTTGGCCTGCAGGCGCAGCGTCGGGCGCGGCGGCCACCACTCGGCGCCGTCGAGCACGTCGTAGAGCAGCTGCACGCGCCGCTGCCACGGGGTCTCGGACTTGCTCATCACGTGCCGGCCGCCGCACACGCGGAACGTCCAGAACAGCTGCCGGTCGTCGCTGGAGGTCCAGAGCACGCAGCGCGCCGCGAGATCGTCGCGACGCCGGCGCGCGTAGATCGAGCTCGTCAGCTCAAGCGCCGAAGGCTGCGGCGTCGCGTCGAGGCCGCGGCCGAGGCGGTCGTCGACGAGGATCAGGTCGGGGAAGCGCGGGAGCTCGAACGCGTACTCGCGCGCCTGGTCGAACGTCCGCGCCTGCGCGACGATCCGCAGCTGCGGGCGCGCTCCGCGCCAGGTGTCGAGCTGGCGCTGGATCTCGTCGCGCTCCTCGATGTCCTCGCAGAGGAGGATCGTGATCTCGTCATCCGGGATCGGCATGGTCGGGGAAGCCTGACAGGATCGTCGCGCTGCACGAGACCTGGACGCCGAACCAGTCGCCGCTGAGCGCGTTGACGAAGTCGGGCTCCACCGGCCCGCGCAGATCGAGCTCGCCGACGGGGAGCTTGCGCGCGAAGCGCTCGATGCGCGTGCCGCCGCTGCCGCGCGCGCCCTCGCGCGCCGGCACGCGCTTCTCGTTGGCGACGCGCAGCACCAGGCGCTCGTCGCGCACGAACGCCCGCACGTACACGCGCGACATGCCGTGCAGCGCCGCTTCCTCGAGGATCACGAAGAGCAGCTCGTAGAGCGCCTTGGCGTGCTTGGCCGCGTCCACCCGTTCATCGCGCAGCCCGGACGGCTCGTAGATCGGCGTCCGCAGGCGCACGGGGACCGGCTCGTCGCGCTCGCGCGCCAGCACGCTCCACGTCTCGAACGTGGCGTCGTCGACGGCGAGTCCGCTGCGCGCGCCGACCGTGGCCACGAGCTCCGAGAGCACCGCCGGCGCGCGCTCCAGGGCCTCGGCCTTGGCCTCGAGCTGCTCGGCGGCCGCGTCGAGCTCCTCGACGCCCGACAGCGCGGCGCCGGCCGTGCGCAGCGCGTCCGCGACCGCGAGCAGGTGCCGATGCGCGTCGCGGATCGCGCGCTGCTGGCGCCAGCGCCCGCGCAGCACGACCTCGGCGGTGGTGCTGACCGACAGCGGCAGGACCGCGCCGTAGCTCGACCCCGTGTAGAAGATCAGCGCCAGCGTCAGCGCGATCTCGCGCGCCGCCTGCGTGGCGGACGCGCCGCGGCGCCGCAGCCCGGCGGCCTGCAGGCCGCTCAGAGCGAGCACGCAGGCGGCGAGCCGCGGCCAGCGGAAGTCGGGTCGCTGCAGCCAGTTGATGCTCCCGCCCGCGAACACGACGGTGGCCCACGACGGCTGGAAGTAGGCGAGCAGCCCGCTGACCGGGAGCTCGGCGGCGAGCAGCAGCGTCCGCGCCCGGACGCCGTTGCGTCCGCGGTCCATCGCCAGGTCGGCGATCGACGGCGCCGCGCCCGCGCTGCCCAGCGCGAGCCCGGCCGCGGTCGCCCAGATCGCGTCCCGCCGCGCCGGCGCGGCAGAGCCGAGCGCCGGCGCCAGGCCGACGAGCGCCGCGCGCGCCCACAGCGTGAACAGCAGCGTCGACCATTCGATGTCCCGCGAGTGCAGCAGCCGCACCTCGTCGAGCACCGACCCGACCTGCGCGACGACGTCGGCGAGCAGCGGCGAGAGACCGTCCGGGGCCTCGCCGTAGAGCGCCAGCGGGTCGCCCGCTCGCGACGGCGCCTCGGGCGCGAAGCCGCCGAGCCAGCGCCGGAGCGCTTCGGCCTGCCTGGCCGTGCGCTCGGAGCGGGTCTCGGCGAGCTGCGCCTCGATCGTGGCCATCGCCTCACGCGCGCGGGTCACGGCGGCCTGCGCCGCGGGTGGCACGCCGGCGTCGTCGAGCCGCCGCAGCGAGTCCAGCGCGACGCGGAACGGCGTGTGCGACGCATCGTCGATCTCGAGGTCGCGATACGCCCGTGCCCGGTTGGTCTCGAAGCGGCGCCGCTGCGGACCGATCGCCAGCGCCTGACGGATCGCCCGGCGCGCGTTCGCGTAGGCCGCGGCCTGTCCGGCGGCGACCGCCGCGCCCGCCACCACCGGCGAGCGAGCGCGCAGTCGCTGGGCGAGGACGGTCGTCGCGACGGCCGCGACGGTGAACGTCGCGGCCCACGGTGCCGGGCGCCATGAGGAGGTCATCGGCCGCAGCCTTCCAGACCGGTCAAGCGCGACCCGAGCTCCCGGGTCGCGCTTGACGCCGTGGGCTCGATCGGCGGGACGGCGTCCGGGCCGATCGCGACGCGGTCGCGGATCAGCCGTATTTCAGGGGCGGCTGCAAGAACCTCGTAGGTGCCATCGCCGACCTGGATCGAGTTCTCCGACCGACCGGTGCCCGAGTTCGACCCGCCGGCCCCGGCCGCCGAGCTCGCGTCAGTGCTCCAGCGCTATCGCGCGGACCTGGACGCGGCCGCGCGCGCGGGCGCCGAGGGCCGCGTGCAGGGCCTGCGCGCCCTCGCCGAGCAGGCCGTGCTGGCGATCGAGCTCGAGAAGCGGCTCGACCACCAGAGCACGCTCGAGCCGTTGCGCGCGCTCAAGGACCGCATGCTCGCGCGCATCGAGCTGACCGAGCTGGAGATCGTGCGGCTCGTGGGATCGCCGCTCGCGACGGTCGCCGACCTCGTGGAGATCGACAGCTGGCGCTTCGACGACCGCTACCCGGCCGCGGTCGTCGCCGAGGAGCTCGAGGTCGCCGTCTGCCATCAGGGCCGCCTGCTGCGGCGCGGGCGGGTCGTGGTCGGCGCGCCGCGCGACGGCGGTCCGGGCACGGACACGCCCGAGCCGCGACGGGTGCCGGCCGAGCCGGCGGTCGCGGACGTGAGGCTGACGCCGTCGGGCGACGGGATCGTCTGCCCGGTCCGCGACTGCGGGGCGGTCAACGACGTCGCCGCCGAGGTCTGCGTCGTCTGCCTGACCGAGCTCGGCGGCTATCGGCGCCTGTCGCTGTTCCCGCAGGTGCTCTTCAACCGCGGGCTCAGTGCCGCCCGCACCGGCGACAGCCACGCCGCGCGCGACTGCTTCGCCGCCGCCGTGCTGTGGTCGCCCGACGATCTCGAGACCCGCAACGCGTACGCGCTCGCCTGCTTGGAGTCGCACGACGTCGCCGCCGCGCGGCGCGCGTGGGAGGAGGTGCTGGCGCGCGCACCTGACGACGAGCGCGCACGGCGGGGGATGCGGGCGCTGCCGCGCGGACTCCGGCGCTGAACCGGCCTTCGAACGTCACCACTTGAGCTTGCCGGTGTGCGGAGCAAGTCTCTTGACTGGCGCCGGGCGCTCTGCTTGGGTTGCCGTCCCGTCGTCTGGTCGCGCATGCCCGGGATCGAATACTCCATCTTTGGTTCACTGGTCGTCCGCCTGGCGCCCGACGCCGCGCCGCTCGATCTCGGGCCCAAGCTGCGGATGGCGCTCGGCCGGATGCTGCTCGAGCCGGGCGTGAACCTCGCGACGGCGACGCTGGCCGAGGAGGTCTGGGGCGACGAGAAGCAGCTCAAGAACCCGGTCAACAGCGTCCACCAGGTGATGAAGCAGCTGCGCGAGCGGCTCGGCGACGCCGATCGCAAGGTGATCGTCCGCGTCGACGGCGGCTACCGGCTCGACGTGCCGGACAAGCTCCTGATCGACGTCCATCGCTTCCGCGCGCTCGTGCGGCGCGGGCGTGCGCTGGCCGCCGGGCACCCGCGTGTGGCGCGCGTGATGCTCGCCGAGGCGCTGCGCTGCCGGCGCGGCCCGCTGCTGGGCGATCACGCCGTCCTGGGCTGGGCGGCGGGTCACGCGATCGAGCTCGAGAGCCTGCAGGCGAGCGCCGCGGTCGACTACGCCGATGTCCGCCTCGCGCTCGGCGAGTACAAGGAGCTGGAGGGCGAGCTGCGGCGCCAGCTCCGCGAGCACCCGGATGACGAGCGCCGGCGCGCGCAGCTCGTGCGCGCGCTCGACGGCGACGGGCGCGCGGCCGAGGCCGGCCTCGCCTACCGCGAGGCGACGCGCGAGCTGGGGGCGCCAGGCCCGGAGCTGCGGGTCCTGGGAGATCGGATCGGCCGCGGCCTGCCCGCCGAGCCGCCGCGCTCCGTGTCGGTGAGCCGCCCGTCGGCGCCCGACGCGCTGCTGCTGTGGGCGGTGCTCGAACCGCGGCGGCGCGAGGAGCACGACGCCGCGCTGGGCACCGTCGCGTTGATCGTCGACCGCGAGGGCGGGGAGCCGTATCCGGTCGGGGACGACCAGCTGGTCGCGGCGTTCGCGGACCCGGCCGCGGCCGTGCGCGCCGCCGAGGCGCTCGTCGCCGACGCGCGGCTGCGGCCCGCCGTCGCCCTCCACAGGGGCGGCGTCGTCGCGCTCGGCGACCGCCTGCTCGGTCCAGGCCCGGCGCGGGCCCGCCGGCTCGCGCGCGCCGCGCATCACGGCCAGGTGCTCGTCTCGCGGGACGCCCGCGCGGTGCTGCCGTCCGGGCTCGCGCTGAGCGCGCTGGGCGAGCAGCGGCTCGACGACCTCCTGCCCGGCGAGCCGCTGTTCGCGCTCGGCCCCGGCGAGTTCCCGGCGCCCGACACGCTCGACACGCGGCCGAACAACCTTCCGGTCCAGCCGACGCGCTTCATCGGTCGCGCGCGCGAGCTGGCCGAGGTCTCGCGCTCGATCGCCGCCGGGCAGCTCGTGACGCTCTTCGGCGTCGGCGGCTACGGCAAGACGCGGCTGGCGCTGGCGCTCGCCGCGGGCAAGCTGTGCGCGTTCGGAGACGGCGCCTGGTTCGTCGGGCTCGCCGAGCTCGACGCGGGCCTCGACGCCGAGTCGCTGGCGGCCGCGATCGGCAACCAGCTCGGCGTGCGCCCGCTGCCCGACGAGACGGCGGCGACCGCGCTCGCGCGTCACTTCTCCGACCGCGTCGCGCTGCTCGTGCTCGACAACTGCGAGCACGTGCTCGGCGGCCTCGTCGAGCTGGTGCCGCAGCTGCGCGCGGGCGCCAGGGGGCTGTGCGTGCTGGCGACGAGCCGCTTCCCGCTGCGGATCGCTGGCGAGCGCGTGGTCGAGGTCCCGGCGATGGCCAGCGAGGCGGGCGACGACCCCGACGTGCTGCCCGACGCGCTCGAGCTGCTGCTCGAGCGCGCGGGTCCGGCGGCGCTGTCCGGCGACCCGGAGACGCTGGCGCTCGCGACCCGCATCTGCCAGGCGGTCGAGGGCTCGCCGCTGGCGATCGAGCTGGTCGCCGCGCACGTCGCCACGCGCGGGCTCGCGGGCGTGGCGGCGGAGGTCGAGGAGGCGGTGCGCCGCGACCGGGTGATCCGCTTCCCGGCGCCCAGGGATCCCACGCGCCCACGGCGCCAGCTGACGATGGAGGCGACGATCCGCTGGAGCCACGCGCTGCTCAGCGAGCACGAGCGGCGGATCCTGCACCGGCTCGCGGTCTTCCGCGGCTCGTTCGCGGTCGAGGCGGCGCAGCTCGTCGCCGCCGATGACGAGCTCGGTCCGGCCTGCGTGGCCGAGCTCACCGGCAATCTGATCGAGCGCTCGATGGTCGCCGCCGAGCCGCCGTTGGGTGGCGAGCGGCGCGTGCGGTTGAGTCAGCCGATCCTCGCCTTCGCGCTCGCCGAGCTCTCCGTCGAGGAGCGCGAGCGCACGCAGCGCCGCCACGCCGAGGTCTTCGTCGAGCTCGCCGCGCGGCTTGCGCCGCGGCTGTTCGGGACGGGCGAGCACGCCGCGCTCGAGCGCCTCGAGGCCGACCACGACAACCTGCGGCTCGCGCTCACCCGGCTGGTCGAGCGCGAGGACGCCGAAGGCGCGCTGACAGTGGTCGGCGCGCTCTGGTGGCTGTGGTTCTCCCACGGTCACTTCGCCGAAGGGGCGCAGTGGGTGGAGCGCGTGCTCGCGCTCGATCCGCGGCCCTCGCGCCGGCGCGTGCGCGCGCTGCGCGCCGGCTCGCACCTGTCGTGGTGGCGCGGCGACTACGCACAGGCTGCGGAGTACAACGCGGCCTTGGAGGCGTGCGCGGAGGCGATCGACGACGCCTGGGGGCTTGCGTGGGCGCCGCTGGGCCACGGCGCGGTGCTGATGTTCCCCGACCCGCCGCGCGCGCTGGTGCTGTGCGAGGAGAGCCGGCGCCGCTTCGAGGCGATCGGGCGCCCGTGGGAGGCCGCCTACGCGCAGCAGATGATCGCCGCCGCGCACTGGTTCGGGGGCGACGAGGGCGCGGCCGGCGGCGCCTACGAGGCCGCGGCGGAGACCTTCGAACGGCTCGGTCACCGCTCGGTGCTGGCCTCGGCGCGCCGCGGCGCGGGGCTGATGGCGGCGCGCTGCGGACAGCACGACCGCGGCGACGAGCTCTGCCGCGACGCGCTGCGCATCACGAGCTCGATCGGCGACCGGGCGGGCAGCGCGCAGGCGCTGAACTTCCTCGCCGCGATCAGCCGCGCGCGCAACGACCTGATCACCGCCGGAGCGCGCTTCGCCGACGCGCTCGTGCACGCGCGCGAGATCGGCGAGCTGTGGGCGACCTGCTCGGCGCTCGACGGCATCGCGGGCTGCGCGCGCCGCGACGGCGAGCCCGAGCTCGCCGTCCGCCTGCTCGCGCGCTCGGGCAAGCTCGCCCAGCGGGCCGGCTACGTGCAGGCGCCGCACGAGCGCGCCCTGCGCACGGCCGACGTGCTCGCGCTGATCGAGCTGCTGGGCGAGCGCGACTACGAGCGCGCGGCGACCGAGGGCGAGCTGATGAGCGACGCCGACGCGGTCGCGTCCGCGCTGGCCTTCGTCAGTCGTCACGCGCCCACGTAGGTGAACGGCGCCGCCTGCGCGTGGGCGGCGGCGAGGCGCACGTCAGTGGGAATTCAGTGCGGGCCGGTTCAGTTCCCGCATCGTCAACCACGCAAGGAGGACGCAATGGGCGTCGATCCCGCGACCTTTCAGCGGGCGGGGCCGAGAACGGCGAACCAGGGCAGGTTGCGGAGCACGGTCCAGCAGACGAGCAGGATCGTCCAGACCCGCATGTCGACGTGCTCGATGACGCGGTCGACCGATGCGACGAGGGCCTGGCCGCCGGTGTAGCGCGCCGCGAAACGGATCGCGACGAACGCCACGATCGCCAGCACCAGGCCGTTGTCGCGCAGAGCGGCGTCAGGGTGGCCGTGGATCAGCGCCAGGACCGCGCGGGTGGCTCCGCAGCCGGCGCAATAGCGCCCCGTGACGAGGAAGAACGGGCAGGGGACGCCGGACAGCCAGCAGGTCGCGGCCGACCCCGCGGCCATGATCGCGCCGGCGGCCAGCGCCGTGTCGACGGAGCGCAGCTGGGGCTCAGCGGATAGCAGTCGCACTGTGCGAAGGCTATCTCAATTTGATCACAATTTCCTATAAGTTACGAAGAGGCAAGCACATGGCCGTCGACATCGACTATTACGCCCTCCTCGGCATCGCCCGGAACGCGGACGCAGAAGCGATCGAGGTCGCGGTCAGGAAGGCGATGCGCGAGTGGCGCAAGCGCACCGCCGCGTCCGACCAGAGCGTCCGCCACGAGGCGGAGGTCAAGGTCTCCCAGATCGAGCGGGCGCGAACGACGCTGCTGGACTCGGCCAAGCGCGCTCGCTACGACCGCGAGCTCGAGGCCGGCGTCAAGCAGGAGGCGGCGCAGACGCCAGTCGTGGACAGCGGGAACGGCCAGAGCTGGCTCGAGCGCGCCGAGGGCTACCTCGCGATCGGCGACTACCGCTCGGCCGCCTACGCGGCACGCGAGGCCACGCACGTCGAGGGTCAGAACGCCAAGACCTGGTGGATCCGCTCGCGCGCCAACGCCGGCCTCGGGCTCTGGCAGGACGCGCTCTACGAGGCCACCCAGGCCACCGAGCGGGACGACGGCAACGGTGAGTACCACTTCCACCTCGGCAGCATCCACGAGCAGATGAACGCCTACGCCGAGGCGATCACGGAGTATCGCCGCGCGGGCACCTGCGACCCGTCGAACCCGATGTACGAGCTGGCGGTCGGCGGCGTCTTTGCGTCCAGCGGCAAGCCCGAGCAGGCGCTGCCGGTGATCGAGGCGGTCTACAAGGAGCATCCTCAGGACCCGGCGGCGAACTACTACCTCGGCTCGGTGCTGATCCAGCTGGCCGAGGCGGTTCCGGCCTCGAAGACGCGTGACGGCTACATCGTCAAGTCCGATCAGGAGATCCGCAAGATGCGCGACCTCTGCCGGCGCGCCAAGGGCCTGACCATCGTCGACAGCGAGACGCGCGCGGCCGCCGACCACATCCTGCGCTACCTCGACGAGATGGAGGTGAAGTCCTTCCGGCCGCCGTGGGCGCTGTTCGCGACCAGCTTCGCCGGCGGCCCGCTGGCGCTGCTCGGCTGCTGTGCGCTGCTGGTGTTCCTCTCGCCGATCATGTTCGTGATCCAGGGCTTCGGTGCGGTTGGTGCCAGCCACGGCGCGAGCCTGCTGCTCGTCCTGCTCGGTGCCGCCATCGCCTACGGCGAGTGGAAGCTGCTCTACATCCCGAAGTGGAAGCAGAACAAGCGGGGGGTCTGAGATGGCGACGCCGATCGGAATCGACCTAGGGACCACCTACTCGGCCGTGGCGGCGATCGACAGGTCCGGCAAGCCGGAGATCGTGCGCAACAGCGAAGGGCAGACGATCACGCCGTCCGTCGTGCTCTTCGACAACGGCGAGGCGATCGTCGGCCAGCAGGCGAAGCTCCAGCGCGCGGCGTTCCCGGATGACGTCGTGGAGTTCGTCAAGCGCCAGATGGGCGACGACGCCTGGAAGTTCTATCCGACGGTCGGCGACCCGTACACGCCCGAGGGGATCTCCGCGATCGTCCTCAGGCGGCTGGCCGCGGACGCCAGCCTGGTGCTCGGGGAGCCGGTGGAGGACGTGGTCATCACCGTCCCCGCCTATTTCACAGACGCGCAGCGCAAGGCCACCAGGGACGCCGGGGAGATCGCCGGCCTGCGGTGCTGTCAGTGATCAACGAGCCGACCGCCGCGGCCGTTAGCTTCGGCGTCGAGCACGACTTCAACGGAACGGTGCTGGTCTACGACCTCGGCGGCGGCACCTTCGACGTCACGCTGCTCGCGATCCAGGACGGCAAGTTCGACATCCTGCGCACCGACGGAGACAAGAACCTCGGCGGGTTCGACTTCGACAACGCGATCATCGAGTGGATCAAGGCCGAGTTCGCCGAGCGGACCGGCGCGGTCGTCGACGACGACGCGCAGCTGCGCGACCGCGCGGAGCAGGCCAAGCACCGGCTCAGCCAGGCCGAGCGTGCCCCGATCTTCGTGTCGGCCGCGGGGCGCAACGAGCGGCTGATCCTGGAGCGCGGGACGTTCGAGCAGATCGTCGAGAGCCTGCTGGCAAAGACCGAGATGCTCGTCGAAGAGGTCGTCGAGGACGCCGGCCTGAGCTTCGCGGCGATCGACAAGGTGCTGCTCGTCGGCGGCTCGACGCGCATGCCGATGGTCCCCGCGATGCTGACGCGGCTGACCGGCCGCGCTCCTGACCAGTCGGTACACCCCGACGAGGCGGTGGCGAAGGGCGCCGCGATCGTCGCCGGGTTGCGCGGCGACGGCGCGCCGCAGCCTGCCCCGACGCCGGTCACGCCGAGCGGGCACACGCTCGCCATCGACGACGTGGTCTCGCACGGCCTGGGCGTGGTGATCGTCGACGACCGCGGTCGCGAGATCAACTCGGTGATCTTCCCGGCCAACACGAAGATCCCCGACCGCAAGTCCGAGCTCTACTCGACCACCTCGGAGAACCAGACGGCGCTGCACGTGCAGGTCACCGAGGGCGACGAGGAGGATCTCAGGTACGTCAGGAAGCTCGGCGACTCGACGCTGAGGATCCCTCAGTACCCGCGCGGGGCTCCGATCGAGGTCGTCTTCTCCTGTGACATCGACGGCATCCTGCACATCGAGGTCATCGACCGGATCGCCGACGAGAGCCTCGGCGAGTTCGAGATCGATCGTGCCAGCAACCTCGACCAGGGGGAGATCGACCGGATGCGCGAGGCCGTCGACCGCCTGGAGATCGAATGACGGCCCCGTCGGCGGACGCGATCGCGCTGGCCGCGATCTCGACGAAGCTGGACGACCTCACCACGCGCTTCGACATGCGCTTCGCCAAGGGCCGCGAGCAGGCGCAGATCATCGCCGACCTGCAGACGCGGCTCACGCGCGCCGAGCGGGCCGCCGCGGCGACCGCGGCCACGCCGCTCGTGGAGGGCCTGGCGCTGGTGCTGGAGCGCCTGCGGCAGGGCGAGCCGACCGCCGAGCTGGTCGCGTCGATCGCGAGCGAGCTGGAGTACGTGCTTGAGTCGGTCGTCGGCGTGGTGACCATCTCCGCCGAGCCCGGCGACGTCGTCGACCGCCTGCGGCACGAGGTCACGGCGGCGTCGGGCGCCGGTCCGATCCTGCGTGTCGCCGCGCTCGTCCGCGTCGGGTACGAGAAGGACGGCGTCGTGCTGCGCCCGGCGCGGGTCACGGCCGTCAGGGTCGCCGCCGCCGAGGCGCGGGTCGACGCGGGCGGCGATCGATGAGCGCCGCCACCGCCGCCGAGGTCGAGGCGCGCATCGAGGCGCTCGCGCGGACGCTGGAGCACACCACGCAGCAGCTGGCGAACGCCCGCGGCGACCTCGCACGCTCCGAGCGGCGCTGGCGCCGGCAGACGGAAGGCGCCGTCGCGGCGGCGGCCGCAGCGGCGGCCCAGGGGCTGGGACGAGAGCGCAAGAGCATCGAGGCCAACGCCGCGCAGGCGCGCGCGGCCGCGCTGAGCATCGTCGGCAGCGCCCTGCGCGAGCGCGCTCCCGGCTATCTGTCGGCGGACTGGACTGACGCGATCTGGTCCACGCTGCGGGTCGCCCGGCACGGCGAGTGGCTGCGCGTCGGCTCGCTGGCGGTGGGGCCTGACACGCTGCCGGTCGCGCTGCCGCTCTCAGCGGGCGTCTGGCAGGTCGTCGGCCCCACCGCCGGCGCCTTCACGGCGTTCGTCCAGAACACGATCGCGCGCGTCGTCGCGGCGTTCGACCCGCCGCGCGTGCGGGTCGTCGCCTATGACCCGGACCTGACGGTCGGCCTTGCCGCGTTCGCCGGCCTGAGGGCCGTCTCGCAGCACAGCGTGCCGCCCGCGATCACCGCTGACGAGGACGTCGAGCACGCGCTGGAGGCGCTGCTGACCGAGGTCGCGGCCGTCGACGACCGCTTGACCGCGGCCGGCCAGAGCGGCTACTGGAGCGCGCTCGCGGCAGCGCATCCCCTGGCGGCGACCACGCCGCTGCGGCTGCTCGTCGTCGGCTCGCCGGCGACGCGCCTCAGCGACCGTGGCCGCGCGCGGCTCGACCAGCTCCGCAGGCTCGCGCCCGAGCGAGGCCTGCTCGTGATCGAGTCGGTCGACGCCGCGTCACGCCCCGCGGCGGCCGCGACCGCCGTCACGGTCACGCTCGCGACTGACGCTGCGACCGCCGGCGTCCTCCCCGGCGTCAGCTGGCGGGCCGACGCGTGGGCGGGCGACCGCTTCATCCGCGCGCTGTGCGCGGGGCTCGTCGACCGGCCGCGCCAGAGCCTGGCGCCAAGCGTCGACTTCCAGAAGATCGTCGACGGCATCGACGATCCGTGGATGGACGCGGCCGACGACGGCATCGAGGCCGTGATCGGGGTCGTGGACGGTGGCGACCTGACAGTCCGGCTGCGCGCCGAGGAGCCGCCGATGCCGAACGCGCTGGTCGGCGGCGCGGTCGGCCAGGGCAAGTCGAACCTGCTGCTCGTGCTGATCCACAGCCTCGCGGCCCGGTACTCGCCGGCAGAGCTCGAGATGGTGCTCGTCGACCTGCGCGACGGCGTCGAGTTCGCGCGACTCGGCCCGACCGGCGCGAGTCCCACGTGGCTTCCGCACGTGCGCGCGCTGGGACTGGAGTTCGACCCCGACTACTCGCTCGCGGTCCTTCGCTGGGTCAAGGATCAGCTGCCGATCCGCTCCCGGCTGCTGCAGGAGCACGGGGCCACCAAGCTCAAGGAGTACCGCCGCCGAAGCGGCAAGACGATGCCGCGCCTGCTCGTGGTCATCGACGAGTTCCAGCGCCTCTTCGAGGGCGACGACGACCAGGCCGCCGAGGCTGCCGCGCTGCTCGAGAACATCGCCCGCACGGGCCGCGGCTTCGGCGTCCACGTCGTGCTCGCCTCGCAGGCGATCACCGGCATCCGCGGGCTGGCGGCCAAGGCCGACGCGATCTTCGGCCAGTTCCACAACCGCGTCGCGCTGAGGAACACGCCCGCCGAGTCGCAGGCGTTCCTGACCGCGCACAACCTCGCCGCCGCCGAGCTGGAGCACCGGGGTCAGGCCGTCGTCAACGACGCGCTCGGGGCGATCGACGGCAACAAGCTGGGCACGATCGCCTACGCCCAGCCCGACTACCTGGAGCAGCTCCAGGTCCAGCTGCACCGGCAGGGGCATGGCGCCGCGCCGAGCATGTTCCGCGCGAGCGCCTTTGCGTCCTGGCCTGAACGGGCGCCGCGCCGCGCCGCGCCGAACGCGATCGCCGCCGCGGTCGGCATGCCGATCGCGGTCGAGGCCGAGCCGCGCACCGTGACGCTCACGCGATCGCCGAACCAGGCGATCGCCGTGGTCGGGTCGACACGCGACGTGGCCGTCGCGATCCTGGTCCGGACCGTCGTGACCGTGGCCGAGAGCATCGGCCCCGGCGCCAAGATCTGCATTCTGGACGGCGACGGTCACGGCGAGGCGCCGGCCGCCTGGGTCGGCGCGCTGGCGGACGCGCTGGGCCGACGCGGCTGCGCGGTGGTCAGAGTGGCCGGCGACGGCGTCGCGGCGAAGCTCATGGACCTCGGCAAGGGCACGGCCTCGGCCGACCTCGTGGTCGCGATCGCGCTTGACTCGGTCGACCTCGGCACGCCGACCGAGCCCGACTACGAGATCCCCGGCGAGGCGCTGCAGGCGCTCGTCAAGAGCGGGCCGCTGCACGGGACGTGGACCGTCGGGTGGTGGCAGAGCAAGTCGGTCCTGGAGGAGCAGCTCGGCTATCGCGCGACCGGCGTCCGCGCGTGGGCGTTCGCCGGCGTCTCGCGCGACGATCTCGCCGACGTCGCCGGTCACGCGGTGCGCGCGCCGAGCGCGAGCCCTCGATTCGTCTGGTTCGACCGCAGCGCCGGAGCGGGCGCCGAGCGGCTGGTGCCCTTCGCCCCGACCGACGTCCTGGGTGCGGTGGAGCTTGTCTGACCTCTTCGCGACCTACGCCGAGGCGTTGGGCACGCTCGGCAGCGTCGAGGCGCGGCAGCGAGACGCGCTGCGCAAGGCCGTCGAGTCCGCCGCGACCGCGGAGGCAAAGGCCAAGCAGCAGCTGAGCGACCAGCAGCGCATGTACGACCGTGCGGGTCGGGATGCGCAGGCTGCGGAACGCCGGCTCGCGCAGCTGCGCTCGCTGCTCGGCGTCGCGGCGTCTCCACTTGTCGCGGCGGCGGCGCACGACGGCGAGCCGCCGTCGCTCGCGCAGATCCGCGGCCAGGTCCGCGACGTCGAGCAGTGGGCCGAGGAGGCTCGGCGCACCGCCGAGTCGCTCCTGCGCACGCGTGAGCGCCTCGCGAAGGCTCCCAAGCCCGCGCCGCCGCCCGCCGCGCCTGTGCCGTCCTCACCGCCGGCTCGGTCCGGGCCGCCTGTCGGCTCGATCGCGGCCGTCGTCGTACTGGTCGCGATCGCGATCCTCGTCGTCCTCGTCGCACTGTAAGGAGAACCCGTGTCCCAGCTCGGCCAACTCAAGGGCCAGATCGAGTCCATCGCTCAGCAGGCCAAGTCGCAGGGTGGCCAGCTTCAGGCCTTCGGCGCCAAGTTCTCGCAGACCTCCAGCCAGGTGCAGAGCACGATCGGCGGCAGTGCGCAGAGCAAGGACAAGGAGGTCGTGCAGGCGATCGGTGACGCCCAAGGCAAGGTCAAGGCGGCGGTCGAGGCGCTCAATCAGGCGGCGAGCGTCGCGAGCAGGTACGGGCAGTCGCTGTGACGGCTAGGAAGGCGCACGAGCACGACGCCGCGGGGGTCGCCCGATTGCGGCAGGCGCTCGACGCCGCGGCTCGCGAGGCCGGCACGACGCAGGCCGACCTCCAGCAGGCGACTGCGAAGTTCTCGGCCGTCGCCGGCGAGGTGGTGGCCCAGGTCGGTGGCAGCGCGAAGCGGATCGACAAGCAGCTCGTGGAGAGCCTGCAGAAGGCGACTCGCGACACCAACGCCGCCGTCGCGGCTCTGGTGGCGGTGACATCCGCAGCCCGCGCGGCGCGCTGAGATGTCAGATCTCGAGAAGCTCTGCCGTGCGCTGGAGGCGAGCGTGAGCTCGCTGCCGAGCGTCGTCGCGACGTTCGAGCGGCGCGTCACCCGCCTGCGCGCGAGGGCCGACGAGCTGCACCAGGCCCGCCGTCGCGTCAGCTGCGAGTGCGGACCGCAGGTCGACCACGTCGTCCGCGCGCTGCACGAGGCGGCCGACGCGCTGCTGGCCGCCGGCGGCGCGCTCGGCGGCGCGGTTCAGCAGAGCCGCAGCTACGTCGAGAGCACGATCGGAGCATCGAAGCCGGCGCCGGACCGCCTGCGGTTCCTGAAGGACGGTGTGCTGACCGTCGCGGCGACGATCGACCTCGCCTCGCCGGCGGCCGGTCTGGTCCCACCGGACGCGGTCCCGGAGGCCCCGCAGGAGGTCGCCACCACGCGATCGGTCAGCCCCGAGGACTCCAAGAGCCCGGCGCTCTACAGGCTCGACGACCATCTGGACGACCAGGCCGAGCATCAGCTGGAGAACGCGTACGAGATGGAGGTCGAGCGGGAAGCGGAGAGGCGCAACGAGCAGGAGAGCTCGTGGTAGCTTGGCCGGCGGGCGCGTGCGGGCGCCTCCGGTCATGTCGACGCTTCCCGAGCACCCGAACCCGGGCCAGGCGGACGAGCGCGTTGCGCAGTTCCTGCGCTGCAGCGTGAACGCGCGGATCGGCACCGCGGCGCGGATGCTGCACGAGGACCCGGCGCTGGCGCAGTCGGGCTTCCCGGCGGCGGTCGTGCTCGGCGACGCCGCGCGCGTGCGGGCCGAGCTGCGCCGCGACCCCGGCGCCGCGACCCGCGTCGACCCGCAGAGCGGCTGGACCGCGCTGCACCTGGCCTGCGCCTCGCGCTTCCACCTCGATCCGGCGCGTGCGCCGGGGCTCGCCGAGGTCGCCCGCGTCCTGCTCGACGCCGGTGCCGAGGTCGACGGCGAGAGCCGCGGGCGGCGCTGCTGGCGGCCGCTGGAATGCGCCGTCACGAGCGCCGGATCGAGCCGCAACAACGAGCCGATCGTCCGCCTGCTGCTGGACCGCGGCGCGCCCGTGCGCTCGGCGACGCTGGTCGCGTCGCTCTACGCCGCCGGCGGCAGCTGGTGCCTGGAGCTGCTGACCGCGCGCGGCCGGCGCGCCCGCGCTGCTGACCGACGCGCTGGCCGAGGCGGTCGCCGGCGCCGACCGCGGCGCGGTCGCCGTCCTGCTGGCCGCCGGCGCCGACCCGGACGCGCCGGGCGCCGACGGGCGGTCGGCCCGCCGCCGCGCGCTGACGGCCGGCGTCGCGGCGACCGTCGAGCTGATCGGCGGCGCGGGCGACGATCCGGTCGACCGGCTGCTCGAGGCGATCGTCGGCGGCGCCGGCGACGCCGCCCGCGGCCTGGCCGCCGCCGATCGCGCGCTCGTCGGCCGGTTCGAGCCGGCCGAGCTGGCGACGCTGGTCGCCGCCGCCGAGCGCGGCGACGCGGCCGCGGTCGGCCTGATGCTGGAGCTCGGCTTCCCGGTCGACGCGCGCCGCGAGGCGGCCGACGACGACGGCGCCACCGCGCTGCACGCCGCGTCCTGGGCCGGCAGCGCCGACACCGTCGCGCTGCTGCTCGCGCACGGCGCCGACGTCGGCGCCCGCGACACGCGCTGGCACGGCCGGCCGCTCGGCTGGGCGCTCGTCGGCAGCGGCGAGGCGCCCGACGGCGCCCCGGCGCCGGACTGGGTCGCGACCGTGACGCTGCTGCTCGACGCGGGCGCCCCGCTCGACGACCTCAGCCTCGATCCCGACGACCCCAAGCCACCGAGCGCCGCAGTGCTCGCGCTGCTCCGCTCCCGCGGGCTCGCCGGCGACCTAGGGGCCTGATGAGCGGAGACAGCGCTCGCCCGAGCCGTCGCAGCGGCCCGTGTGCTCGCGGCTAGGCCAGTGGCACGACACGCCGGGCAAGCCAGGACGGCGTCGACTGGCGATGCTCGCGGTCGGCCGCACGGCGGCGCTGCGTCCACTCGAGCAGGTTGGCGAACAGCTCGCCCTGCTCGATCGCGTCATCGAGGGCGTTGTGCGTGTGGTGCTCACTGGGGATCAGCTCCGGCGGCATGTTGCGCTTGCCGGAGAGGTCGAAGACGGTGCCGGCCTGAGCTTGGTAGAGCGTGCGGATGTCAAGGCACGATGAGTGGCCGAACGGAGACCCAGCGGCGGTGAAGCGTTCGAAGTACCAGTACAGAAACGACCAGTCGAACGCGACGGGATAGGCCACCAGGACCGGGCGATGGACGCCGGCGACCGCGGTGACCCAGGCCGCGGCCTGTTCCATCGCGGCGGTCGGGTCGGCGCCTTCGATCGCGAGCCGATCGCGGTCGAGGCCGTTGACCGCGAGCGCGTCGCGCTCGAACCTGTCAGAGATCGGCTTCAACTCGCGATAGAACGTCTGCGGGTCGTCCGGCCGGCGGAGCCGTTCGCCGTCGTAGGAGCCGACGACGTACATCCCGAACGACAGCAGCGAGTAGATGCCGGGGACGGAGCCGTCGGTCTCGACATCGGCGGAGATGTAGAGGTCGGGACGGGCGTGGTCAGGCATCAAAGAACATCCTTGTGGAACTGGCCGAGCTGCGGTGCCACAGCCTCGACGCCTATGCTCGCGGCGTGGAGGAGCCTCGTCGAGATTACTCGCTCCGTCGCCTGGCCGAGCTCACCGAACGGTTGGCGTCGTTCGACGTCGCGGTCGCCGACCAGGACCTGTGCGTGTATGCGACCGGCAGCTACGGACGCCTCGAGGCCCGGGCCTGCGTCCGACATCGACCTGTTCTTCCTCTGCGAGGCCGACCACCGAGACGAAGAGATCCCGTTCACGACCTTCGTGCGGCTGGCGGCCGCGCTCGTCGACGCGACCGAGCAGATGGGCTTCCCGCCCTTCACCGGTGACGGCGAGTACCTCGAGGTCCACTACGTGCAGCGGATGGAGGACGTGCTCGGAAGCCGCGAGGACGACTCGATCAACGCGTTCACCGCGCGCATGCTCCTGCTGCTGGAGGGCCGCCCGATCCTGGGGCCGGACATCTACGAGCGGCTGCTTGCGCGCGTCGTGGGCTTCTACTTTCCGTGACTTCGCCGATCACCCCACCACGTTCCAGCCGACGTTCCTGACCAACGACATCCTGCGCTTCTGGCGCACGCTGACGCTCAACTACGAGCACAAGCGGCTCAAGCTGCGCCGCTTGCGTGGTGATGCGCTGATCGCCAAGAAGGCCGACAGCGCGCTCAAGAACTACAAGCTGAAGATCAGCCGTCTGCTCACCTGCTTCTCGATGATCGCCTCCCTGACGGCGAGCCGCGCGCCCGTCACCGAGGCGCAGGTTCTGGCGCTCTGCGCGCTGACGCCGCGCGAGCGGTTGCGCGAGATCGCCGCTCATGGTCCGGCGGCCGCGGCGATCGTCGACGATCTCGACACGCGCTACGACGCGTTCCTGGATGCGGTCCAACGACCGGAGAACGCCGTCCTGGCCGAGTTCGAGGATCCGGAGCGCCGGCGATCGGCCCTCGTCGATGCCGGGGAGTTCGGCGACCGCATCTACGAGCTCGTCAAGACCACCGCCGTCGATGAGCGGCGACTGCGCTATCTGCTGATCTGACGGCTCAGAGGTCGCGGTAGTAGAGCCGGTCCGGGCCTGGCGGCGGCTGGTCCGGGCCGCGCGTCCAGCCGGCGCGCTCGTAGAGCCGCACCGCCTCGACGTAGAGCGCCCGCGTGCAGAGGCTGATCCGGCGGTAGCCGCGCTCGCGCGCCTCGGACTCCGAGCGCTCGAGCAGCTCGCGGCCGAGGCCGCGGCCGCGGAACGGCGGCTTCAGGAAGAGCTTGGAGAGCTTGATCTCGTCGGCGCCGTAGGGCGTCAGGATCGCCGAGCCGATCGGCTCGCCGTCGACCTCGGCGACCAGCTGCACGGTGCGCGGGTCGACTGGCGCGCCGAAGCCCATCACGTCGGCGTCCGAGTCGTCCGGGTCGGCCGCGACGCGGTACTCGTTGAGGATGTCGAAGACGAAGCGGCGGACCGGCCGCCCGTCCTCCGGGCGCGCGTGCCGGATCGTCCACTTCGCGGTGCCGCTCTCGACGCTCATGACCACAACCCCCTCGCCTCCAGTGCCTCTGCGGTGCGGGGGTCCTCGACGACCCCGACGCGCTCGAAATGCCGAATCGTCGCCCGCGACGACGCGCGGATGCCGGCGCTGACCGTCGCCGGCGGGTAGGACTCCGTCATCACCTGGTCGATCTGCTCGGCGCTGAGCCCGCAGGCGCGCAGGTTGCCGGCGATCGCCAGGAAGTCGGGCTCCAGGAAGGCGACGATCATCTCCGGCAGCAGCGGGCCGATCAGCGCCCGCTGCGCCTTGTCCAGTCGCGGCCAGGTGAACTCGAGCAGGCGCGCGAAGTAGGCCGAGTGGCGGCCCTCGTCCTGCGCGTGGTCGGCGACGAGCTCGCGCACGGCCGTGACGACGCGCCGGTCGGACGGGATCCCGGAGAGGATCGCCGAGATCAGCGTCTCCGAGACGATCGTGAAGAAGATCATCACCAGCCGCTGCTCGTCGGCCGCGAGGCCGTGCTGGAAGCCCTGCAGCTTGCGGAAGAAGTTGGGCTGCTCGAAGACGCTCGGCCCGACGCCCGTCTTGGCGGCCACCTGCCGCTGCAGGTCGTCGGAGAACTGCGCGTGCCATGCCTCGTCGGTGTAGATCTTGTAGGCGTCCTCGACCATCGTCTCCGGCAGGTCGAAGCCCGACCGGCGCCGGCTGATCATCGCCGCGACCGGATTGACGGCGCCGTGCTCGAGCTCGGACGTGAACTCGAGGTACGTGTGCAGCTGCTGGATCAGCACGCGATCGACGGTCTCGGCGCCGAGCCCGCGGACGAGCGGATGCTGGGCGACCGGCACCAGCTCCGGCGTGAAGTAGACGTGCTCGCGCGGCTCGTCGTCCCAGATCCGTCGCCGCGGCTTCGTGCGGACGCTGGCGCGCGCGTCCCAGCTCTTGAAGACGCTCGCCGCCGCCTCGGCGATCCCGATCGAGCGTACGTCGCCGGGCCGCTGCTCGGGCGCGCTCATGCCGCCACCGGCGCCGGCCAGGGCGCGTCCGCCACGAAGCCCTCGCTCCCGGACAGCGACCAGAGCTCCTCGGCCATGTGCGGCGCCACCGGCGCGAGCAGGGTCACCAGCAGGCAGAGCGCGGAGACGGTCGCCGCGCGGTCCGCGGCCGTCGGCTCGCGGCGCGCGGCGACGCGCGACTCGAAGTCCTCGATCCGCTCGAACAGCGTGACCAGGTTGCGCGTCGCCCGGTGCATGTCGAGCCGCTCGTAGTTCTCGGTGACCTTGGCGGCCGCGGTCTCGCACCAGCCCGCGAGCCGCCGGCGCAGGCCGTCCTCGCGATCGATCTCGTGCGGCGGCGGGCCGGCCGCGCGCAGGCGCGGCTCGGCGAACGCCCACAGCCGGCGCAGGAAGCTGCCCGCGTAGCTGAGCAGGCTGTCGTCCCAGGTGAACGCCTTCGCCGGCGCGGCCGCGTGCAGCGTCGCCAGCCGCAGCGTGTCGGCGCCGAAGCGCTCGACGATCGCCTGCGGCGTCACCGTGTTGCCGAGGTGCTTGCTCATCTTGCGCCCGTCGAGCTGGACCATCTCGTGCGTGAAGGTCGCCCGGTAGCACTCGCCGTCGGGCAGGAACGTGAAGTGGCCGAGGTCGCGCAGCGCCTTCGTGATCGTCCGCTGGTCGAGCACGAAGTTGCCGGTGTCGGCGCCGTTGATGTACCACTCGACCGGGACCCAGCGCTGCTGCTCGGGATGGTCGAGCAGCGAGCGGCCGCGGTCGGCGGTCGGCGCCGGCAGCGGGTACTGCTGGCAGGCGGCGTCGAAGTGGCAGTCGAGCGTGTCCGTCTCGCGCCTGGCCGGCCCGCCGCAGGCCGGGCACGCGCATTCGAGGAAGTCGGGCCGCTCCAGCAGCGCGTTGCCCTCGGCCTTGACGTTGAGGTCCTGCGGCAGCCGCACCGGCAGCTGGTCGAGCGGCACCGGCACCGTGCCGCAGGCGTCGCAGTGCACGATCGGCGTCGGCGCGCCCCAGGCGCGCTGGCGCGTGATCGGGAAGTCGCCGGCGCGGAAGCGCTTCGCCGGCCGCGTGACGAGCGGCGTCTGCCGGCCACGCCAGACGCCGGCGGAGACCTCGAGCCGCGCGGCGATCGCCTTGTCGGTGCGGTCGACTGACGGGATCCCGAGCACCGCCGTCGGCCCGAAGCGCGCGTCGACCGAGGGCGAGATCAGCACCGGCAGCGGCCGCGGGATGCCCGCCGCGAAGACCGACAGGCCGGTCTCGACGACCGCCACCTCCTCGAGCTTGCGGTCCTCGCGCTGCCAGCCGGCGTCGCGCAGGCCGGCGAGCTGCTCGCGCACGCCCGCGGGCGCGGTCCAGCGCTCGATCTCCGGGTGGTTGGGGGAGAGCAGCGCGAGCTCGCCGGCGGCGGCGTGATCGGCGTGCGGCGTGAACAGCGTCAGCGCCTGGCCGTCGAGCGACTTCGCGTCCAGCTCGACGCCGTCGACGCGGCCGAGCACGGAGCGCTGGGCGCCGATCGCGCCCTTGTTCCAGGCCGTCAGCTCGGCCAGCCGGCGGTCGTTCTCCTCCGCGTAGGCGCTGCCGCGGACGTACCACTGCGAGCGCCGCACGAGCCGCACGGGCTGGTGGCAGCGCCAGCACTGGCCGCCCTCGGCCTGCGCGCGCGCGAGCACCGTCTGGCAGCTGTCGCACCAGTCGACCGAGCCCTCGCGCTCGTAGATCAGGCCGCCCTCGAGCAGCACCAGGAACAGCCACTGCGTCCAGCGGTAGATGTCCTCGTCGCAGCTCATGAACGTGCGCGACCAGTCGAACGAGAAGCCGAGCGCGTCGAACTGCGCACGCATCCGCGCGGCGCACTGGTCGACCCACTCGCGCGGCGGCAGGTCGTGCTCGAGCGCGCCGAGCTCGGCCGGCAGCCCGAACGCGTCGAAGCCGAGCGAGTAGAGCACCGCGTCGCCGCGGGCGCGGCGGAAGCGGGCGTGGGCGTCGCCGATCGAGTAGCTGCGGACGTGGCCCATGTGCGCGGCCCCCGAGGTGAACGGGTGGCTGTTGAGGACGTGGACGTCGTGGCGGCCCGGCTCGGGCTCGGGCGGCGTCTGGAACGCGTTCGCGTCGCGCCAGGCCTGCTGCCACTTGCGCTCGACGACCGCCGGGTCATACTCGGACGCCGCAGTGAATTCCAGTGAAGTATTCGTCATGTGCATCGACTCTCGATTCGACCAGGCGATGCGCCCGACGGGGCTCGAACCCGCATCTTACGGCTTTTAAGGCCGCTGCTTTTGGGAAATGATTTTGACTCTGAGATCTCGCAGCGCGACCACGAAGTGCGGCGACCACGTCGCCGGTGCGCGCCAGATCGGCGGCGCCGGCTCGAATGACATGCACGCTGGAGCCTCAGCATCGACTCTCATCACCGTTTACCGATTAAGCTACGGACGCCTGCGTACGGCAGGTGGTCCCTCCGGCCGACGCTGCGCCTGAGGGACCGGGTACTGCACACCTCTCACTGCAAGCGAAGCTCCTGGCCGGGGAAGATCAGATCGGGGCTGCCGCTGCCGATCGCGTTCGCGTTCAGTCGCCAGAGGCGCTGGACCTCGCGCACGATCCGCGCGTCGCTCGCCGTCTCGCCGACCACGCCGTGGGCGATCGCCCACAGGCTCTGGCCGCGCTTGACGACGTGCGTGGAGCCCGTGTCGGCGGGCACGCTAGTGCTCGCCTCCGCGGCCTGATCTCCGCTCGCGCCTTCCGTCTTCGCCGCAACGCCGTCCGCGCCGACCACGCTCACCTTGAAGGTGAACCGCGTGCCCGGAGCGGCGGATAAGCACTGGAGCTGGCCGACTAAGAAGACGTCGGCGTTGGTCATCGCGAGGATGTAGACGCCTTCCTCGGTGGCCGGCTCGAAGCGCTGCACGTCGCGATTGCCGGTGAGCGTCTCCTCGACGGAGCTCAGCATCGGCGTCGTCGAGCCGACGTTGTTGTCGGTCGTCCCCGGCATGAAGAGCAGCTGGCACGGCGGCATGCCGTTGCGGCCAGACCCCTTCGTGCGGATCGTGACGCTGTCGCCCTGGAGCAGGCCGAGCGTCCAGTAGGAGACGGAATAGCCGCCGTAGAAGTTGCTGTCGTAGAGCGCGCCGTGCATCGTCGCGCCGATGCGAAGGCTCGCCGCCTCCGCGACGTTCTGTCCGCCGACGCCACCGGTCGCCGATGCGCGTCCAGCGAAGCACGCGGCCAGGCAGAGCGCGACCAACGCCGCCGCCGTCAGCCGGACTGCGATCCGCCCCATGGAACTCCTCCTCATGTCGGCAGGCCCGCGAGACCGATCCGACATCCCCTCCATAACCCATGTCGAGCCAGAGACTAGACGGAAGGTCAAGGCGCTGTCAGCGCCCGCGGGCGTGGAGAAACGTCAACGCGGAGGCGGCCGCGAGCGCGGTCGGAATCCCGCCATCGCGGTCATACTGCCGGCCCATGCGCACGAAGCTCGCGTTGATCGCGCTGGTGGCGCCGCTCCTGATGCTGAGCGGCTGCGGGGGCTCGAAGCACGCCGCGACGTTCGACGGACCGGTGGTGCCGTGGACTCCCGCCCAGCCGGCGCAGCTGGCCCAGCGCAGCCCGGTCTCGACGCCGTGCCAGGCGCACGACCTGGCCGTGCACGGCGGCGAGGTGAGCTTCTCCGACAACGGGCGCGGCGGCGCGATCGCCGTGATCGCGCTGAAGAACACGGGCACGCAGGTCTGCCGGCTCGACGGGCGGCCGCAGGTCAGGCTCGTGCACAAGGGCGAGCCCAAGCAGGTCGACGCGCCGCTCGCGCGGCCGCCGCTGATCTTCCCGGACACGGCGTATCCGCTCTCGTCGCTGAAGGCGATCCGGCCGGGCGAGTACGTCGGGCTGACGGTCACCTGGACGAACTGGTGCGACCCGGAGATCCCGGGCAAGAAGCGCGTGGCGCCGAGCGCCGTGCGGATCACGCTGGCCAACGGCACCGGCGCCGTCGACAGCGACTACAACGCGGTGCCGCAGTGCCTGGATCCGAGCAAGCCGTCGACGCTCGCGGTCTCGCCGTGGGAGACCGCCAAGGTCACGCCGACGCCGCCATGGGCGCCCAACGACGGGGCGATCAGGGCGACGGTGATCGACCAGCCGGTCGAGGCGGCGCGCGGCGGGCTGCTCCACTACGTCGTGGTGCTCAAGAACACGTCGCGGGCGCCGGTCCGCTTCGATCGCTGCCCGTCCTACGTCCAGCAGCTCGTGCCTGCGGGTCAGGTCGAGGTTCATGCTTTGAACTGCCGCGCCGCGAAGCCGATCGCGCCCGGTGGGAGCGAAGCCTTCGCGATGCAGGTCCGCGTCCCCAAGAACGCGCCGATCGGCGGCAACGGGCTCTTCTGGGCGCTCGACCCGTTCGGCGCCAAGGCGCCGCAGCTCAACGCCCGCGCGACGATCGCGCGCGCCGGCGCCGATCACTGATCGCTCGGCGCCGCGCGGCGTCCGCAAGCGTGGAGATACCTGCACGCTCGGATGCGGGCGGTTCGTTGCCCCGACCGCTCCGCGGGTGCAGAATGCCGCAGGTGGAGAGGGAGGGGTGAGGACGGCGTGGTCGCGAACGGTCGACCGCCCGCGGGAGTTGGGGCTCCCGAGGGCGGGCGCGTGCGATGCCAGTGACGACAGGCGTCCGCCTGCACCTGTCCGCAGACAGGCGGGCTCACGCGCAGCCCCGGCGTGAGCCGACATCTCGCAGGGTCCTTCGAGAGGAGGTTCCAGTTCATGCAGGTGCTTGGCAAACTGAGGCGACCCAGGTGGCTGATAGCCGCTGCGTCCCTCACGACGGTGATGGGGGTCATCGTCGCAACCGGTGTCGCACCGCCGGCAAAGTCCCAGACTGGACAGGTCGCGCCGGTGATCGACACCGACTACCTGTACGGTCAGCTGTTCAATATGGGGTACACCGACGTCTACCGAGTATCGGGAGCGGACGGCGACCCGCGGAACTTCAGCGATCCGTTCAACATCCCACCCACGATCAATGGGTGGCAGGAGTTCTGGAAGCAGTGGAAGACCGAGCTGACGAACACCAGCTCGATGACCGACATGGCGAAGTTCGCCACGGTCTCCGACCACTACTTCCATCGCTCGCCGGAGCAGCGGACGAACCCGAACTACACGTTCGATCCCAACTACCGCTGGGACTCCGACGACGCCGAGGTCACGATCCCCGGCATGACCTGCCCGGGTCAGCGCGTCCTCGTGGCCGCGCACGGCGACCTGGCGCCGGTCAGCCCGACGATCGTCGGTGAGATCAACAACCCGACGTCCTCGACGAGCGCCGTCGACGGCTTCAACGCCGCGCGCCGCCACATCACGCTGAGCAACCTCAGCAACGGTGGCGCCTACGACGACACGTCAGGCGTCGCGATGACGATGGCCGAGTACCAGGCGGTGCTGCGCTGGTACGAGGCGAACGGCACGTATCCGTCCAAGACCTTCAAGGTCGCGCTGCTCGACGCCGACGCCGGCCGGGCCAAGGACGGCACCTACATGCGCGAGGGCTCGCAGTACTACGCGCAGAACCTGATCCCGCAGGGGCCGCAGGGGCAGTACGCGATGTTCGCCGAGATGAACGCGAACGGCGCCAGCTACCCGGCGTACCACTTCGGCACGCAGTACTACTGGAACAACGTCGCCAACGGCGGCGTCGGTCCGTGGCACACGTTCATCACCGACACCCCGTCGGTCGCGAACTCGCTCTACCCGGACACGGGCGCGGGCTCCGCGGGCGCGAACATCGCGGCCAACAGCTCGGCGATCCAGGCGTTCGACGCGGACCTGAAGGCCGCCGTCACCGCCGGCTTCGCCCAGCAGAGCTCGAAGTACAACGGCTCGATCAAGCAGGAGAACCCGCTCCGCTACAACGGCACGGGCTCCGCGCCGGCCGGTCTGAACCCGCCGCAGGCGCCGCAGACGCCGACGGTCCCGGCCTACACCGCGTCCGACCAGGCCACGTACTCGCCGGTGCATCCGGCGGGCACCGCGCCCGAGGCGCAGATCCTGTCGACCGAGGACCCCGCCGCCGCACTCTGGGCGAAGGGCATCCCCGGCTTCAGCGTCGGCGGCATCCAGGACGACAACAGCGTCGAGAACCCGTACCCGGCCGCGACGAGCGACGCGATCAAGGCGACGCCCGTCATCCAGCACCTCGGCGGGACCTCGCTGCAGATCGGCAACGAGTCCTCGCTCACGGCCGGCATGACGACGACGTCGGCGGCCACGGCCGGCGGCGCGACGACGGTGCCGGTGGCCGCGGTCACCAACCTCGTCGCCGGGCAGCCGTTCATGGTCGACACCGGCCAGAACCTCGAGGTCGGCCAGATCGCCTCGATCGACACGGCCGCCAAGACGGTCACGCTGACCGCGGCGCTGCGGTTCGCGCACGCCAGCGGCGTGCCGTTCCGCGTCAACGAGGGCCAGCCCGTCGGCATGACCGGCGACTCGGTCGAGCACCTGAACATGTGGGCCTCCGGGGCGCCGCATGGCATCAAGGACGAGGCCCAGCCCACCGAGGAGCTGATCCGCGCGCTGGAGCTGCCCTCGACCTACACCGCGATGCTCGTGACCAGCGACAAGTACCTCGGCGCGGTCGACGCGCCCAAGGGCACCGTCGCCTACTTCGAGACGGACCCGGTGAACCCGAAGTCGACGCTGACCGTGAAGTTCGACGCGAGCTTCGCGCGCAACGCCGACGGCACGACCGACGGTCTCAGCTACTACTGGGACTTCGGCGACGGCAACCACGCCACCGGCGTGACCGCGTCGCACACGTACGCGTCCGCGCAGTGGGCTGACGTCAAGCTCGTCGTGGCCAACAGCGGTGACTCCTCCACGTGGGGCGCCTACCGCCAGGCCGTCGCGGTCAACAGCCCGTCGGGCTCGGCTCCGGCGACGCCCGCCTGCGGGACGTTCTCCGCGAACGAGCGCACGGCGCTGATCAATGCCGCCAGGGGCGGGCTCAACGACACCCCGGCGAACAAGCCGAACCCCGAGGGGGTGCACTAGCGTGCGACGCCTCTCACGCATGAGCAGGGCCGTGCGGAGCGTGCTCCGGCCGCGCTGGCTCTTCCTCGCCGTCATCGTCGCCGCCGTGGCGACGCCGGTGGCGATCGTCTCCAACGGCCATGCCGCCGCGGACGCGCCGCCCTCGTCGAACCCGGCCCATCCGGTCGTCGACGCGAGTTGGATCTACGCCGAGGACTGGTACAACGCCACGCACTTCATCTACAAGCGCGCCGGCTCCGATGGCTGCCTGCCCGGCGCGACGTCGTGCGCCGTCGGCTCCCCCGGGGACGCCAACGACCTGCCGATGAACTACAACGGCGACCAGGAGTTCAACAAGTGGTGGGCTGATCTCGGCACGTCCAGCACGCCACAGCCGAACGGCGTGCTCGGGCGCTGGATGTCCAAGCGGGATCACATCTTCCCGGACTCCACGTTCCAGATCAACACGCAGGAACTCACCATCCCAGGCGCGACCTGCCCCGGCCAGCAGGTCATGCTCGCCTACCACCCCGACAGCCAGGCCGTCTCGGCTCCGAATCCCGGCACCAGCGCCACCCCGTACAGCAGCATGTACTCGGGCGACTGGGGCACCGGCTCGCCGTACGACTCCAACATGGGCGCGCTCATGAACCTGGAGGAGATCGGCTCCGTCCTTCGTTGGCATGAAGCCAACGGCACGTACCCGGCGCGTACTATCAAGTCCGCCGTGTACGACGCAGAGTTACAAGGCCTCGTCGGCTCCGGGTTCTACTCCTCCACTGGCGGAGGGGCTACAACCCTTATTGCACCGGCGAGCGCAGGTAGCAGCAAGCTGTACGTAGTCGACGGAACCCCTCTGTCGGCTGCGCAGAATTCAGGCATCTTCGGCGTCGGCCAGCCGGTCGCGATCGACGATGCCAACACCGAGAACAACGTGATCCTGGACGTCGGCTACGGCTCCTCGGGCGAGATCGCCCTGGTGGCGCCCGCCGCCGCCGGCGACACGAACATCAAGGTCGCCTCCCTCACGCGGAGCGTCAACCGGGTCACGACCCCGAACTTCGGCGTCGGCGACCAGATCCGCATCGGCGCCCCGGACGGGACGACCGAGATGGGGACGGTCAAGAGCATCGGCACGGCCGGTGCGACCGGTACCGGCGTCACGCTGAGCGCCCCGCTCACGCACGCCTACGCGACGGGCCAGACGGTGAACGACTTCGGCAGCGGCATGACGCTGGCGACGCCGCTCACGCGGGACCTGCCGGTCGGCACGACCGTCAGCGGCCCGACCAGCGGCCTGATCTCCGACGGTCCGCAGGGCCAGATCGTCGGCGTGCTCAACAACGATCAGAACGGCATCAACTACCCCGCGCTGCACTGGGGTACCGACCACTACCTGAACAACCTCGTCAACGGCGGGGTCGGTCCGTGGTTCAACAACATCAACGCGACGCCGGTCAGGAACACCGGCAAGATCTACACGGCGGACGGCTTCGCGCGGCTGCAGGCCAACCTGGCCAACGTGACCGCGTTCCGCACGAACGTCGAGAGCGCCGTCACGCGCGCGATCGCCGACCTCGGCCAGAAGTACAACTACTCGATCCCGGTCGAGAACCCGCTGATGTTCAAGAACACGGGCTCGACGCCGGACAACCCGACGCCGGGCTCGCTGCCGTCGTACCTGCCTGAGGACCAGGCCAAGTACACGCCCGTCAACGACGACCAGACCGGCCGCACCGACCAGGTGTCGTTCGGCAACCGCGGCATCCCGTCGCTGGGCAACATCGGCGTCTACGACTCCAGCATCGACCCGGCGGTCGGCGGCGCCGAGAACCCGTACCCCTCAAGCTACCCGAGCAAGCCGGGGATCAACTACCTGTACGGGCAGGACACGATGAGCGACAACTTCCCGAACCTCAACTTCTACGCCGGAGGCGAGGTTCACGGTCCGGGCGGCTACGACAAGCCGTCGGAGGGCCTGCTGCGCGGTGTCGAGTTCGTGGCGACGTACTTCTCGTACGCCGTCTCGTCCGACGCGCTCGGCGGGAAGACGCCGAAGCCGAACCGTCCGATCGCCTACTTCGAGCAGACGCCGAAGAAGGCCACCGCGACGCACACGGTCACCTACGACGCCGGCTTCAGCCGGACCGCCGACGGCTCGACCGAGGGTCTCACGTACTACTGGGACTTTGGCGACGGCAGCCCGATCGTGAAGACGACGCACCCGACCATCCCGCACACGTTCCCGACCCAGGCGGGCTGGCATGACGTGAAGCTGCTGGTCACGACGGACGGGACGAAGACGACGACCAACGTCGGTGCCTACCGACAGGTGGAGCCGATCAACTTCGCCCCGACCTACTACCCGGCGACGCCGCCGGCGTCCGAGCCCAAGCCCCCGACCATGGGGCCGGCCTCGGATCCGTGCGGCACGCTGAGCTCTGGCGAGCTGAGCTCGTTCGTGGACACGGCCAACGGCAACGTCCAGAACGCGCCGGTCCAGGACCAGCCGATCAGCGGCACGGTGCCGGCGGTGCTGGCGCTGTCGGTCGGCGCTCCGGCGAGCTTCGGCTCGTTCACGCCGGGCGTGGCGAAGACCTACGACGCCTCGACGTCGCTCGACGTGGTCTCCACGGCCGGCGACGCGGCGCTGACGTGGTCCGGTCCGAACCACCTGACCAACGGCACGTTCACGATGCCGCAGCCGTTCACGCTGAGCTTCTCGAAGACCAGCTGGGATGGCCCGGCGACACACGAGCCGGTGAGCGTCGGCTTCCGCCAGCCGGTGGCGGCCAATGACGCGCTGCGCACCGGCAACTACACCGCGACGGTGACGTTCACGCTGTCGACGACGACTCCGTAAGGAGTGAGCTCTAAAGGCCCGGGGGTGCAGGTCATCCCCGGGCCTTGGGCCTGCCGCGGGGATCGCGGCAGGCAGCATCAGACCCCACCGGATCTCTCTCGATAGGTTGTGCGAAACATGCGGCTTGCAGGCATCGGATGCGTTCTCCTCACGGCTGCGCTGGCCGCCGGCTGCGGCGGCAAGTCCGCCGACTCCTCGGCGGCGGCGGCAACGGCGGCGGCGCCGAAGGCGACGGCCACGCCGAAGCCGAGCCCGACCTCCTCGCCGGCGCCCAAGCTTCAGTCGGCCTCGGACCTGCGCGCCTGCGCGGTGCTCGAGCAGGCGATCACGGCGGTCTCGGAGCTGATCGGGCACACGACCGAGAACATGACGCAGGCGCTGCACCCGAAGCAGCTCGCGAAGCTGACGGGCACAGCGCAGCACAGCCTGATCGACTCGGCCAACCTGATCGCGATCATCTCCGCTCCGGACCCGCTCGTCGACTCCCAGCACGAGATCGAGAAGGGGCTGCGGATGTTCGCCGCCGACTTCGGCCGCGCCAAGGTCTCGACGGCCAAGGGCGACATGGCGAAGGCGTCGGCGCAGATGGTCGACAAGACCGCGCTGCGCAAGATCCAGGAGTCGGCGAAGTACATCGACGACGCCTGCGGCGCCTGAGTCAGACACCGCAGGCGTGATGTCAGTCGCAGCGGCTGACCTGACTCAAGGTCAGCCGATCAGCGCCTCAGCGTACGACGTCGACGTCCACGTCGCCCAACTCGGTCGTGGTGACGTCGAGCACGCCGCTCGTGCCTTCGGAGTCCCCCCAGACGGTGCAGGAGTCGTTGTCGTGGAGCGCATGCCAGAGGCAGCCGAAGTTCCAGTGGTAGACCTCTTGGATGTCGCCCGAGGCCCACTGCATGTCGGTGATGGTCAGGTACATGCCGGAGACGTTCTGCAGGTTCCACTGGTCGTCGCCGATGTACGTGGCCTGGAAGATGTCGTCGTCGTTGGCGTGCGCTGCCGATACGCCGACGCCACCGATCATCGCGACCGAGACTGCAGCCGCGGCGAAGCCCGCCTTCCACTTGGAAAGCATCCGTCCTCCCTTGCCGGATTCACGCGACCTCCCTGGGGCCGCGCGTCGCGCATTCAATACCGATGAATGCGCGCTGTCAATCTTAACTATTTTCTGGTGTGTGGTCGCTGAGAGCCGTGCAGCCGCGACTCGATCCGCCGCGCAATGGCGGCGTGGCCGGCGGAGTTCGGGTGGAAGGCGTCGCCGGGGCCGAGGAAGGTCGAGCGGCCCTGCGGCCCGCGCAGCCGTTTGGCGTCGAACAGCGGCGAGATGTCGGCGACGACGCCCGCGTGGCAGGCGCGCCGGATCGTCGCGTCGTAGAACGAGGCGGGGATCCGGGTCGGCGCGGGGCCGGCCGCGCGCGGCGGGATCCAGAGCGTCAGGCAGACGAGCCGCGCGCCGGGCGAGCCGGCGGTCGCCTTCGCGACGAGCGCGCGGTAGTCGTGCGCGAAGTCGCGGCGCGCGGTCTGGTAGAGGAAGTCGTTCGTGCCGGCCTCGAGGACGACGACCCTGCCGCGGCCGGGCAGCGGGCGCGCGGCGAGCTGCGCGGTCGTCGCGCCGGGGACGCCGACGAGCTCGAGCCTGGCGTGCGTCGCCGCGGCGACGCGCTGCGGGAACGCCTGGTCCTGCGCGGCGGCGAAGCGTCCGGCGGCGAGCGAGTCGCCGACGACGACGAGCCGAGCGTCCGCGGGCGTGCGCGTCGCGGCCGCCGTGCGCGCGGGCGCGCGAGTCGTGGATGCCGGCGCGGACGTCGGGCTCGCGGCGGGCCTGCGGGTCGTGGATGCCGGCGCGGACGTCGGGCTCGCGGCGGGCCTGCGGGTCGTGGATGCCGGCGCGGGTGTCGGGCTTGCGGCTGGCGCGCGGGTCGCGCTCGCGGTTGGCGGGCGCGTCGGCGCGGCCGGCGCGTGCTGGCCGCCGCTGCCACCGCAGGCCGCGAGCAGCGCGCCGACGCCGACGGTCGCCGCGGAGGTCCGGAGGCGTCCCGGCGCGCAGCGCGAACGGCGAGCGGGACGCAGGGACCGGTCGAGCAAGGCGTAGACGCTATCGGCACCGCGACGAGGCGCGCGACGTGCTCAGCGCGGCACGCGCACGCGCTGCTCGTCGCGCGGCGTGCCCGCGTCGGCGCCGGCGCGGGGGAGCCGCAGCCGCTGCAGGCCGAGCAGCGCGAGTCCGGCGACCAGGCCCCAGAACGGCGCGCTGATCTGCAGCGCGGCGATGCCGGATGCGCTGACGGCAAGCGTCGCGATCGCGGCGTCGCGCGTGCCCGCGGCGGTGACCGCGGACGTCACCGCGCCGGCCAGCGGCGCCAGCAGCGCGAGGCCGGCGACGCACTCGACGAGGACCGGCGGCGCCGAGGCGACGAGCGCCGTCGCCAGCCCCGCGCCGAGCCCGAGCGCGAGGTAGACGACGCCGCCGGTGACCGACGCGATCCAGCGGCGGCCCGGGTCCGGGTGCGCGTCCGGCCCCGCCGAGAGCGCGGCCGTGATCGCCGCGACGTTCACCGCGTGGCCGCCGAGCGGCGCGGCCGCGACCGAGGCGACGCCGGTCGCCGTCAGGATCGGCCGCAGCGGCGGCCGGTAGCCGAACGACGCGAGCACGGTCATCCCCGTCACGTTCTGCGAGGCCATCGTCACGATGAACAGCGGCAGCGCGATCCCGACCAGCGCGCCGAGGCCGAAGCTCGGCGCCGTCCACTGCGGGTGCGGCCCGAGGCCGTCCGCCGGCACGTGGAAGCCGCCGCCGAGCGCGGTCGCGACGGCCGCGGCGATCAGCGCGCCCGGCACCGCCCAGCGGCGGGCGACGAGTCCCAGCAGCGCCCAGGTCGCGACGACCGGCGCCGCCTGCGCCGGGATCTCGACGGCGGCGTGCGCCGGCGCCTCGCAGATCGGCAGCAGCACGCCGGCCAGCATCGCGCTGGCGAGCGGCGCCGGGATCGCGGCGATCAGGCGGCCGAGCGGGCGCCAGAGGCCGGCGACGATCGTCAGGCCGCCCGCGACCAGGAACGCGCCGACCGCCGCCGGCCAGCCGCCGTGCGGCACGCCGACCGCCGCCAGCAGCGCCGCGCCGGGCGTCGACCAGGCGATGCTGACCGGGACGCGCAGCCGCAGCCCCAGAGCGATCGCGACGACGCCCATCGTCACGCAGAGCGCGAGCAGGCCCGACGCGGCCTCGGCGTGGGTCGCGCCGACCGCGGCCAGCCCGGTCAGCACGACGGTGAACGAGCTGGCGAAGCCGACGAGCGAGGTGACGATCCCCGCGGCGACGGGCTGGGCGACGTCGCTCCTCATGCGCCGCCGGCCGCCGGCACCGGGTAGAAGATCCAGTTCAGGGCGCGCGCGTCGCGCTCGGCCGCGTAGCGATGCGGGCCGTCGGCGACGAACCAGACGGCGTCGCCGGCCGTGAGCGCGACCTCCTCGCCCGTCGGCCCGGCCTGCAGCCGCCCCGACAGGCAGACGACGATCTCCTCCGTTCCGGCGACGTGGCCGGCGGACTCCTGCGGCACGCCCGCGCGGAAGACGATGTCGAACAGCTCCGATCGGCGCGGCCGCGGATCCGCGTGGATCAGGCGCACCGCGCCGGACTCGGTCGCCAGCGTGTCGCCCGAGCCGCGCGGGATCGCGCGCACGCGCGGCGCGGCGGCCTCGGCCTCGAGCAGCGCGCTGAGCGGCAGGTCGAGCGCGCGGGCGATCGCGAACAGGGTCTGGATCGAGGGGTTGCCGGCACCGTGCTCGATCCGGCCGAGGATCGTCTTCGAGAGGCCGGTCGCGCGGGCGAGCTGCGTGACCGACAGCCCGCGGGCCGTCCGCTCGCCGCGGACCGCGGCCCCGATGCGCTGCGCGAGCTGGTCGGCGCCGTCATCCATAGTGATCGCGTCGGCAACTATAGTGATCGGCGCGATCGGCGGATGCTTCAGACTCTTCTGCGAAACGCTGAGCGTCGAGTGAAGGAGAAGACCATGACCGAGACCGCGATTCTCGCCGGCGGCTGCTTCTGGGGCGTCGAGGAGCTGCTGCGCCACCGCGACGGCGTCAGCTCGACGCGGGTCGGCTACACCGGCGGCGCGAACGAGCACCCGACCTACGGCAACCACCCGGGGCACGCGGAGGCGGTCGAGATCGTCTTCGACCCGGCGCGCATCTCCTACCGCGACATCCTCGAGTTCTTCTTCCAGATCCACGACCCGACGACCAAGGACCGCCAGGGCAACGACATCGGCTCGAGCTACCGCTCGGAGATCTTCTACCTGAGCGACGAGCAGCGCCGGGTCGCGGAGGAGACGATCGCCGACGTCGACGCCTCGGGCCTGTGGCCGGGCAGGGTCGTGACCGCGGTCAGCGCCGCCGGCCCGTTCTGGGAGGCCGAGCCCGAGCACCAGGACTACCTGCAGCGCTACCCGAACGGCTACACCTGCCACTTCCCGCGGCCGGGCTGGACGCTGCCGCACCGCGAGGCCGCCTGAGTCGGCCGTCCCGGTCCGCGTCCTCCGGGTGCGTCGGGGGTCGCGGACCCATATGTGGGTCACATGAAATCTAGGGATTCCCCTGACGCGCTCGGGTGAGTGCCGCGTGTACATATTGATTCGATTCGGTTGTTTGTCCTCGTTACGCGCCATGAGAGGACCTGAATCGATCACAAAACACGGTCGACTCGGCCATGAGGGGACGGGTTGGCAAGGCACGAGCGAGGAGAGGAAGTGCCCTTGCAACGCAAGAGACTGGCTGCGGCCAGTGCTGCGGCGTTCGCTGCCGCCGCGATCCTGGCGGGTCCGGCGAGCACGTTCGCGGCGACCGGGGTCGGGACCCTGAAGACGGACGGCAATCCGGTGCCGCTCGGCATCGACGATCCGGCGCCCACGCTGTCGTGGAAGCTGACGACGCCGGACCGCGGCGTCAGCCAGGACGGCTACCAGGTCGTCGTCGCGACGACCGCGGCCAAGGCCGCCGCCGGCGTCGGCGACGTCTGGGACTCCGGCCAGGTCGCCTCGGACGCGATCGCGGCCACGTACGCCGGCCCGGCGCTGACGTCGCGCACGCGCTACTACTGGAGCGTCCGCTCCGAGGAGGGCTCGACCTGGTCCGGCTGGGCGCCGGCCGCCTGGTTCGAGACCGCGTACATGAAGGCGAGCGAGTGGAAAGGCTCATGGATCTCCGGCCCGCCGCGCACGACGGCGCCCGAGACGGCCGCCCAGGGCAGCGCCGACGACGCCTGCTGCACGAAGGCGGCGACGACGCTGAGCGCCGCGGCCGCCGCCGGTGACAGCGTCGCGCGCGTGGCATCGACGACCGGCTTCGCCGCCGGCCAGCCGATCACGCTCGACGCCGGCGCCAACGCCGAGACCGCGACGGTCGGCACGGTCGGCACGGGAGCCGCGAGCACGACCGCCGCGGCGCCGGTCGCCGCCGGCGACACGAACATCCCCGTCGCCGCGGTGAGCGGCTTCAGCGCCGGCGCGCCGCTGACGATCGGCGGCCAGACGGTCACGATCGAGAACGTCGGCAGCGCCGCCGGCGCGGCGACGACGCTGTTCGGCGCGGCAGCCGCGGGCGCGATGAACGTCAAGGTCAGCTCGACCGCCGGCTTCACGGTCGGGCAGCGGGCGTTGATCGAGAACGAGGTCAGGACCGTCAGCGCCGTCGGCACGCAGGGTCGCGCGACGACGCTCGCCGCCGCCGCGGCGGCTGGCGCCACGAGCATCAAGGTCGCCAGCGTGACCGGCATCGCCGTCGGCGACCCGCTGCAGATCGGCTCGGGCGCGACGCTCGAGGTCCGCACGGTCGCGGGCGTCGGCAGCGCCGGCGCCAACGGCACGGGGCTGACGCTCGACCTCGCGCTGAGCTCCGCGCAGGCCAGCGGCGGCGCCGTCCGCGACCAAGGGACGGGGATCTCGCTGACGAGCGCGCTCGCGAGCGCGCACGCGCAGGGCGCCGCGGCGCGCGGGCTCGGCAGCGGCATCGACGTCACGCCGGCGATCGGCGCCGCCGCGGCGACCGGCGCCGCCGTCGGCACGCCCGGCAGCGGTCTGACGCTGACGTCGCCGCTGACCAAGCCGCACGCGTCCGGCGCGGCCGTCGCCGGCCCGGACCCGAAGGACGTCTGCCGTCCCAAGGGCGACTTCCCGAACGCCGGCGCCTGCGCGCCGATCCGCCCGACCGAGCTGCTGCGCAAGGACTTCAGCGTCGCGCCGGTCTCGCAGCACGGCGCCGTCGTCAGCGCCCGCGTCTACTCGTCGGGCCTCGGCTGGGACAACATGACGCTCAACGGGTCCAAGACCGAGCCCGACGGCTGGCTGAACCCGGGCTTCACGAGCTACGACCAGACGGTCCTCTACACCACCGACGACATCACGAGCCTGATCGAGCAGGACGCCACGTCGCCGACGGAGAACGTGATCGCGGCCGAGCTCGCCGCCGGCCGCTACGACAGCGACGCCAAGCCGAGCAACCACGGCTGGGAGAACGCCCAGTGGCGTGCCGAGGAGACGCTGCGCGCCGACCTCTACGTCAGCTATGCCGACGGCACGCAGCAGCTCGTCAAGTCCGACGACAGCTGGAGGACGAGCATCGACGGCCCGACGCGGCTGGCCGACTACGACGACGGCGAGACCTACGACGCCCGCGACCGGATCCCGGGCTGGGACACGCCGAGCTACGACGCCTCGACGTGGTCGAGCGCGCGCCTGGTGACCGGCCCGGCCGGCAAGGTGCAGGCGCAGAAGGAGCAGCTGAACAAGGACGTCGACGACGTCCCCAACAGCGTCGGCGACGACGGCACGCGCCTGTTCCCGGAGTGGTCGCCCTCGGCGGGCACCTACGCCTGGGACACGCTCAAGCAGCGCACCGGCTGGGCGACGGTCAGCATCTGGGGCGCGCAGCCCGGCCAGGTGATCCGGATCGTCAACGTCGAGCGCCGCAACGCGGTCTCGGTCGCCGGCGGCGTCATCACCGGCCCCCAGCAGGGCGCGCTGCAGCTGCCGGGCAACCTCAGCCAGCAGTACTACGTCTCCGACGGCAGCGGCACGGAGACGCATCCCGAGGTCTACCACCCACAGTTCTGGTTCGGCGGCTTCCAGTGGGTGCTCGTCTCGGGCTCGGGCGGGGCGGCGCTGCCGGACGACGTGCACGTGATGGTCGACTCCGTCTCGGAGGTGCGCACCGCGATGCCCGAGACCGGCACGTTCAGCAGCGACAACCCGCTCGTGAACAGCATCTACACCGCGCTGCAGGGCTCCGTGGCCGGTGACTTCGAGGTCGGCCAGGTGATGGACACGCCGACCTACGAGAAGGACGGCTGGACCGGCGACACGCAGCTGATGGCGCCGACGGCGTCGCTGCTGTTCGACACCCAGAACCAGTTCCAGAAGACGTCGGAGGACGTCGTCGACAGCCAGAGGATCGGCGACGCGATGGGCGGCCTCGGCGGCCAGATCAGCTTCCTGGTGCCGAGCGACAACCGCTACGGCTACTGCTCGCCGTCGACGGCGAGCAACACCTGCGCCAGCAGTCCGTCGGTGACGGTGTTCAAGGACACCAACGGCGGTGACACGCCGATCTGGGACGCGCTGCTGCACATCGCGCCGTGGCAGCTCTATCAGAGCTACGGCGACGTGTCCGGCCTGCGCGGCGCCTACCCGGCGATGGTCAAGTACCTGGACACGTGGATCCCGAACTGGCAGCAGGCCTACCACGACCACGTCAACGCGAACGTCAACTACCTCGTCACCTCGCACCTGGGCGACTGGGATCCGCCGAACGGGCGCGAGGGCAACGCCGCCGAGGGCACGAACTACGCGGCGCCGACGGTCGTCGCGCCGTCCTCGAGCGCCTACGTCGCCTACCTCGCGCAGATCACCGCGCAGGCGGCGCGCGTGCTCGGCAAGCCCGACGACGCGGCGCACTTCGACGCGCTCTACGAGCACGTCAAGGCGGACTACAACAGCGCCTGGTGGGACGCGTCGGTCGGCTACTACCGCGAGAACGCGACGCAGGCCTTCTCGCAGACCGAGCAGGTGCTGCCGCTCGCCTTCGGGCTCGTGCCGGACGGCCAGCGCGCGGCGCTGCAGGCCAAGCTGGTCGACGACGTGCTGGTCACGCGGCACGGCCACGAGGAGCTCGGCATCACCGGCGCTCGCTGGATCCTGCCGGTGCTGACGGAGGCCGCGCACGAGGGCGTGGCGAACGCCGGCCGCGCCGCCTACGCGATCGCCACGCAGACGACCTACCCCAGCTTCGGCTACTTCCAGGCGCTGGGCTGGACGGGCATCGGCGAGTCATGGGAGTCCACGAGCCGCACGCGCGACCACGAGATGTACGGCACGATCGGCCAGTGGATGTACGAGAACCTCGCGGGCATCCAGGCGACGTCGCCGGCCTACCGGACGATCGCGATCAAGCCGCTGATCGTCCCCGACGCCGGCATCGACCACGCCGCGGCGTCCTATGACTCCGTCCAGGGCACGATCAGCTCGAACTGGACGCGCAGCGAGGCCGGCATCACGCTGCACGTGACGATCCCGCCGAACACGACGGCGAAGGTCTACGTCCCCGGCACCGACCCGTCGAAGATCGGCGAGTCGGGCGCCGGCACGACGGTGCTGGCGCAGCGCTCGCCGGGCGTCAGCCTGGTCGACGTGCAGGACGACGCGACCGTCTACCGCGTCGGCTCCGGCAGCTACACGTTCGTCGTCGGCCCGGGGCTGTTCGACTCGACCTCGGCGAGCGGCGGCGTCGGCGGCAGCGTCGCGCCGACGCTCTCGCTGACGCTCGGGACCGCGCCGACGTTCGGCTCGTTCACGCCGGGCATCGCCAGGGACTACACGGCGTCCGAGACGGCCACCGTGACCAGCTCCGCCGGCGACGCCTCGCTGAGCGTCGCCGATCCGAGCGCGACGGCGACGGGGCACCTGGTCAACGGCACGTTCAGCCTGCCGCAGCCGCTGCAGGTCGACGCGACCAGCGCCGGCGCGAGCGGCGGCGCGTTCGCGCCCGTCGGCTCCGCGAGCAGCCCGACCTCGCTGCTCGCCTACGGCGGCCCGGTCGCCAACGACGCGGCGACGATCGGCTTCAAGCAGTCGATCGGCGCCGACGACGCGCTGCGCACGGGCAGCTACAGCAAGACGCTGACGTTCACGCTGTCGACCACGACGCCGTGAGCCGTCGGCCCGGTCGGCGCCCACGGGCGTCGGCCGGGCCGATGCGGCTGTGCCGGGCGGCGCAGTAGTCTGCGGATCGTGCCGGCGTGGCGGGAGATCGAGCGGGCGGAGCCGGAGCTCGCGGCGCGCGTGCGGCGGCTGTTCGACGCCGGCCGCCACAAGACGATCGCGACGCTGCGCGCCGACGGCTCGCCGCGGATCTCCGGCATCGAGTGCGAGTTCGTCGACGGCGAGCTGCGCTTCGGGTCGATGATCGGCGCGCGCAAGGGCGCCGATCTGCACCGCGACGCCCGCTTCGCCCTGCACGGGCCGACCTTCCACCCGCAGCCGGGCCGCGAGCGCGAGTGGCCGGGGGAGGCGAAGATCGCCGGCCGGGCGATCCCGGCCGGGCCGACGCGCGCGGACGAGCCCGACGGCGAGACGTTCGTCGCCGACGTCGGCGAGGTCGTCATCACGCGGCTGAGCGAGGGCGCCGGCGCGCTCGTCGTCGAGTGGTGGACGCCCGAGCGCGGGCTACGCTCGATCGAGCGCGGCTAGCTCAGAGCGTCGCGAGCACGGCGGCGAGCCGGCGGATCGCGTCGTCGACGTCGGCCGCCGCCGGCGCGGCGACGTAGCTGATCCGGACGTGCGGCGCGGCCGTCTCGCTCGTGAAGTAGTTGTCGCCGGGCGTGACGCAGACGCCGTGCGTGAGCGCGGCCGCCGCGAACTGCCGGCTGTCGACGTGCGCCGGCAGCGCGACCCAGAGGTGGTAGCCGCCGCGCGGCCGGACGGCGAGCGCGCCGGCGCCGAAGGTCGCCGCGGTCGCGGCGACGGCGACCTCGCGCCGCTCCCGCAGCGTCTTGACGAGCGTCGCGAGCTGACGGCGCCAGCCGGGCGCGGTCACGACCTCGAGCGCCGTGTACTGCAGCGGCGCCGGGACGAGCATCGTGTCGATCGCCAGCGCCGCGCGCAGCCGCGCCATCAGCGGTCCGCGCGCGGCGAGCGCGCCGACGCGCAGGTTCGGCGAGGTCACCTTCGTCAGCGAGCGGATGTGGACGACGACGCCGTCCGGGTCGTCGGCGATCAGCGGCGGCGCGACGGGCGGCGCGTCCGGGTGGGCGAGCCGGCGGGCGAAGTCGTCCTCGATCACGAAGGCGCCGTGGTCGCGGGCGATCTGCCGCAGCCGCTCGCCGCGCTGCGCGCTCAGGCTCACGCCCGTCGGGTTCTGGAACAGCGGCTGGACGACGACGACGCGCGCGCCGCTGCGCGCGAGCGTCTCCTCGAGCAGGTCCGCGCGCATGCCCTCGGCGTCGAGCGGCACGGCGATCGTCCGCAGCCCGGCCGCGTTCGCCGCCGCGGTCGCGCCGGGATAGCAGGGCGACTCGAGCACGACCGGGTCGCCGGGCTGCGCGAGCGCGCGCAGCGCCGTCGCCAGCGCGCTCTGCCCGGCGCCGCAGATCAGCACGTCGGTGCGGCCGAGGGCGCCGCCGACGTCGGCGGCGAACCAGTCGCGCAGCTCGGGCAGGCCGGCGACCGGCGGGCGGTCCCACGCCTCCGAGCGGCGCGCCGCGCGCGCGAGCGCGGAGCTGAGCATCGCGAGCGGCTGCAGCTCCGGGCTCAGGTAGCCGCCGTTGAGGTCGACGACGTCCGGGCCGGTGGGCGCGAGCGTCGCCAGCAGCGCGGGGGCGTCGTAGGAGCGCAGCGCGTCGCCGTCGCCGGCCAGCCCGAGCGCCGTCTGCTGCCAGGACGTGTCGCCGCGGCGGCGGACCGGCGGCGCCTGGCTGCGAAAGGAGCCGGCGCCCGGCCGGGACTCGATCAGCCCCTGCTGGGCGAGCAGCGCGAGCGCGCCGGCGACCGTCGTCGCGCTGACGCCGAAGCGCTGGACCAGCTCGCGGTGCGTCGGGATGCGGGCGCCCGGCGCCAGCGCCTCGATCTCGCCGGTCAGCGTCGTCAGCAGTCGTCGCCGCGAAGTGCTACTGTCGAGCATGAGTACGGACAGTAGCGCTATCGGCATCGCTCGCAGATCGCTACCGGCGGCCGGCACCGCGCTCGCGGCGCTCGCCGTGCTGAGCTTCTCGTTCAGCTTCCCGGCGACCGCCTGGGCGCTGACCGGCTTCGGCGCCTGGAGCGCGGCCGGGCTGCGCGGCTCGCTGGCGGCGCTGCTCGCGGGCGCGGCGCTGCTGCTCGCCCGCGCGCCGCTGCCGTCGCGGCGCGACTGGCCGGCGCTGGCGGTCGTCGCCGGCGGCTGCGCGATCGGGTTTCCGCTGCTGACGACGCTGGCGCTCGAGACCTCCTCGACCGCGCACTCGGCGGTCGTGATCGGCGCGCTGCCGATGGCGACGGCGGCGATCGCCGCGCTGCGCACCGGCCAGCGGCTGTCGCGCACGTTCTGGGCGGCGGCGTCGGCGGGCGCGCTCGCCGTGATCGCCTTCGCGCTCTCGCAGAGCCACGGCCGTCCGACGGTCGCCGACCTGTTCCTGCTCGCCGCGCTGGTCGTCTGCGCCGCCGGCTACGCCGAGGGCGGCGCGCTGGCGGCGCGCATGCCGGGCTGGCGCGTGATCGCCTGGGCGGTCGTCCTCGCCGCGCCCGTCAACGTCGCGCTCGCCGCGCTCGCGCTCGCGCACGAGCCGGTCGCGCCGGCCGCGAAGGCGCTCGCCGGCCTCGGCTACATCGCCGCGATCTCGCAGCTCGGCGGCTTCTTCGCCTGGTACCGCGGCATGGCGCTGATCGGCGTCGCGCACGCCAGCCAGCTGCAGCTCGCGCAGCCGCTGCTGACGCTCGTCTGGGCGGTGCTGCTGCTGGGCGAGCGGCTGACCGTCGCCGCGCCGCTGACTGCAGTCGTCGTGCTCGCCTGCATCGTCGTCACCCAGCGCGCGCGGTCCTGAGCGCGAGCGCGCGGTCAGCGCAGCCGGCACGGCGCCTACCGGCGATCGCGCGCTATGAGACGGAGGCGCCAGGCGATCGGCAGCATCCCGTAGGCTGCGTCGATGCCGAGTGAGCTGGTCTGGCCGAACGCGGAGAGCTCTGCGAACTCCGATCGCTGGCTGGTCGAGCACCACGACGAGATCCGGCTGCTGCGACCGCGCGTGCTCGCGCTCAACTTCGTCAACGGGCTGACGGAGACGGTGGCGCGCGGCAAGCTCGACGCGCTGCGGGCGGCGCTGCGCGAGTCCTCGCGCTGGCAGGGCTACCGCGACCCGGCGGCGCCGGCGTTCCTCGAGTACGAGCTCGTGGACGTCGTCGACCTGACCGAGCCGCGCGGCGGCCGCGACCGCAACTCGGCGCGCTTCCCGCGCGCGGCGGACGGCGTCGGCTTCGACTACGGGGCGATCTACGAGCCGCCGCTGCATGACGGGCTGCGGCTCGCCGAGCTGGTCGATCGCGGCCTCGTCAACGAGGTCTGGCTGCTCGCCGACCACACCGAGCTCAGCGCGCCGTGGGAGACCGTGGAGGTCAAGTGCCGCTACGACGATCGGCTGCGGCCGATCGGCCACGTCAGCGACGCCGGCAACTCGGGTCCGCACAGCGCGCCGTGGATCGGGCGCAGCCTGCGGATCCTGTTCGTCAACTTCACGCGCGGGGTCGGCTGCGCGATGGAGAGCCTCGGGCACTCGCTCGAGCGGATGGCGACCTGCGGCGCGCTGCCGTACTACGAGCGCTACTTCCGCGAGTTCGCGATGCTCGACCTCGACCGCCGCTACGGGATGCCGTTCGAGTCGCTCTACCTGCGCGGCCAGCAGGCGGTCGAGTACCCGACGCCGAGCACGCTCCAGTACAAGGTCGGCTGGCGCCGGCGGCGCGTCGACGGCTACGTCGCCAGCGGCGGCAACGTGCACTTCATGCCCAACGGCCGGCGCGACTACGACATCGACAACGACGCGCCGGTGCTGTCGACGATCGAGAGCTGGCGCCAGCCGGGCCAGCAGGCGCGGCCGTGGACGCCGGCGGTGCTCGACCGCTACGGCGAGCTGGCGCCCGACTGCATGGGCCGCTGGGTCGTCTACTGGCGCCAGAGCATGCCCGGGCTCGACAACACCGCGCTCGACGACGACGGCCGCCCGATGAAGAACTGGTGGCCGTTCCTGTTCTACTGATCCGCTCGGTCTCGGCGCGGCTTGCGTAGCGCCGCCGCCGGTTGACCGTCCGCGGCGCGTGGCACGATCACGCCGTGACGGCCGGGTCATTGGCAACGACGCTGCGAGAAGCGCGCCGCAGGCAGGCGCTGTCGCTGCGCGAGGTCGAGCGGCGCACGGGCATCAGCAACGCGCACGTCTCGCAGCTGGAGACGGGCACGATCACGAAGCCCGAGCTGGCGCTGCTGTGGCAGCTGGCCGCGCTCTACTCGCTCGACTTCGACGAGCTGGCGCGGCTCGCCGGCTACGCGGTCGCCGCCGACGCGCCGCGCGAGACGCGCCAGCGGGTGACGGTCGCGCTGCGGGCGCTCGGCGAGCTGACCAGCGAGGACCAGGCCGAGGCGCTGCGCTACATGGCCGAGCTGAAGCGGCGGCGGGAGGCGCGCGATGCCGGCTGACGCGCCGCTCGCGCTCGCGCCGGCGCTCGATCTGGCGCTGCCGCCCGAGGCGGTCGCGCTGACGCCGCGCGGGCCGGCGCTGCCGCCCGAGACGGTCGCTCCGACCCCGCGCGGGCCGGCGCTGCCGCCCGAGGCGGTCGCGCTGACGGCGGTCGCCCCGGTCGCGCCGGCGCGCGAGCCGGTGCCGCTCGACGCGCCGCTCTCGCCCTTCACGCGCGCTCGGATCGAGCGGACCTGCGCGGAGGCGCTGCGCGGCGCCGGCGCGCTCGGCACGCTGCCGACGCCGCTGGAGGCGCTGGCGCCGGTCGCCGGCGTGCGCGAGCGGTTGCGCGTCGAGAAGCTGCCGGCGCGCGACGACATCCGCGACGAGCTGCGCGAGCGGCTGCTCGGCGCCGTCTGGTTCGAGCAGCGGGCGCTGTTCCTCGACGAGCGCCAGTCGCTGCCGCGGCGCCGCTTCACCGAGGCGCACGAGCTGGTGCACCTGCTCTGCCCGTGGCACGAGGCGGTGCTGCGGCTGGACACCGCGGCGGAGCTGTTCGGCGAGCTCTCGCGCGGGATCGAGGCCGAGGCGAACTTCGGCGCCGGCCAGCTGATCTTCCAGGGCGGGACGTTCGCGGCGGCGGCGCGGGCGCACGAGCGCTCGCTGCGCACGCCGTTCGCGCTCGCGGCCGAGTACGGCGCCTCGCGGCACGCGGCCGCGCACCACTACGTCGAGTCGCACGGCGAGCCGCTGGCGCTGCTCGTCGCCGGGCGCTGGCCGGCCGCCGACGGCTGCCTGCCGGTCTTCCGCGGCGTCGAGTCGGCGAGCTTCGCGCAGCGCTTCGGCCGGCTCGCGCCGTTGCTCGGCGGCGCCCGGCTGGCGGCGCGCCCGGGCGCCGGCGCGCCGCTCGCCGAGGCGATCGACGCGGCGCGCCGCTGCTCGGATCCCGTCGCGGCCGAGCTCTGGCTGCCCGACCGCGGCGCGCGCCTGCGCCGCCTGCACGCCGAGGTCGTCAACAACCGCCACTGCCATCTCGTGCTGGTCGCCGAGCTGCCGCGAAGGCCGGCGCGCGCGGCGAGCGCCCGCGCCGCCGCCGCGTAGCTGGCGCGCCGCTCAGCGCGCGGTCGTGGCCAGCGCGTCGACCGCCGCGCGCAGCGCCTCCTCCGCGATCTCGAGCGAGCGGTCGACGTCGTCGGCCGTGTGCGCCGCGCTGATGTGGCTGCGGCCGAGGCTCTCGGGCATCTCGAAGACGCCGCGCTCGATCAGCTCGCGCCGGTAGCGGCCGAACAGCGCCTCGTCGTTGCGCAGGACGTCCTCGTAGGTCTCCAGCGGACCGTCCATGAAGCAGAGCACGAACAGCGAGCCGAAGCCGCCGACGACCGCCGGCACGCCGACCCGCGCCGCGACCTCCGCGAGGCCGCGGCGCATCCGCTCGCCGAGTGCGAAGACGTGCTCGTGCACGCGCCCGTCCTCGAGCCGCTCGATCGTCGCCAGCCCCGCCGCGACCGCGACCGCGTTGCCGTTGTAGGTGCCGCCGAAGTGGACGTCGCCGCCCGGCCGCGTGTTCAGTCGTTGCATGTGCCGGCGCGGCCCGCCGATCGCCGCCAGCGGGTAGCCGTTGGCGATCGCCTTGCCGAGCGTCGTCAGGTCCGGCAGCACGCCGGCGACGGCCTGGTAGCCGCCGATGTGATGGCGGAAGCCGGTGATCACCTCGTCGAAGATCAGCAGCGCGCCGAACTCGTCGCAGAGCGCGCGCAGGCCCTCGAGGAAGCCGGGGCGCGGCAGCAGCCCCGGCGAGTTGTGCGCGATCGGCTCGACGATCACCGCGGCGACCTCCTCGCCCTCGCGCTCGAGCGTCGCGCGCACGTCGTCGAGGTCGTTGTAGCGGCAGACCAGCGTCGCGTCGACGGCCGCCTCGAGCATGCCCGCCGAGCCCGGGTCGCGCCGGCCGACCAGCTCCGCCGGGCTGAGCACGTTGCGCAGCACGTAGTCGTGGAAGCCGTCGTAGCAGCCCTGGAACTTGATCAGCTTCTGGCGGCCGCTGATCCCGCGCGCGAGCCGGATCGCGTGGTAGGTCGCCTCCGAGCCGCTGTTGCAGACGACGACCTGCTCGACCGACGGCACGTGCTCGGCGATCTTGCGCGCCAGCGCCACCTCGGCCTCGGTCACGCCGACGCCGTAGAGCGTCCCGCGCTCGATCGCGCTCGTCACGCGCGCGTTGACGCCCGCGTCGGCGTGGCCGAGGAAGATCGCTCCGTAGGCGGCGTGGTAGTCGATGAAGCGGCGTCCGTCGAGGTCCTCGAGGTACGCGCCCTCGCCGCGGCGGAAGCAGATCCGCGGATCGCTGCGCCGCCGGCACGTGTTGACCCCGCCCGGGATCACCTCCGCCGCGGTGTCCAGCAGCGCTTGCGAAGCCAGCATGCGTCCTCCGTCCTGTCGTGAACTAGTGATTCAATCACTGTATGAGACGGCGTCCTCGCGCGCAAGCTCGCCGACGCCGCAGGCCGCGAGCGCCGCGCGCAGCTCGTCCTCGCGGACGTCGTCGGCGATCGCCGTCTCGCCGAGCGCCAGCGGCAGCACCCAGCGCAGGCTGCCGGCGCGGATCAGCCGCACCTTCTCCAGCGCGCCGATCAGCGCGTCGGCGCCGACCGCAGCGGGCAGGTCGGCGGCCGCGGTCGGCAGGCCGCAGCGCCGCAGCAGCGAGATCAGGCGCTCGAGCAGCTCGGGCGCGAGCCAGCCGCGCGCGGCCGCGATGCGCGCCTCGACGACCATGCCGAAGGCGACCGCCTCGCCGTGCAGCAGCGCCGCGTAGGCGGTGACGGTCTCGAGCGGATGGCCGACGGTGTGGCCGAAGTTCAGCGGCCGCCGCAGGTCGAGCTCGTACGGGTCGCGCTCGATCAGCGCCGTCTTGATCGCGGCGGCCGCGCGGACCAGCCGCTCGAGCGCCGCCATGTCGCCGCCGACCAGCGCCTCGGCGTGGCCGTCGATGAACTCGAAGTACGGCGGCGAGGCGATCACGGCCTTCTTGACGCACTCGGCGACGCCGGCCGCGAGCTGGCGGCGATCGAGCGAGCGCAGGTGGCGCAGGTCGGCGATCACGCCGGCCGGCTGCTGGAAGGCGCCGAGCAGGTTCTTCGCGACGCGGTGGTTGACGGCGACCTTGCCGCCGAGCGCGCCGTCGACCATCGCCAGCAGCGTCGTCGGCAGGTTCACGTAGGGGATGCCGCGCATGTAGCCGCTCGCGACCCAGCCGCCGAGGTCGGCGATCACGCCGCCGCCGTGCGCGAGCAGCACGTCGCGGCGGCCGAGTCGACTCTCGGCGAGCCAGTTCCACAGCTCGACGGCGCGATCGAGCGACTTGCTCGGCTCGCCGGCGGGCACGACGTGGCCGAGCACCTCGACGTCGAGCTCGGCGAGCATGCCGCGCAGCGCGGCGCCGTAGAGCGCGTCGACGCGGGCGTCGCTGACGATGGCGACGCTGCCGCAGCCCTGCAGCAGCTCGCGCAGCCGCGCGCCCAGCTGCTCGCGGTCGTGGGTGACGTGGACCGGGTAGCGCTCGTCGCGCCGGGCGTGGGCGACGACGGCGCCGTCGTCGTCGTCCGGCATGGCGAGCGCGTCGCTGACGCGCAGGCCGGTGATCGTGGTGGCGGTCATGCGCCTCACCGTGCGCCGGCGTGCGGCGCGGCGCCATCGTCCGATCGCGCGATCGGGTGGATGACTGTCGCGCCACGATCGCTGCGCCGCGCTCGTCCGCCGCGTCGCGCGATCGGGCGATGGTATGCGGCGGACGGCGCGCCGATCGTGGCGGCATGTCCGAGATCCAGGTCCGCGCGGCGGCCGACGGCGAGCTCGTCGAGGGCTCGGCGCTGCTCGCTCGCGCGCTCGACTTCGACGACCGCGACGCGCTGCCACCGTGGCTGGTCGCGACCGCCGCCGGCTGCGACGCCGGCGTCGCGCTCGCCGCCTTCGAGCAGGAGCGGCTGGTCGGCTTCTCGTTCGCGCTGCGCTGCGCGGGCGACGAGCTCTTCTCCTGCGGCCTCGCGGTCGCCGCGCCGTGGCGCGACCGCGGCATCGGCCGCCGGCTCAAGCTGGCCCAGCGCGAGTGGGCGCTCGAGCGCGGCTGCACGCGGATCCGCTGGACCGCCGATCCGCTCGCCGCGCCGGCGCTCGCGCTCTATCTCGGCGCGTTGGGCGCGCGGCTCGTCGGCTACGAGCCGGAGCTCTACGGCGCGCTGCGGCCGGCGCCGGTGCCGCCCGACGACGTGCTGATCGAGTGGCCGCTGGCGGCGCCCGCGGCGCCCGCCGGCAGCGCCGGCGAGGCGGTCGAGATCCCGTTCCGGCGGCGCGCGCTCGACCTGCCGGAGCTGCGGCGCTGGCGCCTGTACGTGCGGCGGGCGATGACCGCCGCGCTCGCCCGCGGGCTGGTCGGGACGGGCGTGCGGGTCGATCGCGAGCGCGGTCGCGCCTGGGTCGAGTTCAGCGAGCCGGCGCGATGAGCGGGCGGCTGGCGCTGACGATCGACGTCGACGGCGCGGCCGGCCTGCCCGGCGGCGGCGCCGGCTACGAGACGCGCCTGTCGCGCTGGTCGGAGCGGACCTACGGGCTCGCGCGCGGGCTGCCGCGGATCCTCGGCGTGCTCGACGAGCACGCGGTCCGCGCGACCTTCTACGTCCCGGGCGTGACGGCCGAGCGGCACGCGGACGAGATCGCCGCGCTGGCGGCGGGCGGGCACGAGGTCGCGCATCACGGGCACACGCACCGCTTCCCGAGCGAGCTCGAGGAGGCCGAGCAGCGCGCCGAGATCGCCGCCGGCCTGGTGGCGCTGGCGGGCGTGACGGGGCGGACGCCGCGCGGCTACCGCGCGCCCGGCTGGGAGCTGACGCGGGCGACGGCGGAGGCGATCGCCGCGGCCGGGCTCGCGTTCGACTCCAGCCTGATGGGCGACGACCGTCCGTACGAGCTGCACGCCGGCGGCCGCCGGCTCGTCGAGCTGCCGGTGCACTGGGCGCTCGACGACGCCCCGCACTTCGAGCACACGAGCGACGCCGGCCCGCTGCTCGCGACCTGGCTGAGCGAGCTCGCGTCGGCGGCGCGCGAGGAACGGCTGACGACGATCACCTGCCACCCCGAGATCATCGGCCGCCCGCACCGTGTCGACGTGCTGCGGCGGCTGCTCGACGAGGCGGACCGGCTCGGACTGGCGTACGTCACGCACGGCGCGGCCGCGGGCGTCGTGGCGCCGTGAGCGGCGGCTCGACCGGCCGGCTCGTCTGCGGCTGCGCGCCGGCGCTGCTCGGCGCGTTCGACTTCGGCGTGCTCGCGCTGACGGCGCCGCGGGTGGCGGCGGACCTCGGCGCCGGCGGCGCCTACCCGTGGCTGATCGGCGCCGGCTCGTTCGCCTACGGCGCGGTCGTGATGCCGGCGGCGTCGCGCGGGGCGCCGCGGCGGGCGCTCGCGCTCGGGCTGGCGCTGGCCGCCGCCGGGACGGCGACGTTCGCGCTCGCCGGCTCGCTCGTCGTCGCGCTCGCCGGCCGCGTCGCGTTCGGCGTCGGCGGCGGCGTCAGCGCGCCGGCGGCGCTCGCGCTGCTGAGCGCGATCGATGACGCGGCGCGCCGCCGCGCGGCGTTCGCGGCGGTCGGCGGCGCCGTCGCGCTCGGCTTCAGCGGCGGCGCGCTCGCGGCCGCGCTCGTCAGCTGGCGAGCGGTGCTCGCCGTCGCCGCCGCCGCGGTCGCGATCGTCGCGGTCATGGCGTCGCGGAGCGCTCCGGACGAGCGTCGGCGTAGCGGCTCGCGCTCGCGCGTCGCGGTCCGGAGCGCATCGTCTCCGCGGCTCGGCGATCGGCGTCCGCGCGTCGTGGGCGCCGGGCTGCTGTGCGCGGCGACGCTGGTCGTCGCGGCCGCGCTGGCCGGCGCGGGGCAGGGCGCTGGCTGGGCGCTCGCCGGGCTGGCGCTCGCCGCGCTGCTCGCGCTCGCCGGCTGGCGTCGGGCCGGCGCCTGGCTGCCGCCGCGCCGCGCGGCGCTGCTCGCGATCTGCGCCGCCGGCGCGGCGACGACCGCGAGCGGAGTGGGGGCGACGGTGCTGCTCGGGCACGCGCTGGTCGCCGGCGCGGCGGCCGGAACGCCGACGGCGGTGCTGGCGGCGTTCGGGCTCGGCACGATTCCGGCGGCGCCGCTCGCCCGCGCGCTGGCGGCGCGTGCCGGCGCCGCCGCGCTCGCCGCGACGGGCCTGGCGACGCAGGCCGCGGCGCTGGTGCTCGCGTCGGCCGCCGCCGGACGCGGCGCCGCCGCGCTGGCCGTCGTGCTGATCGCCTTCGGGGCCGGCCACACGCTCGCGAACGCCGGCGCCGCCGCCGGCGCGCTGCGGCTCGCGCCCGCCGCCGCGGCCGCGCCCGTCGCCGGGCTGCTGACGAGCGCGCAGTACCTCGGCTCGGGCAGCGGCTCGCTGGCGCTCGCGGCGGTCGGCGCGCGACACGGCGACGCCACCGGCCTGCTCGCGGCCGCGGCGCTGGCGGCCGCCGGCGCGGCCCCGCTGCTCAGCGCGTCGCTGCGGCGAGCCGGCGCGGCCGAGGCCGGCGCGGCGGCGACCCGGCGCGTCGCTGAGCCGAGTCAGCGGGCGGCTGAGGCCGGCGCGGCGGCGTCTTCGTCGAGCTCGGCCGCCGCGCCGAGCCGGCACGGCTGAGATCAGCGCGGCGGCGTCTCAGCGCGCCGCTGTGCCGAGCCAGCGGGCGAGCTGGCGGGCGTAGCCGTCGACCGCGGCGAGCGCGAGTGGTGGCTCGCGGCTCGACAGTCCCTCGAGGATCCGGCGATGGTGGCGGATGACGGCGCCGTCGCGGCTCGGCGCCCGCTGCCGGCGCAACTGCGCGAGCCGCGGATGCAGCGGCTCGCCGAGCTTGGCCAGCAGCGGGTTGCCGGACAGCAGCGCGAGCGTCTGGTGGAACCAGGCCTCGGCGGCGGCGAACGCGTCGTCGTCCGCGGCGCCGCGGACGGCGGCGCCGGCCGGCCGGATCGCCGCCGTCTCGTGCACGGCCGTCGACGCCGCCGCGGTTTCCGCAAGCGCCTCGATCACGTCGGCGAGCAGCCCGAGGTCGGCGTCCGTCGCCTGCTCGAGCACGCGCAGCGCCGCCTCGCGCTCGAGCGCCGCGCGCGCGTCGACGAGCTGCGCGACCAGCGCCGGATCCGGCCCCTTCGCGATCGCCGCCCGCAGCACGTCGGCGTCGAGCAGGTCCCAGCGCTCGCGCTGGTGGACGCGATGCCCGCGGCCATTGAGCACCTCGAGCAGGCCGCGCTCCTCGCCGGCTCGCAGCGCCTCGCGCAGCGTGCCGCGGCTGCAGCCGAAGCGCAGCTGCAGGTCCGCCGGCGGCGGCAGCCACGCGGCCTCGCGGTACTCGCCGCCGACGACCGCGTCGACGAGCTCGAGCATGACCTCGCGGTAGCGCGACGGCATGCCGCGCCATCTCAGCAGTTCCTCATCGTCCATTCAACCGGCGACCGCTCAACGTTCGGACGGCAGGCCGCCGGCGCTCGGCGCTCCAGCGCGGTTCGACCGCTCAACGCGCGGCGCCCGCGGACGCGATCGCGACCGCCGACTAGCGTCCCGCGCCATGATCGACGTGCTCGTCTGCGATCGCGAGCCGCTGTTCCTCGACGGGCTCGCGCGCGTCATCCGCCAGGACCGCGAGCTGCGGCTCGTCGCCGAGCTGGGCGACGGCGGCGCGGCGCTCGCGGCGATCCGCTCGCTGCGCCCGCACGCCGCGCTGCTGGCCAGCGAGGGCGAGACCGGCGAGACCGGAGAGCCGGGCGAGACCGGCGCGAGCCGATTGCTGGCGGCGCTCGCCCGCGAGGCGCTGCCGACGCGCGTGATCCTGTTCGGCGCCATGCCGTACGAGGCGCTGCGCGGCGGCGCGGCCGGCGTCCTCTCGCGCGCCGTCGAGCCCGACGTCGTCCGCCGCGCGGTCCACCGCGTCGCGCGCGGCGAGGTCGTCCTCTGCGCGGCCGCGCAGACGCGGCTCGCGGACGAGCTGCAGCTGCGCCGCGCGCGCGACGAGCCGGTCGTCAGCGCACGCGAGCGGGAGGTGCTGGCGCGCGTCGCCGCGGGGATGAGCGCGCCGCGGATCGCCGCCGAGCTGCAGCTCTCGCCGGCGACGATCCGCACGCACCTGCGTCACCTGTTCGAGAAGTTCGACGCCGGCGAGCGCGCGCAGCTCGTCCACCAGGCGATGCGCCGTGGAGTGCTCGATTAGCAGGGACTTGAGGTTCTGGCTCTGGTGCGCGGACGGCGCACCGCAGAGCATCCGCGCCCGTGGAGCCGACGGCACAGTTCGCCGAGAACCTGCGCCGGCTCCGGCTCGCGGCCGGTCTGACGCAGGAGGCGCTGTCGGACGCCACGCTGCTCGACCCCGGCGAGATCTCGCGGCTGGAGCGCGGCTCGCGCGACCCGCAGCTGCGCACGCTGGTGCGCATCTCGCGCGGCCTCGGCGTGTCGCTCGCCGAGCTGCTCATCGGCATCGAGTAGCCAGCGCGGCGTGCGTCACCGGCGTCAGCGCCAGCTCGCCGGCCAGCTCCAGCACGCGCCGCAACAGCTCGGCGCGATGCGGCCGGCCCGTGATCTCCGGGTGCAGCGTCAGCGTCAGCGGCCGCGACTCCGCCGCCGCCAGCTCCAGCTCGCGCGCCCAGACGCGCCAGAGCCCGTCGACGTCGCCGCCGGCCGCGAAGTGCGGCGCGTCGTCGAGCGTCCAGTGCACCGGCAGCTCGACCAGCCCGCCGGCGAGCCGGTAGGGCCGGTCGTCGGCCATCAGGCTCGAGTCGTAGGCGAAGCCCAGCTCGCCAAGCGCCGCGAGCGTCGCCGGCGTCAGCTCCCAGCCCGGCGCGCGATAGCCGCGCGGGACGACGCCGAGCTCGGCGAGCGTGGCCAGCCCACGCGCCAGCTCCGCGCGCTGCTCGGCGGCCGCCAGCAGGTCCGGCCGCCGGTGCGTGTGGCCGTGATGGCCGACCTCGTGCCCGGCGGCGACGAGCTCGCGCACCGCGCCCGGGTGCGCCTGCGCCGTCACGCCGGGCACGTAGAACGTCGCCGGCGCGTCGGCGAGCAGCGCCAGCAGCCGGTCGAGCCCGCGGCGCAGCCCGTACTCGCGCTCGGAGCGGCTCGAGAGCCGCTGCTCGTAGCCGCGGCCGCCGCCGGGCAGGCCCGCCTCGCCGTCGACGTCGATCGTGATCGCGAGGCTCACCGCGTCACGTCCACGAACGGCTCGCGACAGGGCGGCCCGGCCGCGACGGCGAGCCGCCCCTGCGCCGGCTGCGCCCAGATCGCGGCGAGCGTCGCGCGCCGCTCGGCCCAGGCGACCGCCGCGCCGTCGCCGTCGCGGCAGATCGGCTGGATCGCCGGCGCGTGCGCGGCGAGCGCGTCGCGCGGCGGCACGCCCGCGCGCGCCAGCCGCGCCAGCTCGGCGCGGCGCGCCCGCGTGCCGTCGGCCGGCTCCTCGTCGCGCCCGGCGAGCGGCGGCCGCAGGAAGTGGTTGGTGTGGACCAGCCAGCCGTCGGCGTCCGGCGCCAGCAGCTGCGCGCCGCCCGGCGAGAGCTCGACGGCGAACGCCGCGTCGCCGCTCACCACGGTCACGCACGAGGACGCCGTCGTCCGCGCGCCGAGCAGCAGCTCGCGCGCCGCGCCGGCGCCCGCGCAGCTCAGCAGCTGGCGCAGCAGCACGTGGATCGGCGTGCCGCCGACGCCGCCGTCGGCCGAGCAGCGCAGGAAGTTCAGCCCGCAGGCCAGGCCCGCCGAGCTGATGCCGAGCTTCGCGAGCGCGCCCGCCTCGGTCAGCGTCGTCAGCCAGCGGTCGTCCGGCAGCAGGATCGTCCAGACGACCGTCGCGGCCGCCAGGTCCGGATGCCAGTCCCAGGTCTGCGCGAGCCAGCCGCCGCGCGCGAGCACCGAGCAGCCACCGGCGAGCAGCTCCGTGCGGGCGTTGATCGCCAGCAGCTCGAGCACGTCCTGGCCGGCGCCGGCGGCGATCCCCTCGAGCTCGTCGACCAGCTCGGCGTCGATCGCCGCGGCGACGCGCTCGCCGGCGCGCCGCAGGTCCGTGCCGCCCGTCGCCTCCCGCAGGAGGCGACGGTACGTGGCCACGGTCAGCGCGACGGCGTCCGCGCACGCCGCGCCGAACGCCCGCCCGCGCGCCGCCGGCGAGCGCTCGCGCGAGATGTGGTGCGTGAGCGGCAGGGCGGCTATCCCTTCCAGCTCGCGGCGTTGCTCTGCGTCACGACGGTCACGGGGACGAGCGTCGTCTGCTGCTGCGGCTGCTGGCGCGCCGCGGCGACCGCGGCCTTGACGGCGTCGCCGCCGATCTGCCGCGCCGACCAGGCGACCGACGCGTCGACGACCGTGCCCGCCTCGATGTCCTTGACGATCGCCGGCTGCGCGTCGAAGGAGACGAACAGCGGGTCGGCCTTTGCGGCCTGCAGCGCCTTGACCGCGCCGATCGACTGGCTGTCGCTGGTCGAGAAGACGGCGTCGAGGTCCGGATGCGCCGTGATCATGTCCTCCATCGCCTGGCGGCCCTTCTCGGGGTCGCACTTGGCGTCGGCCATCGCCGCCAGCTTGAAGCGGTCGCCGATGCCCTCCTTGAAGCCGTCCAGGCGGGCGGTCGTGACCGGGTGGCCGGCGACGCAGAGCAGCACGCCGACCTTGCCGCCGCCGGGCTTCTGCTGCGCGAGCCAGTCGCCGGCGGCGCGCCCGCCGGCCTTGTTGTCCGTGCCGATGTAGGCGGCGAGCTGCGACGTCAGCGAGTCCGCCGGCGCGTCGAACAGCACGAGCGGGATGCCGGCGTCGATCACCTTGTGCAGCGCCGGCAGCAGCGGCGCGTCGTCGGAGCCGTTGACCGCGATCGCGTCCGCGTGCTTGGCGATCGCGTTCTCGATCAGACCGACGACCTCGTCGGTCGAGCCCTGGTCGCGCCCGGCCGAGACCGTCACGTCGACGCCCTCCTGACGCGCCGCCTCGGCCTCGATCCCCTGCTTCTGCGCGATGTAGAAGTCGTTGCCGAGCGAGGCCATCACGACGGCGACGTGGACCTGCTCGTCGGCCGCCGCCGTCGTCGCCGGCTGCTCACTGCCCTTGTCGCCGCCGCCACCGCAGGCGGCGACGCCGACCGCGAGCGCGCACGCGCAGCCCGCGGCCCATTTTCGTGCACCCATCAAGCGCTCCTCCCAGTGTGCGGCGGAGGCACGGCGCCGACGATCATCGACACCAGCGCCTCGTGGTTGGCGGACGTCGGCGCCGCCTCTCCGACGGTCCGTCCCTGGCGAAGCACGACGGCGCGGTCGGCGACCTGCGCGACGTGCTCGAGGTTGTGTGAGATCAAGATCACGGCGACGCCCTGCTCGGGCAGGCGCCGCACGAGGTCGAGCACCTTCGCCGACTCGCGCAGGCCGAGCGCCGCGGTCGGCTCGTCGAGGATCACCAGCCGCTGCGCGAAGGCGACGGCGCGCAGCACGGCGATCGCCTGGCGCTGGCCGCCCGACAGCAGCCCGACCTCCTGGCGCGGCGGCACGCGGTCGACCGCGAGCCGCTCGAGCTGCGCGAGCCAGTCGGCCTCCATCGCCCGCTCGCGCAGCAGGCCGAGCGGGCCGAGCAGCCGCGAGCGGCGCAGCTCGCGGCCGATGCGGAAGTTCGCGACGGCCGAGAGGTTGTCGAACAGCCCGAGGTCCTGGTGCAGCGTGTCGATGCCGGCGTCGCGCGCCGCGCGCGGCGAGCCGAACGCGACCGGCGCGCCGTCGAGCCGCAGCTCGCCGCCGTCGAGCGCGTGCACGCCGCTGATCGCCTTGATCAGCGTCGACTTGCCGGCGCCGTTGTCGCCCAGCAGCGCGACGACCTCGCCGGCGCCGACGCTCAGCTCGGCGCCGTTCAGCGCCCGCACCGCGCCGTAGCTCTTGACGGCGCCGCGCACCTCCAGCAGCGGCGTCATGCGCTCGCCGCCCGCGTCCGCAGCCGCCGTTCCAGCCAGGAGCGCAGCACGTCCAGCTCGAGCGAGACGATCACCAGCACGCCGATCGCGACCTGCTGCCAGAACGGGTTGACGCCGAGCAGGTCGAGCCCGTTGCGGATCACGCCGATGATCAGCGCGCCGGCGAGCACGTTGGTCACGCGCCCGCGCCCGCCCATGAAGCTCGCGCCGCCGATGATCACGGCCGTGATCGAGTCGAGCTCGAGCAGCTCGCCGGCCTGCGGCGAGGCGGAGTCGGTGCGGCCGGCGACGAGGATCGCCGCGACGCCCGCCAGCAGCCCGCAGAGCGCGTAGACCGACAGCAGCACGCCGCTCGCCGGGATGCCGGCGCGCCGCGCCGCGTCGGGGTTGCCGCCGACCGCGTAGATCCAGCGTCCCCACTGCGTGCGGCTGAGCAGCACGCCGACCGCCAGCGCCAGCGCCGCGACGAGCAGCACGGGCAGCGGCACGCCGAGCGCGCTGTGCGAGCCGATCGCCTCGACGACCGGCGCCAGCCCCGTCTTCGTCTCGCCGTCGGAGATCACGAGCGCCAGTCCGCGCGCGATGCCGAGCATGCCGAGCGTGACGATGAACGGGTTCATCACGCGCCCCCAGACCAGCACGGCGCCGTTGGCGAGCCCGATCGCCAGGCCGGTCGCGACGAACAGCGCCAGCGTGCCGGCGCCGGTGCCGGTGCCGGCGACGATCGCGACGACGCCGGCGAGCCCGACGACCGAGCCGACCGAGAGGTCGATCCCGCGCGTGATGATCACCAGCAGCTGGCCGAGCGCCAGCACGGCGACGAACGAGGCCTGGAAGCCGAGGTTCGAGAGGTTGCGGCCGGTCAGGAAGTACGGCGAGAGCGCGGCCATCGCGGCGCACAGCAGCGCCAGGATCAGAATCGGCCCGAGCTGCAGCGCGCGCAGCCCGAGCAGCGCCGCGCGGTCCGCGCGCGCGGCGGCCGGCGGCGGCGCCAGCGTCTCCGGCGCGGCGCTCACGGCGTCGCCTCCACGAGCCGCTGCAGCGGCAGCGCGGCCGTCAGCAGCAGGCCGCCGTCGACCAGGAACGAGCTGCCGGTCACGTACGACGCCTGCTCCGAGAGCAGGTGCGCGATCGTCGCCGCGACCTCGTCCGGACCGCCTGGCCGCGCGAGCGGGATCGGCGGCAGCGCGACCGTGTACGGGTCGACGTCGGCCTTGCCGGTCATCGGCGTCGCGATGTGGCCGGGCGCGACCGCGTTGACGGTCACGCGCGCGGGCGCGAGCTCCAGCGCCAGGACCTTCGCGGCCATGCTCAGCCCGGCCTTGGCGGCCGAGTAGGCCGCGGCGTACTTGAGCGGCACGTGCTCGTGGACCGAGGTGACGAGCACGATGCGGCCGCCGGCGCCGGCGGCGACGAGCCGCCGCGCGGCGGCCTGGGCGCAGAGGAACGGCCCGGTCAGGTTGACCTCGATCGCGCGCCGCCAGGCGTCCGGCGTGTCGTCGAGCGCGCCGGCGCGGTGGTTCGCGCCGGCGCAGGCGACGAGGCCCCAGAGCGGGCCGAGCTCGGCGCCGAGCTGCTCGATCGCGTCGCCCGGGCGGTCGGTCAGGTCGAGCCGCGCGACGACGGCGCGGACGCCGTGCGCGCGCACGCGCGAGGCCGTCTCGGCGGCGCCGCGCTCGTCGCTGTGCCAGGTGACGCCGACGTCGCGGCCGGCGCGCGCGAGCGCGATCGCCGTCGCGCGGCCGATGCCGGAGTCCGAGCCGGTGACGATCACGGCGCTCATGCCGCCATCGCCGCGCGGTAGAGCTCGGCCAGGCGCGCGACGTCGCGCGCGCCCTGGGCGATCGGCGTGCGGCAGCGCTCGCCGCCGGCGACGCAGGCGTGGAAGTGCTCGAGCTCGCGCACGTAGCTGTCGGCCGCCGGCCGCCAGCGGAGCGCCGGCTCGCCGGCGACGCGCAGCTCGGCCGGCGCCGAGCCGTGGTAGGGCGCCGGGAAGTGCAGCGTCGCGACGCCGTCGCGGCCGAGCACGCGCAGCTCCTCCTCGAAGCTGGCCGCCGCGTCGACGCGCAGCCAGGCCGCGCTCCAGCGCGCGCCGCCGGCGCCGCTCCAGGCGCCGTAGGCGAGCGCGTCGTCGCCGGCGCCGGCCGCGTCGGCGACGCGCCAGCCGTCGTCGGCGTCGCCGAGCAGCCCGGCGAGCAGGTTGACGTCGTGGATCAGCGCGCCGGCGAAGGCGTCCGAGTAGGCGCGCACGTGCTGCGGCGCCTCCGAGCCGATCGCGGCGGCGACCTGCAGCGCGGTCGTCTCGCGCAGCGTCGCGCCGGCGTCGGCGGGCAGGTCGTCGGCGGCGACGAAGCCGGCCGGCCGCAGCCGCTCGCCGATGCCGGGGTCGATCGTCGCGCTCGCCAGCAGGCGCAGCGGCCCGCACTCGGGCAGGCTCGCGAGCAGCCGCTCGTAGGCGGGGTCGAAGCGCTTCATGTAGCCGACCTGGACGACGCGGCCGGCGGCGCGCGCGGCGCGCTCGATCGCGGTCGCGTCGTCGGGCGCGAGGCAGAGCGGCTTCTCGACGAGCACGTGCAGGCCGGCGGCGAGCGCGTCGAGCGTCACGCGCGCATGGGTCCCGTTCGGCGAGCAGACGATCACGGCGTCGAGCTCGGTCCGCTCGAGCATCGGCTCGTGGCTCGCGTACGTCTCCGCGATCGCGTAGCGGCGGGCGAGCGCGGCGCGGACGCGGGCGCTCGGCTCGGCGAGCGCGCGGACGCTGAAGCGGGCGTCGAGCGCGCGCAGCGCCGGCAGATGGGCGATCTGCGCGATCAGCCCTCCGCCGACGACGCCCACGCGCAGCGGAGCGAGTGTCGTAGCAACTGGCACGCGAGAGATTGGATCACTGGTTGTCTGCCCGCGTCAACGACACGGCTTCGTCCGCCGCCGCGGCGGCGGATCCCGGACGCCGGTTCCGCCGACATGTCGGCGCGTCGTGGACGGAACTGGATCTAGCCGCCGCCACTTGCTGGATGATCCAATCACCGTATGTCCTCGACTGAGGCCTTCTTCGCCAGCCGCTCGATGCAGGCGCTCGAGGTGCTCGCGTTCGGGCCGGCGACCGCCTCGCAGGTCGCCGCCGAGCTCCAGGTCCATCCGCGCACCGCGCGCCGGCTGCTCAACCGCATGGTCACCGACGGCTGGCTCTCGCGCCGCGCCGGCGCCCGCCCGACCTACGCGCCGACGATGCGGATCGTCGCGCTGGCGGCGCAGCTCGCGCAGCGCGCGCCGCTCGTGCGGCACGCGACCGAGCTGGCCGCGGAGCTGCAGGCGCGCACCGGCGGCGCCGTGCACCTCGCGGTCCCGAGCTACCGCTCGGCGCTGCGGCTCGTGCGCGTCGCCGGCGACGGCGAGCGGCCGCCGGAGCTGCGCGACCTCGCGCCGGCGAACGCGATCGCCGCGGGCAAGCTGCTGCTGGCCTACCGCGAGGGCTGGCAGCGCGCCGTGCTGGCGGCGCCGCTGCGTGAGCTGACGCGGCACACGCTGGTCGACCCGGAGCGGCTGCGCGAGCAGCTCGCCGCGGTGCGCGAGCGCGGGCTGGCGGTCGAGGACGAGGAGTTCCGCGTCGGCGTGCGGGCGATCGCCGCGCCCGTGCGCGGCGAGGGCGAGGAGGTCGTCGCGGCGCTCGCGCTCTCGGCCGAGGCGCTGCCGCTGCCGGCGCTGCTCGACCACGGCGAGGCCGTCGCCGCCGCGGCCGCCCAGCTGACGGCGCGGCTCGCGGAGGCGGCATGACCGCGTTCGACAACCTCGCGCGGACCGGCTTCGACGTGCTCGCGCCGGCCTACGACACGCTGACCGGCTTCCACGACCACTGCGCCTGGGCCGCGCAGCTGGAGCGGCTGGCGCAGGACGCGGGGCTGCGCGGGACGCGGCTGCTCGACGTCGGCTGCGGCACCGGCTCGAGCGCGCTGCCGATGCTCGCGCGCGGCTACGACGTGACCGGCGTCGACGTCTCGCCGCGGATGCTCGAGCTGGCGCGCGGCAAGCTCGGGCCGGGCGTCCGGCTCGAGCTCGCCGACATGCGCGAGCTGCCGTCGCTGGGCGCGTTCGACCTCGTCTGGAGCGTCGCCGACGGCGTCAACTTCCTGCTCGACGAGCGCGCGCTCGTCGCCGCCTTCGCCGGCATGCGGCGCAACCTCGCGCCCGGCGGCCTGGTCGTCGTCGACGCGGACACGCTCGCCAGCTTCCGCGCGCTCTACGGCTCGCTGCTGGTGATCCCGGGCGAGCGCCGGGTCGTGATCTTCGAGGGGCGCGCGAGGCGAGAGCTGGCGCCCGGCGACGTCGCCGACGCCTGGATCGACACGCTCGAGCCGGACGCGTCGCCGTGGTGGCGGCGCGTGCGCGCCGAGCATCGCCAGCGCCACCACGAGCCGGCGACGATCGAGCGCGCGCTGCGCGCCGCGGGGCTCGAGTGCGTGGCGATCTGGGGGACCGATGGCGCCGGAGTGAGCGAACGGCCGCTCGACGAGCTGCGCCACAACAAGGCCGTGTACATCGCGCAGCGCGCTGCGCAGGAGAGCGAGGGGAGGTGAGCGAGCGTGAAGATCGACAAGGCCGATCGTCCGGTGGTGACGGAGTCCGGCTTCTGGAAGGGGTCCTGAGCGAGCCTGAGCGCCGCTTCCGGCTGCGGTCGTCGGTCGATCCGGTCATGGCGGCGGACGGGTCGCTGCTGCTGGCGCGAGCCGGCGGCGACGATCTCGTCGTCCACGACCCCGATCCGGCCGACCGGCGGCTGCTGGAGCTGCTCGCGACGGGAGTGCACGGAGGGCGCGGGCTCGCTGCCGAGCTCGCGCTCGCCCCGTCGCTCGTCGCGGCCAAGCTCGCGGCGCTGCTGGCAGCGGACGCGATCACCGCGGCGCCGCTGTCGCCGCCGCTCGGCGAGCTCGACGCGGAGCGCTTCTCGCGGCAGCTGCCGTACCTCGCGGAGCTGGGCGACGAGCACGAGCTGCAGCGCTCGCTCGCGCGCGCCCGCGTGGTCGTCGTCGGTTGCGGCGGGCTCGGCACCTGGACGGTCGCGGCGCTCGCCTCGGCCGGCGTGCGGCGGTTCACGCTCGTCGACGACGACGCCGTCGAGCTCTCGAACCTGAACCGGCAGATCCTCTTCGGCGAGGCCGACGTCGGCACGCCGAAGGTCGCGGCGAGCGCGGCCTGGCTGCGCGCGTTCGACGCGCGGATCGAGGCCGACGCGCAGCGCCGGCGCGTCGACGGCCCGGACGCCGCGCGGGCCGTGGTCGAGGGCGCCGACGCGCTCGTGCTCGCGGCCGACACGCCGCCGTACCTGCTCGGCCGCTGGATCAACGCCGCCTGCGTCGAGCGCCGCGTGCCGTTCATCAGCGCCGGGCAGCTGCCGCCGCTGCTGCGCGTCGGCCCGCTCTACGTTCCCGGCGAGACGGCCTGCTTCGCCTGCCACGAGCGCCAGCTGCGGCGCGAGTCGGCCGCCTACGACGACTACGTGCGCCAGCAGCAGTCGGCGCCGCCGCGCGGTGCGACGCTCGGGCCGGCGTCGGGGATCGTCGGCACGCTGCTCGCGCTCGACCTGATGCACGCGCTGCTCGGGGTCGCGCCCGCGAGCGCCGGCTGCGCGCTGGTGGTCGACATGCGGACGCTGGCGCTGCGGCGCGAGCCGGTCGCGCGTGACAGCGCCTGCCCGGTTTGCCAGCATCTGTCCTGAATGCTCGAGGGTTTGGCGCGCGTGCTCGCGCACCCGCTGCGCGGCCGCATCCTGTTGGAGTACGCCGGCGGGCTGACGTGTCCGAGCGACGTCGCGCGCACGCTCGCGCGGCCGCTGAACGTCGTCAGCTACCACACGCGCGTGCTCGCGCGCACGGGCTTCGTCGAGCTGGTGCGGACGGAGCGCCGGCGCGGCGCGACGACGCACCACTACCGCGCGACGATCGAGGGCGTGCTCGAGGACGAGCAGTGGACCGCGATCGAGCCGCGGCTGCGGCGCCGGCTCGTCCGCGAAGGGCTCGCGCTGGCGCTCGCCGACGCCGAGGAGGCGGCGCGCGCCGGCGGCTTCGACGTGGCGCACGCGCACCTCAGCCGCGTCCCGCTGCAGCTCGACGCCGCCGGCGTCGACGCGGCGACGCGGCTGCTGCGCCGCACCGTCGAGGCGCTCGCGGCGCTGCAGGCGGCCAGCGCCGACGGGCCGCGCCAGGCGTTCGAGGTCGTGCTGCTCGGCTTCGACGTCGCACGTCCGCACTGATCGGCGGCTCAGCCCCAGCGCGCCCAGATCGGGTCGCGCTCCGCCGGCGGCGCGGCCGTGGACGGCGCGGCGCCGCCGGCCGCCGCGGTGGCGTCGGCGAGCGCGTCGAGCAGCCGCTCGACGAGGTCGACCTCGTCGGCCGACAGCCGCGCGAGCAGCCGGCCGGCCGCGGCGTCGAGCTCGCGGTAGGCGCGCGCCAGCTGCTCGTGGCCGGCGTCGGAGAGGTCGATCAGCCGCAGCCGGCGATCGGCCGGGTGCGTGCGGCGCTCGACGAGGCCGGCCTGCTCGAGCCGCTGCAGCAGCGCGCCGAGGCCGCTGCGCGACAGCGACATCACGGTCGCGAGCTGCGACTGCAGCACCGCGCCGTGCTGGGACAGGTACAGCAGCGCGGTCAGCTCCGGGTCGCTGACGCGCAGGCGCCGGCGCACGGTGCGGCGATGGCGGACGGTCGCCAGCTCGAGGCCGCCGAGCGAGCGACGGACCCGCATCTTGGGCGTCGACGTTGCCTCTTGCATCACTGATCAATGAGATCGTACTTGTGGTTGCGGCCTAGAGGCGAGCTCGCCGCCGCTGCGCCTCGCGAGGTCCGGTCATCGTATCTCCGGACGCGGACGCCGCCGCTCTGGAACCGCTCCGTCCGTCCCCTCCGATAGCTTCCCGCTAAGCGACTAAGCGACCCGGACGGCTGAGGGGCCGTCGGGAGGCGGAGGAGAAGCGCGCCAATGCACGATCACAGCATGATGTCACCGCTGCCGGTCGCCCTGTACGGGGCGCCGGGGCATGAGGACCAGCGCGCGCTGCTGCTCGAGCTGGTGGTCCTGCCACCGGAGGGCGGCGAGGATGTCGGCTCGCTGGCGCGCCGGCTCGAGCTCGCTCCGGGCGCCGGCGGGCAGGCCCTGCGCACGCTGGTCGACGCCGGGCTCGCGGTTCGCTCGGGCGGCCGCGTCTGGCCGAGCGTCGCGGCCCGCAGCTTCGAGGAGCTGCTGCCCGCAAGGCTCTGATCCCTGATTGGATGAGTCGATCATCGTGGCGCTAGCATCCGACGAGATGGACGCGGAGCCGACAGGCGCGGAGCTGGTCCGCGACGCGCTGAGTCGCAAGGACCTCGCGGCGGCGCGCCAGCGCATCGCGCTCGCGCGGCTGCTCGCCCTGGCGGAGACCGACGTGCTCGCGATCCAGCACCTCGCCCGCGACGGGCAGCTCACCGCCAGCCGGCTCGCGCGGCTGCTCGGACTCAGCTCCGGCGGCGCGACCGCGCTCGTGCAGCGGCTCGAGCGCGCCGGCTGCGTCGTGCGCGAGCCGCATCCGAGCGACCGCCGCAGCACGCTGCTGCGGCTGACCCCGGAGCTGCAGGCGCGGGCGAGCGCGCCGCTCGCGCCGCTGGTCAGCGAGCTCGACGCGATCGTCGCCGCGCTGCCGGAGGGCGAGGCCGCCGTCGTCGAGCGCTTCCTGCGCGAGGTCGCGGACGCCGCCGAGCGCCACGCGGAGGCGCTGGCGCAGCGGTCGAGCCCGCGCGTCGCCGCGCCGGTCGTCAACCCGGTGCGCACGCTCTGGGCCTGACGAGTCCCCTCGTCGGTGAGGGAGCTACCTCGCGGACTGAGCATCTGATTGGATGTGTCGCGGCGATGGCTCGAAAGTCGGATGAAATGGCGTACTCGCTCGTGCACCGCGTGGTCAACGGCGAGTTCGAGCGCCTGCCGCGCGAGGACGACCTGGTCGCCGAGTACGGCGTCGCCAAGGGCACGGCGCGCGAGGCGCGGCGGGCGCTCGAGGACTGGGGCTTCGTCGAGGTCGCGCACGGCCGCTCCGGCGCCGCGATCCGGCCGGCGAGCCACTGGAACCTGTTCGAGCCGACGATCCTGCGCGCGATCGTCGACTCGCCAGAGCGCGAGGCCGTTCTCGCCGAGGCGCTCGAGTGCCGTGCGCTGCTGGAGCCGCAGGTCGCGCAGCTCGCCGCCCGGCGCGCGGGCGAGGCGGACGTCGCCGCGCTCGAGCAGGCGATCGCGCGGATGCGCGAGGCGGCCAAGCACCCGGCCGCGAGCTTCGCTGCGACCGAAGGCCGCGGCGCCGCCGAGCGCGCGTTCCAGGACGCGCTGCTCGCCGCGAGCGGCAACCGCTTCCTCGCGCACGCGCTCGCTCCGCTGGCCGATGCGACGACGGAGGCCAGCACGCGCCGCGTCAGCGCCCGTCGCGCACTGGCGCAGCACACCGCGATGCTCGACGCGGTGCGCGCGAAGGACGCCGCCGCAGCGGCCGCGGCGGCACGCGTGCGCCTCGACGCGCTCCGCTGAGCGCCGCCCGCCGCCGCGTCGCGCTCGTCCGGCCGCGCCGCGCTCGGGTTGAGCGCCGCCCGTCGCCGCGTCGCGCTCGTCCGGCCGCGCCGCGCTCGGGTTGATCGCCGCCCGTCGCGCCCGCGCCGTCGTGCGCGCGGCGCCGCGCGCGCTCAGGCCGGCACGGCCAGCTCGTCCGCGAGCCGGCGCAGCAGCGGGTCGAGCTCCGGGTGCTCGTCCGGCTGCCAGTCCGCGACCAGCTGCCGCAGCCCCTCGGTGCGCGCCGCGAGCAGCTCCTCGCGCGCGGCGCGGCCCTTCTCGGTCAGCGTGTCGCCGCCGTCCAGGAAGGCGTCCGCGTGCAGCTCCTCGCGCGCCCGCGCGAGCTTGTCGGCGCGGACGTGCGGCAGCTTCGCCAGCTCGGCGACCGGCTGGGCGTCCGGCGCGCCGAGCCGCAGCAGCAGCCAGGACGCGCTCGGCGACAGCTGCAGGCCGGCGCGCTCGACCGTCTCGGCCATGAACTTCAGCGTGCGCTCGCGGCCGGCGCAGCGCGCCAGCTCGCGCGTCAGCTCGCGCAGCGAGTCCGTGTCGACCGGCGCCGCGAGCGGGTCCATGCCGTCGGTCTCGACGGTCGCGCGCAGCGGACGCTCGGGGATCATCCAGGTCAGCGCGAACGCGACCAGCATCACGATCGTCGCGACGACGAAGACCGTGTTCAGGGCACTGCTGAACGCGTGCAGGAAGAGCTCGTGCTGCGCCGCCGGCAGGTGCTGGATCGCCGTCGGGTCGAGCGTGCCGCCGCCGCTCGTGCTCGCGCCCGCCGGCAGCTCCGCGGTCAGCCGGCCGGAGAAGATCGCGCCGAGCACGGCCGTGCCGAGCGAGCCGCCGATCGAGCGGAACAGCGTCGAGCCGGAGGTCGCGACGCCGAGCATCTCGTAGGGCACCGCGTTCTGCACGGCGAGCACGAGCACCTGCATGACCATCCCGAGCCCGAGGCCGAGGATCAGCATGTGCAGCGCGGCGACGCCGGTCGACGTCGTCTCGCTCAGCGACGAGAGCAGGAAGAGGCCGATCGCGGCGATCAGCGTGCCGGCGATCGGGAAGAGCTTGTAGCGGCCGCTGCGCGTGATGATCTGGCCCGAGCCGATCGAGGACACGAGCAGGCCGCCGACCAGCGGCAGCAGCTGCAGGCCCGACGCCGTCGGCGAGAGGCCGCGCACGATCTGCTGGAACAGCGGCAGGTAGGTGAGGGCGCCGAACAGCCCGAAGCCGATCACCAGCGCGACCGCGCTGGTGACGACGAAGACGCGGTTGCGGAACAGCGCCGGCGGCAGGATCGGCTCGGCCGCGCGCCGCTCGACGAGCATCAGCGCGGCGATGCAGACGACGCCGACGACGCCCATCGCGACGATCGCCGGCGAGCCCCAGGCGTAGCTGTTGCCGCCGAGCGTCGTCATCAGGATCAGCGCGCTGAGCCCGAGCGCCAGCAGCACCGTGCCGGCGTAGTCGATCCGCCGCTGCACGCGCTCGCCGGCGCTCGGCAGCGTCAGCGCGAGCACGCCGAGCGCGACGACGCCGAGCGGCAGGTTGACGTAGAAGATCCAGCGCCAGGACAGGTGCGTCGTCAGGAAGCCGCCGATCAGCGGCCCGGCGACGCTGGAGACCGCGAAGGTCGCGCCGAAGAGACCGGTGTAGCGGCCGCGCTCGCTCGGCGCGACGACGTCGCCGACGGCCGCCTGCGCACTGACCATCAGCCCGCCGCCGCCGAGCCCCTGCAGCGCACGGAACGCGATCAGCTCGCCCATGTTCTGCGCGAGGCCGCAGAGCGCGCTGCCGATCAGGAAGAGGATCAGCGCGACCTGCAGGACGATCTTGCGGCCGAAGAGGTCGCCGAGCTTGCCGTAGAGCGGCGTCACGGCCGTGACGGCGAGCAGGTAGGCGGTGACGACCCACGACAGGTGCTGCAGCCCGCCGAGCTCGCCGACGATCGTCGGCAGCGCGGTCGAGACGATCGTCTGGTCGAGCGACGCCAGCAGCAGCACGAGCATCAGCCCGCTGATGACGACGAGGATGCGACGGCGATCGGCGGCTGCGGAGCTCATGCCGGGAATCTTGCCTCAAGCGCGTTCGACCTTGTCGCGTGTGCGTGCTCAGAGGGGGAGGAGAAGGGCCGCCGCGCTGGTCAGGCGCGGCGGCCCGGGTGCTTGTGGCCGGCGGGCGTCGGTGGGGGAGGTGCTTGACAGCCCGGAAAGCCTCTAGCGATCGTCGGGGTGGTCAGCCCCTCTGCCTGTCGACTATCCCGGCGAGCGGCCCGCCGACCCATCGCTCACGGGGGTGAACTCGACTCCACCTGCCGGATCGGACCCGGACGCCCGTTCAGCGCACCCGAGGGACTTCTTCGCTTCGCTCGCCGCCGCCGCGGCGAGTGCGCCGAGCGCCGCCTCGTCGTGCAGGCAGGCCGCGGCGAGCACGGCGTCGATCCGGTCGCGGTCGACCCGATCCGGCCGCGTGCGCAGGCCCGACGCGGCGAGTGCACCTTTGAGGACGAACGCGGCGTCCAGCGTCGGCAGCGGCAGCTCGATGCGCATCGTGCGCTCTGCGTCGACGAAGCCGACCTCGACGAAGACGGTGTCTCGCTCGAGCGCGTAGCTGAGCCCCGGCGCCGCCAGCGTCGTCAGGTCGCGCTCGAGGATCGGCGGCTCGTCGCGCGACGCGCCCTTGGCGACGAAGAGGTCGACGAGGAGCGTCTCGTTGGCGCCGAAGCGCTTCTCGAATCGGAATCCCTCGTCGCCGGGCAGCGGCTGATAGCCGCGCGCCACGAGCAACGGGCGGACCCGCTCGGACCGTGCGGTCAACCCGAGCCCCTTGCGGTCGATGCCGAGGTCGACGTCGGCCGTCGCGCGCGGGACCAGGCCTTCGAGCGGTCGCAGCAGCAGCCACATTCGGGTCATCAGCCCGCCGACGAGCAGGACGTTCCCGCGTAGGTCGCGCAGCGCGGGGTGAAGGTCGGCGAGACCGCGAGCGAGCAGGCGATCCGCCGGCGTCGAGACGGCGATCTTCAGCGACTCGGTCAGAAGCCGAGCACCTCCCGTCGCACGTGCTCTGCGGCCTCGCGCCCGCGACCGGGATCCCTGTACAGGTCGACGTAGAGCTGCTGCGGCGAGGCGATCGGCAGGCCGTCGCGGGTCTCGCCGAAGTGCGCGACGCCGGGATCGGGGAGGTCGATCACGACGCGGTGCCGAGCGACGAGCGAGGGCAGGCCGGCGAGCTCTCGCAGGGCGTCCGGATCCCAGACGCGCGAGTCGGTGCAGTGGACGATCGAGTGCTGCGCGGGGAGGTGCGGCGCGGACAGCTCCGCCGCGAGCTCACCGGAGACGACGCCGTGGCCGTCGAGCGCCGTCAGCAGGCGTTCGGTCGCATGTCTCAGCTCGTCCGCCACGAGCAGCTCGACGCGATCGGCCGGCCGCGCGCCGCGCCATTGCGTCGCCCAGGCCTCGAGCAACGCTCCCGGCTCGGGCACGACGTACCCCTGGGCGTCGCGTTCGACGAGCCCGAGGCCACGGAGCGCGCTGAGGACGCGGTGGACGTTCCCGGGGTTCATGGCGACGGCCGTGGCGAGCTCGGTGACTCGCCACGCTCGTCGTGGCGCGGAGAGCAGCGTGCGGGTGACCCGGCTCGCCTTCGCCGAGAACGGCGATGCCGCGGCCGTGCGAGCCGGCGCTCGGGCCGCGCTCGCTCGTCCGCCCGCGGCGACGTGCGCGGGCGAGACGACGTAGACGAGTCCCGGGCCACGCAGCTGGCCGCGGCCGTCGAGGTCGAGCACGCCGACGCCGCGCAGCTCGGCCGCGTGCTGAAGCCCCGCCGACGCGCGCTCGACCAGGACGGCCTCGATCGAGGGATTCGAGCTCAGGAGCGACGCCAGGCCGGAGGGATAGGGCACCGCGAGGCCGGCAGCGCGAAGCCGCAGCTCTCGTTCGCCGTCCTGCACGAGGAGCAGGGCCTCGCCGTCGTCGGTGGGCTCGATCGCGGCATGCAGGCCGCCGGCGAGCACGGGCGGACGGCGCGAGAACCGCTCGACGAGTCTTTGCCTTGAAGAGGCCATTGCCTAACGAGGCAAGACGCTATCAGGCGCGAGTCGATCGCACCGTGTACAACGGAGCGGCTGGCGCGTGCCGGAGGCGGCGCTGCTGTCGCTGTCGCTGCTCGGCGGCGCCGCCGGCGGCTGGGCGGGGATGCTGGTCTGGCGCCACAAGACGCAGCACACGATCTTCTGGCTGGCGCAGATCGCCGGGACGATCGTCGCGGTCGCCGCGCTCGCGCCGCTCTAAGAGACGCGCGCAGACCGGGGCGCGAGCGAGCGCGATCGTGCCACCATGTGGAGGCGGCGCGGCGCCGCTGCGCTCGGCGATCGAGGACCGTCGTCGCGCTGCTCGACGAGCGCCATGACGAGCACGAGCCGGATCCAGCGCCGATGAGCCGCACGCGCACGTTCCCGAGCCGCGGCGCGCTGCGGCGGCTGCCGTTCGGGCCGCTCGACGTGGTCGTGCTCGCCGTCGTGCTGGCCGGGCTCTACGTCCTGCTGCGCGTCGGCCGCGGCACGACCGTGTCGTTCTCGCCGACGCACGTGACGACGGTCAGCGGCGATCCGGCGAAGCTGCCCTACGACGCCGCGCGCAGCCTGCTGCGGATGTTCGCGGCGCTGCTCTGCTCGACGGCCTTCGCGCTCGCCTACGGCTACGCCGCGGCGCGCAGCCGGCGGCTGGAGAAGCTGCTGATCCCGCTGCTGGACATCCTGCAGTCGGTGCCCGTGCTCGGGTTCCTGTCGGTGACCGTGACCGCGTTCATCGCGCTGTTCCCGCACAGCCTGCTCGGGCTCGAGTGCGCGTCGGTCTTCGCGATCTTCACGGCGCAGGCCTGGAACATGACGTTCAGCTTCTACGCCTCGCTGCGCGCGCTGCCGCGCGAGCTGGACGAGGTCAGCCGCATGCTGCGGCTCACGCGCTGGCAGCGCTTCTGGAAGATCGAGCTGCCGAGCGGCGCCGTCGGGCTGGTCTGGAACGGGATGATGGGCTTCGGCGGCGGCTGGTTCTTCCTCGCCGCGTCGGAGGCGATCAGCGTGCTCAACCGCCACTACGCGCTGCCGGGCGTCGGGTCCTACGTCGCGCGCGCGATCGACGCGGGCGACCTCGGCCACGTCGGCCTGGCGATCCTGACGATGGCGATCATGGTGCTGGCGGTCAACGTCCTGTTCTGGCGTCCGCTGACGGCCTGGGCGGAGCGCTACAAGCTGGAGGAGTCCGGCGCCGCCGAGCCGCAGTCCTCGCTCGTGCTGAACCTGCTGCGCGCGACCCGCTGGCCGCAGCTGCTGGGCCGCGGCCGGCGGGCGCTCGCCGAGCCGCTGGGCCGCGCGATGGCGATCCTCGGCCGCGACGGCACCACGCCGGTCGGCGGCCCGGCGCCGCGCCGCCGGCGCCGCGGCGACCTCGTCTTCGCCGTGCTCGTCGGCCTGCCGATCGCCTACGGCGTCGCGCGCATGCTCGCCTACGTCGGCCAGGACGGCGCCGGCGAGATCGTCAAGGCGTTCGGCTACGGCGCGCTGACGCTCGCGCGCGTGGTCGTGCTCGTCATCCTCGCGACGCTCGTCTGGGTGCCGATCGGCGTCTGGATCGGCCTCAACCCGCGCGTCACGCGGATCGCCCAGCCGGTCGTGCAGCTGCTCGCGAGCTTCCCCGCGAACTTCCTCTTCCCGTTCGCGACGGCTGCGTTCATCGCGCTGCACGTCAGCCTCGACGTCGGCGGCATCGTGCTGATGAGCCTCGGCGCGCAGTGGTACATCCTCTTCAACACGATCGCCGGCGCGATGGCCGTGCCGAGCGACCTGCGCGAGGCCGCCGACGCGCTCGGCCTGAAGGGCTGGCTGCGCTGGCGGCGGCTGATCATCCCGGCGATCTTCCCCGCCTACGTGACCGGCGGGATCACGGCCTCCGGCGGTGCCTGGAACGCCTCGATCGTCGCCGAGGTCGTCACCTACGGCGGCACGACGCTTACCGCGACCGGCCTCGGCGCCTACATCGCGCGCGCGACCGAGCGCGGCGACTTCCACCAGATCCTGACCGGCGTCGCCGTCATGAGCGTCTACGTCGTCGCGCTCAACCGGCTCGTCTGGCGGCGCCTGTACCGGCTCGCGGAGACCCGCTACTCGCTATGACCGCCGCCCGCGTCAAGCTCGTCGAGACCCGCGGCCTGCGCAAGACCTTCGCGACCCGCGACGGCGAGCTGCCGGTGCTGGACGGCATCGACCTGCAGGTCGGCGAGGGCGAGATCGTCGCGCTGCTCGGCCGCTCGGGCTCCGGCAAGTCGACGCTGCTGCGCTGCATCGCCGGGCTGATCGCGCCGACCGAGGGCGCCGTCCTCTATCGCGAGCGGCCGTTCGTCGGCACCAATCCCGGCGCCGGGATGGTCTTCCAGAGCTTCGCGCTGCTGCCCTGGCTGACCGTCCAGCAGAACGTCGAGCTGGGCCTCGAGGCGCGCGGCGTCGAGCCGGCCGAGCGCGCCCGGCGCGCGCTGCGGGCGATCGACCTGATCGGCCTCGACGGCTTCGAGTCGGCCTACCCGAAGGAGCTCTCCGGCGGCATGCGCCAGCGCGTCGGCTTCGCCCGCGCGCTCGTCACCGAGCCGGACATCCTGCTGATGGACGAGCCGTTCAGCGCGCTCGACGTGCTGACGGCCGAGAACCTGCGCGGCGAGCTGCTCGAGCTGTGGGCCGACGGCACATTCCCGACCAGGGCAATCCTGATCGTCACCCACAACATCGAAGAGGCCGTCCTGTTCGCCGATCGCATCATCGTGCTCGGCACCAACCCGGGCACGATCAAGGCCGAGATCGCGGTCGCGCTGGCGCGGCGGCGCGACCGCCGCGCCGGCGAGTTCGAGGCGCTGCTGGACCGCATCTACGGCCTGATGACCGGCCGCGACGTCGAGCAGGAGCTGGCGGCGCCGGTCGAGCCGCGGCAGCTGATGCTGCCGCACGCCAGCGTCGACGGCTTCTCCGGGCTGCTCGAGATCCTGCGCGACGCCGGCGGCACGGCCGATCTCGCCGACCTCGCCGACGACCTCTCGCTCGAGGTCGACGACCTGCTGCCGCTGGTCGACGCCTGCCGGCTGCTCGGCTTCGTCACGACGCAGGCCGGGCAGCTGCTGCTCGGGCCGAGCGGACGCGCGTTCGCTGACGCCGACATCCAGGCCTCCAAGCGGCTCTTCGCGCGCGTCGCGCTCGAGCGCGTCCCGCTCGTGCGGACGATCCACAACGCGCTCGCGCGCGCCGACGACGGCGCGCTCAAGGAGGCGTTCTTCCTCGACCTGCTGCGCCGCCACTACAGCGCCGACGAGGCCGAGGCGCAGCTCGACACGGCGATCGACTGGGGCCGCTACGGCGAGCTCTACGAGTACGCCGCCGACACGGCCGAGATCACCCGCGACGTCGACGCGCGCCCGGCGCTGTAGGGCGCCGCGCGCTCGACGAGCGGCCGCGCCCGCGCGCGCCGAGCCAGTAGCGGCGTGGCGGCGGCGCCGATCAGGAAGAGCCCGGCGAGCGCCAGCCAGCCGGGGATCCCGAGCGCGAGCACGACCGAGGTGATGAGGATCGGGCCGCCGACCTGCGAGGCGGCGCGACCGAGGCCGTAGGTGGCGAAGAACTCTGCCGAGCGATCGGCGGGCGCGAGCGTGAAGCTGACCTCCCAGGCCGAGGACACGCAGAGCAGCTCGCCGCCGCTGAGCAGCAGGACGGCGGCGATCAGCACGATCGTGGAGACCGTCGCGCCGGTCAGCGTCGACGCGGCCAGGCAGCCGCAGCAGGCGGCGAGCAGCAGGCCGGCGAGCCGTTGCGCGTGCGCGGCGCGCTCGTAGCTGCGCACGACGCGGGCGACGCGCCCCTGGGCGCAGACCGCGACCGCGGTGTTGGTCGCGTAGAGGATCGCGACCAGCGGCCGCGGGACTGACGTGGCGCTGACGATCCAGAGCGGGATCCCGACGTTCAGGATCACGAGCCACATCGACATCAGGCCGTTGATGCCGATCATCGCGACGGTCGCCGGCGAGGGGATCAGCAGCCGCCGCCGCGTCGCGGACCGCGCGGCGGCGGCGTCGCGCGGGAAGGTCGCGACGATCGCGGCGGCGAGCAGGTAGCTCGCGGCGTTCGCGAGCAGCAGCGTCGTGAAGCTGTCGCCGCCGCCGGCCAGCGCGATCGCGACGACGACCGTGCCGAGCGTCAGCCCGACGTTGGCGACGACCCGCATCCTCGCCATCAGGCGCACGCGCTCGTCCTCGCGGACCAGCGCGGCGGCCAGCGCCTGGTACAGGCTCGGCGCGGTCTGGTCGCCGAGCGCGATCGCGCTCAGCATCGCCACCGTCACGCCGAGCTGGTGCGTCAGCGTCAGGCCGACGAAGGCGGCGGCGCGCAGCGCGTAGAGCGCGAGCAGGACGCGGCGCGGCCCGAAGCGGTCGCCCAGCCGGCCGAGCTGCACGCTGCCGGCGAACGCGACGAAGCCGGCGACCGCCAGCACGACGCCGACCTCGGCGGCGCTCAGCCCGACCGAGCGGGTCAGGAAGATCGCCGAGATCGCCAGGTAGAACCCGGTGCCGATCCAGTCGATCAGGGTCGCGGCCAGCAGCCGCTGCGGAGCCGTCAGCGCGCGCGTCATCGAGCCGCTGGGTATAGAGCGCCGGCGCGGCCCGAAACGTGCAATCTCCGCCGGCCGCGTGCGCCGCGGTGGATGTCGATCGCGGATCGCCGACGGCGGTGCGCGCCGCCCCGTCCGGGGCGGCGCGCAGGCCGTCTCCTACGGGCTCGTCGTCGACAGCGTCAGCGTGACCGTGCCGCCGTAGCCGCCGCTCCGCAGCGCCTCGGACGCGCCGATGTGCTGCCGGAACGCGACCCAGACCTGGTCGTTGGCCGCCGGCGCGCTCCAGGTGGCCTTCGAGAGCGACACCGCGAGCGGCGTCTGCAGCGCGAAGCTGCCGTTCGCCAGGTGCACCGGCCCGGCGGCCGAGAGCGTCGCGTCGCCCGCCGTGCTGGTGACCGTCGCGCTCGTGCTCGTGTCGTAGTCGCGATCGACGCCGGGCATGAAGGCCCCGAACGTCGCCGGCCCGCCGAGCGACAGCGCGAGCGTCGCCGGCACGGTCCCGCCGACGCCGCTCTGCTCCTGCACCGGGGCGCGCCGCAGCAGCAGCGCCGCGAGCTCCCACTCGGCGCCGGCGTCGCCGCTGAGCGTGAGGTCGATCGTGCGCCCGGCGCGCCCGCCGTCGAGCACGACGCGCTCCCAGGCGAACTCGCCGGCCTGCAGGGCGCTGCCGGGGCCGGCGAGCGTCGCGCCGTCCGCCTTGACGATCAGCGAGCCGGTCGTGGCGGTCGCGTCGCCGCGCAGCAGCGCCGCGTCGTACCTGCCCGGCGGGACCGCGACGCGCAGCGTCGCCTCGCCCGTGGAGAACACGTGATCGCCGCGCAGCGCGTCCGGCGCGCCGCGGTCGCGGCCCGCCGGCACGCCGCCGACCCAGCCCGCGAGCGCGCCGTCGCGCCACGGCCCGAGCGCCGTCCAGCCGTCCATCAGCGGCCCGGACCCGGCGTCGAACCCGGTCGTCACCGGCGTCGAGACGTCCGGCACGACCCACGTCGTCGCCGTCGGCGCGCCGTCGGCCGTGCCGCCGCCGACCGGCGCGGCGTGCGCCGTCAGCGTCACGGCGGGCTCGATCCCGTCCTTCGGCAGCTCCGCCGGCGGCGTGACCGCGACGTCGATCGGCGTCACCACGCCGGGCGGGATCACGGCGCGCACCGGCGCGCTGGTCCAGCCCGCGGGCACGTCGACCGCGGCCTCGACCGCGAGCGGGTCGTCGGTCCAGTTGCCGGCGGCGACCTGCACGGTCTGCGGGCGGCCTGCGACGACCGCCTGCGGCACGGTCAGCGCGGTCGCGCTGAGCTGCGGGACGCCGGCGACCGGCACGCCGATCGGGATGATCTCCGCCGCGACGGCGAGGCCGTTGCTCCCGGCCGTGATCGACATCCGCAGCTTGCGCACGCCGCGCGCGGGCGTCGCGAGCACGGCCGTCTTCATCTCGTCCGTGTAGTCCCAGCTGCCGCTGCCGACCTGCTTGAAGGTCGTGCCGTCGCTGCTCGCGAGCAGCGTGTAGCTGCCGAAGTCGCCGTTGGCGATGCCGTCGAGCCGCGGCTGATAGCGCACCTCGCTGATGTCGTAGGTCCCGCCGAGGTCGATCGTGATCGTCGCCGGCAGCGACTGCTGCCTGGAGCGCCAGAGCGTGTCCGGGTCGCCGTCGACGGCGTGCTTGGCGACGTCGTCGACCTGATGGGTCGAGGCCGACGCCGTCATCCGCGCCGGCGGCACGCACTGCTTCGCCGGGTCGGCGACGACCGAGACCGGCGTCGGCGCCTGCTGGTCGGCGCCGAGCCGGTAGCCGAGCTCGTAGTCGCCGGGCGCGGCGTCCGGCGGCACGGTGAGCCGCACCGGCAGGCCCTTGACGTCGAAGCCGATCGGCGCGTAGCGCGACAGCTGCAGGCGCGAGGCCCGCAGCGGGCCGGTCGGCTGCAGGAAGAGGTCGCCGTACTGGTGCTCGGCGGTCGTGTTGTGCAGCCCGATCCGCAGCTGCTGGTAGCCGATGCAGCGCATGACGTCGAGCCGCGCGGCGCTCGGCGCGACCTGCACCGGCGCCGCCGCGCCGCCCGGCAGGCCGAAGGCGGTGCCGCCGAAGGCGGCGGCCGCGAGGGCGAGCGCCGTCAGTCCGAGAACGCGCCTCATGCCGTCTGCATCTCCGGGTCGCCGTTCTCCACGACGAAGCTGGCGCGGGTCTGGATCGGCGCGCCCGGGCGGGTGATGTAGGGCACGACGCGGAAGTCCGTGCGCAGCTCGTCGGGCGTGACCGTGCAGGTCACGTAGCCGCGCTGGCTGTTGGTCATCCGCATGTGCGGGTTCGCCGCGTACATCGCGTCGGCGTTGGGCGTCACGTCGGTGCCGTCGCCGTTGGTCGAGATCGAGGTGCAGGTGAACTCGGGCGCGACGATCGGCGAGTCCGGGTCGCGGTAGTCGGGCTTCAGGTGCGAGGCCTGGTTGCGGTGCACGTCGCCGCAGAGCACGACCGGGTTGGCGACCTTGCGCTCCACGAGCGCGGTGGCGACCCGCATGCGGTCGGCGGCGTAGCCGTCCCAGGTGTCGGTCGGCGTCGCGTTGACGGTCGGCGACGGGTCGTAGTCGAGCTCGGCCATCAGCACCTGCTGGGCGATCACGTTCCAGCGCGCGGTCGACGCGCCGAGCCCGTCCAGCAGCCAGTCCCGCTGCGTCGCGCCCATGATCGTGCGGCTCGGGTCGTAGCGGTCCGTGCAGTCCGGCACCTGGCCGGCGCCGCCGCACGGCTGGTCGTCGCGGTACTGGCGCGTGTCGAGGACGTTGAACTGGAGCAGGTCCCCGTAGCTGAAGCGCCGGTAGAGCTGCATGTCCGGCCCCTTCGGCGCCTGCAGGGCGCGCAGCGGCATGTTCTCCCAGTAGGCGCGGTAGGCGTCGGCGCGGCGGACCAGGAACTCCGCCGTCGGATCGTTGTTGTCGGACACCAGGCCGGCGTAGTTGTTCGCGACCTCGTGGTCGTCCCAGGTGACGATGAACGGCGTCGCGGCGTGCGCGGCCTGCAGGTCCGGGTCGGACTTGTAGAGCGAGTAGCGCAGCCGGTACTCGTCGAGGCTCTCGCAGGCGGGCTGCGCCGCCGCGGGCACCGGCGTCCGGCGCGGGCCGCCGTCAGCCGGGGTCTTGAACTCGTAGATGTAGTCGCCGAGGTGCAGCACGACGTCGACGTCCTCGTCGACCAGGTGCCGGTAGGCGGTGTAGTAGCCGGCGTTCCAGCTCTGGCAGGAGACGAAGGCGAACTTCATCGCCGTCGCGCCGAGCGCGGGCGCGGTCCGCGTGCGCCCGATCGGGCTCTGCTCGCCGGCTGCGGTGAAGCGGTAGAAGTAGTCGCGCCCGGGCTCGAGCCCCTTGACGTCGATGTGGACGCTGTGCGCGAGCTCGGGCTGCGCGACGGCCGTGCCGCGCTGCAGGACGCGCGCGAACGCCTCGTCGGCGGCGAGCTCCCAGCTGACGTCGATCGGCTGATAGGGCATGCCGCCGAACGAGTCCAGCGGGTCGACCACCAGCCGCGTCCAGAGCACGACGGAGTCCGGCAGCGGGTCGCCCGAGGCGACGCCGAGCCGGAAGGGGTAGTCGGTGAGCGCGCCCGCGCGCGAGTACGCGGTGCCCGTGCCCGGCAGCCGAGTGCTGAAGGCCAGCACGACTGCCGCGCCCGCCACTGTCAGAAAGCGCCGGCGGGTGCCCAGCAGGGCCTCCGGCCTGGCTTCGGTCAGCTCATCCTTGCGATGCATCGAATTCCGTTGCTTCATGGGAAGCTCGGGAGTCTTGAGGGCAGCGCGAGAGTTAAGGTTACTCTGACGTGAAACGCACGTGGTTACCGTGGGTTAACAGCGTTAAGGGGTGGCTGCGGTCTCGCGGCGGCGCCGCGCCGCGAGACCGCGCCATGGCTCAGGAGGTCGCGATGCCCTCGCCGCCGGCGGCGTGCGGCACGCGGACCTTGCCGATCGCCGTCAGGGCGCCGTCGCCGCCGATGCGGAACTCGTCGACGATGCCCTTCGCGCCCGTCTGCACGTAGAGGAAGCGCCCGTCCGCCGTCGCGGCGGCGTCGACGGTGCCGGCGTCGGTGGGCGTCAGCGCGCCCGCGACCGGCGTGCCGTCGCTGGCGAGCGTGAACGTCGACACCGTGCCGCTGGCCGCGTTGGAGACGTAGAAGCGCCCGCCGGAGGCGACGATCCAGCACGTCGCCTGCTGGCCCGTCGGCGTCTGCGCGATCGGCGCCAGCATCCCGTCGCCGCCGAGCGTGAACGATGCGACGGCGTTCGTCCCCGCCTCGGCGAGCACGTAGCGGCCTGACGCGTCGAACGCGCCGGCGAACGGCACGGCTCCCGGCAGCGCGGTCACGACCGGCTGCGCGGACGGGCGGCCGCCGGCGGCGACCGCGAACGTGTCGACCGAGCTGCTGTCGCCCTTGGTGGTGATCAGCAGCCGGTCGCCGCCGGGCGCGAAGAGCACCTGGCCGGGCGTGCTCGTGAACTCCGGCGTGCCGTCCGTCAGGCCGAGCGGCCGGCGCCAGGCCGCCACGCGGCGCAGCTTCGCCCCGACGCGGCGGAAGCCCTGGACGACGGCGCCCGAGCGCACGTTGAGCACGTAGACGAGGTTGCCGTGGACGGCGATGCTGGCCGGGAAGTGGCCGCCGGAGCCCAGCACCTGGCGATGGCTCAGGCGGTCGCCCTCGACCGTGAAGGCGGTGATCGAGTCGCTGCCCGCGTTGACGGCGTAGAGCGCATGGTGCGCACGGTCGTAGACCAGCGAGCCCTGCGACGCGAGGTAGTCGACCTTGGCGCCGGCGAGCCGGCCGCCGCGGCCGCCGGTCGGGTACGTGCCGGCGCGGTGCAGCGTGCCGTCGGCCGCGCGGTCGTAGGCGACGACGGCGTTGCCGCGCAGCGCGTCGGTCTGGACGAACACGGCGTGGCTGGAGGCGGGCGGCTTCGCCAGCGCCGGAGCGGCGCCGAGCGAGAGCGCCGCGAGCGCGGCGGCGGCGGGGCCGGCGAGCCAGGTCGGGGAGAAGGCGGGCATGGTCCTCCTGTCGGGACGTCTCGGATGCATTCGTCCCGTTGGCGGCGGCCGGCCGCCGTCTCTTACCTCGCGCGTTCGCGCTCGTCGTGCACGAGCGCGAGCAGGCCCTGGAAGTCCTCGTCGCAGGGGCCGCAGGCCTCGAGGTGCGCGGCGATGCCCGGATACCGCTGCGCCGGGTCCTCGCCGGCGGCCGCCAGCTCGGCGTAGACGTGCAGCGCCGCCATCGCCTGCTCGCAGCCGACGTCCCGTGGGTCGGTGCGCAGAAAGCGATCCAGCAGGGTGAAGTCAGTCATGCGGCCTCGTCGAGATGTCCGTTGGCGACGAGCGCGGCGCGCAGCTTGCGTCGCGCGTCGAAGAGCGTCTTGTAGATCGCGTTGCGGTTCGTGTCGAGCTCGACGACCAGCGCGTCGAGCGGCACCGCCTCGAGCACGAGCGCCACGAACACGCGGCGCTGATGCGGGGTCAGCAGCTCGTCCACCGCGCGGCACAGGGCGCTGATCAGGTCGCGCCATTCCGACCGGTCGGCGGGGTCGAGGCCGAAGCGGTCGGGCAGCCGCTCCCACTCCTCGACGTCGACGCGCACGCGATGCTCGCGCAGGAAGTGCCGTCCGACCTTGCTGGAGGTCTCCAACACCGCGAACCTGTACGCCCACGTGGTGAAGCGGCTCTCGCCGCGGAAGTCGTCGAGCTTGCGCAGGACGGCGAGCGTCGCGTCCGCCGCGGCCTGGTGCGCGAGGTCCTCCAGCTCCGGTCCCGCGATCTGCACGCGCGGCGCCCGCCGCTGCGCCTCCTTGAGCGCGGCCCGCAGCAGCACGCCGTGAAGCCGCTCGACCGCCGCCTCGCGCTCTGCTCCGTGCGCTCGCAGCCCGCGCAGCCATGCGGCCGAATCGGCGTCGAGCGGGCGGCCTGTCGCTCCCACTGAGCTCACTGCGCCGCATGGTAGGGGCCGCTCCGCGGCGTATCCTCGACTCATGGCCAAGCATCTGATCGATCTCGACGAGCAGGCGCTGGCGGCGGCGCGTGCCGAGATCGGGACGAGCACGATCGAGGACACGGTCAACGAGGCGCTGCGTCGTTCCTCGAAGCTCCGCGAGCGCCAGGTGGCCGCGGCGCTCGATGCGCTGGCCGACGCGTCTCTCGGCGACCGCGCCGACGCGTGGCGCTGAGCTTCCTGCTCGACACGAGCGTTGAATCAGCTGCCGCTGCGCTCAGCGGTCGAGCCCCTGTCGAGGCTGCAGAGATCCGGGCGTCCGCGGGCGAGCAGCGCGCCCGCCGGCGTGCCGCGCCGGTGCGGGCGCAGGCGCGTGTGGAGGTTCCCCGCGACGAGCAGGACGCGGCGGCGGGGCGGCGTCAGCAGCTGCCGCGGCCAACCGGTCACCGCCGACCGCCTGGAGCGGCTGGCCGAGCCGCGGCGGATCGCGAAGCCGTGCGAGGTCGTCGACGGCGTCTTCCAGGCCGCGCGGCCATTCGGCGGCGGGAACCGCGTCGACGGCCAAGCCGAACGCCTCCAGCGTTCCGACGCACGGCGACATCGCCCGTACGCTAACCAGCGCCCCGGACCACCCTGGCTGTGGTGCGGCGGCATCTGCACCCCGAGCACTGTTACGACGACGATATTGTCGTTACTGTCGCGTTACGACGACAATATTGTCCTTTCCCTATCGATGCCTCGCCCTATCACGACGATGTCGCTCAGCGGGCAGCCCGAGGTCTTCTTCTCGACGGCCGCGACGTCTCGCGCTGTCGCGAGGCTCGTTGCGGCAGGGCGCGTTCGCCCGATCGACGGCCGCATGTACACCAAGAACCTCGACGATCCGATCGACGAGGTGCTCAGGCGCCGCGTGTGGGACGTGGCGGCCGGCTACTTCCCCGGCGCGGTGGTCGCGGATCGGACGGCGTTCGAGATGCGGCCGTCCGGCGAGGAGGGCTCGGTGTTCCTGGCCGCGGACACGGCGCGCGTCGTGCGGCTGCCGGGCCTCGTGCTCAACGTACGCCGCGGCCCTGGCCCGGTGGCGGGCGACACCGCCTACATCAACGGCCTCTATCTGAGCTCCTGGCCACGGCGCTTCCTCGAGAACCTGCGCCCGAGTCGCTCGCGCAGCGGTGTGCGGCGGACGCTCACGCGCGACGAGATCGAGGACCAGCTGCGAACCGCGCTCGCGCGGCGCGGCTCGGACGAGCTCAACCGGCTGCGGGATGAGGCCTCCGAGATCGCCGACGACCTCGGCGCCGAGCTGCAGCTGCGCGAGTTGCAGCAGCTCGTCGGCGCGCTACTGGGTACCGTCGACGCGCCGCTCAGCAGCCCGGGCGCGCGGGCCGTCGCATCCGGGCGCGGCTGGGACGACGCTCGTCTTGCACGCTTCGACGCGCTGCTCGGCGAGTTGCACGTGCAGCTGCCGGCACTGCGATCTGAGCCGACCGGCTACCGGGGCTCGACGTTCGCGTTCCACGAGGCGTACTTCTCCAACTTCATCGAAGGCACGGAGTTCACGCTCGAGGAGGCGGGCGAGATCATCTTCGCGGGTCGGATCCCGCAGGACCGGCCGGCTGACGCGCACGACGTCATGGGCACGTTCGACCTCGTCGGCGACGCATCGCGACGTGCGCAAGTCCCTGCCAGCGCGCAGGAGCTGCACGCGATCGTCAAGAGCTTCCACGCCACGATCCTGGCTGGGCGCCCGGACCTGCGCCCGGGGGAGTACAAGCGGCGAGCCAACCGGGCAGGCATGACGGAGTTCGTCGCGCCGTCGCTGGTCGAAGGCACGCTCGACCAGGGCTGGACTCGATACGCGACGCTCCCACCCGGAATGGCCCGAGCGCTCTTCGCGCTGTTCCTGATCTCAGAGGTGCACCCGTTCGCCGACGGCAACGGGCGTGTCGCTCGCGCGCTGGCGAACGCCGAGCTCAGCGCCGCCGGCGAGCAGCGCGTGATCATCCCGACCGTGCTGCGCGACGACTACCTCCAAGCGCTGCGCGCGCTCTCGCGCGACGCCCATGGGGCGGCGCTGATCCGCGTGGTGGATCGCGCGCAGCAGTGGTCGCACGAGGTCGACTGGTCGAGCGTGAGCGCGGCGCGAGTGGACCTCGACCGGACGAACGCGCTGCTCCCGAGCGCTGAGGCTGAAGCTCTCGGGGTCATCCTGCGGCTGCCGTCCGAGGCCGGCGCCTGACGCGCGCGTGCGCGCCGCGCTCAGCCACGGAGGACCGTTCAGCAGCTCTTCCCGCCGCGCCGCGGCCTTCGCCTTCTCGTCGGCCTCGGCGCGAAACGCGGGCTCGCCGTCCGGCCGGACCTCGACGACGTACGTCTGGTGCTGCAGCGCGACGCGCTGGCTGTTGCGGGCCATGCCGTAGCCCTCATCGGCCAGGATCTTCGCGCGTCCGCGGCCTGCCTCAGCGCGCGGGCGCTTCCGTCGCCGCCTGCGGCATCGCCGCCGGGTTCATCCACATGACCCGCCAGCCATGGCCGTCGAGGTCGAAGAAGCTGCGCGTGTACATGAAGCCGTGATCCTCGGCGCCGTCGGCCTCGGTGCCACCGGCGGCGAGCGCGGCGGCGGCGACCGTGTCGACCTCGTCGCGCGAGGACACGCTGAAGCAGAAGAGCGCCAGCGCGTGCGTCCGCGGGTCGGCGGCCGGCAGCTTCGAGACCTCCCCGAACCGCTCCTGGCTGATCAGCATCACGACGGCGTGCTCGCCGACCGGCATCGCGGCGGCGGTCTCGTCGTCGCTGAAGCTCGGGTCGTAGCTGAACCCGAGCTTCGCGAAGAACGCCTTGCTGCGCTTGACGTCCGTCACGGGAATGGTCACGAAGAGCATGCGGTCGGCCTGCGTGGGAGCGGTCATGGTGGGGTAGACCGGGCCGGCCGGCGGAACTCATCGGCGAGCGGCGGCATGTCAGGCTGAGGGGTGCGGCCCTCGGAGTCCGGAGCCGGCGGCTCGTGCGGTCAGCCGCGGGTTGAGACGGCCACGACGTCGACGTCGGTGAGCGCGACGAAGTCGTCGGGGTTGCGGGTGTAGAGCGGAAGCCCGGTGGCGAGGGCGGTGGCTGCGATCAGCAGGTCGACCGCTCGTCGTCCGCGGGCCTTTCGTCCCGCCTCGACGACCGAGGCATAGATGCGCCCGTAGGCGCGGGCTGCGGCGGTGTCGAACGGGAGCGGGTCGAACGTCGCCTCGGTGCGTTGGAGCCGGTCCTGGCGGCGGGCATGCTCGCGCGGGTCGTCGGTGGCGAGCGGGCCTGCGGCGATCTCCGCGAGGGTGATCGCGGAGATCGCGAGCTCGTGCGGCAGGTCGTCCGGGGCGATGCGCTCGAGATCGATGACGACCGACGTGTCGAGCAGGCCGCGCGCGCGGCGAGCGTCAGGCACGCGGCGTGTGGTCTTGGTCGAGCAGCGCGTCGACGTCGTCGCGGAAGCGCGCGGCGTCGAGTGGAGCGGCGCCGGCGAACGCGGCGACGACTGCTTCGGCACTCACGAAGCGGCGCGAGCGCACCGGCGTCAGCTCTCCCACCGGGACGCCGTTGCGCGTCACGAGGAAGCTCTCGCCGCGGTCGAGCGCGCGCATGACGTCGCCGCTGAAGTTGCGCAACTCACGCTGGGTGATGGCGCGACTCATCGACCTATCGTAGCACTCGTGCTACAGGTGTGGCTGTGTTCGTCGGCAGTCCGAGGTCAGCCAGTCGTGGATGTCGCCGGCTGTCGCGCTGCGCCGCGAATGTCGGCAGGTCGCTCAGGCGTCCTCGAACGGCGGCGGGCCGAGGATCTCGACCCCGGTCTGCGCGGCCGCGGCGGCCATCCGCGCCATGTCGGGCGGCTGCGTGGACGGCGCCGCGAGCTCGAACGCGTCGGCCGGCTCGCCGGCCAGCGCGAAGAACCGCTCGTGGCCGCCGGGCAGCGACAGCGCGAGCAGGTGCGCGCGCTCGGAGTCGACGCGGAACGCGTGGCGCGCGCCGCCGGGCAGCCAGACGACGTCGCCGGCCTCGGCGCTGGACAGCTGGCCCTCGATCCAGACGGTGATGCGGCCTTCGAGCACGTGGAAGAGCTCGCTCTCGGCGGCGTGGACGTGCAGCGGCGTGGCGGTCCCCCGCGGGAGCAGGTGCTCGATCACGCCGACGCTGCCGCCGGTCTGCTCGGCGCTGAGGCGGACGGCGAGCACCTCGCCGAGGAACGTGTAGAGCGCGGCGTCGTCGCGGGTGTGCACCGGGCTGGTCTGCGTGGGCATGGTGGCCTCCTGGGTCGTCATCGGCGCGCAGCCTGCAGCGTCGGCGGCGCGTTGCGAACCCCGCAGCTGCGGGGTCCGGCGACAAGACCCCGCAGCTGCGGGGGGCCGCGCGTCGTGGCCGCGCGCGTACGATCCGCGCATGGCTCAGGGTGCGGCCAGGCCACTCGGGATCAAGGGCGACCTGGCGCGCGACGCGATCATCCGCGCGTGCGTCTCCGGCCACGACACGCGCACGCTGTTCGAGCAGGTCGCCGCCCGCCTGCGGCCGGTCGTGCCCTACGCGGGCGCCGGCTGGCTGTCGACGGATCCGGCGACGCTGCTCTACACCGACGCGTTCGTCGAGAACATCCCCGGCGGCCTGCACCTGGAGTTCTTCGAGAACGAGCTCGTCGCGCCCGACTTCGCGAAGTTCTCGACGATCCTGCGCCAGCGCCGGCCGGTGTCGCTGCTGAGCGAGGCGACCGCCGGCGACCCGGCGCGCAGCGCCCGCCATCGCACCCTCCACCAGCCGCTCGGCTTCAGCGGCGAGCTGCGCGCCGTGTTCGCCAGCGGCGACGCCTGCTGGGGCGTCGCCTGCCTCACGCGCGCTGAGGGCGATCCGGACTTCACGCCCGCCGAGGCCGCCTACGTCGCGTCGCTGTGCGACCACCTCGCCCACGGGCTGCGCACGGCGCTGCTGCTGCACTCGGTCGACGACGCGGCGCCCGACGACGCGGTCGGCATGATCGTGCTCGGAGCCGGCGGCGAGATCGAGTCGATCAGCGACGCCGCGGCGCACTGGCTCGCCCAGCTGCCCGCGGAGCGCCTGGAGCTGCCCGGCGCCGTCCACGCCGTCGCGCTGCGCGCTCGCGCGGCGGCGAGCGCCGGGACCGATGCGGGGACCGACGCCGCCGTTCCCCGCGCGCGCCTGGGCACGCGCTCGGGCCGTTGGCTGCTGCTGCACGCGGCGGCGCTGCGCGAGCCGGGCGGCGCCAGCAGCCGCACGGCGATCGTCGTCGAGCCGGCCCGTCGCGCCGAGATCGCGTCGATCGTCGTCGAGGCCTACGAGCTCAGCGAGCGCGAGCAGCAGGTCACCCAGCTGCTGGTCCGCGGCCTCACGATCGACGAGATCGCCGAGGCGCTCTGGCTCTCGCGCCACACGGTCCGCGACTACGTCAAGGCGATCTTCGCCAAGCTCCGCGTCGGCAGCCGTCCCGAGCTCACCGCGAAGCTGTTCGCCGAGCAGTTCCTGCCGGCGCTCGCTGCCAGAGACCGGCCCGCCGGCACCTGAGTGCGGAGCGGCGATCCCGCTGGCGACGGCGGTCTGGCGACCGCAGCACTGCGTACTGCTCGTCACGAGTGAGCAGCGCCATGCGCCGACTCTATGCTGGCGCCGTTGGTCGTCGCCAACGCTTGAGTGGCAACGAGAGCCTGGGGTGGAGGGAGAGATGGGACCCTCGGACAAGGACGAGCCGCCGGTGCCGGTGTCCGCTTCTCGTGCGGAGCCGCAGGCCCGGACCTACAGCCCGGCACGGATGGAGGCCTTCAGCGACGGCGTGTTCGCGTTCGCGATCACCTTGCTCGTGCTCGATCTGGTCGTTCCGAAGGCCGAAGGCTCACACGACCTGCTGAGGGCGTTCCTGGCCGAGTGGCCGCAGTATCTCGCCTACGTGGTGAGCTTCGCGACGATCGGGGCGATCTGGCTGGCGCACAACGCCATCACGAATCGGCTCCGCCATGTGACGCCGACGTTCCTGCGTCTGAACCTGCTCCTGATGATGCTGGTCGCGTTCATCCCGTTCCCGACCAGGTTCCTCTCGGAGTACATCAACACCCCGAGGTCCGAGACGATCGCGGTGGCGATCTACGGCATCGCCTTCCTGGTGCTCACGTGCGCCGTGCTGCTGCTCTGGTGGTACGCGAGGATCCACGGGCTGCTCTCCGTCGACCCGGAGGATGTGGAGAGCAGCGTCTACACGCAGCGCCTGCTTCCGGGCATCGCGGTCTACGTGGTGCTGATCGTGCTCGGGTTCTTCGCGCCGGTCGCCGCGGTGGCCGGCTATCTCGTCTTGGCGCTGTACTTCATCGTGCCGCTGCGGCTCCGGCGTCGGCCGAGCCCGCCGGGCGCCGCGGACCCTTCCGCGAGGTGATCTGCCGCCTCCGGCGCGGACCGGCATCGGCGCGTCGTGGCGGTTCCGGCCCGACCGACCTCGCCGCGGTCATTCTCGACTACGTCGAGCACTGGCTCGAGCGCGTGAGGAGCAATTGGTTCCTGGCGACACGTCGAAGGCGGCGAGCTGCCGTGCGGCTCAATCCGCCGCGGGTCAGGACGGCCTAGCTGACGATCGACGCGCTCGCTGGGCGGCCGTAGCGCTTCCGGCGCCTAGCAGCGTCTCGCTTTGCCCGTCCGGGAAGCGCGCAACCAGCTCCAGCTCGCCGCCGATCGCGGCCACGTAGCGCTGGAGCGTCGACACGCGCACGTCGTCCTCGCCCTCGATCCGCGACACATTCGGCCGGCTGGTACCGAGTCGCGCTGCGACGTGCTCCTGCGTGACGCCGCGTTGCTCGCGGAGGTCGCGCAGCGCGATCTCGAGCTCGACCGTTCGCTTGATCGCGTCGACTCGCTCGCGGTTCGGCGGGCGGCGTCGGCGGAGCTCGTCGGCGCCGGTGAGCGTTGTCTTGTCGGTCATTCGGGACCCTCGCGTAGCGGATCGAGGTGCGCGTCGAGCAGATCGTCGGCGAGCGGGATGTTCCGTTCGTACCAACCCGTCCAGTCGTCGCGCTTGTCGCCGCCAACCAGCACGATCGCCTGGCGCAGCGGATCGAAGGCGAATAGCGCGCGCATCGATCCGGCGCGCAGCTCCTTCATGTTCGCGTGCCGGCTCCCGTGGATGCTGTCCACGACTGGGCGGCCGAGCCCAGGGCCGTGTTCTTCGAGCAGGTCGATGCGAGCCATGATCGAGTCGTAGTCGCCGTCGCCGAGGCTCATCAGCCAGTCCTCGGCGACGGAGGTGAAGTAGACGTCGTAGGCTGCCATCGTAATGGTTGCAGTACCGAACTGCAATCATTGCTAGTGGCGCTCGCGGCCGCGCGCGAGGACCTTCGTCCAGAACCCGCCGAACGTGTAGCGCGTCGCGCGCGGGGGCCTCCGCGACGGCGATCGTGCGAGCGGCCAGTGCCGCCGGGCGGCTTGTGAACCCACGACGTGAGGTGAGTCGTCCGTCTGGCTGCCGGCAGGCGAAGCGTCGGCGCGCGCCCCTCAGCCGTCTCATAGTGGTACGCGCCGCCGCCGACCTGCGCCTCGGCCATGGCCACGACGGGTCGCTCCGGCGCCACCGGCGCATCGAGTGCCCGCGCGTCGGTCTCGGACGGGAATCTCCGCGCGCGCTGACGTCCTGCCTCGCGCCGGCGAACGACCCAACATTGGCGGACCGGTCGAAATGCACGCTCATGGCGACCTCCTGCTCGAGGGGAACACGGAGAACGCGACGGCGTTCTCGGTTGCCATAGGCATTGCCGCGAAATGTTCTCCCCGCGGAATCAACCGACGACGAGAACGACGAAGCCCCGCTGGAGCGGGGCTTCGTACGATGCGCCGAAGAGGACTCGAACCTCCACCCGGTTAACCCGGACCAGGCCCTCAACCTGGCGCGTCTACCAATTCCGCCATCGGCGCGAGCGGACGGCGAGTATAGCTTCGCGCCGGGCGCCGATTGCGTCCGTCCGAGCAGTCGGATAGCTTGTGCGAACACATGTTCGAGAGCTTCCGGGAGGAGAGCGCGGCCGCGATGGAGACGAGCAAGGATCTGACCAAGCGACAGCAGGAGATCTTCGACTTCATCAAGCGGCATTCGGCGCGCTACGGCTACCCGCCGACCGTCCGCGACATCGGCAAGGCCGTCGGCCTGACGTCCTCGTCGACGGTGCATGCGCACCTCGCGAACCTCGAGAAGGTCGGCCTGCTGCGCCGCGACCCGTCCAAGCCGCGCGCGATCGAGCTGCTCGACCGTGCCGCGGCCGCGACGGCCGCCGCGGCCAAGTCGGTCGTCCGCTCGGCGGGGCTGCCGGTCGTCGGCCATGTCGCCGCCGGCGCGCCGATCCTCGCCGAGGAGAACGTCGAGGAGTACGTCGCGGTGCCGGAGATCGCCGGCGGCGCCGACGGCGAGTACCTGCTGAAGGTCCGCGGCGACTCGATGATCAACGCCGGCATCCTGTCCGGCGACTACGTGGTCGTCGCCCGTCAGGACACGGCGACCGACGGCGAGATCGTCGTCGCGCTGGTCGGCGAGGAGGCGACGGTCAAGCGCTTCTTCAAGGAAGCCGACCACATCCGGCTGCAGCCGGAGAACGACACCATGGAGCCGATTCGCACGCGCGAGGCCCGCATCCTCGGGCGCGTGGTCGGCGTGCTCAGGAGGGTGAGATGACGACTTCGCTGCTTGTTCCGCGGCGCCCCGGCACGCGCAGGGACCGCGACGATGGCTGTCGCGAGAGCTCGCTGCTCGCGGGTGCCGACCGGCTGCTCGTGCCGTGGACGACGCCGCCACCGCGGCGAGCCGGGGACGCGGACGACGCTCCGGCCGGCCCGGCGCCTGACGGCGCGGACGCTCCGGTGCGTCCGCGGGAGGGCGCCGTCGAGCTCGCCGGCCCGACGCTCGACGACGCGATCACGCGCGCATGGGAAGGGCTCGTCGTCGGCCTGCCGGGCGGCTGCCCGGTCTGCCATCGCGCGCTCGCGTCGGTCGCCGGCGACGCGGTCGCAGGCCACTGCGACTCCTGCGGGGTCACGCTGGACTGAGCGCCTCGGTAGCCTGCTGCGGCCATGAGCGATGTCGCCAAGGACCGTGTCGAGCTCGCGGAGCTCGAGCAGGAGTGGATGTCCGCCATGCAGGCGCGTGACATGGACCGGCTCGAGGAGCTGGTCGCGGACGGGTTCCGCTTCACCGCGATCCACCTGCACCCGGAGCCGATGACGCGCGAGCAGTGGATGGGCGCGGCGCGCGAGGGCTACACCATCGTCTCCTTCGCCTACCTGGACATGCAGGTCGACGTCTTCGGTGACACCGGCGTCATCCACGCGCGCTACTCGCAGGTCGCGAGCTTCGAGTCGACGAACCTCTCGAACCTCTTCCAGCTGACGGACATCTGGGCGCGCCGCGACGGACGGTGGCAGGTCGTCGCCCGCCACTCGTCGGTCTTCAACTAGCTAGCGGCTGGTCGCTCCGGCGTGACGCGAGCGACCGCTAGTCAGTCGTAGTCGTAGAAGCCGCGGCCGGACTTGCGGCCGAGCCGACCTGCCTCGACGAGCCGGCGCAGCAGCGGCGGCGCGACGTTGGCGGCGTCGCGGAACTCGTCGTAGAGCGAGTCGGCGATCAGCAGCAGCGTGTCGAGGCCGATCAGGTCGGAGAGTCGCAGCGGCCCCATCGGGTGCGCGCAGCCGAGCACCATGCCCTGGTCGATGTCCTCGGCTGACGCCAGCCCCGCCTCGTACATGCGGATGGCCGCCAGCAGATAGGGGGTCAGCAGCGCGTTGACGATGAAGCCGCCGCGATCGGGCGCGACGATGCACTGCTTGCCGAGCGTGGTCTCGGCGAACGCGCGCGCGTCCGCGAAGACGTCGTCCGCGACCGCCGCCGAGCGGACCAGCTCGACCAGCGGCAGCACGGGCACGGGGTTGAAGAAGTGCATGCCCAGCACGCGCTCGGGCCGCGACGTCGCCGCCGCGAGCTGCATGATCGGCACCGACGAGGTGTTCGACGCCAGGAAGCGCGCGTCCGGCAGCAGCTCGTCGAGCCGCGCGAACAGCTCGCGCTTGACGCTCACGTCCTCGATCACGGCCTCGATCGCCGCGTCCGCGCCCGCGAGGTCCTCGATCGCCGCGGTCACCGCGACCCGCTCGAGCGCCGCCGCCGCATCCGCCTCGCTCAGCTTGCTCGCGCGAACGCCGCGCCCCAGCGAGCGCTCGACCGCCGCGCGCGCCGCCTGCGCCCGCTCGTCGCTCGCCTCGACCACCGTCACATCGACGCCGGACCGCGCGCAGACCTCCGCGATCCCCGAGCCCATCAGGCCGCCACCTACTACGCCAACTCGCATGCGGCGGGACGCTATCGCGTCGAACCGGGACGGTCGGCCGCCGCGGCGGCTAGAGCGACCGTGGCCCGCGCTCTGGCGCCACGGGGACCACGCACACGCAGTTCGGGAGCTTGCGCGAGCCGGGGAGGACCATCCGTCCGGCGCCGCGCTCGGCCGCGCCCTGTCGGGCGAGCGCGGCGGCATCCTTGCGATCGTCGAGCCGCTGGGCGAGGGGGGTCTCCTCGCCATGTGCGTCGATGTAGATCACGTCGTACATGTGCCTGCATCTTCCGGCACCTGCGGCGCTTTGCGGCGACTTCTTCACGGGTCCTTCGCAACCGGCTAACGTGATCGGCGCGGACCGGGCAGCCGCGGGGGCGAACGCCCTCGAGGAAAGTCCGGACATCGCAGGGCAGGATGGTCGGTAACGCCGACCCGGGGAAACCCGCGGGACAGTGCCACAGAAAACACACCGCCTACGGCCGCGCGAGCGGCCCGGCAAGGTTGAAAAGGTGCGGTAAGAGCGCACCGGCGTCGCGGTGACGCGGCGGCCAGGCAAACCCCATCCGATGCAAGATCAAGCCGGACCGTTCGCAGGTTGCCCGCCGAGGTCCAGGTCGGTCGCTCAGATGGATGGCTGCTCAAGACAGAATCCGGCTTATAGGTCCGCTACGGGAGAGGCTCCGCACCGCGGGGCCTCTCCTAGCTCACGGCGCGCGCGGTGAGTTGAGGTCGTCCGCGGCGTGTGCGAACGTACGTTCGCATGATCGTCTGCGTGCTGCTGCCCCGCTTCGAGCTCACCGTCGCCGCCGGCGGCCGTGAGGCGCTGGCCATGGGCCCGGTCGCGCTGGCGCCGGAGCTCGGTCGCGAGCAGCTGATCGGCGAGGCCTCGGCGGCGGCCGAGGCCTACGGCGTCCACGCGGGGCTGCGGCTGGGGGAGGCGCTCGCGCGCTGTCCGCGGCTGCGGCTCGTCGCGCCGGACCCCGCCGGCGTCGCGGACGTCTGGGAGCGGCTCGTCGCGGCGCTCGAGGGGATCGGCGCGGCGGTCGAGACGGCGCGGCCGGGCGCCGCCTGGTTCGACGCGCGCGGGCTGCGGCGGCTCTACGGCGGCGACGTCGGGGGCGTGATCGCCGTCACGCGCGCCGCGCTCGGCGCGAGCGCTCGGCCGCTGCCCGGCGGCGCTCCGCGTCCGCGGCGGCTGGCTCCCGCACTCGCCCGCTTCGGCGCCGGTGCGCGGATCGGCGCCGCGCCCTCGCGCTTCGCCGCGCTGGCCGCCGCCAGCCGCGCGCGGCCGCGCCGGCCGGAGCTGGCGCCCGCGGGGCCGGCGCGGCTGGCCGCCTACCTGGCGCCGCTGCCGGTCGCGCTGCTCGGCGGCCGGCCCGAGGTCGCGGCGCTGCCGGAGGCGCTTGCGCGCTTCGGCGTCGCCACGCTCGGCGAGCTGGCGGCGCTGCCGCGCGCGGCGCTGGCCGACCGCTTCGGCGCTCCCGGCGTGCTCGCGCGCGACCTCGCCCGCGGCCGCGACACGCCGCTGCGCCCGCGCGTGCCGGGCGAGCGGCTCGAGGAGCGGCTGGAGCTGCCCGAGGCCGCCGCCGGTCCGCAGCTCGAGCGCGCGCTGGGCCTGCTCGTCGACCGCCTGCTGGCGCGGCCGCAGCGGCGCGGGCGGATGCTGCGCGCGGTCGTGCTCTCCGCCGCGCTGGTCGGCGGCGGCACCTGGCGCGCGCAGGTCGCCTTCCGCGAGCCGCTCGCGGATCCGCGGCGGATGCGGCTCGTGCTCGTCAACCGGCTCGGCGAGCTGCCCGCACCGGCGGCGGTGCTGCGGCTGCGCGTCGAGGCCTTCGGCCCGCCGGCGGGCGACCAGCGCTCGCTGCTGGCCGAGCCGGCGGCGATCCGGCTCGCCCGCCTGCGCGAGGCGGTGCGCCAGGCGCGCGTCGCCGCCGGCCCGGACGCCGCGCTGCGGATCCTCGCCGTCGACCCGGACTCGCGCGTCCCCGAGCGCCGGCTCGCGCTGACCCCCTGGGAGCCATGAGCCACGGCGCCGAGCGAGGTGCGCCGCCGAGTCGCCCGGCGCCGCCGCCGGCCGGCTCCCGCGGCCCGCGCCGGCTCGCGTCCGCGCGTGACGGCGCGGCGGTCGGGTCCGGTCGCTCCGGCCTGCGGCGGCTCGCCGCGCCGCGTCCGACGCGCGTGCGCGCGGACGCGACCGGGCGCCCGGTCGCGATCGGCGCGCACGCGGTCGCCGCGGTGCGCGAGTCCTGGCTGATCGAGGACCGCTGGTGGACCGACGCGCCGCTGCGTCGTCGCTACTGGGAGGTCGTCACGGTCGAGGGTCGCAACCTCGTCGTCTTCCGCGACCTCGAGCGGGGCGGCTGGTATGCGCAGCGCTGAGCGCCGATCAGGCGCCGACGCGGTCGCGCGCCGTCCGGCGGAAGACCAGGTGCGGGCGCCCGAACGCGCTGCGCTCGCCGGCCGGGTGCATCCCGACCTTCGCGAGCACGCGCAGCGAGGCCGTGTTGGCCGGCTCGGCGAGCGCGATCACCTCGTCGATCGCCAGCGGTCCGAAGGCGGCCTCCAGCCAGGCGACCGCGGCCTCGGTCGCGTAGCCGCGCCCCCACCAGGGCTCGCCCAGCGTGTAGCCGAGCTCGACCTCGCCGGCGGGCGTCCGGTAGAGCCCGGCGTCGCCGATCAGCGCTTCGCTCTCGCGCTCGACCACGGCCCAGAAGGAGTAGCCGCGGGTGCGCTGGTGCGCCGCGTAGTCGCGCAGCATCCGCTCGGTCGCGCGCAGCTGCTTGACCGCGCCGGTCGCGACGTAGCGCATCACCACGGGGCTGGAGTAGATCTGGTGCACGGCCGCGGCGTCCGCGCCGGTGAACGGGCGCAGGTACAGCCGTGGCGTGTCCAGGCGCTCCACAGCTGCGGTTGTACCGCCTCGGGTGGCGGGCGCGCCATCCGCCGGGCCACGTGCGAACATGTGTTCGTGCCGTATGTCGAGCTGCACGCCCACTCCGCCTTCTCGTTCCTGGACGGCGCGTCGCTGCCGGACGAGCTGGCGGCGGCCGCGTCGCAGCTCGGCTATGCGGCGCTGGCGCTGACCGACCACAACGGCGTCTCGGGCTCGATGGAGTTCGCGAAGGCGACGGAGACCCTGCCGCTGCGGCCGATCCACGGCGTCGAGGTCGACCTCGACGACGGCCGCCATCTGACGCTGCTGGTCGAGGACGGGACGGGCTGGCGCAGCCTCTGCCGGATCGTCACGCGCGCCCACCGGCACGCTCGCGATCCGGGCGAGCCGCCGCCCTCGGTGCCGCTGGACTTCGTCGCCGAGCACGCGCACGGGCTCGTCTGCCTCAGCGGCTGCGCCGACCGCGGCGTGCACGACGAGGCCGGCCTGCGCCGGCTGCTGGAGGCGTTCGGCCGCGATCACCTGCGGGTCGAGCTGCAGCGCCCCTTCCAGCGCCATGACCGCGCGCGCAACCGGGCGCTGAGCGAGCTCGCGCGGCGGCTGCGGCTGCCCGTCGTGGCGACCGGCAACGTCCACGCCCACGCGCGCTCGCGCGCGCCGCTGCAGGACGCCTTCACGGCGCTGCGCCATCACCTCACGCTCGACTCGTCAGAGCCGGTCCGGCGCGGCAACACCGCGCACGTGCTCGCCTCGCCGGAGGCGATGGCGGCGCGCTTCGCCGACCATCCCGAGGCCGTCGCGGAGACCGAGGCGCTGGCCGAGCGGCTGACGTTCAACCTCGAGAGCGACCTCGGCTACCGCTACCCGGGCGCCGAGAACCCGGCCGCCGCGCGCGAGCTGTCCGAGCTCTGCTGGCACGCGATGGACGAGCGCTACCCGGCCGGCTCGCTGCATCACGCGGCCGCGCAGGCGCGGCTCGGCGAGGAGCTGCGGGTGATCGACGCGCTCGCCCTGCCCGGCTTCTTCCTGCTGCACCACCAGATGCTCGAGCTGGCGCGCGACGTCGCGGTCGAGGTGCGCGGGCCCTCGGCGGCGCGTCAGCTGCTGCCGCCCGGCCGCGGCCGCGGGTCCTCGGTCGCGTCGATCGTCTGCTACCTGACGGGGCTCTCGCACATCGACCCGATCGCCAACGACCTCTTCCTCGGCCGCTTCCTGAGCGAGGATCTGAAGGCGCTGCCGGACATCGACCTGGACTTCCCGCGCGACGTCCGCGCGGCGCTGATCCCGCGCGTGCACGAGCGGTTCGGCGCCGGGCACTCGGCGCTGGTCGCCGCCTTCCCGACGTTCCGCGCGCGCGGCGCGATCCGCGAGCTCGGCAAGGTGCTGGGCCTGCCGGCGGGCGAGCTCGAGCGCGTCGCGCGCGGCGCGGAGCCGTGGGCGGCCAAGAGCGTCGGCCGCGACGTCGAGGTCGGGCTGGGCTTCGAGCCGCAGTCGCCGCAGGAGCTCATGGACCCCGACGCCGGCGGCGGCGCCTTTGCGATGAGCACGGCGGAGTGGCTGGCGATGGTCAACGGCCGCCGGCCGGACCGGGCGCAGGCGGCCGATCCCGACGCGCCGGACTACGGCCGCCTGCCCGGCCGCTGGGCGCATCTCGCGCGCCTGTGCGACGAGGCCTACGGGCTGCCGCGCCATCTCTCGCAGCACTCGGGCGGGATGATCGTCTCGACGCAGCCGCTGATCGACTGCTGCCCGGTCCTGCCGGCGGCGATGGAGGGCCGCTGGCTCTGCCAGTGGGACAAGGACTCCTGCGCCGACGCCCGCTTCCTGAAGATCGACCTGCTCGGGCTCGGGATGCTGAGCGCGGTCGAGCGCTGCGTCGACCTGATCGCCGAGGCGCGCGGACGCAGCATCGACCTCTCGCGGATCCCCTACGACGACGGGCCGACCTTCGACGCGATCCAGGTCGCCGACACGATGGGCGTCTTCCAGATCGAGTCGCGCGCGCAGATGGCCTCGCTGCGGCGGACGCGGCCCGCGTCGCTCGACGAGCTGACGATCCAGGTCGCGATCGTCCGCCCGGGGCCGATCCTCGGTGGCGCCGTGAACCCCTACATCTCGCGCCTGCAGCGGCTGCGCGAGGACCCGGGCTACGTCGTCCCCTACGAGCACCCGGTGCTGAAGGAGGTGCTCGAGGCCACGCTCGGGACGATCATCTTCCAGGACCAGGTGATCGAGGTCGCGCGGGTCTTCGCCGGCTTCACGCCGGGCCAGGCCGAGAGCCTGCGCCGGGCGATGAGCCGCAAGCGCTCGGAGGCGGCGATCGAGAAGCACCACGAGGCCTTCATCGCGGGCGCGGCGCGCGCGCACGGCGTCGACGCCGAGACGGCCGAGCGCGTCTACGCGATGATCGTCGGCTTCTCGGGCTTCGGCTTCCCGAAGGCGCACGGCGCCGCCTTCGGCCTGCTCGCCTACCAGTCGACCTGGCTGCGCGTGCACTACGGCCCGGAGTTCCTCTGCGCGCTGCTGAACGAGCAGCCGATGGGCTTCTACGCGCCGGACACGCTCGCGCACGAGGCGCAGCGGCGCGGGATTGCGCTGCTCGCGGCGGACGTGAACGCGAGCGGGGCGGAGTGCGCCGTCGAGTGGGTGCCCGAGCAGGGGCCGCCGCCCGCGGCGCTGCGCGGCGAGGGCGGCGAGGCGCCCGTCGGCGCGCTGCGGATGGGCCTGGGGACGATCCTCGGCGTCACGCAGGAGGAGGTCGCCGCGCTCCTGGCCGCGCGCGCGGCGAGCGGGCCGTTCAGCTCGCTCGCCGACCTCGCCGCGCGCGGCGGCGTCGGCCCGGCGGCGCTCGATCGGCTGGCCTGGGCCGGCGCCTGCGACGCGCTCGCCGGCTGGCGCGAGCAGCCGGCGCACGCGCGGCGGACCGCGCTCTGGCAGCTCGGCGTCACGAAGGCGAGCGAGCCGGTCGCCGGCGGCACGCAGCTCGCGCTGCCGATCGAGGCGCCGGCGGCGCCCGCGCTGGCGGCGCTGACGCCGTGGGACTCGATGATCGCCGACTACGCGACGACCGGGCTGACGCTGGGGCCGCATCCGCTGCGGCTGCTGCGCGCCGACCTGCCGCCGGGGACGGTCTCGCTCGCCGACCTCGAGCGGCTGCCGCACGCGACGAACGTGCGGCTCGGCGGGCTCGTCGTCGCGCGCCAGCGGCCAGGCACCGCGAAGGGCATCGTCTTCCTGCTGCTCGAGGACGAGTTCGGGACGATCAACCTGATCGTTCCGCCGGACCTGTACGAGCGTCATCGGCTGCTGGTCCGCTCGGAGCCGCTGCTGTTCTGCGAGGGGCGGCTGGAGAAGCTGCCACAGGCCGGCGGCGCGATCAACGTGCTGGTCAGGTCGCTGTGGCCGCTGATCGAGGTGACCGGCAAGGCGGCGGAGGTCGTCGCGCTGGCCGAGCGGCGGGTCGCGGCGGCGGCCGGCGGGCGCGGCGAGGGCGAGCAGGGCGGCCGCGCGGCGGCCGCCGGCGGCATTCGCGGCGAGCGCGATCTGGCCGCCGACGGCAGCGACTTCCGGCAGATCGCGCCGGCCGTGCAGAGCTTTGGTCGCGGGCGGCGCAGGTGACGCGCGCGCTGCCAAGAACGCCTGCAATCCGCGGGCTCCCGCGCCTGCTGGGTGCGGCGGCCGCGCGAGCGCGCGGACTGGTCTCGCGGGCGCTCGCCGACGCGCTGATGCGCCACTCTCACCGCTCGTCGCCGCGCGAGTGGATAGATTCCTGCCTCGCATGACCACGATCGCCTTCATCCTCGCCTTCGTCCTGCTGGCACTCGGCACGTTCTTCGTCGCCTTCCAGGGCGGTCCGCGCAGCGCCGGCAGCGGCGCCGCCGTCAGACAGCAGTCGCGCGCGGGACGGCGCGCGGGGTTCGTGTTCTTCGTGCTCGCGCTGCTCGCGCTCGTCTTCGCGGTGCCCGGCGCCGTGATCGCGGCGATGCACAACCGCGACAACATCCCGAGCGCCAACGTGACCAACCTGACGGCGCAGGAGAAGCACGGGCGCGAGCTGTTCGGCTATCGCTGCGCCGCCTGCCACACGCTGAAGGCGTCGAACGCCGTCGCGTTCGTCGGGCCGAATCTCGACCAGCTGCGGCCGCCGGCAGCGCTCGTCCAGGCGACGATCAAGAGCGGCGCGTCCGGCGCCGGCGAGATGCCCGCGGGGCTCTACCAGGGCCAGGACGCGAAGGACATCGCCGCCTACGTCGCCAAGGCGACGGGCGCGGCCGGCAGCTGAGCGCCGGAGCGGCGCGCGGCGCGCGCTCCGAGTGGTTCGTGCGCGGCGAGCGCGGATGATCGCGCAGGTTGCGGGATCGGCTCACGGATCTGTCCGGCGGCTGCGGTAGACCTCCGCGAGCAGGCGCTTTCGCAGGCTGGTACCGTGGGCGCTCGTTCCGCAGAACCCTGTGAGGAAGCAGGGGAGCGGGGAACCCAATTCGTTGGGGCGAGTCGCGATCACGGTCATGGTCGCGCAGCGCCGCTCGTGAGACACGAGCCCGTCAGCTAACCCCGCAAGCGAGGAAGAGGACGCACGCCGACATGTCAGCCGAGCACGAGGCCTCTGGCCAACCCTTCTACGACCACGAGCGGGATCCTTCTTCGGGGGTGGGCGGCCGTCGCCGCCGGATCGCGGTCGCGGACTGGGGCGTCAGCGAGGACGTGTTCGACCGCATGCCCGGCCCGCGCTTCGCGCACAAGCGCCGCTCGACGTCGCAGACGATCGTGATCGAGCGCGGCGCCGACGTCGGCGCCGCCCGCGTGGTCGACGTCGACGACGAGGACGCGCGCCAGGTCGACGACTGGCTCCAGCCCGAGTCGCGCCGCCACGGCGACGGCGCCGACTGGTCGCAGCCCGAGTCGCGGCGCCACGGCGACGGCGCCGACTGGTCGCAGCTCGAGCTGAGGCGGGGCGGCGACGGTTCGGAGGCGCAGCGCCAGCGCGGTGACGCCGACTGGCGCGAGAGCGAGGCCGAGGCGGACGAGCGCGTCGTCGCCGACTGGCTCGCCGACGCGGCGCCGGCGTCGGCGCCGCGCGCGAGCGCTTCGGCCGACGCGCCCCGCGAGCGTCCCGTGGCCGACTGGTTCGCGCCGCCGGCCGCCACCTCACGCACGATCGTGATCGAGCGCGACGACGCCGGCGCCGCCTACGCCGACATCGCCGCGGCGATGCCGGCGAGCGCGCCGGAGCCCACGCCGGCCGGCGCGCCGGAGCCGGCCGGCCGCCGCACGGTCGTGATCGCCGGCCGCCCCGGCGAGCGCCAGCTGCCGCTGCCGCGTGCACGCCGCCCGCGAACGGCGATCGACCGGCTCGGGCCGAGCCCCGACCGGATCGTCGCCTACGCCGTCGGGCTCGGCGTCCTGCTGATCCTGATCGCGATCCTCACCTCGCACTGAGCGCCGGGCGGCGCGACGCCGCCCGCGAAGCCGCGCCGGCGTCGCCCGTCTCGCCTCGCACTCTGCGCTGACGCTGTTGCGCGTCGCGTCCCCTCGTCGCGCCCGCGCCGCCGCGCCCCTTGCCGACGCCGCCACCCCTGGCATACACTTACGCCTCGTAAGAGGGGAGGGCGACGCGGCTCACTCCCCAGCCAGGGCCGCCCGCCGTCTCCGCACGCTCTCCGACGCTCCCAACGGCGGTCCGCATGCCCAAGACAGAGATGAGCCGCTTCCACATCCACGACGACCTGACGGCTCCCGAGGAATCGCTGCCGATCCTCAAGGGCGCGTCCGCCGGCGCTGGTCAGCTGCCGAACTTCATCGGCGCGCTCGCCGGCTCACCCGCCGCGCTGCGCGCCTACGTGCGCTTCCGCGGCGAGCTGCGCCACGGGCGGCTGGCGAAGCCGACGATCGAGCGGATCGGGCTCGCGGTCGCCGAGCACTACCGCTCCAAGCCCGGCATCCAGCAGCACCTGCGCACGGCGCGGCTGGCGGGGCTCGGGATCGACGAGGTCGCCAAGGCGCGCGAGTGGGAGTCCGGCGACGCGCGCGAGGCGGCGCTGCTCAAGTACCTCGCGCCGCTGCTCGTCGACCGCGCCCGCGCGCCGCAGCACCTGCACGAGGAGGCGCGCGAGGCGGGCTGGGAGGACGCGGAGCTGCTCGAGGCGATCGCCGTCCTCTCGCTCGAGTCCTTCACCGCGATGATCAACGTCGCCGGCGAGATCCCCGTCGACGGGTCGGTCGAGGAGACGCGCATCCTGCGCGCCGCCTAACCTCCCCGCGCAAGATGCCGACCACCCCGAGCGCCAGCACCAGCCTCGACGCGGCGAGCCAGCGCGACTGCCACTGCTGTCCGCGCTACCACGAGGCGGTCGAGCTGGTCGGCAAGCGCTGGACCGGGGCGATCCTCTACGTCCTGCTGCACGGCGGCCGCCTGCGCTTCACGCAGATCGCGCAGGCGGTGCCGGACCTCTCGGACCGGCTGCTCTCCGAGCGGATGAAGGAGCTCGAGCGGCGCGGCATCGTCGCCCGCCACGTCAGCGACGGCACGCCGGTCAAGGTCTGCTACGAGCTGACCGAGAAGGGCGCCGAGCTGGCGCCCGCGCTCGGCGAGCTGAAGACCTGGGCCGACCGCTGGCTGGACTGAGCCCGGCCGCGCGGCCATCGACGCGGCGGCGATAGCCTCCGCGCACGATGGCCGACCGACCGCACACCGCAGAGGACGTCAAGGCGCTGGTGCAGGAGCGGGGCATCCGCTTCGTGCGCCTGTGGTTCACCGACATCCTCGGACAGCTGAAGTCCTTCTCGATCGGCGCCGACCAGCTCGACGACGCCTTCGAGGGCGGGATGGGCTTCGACGGATCGTCGATCACGGGCTTCAACGCGATCGAGGAGTCGGACATGATCGCGGTGCCGGACCCGACGACGTTCGCGGTCCTGCCCTGGCGGCCCGAGGAGCACGACGGCGTCGCGCGCATGTTCGCCGACATCCAGACGCCGGAGCGGCGCCCCTACGAGGGCGATCCGCGGCACGTGCTGCGGCGCGCCGAGCAGCGCGCCAAGGACCTCGGCTTCGACCACTTCTACGTCGGCCCGGAGCTGGAGTACTTCCTCTTTCGCGACAGCCGCGGCACCGAGGTGCTCGACGAGGGCGGCTACTTCGACCTGACGACGCTCGACGCCGGCTCGGACGTGCGCCGCGACACGGTGCTCGCGCTCGAGCGGCTCGGCATCGCCGTCGAGTACTCGCACCACGAGGTCGGCCCGAGCCAGCACGAGATCGACATGCGCTACGCCGACGCGCTGAAGATGGCCGACGACTGCATGACGTACCGCATCACGGTCAAGGAGTACGCGATGAAGTACGGCTGGCACGCGACCTTCATGCCCAAGCCGCTGTTCGGCGAGAACGGCTCCGGCATGCACACGCACCAGTCGCTCTTCAAGGACGGCCGCAACGCCTTCTACGACGCCGACGACAAGTACTTCCTCTCGGACGTCGGCAAGGCCTTCATCGCCGGCCAGCTGCGCCACGCGCGTGAGATCTGCTCGATCTTCGCCCAGTGGGTGAACTCCTACAAGCGGCTGGTGCCGGGCTACGAGGCGCCGGTCTACGTCGCCTGGAGCCGCCGCAACCGCTCGGCGCTCGTGCGCGTCCCGCTCTATCACCCCGGCAAGGAGCGCGCGACGCGGATGGAGCTGCGCTGCCCGGACCCGGCCTGCAACCCGTACCTGACCTTCGCGGCGCTGCTGCAGGCGGGCCTGGAGGGGATCGAGCGCGGCTACGAGCTGCCCGAGCCGATGGAGAAGAACCTCTACCACCTGTCGCCCGACGAGCGCCGCCGGCTCGGCATCGAGCAGCTGCCGGAGACGCTCGGCGAGGCGATCGAGATCACCGCCGAGTCCGAGCTCGTGCTGCGCACGCTCGGCGAGCACATCTTCAACCGCTACGTCGAGATCAAGCGCCAGGAGTGGGAGGACTACCGCGTGCAGGTCACGCCGTGGGAGCTCGACCGCTACCTGTCGGTGCTCTAGCAAGACGAGCGGGCGGCGTCGCAGCGCCGCCCGCCCCACCGCTCACGCGGACAGCAGCGCCTCCAGCTCGGCCGGCTCGGTCACCGGCGCCTGGCAGGCGAAGCGCTCGCAGACGTAGGCCGCCGCGCGCCCGTCGACTGGGCCGCGGCCCTCCAGCAGCGGCACGCCGTCGCCGTCGCCGCCGGCGAGCACGACGTGCGGCCGGAAGCGCCCGCGCACGACGCGCGCCAGCGGCGCCAGCTCGTCGCCGGCCAGCGCGACCTCGCGCACCGGCGCCTGCAGGAAGTCGATCGCGCGCAGCAGGTGCCCGAAGGCGAGCGGGTGCTCGGGCGCGATCGTGTGCAGCAGCCGCACCAGCGACAGCGCCGCGTCCTCGTAGCGCGACTCGCCGGTCATCCGCGCCAGCCGCAGCAGCCCGAACGCCGCCGCCGACGAGCCGGACGGGATCGGCGCGTCCTCGAGGTCCTTGCGCCGCGCGATCAGCCCGGCGTCGGCGGCGACCGCGTAGAAGCCGCCGCGCTCGCCGTCGTGGTAGCGCTCCAGCACGAGCTCGGCGAGCTCGCGGGCACGCGTGAACCAGCGCGCGTCGAACGTCGCCTCGTACAGCGTCAGGTAGGCCTCGAGCAGGTAGGCGTGGTCCTCGAGCAGGCCGTCGAGCTTGGCCTGGCCGCGGTTGAAGCTGCGCAGCAGCCGGCCGTCCGCGCCGCGCAGCGAGGTCTCGACGAACTCCGCCGCCGCGACCGCCGCCTCCAGGTAGTCGGCGCGCTCGAGCGCGGCGCCGGCGTCGGCGAGCGCGGCGATCGCCAGCGCGTTCCAGCTCGTCAGCCGCTTGTCGTCGAGCGCCGGCCGCGTGCGCGCCTCGCGCGCCGCCAGCAGCTTCGCCTTGATCTCGGCCAGCTGCGGCGGGTCCGCCGTCGCGCGCACGAGCACGTTCGCGCCCTCGAAGTTGCCGGCCTCCGTCACGCCGAAGTGCGCGATCGCGACCGCGGCCAGCTCGGCGCCGAGCACGCCGCGCAGCTGCGCCGGCGTCCAGACGTAGAAGCGACCCTCGACGCCGTCGCTGTCGGCGTCGAGCGAGCTGGCGAAGCCGCCCTCGGGCAGCCGCAGCTCGCGCAGCGCCCAGTCCAGCGTCTCCTCGCAGACGCGCTTGAAGAGCGGCTCGTCGCTGACCTGGTAGGCGTGCAGGTAGGCGCGCGCCAGCAGCGCGTTGTCGTAGAGCATCTTCTCGAAGTGCGGCACGACCCAGGCGGCGTCGACCGTGTAGCGCGCGAAGCCGCCGCCGACCTGGTCGTAGATGCCGCCCGCCGCCATCCGCCGCAGCGACTGCAGCGCCATCATCCGCTCGCCGCGCGCCAGCAGCAGCTCGATGACCGAGGTCGAGGGGAACTTCGGCGCGCCGCCCCAGCCGCCGTGCTCGGCGTCGAACGCGTGCTGCAGCTGCGTCGCCGCCCGCTCGAGCAGCCGCGGGTCCAGCTCGGCGTCCGGCGCCTCCATGAAGGCGGTGCCCTGCAGGCGCGGCAGGATCTGCGCCGCCGCCTGCTCGACGTCGGCGCGCTGCTCGCTCCAGGCATGGCCGAGCGCCTGGATCACCTGTCCCCACGCCGGCACCTCGCCGCGCGGCTCGGGTGGGAAGTAGGTGCCGGTGAAGAACGGCACGCCGTCCGGCGTCAGGAAGGCGTGCAGCGGCCAGCCGCCGGCGCCCGTCATCGCCTGGACGGCGTCCATGTAGATCGCGTCGACGTCGGGCCGCTCCTCGCGGTCGACCTTGACGCAGACGAAGCGCTCGTTCATCGCCGCGGCGATCGCGGGATTCTCGAACGACTCACGCTCCATCACATGGCACCAGTGACAGGCGGCATAGCCGATCGAGACGAGCACGGGCTTGTCCTCGGCACGCGCGCGGGCGAAGGCGTCTTCGCCCCACGGGTACCAGTCGACCGGGTTCTCGGCGTGCTGCAGCAGGTATGGGGAAGTCTCTGAGGCGAGGCGATTCGGCATCTGGGATACGTTCCTTTCATGTCCCATCATCGCGAAACCGTGCATGCGAGTGGCGCCCCGAAGGCGGCAGGCCCGTATTCGCACGCTGTCAAGTCGGGTGGCGTCGTCTACCTGTCCGGCCAGGTGCCGATCGATCCGGCGACCGGCGAGCGCGTCGAGGGCTCGCCCGGCGACCAGGCGCGGCGCTGCCTGGACAACCTGACGATCGTCGCCGAGGCGGCCGGCGTGACGCTCGCGGACGCGGTCCGCGTCTCGATCTACGTGACCGACATGAGCGCGTTCAAGGAGATCAACGAGGCCTACGCGACCTACTTCCCGTCCGACCCGCCGGCGCGCACGACGATCGGCGTCGCGGCGCTGCCGCTCGGCGCGCAGGTCGAGATGGACGCGATCATCGCGCTGGCCGACTGATGACGACCGCGACGGTCACGGCCGCCGACATCCGCGCCGCGCGCGAGGCGGTCGCGGCCGTCGCGCGTCACACGCCGGTCCTGACGTCGCGCACGTTCTCCGAGCGCAGCGGCGGCACGATCGTGCTGAAGGCGGAGAACCTGCAGCGGACCGGCTCCTTCAAGGTCCGCGGCGTCGCCGCCAAGCTCGCCGCGCTGGGGCCGGAGGGGACGGCGCGCGGCGTCGTCGCCGCCTCCGCCGGCAACCACGCCCAGGCCGTCGCGGCGGCGGCGCGCGGCCGCGGCGTCGCCTGCGAGGTCTTCGTGCCCGAGGACGCGCCGATGGCGAAGGTCGAGGCGGCGCGCGGGCTCGGCGCGATCGTCCACGAGGGCGGCGGCTCGGTCGAGGCCTGCATCCAGGCGGCGCTCGCGCGCGCCGCCGAAGGCGGGCTGGCCTTCATCCACCCGTTCGACGACCCGGCGATCGTCGCCGGCCAGGGCTCGCTCGGACTCGAGCTGCTCGAGGACGTGCCGGACCTCGCGCGCGTCGTCGTGCCGGTCGGCGGCGGCGGCCTCTGCGCGGGGATCGCGCTGGCGGTCAAGGAGGCGCGGCCGGAGGTCGAGGTGATCGGCGTCCAGGCGGCCGCCTGCGCGCCCTACGCGGCGTCGCTCGACGCCGGCGAGCCGGTGCCGGTCGACTCGGCGCTGACGATCGCCGACGGGATCGCGATCAAGCGGCCGGGCGGGCTGCCGCTGTCGATCATCGCGCGGCTCGCCGACGGGATGGCGGTGGTCGGCGAGGACGCGATCGCCGAGACGATGGCGCTGCTGCTGGAGCGCTGCAAGCTGGTCGTCGAGGGCGCCGGCGCGGTCGGCATCGCGGCGCTGCTCGGCGGCCAGGTCGAGCCGGCGCCGCGCGGCGTCACCGTCGCGGTGCTCTCGGGCGGCAACGTCGACGCCGGCCTGCTCGCCGGCATCGCGCGCCGCCACGAGACGGCGTCGGGGCGCCGGCTGGTGCTGCTGACGCGCGTCGCCGACCGGCCCGGCGGGCTCGCGAAGCTGCTGGCGACGGTCGCCGGCACCGGCGCGAACATCGTCGACGTCTCGCACGTCCGCGAGGGCCTGCGCCTGCACGTGCGCGAGACGGCGATCGAGCTGGTCGTCGAGACGCGCGGCAGCGAGCACGCGGACGCCGTCCTGGCGCGCCTGCACGACGCGGGCTACGCCGCGCGCGTGCTCAGCTGAGCCCGGCCCGCCAGGTCCCGGGCGTCGGCGGCTGCGGGCTGAGACGTTTGTCGGAAGAAGCGGCGGGGCCGGTGTACTAGCCTCGCCGCATGCCGACCGGCCCCGACGCGCGCGTCAGCGCCCTGCAGGACCTCCTCGACGATGCTGGCCTGGACGCGATCCTGGTCACCAAGGACGCCTCGATCGCCTACCTCTCCGGCTTCTGGGGCACGCAGCTGGAGCGCTTCTTCGGCGTCGTCGTGCGCCGTGACGGCGCCACGCTGATCGCGCCGTCGCTCGACCGCGAGAGCGTCAACGCGGCGCCGGGCACGCTCGAGCGCGAGCTCTACTCGGCCGGCGAGTCCAACGGCCTGCCGGAGCTGTTCGCGCGCCTGGAGGGCGCCACGCGCGTCGGCGTCGAGGAGGACCACCTGGTCCACTACCGCGGCGACGCGCTGCGCGAGGCCGGCTTCGAGCTGGTGCCGGCGGCGGGCACGATGATGCACCTGCGCGAGGTCAAGGACGCCGAGGAGGTCGACCGCGTCCGCGCCGCCTGCGCGCACATCGCCGTCGCCTACGACGAGCTCTGGGCCTCGCTGAAGGTCGGCGACTCCGAGCAGGAGACGAACGCCCGCGTCGACTACCTGCTCAAGCGCCGCGGCGCGCGCGAGGTGCACGCGCACATCCTCTTCGGCGCGCACTCGGCCGACTCGCACGGCACGCCGGACGCGCGCACGCTCGCCGCCGGCGACGTGGTCGTCGCTGACATCGCGGCGCAGTTCGACGGCTACTGGGGCGACATCACGCGCTGCGCCACGGCCGGCGCCCCGGGCGACTGGGCGCAGGCCGCCTGGAACGTCGTCCACGAGGCCTACGTCGCCGCCGTCGCGGCCTCGCGCCCGGGCGTCCCGGCGCGCGACGTCGACGCCGCGCAGCGCTCGATCGTCGGCGCCGCGACCGACATCGGCCAGGTGCTGCACGGCGCCGGCCACGCGATCGGCAACGAGATCCACGAGCCGCCGTTCCTGATCCCGTCCTCGCCGGCGACGCTGCGCGCGGGCATGATCTTCACGATCGAGCCGGGCATCTACAACTCGAACGTCGGCGGCCTGCGGCTCGAGGACGACGTGCTGGTCGGCGCCGACGGTCCGGTGCTGCTCTCGCACCTGCCGCTCGAGCTGCGCGTCCTCTAGACGCCGCGGTCGACGGGGCGCGCGGCCCGCGCGCCCCGTTCGGGCAAGCTATCCGGCGATGAGCGTGCGGTTCGACCGCGACTGGATCGTCATCGGCTCCGGCTTCGGCGGCAGCGTCAGCGCGCTGCGGCTGGCCGAGAAGGGCCATCGCGTCGGCGTGCTGGAGTCCGGCCGGCGCTTCGCCGACGACGAGCTGCCGCGCTCGGCCTGGGACCTGCGCCGCTACTGGTTCCTGCCGCGCCTGGGGCTGCGCGGGATCATGCGGCTGACGATCTTCAAGGACGTCGCCGTCGTCAGCGGCGCCGGCGTCGGCGGCGGCTCGCTGGTCTACGCGAACACGCTCTACCGCGCCGCGCCGCGCTTCTACGCCGATCCGCAGTGGCGCGACCTGGAGGACTGGCAGGCGGCGCTGGCGCCGCACTACGACGAGGCCGAGCGGATGCTCGGCGTCGTCGACTACCCGCACGACGATCCCGCCGACGACCTGCTGCGCGAGTTCGGCGCGTCGATCGGCGTCGCCGACAGCTACGCCAAGACGCGCGTCGGCGTCTACCTCGGCGCGCCGGGGGCGACGGTCGCCGACCCCTACTTCGGCGGCGCCGGGCCGCAGCGGACCGGCTGCCTGCGCTGCGGGCGCTGCATGGTCGGCTGCCCGCACAACGCCAAGAACACGCTGGTCAAGAACTACCTCTGGCTGGCCGAGCGCGCCGGCGCGACGATCGAGCCCGAGCGCACGGTCGTCGACGTGCGCCCGCTCGGCGCGGCCGACGGCAGCGACGGCTACGCCGTCACGAGCGAGCGCTCGGGCGCCTGGCTGCGGCGCGACCGGCGCACGCAGACGGCGCGCGGCGTCGTCGTCGCGGCGGGCGCGCTCGGCACCAACCGGCTGCTCGCCGCCTGCCGCGCGCACGGGTCGCTGCCGGCGCTGTCGGACCGGCTCGGCGAGCTCGTGCGCACCAACTCGGAGGCGATCCTCGCCGTCACGCTGCCGCCAGGCGGGCCGGACATCACGCGCCGGATCGCGATCACCGGCTCGATCTACCCGGACCCGGACACGCACATCGAGACCTGCGTCTACGGCGACGCCGGCGACGGCGTCTCGGCGCTCTTCACGCTGCTGACCGGCGGCGGCACGCGCGTCACGCGGCCGCTGAAGCTGCTCGCCGCCGCCCTGCGCCGGCCGCGAGCGGCGCTCGGCACGCTCGACCCGCGCGGCTGGTCGCGGCGGACGATCATCGTGCTCGTGATGCAGTCGCTCGACAACGCGATCGCGCTGCGCGCGCGGCCGACGCGCCGCGGCGGCGTGCGGCTGCGCACCGAGCAGGACCCGCAGCGGCCGAACCCGACCTTCATCCCGGTCGCCAACCGCTGCGCCGAGTGGCTGGCCGCGCGCACCGGCGGCGTCGCCCAGAGCTCGATCCTCGAGGCCGGCGCGAACATCCCCTCGACCGCGCACATCCTCGGCGGCGCGGCGATCGGCGCCGACCGCGCCAGCGGCGTCGTCGACGCCGACCAGCGCGTCTTCGGCTACCGCAACCTGCTCGTCTGCGACGGCGCCGCGATCCCCGCGAACGTCGGTGTCAACCCGAGCCTGACGATCGCCGCGCTGGCCGAGCGGGCGATCGCCAAGGTCCCGGTGCGCGACGCCTGAGCGGCCGCGCGGCCGCTCAGGAGCTGAGGCGGACGAAGTCCTTCTCGCTGACGCTGCGCCCGCCGATCTCGCCGCGCAGGTGCCCGCCGCCCAGCCGCAGCGTGCCCGGGGCGGCGCTGGCGCCGCTGATCCGCAGCGTGCCGGTGCCGTGCTCGACGTCGATCGTGCCGCTCACGCGCAGGCCCTTGAACCAGCTGGTGCCGTGCAGGTCGATGCCGTGCGCCGTGACGCGCAGGTAGCCGCCGCGCAGCGCGCCGATCCGCAGGTCGCGCCCGGTCGCGCCGCTGAGCGCGCGCAGCAGCGCGTCGCTGAGCGCGTTGTCGAGCGTCAGCGTGACGCCGCGGATCGTCCGCGACGTGCGGTGCGCGGTGCCGGTCGGCGCCAGGTCGTCGAGCTGCGCCGGCAGGTAGCGCTCGGCGGCGCCGCCGAGCGCTGACGGGCAGGCGGCGACCCGCTTGCCCTGCAGGAACGCGACGACGCGCGTCAGCGCGCAGTCGTCGATCTCGGTCGTCAGCACCGAGTGCCCGACGCCCGGGACCGAGAGCACGCTGGCGTCCGGGTACTGCGCCGCGATCTGGCGCGCGCTCTCGAGCGGCGTGCGCAGGTCGGCGCGGCCGGCGATCACCAGCACCGGCACGTTCGGGCCGGCCGTGGGGACGGCCTCGGGCGCCGGCGTCGGCGGCCAGCTCTCGCAGGCCTGCGCGGTCGAGTCCGCGAGCACCGTCGCCGGGCTGAAGGGGGCGAAGAGCGGCGCGTTGGCGTCGCCGAACGCGGTCAGCGCGGCGGCGCGGCCGGCCGTCGGCGAGTCCGGCGCCCACGGCAGGGCGCCCTCGATGCAGGAGGTCGCGAGGAACGTGCCCTCGTTGATGTCGTCCTCGCCGGACCCGCTGCCGAGCCCGGCGAAGAGGTGCGCCAGCGGCGCGCCGTCGCCCTTGGCGAGCGAGGTCAGCGCCGCCGGCAGCGAGAGCCGCGTGATCAGGTCGCTGTCGCTCAGCCGCAGCGCCTCGTAGAGCTCCTGGACCGTCAGGTGGATCGTGCTGACCTTGCCGCTGCCGGAGACGACGGGCGTGCGCAGCGGGTTCGGCGTCAGCCGCGCGATGGCCTTCGCGAGCTGGCTCGCCGGCGCGCTGATCGTGTGGTCGCAGTGGCTCGGCTTGCAGATCTCGTCGAGCACGCGGGCGAAGGCCTGCTGCGGCAGCAGCCCGAGGTCGTCGAGCCCGTCGACCGGCACGGCCGAGTCGAGCACGAGCGCGGCGGTGTGCTGCGGGAACAGCCGTGCGTAGGTGCCGGCGACGTCGGTGCCGTAGGAGACGCCGAGCAGCGTCAGCCGGTCGACGCCGAGCTGCGCGCGCAGCGCGTCGAGGTCGCGCGCCGCCTCGGCGGTCGAGAGGAACGGGCGCTGGGCGCCGAGCTTGGTCGCGCAGGCCGCGATCTGCGCCGCCGTGACCGGCTCGCCGCAGCTGACGGTCGCGGACTGCCCGGTCCCGCGCAGGTCGACGACGACGAGGTCGTCGTGCAGCTCGAGCGGCTGCAGCAGCTGCGCCAGCTCGGTCGTGCCGTCGATCGCGCTCTGCCCGGGCCCGCCGGCGAGGAAGACGAGCGTGCCCGTGCGCGTCGACGTCGCCGGCACGCGCGCGTAGTGGACCGACAGCGTCCCCAGCACGGTGCCGGCGTGGTCCAGCGGCACGCTCACGCTGCCGCAGCTGGCGCCCTTGGGACAGGCCGCGGCGGCGGCGCTGCCGCTGTGCAGCGCGAGTGCGGCGATCGAGGCGAGCAGGATGGCGAGCAGCGGCCGGCGAGGGGACATGCGTCCTCCGGTCGAGGGGGGATCTCCGGCGATCCTAGGCGCCTACCCCGCGTTCGTGCCGCGTCTCGCCTCACGACGTCGCCGGACCGGGCCGCGCCGCTCCCATCGCGCGCTCACGTTCCAGGTTCTCGGTACGCTCGCGAACGGATGGCCGCTGACGATCAGTCCTTCGATCTCGCCGCCGCCGGCCTGCGCTCGGACGGGCGCGACGTCGTCACCTTCGTCGAGCTGCTGGCCGGCAAGCTCGAGGCCGCACTGCCCGCCGACACCGTCGTGCGGCGCCGCAAGAAGGGCCTCTTCTCCGGCGCGCGGGCTGTCGAGTCGATCGCCGTCGCGCTCGGCGAGCACCGCTACGAGCTGGCGCTGCACGGCCGGCGCGTCGAGGCGACGCGCGCCCGCGAGGTGCGCTCGATCGTGATCAAGCGCGAGCCGCTCGAGCTCGACGCCTGGGTGCTCGAGCTGACCCGGCAGCTGCAGGCCGAGGCGGCCGAGAGCGAGCGGGCGCGCACCGCGTTCGAGCGGCTGGTCGGCTGATGGGCTTCCTCGACCGGCTGCGCGGCGGCGGTGGCGACGACGCTGCCGCGCCCGGCGAGGACGCCGCCGCGGCGCCGCGCGAGCCGACCGCGGACGAGCGCGAGGCGCTGCAGGCTCAGCGCGAGCAGGACGTCGAGCGCGTCGCCGGCGGCGGCATCCCGCTCGCCGCCGAGCAGCGGATCGCGCAGCTCGCCGGCGGCGCCGGCGCCTTCACCTCGACGCTCTCGGTCAGCGACTTCGCGCTCGCGCACCGCGCCGGCGTGCGGCCGATCTGCCAGGTGATGGGCAGCTCCGTCTACCACGTCGGCTGGCAGAACTACCCGTGGGGCCGCTGGGGCAGCGGCTCGATCACCGAGCTGCGTCAGCTCTCGGACGCCTGGAACGCGGCGCGCCGGCTCGCGCTCGGGCGGCTCGAGCAGGAGGCGCGCCTGGCCGGCTGCCACGCCGTCGTCGACGTCGCCTTCCGCACCAGCGGGCACGAGTTCCTGCGCGGCGACGTCGAGGTCGTCGTCGCCGGCACCGCGGTGCACCTGCCCGAGGGCGGCGAGCGGCCGGTGCTGACCGACCTCTCGCTGCCGGACTACGCGCTGCTGCGCGACGGCGGCTACCGGCCGGTCGGCGTCGTCGCCAGCACGTCGGTCTTCTACGTCGTCGCCGGCTGGCAGACCCGCTTCCAGCAGCGCAGCTGGGTCAACCAGGAGCTCGGTGACTTCACCCAGGGCATCTACGCGGCGCGCGAGACGGCGATCGCGCGCGCCACCGAGCAGGCGCGGCGGCTCGGCGCCGGCGGCATGATCGGCGTCGCCGTCGACCACCAGGTCCAGACGCGCGAGGTCGACCAGGGCAACGACAGCACGCGCGAGGACCTGATCGTGACCTTCCACATCCTCGGGACGGCGATCGCGTCGGGCGCCGAGCACCGCCACCTCGATCCCACCTTCATCCTGCGGCAAGGAGCGACCACGACATGAGCGCCTACGACCCGACGTCGCTCGAGGGCGTCCCCGCGGCCGGCCGCGGCCGGCTCGAGCAGAACAAGCGCGGGCTGTTCACCTCCGACCTGTCGGTCAGCGAGTTCCTGCTGATCAAGGAGGCCGGCTTCGATCCGCTCGGCCTGGTCGTCGGCTCGTCGATCTTCCACATCGGCTTCCAGCAGTCCAGCTGGAAGCGCAGCGAGGAGATGACGGTCCTCTCGGAGGCGATGTACACCGCCCGCGAGCTGGCGATGACGCGGATGGAGGAGGAGGCCGACCAGCTCGGCGCCGACGGGATCGTCGGCGTCCGGCTCGACATCGGCCGCTACGAGTGGGGCCAGGACCTCGCCGAGTTCATCGCGATCGGCACCGCGATCAAGCATCGCGACGGCGAGCTGCATCGTGCGCCGAACGGGCGTCCCTTCACCAGCGACCTGTCTGGACAGGACTTCTGGACGCTGCTGCGCAGCGGCCACCGCCCGGTCGGGATGGTGATGGGCAGCTGCGTCTACCACGTCGCCCACCGCGGCATGATGCAGTCCTTCCGCCAGGCCGGCAAGAACGTCGAGCTGCCGAACTTCACGCAGGCGCTCTACGACGCGCGCGAGCTGGCGATGGAGCGGATGCAGGCCGAGGCCCAGCAGGTCAGCGCCGAGGGGATCGTCGGCGTGCAGCTGTCCGAGCGCAGCCACGGCTGGGGCAGCCACGTGATCGAGTTCTTCGCGCTCGGCACGGCGATCGTGCCCTACGCCGAGCCGCGCGAGATCCCGGCGCCGACGCCGGTGCTCGACCTGCGCGGCTGAGCGCCTCAGCCGGCCTCGCGCCGGCGCGGCCAGCGCGGCAGCCCGTCCTCCGCGACGGGCGCCCAGTCCGGCGCCGACTCCAGCCACTGGTGCCACTGCGGGCGGACCTCGGGATCGCCCTCGAGCGCGCCGAGCCGGATCGTCACCGGCCTGCCGGCCTGCCCGGGATAGCCGCCGAAGACGGCGCCGCCGCACTGCCGGCAGAACATCTTCGGCAGCCCGCCCTCGGGCTCCCAGCTGCCGACCGCCTCGGCGCCGGCGAGCAGCTCGAAGGACGTGCCGTCGACGACGCCGTTGACGGAGAAGAGCGTGCCGCTGCGCTGCTGGCAGCGATGGCAGTGGCAGTAGCCGGCCGTCGTGAAGGGGCCGACGACCTGGAAGCGAACCGTGCCGCAGGCGCAGCGGCCGCTCAGCGGAGCATCCGGCGAAGGCATGCCCGAGAGGCTAGGGCAGCAGCGTCGCCAGCACCTGCTCGGTGCCGCGATGATGGTCGGCCATCACGCGCATCGCCGCCGTCGCGTCGCGGCGGCGGACGCTGTCGAGCAGCTGCGAGTGCTGCGTGTTGGCCCACGCCAGCGCCGCCGGCGGATGGTCGATCGTGGCCAGCACGTCGGCGATCGCGCCGTGCGCCTCGGTGACGGCGCTGGTCAGCGCCGGCGAGGCGGCGGCGGTCGCCAGCGCGACGTGGAAGGCGACGTCGAGGCGGCGGTAGGCGAGCTGGTCGTCGAGGTGCTCGTCGAGCTCGGCGACGAGCGCCTCGAGCCGCGCGATCGCCTCGGCGCCGGCGCGCTCGGCGGCCAGCACGGCGACGCCGAGCTCGATCGCGAGCAGCTGGTCGGCGTGCTCGCGCCAACGCGCCAGCGCGAGCTCGTCGGGCGGCGCGGCGGGCGGCGGGTCCTGGGCGACGAAGGTGCCGCCGCCGCGCCCGCGCAGCGCCGTCAGGTGACCGCTGTGGACGAGCGTGCTGAGCGCCTGGCGCAGCGTCGAGCGCGAGATGCCGAGCCGCTCGCAGAGCTCGCGCTCGGCCGGCAGCCGCGCGCCCGGGCCGAGCAGCCCGAGCTTGATCGCGGTCTGCAATCGCTCCAGCGTCTGCTCGTAGGAGGTGCGTGAACGGATCGGCGCGAAGACGCCGGCCGTCTGCGCGTCGACGGGCGCGCCCTGCGCTGCCTCCTGCGTCATCACGGGAATCGTCGAGGCCGCGGCTCAGCCGCGACCGAGCGCCTTCCGGCGTTCCCAGTCGGTAACGACACGCTCGAACTCTGCCAGCTCCTCACGCGCCGCGTCCAGTCGCGCCGCGACGGCCGCCTCGCCGAACGCGTCGTCGGCGACGCGGCTGGCGGCGAGCAGGTCGTGCGCCTCGCGCAGCGTCGTCGGGACGCGCGGCTTGTAGTCGAGCGCCGCCGCGTCCTCGACCGCCGCCTCGAGCGCCAGCTCGCGCTCGAACCCGTGCAGGCCGGCGGCGACGATCGCCGCCAGCGACAGGTACGGGTCGAGGTCGGCGCCGGGCACGCGCAGCTCGATCCGCAGCACGTCGCCGCTGCCGACGGCGCGCAGCGCGGTCGCCGGGTTGGCGCGGCTCCAGGCGATCGCCGGCGGCTCGCCGGCCAGGCGCTTGTAGGAGTTCACGTGCGGCGCGTGCAGCAGCGAGAGCTCGCGCAGCGCCGACAGCTGACCGGCGAGGAACTGCTCGAACGCGGCCTGGTCGGAGCCGAACACGGGCGAGCCGTCGTGCGTGCGCGCGAGCGCGAGCTGCACGCGCGCGGCGCTGCCGGGCGCCTCGTCGAGGCGCGCCATGAAGCTGATCGTCGCGTCCTCGGCGCTGGCCAGCGCTTGGGCGGCGTCGGCCGTCACGACGAGCGCGTCGGCGGCGTCGAGCGCGCTCGCCGGCGGCAGCCGCAGCTGGTAGCGGCCGGCGCGGCCCTCGACGCTCTCGAACGGGATCCCCGCGTCCGCCAGCTGACTCGCGAGCGTCCCGAGCAGCGCGCCCGCCGTGCCGTCGGCGAGCGGCTCGAGCGCGCCGCCGTCGCCGCTCAGCGCCCGCAGCTCGATCGCGAAGGCGGCGTCGGCGCGCAGGCCGCGCTCGTCGAGCCGCGCCAGCTGCCGTCGCAGCAGCGCGCGCGAGGACGTCGCCGCCGGCTCGTCGCCGGCCGGGTCGGCGATCGCCAGCGCCGTCTTCTCGCGCCACGGCAGCCGCCGCAGCGTGCTCAGGTCCGGCGTCAGCGCGCCGTAGGGCGCGCCGCCGCCGAGCGCGTCGACGAAGTGCCGGGCGTGCAGGCGCGGGCCGACCAGGCTGCCGCGCTCGCCCGGGAGGGCGAGCAGCACGGTGTCGACGCGCCCGGATTGCACGTCGTTGCGAAGTTGATCGAGATTCAGGCCCTCCATGGGCGCCGAACGGTAGCCGCTCCGCGGGATAGGGTGCCGGGATGATCGATCCGCTCGAGCGCTGGCGCGCGCTGGGGGAGAAGCCCGACTACGCCGGGCTGCTGACCTTCTCCGGCATGCCGTACACGCAGGACGCCGCCGAGCTCGCCGGCGTCGACGTCGCGATCGTCGGCGCGCCGACCGATGATCTCGTCTCCGATCGCCCCGGCACGCGCTTCGGGCCGCGCGCGATCCGCGCCGCGAGCTGCCCGCCCGGGCCGCACCTGGAGGCGGGGATCGACGGCTTCGCGGAGCTGCGCGTCGTCGACTTCGGCGACGCCGCCGTGATCCCGGCCGACGGGCCGCGCACGCACGCCGCGATCGAGGCGCTGGTCGGCCAGGTGCTGGCCGCGGGCGCGCTGCCGATCGTGCTCGGCGGCGACCACTCGATCGCCGAGCCTGACGTGCGCGCCGTCGCCGCCGTCCACGGCCCGGTCGCGCTGCTGCACTTCGACACGCACACGGACACCGGCCGCGAGGTCTTCGGCGCCGAGCTCTCGCACGGGACGCCGATGTACCGGCTCGTCGAGCAGGGCCACGTCGACCCGTCGCGCTACGTGCAGATCGGCCTGCGCGGCTACTGGCCGGGCGAGCAGGAGCTCGGCTGGCAGCGCGAGCGCGGGATCACGAGCCTGTTCATGCACGACGTCCGCGACCTCGGCATCCGCGAGGTGGTCGCGCGGGCGCTGGCGGTCGTCGGCGACGCGCCCGCCTACCTGACCGTCGACGTCGACGTGCTCGATCCCGCCTACGCCCCCGGGACCGGCACGCCGGAGCCGGGCGGGATGACGTCGGCCGACCTGCTCTGGGCCTGCCGCGAGCTGGCGGCGCGCGCCAACCTCGTCGGCATGGAGGTCGTCGAGGTGGCGCCGACGCAGGTCGGCTCGGCGGACGTGACGGCGCTCGTCGCCGACCGGCTCGTGCGCGAGACGATCACGGGCCTGGCGCTGCGGCGCCGCGCGGCGGCGGGAAGCTAGCGCGTCCGCAGGCGGCGCGTGCGGGTGCGCTCGTCCTGCTTGTCGACGACGCTCTGGATCAGCCGCAGGATCTCCGGCGGGCCGGAGGCCTTGACGTGGCCGCTCTCGAACGACTCGCGCCAGTGGCGGATGCTGCCGTCCTTGACGAGCTCGTTGAACTGCGGCCGCGGGATCGAGATGCGGACCTTCGCGTCGGCGGCGATGTCGCGCGTGATGCGCGGCCCGGGCACCTCGACGCGGAACAGCTGGACGTCGCCGCGGCCGCGCAGCTCGAGCTCGAAGACGAGCTTGAGCTTGGCCAGCGCCGGCACCTCGCGCTGGAAGGCGGTCACCGCGCGCTCGATGTCCGCCTTGGTGTCCGCCGTGGCCATTCGGAGGATGGTACTTGCACTACGCTCCGCGGCGCGTGGACGCCGCAGCGCTGCAGATCCGCCCAGCCCGGCCCGAGGACGCCGGCGAGCTGGCGGCGACCGCGCGGCTCGGCTTCGAGAGCTACCGCGCGTGGGCGGCGCCCGGCTGGCGGCCGCCGCCGCCCGCGCTGACGCTGCGCGCGATTCGCCTGCGCCTGCGCCAGTCGACGACCTGGTGCGTGCTCGCCGCGGCGCCCGACGGCGCGGTGGCCGGGCACGTCGGCTTCACGCCCGCGAGCGAGCGCCTGCGGCCGCACGTGACGATCCCCGAGCGCGCGCATCTGTGGATGCTCTTCCTGCGCCCGGCCTGGTGGGGCAGCGGGCTGGCCGTGCGGCTGCACGACCTGGCGCTCGCCGAGGCGGCGCGCCGCGGCTACGCGTCGATGCGGCTGTACACGCCGGCGGGCAGCGCGCGGGCCCGCGCGTTCTACGAGCGCGAGGGCTGGAGCGCCGCCGGCGCGCCGTTCGCCGAGCCGTTGCTCGAGCTCGAGCTGGTCGAGTACCGCCGCCTGCTGGCGCCGGCCGCGGAGCGCGCCGGTTGAGCGCCTGGCGCCCGGCGACGCTCGAGGAGGCCGGCGAGCGCTCGCGCGAGTCGCTGCGGACGCGCTGGGGCCGCGTCGCCGCGGCCTGGCGGACGATGGTCCAGGCGGCCGTCGCGGCCTCGCTCGCCTGGCTGATCGCGACGCGCGTCTGGGGTCACGGCGCGCCGTTCTTCGCGCCGGTCTCGGCGATCACCGCGCTCGGCCAGAGCTACGTCCAGCGCGGCCGGCGCGCCGTCGAGCTGGCGATCGGCGTCTCGCTCGGGATCGCGATCGCCGACGTGCTGCTGTCGCTGCTCGGCACCGGCGTGCTGCAGCTCGGCCTGGTCGTCTTCATCGGCATGGGGCTCGGGCTCTTCTTCGGCTCGACGCCGCTGTTCGTCGGCCAGGCGGCGACGTCGGCGGCGCTGGTCGCGACGCTGATGCCGCCGTCGAGCGGGATCAGCTTCGCGCGCTCGGTCGACGCGCTGACCGGTGGCATGGTCGCGCTCGCGATCGGCTCCGTGCTGCTGCCGCGCGACCCGCTGCGGATGCTGCGCACGTCGGCGCGGCGCGTGATCGACGAGCTGGCCGGGACGCTCGACGACGTCGCCGACGCGCTCGCGGCGCGCGACCACGACGGCGCGATCGACGCGCTGGCCCGCGCGCGGACGATCGACGCGCTCGGCGCGCGCCTGCTCGCCGCGGTCGACGAGGGGCGCGAGACGACGCGCTACGCGCCGGCGCACCGCGGCACGCGCGCGAAGATCGACGACTACGCCGAGGCCGCCGCGCAGATCGACCTCGCGGTCCGCAACACGCGCGTGCTGGCGCGCGGCGCGATCCGCGCGCTCGACCTCGACGCGCACGTGCCGCCCGGCGTCGCCGAGGCGGTGCACGAGCTGGCGCGCGCCGTGCGCGCGATGCCGGCGACGCTCTCCGGCGAGGCCGGCCTGGCGGCCGTGCGCGAGCCGGCCGAGCACGCGGCGGCCGAGGCCACGCGCGTGCTCGAGGGCACGGGCAACCTCTCGGTCAGCGTGCTCGTCGGCCAGGTCCGCTCGACGGCGGTCGATCTGCTGGTCGGCGCGGGGCTCGACGCCGAGGCGGCGTTGGCGGCCGTCCGGCGCGTGCAGGCGCCCTGACTGGCCTAGGGTCCAGGGCATGCCGCAGCGCGCCCGTCGCAGCACCCACGCCGTCCCCGGGTCGAGCGAGCGCTTCCTCGCCAAGGCGCTGGCGCTGGACGCCGACGAGATCTTCCTCGACCTCGAGGACGCGGTCGCGGCGAGCGAGAAGGACGCGGCGCGCGGGCGCGTCGTGCGCGCGCTGAACGAGCTCGACTTCGGCGCCAGGACCGTCGCCGTGCGCGTCAACGGCACCGGCACGCCGCACTACTACCGCGACCTGATCGCGGTCGTCGAGGGCGCCGGCGCGCGCCTGGACGTGGTGCTGCTGCCGAAGGCGCGCACGCCGGGCGACGTCGAGATGACCGACAAGCTGCTGACGCAGATCGAGCTGGCGAACGGCCTGCGGGTCGGGCGGATCGCGATCGAGGCGCAGATCGAGGACGCGACAGGGCTGCTCGCCTGCGAGGCGATCGCGACCGCCTCGCCGCGGCTGGAGGCGCTCGTCTTCGGGCCTGGCGACTACAGCGCCGCCGTCGGCATCCCGGTCAGCTCGATCGGCGGCACGCCGGAGGGCTACCCCGGCGATCACCTGAACTACGTCTACTCGCGGCTCGTCGTCGCCGCGCGGGCGGCGGGCGTGCAGGCGATCGACGGGCCGCACGCGCGGATCGACGACGCCGACGGGCTGCGCACGCGCGCGCGGCTGGCGCGCGCGCTCGGCTTCGACGGCAAGTGGACGATCCACCCGAGCCAGATCGCGGCCGTCAACGAGGTCTTCACGCCGCCGCGCGCGGCGTGGCAGCGCGCCGAGGCGCTGCTCGCGGCCTACGACGCGGCCGGGCGCGCGGGCCGCGGCGCGGCGGTCTTCGAGGGCGAGATGATCGACGAGGCGAGCCGCAAGCTGGCGCTGCGCGTCGTCGAGGCCGGTCGCGCGGCGGGATACGGGGCGTGAGCCGCGCCGCGCCGCCGAGTGCGCGCACCGCGGCCGGGCCGGTGGGCGCGCGTCGCGTCGTCGTGCCGGCGGTCCCGCGTCGCCCGGCCGGCGCCGGCGAGCCTGCGCGCGGCTGATGGACGGGCTGCGCGAGCATCTGCAGGAGCGCTATGGCGTCGGCGTGACGGCGCTCTCGCGGCTCGACCGCGGCGTGCTGAAGGTCGCGCGCGAGGACGGGTCGACCTGGGTCGCGCGCGTCTTCCCGGCGGAGCGGCCGCTGCGCGAGGTCGAGGGCGACGCGACCGTGCTGCGCGCGCTCGAGCGCGCCGGCTTCCCCGCCGAGCGCTGCGCCGACGATCGGCCCGTCTCGCGGCTCGCCGGCCGCGGCGTGCTCGTGACCGAGTTCGTCGCCGGCGACCGCGCGGCGCCGAACGGGCGCAGCTTCGCGATCCTCGGGGCGCTGCTCGGGCGCCTGCACGCGCAGGGCGCCGCCGGCACGCGCGCCGGCGGCGCCTGGCACCACCTGGCGCCGGCCGGCGGCGGGCCGCGCGCCGAGCTCGACGGCGCCGCGGCGATCCTGCGCGCGGCGCCGGCGCGCAGCGCGGAGGCGGCGCGGCTGCTGGAGGAGCTGGCCGCGCTCGACGACGGCGCGGCGCTGCCGCACGCCTTCGTGCACCCGGACCCGACGCCGCCGAACGCGATCGTCACCGGCGAGCGCCGGCTGACGATCGTCGACTGGACCAACGCCGGCCGCGGCCCGCGCGTCTGGTCGCTCGCCTTCCTGCTCTGGGCCGCCGGCGCGCGGCATCCGCGGATCCTCGACGCGACGGTCGAGCGCTACCGCCGCCACAGCCGCCTCGACGCCGACGAGCGGGCCGCGCTGGCGGAGGCGATCCGCGCCCGTCCGCTGCTGCTCGACGTCTGGGCGATCGGCGCCGGCCGGCGGTCGTTCGAGGACGCCGTCGCGGCGCTGCCGAAGGCGCGGGCGCTGGCGCAGGAGATCGCCGCGCGCGCGCTCGCCGCGGCCTGACCGCGCGGTCACTTCCAACGGGCCACGGGTCCGGGCAGCGCGCTCGCCGCCGCCTGACCGCGCGGTCACTCCCAGACGGGCCAGGGGTCCGGCAGCGCCGCCCAGGCCGCCATCCCGCCGTGCAGCTCCGCGTCGCTGAGCAGGCAGTCGTCGAGCTCGGCGGTCAGCGCCGGCTCGTCGAGCTCGCTGCCGATGAAGACGAGCTCCTGGCGCCGGTCGCCCCAGCGCCCGCCGAGCCGCGCCTCGATCTCGGCGGTCGCGTCCGGCGGCCACTCCGTGCGCGGCACCGACGCCCACCAGATGCCCGCCGGCCCGACGTGCACGACGCCGCCGGCGTTCGACCACTCGGCCGCGACCAGCGGCCGCGACGCGAGCCAGAAGAAGCCCTTGGCGCGCACGACGCCGGGGAAGCCGGTGTTCACGCGCGCCCACAGCCGCTGCGGATGGAACGGCCGCTCGCGCCGGTAGGCGAAGGAGCTGAAGCCGTACTCGTCGGCCTCCGAGGACTCCTCGCCGCGCAGCACCGTCAGCCAGCCCGGCGCCTCGGCGGCGCGCTCGAAGTCGAAGCGATGCGTCTCGAGCAGCTCGCGCGGGTCGACCGCGCCGCGCTCGGCGCGCACGATCCGCGCGTGCCCGTTGAGCCGCCGCAGCAGCGCCTCCAGCCGCTCCAGCTCGTCGGCCGCCAGCAGGTCGACCTTGTTGACGATCAGCACGTCGGCGAACTCGACCTGGTCGACGAGCAGGTCGACGACGTTGCGCTCGTCGTCGGGGCCGAGCGCGAGGTCGCGGTCGCGCAGCTCCTCGAGCGAGCCGAGGTCGCGCAGGAAGGCGCCGCCGTCGACGACCGTCGCCATCGTGTCCAGCCGCGCGACGTCGCCGAGGCTGAGCCCGTCCTCGCCGGCGAAGGTGAACGTCTCGGCGACCGGCAGCGGCTCGGAGATCCCGGTCGACTCGATCAGCAGGTAGTCGAAGCGGCGCTCGCGCGCCAGCCGCGCGACCTCGACGAGCAGATCCTCGCGCAGCGTGCAGCAGATGCAGCCGTTGCTCAGCTCGACCAGCCGCTCCTGCACGCGCGCCAGCGCGCCGGCGCCGCCGCGCACGAGCTGCGCGTCGATGTTGACCTCGCTCATGTCGTTGACGATCACGGCGACGCGCAGACCGTCGCGGTTGGCGAGCAGGTGGTTGAGCACGGTCGTCTTGCCGGCGCCGAGGAAGCCGGAGAGCACGGTGACGGGCAGCCGGGAGGGAAGTGTGGGCATGACGGCCGAGCCTAGCAATAGCAAGAATGGGTCTCATCACGATTAGGTGGGACTAGAATCGGGAGCGCGATGGCGAAGGCACAGGCACCCGGCTGGGCCAAGTACGCGCACGAGAAGCTGGCCGACACCGGCTTCCGCCGCGGCGGCGCGCGCGCCGCCGTGATCGAGCTGCTCGAGCGCGAGGAGTGCGCGCGCAGCGCGATCGAGATCGAGGACGCGCTGCGCGGCGGCGACCGCCGCGTCGGGCGCGCGACCGTCTACCGCGTGCTCGACGAGCTCGACCAGCTCGGGCTGATCGCGCGGATCGACATCGGCGACGGCGTCGCACGCTACGAGTCGGTCTTCCCCGGCGGCGCCGAGCACCATCACCACCTGGTCTGCGACGACTGCGGGCGGCTGATGCCGTTCAGCGACGACGAGCTCGAGCGCGCGATCCGGCGGATCGCGCGGCGCGAGGACTTCTCGATCAACGACCACGACGTGACGCTGCACGGCTCCTGCGCGGACTGCGCGGAGCCCGGCTCGCCGGGCGCCGGCACCGCCTCCCAATAACGGGCACTAGTCTCATTGGCTCGTGTTCGGGCCGTTCACCCTGGCGTTCGCGCAGCGCGGGATCCTCGAGATCCTGCTGCTCGCCGTCGCCTCGGGGCTGCTCGGCACCTGGATCGTCGCCCGCGGCCTGGCCTTCTACGCGCACGCCGTCGCCGCGGCGGCGTTCCCGGGGCTGGTGCTCGCCGCCGGCGTCGGCTTCGCGCCGCTGCTCGGCGCGCTCGGCGCCGGCGCGCTGTTCGCCGCGAGCGTCGGCCAGCTCTCGACGCGCCGGACCGCCTCGCACGACGCGCTGACCGCGCTGGCGCTCGTCGGCGCGCTCGCGCTCGGCGTGATCCTCGCCTCGAACGTCTTCCACTCCGGCGCCGACGTCGACTCGCTGCTGTTCGGCAGCCTCTTCGCGATCCACGCCGCCGACCTCTGGCTCGCGCTCGCCGTCGCCGTCGCGGCGCTGGCGGCGACCGCGGCGCTCGGCCCGCGCTGGCTGGCGCTCGGCTTCGACGCGCCGGCGGCGCGCGCGCTCGGCGTCCGCGCCGGCCGCGTCGACCTGACGCTGCTGGCGCTCGCCGCGCTGGCCGCCGTCGCCTCGCTGGCGGCCGTCGGCTCGCTGCTGGCGACCGCGCTGCTGGTCGTCCCGGCCGTCACGACGCGGCTCTGGACGCGGCGGCTGCGCAGCTGGCAGCTGGCGACGGTCGCGCTCGCCGCGCTCGAGGGCGTCGCCGGCGTCTGGCTCTCGATCGAGGTCAACGCGCCGCCCGGCGCCGCGATCGCGACGCTCGCCGGCGCCGTCTTCGCGCTCGCCGCGCTCGCGCGCCTGCGCCCGCGCACGGCGGCCGCGACCGCGGCCACCGCCGCGGCGGCCGCGACGCTCGCCGGCTGCGGCGGCGCGACGACCGCCGGTCCGCCGCCGGCGCCGGACGCGATCCGCGTCGTCGCGACGACGACGCAGCTCGGCGACCTCACGCGCGCGGTCGGCGGCCGCAGCGTCGCCGTCCACCAGATCCTGCAGCCGAACAGCGACCCGCACGAGTACGAGCCGCGACCGGCCGACGTCGAGGCGGTCGGCGGCGCGAAGCTGATCGTCGAGTCCGGCGACCGGCTCGACGCCTGGATGGGCGAGATCGTCAGCGCCGCCGGCCACCACCCGCCGATCCTGCAGATCGCGCCCGCGCACACGCCCGAGCGGCTGCCGGGCGAGGCGAGCGGGCCGGAGGCCTCGCGCTTCGACCCGCACTGGTGGCACGACCCGCGCAACGCCGAGGCCGCGGTCGCCGCGATCGCCGCCGCGCTGACCAGGGCCGAGCCGGCGCAGGCGGCGGCGATCGCCGCCAACGCCGCCGCCTACACGGCCAAGCTGCGCGCGCTCGACCGCGGCATCGCCGCCTGCTTCGCGCGCGTCCCGCGCGCCCAGCGCAAGCTCGTCACCAGCCACGACGCCTTCGGCGCCTTCGCCAAGCGCTACGGGATCACGGTCGTCGGCGCCGTGATCCCCTCGCAGTCGGCGCAGGCGCAGCCGTCGGCCGGGCAGGTCGCCGCGCTGGCGCGGCTGATCGAGCGCGAGCACGTCAAGGCGATCTACCCGGAGACCTCGATCAACGCCAAGCTCGCGCAGGCGATCGCGGCGCAGACCGGCGCGACCGTCGGCGCCGCGCTCTACGGCGACACGCTCGGGCCGCAGGGCTCGCCCGGCGCGACCTACCTGGGGATGGAGCGCGCGAACGCCGACGCGATGCTGCGCGGCTTCACGGGAGGCGCGCAGCGATGCACGATCGCCGGCCTGTGATCGAGGCGCACGGCCTCGCCGTCGCCTATCCCGGCGCCGCCGAGCCGGCGCTGAGCGGCGTCGAGCTGGCGATCGAGCGCGGCCGCCGCGTCGGCGTGCTCGGACCGAACGGCGGCGGCAAGACGACGCTGCTGCGCGCGCTGCTCGGCGAGCTGGCGCCGGCCGCCGGCACGCTGCGCGTCGACGGCCGCATCGGCAGCGTGCCGCAGACCGAGCGCTCGCGGCTCGACTTCCCGGTCTCGGCGCTCGACGTCGTGCTGATGGGCGCGCTCGGCCGGCTCGGCTGGTGGCGCCGCCCCGGCCGCGGCGAGCGCCGCGCGGCACTCGACGCGCTCGAGCGCGTCGGCCTGCGCGAGCGCGCGCAGGCCGGCTTCGGCGAGCTCTCCGGCGGCCAGCGCCAGCGCGTGCTGGTCGCGCGGGCGCTGCTGCAGGACGCCGACGTCGTGCTCTTCGACGAGCCGTTCACCGGCCTCGACGCGCCCAGCGCGCAGCGGCTGACGGAGCTGATCGACGCGCTCGCGGGGGAGGGGCGGACGCTGCTGATCTGCACGCACGACGTCAGCCAGACGCTCGCCTGGGACGCCGTCCTGTGCCTGAACCGGCGCCAGCTCGCCTACGGGGAGCCGGCGGCGACGCTGACGCCGGTGACGCTCGAGGCGATCTACGGCCGCTCGCTCGTGCACCTGCCCGGCGGCGACGCCTACGCCGTGATCGCGCACGAGCATGGCTAGCGTCGGCCACGCCCTGCTCGGGCCGTGGGGCGAGCCGATCATGTGGCACGCGCTGCTCGAGGTCGTCTTCGTCGGCGCGGCCTGCGGCGCGCTCGGCGTCTGGGTCGTGCTCTACGCGCTCTCCTACAGCGCCGAGTCGATGGCGCACGCGATGTTCCCGGGCCTGGCGGTCGCCGCGATCGGCGCGCTGCCGCTGGCGCTCGGCGGCGCCGCCGGGCTGCTCGTCGCCGGCGTCGCGATCGCGCTCGCCGCCCGCGTCAAGGGCGTCGGCGCCGACAACGCCGTCGCCGTCGTGATCACCGGCCTGCTCGGCGTCGGCGCGCTGCTGGCGCTCTCGCCGGCCTCGCCGCCGGGGCTGGAGGCGCTGCTGTTCGGCGACGTGCTCGGCGCCGGAACGGCGGACCTCGCGCTCGCCGGCGTGCTCGCCGCGCTCGTGCTCGCCGGCGTCTGGGGCGCGCACTGGCGGCTGCTGACGGTCGGCTTCGACCGCGCCGCCGCGCGCTCGCTCGGCGTGCCGCCGCTGGCCGTCGAGCTGGCGCTGCTGGTGCTGCTGGCGCTGGCGGTGCTGGTCGGCGTGCAGGGGCTCGGCAACCTGCTCGTGGTCGCCGTGCTGATCGCGCCGGCGGCGACGGCGCGCGGGCTGACGCGCCGGCTCGGGCCGATGATCGCGCTCGCCGCCGCGCTCGGCGTCGCCGGCGGGATCGGCGGCCTCTACCTCTCGTACTACGTCGACGTCGCGACCGGCGCGGCGATCGCCGGCCTGCTCGTGCTGGCCTTCCTGGCCGGCGAGCTGACGCGCGGCGGCCGGCGCGCGCTGTCGGCGCGGCGGCCCGTGCGCGCGCCGCTACCGTGATCGCGGTGCGGTCGCTGCTCGCGGTTCTCCTGCTCGCGCCCACCCTGGCGCTGCCCGCGACGGCCCGGGCGACGCCGCTGCTGGCCGCCAAGCTGGCGAGCGCGGACGTCCGCTACGGCGTCGCGCACCGGCTCAGCGGCACGCTGACCGACGGCGGCCGGCCGCTCGCCGGCCAGCCGGTCGTGCTCGAGGGCCAGCGCTTTCCGTTCGAGGGCTCGTTCCGCGAGATCGCGCGCGCGACGACGGCCGCGGACGGCGCGTTCTCGTTCGGCGCCCAGCTTGATCGCAACCACCGGCTGCGCGTCGTCGCGCCCGCGCAGGACGCCTTCTCGCCGGTGCTGGCGGCCTACACGCTGCCGTCCTTCGAGCTCGGCTTCCACCAGGTGACGCCCGGCGTCGTGCGGATCACGCAGCGCTACAGCGTGCCCGCGAGCGTGCGGCTGAGCGCGCCGACGCTCTTCTACCTCGGCCCGCGCGCGGCGAAGGTCGCGAGCCGGCGCGTGAGCGTGGCGACCGTGCGCACGTCGGCCGGCCACTACACGGCGTCGGCGACGGTGCGGCTGCCGAAGGCCTGGCACGGGCGCTTCCGCTACGGCAGCTGCTTCCGCACGTCGCCGGGCTCCGGGATGGGCGAGCCCGCCGCGAGCTGCCCGAGGCTCGCGCTGCGCTTCTAAGCTCGCGGCCATGGCCACGAACGCAAAGCCCGTCGTCGAGGTGCCGACCGGGCAGTCACCGTCCTACCAGCTCGAGCTCGAGGACCTCGTCGTCGGCGACGGCGAGGAGGCCGTCGCGGGCAGGATCGTCGAGGTCCACTACGTCGGCGTCGCCTGGTCGAACGGACGCCAGTTCGACGCCTCCTGGGACCGCGGCGACACGCTCAAGTTCGGCCTCGGCAAGGGTCAGGTGATCCAGGGCTGGGACCAGGGTGTCGCCGGCATGCGCGTCGGCGGCCGGCGGCGGATCACGATCCCGCCGCTGCTGGCGTACGGCAAGCGCGGCGCCGGCGGCGTGATCGGCCCGGACGAGACGCTCGTCTTCGTCGTGGACCTCGTCGCGGTGCGCTGAGCGCCGCCGCACGGCACGCTCGCCGCCCAGCGCGGCGAGCGTGCCCTCTCACCCCTGCCGGG
>Ga0153956_1000066_pt1 | contig 131435 bp, 110 predicted proteins | sample TSFL040MetaG_FD_104704 | JGI IMG/M metagenome (GOLD analysis project Ga0153956, IMG submission 104704) | Attine ant fungus gardens microbial communities from Florida, USA - TSFL040 MetaG | ecosystem: Host-associated > Fungi > Mycelium > Unclassified | place: USA: Florida, Wekiwa Springs... | reverse complement strand
CCAGGCGCTGCTGTATCGGCTCTCCGGCGACCGCAACCCGCTGCACAGCGACCCGTGGTTTGCCACCACGCTGGCCGGCTTCCCCAAGCCGATCCTGCACGGGCTGTGCACCTACGGTTTCGCTGGTCGTGCGCTGGTCGCCGAACTCGGCGGCGGCGACGCCAGCAGGGTCAGCGCCATCTCGGCACGATTCACCGACCCGGTGTTCCCGGGGGAGACGCTGACCACCTCGATCTGGCGGACCGAGCCGGGCAGGGCGGTGTTCCGCACCGAGGCGGCCGGCCCCGACGGCACCAACCCGCGGGTGGTGCTCGACGACGGCGCGGTGGAATACCGGGACTGAGTATTTCAAGCCCTTTTGTCACCGGGATCACTTGTGTCACTGTGGTTTTGGGCTGTAGATAAGTTCTGCGGCTTGTCGGACGCCGACGCTAGCATTAGCACATGCGTTTGAATTGCCGAGAAGGGGCTGTCGAGGTTCTCGACGCTCTTTCGGCTGATCTGGATCGGGCGCTGGACCTCGATGTCGAGGCGTTGACGCCGCGGGAGTGCCTGGCGCTGTTGCGGCGCTGCGAGACGCTGCGCCGGCGGCTACCCGCCCTGGAGCATCCGATGGTCAACCAACTCGCTGCCGCCGACCCGGCCGAGATCGGCGGCAAACCCCGCTGGGTGCTGGCCGATGAACTGCGCCTCACCCGGGGGGAAGCCGGCCGCCGTATCGCTGAGGCCGCCGAGCTGGGGCCACGTCGGGCCATCACCGGTGAACCCCTGGCGCCGGTGTTGCCGAGCGTGGCTACCGCCCAACGGCGGGGCCAGATCGGGGCCGCGCACGTCGCGGTGATCCGCTCTTTCTTCCACTACCTGCCCGCCGATATCGACGCGGGCACCCTGGCCCAGGCTGAACAGCACCTGACCGCATTGGGCACCAGGTGCCGTCCCGACGAACTCGCCAAACTCGCCCAACGCCTCGCCGACCACTTGCGCCCCGACGGCAACTACACCGACGACGACCGCGTCAGACGCCGCGGCGTGGTGCTGGGTCCTCAAGACCGCGACGGCATGACCCTAATCAAGGGCTATCTGGACCCACAAGCCCGCGCCACCCTCGATGCCGTGCTGGCCCGCTGGGCCGCCCCCGGCATGTGCAACCCCGCCGACCCCACCCCATGTACCAGCGGCACGCCCAGTCAAACTCGGATTGACGCCGATACCCGCAGCGCGCCGCAACGCAACCACGACGCCCTGACCGCCATGGGCCGCGCCCTACTGGCCTCCGGCGACCTCGGTCAACACAACGGGCTACCGGCCACCATCATCGTCTCCACCACCCTGGCCGACCTGGAAACCGGTATCGGCAAAGCCCACACCGGCGGCGGCACCTGGCTCCCCTTGTCCGACGTGATCGCGATGGCGTCGCATGCCCATCACTACCTACGGATGTACCAAGGCGCCAAAGAGCTGGCGCTATTCCACACCAAGCGGCTGGCTTCGCCGGGGCAGAGAATCGTGCTCTACGCCAAAGAGCGCGGCTGTTCCCACCCCAATTGTTCCGTCTCCGGCTACTACTGCGAAGTCCACCACGACGACGACTACGCGAAAACCAGGCGCACCGACATCACCGACCTAACCCTGCGTTGCGGGCCCCACCACCAACTCATCACCTCACACGGCTGGAAAACCCGCAAACGCCACGACGGCACCACCCAAACGTTGCCCCCGCCGCATCTCGATCACGGCCAATCCCGCACCAATTGCTACCACCACCCAGAAAAGCTGCTGGGCGACAACAATTCCGGCAAAGACGATGAGGATGACGAAGATCCGTAACCCGTTGCGGGTCTTGGCCGTTACAAGGCTGTGTCGGAATCGGAGTTCTTCCACCAGGTCTCGATGGCCTTGCTGAACTCTGCTGGTGCGTCGGATTGCAGGAAGTGGCCGACCCCGTGGAGCACCGTAGTGGTGTGGTTGGGGAAGATCGCTTCCCAGCGCTGACGGTACTTTTCGTTGAAGATCGGATCCGCGTCAGCCCAAATGATCAGCGTGGGCAATTTCTCGAGTGTGTTGAGTTGGTTAGCGAGGTCGGTGAAGAACTCGCGAGCATCGATGAGTTCGCCGGGAAGTACGGCACATGGACGGCGGCGACTCGGCGTCGGCATTGCTTCGCGATAATGCGCCATTTCGGCTTTGGGCAGGCTCCGGCGCTTGTGGGCCGACGGGATGAAGTAGTTGACCAACAGGTTGAACCGCCTGATCAGGGCCCGCCCTACCGATCCGCCCATGCTCCGGGCGAACGCTTCGCTGGCGAGGTCGCCATTCAGCGGCCATGCCCAGGTGTTGGTCAGTATCAGGCGTTCAAACCTGTCCGGCCGCTGCTGGGCGGCGTACAGGCCGAACGGCCCGCCCCAGTTGTGGCCGACCAGGGCCAGCTGCGAAAGATCCAAACGGTCCAGGAAGGACACCAGCAGCGTGGCATGATCCCGGGCCAGGTATCGATAGTCGGGAGCGCCGGATGACAGGCCGAACCCCGGAAAGTCCAACGCGATGCACCGGAACCGATCCCGCAGGGCGATGATCACTTCGCGGTAGACGAAAGACCAGACCGGATTGCCGTGCAGCATCAGCAGGATCGGCCCCGAGCCTTCGTCGACATAGTGCACGACGTTCCCGTTCAGCTCCACGAAGCGGCTTTTGAAGGGAAACAGCTCATCGTCCACCCATGCCGGACGCTTGCCTACAGGCTGCGCAGCCACCATGTCTCGACCTCCCTCAAGTCAGCGTGATAATTTAAAGTACAGTTTAAATTATCAAGTCGTGGGTGATCGGCAGATGGGAGTGGCTGCGTGAACGCACTACTGGACGAAGTTCTCGCCGCACATGGCGGCGCTGAACGCTGGCAGTCCGTTTCAGCGATCACGGCGCGCGGACATGTCGCCGGCCTGTTGCCCAGTCGCTTTTCCGGAAATAAGCTGGCGAACTTCGCCGTTCGCGTCCAGGTCGCCGGGCCGCACACCGTCCTCCATGACTTTCCGCAAGCCGGCCAGCACGCTGTATTCGACCGGGGCAACGTGCGGATCGAAACCGATGACGGCAGACCCTTGGCCACCCGCACTGAGCCGCGTTCGGCTTTCTTCGGGTTGAGCGGTATCCGCCGCAACGTCCACTGGGATCCGCTCGACGTCGCCTATTTCGCCGGATACGCGTTCTGGAACTACCTGACGGCACCGCTGCTGCTCGCCCGCGACGACATTGCCGTCGTCGAAGGCGAGCCCTGGCAGGAATCCGGACAGCAATGGCGGCGGCTCCATGCGACGTTTCCCGCGCAGATCGACACCCACTGCCGGCAACAGACCTTCTATGTGGACGCCAGCGGTCTGATCCGCCGCCATGACTTCGTTGCCGAACCAGTGGGCAGCTGGGCCAAGGCGGCCCTCTACTGTTACCAGCACCGCCAGTTCGACGGACTCACCATCCCCACCCGCCGGCGCGTGCTCCCGCGGGGCCCCGGTCTCCGAGTTCTCTCCCGGCCGACCCTTCTGGCGCTCGATTTCAACGAGATCGAGATCGAGCGGTAGCTTGGCGGTGGCCCGCCCAGCTAGGCGTCCATGAACCCATCCGATCGCCGCGCCGGCACGCAGGGACGGGACGGAAGTCCCAACCGTGTGCTCAGCCGGCGGCGAGCCGCTGCGCCAACCGCGCGGTGAACTCGGCCGCCTGCGCCGGACTGTCCAGCCCGTAACGGGCGGCGGTCGCGCGATCTCCGTCGTCGTTGTGCCGCACCACTATTGCCGCACCCGACAGTTCGGAAACCGCGTCGAACGCGTCCTCGTCGGTGATGTCGTCGCCGAGAAATAGCGGTGTGGCCACCCCGGCCATCCGATCCAGCAGCCAGTGCAGCGTACGGCCCTTGTCCCAGTCGATCTCGGGGCGCAGCTCGATCACCTCGCGCCCGGTGGTGACCCGCAGGCCGCGGCGCCGACCGGTCTGGCGCACCGCCGCCAGTACCTCGCCGACCCGATCCCGGGCGGCGTTGCGGTAGTGCACGGCCACGGCGAAGCGCTTGTGTTCCACCATGATTCCCGGGATCGCGCCGAGTTGCTCGGTGAGCGAGCCGGCCGCGGCGGCCAGCACCAGCACCGCATCGACGGCGGCGTCGTTCTGGTGGTGGGCGCCGTCCGGTCCGATCAGCTCGAAGCCGTGACTGCCCGCATACCAGATCCCGTCCAGTCCCACTCGGGCCCGCACGTCGGCCAGATCGCGACCGGACAGCACCGCGACCGGGCACTGGGCGGCCAACGCGGCCAACGCCTCCACCGCGCCGGCCACCGGCCGGGCCGCATCGGGATCGTCGACGATATCCGAGAGGGTCCCGTCGAAATCGAAGAACACCGCCGGGTGATCGAGGCCGTGCAACGCCCCAGCGTTCAAGGCCGTCATCGCATCCGGCAACACCGACATCGGCCGATCGCCGGTACGCACCTGCACCGCACTCGGATCAGCGACCACCGCGTCACCGCCGTCGCACCCCACACCGATCACCAGAGCGAATCCGGCACTGCGAGCCGCGATTACCCCCGCTTCGGAGTCGGTGAGCACCGCGCAGCGGCCCGGCCGTACCGCCAACCCGGCCGCGGCAGCCACCAGTTCCGCGCTGGAACCCTCGGAGTCATCGGGGGCCACCTTGGCCACCCGCACGCCGGCCCGTCGCAGCCGCTCGGTCAGCGCCGCCGTCTCGGCACCCCCGCCGAGCCGCAACAGCACCGCGTCATGCCGGCGCGGGTCGATCGTGACCGACATGCCAACCATGTCCACCACGGTGCCACAGCCGAACTCCGATTAGCGTGGTAGGGGTCTGCAGAGGTCCCTGAGCCACAAGGAGCGCCCCGATGTCGTCCACTCCCGGAATCCTGGTCGGTGTCGACGGATCACCGTCGTCGGAAGCCGCAGTCGACTGGGCGGCGCGTGACGCCGCGCTGCACAACCTGCCGCTCGTCCTGGTGCACGTGCTGGCCTCCCCGGTGGTGATGACGTTCCCCGAGACACCGATGCCGCCCGGCTACACCGAGTGGCAGCGTGACCAGGGCGAACGCTACCTGCGTGCGGCCGTCGAGATCGCCGAGGCGGCCGGGGCGACCCAGGTCGCCGCGGAGACCGTCGTGGGCTCCACGGTGCCGATGCTGGTGGACATGAGCCGCGAGGCCGTCCGCCTGGTGGTCGGATCCCGCGGGCACGGTCGGATGCGCCGGCTGCTGCTCGGCTCGGTCAGCTCGTCATTGGTGCGGCACGCGCACTGCGCGGTCGTGGTCATCCACGAAGACCATCTGCGCCCCGACACCGCACCGGTGGTCGTCGGTATCGATGGGTCCCCGGTGTCGGAGACCGCGACGGCGGTGGCGTTCGAAGAGGCCTCGTTGCGCGGGGTGGAACTGATCGCGGTGTATGCCTGGCACGACACCGGACTGCTGGACTTCCCCGGCATGGACACGGCGGCGATGGCGTCCGAGGGCGAGTTGGCCCTGGCCGAACGGTTGGCGGGTTGGCGGGAGCGCTACCCCGACGTCACGGTGCGCCGCGTGGTGGTCGATGACCGACCGGCCGATCAACTCGTCGACCAATCCCAGGAGGCTCAGCTGGTGGTGGTGGGCAGCCACGGCCGCGGCGGCTTCGCCGGCATGCTGCTGGGCTCGGTCAGCCAGGCGGTGGTGCAGTCCGCCCACACGCCGGTTGTCGTCGTCCGCCCGCCGTCGTAACGGTCAGCGTCAGCTGACCGACACCGGGGCGCTCGCCCGGGCCACGGCCTGCTGCGCCACCGGACTCGGCCGCAACGGCACCCGCTGCGGCCACCAGAACCAACGGCCCAGCAAGGCCGCGATCGACGGCGTCATGAACGAGCGGATCACCAGGGTGTCGATGAGCAGACCCAGACCGATCGTCGAACCCACCTGACCGATCACCCGCAGGTCGGAGACCAGCATCGACATCATGGTGAACGCGAACACCAGACCCGCCGAGGTGACCACGGAGCCACTGCCGCCCATAGCGCGGATGATGCCCGTCTTGAGTCCCGCCGGCAGTTCTTCCTTCATCCGGGAGACCAGCAGCAGGTTGTAGTCCGAACCCACCGCCAACAGGATGATCACCGACATCGCCAACACCATCCAGTGCAGGTCCAGCCCGATGATGTGCTGCCAGATCAATACCGAGATTCCGAACGATGTGCCCAGGGAGAGCAGCACCGTGCCGACGATCACGGCCGAGGCGACCACGGCCCGGGTGATCAGCAGCATGATGATGAAGATCAGGCACAGCGACGCGATACCGGCGATGATCAGGTCGTAGGCCGACCCGTCCTTCATGTCCTTGAACATGGCCGCGGTGCCGCCGAGATAGACCTTGGAGCCCTCCAACGGGGTGCCCTTGAGCGACTCGTGCACGGCGTGCTTGATCGGCGCGATGTGCGAGACGCCTTCCGGCGACATCGGGTCGCCCTCATGGCTGATGATGAACCGCACCGCGTGCCCGTCGGGGGACAGGAACATCTTCATGCCGCGCTTGAAGTCGGGGTTGTCGAACGCCTCGGGCGGCAGGTAGAACGAGTCGTCGTTCTTGGAGTCGTCGAACGCCTTGCCCATGGCGTTCTGGCCTTCCATCATCTTCTCCATCTGAAGCTGCAGGCCCTCCATGGTGGACTGCATCTTCAGCTGGGTGACGCGCATGTTCGACATCGTCTCGATCATCGGCGGCATGATCTCAAGCATCCGCGGGATCAGCCGGTCGAGGTTGTCGATGTCGGGCAGGACCTTTTCGAAATCCTCGGTCATCTGGTCGAGGCCGTCCATGACGTCGAAGATCGACCGGATCGACCAGCAGATCGGGATGTCGAAGCAGTGCGGCTCCCAGTAGAAGTAGCTGCGCATCGGGCGCCACATGTCGTCGAAGTCGGCGATCGAGTCGCGCATCCGCTGGATGTCGTCGAGCATGTGGTGCATCTTGAGGTCCATGCTGTGCGTGGTCTCGGACATCGCGCGGGTGACCTCAAGCATCTGCTTCATGCTCTCGATCGAGACCGCCATGTCGTCGCCCATCTTGAGCATGTTCTTCATGCTGTCGAGCTGGTACTTCATGTTCAGCTGCTGGGTGGTGCCCTGCATGCTCATCGCGAACGGGATCGTGGTGTGTTCGATCGGTGTGCCCAGCGGCCGGGTGATGGTCTGCACCCGCCCGATGCCCGGCACCTCGAACACCCGCTTGGCGATCCGGTTGATCACCAGGAAGTCGGCCGGGTTGCGCAGGTCGTGGTCGGTCTCGATCATCAGCAGTTCCGGACTCATCCGGGCCTGGGAGAAATGCCGGTCCGCGGCGGCGTAGCCGACGTTTGCCGGCACATAATCCGGCAGGTACTGGCGGTCGTTGTAGTTGGTCTTGTACCCCGGCAGCGTGAGCAGACCGATCAGGCAGACCGCCGTGGTGGCCACCAGCACCGGCCCCGGCCAGCGCACGATCATGGCGCCGATCCGCCGCCAGGTGCGGATCCGCATCGCCCGCTTGGGCTCCAGCATGCCGAAGCGGCTGGCCACTGCCACCACCGCGGAGCCGAAGGTGAGCGCCGCGAGGACCACGACCACCATGCCGATCGCCAGGGGAACGCCCAGCGACTGGAAGTAGGGCAGTCGGGTGAAGTGCAGGCAGAAGGTCGCGCCGGCGATGGTCAGGCCCGAGCCCAGGATCACGTGCGCGGTGCCGTGATACATGGTGTGGAAGGCCGATTCTTTGTCCTCGCCGAGCGCTCGGGCCTCTTGATAGCGGCCCAGCAGGAAGATCGCGTAGTCCGTCGAGGCGGCGATGGCCAGCGTCACCAGCAGGTTCACCGCGAACGTCGAGAGGCCGATGATGTTGTGGTAGGCCAACACGGCCACCACGCCGCGGGCAGCGCTCAACTCGAAGATCACCATGCCCAGCACCAACAGCACCGTGCCGATCGACCGGTAGATGGACAGCAGCATCGTGACGATCACCACGAACGTCAGCGCGGTGATGATCTTCAGGCTCTTGTCGCCGGCGATGTGCTGATCGGCGTTGAGGGCGGCCCCACCGGTGACATAGGCGTGCACCCCCTCGGGCGCCGGGGTGTCGGCGATGACCTGCTGGACGGCCTCGACCGACTCGTTGGCCAGGGTCTCGCCCATGTTGCCGGCCAGGTACACCTGAACGTAGGCGGCCTTGCCGTCCGGGCTCTGCGAGCCCGCCGCGGTCAGCGGGTCGCTCCAGAAGTCCTGGATGTGCTCGACGTGGGTGTGGTCGGCCTCCATCTTGGAGACCAGTTGGTCGTAATACGTGTGCGCGTCGTCGCCGAGCGGCTGGTCGCCTTCGATGACCACCATCGCCGAGCTGTCCGACTTGAACTCGTCGAACACCTTGCCGATGCGCATCATCGCGATCATCGACGGAGCGTCGCGGGGGGCCATCGAGACCGCACGCATCTTGCCGACCTCGTCGAGCTGCGGCACAACGACATTCACCAGGACGGTGAGCGCCAACCAGGCCAGGATGATGGGCACCGCGAGCCGGCGGATCCACGCCGGGATGCCGCCACGCTTGGGCGACTGCGCGACGGGCAGCGTCTCGGTCGGGGCTTCGGCGTTGGGGTCGCTGGTGTGCTTGCTCATGCGGATTTCACAATGCAGAAGGTCTGGGCGCTCACGGGGCCGGTGGCGATTCTTTCTTCTTTGATGATGCCGTCGATGGTGACGCGGCAGCCGATGGTGGCGCCGTCACCTTGGGCGACGATGTTGGGGCTCACCGCCGGGTTGGTGGTCGACAGGGTCAGCGACCACGGCAGGCTGGCGCCGTCGATCCGTTGCGGCGTGGCATCGAGATCCAGGTAGTTGATGTCGGCGTAGGTGCCGTCCGGACTGAAGATGTCGTAGACCACAACCTTGGGGTGAAACGGCTTGGTGTCCTCGAACGGGGCGGCGCTGGAGCCGCTGTCGTCGGCTCCGAAGAAGCCGCGGACTCGCTGCACGGTAAACCCCCCTACCGCGACGACGATGACGATGAGCAGGGGTAACCACGCGCGTCTGAGAGCGCCGAACATGAAAGCAGTGGCCCTTTCGCATCGTGCCGGAATCTGACACAGATTAGTGCATCAAAGTTCTTTTTCACACCCAACCCAGACTTTTTCGCACATATGTTCGATATATTGGGGGGTGTGGGCTGGGGTAGTGGGCCGCCGAGCTGGGCGGAAATGGAACGAGTTCTCGATGGTAAGCCTCGTCACACCGGCGTTGCGGCCGGTGCGGCGACGGATCGCGGTCCGTCGTTTCCGCAGGTCGAGCCGCTTCGTCCGGCTGGGCGGACGGCGTCTTCCCTGTCTTCCCCGCCTTATGCCGAGTTGCACGCGCACTCGGCGTACAGCTTTCTGGACGGGGCCAGCAACCCGCAGGAGCTGGTCGCCGAGGCTGCCCGGCTGGGCCTGCGGGCGATCGCGCTGACCGATCACGACGGTCTATATGGGGTGGTGCGGTTCGCCGAGGCGGCGGCCGAGCTGGAGGCTGCGGGCCTTCAGATAGGCACCGTGTTCGGGGCCGAGTTGTCGCTGGGAAAGGTGGCCCGTACCGATGACCCGGACCCACCGGGCCCGCACCTGTTGGTGCTGGCCCGCGGCCCGGAGGGCTACCGGCGGTTGTCGCGGCAGATCGCCGCCGCGCACCTGGCCGGCGAGAAGGGCAGGCCGCGTTTCGATCTGGATGCGCTGACCGAGGCGGCGGGCGGGCACTGGCACATCCTGACCGGCTGCCGCAAGGGGCATGTCCGTCAGGCGCTGGCCACCGGCGGCCCGGATGCGGCCGCCGCTGCGCTGGCCGATCTGGTGGACCGATTCGGGGCCGCGCGGGTCAGCGTGGAGCTGACCCGGCACGGGGATCCGTGCGACGACGAGCGCAATGCGGCGCTGGCTGCCCTGGCGCCCCGGTTCGGGGTGGGGCTGGTGGCCACCACCGGCGCGCATTTCGCCGGACCGTCCCGGGCGCGGCTGGCGATGGCGCTGGGTGCGGTGCGTGCCCGCCAGTCACTGGACGCCGCCGCCGGTCGGCTGGCTCCGCTGGGCGGCTCGCATCTGCGGTCCGGTGCGGAGATGGCCCGGTTGTTCGCGCAGTATCCCGAGACGGTCACCGCCGCGGCCGAACTCGGTGAGCAGTGCGCCTTCGCGCTACAGCTCATCGCCCCGCAGCTGCCACCCTTTGATGTCCCGGCCGGGCATACCGAGGACAGCTGGCTGCGCCGGTTGACCCTGGCCGGCGCCACCGACCGTTACGGGTCGCCGGCTCGAGGGCCGTTGGCCCGCAAAGCCTACGCGCAGATCGAGCATGAGCTGAATGTCATTGCCAAGCTCGGGTTTCCGGGCTATTTCCTGGTGGTGCACGACATCACCCGGTTCTGCCGGGAGAGCGACATCCTGTGCCAGGGCCGGGGATCGGCGGCCAACTCCGCGGTCTGCTACGCCCTCGGTGTCACCGCGGTGGACCCAGTTGTCAATGAGCTGCTGTTCGAACGATTTCTGTCGTCGGAACGCGACGAGCCGCCCGACATTGACATCGACATCGAATCGGACCGGCGCGAAGAAGTCATCCAGTACGTCTACAAGCGCTACGGGCGTGATTACACCGCCCAGGTCGCCAATGTCATCACCTACCGGGGCCGCAGCGCAGTGCGCGACATGGCCCGAGCCCTGGGCTTCTCTCCAGGACAGCAGGATGCTTGGAGCAAACAGGTCGGCCGGTGGCATGGGGTGGCTGAATCCTCAGATACGGAAGGCATTCCCGAATCGGTGATCGACCTGGCGGCCCAGGTCGCCGACCTTCCTCGGCATCTGGGCATCCACTCCGGCGGCATGGTGATCTGTGACCGCCCGATCGCCGACGTGTGTCCGGTGGAATGGGCCCGGATGCCTGGACGAAGCGTGCTGCAGTGGGACAAAGACGACTGTGCGGCCATCGGTTTGGTGAAATTCGACCTGTTGGGGCTGGGCATGCTCTCGGCGCTGCATTATATGAAAGACCTGGTGGCGCAACATCAGGGTGTGGAGGTGGACTTCGCCCGAATCGACCTGTCCGAGCCCGCGGTGTACGAGATGCTGACGCGGGCGGACTCCGTCGGGGTGTTCCAGGTGGAATCGCGCGCCCAGATGGCCACCCTGCCGCGGCTGAAGCCGCAGGTGTTCTACGACCTGGTGGTGGAGGTCGCGCTGATTCGGCCGGGGCCGATCCAGGGCGGCTCGGTGCACCCCTACATCCAGCGGCGCAATGACCACAACAATCCGGACTTGGTCAACTACGAGCACCCGTCGATGAAACCTGCGCTGCGCAAGACGTTGGGGGTGCCGCTGTTTCAGGAACAGCTGATGCAACTCGCCGTCGACTGCGCTGGGTTCTCGTCGGCCGAAGCCGACCAGCTGCGCCGGGCCATGGGTTCCAAACGGTCCACCGAACGGATGCGGCAGCTGCGCACCCGGTTCTACGACGGCATGGCCGAGTGCCATGGCATCACCGGTGAGGTGGCGACGCGGATCTACGAGAAGCTGGAAGCCTTTGCCAACTACGGATTTCCGGAGAGCCACGCGATGAGCTTCGCGTCACTGGTGTTCTATTCGGCCTGGTTCAAGCTGCACTACCCGGCGGCGTTCTGTGCCGCGCTGCTGCGGGCACAGCCGATGGGTTTTTACTCGCCGCAGTCACTGGTGGCCGATGCCCGCCGGCACGGAATCGTCGTGCACGGCCCGGACGTCAACGCCAGCCTGGCGCACGCCACCCTGGCCGAAGCCGGAACGCAGGTCCGGATCGGACTGGGCGTCGTCCGTAGTGTGGGTGTCGACCTTGCCGAGCGGCTGGTGGCCGACCGTGAAGCTCATGGGCCATTCGCTTCACTCCTGGATTTGACTGCCCGGGTTCAGCTTTCGGCGCCACAGGCCGAGGCGCTGGCGACCGCAGGCGCGTTTGACTGTTTCAGTATTTCGCGCCGCGAGGCATTGTGGACGGCTGCGGCAGCGGCGGGGCAGCGGCCAGACCGGCTGCCCGGGGTGGGGGTGGCCGGGTGGGATGGGCACACGCCAGCCCTGCCGGGGATGAGCGCGATCGAGCTGGCCGCCGCCAATGTGTGGGCCACCGGCGTATCCCCAGACAGCTACCCGACGCAGTTCCTGCGCGCCGATCTCGATGCGCTCGGGGTGATCCCCGCCGACCAGCTGTTGAGCGTGCCCGACGGCACCCGAGTGCTGGTGGCCGGGGCGGTGACGCACCGGCAACGGCCGGCGACCGCCCGCGGGGTCACGTTCGTCAACCTCGAGGACGAGACCGGGATGGTCAATGTGCTGTGCACGCCGGGGGTGTGGAAACGGCATCGACGGCTGGCGCAGACCGCGATGGCACTGCTGATCCGCGGGCGGGTGCAGAACGCCAGCGGGGCGGTCACCGTGCTGGCCGATCGGCTGGGCTCTCTTGAGTTGACTGTGAGTTCGCGCTCTCGGGATTTCCGGTAGGCCCCGACGGTAACCTCCATCCATGAACCTCAACTTGTCCGCCGACGAAGTCCTGACCACTACGCGATCGGTCCGCAAGCGCCTCGATCTCGACAAGCCGGTTCCCCGCGAGGTGCTGATGGAGTGTCTTGAGATCGCTCTGCAGGCGCCCACCGGCTCCAACGCTCAGGGCTGGCAGTGGATGTTCGTCACCGACCCGGTCAAGAAGCAGGCGCTCGCCGACATCTACCGGGCGAACGCCGTGCCGTATCTGAACCGGATGAAGCCCGACTACGGCGACGGCGACGTGCGCAGCGAACGGATGGAGTTCGTCAGCGGCTCAGCCAAATATCTGGCGGAGAACCTGCAGGACGTGCCGGTGCTGATGATTCCGTGCCTGGAAGGCAAGCCGGAGACGGGGTCGCTGGGGTTCGGCGCATCGTTCTGGGCATCGCTGTTCCCGGCTGCGTGGAGCTACTGCCTGGCGCTGCGCAACCGTGGGTTGGGTTCCTGCTGGACGACACTGCACCTGCTGGGCGACGGCGAGCAGCAGGCTGCCGAGGTGCTCGGCATCCCGTACGAGGAGTACAGCCAGGGCGGGCTGTTCCCGATCGCCTACACCAAGGGCACCGACTTCAAGCCGGCCCAGCGACTGCCGGCCGAGCAGGTGGCACACTTCGACACTTGGTGACCGCAAGCGCGGCGGAGCCGGGCGCGGCGGGTCGCCAATATGGGCGCCGGTGACCGCAAGCGCGGCGGGTCACACCCCGTCGGCGAACCCGTGCTGGCGCCACGCCTCGTAGACCGCGACAGCGGCGGCGTTCGACAGGTTCAGTGATCGCCGCCCGGCCAGCATCGGGATGCGCACTCGCGCGGTGATGTGCGGGTCGGCCAGCGTCGCCTCGTCCAGGCCGGTGGGTTCGGGACCGAACATCAGCACGTCACCGGGCTCATAGTTCACGTCGGTGTAGGGGATGTGGGCGCCGGCGGTGAACGCGAACACCCGGGCCCCACTCGATACGCCCAGCGCCTCCCATGCCGCCGGCAGCGACGAGTGCACCTGCACGCAGGCCAGATCGTGATAGTCCAACCCGGCCCGACGCAGCTTCGGCTCGGACAGGTCGAAGCCCAGGGGTTCCACCAGATGAAGCTCCGCGCCGGTCGCCGCCACCATTCGAATCGCGTTGCCGGTGTTGGGCGGGATGCGCGGCGAGTAGAACATCACTTTGAACACAACGCCCATCCTCGTATGACGGCAGGCCACGAAGCGACCGGCCTCCGGTCGCTGCGTATCAGGCAGGCTATGCCTGTCGGAGGCAACCGAGAAGTCCACGTGTGGGATGCCGGGCCGGTCCGGGGCGCCCCGCAAATAGTCAACAAACTCAAGCAATGGCTGTTGGTAACTGAGCAGAGGCTTTCGCTTCGGGATGAATTCTCGGGACAAATCGCGAACCTTGTCCGGACGCGGTAATCTCGCACTCCGAGTCATGCCGATCACAAAAAGAATAGGGAATCGAAATGCTTTTTGGTAAAGCGGGGGTCGTTGCTCCCATTGTGGCGATGGGGCTCTCTGTTGGAGTTTTGGCCGCGCCCGAAGCTCACGCCGATGAGCAGACCTTCGTTGACGCGTTACACGAAAATGGTTGGTCGGCTATGAGTTTCGGTGCGACGGGCCACCCGCTGGCGCCAGGGCTCATCACGCGTCCGGACATCGCAATCGCGAACGGTCACGAAGTGTGCAACCAGCTGCAGCTGGGTTTGACGCCAGACCAGATGGTTGCAACCACGCTCCCGGCTGCTCAGGATAATTATCGGATTTTCATAACGGCCGCGCAGCAACATTTGTGCTGACGGGCTAGCGCCTTTGTTATGGCGCGCCCTTTCTTTATGTAGGGCACTGGACCCGGATCGTCGGGGTCCAGCGCCCTGTTTATTCGGCGGTACCGCTGACCTGAACTCAGTCCGCATCGAGTCGCGTTGGGAACCCGAAGCCGACCTGGGGGATCGCCGTCGTGGTTGGGGGTACTCCGGTGGGATGTCCAAGAGCACTAAAGCCCGGATCATGGGGTCGATCATGCCCCGTCGATCTGTTTGCTCGACCGAAGTACGCCAAGACACGCGAAGGTCTCGGAAAGTGTTCTGTTCAGTAAAAATTCTGGTCAGTCCTGAGGCCGGCTGGCATACTCGTCGAATTGCTATGCCGTGAAACGCACCGCAATCCGCTGTGCGGGTGCGATGTCCCGGAGAGTCCGATGAATGAGGCGCAGACGGTGAATTTCAGTCGAGCGGTCGGCGAATCGGCCGCCGACCGGTGACGCTCTTTGACCACCCAGAAGAGGTGGACCAGGTCTTTGAGGAGTCAGTCGAACCAGCCGAGGACGGCCACGCGCCGGAGACCGCGGCGGTCAAACGTCCGTTGCGATGGTCGGTGCGTAACTGGCCGGTGCGGTGGAAGGTGCTGGCGATCGCGTTGCTGCCGCTGGCGCTGGCGGGGCTCTTCGGCGGGCTGCGGGTTTCCAATGCGCTCACCGAGGCCAACCGGCTCCGGTTGGTCGCTGACCGCGCCGAGATGATCCCGGCGATCACCAATTACATGTCGGCGTTGGGGGACGCTCTGGTGGCCGCGTCCTCCGACGGCGACGCCGAAGGTGCCCGGAAGAACTTTGAGAATCGCAAGTACGAGCTGCAGTCTCGGCTGTCGCACACCGATGTGGCGACCGATGTGCGGTCCGGGGTGGAGACGCTGATCGAGCGCGGCCAGGGGTTGCTGAGTTCGGTCTCGACCACCGGTGTCGGCCTGCGCGACGAGGTGACCGGCTACGCGCCGATCCTGTTGACCGCCGAGGACGCTATCAATGGGTCGGTGCGGGTGGACAGTGAACGGATCCGGGCGCAGACCGAGGCGCTGAGCCGTGCGGTCGGCGCCCGAGGCCAGATGATGATGCAGGAGCTGCTGGTGAATCGGGGCGGCGAGCTTCCCGATCCGGAGCTGCGCAGCTCGATGATGACCTTGGCCGGTACCGAGCCGTCGACGCTATTCGGGATGACCGAGGTGCTCGGCGTGGACTCCCCGGACGCCAAGGCGCTGCAACAGCAGCTGGTGACCCGGATGTCGATCATGTCCGACCCGGAGCAGGTGCTGCCCAACAACCCGGTGTTGCGCGATTCCATCCGTACCACCGACCAGATCGCTGCCCGGCTCATCAGCGAGAACACCGGAGCGGTCACTGCGGCGGTGGAAGACCGGGCCGGGGACCGGCGCACCGCCGCTCTTCGCGACATCGTGCTGGTACTGGCGGCGATCACCGCAACACTCCTGGCGGTGTGGCTGGTGGCGCGCTCGCTGGTGCGCCCACTGCGCACTCTGCGCGACAGCGCGCTGCGGGTCGCCCACACCGAACTCGAACAGGAGATCGCCCGGTTGCGTGCCGGCGTGCCTGGTTCAGACCGTGACCCCGACCCGCTGCCGGTGTACACCACCGAGGAGGTGGGGCAGGTCGCCCACGCCGTCGACGAGCTGCACGCCCAGGCGCTGCTGCTCGCCGGTGACGAGGCACGGCTGCGACGCCTGGTCAACGAGATGTTCGAGACGATGTCGCGGCGCAACCGGTCCCTGGTCGACCAACAGCTGGCGCTCATCGATCGGCTGGAGCGCAATGAGGACGACCCGGACCGACTCGAGAGCCTGTTCCGGCTGGACCATCTGGCCGCCCGGATGCGGCGTAACGGCGCGAACCTGCTGGTGCTGGCCGGTGCGCGGGTACCGCATGAGCGGGGCCGGCCGGTTCCGCTGGCGACCCTGATCAGCGCCGCCGCCTCCGAGGTGGAGGGCTACGACCGGGTGCAGACCGTGCTGGTGCCCGACACCACTGTGATCGGCGCTGCCGCCGCGGACTGCGTACACCTGCTCGCGGAGCTGATCGACAACGCGCTGCGCTATTCGGCGCCGACGGAGCCCGTGCGGGTGGTCGCCGGTTTCGAGAACGATGGCGGGGTAGTGGTCGAGGTCGTCGACGTCGGATTGGGAATGACCGACGCCGACCTGCGGATGGCCAACATGCGGCTGGCGGCCGGCGGCGAGTTCAGTCCGGAGAACGCCCGCCACATGGGTCTGTTCGTGATCTCTCGACTGGCAGCCCGCCACGAGATCGAGGTTCGGTTGTACCCGGCGTCGCAGGGATCTCGCGGTATCACCGCGGAGGTGTATCTGCCGCCGCACCTGCTGACCGTCCGGCCGGTCGAGGAGCCCGCGCCGCCTGCCGAGCCTTACTTCGCTCCCGTCGAGCCTTCGCAGCCCGAACCGCAGTTGTACGAGGCCGCCCGGTACGAAGCCGAACCGTACGAGTACGCGCCCTTCCAGTCCTATGAGCCTTACGAGGACGCCGAGGCTGCCGAGCCCGGTCCCGTCGTTTCGCTGCTGCCGCGCCGTACCCCGGGATCCAGTGGCATCACCGGCGTGCCGTCAGAAGGGCCAGCACACCCCGCATCCCCGCAACCGTCGGCCGCCGTCGAGCGAGTCCGCCGCGAGCTGCCGCAACCCTGGTGGGAAGCCGAGGAACAGGACGCGCGGCAGCCGGCAACACCGGCCGCGCACCCGCACCGCGCACCCAAACCGGTGGCCGAGAAGTTTGCTCCCGTTGATACGACAGGGTATTTCGCGGCGCGTGCCCGACTCGGCTCCGCTGGTCCCGCGCCCCAAGCCGCGCCCGAGCCCGAGCCCGAGCCCGAGTCCGAGTCCGAGACCGACTCGATCTACCAGCGGATGCTTTCGGAGTCGGTGGGCAACGACCCCAACGAAGCCGACCTGCGCGCCGACCTGGACTGGCAGTCGGTGTGGGACCGCGGTTGGTCGGTGGCCGCCCAAGCGGAAAATGTGCCGGTGGTCGCCCACACCGAACACGGCTTGCCGGTCCGCGAGCCCGGCGCCCGGCTGGTGCCCGGCTCAGCCGCGGCCGAGACGCCGGTGGCGGCTGAGGAAGACTCTCAAGCCGCAGCGCACGGTCCGGGCGATCCAGAACGGCCGGTAACATCCAACGGCGTACCGCCCCAGCCCGCCCACGAGCCACTGGAACGGGATCCCGCGGCGATCCGCACTTCGATCAGCAGTCACTTCGGCGGGGTGCACGCCGCACGATCGCATGCCCGGGAAAACGGCTTGGAAAAGGGCTGGGAAAACGGCTTGGAAAACGGCTTGGAAAAGGGCTCGGAAAAGGGCTCGGAAAACGGCTTGGAAAACAGCTTCGACACCGACCAGGGACAGAACCAGTAATGACTTTCCCAACCGATCCCACCGCACAGCGCCGTACCGCCGAGAGCTCGTTGGACTGGCTGGTATCCAATTTCGCCCGCGAGGTGCCCGGGGTGTCGCATGCGGTGCTGGTGTCGGTAGACGGTCTGACGGTGGCGGCCAGCGAGCACCTGCCCACCGAGCGGGCCGACCAGTTGGCCGCGGTGGCGTCCGGATTGGCCAGCCTGGCGACCGGGGCGTCGCAATTGTTCGAAGGCGGCCGGGTACTGCAGTCGGTGGTGGAGATGGAGCACGGCTACCTGCTGCTGATGCGAGTCGGAGACGGCTCGCACCTGGCGACGTTGGCGAGCACGTCCGGCGATATCGGCCAGATCGGGTACGAGATGGCGGTTCTGGTGGAACGAGTCGGAGCGGTGGTCCAGTCGGTGCGTCGGTCGGCGCCGTCGCGGGGCGGCCACTCGTGAGGTTCCGGTGAATGGTGATGGACATGCCCGAGCGTTGGTCGCGCCCACAGCCGCCGGAGGTCCCAAAGGTCCCAGAGAACCTGGAGAACCTGGAGACTGAGGCCAATCTGGTCCGCCCCTACACGCTGACCGCCGGTCGAACCCACACCGATGTGCCGTTGCCGCTGGAGGCCTCGGTGCAGACCCTGCGCGCGGCCCAGCCCAACCAATGGCCGGTCAGCGATCCGCGGGGGCGAATCGTCGAACTGTGTCATGGGGCGCCGTCGGTTGCCGAGATCTCTGCCCGGCTGAACCTGCCGCTGGGCGTCGCGCGCGTCCTGGTGGGCGATCTGGTCACGTCGGGATACCTTCGGGTGCGTGCCACACTGACCGAGGCATCCACCCGGGACGAACGCCGAGACCTGATAGGAAGGACCCTTCGTGGCCTACGAGCGCTGGGATAGGCCCCCAGATAGGCGCCCCGATAGGTCCGCAGCTCCGCGAGACTCGGCCTCGACGAAGATCGTCATCGCCGGCGGATTCGGGGTCGGCAAGACCACATTCGTCGGTACGGTCTCGGAGATCATGCCGTTGCGCACCGAGGCGCTGGTCACCGATGCCTCGGCCGGTGTCGACGGCCTGGAGGCCACCCCCGACAAGCGCACCACCACGGTGGCGATGGACTTCGGCCGCCTCACGCTGGCCGAGGACTTGGTGCTGTACCTGTTCGGTACGCCCGGCCAGCGCCGGTTCTGGTTCATGTGGGACGACCTGGTGCGCGGCGCGATCGGTGCGATCGTCCTGGTGGACTGCCGCCGGCTGCAGGACAGTTTCGCCGCGGTGGACTTCTTCGAACACCGCAATCTGCCTTTCCTGGTCGCGGTCAACGAGTTCGACGGCGCACCGCGTTATCCGGTCGCCGCCGTGCGCAAAGCCCTGGCTCTGGCCGAACACATCCCGGTGATCGCCGTCGACGCGCGTGACCCCAGGTCGGCCCGCGACGCTCTCATCGCGATCAGCGAATACGCGCTGTCGACCCTGGCTTCGCACGGTTGAGGAAGGCTTGAGCGATACGCACGAGTGGACCGGGCGCGAGTTCACCGGTCACGACTTTCGCGATGCGGACCTGTCGCGGCTGCGCACCGAGCGGGTGGTGTTCGACGAGTGCGACTTCACCGGCGCCGACCTCGGCGGCAGTGATCTGCGAGCGGTGGACCTATCGCTGACCGGCACCCGGATCGACATCGCCCAGGCGCTGACCTATGCGACTGCCCACGGGCTGCGCCTGGACAGTGAATCCGACGGGCGCTGACGCCAGCACGACACACAGTCTCGCGGCTGCCGACCTCACCGCACACTCAACGCCTTGGACGCACACTCAAAAGACCTGTGGATAGCTGAATGGTGTCAATCGCCCGACACGGCGATGCTCGTCGATCGTGGAGGGGCAACCGTTTATCGGCAGTGAGGCCCTGGCAGCCGGAAGGCTGAACCGGCACGGGCTGCGGACCCACTATCGGGCCGCCTACCCCGACGTCTACGTGCCCGGAGAGGTCTCGTTGCGGCTCGGTGAGCGCACCATCGCGGCGTGGCTGTGGTCAGGGCGGCGCGGCATCGTCGCCGGTGCGGCGGCCGCGGCATTGCACGGAACCAGATGGGTTGACGACGACGTGCCGGTCGAGCTGGTGCATGCGAACCCGCGTTCGCCGGGCGGCGTGATCAGCCGGCGCGAGACCTTGCTTGACGACGAGGTGCAGACGTTGACCGGCCAGGACAGCGGCATGCTCGTCACTACACCCGAGCGCACCGCCTTCGACATCGGCCGCCACGAACGGCCACGGCCAGCGGTCGCGCGGCTCGATGCGTTGGCCCGGGCGACTCGTCTTGATGTCGCCGCCGTCGCGGCGCTGGCCCTGCGTCATCCCCGCATGCGTGGGCTGCGGCAGTTGGAGTGGGCGCTGAGTCTGGTCGACCGGGGTGCGGAGTCGCCCCGGGAGACCTACCTGCGGCTACTGCTGACCGACGCCGGGTTACCCCCGGAGCGGACTCAGATCCCGGTTCCGACCGCCGATGTCACTTATTACCTGGATATGGGGTGGCCGGACGTCATGGTGGCCGCTGAATACGACGGCGAACATCATCAGGTCGACAGCCTGCAGTGGCGCAAGGACATCATCCGGCTTGAGAGGCTGGCCCGGATGGGCTGGATCGTCATCCGGGTGGTAGCTGGCGACCATGCTCCCGAGATCGTGCGGCGGGTGTGTCAGGCACTGCAGTCCCGCGACTATCGGCCAGCGTTCATTGTGCGTTGACGGCGTTGAGTGTGCGGCCGACGAACAGCGCACCGGACTCCTGAAGTCCGCTAGCGCTTGAGCCGGATCTTCCACCACACCAGCACGGTGTAGAACAGCGACAGCAGCGCCAGCATCCCCATGTCGAGCAGATAGATGCCCTTGGTGTGGTCCCAGATGTGGTCTTTGGGGATCTGCGGCACGTTGACCAGCTTGTTGAAGTCGATCGCCGATGCGCCCGCGGCATATCCCCACCGGCCTGGCGTCACCCAGGCGGCCTCCGCCAGGCCGGCGCGCCCGGTCACCGGGATCATGCCGCCGGCCAGCACCAGCTGCGACATGATCGAGACCACCAACATGGGCATGATCTGTTCGTTGGACTGCGCGAACGCCGACAGTGCCAGCCCCAGCACCGCCGAGGCCACACAGGTCCCGGCCACGGCGAGGAACAAGTCGAAATTCGCGCTGCCGAACATCACGGCGCCCTGGGTCGGTCCGCCCTTGCCCAGAATCACGATCATGGTGGCGATCGCACCCTGCACCGTGGCAAACGCGCAGAACACCGTGACCTTGGCCAACAGATAGGCCACGGTCGACAGGCCCACGGCCTGTTCTCGTTTGAAGATCGGGCGTTCGCCGATGAGATCTCGAATGGTCAGCGCGGTTCCCATGAAGACCGCGCCGATGATGAGCAGCACCATGATGTACTGCGGCTCGGTCGGCGCATCGGGCCCCGGCATCCCCAGCCCCCCGTTGCCCTTCACGGTCAGCGACAGCGCGCCCACGATAAAGGGCAACACCGCCAGGAAGACCGAATAGCCGCGGTCGGAGATGATCAGCCGGACTTGGCGGCGCGCGATCGTGGACAGCTGTTTGCGCAGGCTTTCCGGCGGCGGGCTGCCCAAGTCGACCGGCGGGGTCGACGGAACCGCCGCGGCGGGACCCTTGGGGCCGCCGTCGCGCTCCAGGAATCGCCGGTTGGCCTCGTCCGGGTCGGCCCCGACGTTGGCGAAGATGTCGGCGTAGTTGTCGGCCCCCATCGCCGGAAAGACCTCTTTGGGCGGGCCGGAGAACGCAGTCTTGCCTCCCGGCGCGATCAGCAGAATCTGGTCGCACACGTCGAGGTAGGACACCGAGTGGGTGACCACCATGACCACACGGCCGGCGTCGGCCAGTCCGCGCAGCATCAGCATCACCTGGCGGTCCAGGGCCGGGTCCAGTCCCGAGGTCGGCTCGTCGAGCAACAGCAGCGACGGGCCGGTCAGCAGTTCCAGCGCGACCGAGGCGCGTTTGCGCTGGCCGCCGGAGAGCTTGTCGACCCGAGTGTCGGCGTGCTTGGTCAACTCGAGTTCCTCGAGCACCTGCGCGACGGCCTTGTCCCGGTCGGCCTTGCTGCTGTCCGGCGGCAGCCGCAGTTCGGCGGCGTAGCCCAAGGCCTGGTTGACGGTCAGCTGCCGGTGCACCACGTCGTCCTGCGGCACCATCCCGATCCGGCTGCGCAACGAGGCGTACTCGGTGTGGATGTTGTGGCCCTCGAAGGTGACCGAGCCGGCGGTGGGCTTGGTGTAGCCGGCGATCAACCGCGACAGCGTCGTCTTGCCCGCGCCCGAGCCGCCGATGATCGCGGTCAGGGTGCCCGGCCGGGCCGTCAGTGTGATGTTGTTGAGCAGCCGTTTGCCGCCCTCGACGTCGAAGCAGACGTCCCGAACTTCAAGCCCTCCAGTCCTCGTCGCGGCCTCGGTGCGGCGCAGCAGGGTGCCGCCGGTGAACTCCAGGTCGACGTTGCCGATCGTGACCAGGTCGCCTTCGGACAGGATCGCCGAACCGATCCGAACACCATTGACGAAGGTGCCGTTGATGCTTCGGCTGTCGCGGATCTCGGTGCCCAGCGGCGTGGGGATCAGCATGGCGTGGTGGCGGGAGGCCAGCACGTCGGAGATCACGACGTCGTTGTCGGTGGCACGGCCGATGGTCAGAGCCCCGACCGGTGCGTCCGGCGTGGAGCTGGAGGCCGGTCGAAGGATGTCGATCATGCGGGTGGCGATGTTGCCGACTTCGGGCGGAGTCGCCGCCACCGGTGCCATCCGGGTGGAGGGCTGGTGCGGGGGGAACACCTCGGCGGAGGCCGGGGGCGAATAGCCGGGGCGCAGCCCTGCGTCAGCGGGTGGGCCGGAGGGCGCCGGTGAATATGCCGGTGGCCGAGGGGCGTGCGGCGGTGGCGCGGGATACGGCGCGGGTCCGGATGGCTGCCGGTAGTGCTGCTGCGGCGGCCGGGCCGGGCGTGCGATTCCTGGCTGGCCGGGCTGCGGCACCTGGATCGAGACGGTCTGCGGCGGCCGGCCGGCCTGACCCTGGTGCCGTCCCACCTCAAAGGAGACCCGCGGTCCGTCCGGGTTGCCGAGGTTCACGGCCTGTCCGTCGCGGATATCGACGACCGGCACCCGCTGGCCGTTGACGTAGATGCCGTTCAGGGAGCCGTTGTCGATTCCCAGCCACCGGCCCTGCTCGAAGCGCAGCAGCAGGTGAGCACGGGATACCAGAGGATGTGCGATGCGGACGTCGGCCCGCAGGTCGCGGCCGATGACCACGTCGTGGCCTGCGGAGAACGTGCCTTGCGACCCGTCGTAGCGGACGGTCAGCACCGGCGGGGCTGGGTGACTCATCGACGTCAACTCTAGCGAGTTGCGTCCGGGGCGCCCGTAACGACGCAGTGTGTGCGCCGGTAGATCGTCGGCATGCACTGGTTGCAGTGGATGCACTCCGACAGCGTCGTGGACTCCTCAGCGATCCGGTTGACCAGGTCCGGTTCGGCCAGCAGCGCCCGAGCCATCGCGACGAACTCGAATCCCTCGGCCATCGCCTGATCCATCGTCGCGCGGTTGGTGACGCCGCCCAGCAGGATCAGCGGCATCGACAGTTCGGCGCGGAACAGCCGGGCGTTGTCCAGCAGATAGGCGTCGGTATAGGGGTATTCGCGCAGGAACTTATTGCCGGTCATCCGCATGCCCCAGCTCAACGGCGGGGGAAAGACGCCGGCGAATTCCTTCACCGGGGCGTGTCCGCGGAACAGATACATCGGGTTGACCAGAGAGCTCCCGGCCGTGAGCTCCAAAGCGTCCAGGCCGCCGTCGTCCTGCAGCCACTTCGCGGTGGTCAGCGACTCATCCAGGTTGATACCGCCGCGGACTCCGTCGGTCATGTTCAGTTTGGCCGTCACCGCGATCTGTCCGCCCACCGCGCTATGCACGGCCGCCACGATTGCGCGCGCCACCTTGGCCCGGTTGGCCAGCGATCCGCCGAACTCATCGGAGCGGCGGTTGATCAGTGGACTCAGAAAGGAACTCGCAAGGTAGTTGTGGCCGAGATGGATCTCGACGGCGTCGAACCCGGCATCCACGGCGTAGCGGGCGGCGTCGGCGTGTTGGGCGATGACCTGGTCGATGTCGTCGCGGGTGGCCTTCTTGGCGAAACGCATGCCGATCGGGTTGAAGAATCGCACCGGGGCCAGGGCCCGGGCCTTGTTGGAGCGCGCGTCGGCGACCGGGCCGGCGTGGCCGATCTGAGCGCTGACCAGGGCGCCCTCGGCGTGCACCGCGTCAGTGAGCCGGCGTAGACCGGCGACCGCCTCCGGGCGCATCCACAGCCCGTCGTCGGAGGTGCGCCCGCCGCGGGAGACCGCGCAGTAGGCCACGGTGGTCATGCCCACCCCGCCGGCGGCCGGCAGCCGGTGGTATTCGATGAGATCGTCCGATGCCAGTGCATCAGGCGTGCGGTTCTCGAACGTCGCGGCCTTGATGATCCGGTTGCGCAACGTGATCGGGCCGAGTTGGGCGGGACTGAAGACGTCGGGAACTCCCATAGCGGGAGCCTACAAGTGGCGCGCGGCGAATTTTCGCTCTGTCTTAGCGGAAGATCCGTAGCGTCGCCTCCAGCAGGTCGGAACTCGGCGCGTACGTGCCACAATGTCGGGCGTGGGTGCAATCACGTTGGACGGCAAGGCCACGCGCGACGAGATCTTCCTCGACCTCCAGGCTCGGGTGGCGGCGCTGACCGCTGCCGGTCGCACGCCCGGGTTGGGCACCATCCTGGTCGGTGACGACCCCGGCTCGCACGCCTACGTGCGCGGCAAGCACGCCGACTGCGCCAAGGTCGGGATCACCTCGATCCGCCGCGACCTGCCGGCCGACGTCAGCGCAGCACAGCTCAATGACACCATCGACGAGCTGAACGCCAACGACGAATGCACCGGCTACATCGTGCAGCTGCCGCTGCCCAAACATCTGGACGAGAACGCCGCGCTTGAGCGCGTCGACCCGGCTAAGGACGCCGACGGGCTGCATCCGACCAACCTGGGTCGGCTGGTGCTGGGCACGCCAGCGCCGTTGCCGTGCACTCCGCGCGGGATCGTGCACCTGCTGCGCCGCTACGAGGTGCCGATCGCCGGCGCCCACGTGGTGGTGATCGGGCGCGGGGTGACGGTCGGGCGTCCGCTGGGGCTGTTGCTGACGCGCCGCAGCGAGAACGCCACCGTCACGTTGTGCCACACCGGCACCCGCGATCTGGCCGACCTGACCCGCCAGGCTGACATCATCGTGGCCGCGGTCGGGGTGCCGCACATGCTCACCGCCGACATGGTGCGTCCGGGCGCGGCCATCGTCGACGTCGGGGTATCGCGTACCGATGCCGGGCTGGTCGGTGATGTACACCCCGACGTGTGGGAGGTGGCCGGCCATGTGTCGCCCAACCCCGGCGGGGTGGGGCCGCTGACCCGGGCGTTCCTGCTGACCAACGTCGCGGAAAGAGTCGAGACCACGCTGTGAACCTCGCCGACGTCCGCCGGGTGATCGCCGCGCAGTGGCCGATCCTGTTGGTCGGCTTGATTTTCACGGCGGCGTTCGTGCTGGCCGGGGCGAACTTCTGGCGGCGCGGCGCGCTGCTGATCGGGATCGGGACCGGGGTCGCGGCCGCGCTGCGCCTGGTGCTTTCCGAAGACCGGGCCGGGTTGCTGGTGCTGCGCGACCGCGGGTTGGACTTCGCGACGATGACGACCGCGGCGACGGTGATGCTCTACGTGGCCGCGACGATCGACCCGCTCGGGACCAGCTAGTCGTTTTTGACCGGACCGACAATTTATCGGCCGGTGCGATGGGCACTACATCAAACCCTGCGGACCTGGGTCGATGCTGCGCCGAGCGGCTAAAACCCGGGGATCGCTGGAATGGCCGGGATTCCGCCGGACAGGCCGGGAATCCCGATCGACATGCCCGGAATCTGCGGCAGCTCCGGTAGATGACCGCTGGCCAACTGGGACAGCATCTGCGGGCAATAGATCTGTACCGCGATCTCGGTGAACAGCTGCGCCATCTCCGGTGACATCGAGGGCCCGCCGCCCAAGCCGGCGATCGGGGCCGCCACCGAGGCAGCGGTGCCGGCGGGTTCGGTCAGCATCGGGCACACGGACTGGCCGAGGGCGGTCGTCGAGGCCGGGTCGCCCACCGGGATCCCCGCTCCGGCGAGATCGGACAGGAACGAGGTATCGACCGGACTGGCCTGCGCCGGTACGGCGAATCCCGTGGCGGCGATCAGGCCGGTTCCCAGCCCCAGGCTCGCCTTGACCATCACGCCTCGCATGCGTTCCCCCTCTTGATCGCCCATTGTCGAAATTCTGCATCAAAGCCGTAACACCGGAGAGTCGGCCGGGTCACGGTTTGCCTACGAGGGCGCCGCGAGACCGCGGCCGTTGATGTGACGCCCCCATAGTCCGGCCGCCCCGCAAAACCGGAAGATTCACATCATAAGTCGACTTATGGCGATAAGGGCCGGAAAACGCCCTGCCCGACGGAAATTCACACAGTAGAAAGTTGGATTTATTAAGAAACCGTTCAGGTCTTCATCATGTAAGGGCTAAGGTGCTGCGAGCAATGAGCCGTTCCTACGCGTCCCAGTCGGAGGTCGTCATGAAGGTCAGCCCCACGTTCCACTCGCTGGGTGTTGCGGCGGTGGCCGTGTCCAGTGCCGCCGCGGTAGTCGCAGCACCGGTAATGACGCCGGCTGTGGCCTCGGCGGTGCGCACGGTGGTCGCCGACGTGGCGTTGCTGGACAACGTCGCCCTGGTCATGAGCGGCACGGGCACGACCACCCCCGGGTCGTGGGATTTCAACTGGGCCGGGAAGTATCTCGCGGCCACCGGGTTCGGTGACTACACGATGAAGGGTGTGTCCACCCCCGAGGGCCTGTATCCAGGCACCGGGGTCAAGAGTCTGCCGCTGACCACGTCGGTGGACCAGGGCGTGCGGATTATCGACACCACGCTGCGCGATCACATCCAGGCTGGTGACAACGTCGTGGTCTACGGCATCTCGCAGAGCGCGGTCATCTCCTCGCTCGAGATGAACCAGCTGGCCGCCGCCGGCGCCAATGCGCCCGACCCGGATCAGCTGTCGTTTGTCCTGATCGCCAACGAGATGTTCGCCAACGGAGGGTTGCTGTCCCGGTTCGCCGTCCCGGGCGTCCCGCTGACCATCCCGGCCATGGGGTTGGACTTCTACGGGGGCGCGCCCGGCGATACTCCGTATGCGACCAGCGTCTACATCGCGGAATACGACGGCTTCGCCGACTTCGCCCGCTACCCGCTGAACTTTCTGTCGACGCTGAACTCCGTCCTGGGGATCGCCTTTCAGCACGGCCCGGGCTACACGCGGCCGGATTCCATCGACAGCGCCCAGATGCTGCTGGGGTCGACGCACTACGCCGGGCCGTTGACGCTTCCGGATGGGGTTTCCGCCGCCACCAACTCCGACTACTACATCATCCCGACCGACACGCTGCCGTTGCTGCAGCTGCTGCTGAGTGTTCCGGTGATCGGCCAGCCGCTGTATGACCTGCTGGAGCCGGTCACCAGGATCTTGGTCGACCTGGGTTACGGCAACGTCGACACCTACGTCGACGGGGAGCTGACCCACGGTGGCTGGGACATGGGCCCGGCGAACGTGCAGACCCCGTTCGCGGTGTTCCCGCAGGACATCGACGTGATGCAGCTGCTGACCTCGCTGGGGCAGGGAGCGCAGCAGGGGTTCAACGATTTCATCGACGACCTCGGGCATCTGTCATTGGGCAGTGGGGGAGGCGCGGCCGGTTCGTTGGCCGACTTCTCGCTGCCCAGTCTCAGCGAATTCGTCAACACCTTCTCCGGCGCCACCTCGATGCTCTACTCGCAGCTGCTCCCGGTGGCCGACATCGTCAATGCGTTGCTGACCAGCATGCCGGCGTATGACATCAGCCTGTTCTTCAACGAGCTCGGGGGTGACGGCGACCTGCTGACGAATCTGGTCAACGCGATCGGCATGCCGATCGCCGCCGACGCCGGGCTGATCCCCGCGGCCCTCGGGTTCGAGCTGCTGAGCTTTACCACCGCGATGCAGTCGGTCGTCACCGACATCACCGGCCTGTTCAGCGGTTAGCTGGGTGCCGCGCCGACACGGTAGGCGATTGAAATCATTCAGAGTTGTTTCAGCTTTTCATCATGTAGGCGCTATTGTTTAGCAAGCATCAAGCAGGCCCATGTTCGCTGCCGGAGGTCGTCATGAAGGTAAGCCCCACGTTCCGCTCGCTGACCGTCGCGGCGGTGGCTGCTTCCAGCGCGGCCGCACTGGTTGCGGGTCCAGTGCTGACCCCGGGCTTGGCGGCCTCGACTTCGGGGGTACGGACGGTCACCGCCGACGTAACGCTGCTGGACAACGTTGCCCTGATCATGGGGGGAAGCGGTACACCCATCCCGGGCCCCGGGGCGTTTGCCGGGGCAGCGAGCTACCTCGACCACCTCGGGTACGGCGACTACACCATGCAGGGCGTATTCACCCCCGAGGGCCTGTACCCGGGGACCGGGGTCAAGAGCCTGCCGCTGGACACCTCGGTGGATCAGGGCGTGCGGATCCTCACCCAGACGATCCTCGACCGCATCCAGGCGGGCGACAACGTAGTCGCTTACGGCGTCTCGCAGAGCGCGGTCATCTCATCGCTGACGATGAGCGACTTCGCCGCGCTGGGCATCGCCGCACCCGATGCAGATCAGCTGTCGTTCGTCTTGATCGCCGACGAGATGTTCCCCAACGGCGGGCTGCTGTCCCGCTTCGCCGTTCCGGGCGTCCCGCTCTACATCCCGTCGTTAGGGATCCCGTTCTACGGCGGCACGCCCGACGAGACCCCGTATGAGACCGACATCTACATGGCCGAATACGACGGTTACTCGGACTTCCCGCTGTATCCGCTCAACATCCTGGCGACGCTGAACGCTGTGCTGGGAATCGCGTTCGTACACGGCCCCGCCTATTTCACCGACGATGCCATCGACAATGCCCAGCTGTTGCTGGGGTCAACGAATTACGACGGGCCGCTGTCGCTCCCCGATGGCGTTTCGGCCGCCACCAACACCGACTACTACGCGATCCCCACCGACACCTTGCCGTTGCTGCAGCTCATGCTGAGTATTCCGGTGATCGGCGAGCCGCTGTATGACCTGCTGGAGCCGGTCACCAGGATCCTGGTCGACCTTGGCTACGGCAACGTCGACACCTACGTCGACGGGGAACTGACCCACGGCGGCTGGGACATGGGCCCGGCGAACGTCGCCACCCCGTTTGCGTTGTTCCCGCAGGACATCGACGTGATGCAGCTGCTGAGCTCGCTGGGGCAGGGGGTGCAGCACGGTATCGACGCCTTCATCGACGACCTGGGGCATCTGTCGCTGGGCGGCGGTGCGGAGGGGGCCGGTGACTCGCTCTCCGGCGCCGACTTCTCCCTGCCGAGCCTGATGGACGTCGTGAACACGTTCTCTGGCGCGGCCTCGACGCTGTATTCGCAGCTGCTGCCGCTCGCGGACGTCATCAATGCGTTGTTCACCACCTTGCCGGCCTACAACGTCAGCCTGTTCTTCGACGCACTCGGCGGCGATGACGACCTGCTGACGAATCTGGTGAACGCGATCGGTCTTCCGATCGCCGCCGACGTCGGGTTGATCCCCACCGCTATCGGGTTCGACTTGTTGAGCCTGATGAGCGCGGTCCAGTCGGTCGTCACGGACTTCACCGACCTGTTCACCGCGTAGCGGGTAGTCATCCCAGCGTTGCCCGCGTGCACACCGTGACATAGGGCAGCGCCAGCCCGGTGGACCCGACCAGTGCCGGATGAGTGCCCAGCAGGTTGCGGACCTGGTCCAGTGTCTTGGTGCGCACCGCGTCCGGTGAGGTGATGCAGTAGCTGCGGGAAGCGACCAGATCGATCAGGGCCTGCGGTGTCAGGTAATTCGTCCACTCCACCTGATGGCTGGCGATCTCGCCGAACGGCGCCGGCAGACTCACTCCGGCGTCGACCACGTCGCGCGCGTCCTCGCGACCGATGATCGCGCCGAGTTCCTTGACCCAGCCCAGTCGTTCGTCGCGGGTGTTCCACACCAGCCCCAGCCGGCCGCCGGGCCGCAGCACCCGGACCAGCTCGGGGATGGCCCGAGCGGGGTCGAACCAATGCCAGGCCTGGGCCACCAGCACCGCGTCGACGCTGTTGTCGGGCAACGGGATCTGCTCGGCGGACCCGAGCAGCGCCGGTGTCCCCGGTAGGGCGGTTGCCAGCACCTCGAGCATTTCGGCGATCGGGTCCACCGCCACCACATCAAGGCCGCGCTCCACCAGGCGCGCGGTGAGCTTGCCGGTGCCGGCGCCCAGGTCCAGGACGTCACGGGCGCCCGGCGGCAGCAGCCAGTCGATGGCCTCCGGCGGGTAGGACGGACGTCCCCGCTCGTAGGCGGCGGCCTGCGAACCGAATGACAGCGAGCGGTCGCGGCGGCCCTGCTCGGACGGGCTCACCGCCGGCGGTCCCGGGCCGAGCTCGCCAAATCCAGGGTCTGGCGGATCAGCTCGCCGACTCGGGCGGTGTCCAGCAGGAAGCCGTCGTGCCCGCAGTCGGAGTCAAGCACCTGCAGTCCGTCGCAGCCGGGCAGCAGCTCGGCCAGCTCGGCCTGCAACCGCAGCGGGTACAACCGATCCGAGGTGATTCCGGCGACCACCGCGGGAACCGGGCAGCCACGCAACGCCGCGGCCACCCCGCCACGTCCGGCGCCCACATCGAAGCTGGACAGCGAGTCGCTCAGGGTCACGTAACTGCCTGCGTCGAACCGCGACACCAGCTTGTCGCCCTGATGTTCCAGGTAGCTCTGCACCGCGTAGCGCGGGTCCGCTGGGTCTTCCTCGGCCTGCGCTCTATTGGCGAATCGGCGGTCCAGCTCGGCCTCGCCGCGGTAGGTCAGGTGGGCGATGCGCCGGGCGATCGCCAGCCCGGCCTCGGGACTGCGGCCGGTGCCGTGGTAGTCGCCGCCCTGCCAGTCCGGGTCGGCCTTGATGGCCGCGATCTGCGTGCTCTGCGTGCCGATCTGGTCGGCGGTGGCCCGGGCGCCGACGGCCAGCAACAAGCCCGCGCCCACCTGATCCGGGTGGCCCACCATCCACTCCAGTCCGCGGGCGCCACCCATGGAACCGCCCAGCACAGCGGCCACCTCGGTGATACCCAGCGCGGCCAGCGCGGCGATGTCGGCCTGGACCTGGTCGCGAATCGTGATCGCGGGAAACTTTGAACCCCAAGGCTTTCCGTCGCGGCCCAGGGAACTCGGACCGGTAGACCCGCGGCAGCCGCCCAGCACGTTGGTGGCCACCGCACACCAGCGATCGGTGTCGATCGGGGCGCCGGGACCGATCACCCCGTCCCACCAGCCCGGGGTGGGATGCCCCGGCCCGGCGGGCCCGGTGACGTGCGAATCCCCGGTCAGTGCGTGCAGCATCATGACGACGTTGTCGCGCTGGGGTGAGAGTTCGCCCCAGCGCTGCACAGCGATATGGACGTCGTCGAGGACCGCGCCGCTCTGCAGCGTCAGGGACCCGATGGCGACCACGCCGGTCTCTCCCTCGGCGGGCAGCAGCTGCCTGGACACGTCGGAGATCGTCACCGGGGACCGCCTCAACGGGCCGCCAGCGCCGACGAGTCGCCGACCTGTGCCGAGGCTGCGGAGAAGCCGAGCTCCAGGTCCGCCAGGATGTCTGCGATGCCCTCGATGCCGACCGCCAGGCGAACCAGACCCGGGGTCACACCGCTGGCCAGCTGCTCTTCGGCGCTGAGCTGGCCGTGTGTCGTCGACGCCGGGTGAATCACCAGCGAGCGCACGTCACCGATGTTGGCGACGTGGCTGTGCAGCTGCAGTGCGTCGACGAACGCCTTGCCGGCCTCGATGCCGCCCGCGAGCTCGAAGGAGAGGACGCCGCCGACACCCTTCGGTGCCAGCTGCTGGGCCCGCGCATGCCACGGCGAGCTGGCCAGCCCGGCGTAGTTGACGCTCAGCACGTCGTCGCGGGCCTCCAGGAACTCCGCGACTCGCTGGGCGTTGGTGACGTGCCGCTCGACCCGCAGGCTCAACGTCTCCAGGCCCTGGGCGATCAGGAAGGCGTTGAACGGCGAGATCGCCGAGCCCAGGTCGCGCAGCAGCTGCACACGGGCCTTGAGTGCGAACGCGGGTGCGCCCAGGTCGGCGAAGACCGCTCCGTGGTAGCTCGGGTCGGGGGTGGTGAAGCCGGGGTGGCGGCCCTGCGTCCAGTCGAAGTTTCCGCCGTCGACGATCACGCCCGCGATCGCCGCGCCGTGTCCGCCCAAGTACTTGGTGGCCGAGTGCACCACGATGTCGGCACCGTGGGCCAGCGGCTGGATCAGGTAGGGGGTTGCCACGGTGTTGTCGACGATCAGCGGTACGCCGTTGTCGTGGGCCACGCCCGACACACCTGGGATGTCAAGAACGTCGATCTTCGGGTTCGAGATGGTCTCGGCGAAGAAGGCCTTGGTGTTCGGCCGCACCGCCGCCCGCCAGGACTCCAGGTCATCGGGGTCCTCGACGAAGGTGGTCTCGATACCCAGCTTGGTCAGCGAGTAGTGGAACAGGTTGTAAGTACCGCCGTAGAGCCGCGGGCTGGAGACGATGTGGTCGCCGGCGCCGGCGAGATTGAGGATCGCGAAGGTCGCTGCGGCGGATCCGGAGGCCACCAGCAGCGCCGCGACCCCGCCTTCGAGCGCGGCGATGCGCTGCTCGACGACGTCATTGGTCGGGTTCATGATCCGGGTGTAGATGTTGCCCGGAACCTCCAGTCCGAACAGCTTGGCCGCGTGATCGGTGTTGTCGAACGTGTAGGAGGTGGTCTGGTAGATCGGCAGCGCGCGGGCATTGGTGGCCGCGTCGGGAACCTGCCCGGCGTGGACCTGCTTGGTCTCGAACGACCAGTGCGAACTTGGGTCGATGCTGTTGTCGGCGGTCATTGCTGAATGGTTTCCTCGGGTGTGTTGTCGCTGGGTGACGTGGGATTAGCCGTGGGTTCAGCGACAACAGCAACGGGTGAGCGGGCGCAAGGAGGCACGCATCAGGTTCCCCTGTCTACTCGGGGGGCCCGTCGTGGCGGACCCGCGCTTGCCGCGTAGCCGATAGTGGCTACTCAACCCGGTCATCACCCGGGGCACCCCACCGCGGTTGGAGGGTTGCCGGCCAGCAAGCCGGGGCTTCGCGCTGGCACTCATGACCGTCAGGCAGCCTATCGCATGTCCTAGCGGTGTCGCCACCTGCTCACCGGCGGTGAACGCTGTGGAGCGGTACGCGATACTGATGCGGCCGTGTACAACGCGGGACAATCGAACACCTAAGAACCTGACGCCGGGAGAACAGCCATGTGCGCCGACCAGCCAACCATCATCTACACGCTGACTGACGAGGCGCCGCTGTTGGCGACGTACTCGTTCCTGCCGATCGTGCGGGCCTTCACCGGGCCCGCGGGTATCGACGTGCAAGCCAGTGACATCTCGCTTGCGGCCCGTATCCTGGCCGCATTCCCCGACTGCCTGACCGACGAGCAGCGGGTGCCGGACAACCTGGCCGAACTCGGCCGTCTGACCCAGCTTCCAGACACCACCATCATCAAGCTGCCCAACATCAGCGCCTCGGTGCCGCAGCTGGTCTCCGCCATCAAGGAGTTGCAGGGCAAGGGCTTCAAGCTGCCGGACTACCCCGAGGACCCCAAGTCCGAGCAGGAGCGCGACGTTCACGACCGCTACGCCAAGTGCCTGGGCAGTGCGGTGAACCCGGTACTGCGGGAAGGCAACTCGGACCGTCGTGCGCCCAAGGCGGTCAAGGAGTATGCCCGCAAGCACCCGCACAGCATGGGCAAATGGTCACAGGCCTCGCGCACGCACGTGGCGACCATGAAGCACGGTGACTTCTACCACGGTGAGAAGTCGATGACGCTGGACCGCGACCGCGACGTCAAGATGCAGCTGACGACCAAGAGCGGCAACACGATTGTGCTCAAGGAGAAGGTGTCGCTGCTGGACGGCACGGTCATCGACTCGATGTTCATGAGCGTGGCGGCGCTGCGCGAGTTCTACGAGGAGCAGATGGAGGACGCCCGCAAGACCGGCGTGATGTTCTCGCTGCACGTCAAGGCGACCATGATGAAGGTCAGTCACCCGATCGTGTTCGGTCACGCCATCAAGGTGTTCTACAAGGACGCATTCGCCAAGCACCAGAAGCTCTTCGACGACTTGGGCGTCAACGTCAACAACGGCATGGTCGACCTGTACAGCAAGATCGAGACGCTGCCGGCCTCCCAGCGCGACGAGATCATCGAGGACCTGCACGCCTGCCGGGAGCACCGGCCGGAGCTGGCGATGGTGGATTCGGCGCACGGCATCACCAACTTCCACTCGCCGTCGGATGTGATCGTCGACGCCTCGATGCCGGCGATGATCCGGGCCGGCGGGAAGATGTACGGCGCCGATGGACGGACCAAGGACACCAAGGCGGTCAACCCGGAGTCGACGTTCGCCCGGATCTACCAGGAGATCATCAACTTCTGCAAGACCCACGGGCAGTTCGACCCGGCCACCATGGGCACCGTCCCCAACGTCGGGCTGATGGCGCAGAAGGCCGAGGAGTACGGCAGTCACGACAAGACGTTCGAGGTCCCCGAGGCCGGTGTCGCCGACATCGTGGACCTGGCCACCGGTGAGGTGCTGCTGACCCAGAACGTGGAGGCCGGCGATATCTGGCGGCTCTGCACGGTCACCGACGCCGCCATCAGGGACTGGGTGAAGCTGGCCGTTCAGCGGGCACGGGCGTCGGGCATGACCGTGGTGTTCTGGCTCGACACCGAGCGTCCGCACGAGGCCGAGCTGCGCAAAAAGGTCAAGGCCTATCTGTTGGACTACGACACCGAAGGCCTGGAGATCCAGATCATGCCGCAGGTGTGGGCCATGCGGTACACCCTGGAACGTTTGATCCGCGGCCAGGACACCATCGCCGCCACCGGCAACATCCTGCGCGACTACCTCACCGACCTGTTCCCGATCCTGGAGTTGGGCACCAGCGCCAAGATGCTGTCGATCGTGCCGCTGATGGCCGGGGGCGGCATGTACGAGACGGGCGCGGGCGGTTCGGCCCCCAAGCACGTCAAGCAGCTGGTGGAGGAGAACCACCTGCGCTGGGACTCGCTCGGTGAGTTCCTGGCGCTGGGCGCCAGCTTCGACGACCTGGGCACCAAGACCGGCAATGTTCGGGCCAAGCTCCTGGGCGAGACACTGGACTCGGCGATCGGCAAGTTGCTGGACGCCAACCAGAGCCCCTCGCGCAAGACCGGCGAGCTCGACAACCGCGGCAGCCAGTTCTACCTGGCCAAGCACTGGGCGGACGAGCTCGCCGCGCAGACGCAGGACGCCGAGCTGGCCAAGCACTTCGCGGGGCTGGCGAACACGCTGGCCAAGAACGAGGACGTCATCCTGGGTGAGCTGAACGTGGTGCAGGGCAAGGCCGCGGACATCGGTGGCTACTACGCGCCGGACCACGATCTGACCTCGGCGGTGATGCGGCCCAGCTCGACGCTGAACGCCGCGATCGACGCGAAGGACTGACGGCGAGCGGCCGTTCTACCTGTTGACTCACTCCAGGACGCAGAGCACTTCGTCGAGAGTGGCGGTGCCGCCCACCTGATTCAAGCGCGTGGTGTCGAACATCGCCGGGCCGGTGGCAGCGGTCTCGGTCAGCAGGTAGCGGCCGGCGTCGGGGGTGCGGCGCACGATGTCCTCGGTGGCGCAGCTGCCGGTGAGCTTGACCGCGTCGGTGAAGTTGATGCCCACCTGGGAGACCTGCGGTTCGGCGTGCAGTACGCCGGTCAGCCGGGTGATGAGGTTCTCCGGGGCAAAAAACCGCCAGCCCGAGTCCAGGCGCAACCGGTAGCGACCACCGGATGCAGCGTCGGGATCGGCGAACTCCACAAAGGGGTACTGCGCGGCCAGCAGCATTCGATCTTGCGTTGACAGGCCGGTGTCGACCACCAGAAAGCGCCCGACGCGCGCCACGTCGAGGCAGCAGTTCAGGAACGAGTTCAGGGTCTGCTCGGCGCTGGCTCGGTCGGGCCCGGCGATCAGGCTGACGGTGACCTCGGCGTCGGGTGGCCCGGCAACCAGGGTGTGCGCCAGGGCTTGCGGGTAGCTCGATGCCGCCTTGAGCATGGCCGGAACCGAATAGTCGCGGTTGGAAGCGATGCGTTGCCGTTCGTCATCGGGGACGTCTGGGCCGGTCAGCAGGCTACGGCACAGCGTGAACGCTTCGTCGTGCTTGCCGAGCTGCGACGCGCACACCGCGCGCTCGTCGATCGCGCGCAGACTGTAGACCCCCGCATCGACAAAAAGCTGGTCGTCGGGGATCGGGATTTCCGTGGCCAGCTTGGCGAACAGGTAGCCGAGCTCGTAACGCCCCGCGGAGCGATACGCGAACGCGATGCAGTACAGCGGCTCGGCACGCGACGGTCGAAACTCCCAGGCCCGCAAGTAGGCGGCCTGCACCTCCGGCCACGGTTCACCGAGCACTTCCATGGCCCCGGCTTTGCGGTGCAGCGAGTAGTACACCTCTTCGTCGAAGCCGCCCATCTCAGTCCGCCGTTCGTACCACACGCGCGCGGCGGCGAAATCCTCCAGATCGAAGTAGGTCTGCGCCAGATAGAAGACCGACCGTGTGTCCTCGGGGTCGCGCTCGACCGCGGCCAGCAGTAGATCCCGGTCGCGGGCGTACTTGAGCGGATCCAGGTTCCGGGCGCCCAAGCGCCGTGATTCGATGGCGTAGTCGCCGTCCAGGCGGGTGTTGAGGTGGTCTTCGTCGCAGATGACGTGCTCGTGGACCACCCCGATGTAGCGCGCCGGCAACCCGTCGCGGAACACCTGGGGGCGCCAGCCGGTGACACCGTTCTCCAGGATGCGCATCTCGTAGATATCGGCGTTCAGGCCGGTGAAATCGGGTGTGCCGTGGATCGTGTCGTCGGCGTCGATCACCCAGATGTAGTCGCCGTGGCCCTGGGCCAGGGCCAGCGCCTCGGTGCGGTTGTGCCCGAAGTTGCGCCAGGGCCGCTCGTACAGCTCGCCGGGGATGCCCAGGGCCGCCATGTGGTCGCGGATCACCTGCTGGGTTCCATCCCGCGAGCCGGTATCGACGATCACCCACGAACTGATGAAGGGCGCGGTGGCGTCCAACACCTCGGAAATTATGTGGGCCTCGTCTCGGACGATCATGTTGAGGCAGATCGCGGGGCGGGTGTTCGCCGGATCGGACACGGTCGGCAGATTACCTGGTGCCCGCCGAGTGTGAATCCGCCGACGAAAACGCCGGACGATTCGCCGTGGATTTCACAGTCGGCGGCGGCCAAGGCGTACGGTCCCGATCTACGACTGGCGGTGCTGTCCGGTGACCAGCGCACCGTCGAACAGGTGCAGGGTCGCCAGCGGCTGGGGCCGGGCTGGGTCAGTCACCTGTTGCAGAACACGGCCGTCGGACTGTGGCGCGATGACGCAGCCACGAGGCAGGTGGCAGACGCTGAGGCCGCCTATCGTGCGGCCCGTGTCGGGCTGTGCTCGGCGCTGGCCGACCGGGGCGTGGTCGCGCACGGTCGTTCCGGGTTCAACGTGTGGATACCGGTGCCCGACGGGGCGGTGGCAATGACGGCGTTGTCCGCCGCGGGCTGGGCGGCGGCCCCGGGGGCGCGGTTCCGGATTCGGGGCACCCCCGGCCTTCGCGTCACCATCGCCGAGTTGGTTCCCGCCGACATCGCGCCGCTGGCTGATGCGGTCGCCGACGCGGTGCACGGCCCCGGCCGGGCCAGCGTGTAGTTGCGCTTTCCGTTCGTTACGCATCGCAGCGTGCGATAATGCACCGGTACGGCAACGATGGTGCAGGAAGCCGGTGTGAATCCGGCGCGGTCCCGCCACTGTAATCGGGGAGCGACCCTCAACTGCCACGGCTCCGATGGAGCTGGAAGGCGAGGCGAGTGTTGATCCGAGAGTCAGGACACTCACATCGTCGCATCCTGCGACCCGGGGCGGTGTACCCCGAGAGAGCTGACGAACCCCCATGTTGCGCCCTTTTCGGGTGGCATCCGGCGGTGTGCGATGACTGCACCGATCTGGATGGCCTCACCGCCAGAAGTACATTCAACGTCACTGTCGGCCGGCCCGGGGGCCGGTCCGTTGCTGTCGTCGGCCGCTGCGTGGAGCGCGCTGAGCACGGAATACGCCGCGATCGCCGATGAACTGACGGCAGTGCTGGGCGCAGTTCAGGCGAGTTCGTGGCAGGGGCCGTCCGCCGAGGCGTTCGTCGCGGCCAACGCCCCCTATCTGGCCTGGCTGTTGCGTGCCGTGGGCAACAGTGCCGCCACCGCGGCGCAGCAGGAGACGGCGGCCGCGGGCTACACCGCCGCGCTGGCGGCGATGCCGACTATGGCCGAACTGGTCGCGAATCATGTCACCCACGCGGTGTTGGTGGGCACGAATTTCTTTGGTGTCAACACGATTCCGATCGCGCTGAACGAGGCCGACTACGCGCGGATGTGGGCGCAAGCCGCCGCCGTGATGACGGTCTATCAGGCGGTGGCCGGAGCGGCGGTCGCGACTGCGGCGGCGGCCCAGACCGAGCCGGCGCCCATCGTGCTCAAGACGCCCGGCAGCGCGGCGGACACCGCGCCGGACCCACCGCAGTGGTTCCTGGATTTCGCCAAATGGCTCGAAAGCCTGGTGCCCAGCCCGCCCTATCCCGACAGCAGCCAGTATCCGCTGTACGTCGAGTTGCAGGAGTTCTTCGCCAAGATCGGCTACACCGGTATCGGAGATCCGTTCGCCGACTTCTTTGCCAGCCTGCAGGCCGGCTCGCCGCTGTTGCCGCCGTGGCCGGTTCCCGGTTCCTGGCTGGGTTGGACCGGCAACCCGTTCAGCTTCTTCAACCCCGCCAGTTTGGCCTATGTCTTCTCGGTGCCGCTGGACCCCGGCTCCTACTTCGCGTTCACCAGCATCGTGATCATCGACGACCTGATCGCGATGATGTACACGGCGCTGTTCAATCCCCAGGCGCTGGGTGTGGTGGTGCCGTTGGCGATGGTCGAGATCGTCACGTCCACCATCGGCAACACCATCCAGGCAATGAACTACCTGATCACCCAGACGGCGCTGCTGCCGGCGCTGGCCGCCACGATGGCCGGCACGACCGTGCTCGGATCTGCGGGAGTGATCGGCGGTCTGGGTATCGGGGCGATGGCACATCATGCGTTGGCCGCTGCGGTGCCGCCGCCTCCCGCGCCCCCGCCGGGACTGGCCCTGGCCCAGCCGCCAGCACCGGCTCCCGCACCGGCGCCTGCCCCGGCTCCCGCGCCCGCCCCGGCGCCCGCACCGGCAGCAGCCGCCCCGCCGCCGCCCGGTGCGCCGCCGCCGACTCCGGCCGGACCACCATCGGTCACCATGCCGGCCTACATGTACATGGTCGGTGGCCTGGACATGGGCGCTCGTCGGGGCTCGGGTACCAGTTCTCGCAAGAAGACGGCGTCGAAACCGGACAGCGCGGCGGCACCCGCGGAGGAGCCGGTGGAGCAGAAGGCCGCGCAGCGACGTCGGCGTAAGGCCAAGGTCGGCATGCTGGGCCGGGGCTACGAGTACATGGACTTGGAGCGGGATCCGGCGCCGGAACTCGTCGGGGCGGTCGCCTCGAGTAGCGGTGCCGGATCGCAGGGCTTCGCCGGTGGTACCCACCGGGTGAGCAGCGCGCGGCCGAGCGGGCTGACCGCGCTGGCAGACGACGGGTTCGGCGGCGGCGCGGTCAGTCCGATGATGCCCAACACCTGGCCGGCTGAGCCGGAGTAGCGGACGCTAACCGCCGGGTTCTGTTGCGGCGGTCCAGCTTCGGCTCTCCTTCGTCGAGCCTCGCTAACCGCCGGATCTGGTTGCGGCGGTCCAGCTTCGGCTCTCCTTCGTCGAGCCTCGCTAACCGCCGCAGCGGATCCGATTCCCGCCGCGGTCCAGTGGGTCCGGCCCCAGGCCCAGATACTTCTCGCGCAGCTTGTCCCACAACTCCAGCTGGCCCCACTCGGGCTCGTCGCGCATCTGCTGGTCGTTGGTGAGGAACGGGTTCGGCAGCATCACGGTCATCATCTGCTCGTCGCGCCCGTTGAACAGCCGCACGCCCCACGACTGGGGGTTGCCGTCCTTGCCGATGCGGCGGTACAGCTCGGCCCGGGTGCATCTCCGAATGCGGCCCAGCTCGTTTCCGCTGGCCCGGTGCTTGCCGATGCACAGGTGAAAATGCCAGCGGCCGAAGTCGATGGTGGCGTAGCCGTCGAGCATGCCGATCTTGCGCGGCGCGTTGGGTGCGGCCACCTCCCAGGCCGCGCCTTCCATGATGATGCCGAACCAGATCTCGTTCCAGTACTCGTCGAAGCACAGGTGCAGCAAGTCCAGCAGGCTCTGCTGATCGGTCGGCAGCGGCCAGCGTTGTTCGCGACCGCGGTCTTCGGTGTCGACGATCGGGGGATCGGCGACGACGGTTCCGGTGTTCTCGGTCATGGGAATCCCTTCCTTCATGGGTTCAGGCGAACCTGGGGCTTGTGGGTCAATGCGCAGTCACCGCACAGTCCGCCGCCGGGAGTGCGGTAGAACAGACAGCAGCTGGCTCGGCGATAATCGGTCCCGGAATCACTGAAAGATACTGCGCCAGAAAGGCGCTCGTCATCGCACATGGTGCGCGCGAGGTCCCAGCTCGGCTCGTCCGCAAGGTCCCCGCCATGGTGCCAGCGCAGGGCGCGGGCGGCGCCCAGAGCTGCGGAGGCGATATTGCCGCGCAGCAGGCCCTCCGAGATCGGGCCGAGCCGGCGCACGGCGGCGGCCAACGGTTCCAGGTGCCCGGTCAGGATCATGTCGGCCAGTGCCGGCTCCAGATTGACGTGCGCCGAAGACCCCTGCCAGGCCGTCGGATTCGGCAGATGCAGGCGCACCGTCCCGCCCGAATCGGTGTACCAGAGCTGATCGGGATCCAGATCGATCAAGAGTCGGTGTTCGGCGAGTCCGCCCAGCCCGACTGACCACAGTCGTGCCGCGAATCCGAGATAGAAGGTGGACACCGCCACACGAAGATCCGCCGCTCCGATGCGCTCCTGCACTCCGGCGATGGCGCCCGCGAGCAGATCGGGGTCGGTGTAGAGCTGTATCACCGGATGCCAGTCGGCGTCGTCCGCGGTTCCGGTGGAGACCGCGAAATAGGAGCTGACAGCAGATAACTCGGACAGTGCCGCGATCGTCTGATCCCGGGAGGCGCAGCGATGCGGGATCGGCGGCAGGGCACGCAGCCGCTGTGGCAGGTCGCGCAGCGCGGTGATCTGGTTGCCACCGGATGTGCGCAGCGTGATCGCAGCGGGATCGGTTGCCGTGAGCACGATTTCGGCGGAGTCCTCGATGCCCCAGCCTTCCCGGGACAGCACCCGGGTCAGTGCCGAGCGCAACGGCTCCGCGGCGTCGACTCGGGCGGTGCGCTCGTTGGCGTCCCCGACGACGGTGAACATGCCGCTGGCCGGGTCGAAACGCAGGGTCTCGTTGCCGAACATCTCCCCGATGCGCCCGGACAACATCAACTCCTCACCGACGGTGTCCACCAGGATTCCCGCCGGATCCATCAGCCATACCCGATCGGCTACCAGCAATGCCAGTTCCAGGTCGTGGGTGCTCAGCACCACCGCCAACTGCTGGTTGCGGGCAAGTTCACGCAGCAGCCCGAACAGTGCGGCCCGCGACGACACATCCAGGAACGCGGTCGGCTCATCGAGGATCAGCAGGCCCGGCTGCTGGGCCAGTGCCCGGGCGGTCAGGACGCGCTGGCATTCGCCGTCGGAGAGCTCTGTGGCCGGCCGCGACGCCAGATGCTGCGCGCCGGTCGCCGCCAGCGCCCAGTCGATGATCTCCTCGTCGACCGGGCGCAGCCGGGCACCCAGGCCGAGGTGTGGGATACGGCCCAGGCCGACCAGCTCCCGCGCCGACAACAAGCCGGGGTCGATTCGTTCGGTCAGCACCACGGCGACCCGGCGGGCCAGTTCATCACGGGGCAGCGCGGTCAGGTCGGCGCCGTCCAGCAGGACGCGGCCGTCGAGCGCGGGCTGCAATCCGGCCAGGGTGCGAATCAGGGTGGACTTGCCGGCGCCGTTGGGCCCGATCAGCACGGTCAGTTCGCCGCGGCGGGCTTGAGCGACCAGTCCGGTCGCCACGGTCGTCGACCGGCGCCGGCTGCGGTAACCGATCGCCAGGCCGGCGAGCTGAACCACCGGTGTCATGACGGCAACCCCGATCCGCGACGGGCCCGCAGCAACACGGCGATCACCACCGGTGCGCCGACCAGTGCGGTGACCGCGTTGATCGGGATGACCAGGTCGCTGCCGGGCACCTGGCTGACGATGCCGCAGCCCAGCGCGGCGACCGCGCCCAGCAAGACCACGGCCGGGACCACCACCCGGTGATCGGAGGTGCTCATCACGATGCGGGCCACGTGCGGCACCACCAGCCCGAGGAACGCGATCGGTCCGCAGAACGCGGTCGTCACACCCGCCAGCAGTGACGCCGAGACGACCGTGATGATCCGGGCCCGGTGCACGTTGATACCCATCGTCGCCGCGTAACTCTCGCCGAGCAGCAGGGCGTTGAGGGGCCGGATCGTCATCGCCGCGGTCAACAGCCCGACGGCCACCAGCGGCAGCAGCAACTCCAAATCGCCCCAACCGGTTCCGGCGAAGCTGCCCAGGCCCCACAGCAGGTACTGCTGTACCCGCTGCGGATCGGAATACACCATCGCCAGACTCACCAGTGCCGTGCTGGCCGCGCCGATCATCACGCCGATCAGCAGCAGCGTCGCCGCCGACCGGGTCCACCGCGACAGCACCAGAACGAGCGTGAGCATGGCCGCTGCCCCCAGGGCCGCCGCGATCACCTCCGCGGCCCGGCTGGCGCCGGCCACTGCGGTGGTGAAACCGCCACCGGCCGCGCCGCCGAGCAGCACCACCACCGCGACGCCGAGGCTGGCCCCGGAGCTCACGCCCAGAATGTAGGGATCGGCGAGGGTGTTGCGGAACAGGGTTTGCAGCTGCAGGCCGGCGACGCCGAGCGCAGACCCGGCGGCCAGCGCGGTCAGCACCCGCGGCAACCGCATGTTCCAGACGATCACCTGCCAGCGCGGGTCGGAGGGTTCGGCGCCGAACAGCACCTGCACGGTGTCGAGCAGCGGCACCCGCACCGGCCCGAGTACTAACCCCAGCACTGCCAGCAGGATCACCGCGGCGCCCAGCGCGGTCAGCACCAGGGCGATACGCGGCTTCACCGCGGCACCCGCCGGTAGAACTCGAACGTGTGGTTCGCAGCGAGCGCGGGATGCAGGATCGCGACCAGGTCGCCGAGCAGCAGATCCGGTCGCGCCGTGCCGCGTTCCCAGTAGAGGCTTCTTCCTTTTTCGGACCCGAAGTCTTCCGCCTTGGTCGCCGACCACACATAGCCGGTCCGCAGCGCGGTCAGCTCGCCGTAGCGGCTGTCGCGGGACACCGCTTCGCCCAGGGTTTGCCAGTCGTCGGTGACCAGCCACACCGGAGCGGTGCCGGCCCGGGCGTACACCGACTCGAAATTCAGCTGCCGGTTCTCGGCGCCGGTCTCCGACAGCCAGGGGTAGGTGCCGCCGGCGTCGGCGATCAGACGTCCCGAATAGCTGTCACCGGTAGGCATCGACCAGCTGCCCGAATACATGGTGCCGACCAAGGCCTCCACGGGCGTCGTTGCGGCGGCCTGAGCGGCCAGCGCGTGGTAGCGGTTGCGGATGTCCTGGTAGGCCTGCGCGGCCTGGCGTTCGGTCCCGGTCAGCGCGGCGAACACCTTGATCCACTCGGCCCGGCCCAGCGGGGTCGATTCCAGCCATTCGGCGTCGGCCAGCACCGGAGTACCGCCTTCGCGCAGCTTGGGATAGCCGGGATCGTCGATGCCCTCGGTGACCAGCAGGTCAGGGCCCGCACTGATCACGCGCTCGATATTGATCTGGCCGCCGGGGGCGTAGCCGACGATCTCACCTGTCTCGATGCGGGCGCGGATCTGTGGGTCGGCGACGGCCGCCGGGCTCGCCACACCGGTCACCACGCCGGCCTGGCCGAGTTCGGTGATCATCGCCAGGTGCGTCGTCGAGCCCGAGTAGAGGCTGTGCACCGGGACAGTGATCCGTTGGGCATCGGCAAGCTCGCCGGTCAGCGCCGGTGCGGGCGCACCACAGCGCACCAGCACCCACGACATCGGCTTGCCGCCGAGGTAAGGCCGTTTGACGGTCAGGACCTGGTAGCTGCCGTGGTAGGTGATGGTGAAGTTGGTGGCCTCGGTCAGCGTCGACTTGTCCGGGAAGTAGTCGGCGGCCGGATCGAAGTCAGTGATACAGCCGGCGCGCGCTTGCGGTGTGCGGGAAGCGGGTTCGCCAGAGCAGCCGGCCAATGCCGTCGTCAGCATCGAGGCCAGGGCTACCAGGAGCGCAGGAACTACCCGCAGCGCACGGGGCATGGGCGTATGTCAGCTTCCTCGGGGTACACCGCCCCGGTACGCAGGACGCGTTGACGTGAGTCCCCTGGCTCTCGGATCACTGCTGGCCTCGCCTTCCAACCCCACACGTGGCGGGCCGTGGCTGCTGAGGTTCGCTCCCCGATGACAGTGGCGGGGCAGGACCGGATCAGGGCCGGAAAGCCCCTGGCTTCCTCAATCGTCATCGCCTTACCGGCGACATTCTTGCATGCCGTGTTGCGTTAGGCTGGCCGCCGTCTCGTGGCGTCAGGAAGTCCGGTGAAAGTCCGGCGCGGTTCCGCCACTGTGTTAGCCAGATACTGGCCGCGGGGCATCCGACTATGCGGGGCGCGAACCCCCGGGAGGAACCGATTATGCGGCGTATCGCCCTGCTCTCCACTTCCGACACCGACCTGCTGTCCGCGCGGGCCAGCGGCGCGGCTTACCGGCTCGGTAACCCCGCACGCCACGACATCGAACCGTTGGTGAACGGCGGCGTTGATGTCGTGGTCCTCCGGATCCTGGGGTCGTCGGCCGAGATCGCCGACGAACTGAAGCTGCTGCGCGCCACCGGGCTGCCGCTGGTGGTGCTAGGCGGGGAGCGCTCGCCCAACGCCGAGCTGATGGAGTGCTCCACGGTCCCGATCGGTCTGGCCGCGCAGGCGCACGCCTACCTCGCCGAAGGCGGACCGGCCAACCTCGCCCAGCTGCACGCGTTTCTGTGCGACACGGTGCTGCTCACCGGGGAGGGCTTCGAGGAACCGGCGGTGATCCCGGAGTGGGGGTACGGCCAACGGCCGACGGTTGGTGGTCCCGATGCGGTGCGGATCGGGGTGCTGTACTACCGGGCTCACGAGGTCAGCGGCAATGCCGGTTTCGCGCATGCCCTGGCCGACGCCATCGATGGGGTGGAGGTGGCCACCGGGGCGGTCGGGGTGCCGATCTTCGCCGCGTCGCTGCGCAACGCCCCCGACGAGCTCTTCGCCGCATTGGGGCAGCTCGACGCGGTGGTGGTCTGCATGCTGGCGGCCGGCGGGGCGATGAACGCCACGGCCGGTGTCAGTGCCGGCGACGACGACGGCGCGTGGGACATCGAACAGATCGCGGCGCTGGACATCCCGGTGTTCCAGGGACTGTGCCTGGCGTCGTCGCGCGCGGACTGGGAGGCTAACGACGACGGCGTCAGCCCGCTGGATTCGGCCACCCAGATCGCCATCCCGGAATTCGACGGACGGATCATCACCGTCCCGTTCTCCTTCAAGGAGATCGACGACGACGGGCTGCCGCACTACGCCGCCGACCCCGAGCGCTGCACCCGGGTGGCCGGGGTGGCGGTGAATCACGCTGTGCTGCGTCGTATCCCGAACGCGAAGAAGAAGCTGGCTCTGGTGCTGTCGGCCTATCCCACCAAGCACTCCCGGGTGGGCAACGCCGTCGGTCTGGACACCCCGGTCTCGGCGGTGCGGCTGCTGCACCGACTGTCGGCCGAGGGCTACGACATCGGGGACGGCTTCAGGGTGCTGGATGTCGCTGACGAGACGCGGGCAGGGGATCGGCTGATCCACGCCCTGATCGAGGCCGGCGGTCAGGACGAGGACTGGCTGTCTGCCGCGCAGCTGGCCGGCGCGCAGGTGCGGGTCACCGCACAGCAGTACGCGCAGTGGACCACCGAGCTGCCCGATGACCTGCGCGACGCGATGACGACGGCCTGGGGTCCGGCGCCGGGCAAGCTGTTCGTCAACGATGCGGGCGAGATAGTGTTGGCCGCACTGCAATCCGGAAATATCGTGCTGATGATTCAGCCGCCCCGTGGGTTCGGGGAGAACCCGGTCGCGATCTACCACGACCCGGAGCTTCCGCCGAGCCACCACTATCTGGCCGCATACCGTTGGCTGGCACATGGTTTCGGTGCACACGCGGTGATCCACCTGGGCAAGCACGGATCGATGGAATGGCTGCCCGGCAAGACCGCGGCGTTGTCGTCGGCCTGTGCCACCGACGCGATGATCGCCGACCTGCCGCTGATCTATCCGTTCCTGGTCAACGACCCCGGCGAGGGCGCCCAGGCCAAACGGCGGGCGCACGCCACGATCGTCGATCACCTGATCCCGCCGATGGCGCGCGCGGAGTCCTACGGCGACATCGCGCGGCTGGAGCAACTGCTCGACGAGTACGGCAACATCGCGTCCATGGACCCGGCCAAGTTGCCGGCGATCCGCGGTGAGATCTGGAACCTGATGCGGGCCGCGGAGATGCACCGCGACCTGGGCCTGGATGAGCGGCCCGAGGATGAGGAGTTCGACGACTTCCTGCTGCACGTCGACGGCTGGCTCTGTGAGATCAAAGACGCCCAGATCCGTGACGGCCTGCATGTGCTCGGCGGCGCTCCGGCCGGCCCGGAACGGGTGAACCTGGTGCTGGCGATCCTGCGCGCCCCGCAGGTGTGGGGCGGGGTGAACCATGCCGTCCCCGGGCTGCGGGCCGCGCTGGGCCTTAAGGAAGACGCCGCCGCGGCTGTCGTCGACGAGATCGAGGGCCGCGCCCGCGCTCTGGTCGAAGCCATGGAGGCGGCCGATTGGGAGAGCGGCGTGGCTGACACGTTGCATCCCGACCCCGAGGTCTGCCGGGTGTTGAGATTCGCTGCCACCGAGGTGGTTCCGCGACTGGCCGGCACCTCGGCCGAGCTGGATGCGGTGCTGCACGCGCTGTCCGGCGGGTTCGTCCGGCCGGGGCCGTCCGGGTCGCCGCTGCGTGGTCTGGTCAATGTGTTGCCCACCGGGCGCAACTTCTACACCGTGGACCCCCGCGCGGTGCCGTCTCGGCTGGCATGGCAGACCGGGCAGGCGATGGCCGACTCGCTGGTGCGACGCTACCTCGATGACACCGGCGGCTACCCGGAGTCGGTCGGGCTGTCGGTGTGGGGTACTTCGGCGATGCGCACCTCCGGCGACGACGTCGCCGAGGTGCTGGCCCTGCTCGGCGTGCGTCCCGAGTGGGATGAGGCGTCGCGGCGGGTGTCCGGGCTGGCGGTCATCTCACCCGAGGAGCTCGGCCGGCCCAGAATCGACGTGACGGTGCGCATCTCGGGGTTCTTCCGGGACGCCTTCCCGCACGTGGTGTCGATGCTCGACGACGCGGTGCAGATGGTCGCGACCCTCGACGAGCCCGACGACGCGAACTTCGTGGCCGCGCACGCTCGCGCCGATCTGGCCGAACACGGGGATCTGCGCCGCGCCACCACCCGGATCTTCGGCTCGGCGCCCGGTTCCTACGGGGCGGGAATCCTGCAGGTGATCGAGGCCGGGACCTGGCGTGACGACAAGGACCTGGCCGAGGTCTACACCACCTGGGGTGGGTTCGCGTACGGACGCGGACTGGGCGGCGCGCCGGCCGCCGACGACATGCGCACCAACTACCGCCGGATCAAGGTGGCCGCCAAGAACATCGACACCCGCGAGCATGACATCGCCGACTCCGATGACTACTTCGTCTATCACGGCGGCATGATCGCGACTGTGCGTGCGCTGACCGGTGCTGACCCGAAAGCCTATGTGGGCGACTCGACCTCGCCAGATGCCATCCGCACCCGCACGCTGGCCGAAGAGACCGCCCGGGTGTTCCGGGCACGGGTGGTCAACCCGCGCTGGATCTCCGCGATGCGCCGACACGGCTACAAGGGTGCGTTCGAACTGGCCGCCACCGTCGACTACCTGTTCGGGTTCGACGCCACCGCGGGCGTGGTGCACGACTGGATGTACGAAAAGCTCGCGGCCGAGTACGTCTTGGACCCGCAGACTCGGGAGTTCCTCGACAAATCGAACCCCTGGGCGTTGCAGGGCATCGTGGAACGGCTGACCGAGGCCGCCGACCGCGGCCTGTGGGAGCACCCCGACCCGGAGACCATGGCGGCGTTGCGGCAGGCTTACCTCGACGTAGAAGGCGACCTGGAGGATCGGTGAAAGTCTGGATTCTCGGAATCGGTATGGGACCTGCGCACGTCACCGCCGAGGTCGCCAGCGCGCTGCGGTCAGCCGACTACGTAGTGGCATCCGAGAAGTCCTCCAATGACAGCCTTTTGGCGTTGCGGCGCACCGTCGTCGACACCTACGCCCCGTCGACTCCCATCGTCACGGTCGCCGATCCGGCGCGTGACCGCTCTCCGGGGCTGACCGAGCCCGGTTATGTCCGCGCCGTAGCCGATTGGCATGCGGCCCGAGTGCAGCGCTACGCCGATGTGCTGCGGGCCCGCGGCGGCACGGCCGCTTTTCTGGTCTGGGGCGACCCGGCGCTGTACGACTCGACGATCCGCATCGTCGATCAGGTGAAAGCCCTTGACTCTGAGCTGGGATACGAACTGGATTACGACGTGCTGCCCGGTATCAGCGCGCCACAACTACTGGCCGCCCGGCATCGGATCGTGCTGCACGAGGTGGGCCGTCCGGTGCACATCACCACCGGACGGCGGCTGGAGGAGGCGGTGGCCGCCGGTCACGACAACATCGTCGCGATGCTCAACAGCCAGCTCGATCTTTCTGCCGTGGGTGAGTGGACGATCTGGTGGGGCGCCAACCTGGGCGCGGCGGGGGAGCGGTTGGTCACCGGCCGGGTATCCGACGTCGTCGACGAGATCGCGGCCGCCCGTGATGCGGCCCGGGCCGAGGCGGGCTGGGTAATGGATATCTTCCTGGTGCGGAAGCCCTGATGGCCGGCGTCCTGATCGCGGGAACCACCAGCGACGCCGGTAAGACGGTGGTGGCCACCGGTGTGTGCCGGGCGCTGGCGCGTCGCGGTGTGCGGGTGGCGCCGTACAAGGCGCAGAACATGTCGAACAACTCCATGGTGTGCGTCGGCGCCGACGGTGTGGCGACCGAAATCGGCCGGGCGCAATGGATTCAGGCCTGCGCTGCCCGAGTCGAGCCGGAGCCCGCCATGAATCCGGTCCTGCTCAAGCCCGGCAGCGACCAGCAGAGTCATGTGGTGCTGATGGGCCGGCCGTGGGGAACTCTGTCGTCGTCGAACTGGATGCACGGCCGAGCGGAGTTGGCTACGGTGGCGCACAGCGCCTACGACGATCTCGCCGAACGCTATGACGTGATCGTCGCAGAGGGGGCAGGTAGTCCGACCGAGATCAATTTGCGGGCAGGCGATTACGTGAATATGGGCCTGGCGCGCCACGCCGGCCTGCCAGCGGTGGTGGTCGGTGACGTCGACCGCGGCGGGGTGTTCGCGGCGTTCTTCGGCACCGTCGCGCTGCTGTCGAGCGAGGACCAGGCGCTGGTGGCGGGGTTCATCGTCAACAAGTTCCGCGGCCGGCTGCGGTTGTTGGAGCCCGGCCTGGCCGATCTGGAGCGCCTCACCGGTAGGCGGGTGTTCGGCACCCTGCCGTGGCACCCGGAGCTGTGGCTGGACTCCGAGGACGCGCTCGACCTCGATGGCCGGCGTTCGGCACGCACCGGGGCGCGACGGGTCGCAGTGATCCGATTGCCGCGGATCAGCAATTTCACCGACCTGGACGCGCTCGGCCTCGAACCCGATCTGGACGTGGTGTTCGCCACCGACCCGCGTGGGTTGTCCGACGCTGATCTGGTGGTGCTGCCTGGAACGCGGGCAACCATCGGTGATCTGGCCTGGCTGCGTTCGCGTGGAATCGATACCGCGATCGCCGCGCATGCCGCCGCGGGCAAGCCCGTGCTCGGGATCTGCGGGGGCTTTCAGATGCTGGGCCGGATGATCCGCGATCCCGAGGGAATCGAAGGAGCGCCCGCCGAGGTGGCCGGGCTGGGTCTGTTGGACGTCGAAACAAGCTTTGACGCAGACAAGGTGCTGCGCCTGTCCGACGGCGGCTACGAGATCCACCACGGCCGGATCAACCGCGGGGAGGTGGTCGAGGCGTTTCCCGGCGGTGTCCGCACCGGTCAGGTTTTCGGCACCATGCGGCACGGGTGCTTGGAAGTCGACGCATTGCGCGCGGCATTCCTGGCCGAAACGCTCGGGCTGGCGCCGTCGCAGGTGTCCTTTCCCGCCGCCCGCGAGCGCCGGCTCGATCTGCTCGGGGATCTGATCGAAGAGCACCTGGATGTCGACGCTCTGCTGGAGCTGGCCGGCGGTGGACCGCCGCCCGGGCTGCCGTTCTTGCCGCCGGGGGCGCCGTGACCCGCGTGCTGCTGCTCGGCGGCACCGCCGAAGCCCGAGCACTCGCCGATCGGCTCGTCGCTGCCGGTGTCGACGTCACAACTTCGCTGGCCGGCCGCGTCGCCGATCCACGGTTGCCGGTCGGGGCGGTGCGGATCGGTGGCTTCGGCGGAATCGACGGTCTGCGAGCGGTATTGGCCGACTACGACGTTGTCGTGGACGCCACCCATCCCTTCGCCACGGTCATGTCGGCCAACGCGGCCGCCGCGTGTGCGGCGGCCGGTCGGCCACTGCTGCGGCTGGAGCGGCCCGGTTGGGCGCAGCGCGCCGGGCAGTCGTGGCATTGGGCCGATTCGCACGAGCAGGCCGCCCAGATCGCTGCCCGGCTGGGGCGGCGGCCGGTGCTGACCATCGGACGTCAGCAGTTGGCGTCCTATCTGCCGGCGCTGGGCGAGGCGACGGTGCTGGCGCGCGTGGTCGAGCCGCCGTCGATCAGCCTGCCGCCCAGCTGGTCGGTGATCACCGACCGGGGACCCTACGCCCTGCCCGGAGAACTAGCGCTGCTGCGCGATCACCGGGCCGACGTCGTCGTCACGAAAGACTCCGGGGGCGAATACACCTGGCCGAAGATGCTGGCCGCCGAGGAACTCGGCCTGCCGGTGGTCATCGTGCGCCGCCCGGTCCGGCCGGCCGGCGTGACCACGGTGAACGACGTCGAGCGCGTGTTGGCCTGGGTGCTAACCGGCGACTGAGGCGAGCTGCAGCGAGATTCCCGCGGTCAGCAACGCGGCGACCTTCACCACTTCCAGTCCGGCGTAGGCGTAGTGAGCGCGAGAGCGCTCGATGATCCCGCCGGGTGGGGCGGTCGCAGCGGCCAGCACCGCATCCGAGCGGCGGCGTAGCTGGGGCCGGACCACCAGTATCTGCACGGTCAGCACTGCCACCGCCATGCCGACGCCGACCAGCGAAATCGGTCCCGGGCGGTCGGCGGCCACCGCGGCCAGCACCGCCGTGGCCAACACGATCTCCACCGCGTTGAGGGCCCGGAACACCAGTCGGCCGATTCCGAGCCCCAGCGGGACGGTGATTCCCGGCGCTCGGAACTTCAGTGGCGCTTCCAGGAACGAGATAGCCAGCACCATGCCTAACCAGGCAAAGACGACCGCCGCCGCGAGAGCGCTCATCCCATCACCTCCGGGAATATCTGTGTGCCTGTCAGTTGCAGGCAACCTATCTGTGTCATTCGGTAACAGACAAGAGTCTTTAGGTGGTAATCCGGGCCACACATCATCGGGCAGACTGGCAGGCGTGATTGTGGAACATGGAGTACTGCCCATCCGGCCGGGTAGCGAAGCCGATTTCGAAGCGGCGTTCGCGAAGGCACGTCCGTTGATCGCCGCCCAGCCCGGATTCCTCGGGATTTCGATGTCCCGGTCGGTCGAGTCGCCGAACCTCTACCTGCTGCTGGTGCAGTGGGAGAACATTGAGGCGCACACCGAGGGGTTCCGGAAATCGCCGGAATTCGAGCAGTGGCGTGCACTGTTGCACGGTTTCTACGAATCACCGCCGGTGATCGAGCACTTCGTGGGTATCGGCTAAGGAGATGGTCGCCCGTGGACGCATCCGGCGGGTCATCCCCGTGGTCGAGCTGATCAGAAGCGAGTCGTGAACTCCGGCTGGGTGTGTCTCTGATCGGGTAGGTGCGCAACCCAGAGAATGTCTCAGAGAATGTAGAGCATCTCCTGATAGGTCGGCAGCGGCCACAGGTCGTCGGCCACGACACCCTCCAAGGTGTCGGCAGCGGTCCGGACGGCATCCATGGCGGGCAACAGCGCCTGCTGGGCATGCTTGGCCTCATCGAACGCGGACTCCGCCGAATGATCGGACAATGCCGCCTTCAAGGTGTCCAGGGCCTCGATGAGCGCGCTGATCGGCTCCGAGATGTCGTGCAGGAGTGTCAGATTCGGGGTCATACGTGCCGCGGTCATTGCAGCGACGTTCTGCGCGAGCTCTGTTTGGTAGCGGATCGCGGCCGGCAGGATGGTGGTCGAGCCGAGTTCGAGCGCCAGCTTGGCCTCGACGCCGATAGTCAGCGCGTACTGTTCCAGTCGCACCTCATAGCGGCTGTGCAGCTCGCGTTCGCTGAAGACGCCGTATTTCTCGAAGACCTCGACTGCCTCGGGTTTGATCAGTTCCGGGATGGCGTCCAGTGTGGTCTTGAGGTTGGGCAGCCCGCGGGTTGCGGCCTCAGCCTGCCAGTTGTCGGAATAGCCGTCCCCGTTGAAGACCACCGCCCCGTGTTCGGTGATGACGTCGGTCAGCAGCTGCTGCACCGCGGTGTCGAACTCTTCGCCGTCGGCAACCGCCTTCTCCAGGATGGTGGCCAGGTAGTCGAACGAGTCGGCCATGATGGTGTTCAGGACGATCATCGGCACGGCGACGGTCTGTCCTGAGCCGGGTGCCCGGAATTCGAATCGGTTGCCGGTGAAGGCAAATGGGCTGGTGCGGTTACGGTCGCCCGGGTCGGTGGGCAGCACCGGCAAAGTGTCGACGCCGATGATCATGCTGCCCTTTCCTTTTGACGACGTCGCAGCACCCTTGGCGATCTGCTCGAAGACATCTGCGAGCTGATCGCCGAGGAAGATCGAGATGATCGCCGGCGGCGCCTCATTGGCGCCCAGTCGGTGGTCGTTGGTGGCTGAGGCCACCGAAACGCGCAGCAACCCGCCGAACTTGTGCACGGCGCGGATGACCGCCGCGCAGAAGACCAGGAATTGGGCGTTCTCGTGCGGGGTGTCACCCGGCACCAGTAGTGAGCCCAATTCGGCGTTGCCGACCGAGAAGTTGACGTGCTTTCCCGAGCCGTTCACCCCGGCGAAGGGCTTCTCGTGGAACAGGCACTCCATGCCGTGCTTCTTGGCGATGGTCTTGAACACGGTCATCAACAACTGCTGGTGATCCGCGGCGATATTGGCCCCCTCGAACATCGGGGCCACCTCGAACTGAGCGGGGGCGACCTCGTTGTGGCGAGTCTTGGCCGGAATGCCGAGCTTGAACAGCTCCCGCTCGGTGTCCATCATGAAGCCCAGCACCCGCTCGGGGATCGCGCCGAAGTAGTGGTCGTCGAATTCCTGCCCCTTGGGCGGCTTGGCTCCGAACAAGGTGCGGCCGGCGTTGATCAAGTCGGGCCGTGCCAGGAAGAAGTGCCGGTCGACCAGGAAGTACTCCTGCTCGGGGCCACAGAAGGAGACCACTTTCTCCAAGTTCTTGTGCCCGAACAGTGTCAGAATGCGCTCGGCGTGCACACCCATAGCCTGCTGGCTGCGCAACAGGGGCGTCTTGTAGTCCAGCGCCTCACCGGTCATCGACACGAACACCGTGGGGATGCAGAGCGTGTTGCCGTTGGGATTCTCCAGAATGTAGGCAGGACTGGTCACGTCCCAGCCGGTGTAGCCGCGGGCCTCGAACGTCGAGCGCAGGCCTCCGGACGGGAAGCTCGATGCGTCAGGCTCGCCCTGGACCAGGGTCTTGCCGGCGAACTCAGCCAGCGCCTGTCCATCCGAAACCGGTTCAAGGAAGCTGTCATGCTTCTCAGCGGTCAGCCCTGTCATCGGATAGAACACGTGCGCGTAGTGGGTCGCGCCCTTCTCCAACGCCCAGTCCTTCATGGTGGCGGCAACCGCATCGGCCACCGTCGGATCGAGCCTGGCGCCCTTTTCGATGGTCGCTACCACCGACTTGTAGATCGCCTTGGGCAGCCGGGACTGCATCTCGGCCTTGGTGAACACGTTGGCGCCGAAGATCTCACCCGGGGCCTTTGCGGGGTCGAAGCTGAAGGCGGGGGGCACGTGGGCTTCGACTTGCGCAATTGCCTGCAAGCGGGTGGCGTTTCCACTCAATGGAGTTCCTATCGTGACAGGTGGCGTGAGTGGCTTCACCATAGGAAGGTTCGATGGCGGAGCTGTTACATCCGTGTCACGGGCGCAATTCCGGCACCGGCACAATCGTTAAATCATCGAAGGGCACCCGCGGTCCCGGCCGCTCCCGCGACCCAGACACCACGCCACCGCGGTGAGCAGGGCGCCCGCGCCCACCCGCCGGGCCAGTCGCGTCGTCCGCGGAATGTCGGACGGCGCAGGCACCCGACCGTCGCCCATCCGCGCGCGATCTTCCCGCCGATCTCCGTAGTAGGTGTTGACCCCGCCGAGCTGCAGCCCCAGGGCCCCGGCAAAGGCGGCCTCAACCACCCCGGCGTTGGGGCTGGGGTGGTGTCGGGCGTCGCGGTGCCACGCCCGCAGCGTGCCGGCGGGATCGGGACCCAGTGCTGCGGCCAGTGCCCCGCTCAGCCGGGAGGCCGGCAATCCCAGCGCGTCATCCAATCGGGCTGCCGCCCAGCCGAACCGGTCATAGCGCGCGTTGCGGTGCCCGATCATCGCATCCAGCGTATTGGTGGCGCGGTGCGCGACCAGCCCCGGCACGCCGGCCACCGCACCCCACACCAGCGATGCCACCACTGCATCGGAGGTATTCTCCGCCACGGATTCGACGACGGCACGCGCCACCTCGTCGGGACTCAGAGCGGACGTGTCACGACCGACCAGGTTGCGCACCTGGGCCCGGGCCGACTCCAGATCGCCGGCGGCCAGGAAGGTGTGTACGGTATCGGCTTCGCGTTCCAGAGACCGGCCGCCGAGAACCGCCCAGGTGACTGCCGCAGTCAGTACCGTGTGTGCCAACGGATTTTGGGCTGAACGCTCACCCGCGTAGGCCAGCCCGATGGCGCCCCCGACCAGTATCAGGACATGGGCGACTCCGCTGGCCCGATCGTCGCGGTAGATTCGCCGCTCCAGCGCCAGCGCGCAGGTCCCGAATCCGGCGACCGGATGCAGCCGCCGCGGATCACCCCAGACGCGATCGGCGCCATAGCCGAGGGCCAGTCCGAGTGCCCGGGCCGCGATCACCGCCGGGTCCGGTCGAGCGCGGCCAGCAGCTGATCGGTCACGTCCGGGGGCCGTACCGCGATCCGCACCCAGCTGTCATCCAGGCCCGGAAAGGTGTCGGCGCGTCGCACCGCAATACCGTTCTCACGCAACGCCGTATGCACCCCGCGGCCGACCTGGGCCAGCACGAAAGGGGCCACACCCGCCACAAACCGCACCTCGCGCGCGGCAAGTCCCTCATCCAGGTGCGCCCGCCAGGCAGCCAATTGCTGAGCCCGGCGGTCACTTTCGCGCGCCGCCCGCTCATCCGAGCAGGCCAGCATGGCCGCCAGCGCCGACGCGGACACCGACCAGGGGATCTGCAGTCGTGCCGCCGCGGCGAGCAGCGCGGGGTCGCCGAGCAGATATCCCGCGCGAACTCCGGGGATCGACCAGTGCTTGGTCAGGCTGCGGCTCACCAGCAGTCCCGAATGGGTCTCCCCGGAGAGGGTGTGCGGCTCACCCGGGATCGCGTCGAGGAAGGCCTCATCGACCAGCACCACCCGGCCTGGGCGCAGCAGTTGGCGCAGCGTCTGCGCCGGATGCAACACCCCGGTGGGGTTGGTCGGGTTGCCGACCACGACGAGGTCGGCGTCCTCGGGCACCGCGTCGGGGTGCAGTGTGAAACCGTCGTCGGCCCGGCACAGCACCGTACCGACGGTGTGCCCGGCGGCGGTCAGTGCGGCATGCGGTCCGGTGTACTGCGGATGCACCACCACCGGGGCGCGCCACGGTCGCATGCGAGCGACCAGGTCGAAGGCCTCCGACGCGCCCGCAGTGGGCAGCACCTCCGCGGAGGTGACACCGTGCCGGGCGGCCAACGCGGTTCGGGCCGTCGATGCCTCGGGGTAAGCCACGGCGTCGTCGAGGGACGCATGCAGGGCGTGTTCGAGCCAGTCCGGGCGTGGCCCGGCGTAGACGTTGACCGCGAAATCGAGCAGCCCCGGCGCGGCCTCGACATCGCCGTGATGGTGCAGATCCGGGCCGCTGAAACCGTGTACCGCGTCGGCGAACCGCTGCGCCAACCCGGGATACCCGGCCCAATGCGTGTGCAGGTAGGACGCATGCAGGCTGGTCGAGGCAAAGCCGTCCGGGCCGCCGGGAAGCTGCCAGGCCGCGCTGACGGCGTGATCGAAAACGACCTGGGTGCGGTGGAATTCGTGCCCGGTGACCCGCTCTCCCGCCCGCGCCAGCAGATTGTCGGCCGCCGCCGTGGCCTCCCGATAACCCAGCGTCAGGCGCGGGGACATCGCCGCACCACCCGGCAGCGCCCCGACCCCGGCGTCATCGCCCACCTGGCGGCACAGGTACGCCAGCCCGCCACACTCGGCGACGGTCGGCACTCCCGCCGCGATCGCCGCCCGCAGCGCACCCATCAACGCGGTGTTGGCCCCCAAGCGCTCTGCGTAGACCTCCGGGAACCCGCCGCCCAGGTAGATCCCCGCGGTACCGGTCGGCAGGCACGTGTCGGTGAGTGGGTCGAAGCTGACCACCTCACAACCGGCGGCGCGCAGCATCTCGAACTTCTCGGTATAGCCGAAGGTGAATGCCCGGCCCGCGGCGACGGCTACCACCGGCCGGCGCCCCGACGCGGCGCCGACCTCGGCTGCTGGATCCCAGGCGCTACCGGTCAATTCCGGAGCTTGGCGCGCCACCGCCAGCAGCGTGTCCAAGTCCACGTACTGCGCCATCAGCTCAGCAAGTCGAGCGGCCATGGCAGCCGACTCGTCGCGCTCGGCCGCCGGCACCAGCCCGAGATGCCGTGACGGGGCCTGCACACCCGCGTCACGGGGCAACACCCCGAGTACCGGAATGCCGCTGGGGCGCAGCGCGGCAACGACTTCATCAGCGTGCCGCGCGCTGCCGGCCTTGTTCAGCACCACCCCGGCGATACGCACCGCCGGATCGAAACCCCCCAGGCCGGTCACAACCGCCGCATGCGTCCGGGAGGCATGCGAGACGTCGACGACCAGCACCACCGGCGTTGCCGTCAACGCTGCGACGTGGGCGGTGGAGGCCTCGCCATCGGTGCCCAGGCGCCCGTCGAAAAGCCCCATCACGCCTTCGATCACGGCGACATCCGCGCCCGCGGCGCCGTGCAGCAGCAACGGCACGATCCGGTCGGCGCCGACCAGATACGGATCCAGGTTGCGGGCCGGCCGCCCGGTGGCCAGCGCGTGATAGCCGGGGTCGATGTAGTCCGGGCCGACCTTGTGCCCGCTGACCTGCAGGCCGCGGGCGGACAGCGCCGCCATCACTCCGACCGCGACCGTGGTCTTGCCGTGCCCGGACGCGGGTGCGGCGATGATGACCCGGGGAAGCCCTACCATTCGATGCCGCGCTGGCCTTTCTGGCCGGCGTCCATCGGGTGTTTGATGTTGGTCATCTCGGTGACCAGGTCGGCGATCTCGATCAGCCGCGGATCGGCGCGCCGACCGGTGATGACGACGTGCTGGTGGCCCGGACGGTTGGCCAAGGTCTCCACGACGTCGTCGACGTCCACCCAGCCCCAACCCATCGGGTAGGTGAACTCATCGAGGATGTACAGATCGTGGGTCTGCGCCGCCAGGCGTTCCTTGATCTGGGCCCAGCCCTCGGCGGCGTCGCCGGCGTGATCCTCCACGCCGCCGGCCTTGCGGCTCCACGACCAGCCCGAGCCCATCTTGTGCCACTGCACCGGGCCGCCCTCACCGGTCTCGGCGTGCAGTGCGCCCAGGCGCTCGAGCACGGTCTGTTCGCCGACCCGCCACTTCGCGGATTTCACGAACTGGAAGACCCCGATGTCAAAGCCCTGATTCCAGCCGCGCAGCGCCAATCCAAATGCGGCAGTGGACTTCCCCTTGCCGTCGCCGGTGTGCACCATCAGCAGCGGCCGGTTACGGCGCTGGCGGGTGGTCAGGTTGTCGTCGGGCACCGTCAACGGTTGTCCCTGCGGCATCAGGCGGCTCCTCTTCCGGTGGCATCGCGGACGACGTCGGTCAGTGCCTCGGCGCTGACCTGCGGCAGCGGAACGTATTCGGCCTGCAAGTGCTCGGCCAGTGTCCGGGCCAACCCGAGTCGCATCCGGCCGTTCTCGCAATCCACCACGACCGCCGAAAGTCCCTGGGAAGCAAGCTGGTCGGCCGCGAGAAGGGACCGCTGCACCGGGTCGGCGCCGGCGGTGGCCCGTCCATCGGTCAACACCACCAGCAGCGGGCGGCAGGCCGGCTCGCGCAGTCGCTCCCGGCGGATCACCTCGGCCGCCTCCAGCAGGCCCTCGGCCAATGGAGTGCGGCCACCGGCGGGCAACTCGTCGAGCCGGACGGCGGCGATCTCCACCGACCCGGTCGCGGGCAACACCACCTCCGCCTGGGTATCCCGGAACGTCACCACCGCCACCCGGTCGCGGCGACGGTAGGCGTCCAGCAGCAAGGACAAGATCGCCGTCTTGACATGGCGCATCCGCTCGATGGCGGCCATCGACCCGGACGTGTCGACCACGAACAGCACCAGGTTGGCCTCCTGGCCTTCCCGGACGGCGCGACGAAGATCGTTCGCGGCCAGGATCATCCGGCCGCCGACCCGGCCCCGCGCGCTCTGGTACGGCGCAGCGGCGCGCAGGGTCTCGAACAGGTGCAATCCGCCGGTCTTGCCGGATGCAGTGGCGCCCACCCGACGACCGGAGCTGGTGCGGGCCCTGCTGCGCCGGCCGGCGCGTCCGGAACCCACGCCGTCGACCGAGAAAAGCCGTGCCCGGTAAGGGGAGTCGGCGCCCACCGTCGAGGTGGACCCCGGCTTGCTGTGCCCAGTCGGTGCGGGGCCGTCCTGTTGTACCGGCGGCTGCGCCCCGCCCTCGGGTGGACCGCCGGGTTCGGGACCATCGGGTTCGGGGCCGTCGGGTCCCGGACCGTCGGGGTCGGGGTCGGGCTCGGGCTCCTCCGGTGGCAACAGGTCGTCGAGTTCGGCCTCATCGAGCCCCGGGGCGTCGAACGGCTTGCGTCGCCGCCGATGCGGCAGGGCCAACCGGGCGGCGACCCGCAGATCCTCGATATTGACCGCGTCGCGGCCCTGCCACGCCGCATGCGCGACCGCGGTGCGGGCACAGACGATGTCGCCGCGCAGCCCGTCGACGTCGAACGCCGCGCAGATCTCACCGATCTTGACCAGTGCAGCGTCGGTCAGCGCCACCTGCGGCAGCAGTTTCTGGGCTTGCCGGATCTGGGCCCGCAGCCGGTCTTCGGCCGCGGCGTACGTCGCGGCGAAACCGTCCGGGTCGGCGTCGAACGCCAGCCGCCGCCGTACCGCCTCGGCGCGCAGCACCGGATCGCGCGGGGCCGACACTTCGACGGTCAGCCCGAACCGGTCGAGCAGTTGGGGGCGCAGCTCGCCCTCCTCGGGATTCATCGTCCCGACGATCACGAAGCGCGCGGCATGGGTGACCGACACCGAGTCGCGCTCCACGGTGAGCCGGCCCATCGCCGCGGCGTCCAGCAGCAGGTCCACCAGGTGATCGGCCAGCAGGTTGACCTCGTCGACGTAGAGGATGCCGCGATTGGCGCGCGCCAACAGCCCGGGTTCGAAGTCGACGGTGCCGGCGCTCAGGGCCCGCTCCAGGTGGATGGAGCCCACCACCCGGTCCTCGGTGGCGCCGACCGGCAGCTCCACCAGCCGCACCGGGCGGGTCTCGACGGCGGCGTCGCTGGGGAACGGGCCGTCGGGGGAGAGCGGGTTCGGCTCAGCGGGATCGGAAGAGAACCGGTCGCCGGCCACCACGTCGATGGGGGGCAACACCTGCGCGAGCGCACGGACCAGCGTCGACTTGGCGGTGCCTTTCTCGCCGCGAATGAGCACCCCGCCGATACCTGGGGAGATCGCGCTCAGGACAAGCGCCAGCGCCATGTCGTCGAGGCCGCCCGGGGCGTCCGGGTCGCCGCCGAGGACAGCGGGGAAGGGGTACAGCTGTTGCATTGAGGCTCCGCTCGTGATGCCCAGTGTTGGCAACGCGAAGCCGGTATTCGGACTGACCGTGGCGCACCGAAATGCGCCGCGGAACACCGTAGCGGGCCTGCGTCGGAGTCACACCGACTTCCCTGGCGGTTCGCGCCGATACCCTAACACTCGCGGCGTGAGACGCCGACCTGGGCGAAAGGACACCGAAGACAGTGAGTGCACCTGAAGCAGACTTGACCGGATGGGTCGCCGAGCCGTTCACCGGCGGGGAATTCACCCACGACGTTTACCGCAAGGGCGAAGGCCCCGGTGTGGTGCTGATCCCGGAGATTCCGGGGATTCACCCCGGGGTGCTGGCGCTGGGAAATCACTTGGTGGACAACGGGTTCACCGTGGCGATTCCCTCGTTGTTCGGCGAGCCGGGTAAGGCGATCACACCCGGCTACGCGTTGACCACGATCGGTCGCGCCTGCGTGACTCGCGAGTTCGCCGCGTTCGCCACCGACAAGCAGCGACCGGTCACCCAGTTCCTGCGGGCGCTGGCCCGCGACCTCAACGAGAAGACGCCCGGCAAGGGCGTCGGGGTGATCGGCCAGTGCTTCACCGGCGGCTTCGCGCTGGCCGCGGCCGTCGACGACGCCGTGCTGGCGCCGGTGCTCAGCCAGCCGTCCGTGCCGATCCCGCTGACGCTCAAGCAGCGCCGCGACCCGGGGCTCTCGGAGGTCGAGTTGGGCGTCGTCGCCGACCGGGCTGCGAACGACGGCCTGTGCGCTCTCGGCCTGCGGTTCAGCGAGGACAAGATGGCCCCCGGTGACCGCTTCGCGACGCTCAAAGCACGGCTCGGGGATGCTTTCGAGGTCATCGAGATCGATTCCTCGTCGGGCAACCCGCACGGTCTGTCCCGGATGGCGCACTCGGTGCTCACCGACCAGGTCCGCGAGGTCGACGGCCACCCCGCCTACGAGGCGCGCAAGCGGGTGGTGGAATTCCTCACCCAGCGGTTGACGTAGCTACGATCGCCGCTGTGCCAGCCGACACCGAACGCATCGCCGTCGTGGGCATCGGTGCCGACGGCTGGGCCGGGCTGGGCGAGCCGGCGCGGGCGACGGTGCTGGCGGCCGACGTCGTGATCGGCGCGTCCCGCCAACTGGACCTGTTGCCGCCAATCGAAGGCCAGCAGCGGCACCGGTGGCCGTCCCCGTTGCACGCCGGGCTGCCCGCGCTGTTCGAGGAGCTGGCGGGCCTGCGGACCGTGGCGCTGGCATCGGGTGATCCGCTGCTCAGCGGTATCGGCACCACGCTGATCGGGCTGTTCGGCGCCGACCGGGTGACGGTGGTGCCGGCGGTCTCCTCAGTAGCGCTGGCCCGGGCCCGGTTGGGCTGGCCTGCGGAGTCTGCCGCGGTGGTCAGCGTGGTCGGCCGTGACGTGCACGCGGTGCTGCGGGAGTTGGCACCGAACCGGCGGGTGCTGGTGCTGTCGTCCGACGAGACCACCCCGCGGCAGCTGGCCGCCCTGCTGACCGAGCGCGGCTACGGAGCGAGCCGGCTGGTGGTGCTCGGCGATCTCGGCGGAGCGGCCGAAAGCATGCTGGACACCACCGCGGGCACCTACCAAGCCTTTCAAGGCCCGGCCCCGCGGCTCAATATCGTCGCTCTGGAATTGTCCGGGCCGCCTGCGTCCGGCTGGGCGGCTGGCCTGCCCGATGACGCCTACGACCACGACGGGCAGCTCACCAAACGTGACCTGCGGGCCGCCGCACTGGCGCGCCTGGCCCCGGCCCCCGGGCAGCTGTTGTGGGATGTCGGCGCGGGCGCCGGCTCGGTGGGCATCGAATGGCTGCGCTCGCATCCGACCTGCCGTGCCATCGCTGTCGAGGCAAACGACGCTAGGGCGCAACGTATCTCGGACAACGCCCGCAACCTCGGTGTGCCCGCGTTGCAGGTGGTGCGCGGCGCGGCCCCGCAGGTGTTGGCAGACCTGCCCACCCCGGATGCGGTGTTTATCGGGGGCGGCCTGAGCCGGGACGGGGTGCTGGCGGCCTGCCTGGCCGCACTGGCGCCGGGGGGCCGGGTGGTCGCCCACGGCGTCACGCTGGAGACCGAGACTCTGCTGCTGGAGGCCTACCGCGAACACGGCGGCGAGCTGACCCGCATCCAGGTCGAGCACGCCGCGCCGCTGGGATCCTTCACCGGCTGGACGCCGGGCCGGGCGGTCACGCAGTGGGCGTTAACGACGTAGTTTCGCCATGATCGGCGTCGGGAAGCTCCCTCCCACTCGAACACGGCTACGACGCGGGAGTCGGGCTGGCGGCTCGAGTACGTCTGCCCGGTTCGGTCATAACGCATCGTCGCAGCAACCCGGAGAGCCCCGTCGCGATCGCCAATGCAGTTTCGTTTCCGTGCGGTGGTCACCGTATTTCCATGGCAACTGCGGCAACGTGCTCCGAACAGGTATTCGCTAACTACGACCACGACAAGCTACCGCCGGGGATGCTGGGACGATGAAGCAATTCCGCCGTGGCGAACTTGTTTTTGACGTGGTTGATTCTGGACCGACAGACGGTTCGGTCGTCATCCTGTTGCACGGGGCGCCACAATCCAACGCCTCTTGGAACGCGGTTATCCCACACCTGACGGCCCGGGGTTTTCGCTGCCTGGCGCCAAACCAACGCGGTTACTCGCCGGGGGCGCGGCCTGAACGCCGACGCGACTACCGGATGTCTGAGCTCGTCGACGACGTCCGCGCGCTGATCGACGCAAGCGGCGCCGAGAAGGTGCATCTCGTAGGTCACGATGCTGGCGCTGGTATGGGGTGGGTCTTGGCGGCGAATTACGCAGACCGTCTTCACACCTTCACGGCATTGTCGACGCCCCACCCAACCGCATTCAAAAAGGCGATACTGACAAGCCGACAAGGAATTACATCTTGGTACATCTACTTCTATCAGTTGCCCGGCATTCCTGAGCGGTACTACGTAGGCCGGCGCGGCGACGCTGCACCTTTGGCGCGCTACATGCAGGCGGGCGGACAAACACCTGCGCTGGCTGACCGAGATGCTCGCGCGATGGCCGAACCCGGAGCGCTCACCGCGTCCATGAACTGGTACCGGGCACTTTCATGGTCAGACAAAATTGGCCAGATAACGGTTCCGACCATGTATGTGTGGAGCGACCGCGACAAGTGGGTCCGTGACAAGGCTGCTCGCAACACGGGCCGTTACGTGAGCGGACCATACCGCTTCGAAGTCCTCCACGGAGTTTCTCACTGGATACCCGAAGAGCAGCCAGACACCGTCGCCGGCCTACTGCTCGAATGGATCGACACCCAATCCTCTGCATGACCCACGCAAAGCCAATCGATTGCCGTCAGGGCGCCCCTGCGCCGAGGCTCTCGGCCTGCCCGCCAGGCGTGACACGGGTTTGCTGATGGCTGGTGGCGTGGGACCACGGCTGTACCAACCGCAAGCCTCTGGCCCATCCGCGCACTAGCAGCCCCGGTGGCGGTACCGCGCCGGGTCGTAGAGATGGCTTTCCCCGGCGCACGGATGGGGCAGATCGGCTACCGCCCGGCCCACCAGGATGACCGCGGCCGACCGCAGGCCCGCCGCCTCGACCGCGTCGGCGATGTCGGTGATCGTCCCGCGCAACACCAGTTCCTCGGGCTGCGACGCGCGATAGACCACCGCGACCGGGCAGTCCGCGCCGTACTCGGGCGCCAGCTCGGCCATCAGCGCCCGGATGCGGGTGATCGCCAGGTGCAACACCAGCGTGGCTCCGGTTGCGGCGAACGCGGCGAGCGCTTCGCGTTGCGGCATCGCGGTGGAGGCGGCTTGCGTACGGGTCAACACCACCGACTGCGTCACCAGCGGCACCGTGAGCTCACGGCCGAGCACCGCCGCCGCGGCCGCATACGCCGGCACTCCGGGTGTCACCTCCCACGGCACTCCGGCCGCATCGAGGCGGCGGGTCTGCTCGAAGACCGCGCTGTACAGCGACGGATCCCCGGAGACCAGCCGCACCACCGCACGGCCCGCCCGATGCGCGGTGACCAGCCGGCCGATGATCGCATCCAGATCCAGATCCGCGGTATCAACGAGTTCGGCTGTGCTGGAGCACTGTTCAAGCACCTGCGGGTCCAGGTAGCTGCCCGGGTAGAGCACCACGTCGGCGGCCGCCAGCAGCCGGGCAGCGCGCACTGTCAGCAGATCCGCCGCGCCCGGGCCGGCACCGACGAACTGGACCGCTAACGCACCCATCGCGGCGTCCACACCCGTCCAGCCGTCACCCGGGTCGACGAGGAACCCACCAGGACAAGGCATTTCATGTCAATGGTGTCGGTGTCCAGCTCGCCCAGGGTGGTCACGGTGAGCGCCTCGGACTCCCGGCCGACGTCGCGGCCGATGACCACCACGGTCGCCGCGTCGCGATGCTCCAGCAGCACCTTGCGCGCGATCGCGATCTGGTCGGGCCGGGCACGAGAGGCCGGGTTGTAGATCGCCAGCACCAGATCGGCCTCGGCGATCGCCCGCAGCCTGGCCTCGATCACCGCCCAGGGCTTGAGCCGGTCCGACAAGCTCAGCACCGCGAAGTCGGCCCCGATCGGGGCGCCGGCGGCCGCGGCCACCGCCTGCACCGCCGATACTCCGGGTAGCACCCGCACCGAAACGTGCTGATATTGCTCATTATCGGCTGCTTCGAACACCGCCTCGAATATGGCTGACGCCATCCCGAACACCCCGGCGTCCCCGCCGGAGACCACGGCCACCTTCTCGCCGTGGGCAGCCAGGTCTAGGGCGAAACGGGCCCGGTCCAGCTCGACGGTGTTGCCCGAGGTGTGCCGCTGCAAACCTTCCCGCTGCGGCACCCGCGCGACATAGGGGCCGTAGCCCACCACGTGGTCGACGGTGGCCAGCGCCTCGGTGGCCTCGCCGGTGAGCCAGCCCTCGGGTCCGGGGCCGAGGCCGATCACCAGCAGCTCTGCGGCGGTACGCACCGGCTCAACGATCGCAGCGGTCTGGTCGCCCGGCGTCCGAGAACGCTGCCCGTTGCGGGAGTCCCCGTCGACCACGATCAGCGACAGGTAGGGAATGGCGGCCTCCTCCGCTTCGTCGATGCTGGCCACCGGCAGCCAGCGTTGCTGCGGATGACTCGCCCGTTCGACGTAGTAGGCGTGCTCCAGGCGGCCCGCCGCTACCAGGGCCCGGCGCACAGCGGGGAAGGTGCGGCCCAGCTTCATGATGATGGCGCCGTCGGTGTCGGCCAGGCGCATCGCCAGCTCGTGCTCGGGCAGGGTACCCGGGAGCACGGTCAGCACGTCGGTCTGGCGCACCAGCGGCATCCCGAGCGCTGCGGTGGCGGCGCTGAACGCCGGAATACCCGGGATGATCTCGGTGTCGAAGCGCGCCGACAGGCGGTCGTGCATGTACATGAACGAGCCGTAGAACAGCGGATCGCCTTCGGTCAGCAGCGCCACCGTGCGGCCCGCAGTCAGATGGGCGGCCAGCCGTGACGCCGAGGCCTCGTAGAAGTCGGCGAGCGCTCCGGCATAGCCGCCGGGGTGATCGGTGACGCCGGTGGTGACCGGGTAGCGCAGCTCTTCTTCGACGACACCGGGGCGGATCAGGTCGGCGGCGATGGTGCGCGCATACGACGCCTTGTTGACCCCGGCGTGATAGGCCACCACGTCGGCGGCACCGATGATTCGGGCCGCCTTGAGCGTGATCAGCTCCGGGTCGCCGGGGCCCAGGCCCACCCCGTAGAACTTGCCGGTCATGCGGTGTCTTTCATTCGGCATCCGAGGCGAGGGCGTTCAACGCCGACGAGGTGATCGCCGAGCCGCCGCGCCGACCGCGCACTGTCACGAACGGGATGTCGATGCCGTGGTCGGCGTGCAGTGCGGCCAACGCGGCTTTGGACTCGGCCGCGCCGATGAAGCCCACCGGGCAGCCGACGATCACCGCGGGCCGCGGCCCGCCGTCGATGATCAGCTCCAGCAGATGGAACAGCGCGGTGGGGGCGTTGCCGATTGCGACGACGGCACCGGCCAGCTCGGGCTCCCACAGCGAGACGGCCGCCGCCGAACGGGTGGTTCCCCATTCCTTCGCCAGGTCCGGAACCCGTTCGTCGCGCAGGTAGCAGTGCACCTCGTTGCCGGCCGGCAGCCGCCCGGCGGTCACCCCGACCGCCACCATCCGGGCATCGCAGAGGATCGGCGCGCCGCCGTCGAGCGCGGCCCGTCCGGCCGGCACCGCGTCGGGGTGGATCAACAAATCCTTGGCGACATCGGTCTGTCCGGCACCGTGGATCATCCGCACCGCCAGGCGCTCCGCGCTGGCGGGGACGTGCGACAGGTCGGACTCGCGGCGGATGGTCGCAAACGATTCGACGTAGATGGCCGGGCCGTCGGCGATGTAGTCGTAGTGCCGAGACGGGCGCATGGGCCTGCTCACCGATTCGCCTCCTGGGCTTGGGGGATGAAGACACCCTGCCACGGCGTCACCACGAGCTCGGTGTGCTCTACCAGTGATCGCTCGTGGTCGGGCGTGAGCACGCCGTCGGGGACGTGCAGGTGGGTGCCGCCGGGCACGCTGCCAAACGGTAGCGGACCCGACGGGGCCGGGACGCGTGGGTCGGCAGCTTGAACCGGCGCCAACGGACGGGACAGTTCGCGGGCATGCCACGGCGCGTCCGGCCGCCCGCCGCGTACTTCTTGAAACGCCGCCGCAAGCTCGGCGAGGCGGGCGGCGGCATCATCGAGACGGATCACGGCACCCCAGTCGTCACCGACTCGCAGCTGTGCCTCGGTGTCACTGAGCACCACCAGACCCGCGTCGCTCTGCCGATCGATCAGGTCGCCGCGACCGTCGTCGAGGACGAACAGGAACCGGCCGGGCAGCCCGGCGAGCCGCGGATCGGCGCACAGCAGCACGTCCAGGCGCGCCGCCACCGGGCGCAGGTCCGCCCGCCCGCCGGCGTAGCCGGTCTGTGGCGAGACCAGGATGTTGCGGACCAGTTCGTGGCTGTGCGACGGCAACAGCCCGGTCGACTCCAGGGCGGCCACCGCATCGGGGGCCAGTGCACCCCCGTGATCGGCCAACCCGCGCAGCTGCAGGTTGGCCCGCTTGGTCAAATACACCGAACCGTCGGCGAATTCGGCGCTGACCTGTAGCAAGCGGGCCAGCGACGTGGCCGGAAGCCGGCCGCCGACCAGGCGCAGCCGCACCAGCAACCCGTCGTCGGCCGCCCAGGGCCGCAGCACGCCGGGGCACCGGTCGGCCCTCGTCCTCATCCGTCACACCCGGCACGCGGGGGAGGGCATAGAAGAGTTGCCCACCTTGGCGCGACAACACCCGTTAAGTCAGCGCTGCCGGTGGCGGGTTGGGCGTGCACGGACTGAATTGTCGCTCAAACGCGGGCAACAGACATGCCCCCGCCCTCCAGTGACAGGTGGGACGGGAGGGCTCAACCACCCAGCGCCGCCACGGCTGGCCCGAACATGGTGTCCTTGATCGCGCCCAGGGTGCCCGAGTCCTTGCCTGCCAACGGCCGCAGCAACTCGGTTGCGACCGGTGTCACCGCGCCCTCGGCGGCGGTGCTGTCCACAATGCCGAAGGCCGCGGCGTCCACCCCGCCGAACCGGCGGCCAGTAGTCATCGATGCCACCTGAGCCTGCGGGGTGAGCTTGGCCTGGATCAGCGCGGCCATCCCGGCGGTGAACGGAATCCGGATGTCGACCTCGGGCAGGCAGAAGAAGCCGCGATCGGCGCGCATCACCCGGAAGTCGTGGGCCAGTGCCAGCATCGCGCCGGCCCCGAATGCGTGGCCGACTACCGCCGCGGCGGTGGGGATCGGCAGCGTCAACACCCGCGCGAGCAGGGCGTGCACCCGGCCGACGTACCAGTCGGTGCGGTCGCCGTTGGCCATCAGCCAGTCCAGGTCCAGGCCGTTGGTGTAGAACTTGCCGCCCGCTGTGGTCACCAGGCCGTGGGCCTTCCCCTCGGCGTTGGCGGCCAGCACGTCGTCGAGCACGCCGTTGATCTCGTCGAGAAAGTCGGGGGAGAACCGGTTCTCGTCGTCGCCGAGGTCCAGTACGGCGATCTTGTCGTCATAGGTCAGGTTCATGGGGTGGATCCTTTCGGTGATTCATGCGGCGGTCCCAGCTTCGGGCTTGGTCCGACGGACAGCACAGCGCGTACGGCGGCGTGCAGCTGAGCTCGGGCGGTGGCAGAGCCCAACCGGTTGCGGCTGAGCACGATAGCGGTGGGCAGGTCGACGACACAGGTGGTGATGGTGTCGACAGCGGCGGCGTCGCGGCGCTCCCACAGGGCATCCGCCAGCCGGATGAGCAGGCCGATCAGCTCGGCGTCGGCAACGCGCAGCTGCTCGGCCAGCTCGGGCGACAGGTCGTCGTCGGGCAGTTCGTCGCGCCGGATCGCGAACAGCAGCTTGCAGGCGTCGGGGTGACGCTGCGCGAACGCCATCGGGGCGTCGGCGGCGGCAACCACGGCCTCAAGGGGGTCCGAGATCGCATTCACCAGCTCGTCCTGCACCGCCAGGAAGCGCCGGGCGGCCCGCTGCCAAGCTGCGGCGACCAGCCCCGCCCGGGAGCCGAACCCGTGGTAGACCGCGCCGTTGGAGGCGCCGGTGGCCTCGCCGACCGCGCGGATCGTCACCGCGGCGGGGCCGGACCGGGCGGTCAGGGCTTCGACGGCGTCCAGCACCTGCTCGGGGTCATACACGCGCGGGCGGGGCACGGCCGTTACGGTAACAGAGCATCCGCTCTGTTACCAGGTGCGGCCGTCCGACCTCCGGCGTGACAGGATCGAGCGATCATGAGCACTAGTCCTTCGCGCCCCGTCGTCTTCTCCGGCGCTCAGCCGACCTCTGACTCACTGCACCTCGGAAATGCCCTCGGCGCGGTCGCTCAGTGGACCAGCCTGCAGGACGATCACGAGGCGTTCTTCTGCGTCGTCGACCTGCACGCGATCACCGTGCCGCAGGACCCGGCCACGCTGCGCCGCCGCACGCTGGTGACGGCCGCTCAATACCTGGCGCTGGGCATCGACCCGGCCCGCTGCACCGTGTTCGTGCAGAGTCATGTGCCGGCCCACACCGAACTGGCTTGGGTGCTGGGCTGTTTCACCGGTTTCGGGCAGGCGTCGCGGATGACGCAGTTCAAGGACAAGTCGCAGAAGCAGGGTGCCGACTCCACCACCGTGGGTCTGTTCACCTATCCGGTGCTGATGGCCGCCGATGTTCTGCTCTACGACACCGAGGTGGTCCCGGTCGGGGAGGACCAGCGCCAGCACCTGGAGCTGGCGCGCGACGTCGCGCAGCGCGTCAACGCGCGGTTCCCGGACACCTTCGTCGTCCCCGAGCCGATGATCCCGAAAGCCACCGCCAAGATCTACGACCTGCAGGACCCGACCGCCAAGATGAGCAAGTCGGCGGCCACCGATGCCGGCCTGATCAGCCTGCTCGACGATCCGGCGAAAAGCGCCAAGAAGATTCGCTCGGCGGTCACCGACTCCGAGCGCGAGATCCGCTTCGACCCGGAGGCCAAGCCCGGCATCTCGAACCTGCTGACCATTCAGGCCGCGGTCACCGGTTCCGACGTCGAGTCGCTGCTGAACGGCTACGCCGGGCGCGGCTACGGCGACCTGAAGAAGGAGACCGCCGAGGCGGTCGCCGAGTTCGTCACCCCGATCAAGGCCCGGGTGGACGAGCTGCTGGCCGACCCCGCGGAGCTGGAGGCGGTGCTGGCCGCCGGTGCGAGCCGGGCGCGCGCGGCGGCCGCTGCCACGCTTGCGCGGGTGTATGACCGGGTGGGATTCCTTCCGTCGGCGCGATGAGTCGATGAGTAAAGCCGTGATCGACCAAGCCGACCAATCTGAGCCGGGCATCTTCGACCGGCTTCGGTCGCGCTACGGCTGGCTCGATCACGTGGTGCGGGCCCAAGAGCGCTACGACGACCGTCAGGGCAATTTCTTCGCCGCCGGGATGAGCTACTACACCATCTTCGCGCTGTTCCCGTTGGCGATGGTCGGGTTCTCCGTCGGCGGCTTCCTGCTGTCGCGCCGGCCCGAGGTGCTTGACGAGATCGAGCGCCGGATCAAGCATTCGATTCCCGGCGAGTTCGGCAACGAGCTCGTCACGCTGATGGACAGCGCGATCTCCTCACGTGCCTCCGTCGGAGTGATCGGCTTGGCGACCGCCGCCTGGGTGGGGCTGACCTGGATGGCCAACCTGCGTGAGGCGCTGTCGGAGATGTGGGAAACCCGCTCGGACAAAAAGGGTTTCGTATCGTCCAAGCTGTCGGACCTGCTGGCGATGGTGTGGGCGTTCGGTGCCATGGTGGTCACCGTTGCGCTGACCGCGCTGTCCGACCCGAAGCTGATGCGAAGCGTCCTGCGCTGGCTGGGGGTGCCCGACTTCACCCTGTTGGGCGGGCTGCTGCGGGTTGCGTCGCTGCTGATGGCGGCGACGGTGTCGTGGCTGCTGTTCACCTGGATGATCGCCCGGCTGCCCCGGGAATCGGTGAGCTTCAGCGGCGCGATGGAGGCCGGTGCTATCGCTGCCGTCGGCTACGAACTGTTCAAGCAGGCCGGCTCGGTGTATCTGCAGTCGGTGATCAACGGCCCGGCCGGGGCGGTGTTCGGACCGGTCCTGGGCCTGTTGGTGTTCGCCTACATCACGGCCCGTCTCATTCTGTTCGCCACCGCGTGGGCGGCGACGTCGGCGGACAACCTGCGCGCTGACTGACGCCCTGGGCGAGCAGCGGAGCCCGCTGAATCTGCGTCGACAATCCAGCACGACGAAACCGCCTCCCGCACCTCGGCTGCGGCGTCAAGATAGGCCTGGTAGATCGAGGCGGACTGCTTGTTGAGGGCGATCCGTGTCACGATCAGTCCGTCACCGGGTCGACGAGATCGGCGAACTCCGGGTGTTTGGCGATGTAGGCCTCGACGAACGAGCAGGTCGGCAGCACGCGCTTACCGGCCGCACGGGTGTCGGTCAGGGCCGCGTCGATCAGCGTGCCGGCAAGTCCGCGTCCGCCGAAGGCCTTGTCGATCACCGTGTGATGGAAGTTCCGCTGAGCGCCGTTGTCGATGTAGTCGGCGAACCCGGCCCGTTCGCCGTCGACGGTGATCTGGTACTGCCCGTTGTCGTGGGTGACGATCGGTTCGCTCATCACCGCACCTTATCCGAGCCAGGCGCCGCGTCGCATTACCCGCGAGACCCGCCAATCCCGATCCAACACAACCAGGTCCGCGTCGCGTCCGGCGGCCAGGACACCGGCCCGGCGCAGCCCGAGGATGTGCGCCGGAGTGGACGAGGTCATCCGCACGGCGTCGGACAGGGCGGCCTCGACGCCGATCTCGGCCTCAAGCATCCGTACCGCGGTGGCGAACAACCGGTCCATGGTGGCGGTGCTGCCGGCGATCGTCGTCGTGCCGTGCAACCGGGCCACCCCGTTCTCGACGTTGACGTCGAGCCCGCCCAGGGAGAACGCGCCGTCGCCGACTCCGGCGGCGGCCATCGCATCGGTGACAAGCGCGACTCGGTCCGGGCCGGCGGTGGCCACCACGTGCCGTACCACGCCCGTGTGCAGATGCACGCCGTCGGCGATCAGCTCGACGGTCACCCGGGGATCGGACAGCAGCGCGGGAATCGGTCCCGGCTCGCGATGGTGCAGGGCGCGCATCGCGTTGAACAGATGCGTGCCGACGCTCGCTCCGGCATCGACAGCCTCCTGGGTCAGTTCGTAGCTCGCGTCGGTATGCCCCAGGGCCACAACGATTCCCGCATCCACTAAACGTCGAATGGTCGGAAGAGCGCCGGGCAGCTCGGGTGCCAGCGTCACCATCCGGATCGTGCCGTCACCGGCGGCCAGCAGTGCGTCCACCTCGGCGTCGTCGGGGGCGCGCAGCGCTTTGCTGTCGTGTGCTCCGCAGTGCAGCCGGCTCAGCCACGGCCCCTCCAGGTGGATGCCGTCCACCACACCGCGCCGGGTCGCGGCGGCCAGCGTGTGTACCTGGGCCAGCAGGGTTTCCGGCGAGGCGGTCACCAAACTCGCCAGGCCCCCGGTGGTGCCGTGCGACGCGTGCAAGCCCGCCGCGCGGTCCGGATCTTCGGCGTAGGAGACGCCGGCGCCGCCGTGGGAGTGGATATCGACGAACCCGGGCACCAGCACGCCGTCGCCGAAATCGGCGTCCGGCGAAACCGGCGGTGGCCCAGAGCCGCAATCGGCGATCCGCTCGCCGGCCACCGACACCCAGCCGGGCCGGTGCACGGCGCCGTCGACCGCGACGGCGCCCGCGGCGATGACGGTCATGCCGATGCCTCGCCGTCGGCTACCAGGGCCCCTGTGTCCCGGGCATCCTCGGCGGGCCAGCGTCCGCCGTTCTCCCAGAAGTGCCGGATATCTTCCAGCTGACGGCCTTTGGTCTCGGGCGCATAGCGGTACACGAAGCCCAGACTGAGCGTCGCCAGTACGCCGAACACCGCGAACGTTCCGGCGCCGCCCAGCGAGGTGAGCATGGTCAGGAAGACCGCGGCCACGATCGCATTGCCCACCAGGTCGGAGGTCAGCATCGCCGAGGACCCCATGGCTCTCATCCTGGCCGGCAGGCTCTCGCCGGCATACACCCACACCAGGGAGCCGAATCCGAAGGTGTAGCCGACGGTGAACAGCAGCACGCCGCCGAACTTGACCGCGGCCAGTGCGTCGCCGAACGTCTCGCCGGCGGCGAACACCGCGACCAGCAGCAGGTTGGCCGCGACCATCGCGGCGATCCCGGACAGCAGGATCGGCCGCCGGCCGACCCGGTCGATGATCACCAGCGAGACGACCATCGCGGCCAGGGCGGCGACCTGCACCAGCGCCGGCAGGACCAGCAATGCGAAATCGCCTTGGAAGCCCATCTTTTCGAACAGCCGGGGGCTGTAGTAGACGATCGCGTTGATCCCGGTGATCTGGATGAAGAAGCCCAGTGTCACCACGAACAGCGTCGCCCGCAGGTAGGGCGGCCGCAGCATCTCGCGCAGCACGCCGACTCCGCCGTCGTGTTCCTCGGCCAGGGTGCGGCCGATCTCGGCCAGTTCGCGCCGCGCGTCGGCGCCGGGTTCGATCCGCCGCAGGGTGCGTTCCGCGTCGTCGACACGGCCCTTGAGCAGATACCAGCGGGCGGTGTCGGGGATTCGTGCCAGCAGCAGGGCGACCAGCACCGCGGGGACCGCGGCCAGCCCCAGCATCGCCCGCCAGTTGCCGGTGCCGGCCAGCAGGTAGGCGAACAGATAGCCGGCGATGATCCCGATCACGGTGGCCACCCCGTAGGTGACCAGCAGGGCGCCGCGGACATGCGCCGGCGCGGATTCGGCCACGAACACCGGAACCACCACCACCGATATCCCGATGGTGATGCCGAGCAGTAGCCGCGCCGCGGTCAGTGTCGACACCGACGTCGCCGCCGCCCCCAGTACCGCGAAAACCGCGTAGCCCAGCGCCACCGAGACCATCGAGCGTTTGCGGCCGATCGTGTTGGCCAGCCAGCCGCCGGCCATGGCGCCGGCGATCTCGCCGATCACCGTCGCGGTGGCGATCATCTCCTGCTGCGCCTCGGCCAACCCGAAATCACGCTCGATGAACAACAGGGCGCCGGCGATATTGGACAGGTCGTAGCCGTAGATGACGCCCACGCTGGCGGCGGCCACTCCCACCAGTAGCGCCAGCGGCGAGGAGCGGCGCAGCTCGGCGAATCGGCCCATGCGGCTCACGGTAGGGGATCGGTGTCGCATGAGCCCAGCCGATCAGGATTGCGTGAGCACCCGGGGGCCGATTTGGTGGGCGAGTTCGAGGGCGAGCTCGACCGCCAGCCGCCGCGTGCTGGGCGGATGACCCAGCAGCTCGGTGGCGCGCGCCACCCTTTGCAGCACCGTGTTTCGGTGGGCATGGAGACGGGCCGCGGCGCGCGGCGCGTTCTCGGCCTCGTCGAGGAACACCCGCAGCGTCTCGCGCAGGCGCTCCACGCTGGAGTTGTCGGCAGCCAACGGTCCCAGTGTGGTGGCCACGAATTCGGCTGCGCGGTCGAGGTTCTGGGCAGCCAGTTCGGTGACCTCCAGCTCGTCGTAGAGCCCGATTCGGGTCCCGGCCGGATGCGTGGCGAGCACCCGCTGGACAGCCAGCGCCGCGGTGTGGGTGCGGCGGAAACCGCCGATACCCCGCCGGGCGGGGCCCACCGCGACGCGGATATTGGGCTGGATTCGATTGATCGCCTCCCGCAGCGCATCCAGCGCCGGAGCGGACTCACTGCCCAGCCACGCCCACAATGCGGAATTCCCGGCGGGAAGCGTCAGCGGTCGCCGCGCGCCGGCGGCTTGGGCCAGCACACCGGCGGCGGACTCCAGCGCGCCCTGGATCTCGCCGAGCGGGGGAGCCCACAGCACCAGTGCGGTGTGGTGCCGGCCCAATTCATAGCCCAGCTGTTCGCTGGCCCGCCGACTGTCGAGCGGGGCATCATCGAGGATCAACCGGATGGTCTCGGCGCGGCGTGCCAGCGCACCGCCGAGCACCTCCTCGCGTTCCCGCTGCGCCGCGGCGATCACCTGGCTGACCACATGGTCGACGTACTCGAACATGCGTTGCGAGGAGACTTCCAGCAGCTGCATGAGCAGCGGACCCGGCGGGACGATCTGCGCGGCGTGGGCCATGTAGCGCTGCAAGCCGACGTTCTGTCCGCGACGGTAGGACTGGAACAGCACGTCCAGCCCGATGCCGCGGCGGGCAATGGTGCGAGCGACGTCCAGGGCCTCCGGCGGGACGTCGAAGGGGGCCGGTCTGTCGTCGCGGCGTGCGAACATGGTCATCACCCGGGCGAGGTTGGCTCGGTTGCTCGCCGACATCTCCGCGGTCAGCGCCGCGTCCGCGCCCAGGTGCGGGCTCAGTTCGATCTCGGCGGCGTCCATCTGCGCGACCAGCTCGTCGATTTCGGTCAGCATCAGTTCCGCCACGTCGCCCATCAGCGCGGCGATGTCGGAGGGCGGCAGGGCATCCATGGCATGAGTGTGCCATCGCACATACATCCGCAAAAGATCTGAGCGAACGGACATACCGCACTCGACCGTTGCGACTTTAGCGTGAACCACGCCACATCCGGAACCCCGTCAGGAGCGAGTCACAGTGACTACCGAGGCCACCGCGGCCCCGACCGCGGATTACGACGTCCTCATCATCGGTGCCGGCATCTCCGGAATCGGCGCGGCGTACCACCTCAAGACTCGTCGGCCGGGCACTTCGTTCGCGGTCGTCGACGGCCGGGACTCCATCGGCGGGACGTGGGATCTGTTCCGGTATCCCGGGATTCGCTCGGACTCCGACATGGCCACCTTCGGCTACAGCTTCGCTCCCTGGACGCACCGCAAAGCGATCGCCGACGGGCCGATCATCAGGGACTATCTACGTCAGGTGGTCACCGACAACGAGCTGGCCGAACACTTCCGGTTTGGCTGCCGGGTGCTCACCGCGGACTTCTCCCGGGAACAGCACCGCTGGACCGTCACTGCGCAGCACTCCGGCACCGGTGCGACAACCCAATTCACCGCACGATTCCTGTTCCTCGGCACCGGCTACTACGACTACGACGCGGGCTTCACGCCCGAGTTCGCCGGGATCGAGGACTTCGGCGGCCAGGTCGTCCACCCGCAGCACTGGCCGCAGGATCTGGACTACACCGACAAGCAGGTGGTTGTGATCGGTAGTGGCGCAACTGCGGTCACGCTGATCCCCGCGATGGCGCCGAAGGCCCGCCACGTCACCATGCTGCAGCGCTCACCGAGTTACGTGTTCTCGACCCCGGCCGAGGACCCGTTGGCCAACATCTTGAACAGGGTGCTGGGCCCGCAGCGCGCCAACCCGATCATCCGGCGCAAGAACATCGCGCTCAATCGCGGAATCTTCAAGGCCTGCAAACGCGCTCCGCAGTTGATGCGCCGGCTGCTGATCGCCAATGTGCGTCGCCAGCTGCCGAAGAACTTCGACGTCGGCACCCACTTCACCCCGCGCTACGCCCCGTGGGACCAGCGGCTGTGCATGGTGCCCGACGGTGATCTGTTCAAGGCGATCTCGTCGGGGCGGGCCAGCGTGGTCACCGATGTGATCGACAGGTTCACCGCGACCGGCATCCGGCTGGCCTCGGGCCGGGAGCTGGCCGCCGACCTCGTCGTGACCGCCACCGGACTGAGCATGTCGGCCTTCGGCAAGATCGCGCTCACCGTCGACGGCCAGTCGGTGAATCCCGCGGATACGACGGTCTACAAGTCGATGATGCTGTCCGGGGTGCCCAACCTGGTGTTCGCCTTCGGCTACACCAACATCTCCTGGACCCTCAAAATCGACTTGGTCTGCGAACACTTCTGCCGGTTGCTCGACTACATGGACGCCCACGGACACCAGGCCGTCGAACCGGTTCTCGACGATCCGGGCATGCAGCGGGTGCCGCTGCTCGATCTGGGGTCGGGCTACGTGCAACGTGGCGTCGCACAGTTCCCGCGCGCCGGCACAACCGGGCCGTGGACGGCCGAGATGGCCTACGAGAAAGACGTCGATCGGCTACACACGGGGCCGGTCGAAGACAGCGCGCTGCGATTCAGCGCCGACCGGCCGGCCGTGCGGGCATCGGTAGCGAGGTAGTCCTATCGCCACATCGCAGACCCCAAACACCCACTGAAATAAAACCTTTCATCATTTATTGGAGAATCACATGGCAAACGTCGCAGGCATCAACTGTTCCATTCCCACCACTGCTAACCGAGAGGAGCGCCGTCGGCTTTCGCGTCGGCTGGTTCGCGTCGCCAGCGTGGCGGGCAGCATGGCCGCAGGCGGACTGGCCATGGCCCTGACGGCGCCGCACGCGGCCGCTGAGGCTGCCGCCCTGCAGGGCGCGGTTGCCGCACTGGAGCAGGCCCAGGCCCAGATCGCGGACTTCGACTCCAACAGCCCGTTGTTCGACTTCATCAATCACGGCGCGTCGGACGCCATGCTGCCCGAGTACGTCCAGAACATGTCGGCGACCACCCTGGCGATCATCCTGTCCCAGTTAAACACCGGCACGCTGGAGTTCCCGGGCTTGCCTGACTTCCCCGAGATCAACGGCACCGCCACCACGGCGGCCCCGTTCATGTGGAACGCCTCGGCTGCCGACCCGCAGTCCTACCTGATCTACGGGAACCCGGACAACGCGTACAGCCTGATGCCGTTGGACCCGAACGGGAGCTACACCATCACGGTGCACCCGGGTGACGGTTCCATCGGGGGCGGCCTGTCCACCTATTCCGGCACCGTCGTGCAATCAAACTTCGCGCCGATGGAAAACTTCAGCTTCTCCGACGCGACCCCCAACGCGGACGGCAGCTACACCATCGTGGTGAGCGCCACCGATCCGGGCAACTCCGCCAACTGGTTCGACAGCACCGGGGCGACCTCGCTGCTGGTGCGCGACACGGTCGGCGACTGGGGCCAGATTCACAACGACGTGAACATCGTCAAAGACGGTGCAGAACAGGGTGTTCCGTGGCTCAACGACACCCAGATCGCCATGCTGCTGGGCATCAGTGGGAAGGTGCTGCCGTTGGTGAACATGTCGGACACCTACTATCACCAGATCCAGTACCCGCTGCTGAACGACCCGAACGAGTTCGCCAAGATCGGTGACACGACCACCAATATCGCGGGATTGACCCAGCCGGGTCAGGTCAGCACCATGGGCAACTTCGCGCTGGAGCCCGGTCAGGCGTTGGTGCTCAAGGTGCCCGAGCTGGAAGCCGGCTACCATGGCCTGCAACTCACCAACGAGTGGGGACAGACCGTTCCGGTCGCCACTGAGACAGGCAGCCTGAACAGTGCCCAGATCTTCCAGGGCGATGACGGCTATACCTATTACATCCTCAGCAACGAGAACCCGGGTTACGCGAACTGGGTGAACATCGGCGACCTGACCAATGGTGGCGTCATGCTGCGCTGGCAGGACGTGACCGGAACAATCACCAACCCCAACGTCGAGACCACCGTGGTGCCGATCGCCGACGTCAAGGACTACCTGCCGGCGGACATGCCGAAGGTCACCCCGGAGGAGTACGCGGCGCTGGTCCAGGAGCGGCTGCTCGAGCACGACTACTTCTTCCACCAGTCGTCGAACATCAACTGGCTGTGGGACAACCTGCAGATCGGGCAGATCAAGGCCGCCATCGGCGTGGACGCCTTCGACAAGCTGTTCGGCGGTCAGGACAACGTGCCCTCGGTCATCGACCGGATGACCTCGACGGAGCTCGGGCCCAACTGGGGCAACGTGTTCAGCAACGTGCTGGCCAACCCTGAGGGCAGCTTCAACGCACTGATCAACAACCTGCCGCTGGCGATCAAGGATGTCGAGTTGCCGACCGTGCTGGCCGGGTTGCAGCTGCAGCACTTCTCCGAGCAGACCATCGCGGCGATGCAGACTGGCGACTACTGGTCGGACTCGTCGAACTTGTTGGGTAGCTTCAACTCGTTCGGCACGATCCTCAACGACGCGTTCTTCGACCCGGGCACCAGCATCACCGCCGGCTTTCTCAATGCCCGCGACGACCTGTCGGTCTCGCTGCTGAACGCGACGGACAGCACCGAGCTGACCAACACCCTGTGGGCACAGCTGTCCGAACTCAACGACTCGCTGGCGCAGGCGCTCGGAGGTATGGCGCTGTGAAAACCACTGCGGCGGTATTGCTGGAGCCGGGCAAGCCGTTCGAGATCATGGAACTCGATCTGGACGGCCCCGGCCCCGGGGAGGTACTGATCCGGTATGTCGCTGCCGGCCTGTGCCATTCGGATCTGCACCTGACGGACGGTGATCTGCCACCGCGGTATCCGATCGTCGGAGGGCATGAGGGCGCGGGGATCATCGAGGATGTCGGTCCCGGGGTGACAAAGGTCGCCCCGGGTGATCACGTGGTGTGCTCGTTCATCCCCAGCTGCGGCAAATGCCGCTACTGCGCCACCGGCCGCCAGAGCTTGTGCGACATGGGCGCCACTATCCTGGACGGCTGCATGCCGGACGGTACCTTCCGATTCCGGGGTGCCGGCAAGGAATTCGGCGCCATGTGCATGTTGGGAACATTCTCCGAGCGCGCCGTCATCTCTGAGCATTCGGTGGTCAAGATCGATGACTGGCTGCCGCTGGAGACCGCGGTGCTGGTCGGCTGCGGGGTCCCCACCGGATGGGGTGCGGCCGCCTACGCCGGCAACGTCCGGCCTGGGGACATCGCGGTCATCTATGGGGTCGGCGGTATCGGTATCAACGCCGTGCAGGGAGCACTGCACTCGGGAGCCAAATACGTCATCGTGGTCGACCCGGTGGAGTTCAAGCGCGAGACTGCGCTGAAATTCGGTGCCAGCCATGCATTCTCATCCACGAGCGAAGCGGCGGAGAAGGTCCACGAGCTGTCCTGGGGGCAGGGTGCCGACCAGGCGATCGTCACCGTCGGCACTGTCGAGGAGGAAGTGATTACGGCGGCGTTCGACGTCGTCGGCAAGGGCGGGACCGTAATCGTGGTCGGCCTGGCCAGCCCGGAGAAGCTGACGGTCCATGTCTCGGGCATGATGCTGACGCTGATGGAGAAGACCATCAAGGGATCACTGTTCGGCTCGGCCAACCCGCAGTACGACATCGTGCGGCTGCTGCGGCTCTACGACGCCGGCCAGCTGAACCTCGACGAGTTGGTGACCGCTCGGTACCGGCTTGAGGACGTCAACCAGGGCTATCAGGATCTGCGGGACGGCAAGAACATTCGCGGAATCGTGCTGCACGCCGAATCGTGATCGGTCAGCGCCGTAGCGTGTGCTCGGCCAGGGTCGCATACCAGTAGGTGAGCCCGGCCGCGACGAATTCGACGGTGCACGCCGCGGTGAAGGCCGGATGCGGCATGCCGGCATCGACCATCGACATCAGCCGGGAGACTCCGAGTAATGCCATGGTGGCGGCCAGCAGGCGCACGGCTGAAGCCGGGATCGGGGCGCGCCGAAAGGCCTCGAGGTAGCCGACTCCGAAGCCGATCAGCAGGGCGCCGGCCGCGCGGGTCTCGCTGTCCACGGTCGCGTTGACGGCCTGGCCGCCCGGAATGGAATCCAGCGAGAACGCCATCCGGCTGATTCCCAGTGCGATCAGCAGCAGCCCGGTGAGCCAGCCGAATGCGCGCAGAGCCTTGATCACCATGCCGAGCCCCTTCCGGGGCGGCGGTTCACCGCCCGGGCACCCATGATGAGCCCGAACACCACGATCGTCCCGACGATGCCCACTCCTACGCGCACCGGCACCGTGTCATCGGACGGCGCCAGCAGCATGGCCTGTGGGTTCGGAGCCTCGGCCGGGCTGCGGGCCGCCACCAGCGACGGGTCGGGCTCGATCAGGGTGCCTACCCGGGTGCCGGCCGGGACGGAAAAGCCGTAGTCGAGCAGCTGCGCGGCCTGCTGCCAGGGCGGGATCGGCTGCCTGGTGCCGCGCAGCAGCACTGCCACCAGCCGGCGTCCGTCCCGGGTCGCGGCCCCGACGAATGTCTGTCCGGCGTCGTCGGTGTAGCCGGTCTTGCCGCCGAGGGCGCCCGGGTAGTTGTAGAGCAGCTGGTTGTCGTTCTCCAGCTGGTAGCCGGGCGTATCGCCGTAGCCCGGGAAGTCGAACGCGCGGGTCGCGACGATGTTGGTGAACGTCGGGTTGTTCCAGGCGTACCGGTAGAACAGCCCGATGTCGTAGGCCGAGGTGCTCATGCCCGGCCCGTCCAGCCCGGAGGGAGTGGCGGCGCGGGTGTCGCGACCGCCGAGCCGCGCGGCCAGGGTGTTGATCTTGTGCAGCGCCACATCCCAGCCGCCGAGCTGCATGGCCAGGGCGTGCGCGGCGTCGTTGCCCGAACCCATCAGCAGGCCGTGCAGCAACTGGTCGACGGTGAAGCGGCCGCCCGGGCCGACGCCGACCCGGGTGCCTTCGGCGTTGGCGTCTTCCTGGGTGCCGGGAACCACCAGGTTGGGGTCCAGCTCGTTCAGCGACGCCATCGCGGTCAGCACCTTGATCACGCTGGCGGGCCGGTGCCGGCCGTGCGGGTCGCGGGCGGCGATCACCGCGCCGCTGTCCAGGTCTGCCACCAGCCAGGATTCGGCGGAGACCTCGTTGGGCACCGGCGGGGTGTCGGGGGCGGCCACGATCCCACAGCCGGACAGCGCCTCGCCGCCGACCGGGGTGGCCGGCACGGGCAACGGCAGCGGGGGAGCGCCGGCCTGGGGCACCTCGGAGGCGTCGACCGCGGGCGGGGTGCTGACCTGATACGGGCAGCCGACCGGTCCCGCGTTCAGGCCCGGGGTGGGATCCGCCCCGGCCACAGGGGTGGCCAGGGGAGTGGCCGTGGCGAGGAAACCCGCCGCGACCAGGGCTGACACCGAGCGCAGAGAAGTCATCGTGTGTGCAGGGTAGGTCACCGGCGGGGCAAAGCCGGGGAGCCACGCTGTGGCTGATGGGACGGAAGTTACAGCTGGCGGCTTGTGCACTGCCGCATTGTGTCGCGGCGCAGGCGGTGACATCCCGCAACCGCTATTTTCCGAAGACCACCGGCATGGTCAGCGGGCCCCGAATCGCCGGGGTGTCACGCCACTGCACCGGGCCGGCCAGGCGCGGCTCCCGGGCCATGACGGCGCGCAGTGCCACGGTGGTCTCCAGCCTGGCCAGCGCCGCACCCAGGCAGTAATGCTCGCCGTAGCCGAACGACAGCGGCGGTGGCCCGTCGCGACCCGGCCGGAACTGATCGGGTTCGGCGTAGACGCCGGGGTCACGGTTCGCGGCGGCGACCACCACCAGCACCGGGTCCCCGGCCGCGATCTGAGCCTCACCGATCCGATGGTCGACGGTGGCGGTGCGCGCCACCGCCTGCGCGGGCGCATCGAGCCGCAACAGCTCATTGACCACCGCGTCGGTGACCTCGATCGGCCCGCCGGGGGGTTCGAGCAATCGAAGCAGGCCGGCGCCCAACAGATTCGCGGTGGTCTCGTGGCCGGCCACCGCAAGCAGCACCGCATTCACGGCGACTTCGTCGAGTTCCAGCACCGGGTCGCCCGCGATGAAACTGATGAGGTCATCACCGGGATGGGCGCGCCGGTCGGCGGCCAGCGGCAGGAATGCGGCCGTCAGCTCGGCGGCCGCCGCTGCCCCCGCGCGTACCTTCTTGGCGTCGTCCATGGTGCCCAACATCGCGACGATCGCCGGTGAAAGATCCTGCAGCAAAAGCAGTCCCGCGTCATCCAGGCCCAGCCATTCGCCGATCACCGCGACGGGCACCGCCAGCGCCACGTGTGACATGAAGTCGAACGGCACGTCGGTGATCGGTGCATCGACCACCGCCGCGGTGATCGCCTCCACGCCGGTGGCCAAGCCCGAGACGAACGATCGAGTGAACACATCGTGCATGGACCCGCGCAGCCGCTGGTGCGTCGCGCCATCGGCGAACAGCATGGAGCGTCCGGCGAATTCGGTGCTGGCTGGGTCCATCGCAGCCAGCGCGTTCGCGTTGGCCAACGGGTCGCTGGTCCAGCCGACGCCGCCCAACACCTCGCGGGCGCCGTGGTAGCTCAAGACCAGCCAGGCCGACGCGGTGTCGTCCCAAATCACCCCACCCGGGCCGCCGTCACGACGACGTGACTCGTAGTAGGGATAGGGATCGGCGGCGCTCCACGGCAGCCGCGGTGCGGCAACCTCAGGCCGCGTCATGATCGTCCATTCCGAACGGCAGGCCACGTCTGGTGACCCAGGCGATGTGCTGCCTGCCCAGTTCCGTGGCCGGCTCGGACACCCCGTCCATCTCGTCGACAGCCGCTCGCGCGCTGATGGTGGCGTTGAGCGCGGCGAAGACGGCATTCATCGACAGGTTGAGCCGGGAGAAGAACACGAAATCCGGTGGCACCGAGAGGTGTCGCATCGGATGATCGGCGGCACGGACGTCGAGCAGGGAGCGCACTGCGCGGCTGATGGTGTCGGGGGAGTAGGTGACCGGTTGGGGCACCAGCAGTTCGTGGACGATCTGCTCCCACCATTGGTATGCCTCGTCGCCGGTGAGCGCGGATTCTGTGGTGAAGAAGCCGTTGGCGCGCATGGAGTCCAGGAGCGCGGGCCGGTCGTCGTCCAGCACGGACCGCAACGTTCCCACCAGCCCGCGACGCAGCGGCTCGGAAAGAACTTTCACGCAGCCGAAGTCGACGAAACCCACCGTGCCATCGAGTCCGAATCGGTAATTGCCGGGGTGCGGGTCGGCATGGAACATGCTCGCGTGCCGGTAGGAGCCGGTCACCATCCGGGCGATCACCTCGGCCCAGGTGTTCTTCAGCTCTTGGTCGGCCTGGCGTGCCGCAGCCCAGTCAAGTCCGTCGAGGTAGGTCATCGTCAGAACGCGGTCGCTGGAGGCGTCGGGCACCACCTCGGGTATCCGGATGAACGGGTGGTCGCGATACAGGGTGGCGAACGCGGTGATGTTGGCCGCCTCATGCCGGTAGTCGATTTCTTCGGTGATCCGCGCCGAAATCTCCCGGGCGCTCTGCCGCAGGTCGGGCATCGGGCCGGTGGCCGCCGAGGCGAAACGGATCACCGTCGTCAACAGCTCGGTGTTGGCCAGGTCGGCTCGGATCGCCTCGGCCACACCGGGGTACTGGACCTTGACCGCCACCGGGCGCCCGTCGGGCAGCACCGCCCGGTGGACCTGACCGATGGACGCTGCGGCCATGGGCTCGTCGGTGAACTCGGCGAACACTTCGTCGACCGGCCGGCCCAATTCGGTCCGGGCCACCTCGCGGGCCAGCTCTGGCGCCATCGGCGGGGCGTCGGCCTGCAACCTGGTGAGCGCCCGCTGATACGGCGACAACTCGCCGCCGCCGACGGTGCCGGCGTCGATCAGCGAGAACATCTGACCGGCCTTCATCAGCACACCCTTGGAGTGCCCGAGCAGTTCGGCGTACCGCTCGGCGGTGCGTTCGTGGTACTTCGCGACAGCGCCGGTATTGCCGGCTTTCTCTCGCAGCGTCGCCACCACCCGCCCGCCGGCGGCACGCGCGGTGAATCCGGCTAACGGCATGGTGCGGCGAACTCGGCCCTGTGGGACCGGCGGCACCGAATCGTTCATCGTCACTCCCCGTCGACGGCTGCTAAAGTGATCACTTGGCAACACTAAGTGGTTACTTGGGGATGGTCAATGGTGGAGACGACGACGCGAGACCGCCTGGTCAGCGAGGCGATGCGGTTGTTCGGTCAGCAGGGCTACCGCGCCACCAGCGTGGCTCAGATCGAGGCCGCCGCCGGACTGGCGCCGGGATCGGGCGCGCTGTATCACCACTTCAAATCGAAGGAAGCGCTGCTGGCCGCCGGGATCGACCGGCAATTGGACCGCCGCGGCGCGATGCGCGACGTCCGGGCGCTCTTTGCCGGGCTGGGCGATCTGGACACCGAGTTGACCCTGTTGGGCCGGTACCTGTTCGCCGTGCTCGACGAGGAGACCCAGCTGCTGCAGATCGCCGCCCGCACGCCGGCCGGTCAGTCGGCTCGAGTGGCTGCCGCCTATGCCGCGCTGGTGGATGGGCTCTGCGCCGAGCTGGCCGACTGGATCGCCGGCTGGGCGCCGCACCTGGCCGACACCGACGCCCATCGGATCGCGGTGCTGGGAATCAACGCTCTGCTGGGCAATCGGGCCGGTCAGATGCTGTATCACGGCCCGGGGACGCAGCTGCGCGACGAGGACTACCTCACCGAGTGGACGACGCTGCTGGGGGCACGCATCCGCGCCTAGGCTGGTGGCGATGACGGCATCGGTGGAGGACTTCGAGGCGTTGCGGCCTCACCTGTTGGCGGTGGCCTACCGGCTCACCGGCATGTTCGCCGATGCCGAGGACATCGTGCAGGACGCCTGGCTGCGTTTCGACGCCGCCGAGCGTGATCGCATCGTCGACCCGCGGGCCTGGCTGACCACGGTGGTGAGTCGCCTCGGCTTGGACCGGCTGCGTTCCGCGGCGCGGCGCCGCGAATCCTATGCCGGCGAGTGGCTGCCCGAGCCGGTGGTGACCGGCCTGGAGATCCCCGACGACGCCGATCCATTGTCGATGGTGGTGGCGGGCGAAGACGCCCGGTTCGCCGCAATGGTGGTGCTGGAGCGGCTGACCCCTGATCAGCGGGTGGCCTTCGTGCTGCATGACGGGTTCGCGGTGCCGTTCGGCGAGGTGGCCGCGGTACTGCACACCACCGAAGCCGCAGCCCGTCAGCTGGCATCGCGCGCCCGCAAGGCGGTCACGGCCGATCCTCCGCCGCAGCCCGATCCGCGCCACAACGAGGCGGTCGGCTCACTGATGGCCGCGATGGCAGCCGGCGACCTGGCTGCCGTGGTGGCACTGCTGCACCCCGACGTGACGTTCACCGGCGACGCGAACCGTCGCGCGCCGACCGCCCCGCGCGTCATTCACGGTCCGGAGAAGGTGGCCCGATTCCTGCTCGGCCTGGCCCGCCGCTACGGCCCGACCCTGATCACCGCGAATCAATTGGCATTGGTCAACGGCGAACTGGGCGCCTACACCCCGGGTGCGCCCGGGGCCGACGGGTTCCCCGAGCTGATGCCGCGCGTCACCGCGATGACCGTGTGCGACGGGCGGGTGGTGGCGATCTGGGATATCGCCAACCCGGACAAATTCAGCGGATCCCCGCTGCGTCCAGCACGCTGAGTGCCTTTGTCACGCGAGCCTGTAGTTAGTGCGGGTTGTACTCGACTTTTTGCGCGCTGACTACAGGCTCGCGGGAGGTGCCCCTGGCACGCGGGTCGCTAGGCCCACGGCACCCGGCAGGCGTCCCCGGAATTGAAGCCCTGCTCGGTGATGCCCAGCGCCGAGTACATCCGGGATCGCATGTTCTCCACCCCGATCTGGTAGGTCAGCTCGATCACCCCGGCGTCGCCGAACCGCTGCTGCAGATCGGCGACCTGTTCGTCGGTGACTGAATGCGGATCGGTGGTCATCGCGTCGGCGTAGGCGATCGCGGCCCGCTCGTCCTCGCTGTACAGCGGGGAGGTCGCGTAGTCGTCGATCTGCTTGAGCCGGTCGGTGTCGATCCCCTCCAGGCGTTGCAGCATGGATCCGAAGTCCACGCACCACGAGCAACCGACGGTGCGGGCGGTCCAGAACACCGCCAGGTCCCGCGGGCCGGCCGGCAGCTTGCGCGACGCGGACTGCAGCAGGCCCTCATGCACCGCATTGGCCACCAGCAGCCGCGGATGATGCGCGGCGACGGCGAAGGGCTCCGGCACTTCGCCGAAGCGCCGCTTGGCGTAGCGGTACATGGCGCGCACCAGCATGTTGGTGCGCTTCGGCGGCAGCGGGTCGATGCGAGGTTTGGTAGTCATACCCCTTAGACGAGCCGGGCCGCCGAAGTGTGACAGCCTCAGATCAGGAAAGGAACCAGCGCCTTGCGGTCGGTCGGGTACTCGACGAACTTCTCCTGGTACCACTTGTGGGTGCCCAGGGCGCGGGGGATCAGATTGCCGGCGGTGATCAGCAGGATGGCGACGCCGGGCAGCGCCCAGGTCAGGATCGCGAACCCGGCCCACGCCGTCATCTCGCCCAAATAGGCCGGGCTGGTGACGAAGCGGAAGCCACCGCCGAACGGAATCCGGTACTCCGCGCCGCCGGGGTTGTTCTTGTCGCGCAGGTTGCGCACGATCGACTCGGAGTTGACCAGCAGGGCGAACCCGCACAGGTAGATCGCCAGGCCCACCAGGAAGCGTGGGTCGGTCAGCCAGCCGGTGCCGTAGCGGTGAAAGTAGTCGTGGCTGAACAGCGCACCGTTGAGGTAGCCGTGCATGGACGTGACGAGCATGCCCATCACCACCACCGAGATGTTGAAGGTGCTGCGCTTGCCGGGCACCTGGCGGATGGCCAGCGGGAAGAACCAGCCGCGGTTGGCGTAGTGCAGCGCCCAGATGCCGGCCAGCACCAGCGACGTCGGCTCGAAGCGGTGCGGCCCGCTCAGGTAGGCGACCAGGAACACCACGGTCGCCGGGATCTCCATCAGCCACCAGCCGAACTTGGGGTTCAGGTTCAAGCCGAGCTTCGTCGTCGAGAACCGGCCGTAGGAGCTCTGGCCGAAGAAGCCGCCGACGATCACGAACGCCGCGAAGGCGAACGCTGCGGTAAGGACGGTGTCGTAGACGGTGTTGCCGGTGTACCAGTGCATGCTCAGTGTCCTATCACTGTGGTGGTGATCGAATGTGAAAGCCCCCATTTCGTGGCGAAATTGGGGGCTTGCACGGTGGGTCGCGGCGGAATGTCAGCGAGCGAACATCAGCGCGCGCTTGACCTCCTGGATCGCCTTGGTGATCTCGATACCGCGGGGGCAGGCGTCCGTGCAGTTGAACGTGGTGCGGCAGCGCCACACCCCGTCGACCTCGTTGAGGATGTCCAGGCGCTCGGCGGCAGCCTCGTCACGGCTGTCGAAGATGAACCGGTGGGCGTTGACGATCGCGGCCGGCCCGAAGTAGGCACCCTCGCTCCAGTACACCGGGCAACTGGTGGTGCAGATGGCGCACAGGATGCACTTGGTGGTGTCGTCGTAGCGCGCACGGTCGGTCTGGCTCTGGATGTGCTCGCGGGTGGGGTGGTTGCCCGAGGTGATCAGGTACGGCTTGACCGCCTTGTAGGCATCCATGAACGGTTCCATGTTGACCACGAGGTCTTTTTCGACCGGAAGGCCACGCAGCGGCTCGATGGTCAGGGTCAGTTCCTTGCCCGCTTTCTTGGGCAGGATGTCGCGCATCAGCAGCTTGCAGGCTAACTTGTTGTTGCCGTTGACCCGCACCCCGTCGGAGCCGCAGACGCCGTGCGCACAGGACCGGCGGAAGGTCAGCGTGCCGTCCAGGTAGCTCTTGACGTAGATCAGCAGGTTGAGCAACCGGTCGGTCGGCAGCGCCGGCACCCGGAAGCTCTGCCAGCCGCCGGTGGCGGCGTAGGCGTCGGGGTTCTCCGGGTTGTAGCGGGCGATCTTGAGCGTGACCATCTGTGCGCCCTCGGGGACCGCGGGCAGCGGCGGGTCACCGGCGGGGGCAGTGTCGACCAGTGCCGCCGGTGCCGTGCTTGTCGATGGCCCCGGCGAGCAGCATCCGCCCTCGGACGAGCAGCAACCGGAGTCAGCTGAGGAGGACATCAGTACTTCCGTTCCTTCGGTTCGTAGCGGGTCTGCACCACCGGCTTGTAGTCCAGCCGGATGTCGGCGATCAGATCCGGGCCTTCCTTATAGGCCATGGTGTGGCGCATGTAGTTGACGTCGTCCCGGTTGGGGTAGTCCTCGCGGGCGTGCCCGCCGCGCGACTCCTGGCGGTTCAGCGCGCCCAACACGGTGACCTCGGCCAGCTCCAGCAGGAAGCCCAGCTCGATCGCCTCCAACAGGTCGGAGTTGAAGCGCTTGCCCTTGTCGTGCACGGTGATCCGGGCGTACCGCTCCTTGAGCGCATGGATGTCGCTCAGCGCCTGCTTGAGGGTCTTCTCGGTGCGGAACACCGCGGCGTTGTTGTCCATCGACTGCTGCAGCGCACCCCGGATGTCGGCGACGCGCTCGTTGCCGTGCTCGGAGAGGATGTCGGACACCCAGCCGGTCACCATCTCGGCGGGGTTCTCCGGCATATCGACGAAGTCGTGGCTGTTGGCGTACTCGGCGGCGGCGATCCCCGCACGGCGGCCGAACACGTTGATGTCCAGCAGCGAGTTGGTGCCGAGCCGGTTGGCGCCGTGCACCGACACGCAGGCGCATTCGCCGGCGGCGTAGAGGCCCGGCACGGTGTTGGTGTTGTCGCGCAGCACCTGTCCGGTGTTGGTGGTCGGGATGCCGCCCATCACGTAGTGGCAGGTCGGGTAGACCGGCACCAGTTCCTTGACCGGGTCCACGCCCAGGTAGGTGCGGGCGAACTCGGTGATGTCGGGCAGCTTCTCCTCAAGCACCTCTTCGCCGAGGTGCCGCACGTCGATGTAGACGTAGTCCTTGTTCGGTCCGGCGCCGCGGCCCTCAAGCACCTCGAGCACCATCGAGCGGGCCACGATGTCGCGCGGGGCCAGGTCGACGATCGTCGGGGCGTAGCGCTCCATGAACCGCTCACCGTCGGCGTTGAGCAACCGGCCGCCCTCGCCGCGCACGGCCTCGGAGATCAGGATGCCCAGGCCGGCCAGGCCGGTCGGGTGGAACTGGTGGAACTCCATGTCTTCGAGCGGGAGACCCTTGCGGAACACGATGCCCAGGCCGTCGCCGGTCAGGGTGTGCGCATTCGACGTGGTCTTGTACATCCGGCCCGAGCCGCCGGTGGCGAACACGATGGCCTTGGCGTGGAAGACGTGGATGTCACCGGTGGCCAGCTCGTAAGCGACGATGCCGGTCGCCACCGGACCCGACGGCGTCTCGGTGAGCACCAGGTCCAGCGCGTAGAACTCGTTGAAGAACTCCACGCCGTGCTTGACGCAGTTTTGGTACAGCGTCTGCAGGATCATGTGGCCGGTCCGGTCGGCGGCGTAACACGCGCGGCGCACCGGGGCCTTGCCGTGATCGCGGGTGTGCCCGCCGAACCGGCGCTGGTCGATGCGGCCCTCGGGGGTCCGGGAGAACGGCATGCCCATGTTCTCCAGGTCCAGCACCGCGTCGATGGCCTCCTTGGCCATGATCTCCACCGCGTCCTGGTCGGCCAGGTAGTCGCCGCCCTTGACGGTGTCGAAGGCGTGCCACTCCCAGTTGTCGTCCTCGACGTTGGCCAGGGCGGCGCACATGCCGCCCTGGGCCGCGCCGGTGTGGCTGCGCGTGGGGTACAGCTTGGTCAGTACTGCAGTACGAGCGCGAGGCGCGGCTTCCACCGCCGCGCGCATCCCGGCGCCGCCGGCACCGACGATCACCACGTCGTATCGATGTTCTTGAATCACCGCGATATCACCCGTTCGCTACCGAATCTGCCGTCAAGAAATGTTCGCGTCGAAGCTCAGCAGCACGTAGCTGCCCAGTGCCAGCGTGAAGATGATCGACACCGCCAGCAGCGTCATCAGCCAGAACCGGCTGCGGGAGCTGCGGGTGTAGTCGCCGATGATCGTGCGCAGGCCGTTGCCGCCGTGCAGTTCCGCCAGCCACAGCAGGACCAGGTCCCAGATCTGCCAGAACGGGGAGTGCCAGCGCTCCGCCACGTAGTTGAAGTCGATGCGGTACACGCCGTTCTGCCACATCAGCATGACGAACAGGTGCCCGAGCACCAGGAAGATCAGCACGGCACCGGAGAACCGCATGAATAGCCAGGTGTACTTCTCGAAGTTGGGCATCCCGCTGTGCCGCTGCGGCGCACGCGGGTCGCCGAGGCTGGCCGGGCGGTCGCGATCCAGGCCGCGAATCGGGGCTATCGGACCCCGGCTGCCTTGTACGTCAGTTGTGCTCATAGGAACCGCTCCACCATGTGCATGCCGATCCGAACCACGACCGGGACCATTACCACCAGCCAGATGGCGCCGACGGCCACCAGCATCTGACGGTGCCAGCGAGTGCCCTGCCACCAGAAGTCGATCAGGATCAGCCGGACCCCGTTGAGACCGTGGAACAGCACCGCGGCCACCAGGCCCAGCTCCATCAGGCCGACCAGCGGGGTCTTGTAGGTCGCGATCACCTCGGTGTAGGCCTCCGGGCTCACCCGCACCAGGGCCGTGTCGAGCACGTGGACAAACAGGAAGAAGAAGATCGTCGCACCGGTGATCCGGTGCAGCGCGAACGCCCACATTCCCGGGTCGCCTTTGTACAGACTCTGCCGCCGGAATCGCGTCGCATCCGACCGCGGCCCCGGCACCGCAGTCGCATCGGCGGATGTCGCCGTCATCAGCGCCTCCAAATTTTCTGCAGCGGCCCGCTGCGCCCGGCTATACCGTGCGTACGGTCGCCTCCGCAACGCCATCGCTGTCAATAAACCTCGGCAAGGACTCTAAACCCAACAACAGGTCCGAAACGACCACGCAAAAGTTACTGACGAGTAGCCAAGGCCTGCGACTACGCTGAAATGTGATCGTTGCCGACGGACGGACGAGGTGATGCGGTGCGCTCAGGCCGACAGGGGATCTGTTGAATGTCCCACGAAGTTGATTGGGATATGTTGCGGTGCAACGCAATCAAGGTTTCAGCTAATGCCTACGCGCCGTACTCGGGACTGCGCGTCGGCGCTGCCGGACTGACCGACGACGGCCGGGTCATCACCGGCTGCAATGTGGAAAATGTCTCATATGGGCTGGGCCTCTGTGCTGAGTGCGCGGTGGTCTGCGGGCTCTACGCCGCCGGCGGCGGACGGCTGGTGGCGCTGTCGTGCAGCAACTCCGACGGGAATCTGCTGATGCCGTGCGGTCGCTGCCGCCAGGTACTGCTCGAACACGGCGGTTCGCAGCTGCTCATCGACCACCCGGCGGGGGCGCGGCCGTTGGCCGAGCTGCTGCCGGATGCTTTCGGACCCGACTTCTTGCCGAGAACCGCGCTGCCATGACGCTGCTGGCCTCCTTCGATGCCCCGACGCTGATCGCCACCAAGCGTGACGGCCACCGGCTGCCCGACGCCGGGATCGACTGGCTGATCCACGGCTACACCGCAGGCCTGGTGGCCGAGGAGCAGATGTCGGCGCTGCTGATGGCGATCTACCTGCGCGGGATGGACGCCGCCGAAACCGTGCGCTGGACCTCGGCGATGATCGCCTCAGGGGAGCGGATGGACTTCACCGACCTGAGCCGCGACGGCAAGCCCCTGAAAACGGTGGACAAGCACTCCACCGGCGGCGTCGGCGACAAGATCACCCTGCCGCTGGTCGCCGTCGTTGCCGCCTGCGGAGCCGCGGTGCCGAGCGCGTCGGGGCGCGGCCTGGGCCACACCGGTGGCACCTTGGACAAGCTGGAGTCGATAGCGGGCTTCGAGGTGACGCTGTCCACAGCGCGGCTGCGCGAGCAGTTGACCGGCGTCGGCGCGGCGGTCTTTGCCGCCGGCACGCTGGCACCGGCCGACGCCAAGCTCTACGCGTTGCGGGACGTCACCGCCACGGTGGAATCGCTGCCGCTGATCGCCAGCTCGGTGATGAGCAAGAAGCTCGCCGAGGGCACCGGAGCCCTGCTCTTGGACGTCAAGGTCGGATCGGGCGCGTTCATGCGATCCGCTGAACAGGCCCGGGAACTGGCCCAGACGATGGTCGGGCTGGGCGCGGCACACGGGGTTGCCACCCGAGCCGTGCTCACCGACATGAGCACGCCGCTGGGGTGCACGGTCGGCAACGCGATCGAGGTGGCCGAAGCCCTTGAGGTGCTGGCCGGCGGCGGCCCGGCCGATGTGGTGGCGCTGACGGTGCGGCTGGCCCAGGAGATGCTGGCGCTGGCCGGGATCGACGGCGTGGACCCCGCCCAGACCCTGCGGGACGGCACCGCGATGGACCGATTCACCGCGATGGTCGCCGCCCAGGGCGGCGATCTGGGCGTGCCGTTGCCGACAGGGGTATGCACCGAGACCGTGACGGCTGAGCGGGGTGGCGTGATGCGCCACATCGATGCCATGGCGGTGGCCCTGGCGGCATGGCGTCTGGGCGCGGGCCGGTCCAGACCGGGGGAGCGGGTCCAGCACGGTGCTGGGGTGCGGATTCACCGCCGGCCGGGTGAACCGGTGGCGGTCGGTGACACCCTGTTCACGCTGTACACCGGCACCCCCGAACGGATCGCCCCCGCGCTGGCCGAACTCGACGGCGGCTATTGCGTCGGCGACACACCGCCGCCGCCGCGCCCCCTGATCATCGAGACGACCCCATGATGAAGCCATGAGCACACCGGTGAACCTGAAGACCATCGGGCGGGTGCCCAAGGCGCTGCTGCACGATCATCTGGACGGCGGCCTACGCCCGGCCACCGTCGTCGACATCGCCGGCCAGGTCGGCTACGACGAGCTTCCGGAGACCGATCCCGACAAGCTGGCGACCTGGTTCCGGACCCGCTCGCACAGCGGCTCGCTGGAGCGGTATCTCGAACCCTTCAGCCACACCGTGGCCGTCATGCAGACCGCCGACGCCCTGCATCGGGTGGCCCGCGAATGCGTCGAGGATCTGGCCGCCGACGCGGTCGTCTACGCCGAGGTCCGGTTCGCGCCCGAACTGCACATCGAGGGCGGGCTGTCGTTCGACGAGGTGACCGATGCGGTGCTGGCCGGTTTCGCCGACGGTGAGCGCGATGCCGCGGCCGCCGGGCGAGAGATCACGGTGCGCTGCCTGGTCACCGCCATGCGCCATGCCGCGTTGTCCCGCGAGATCGCCGAGCTGGCCATCCGATTCCGCGACAAGGGTGTGGTCGGCTTCGATATCGCCGGTGCTGAGGCCGGCTACCCGCCGAGCCGGCATCTGGACGCGTTCGAGTACATGCGTGACCACAACGCGCGCTTCACCATCCACGCCGGCGAGGCGTTCGGGCTGCCCTCCATTCACGAGGCGATCGCATTCTGCGGTGCCGACCGGCTGGGGCACGGGGTGCGGATCACCGACGACATCACCGTCGACGGCCCCCCTGGTGAGGGAGTGGTGCGCTTAGGCCGGCTGGCGGCAATCCTGCGTGACAAGCGGGTCCCGCTGGAGCTGTGCCCGAGCTCCAATGTGCAGACCGGGGCGGTCGACAGCATCGCCGAGCACCCGTTCGACCTGTTGGCCCGTGCCCGGCTGCGGGTGACGGTCAACACCGACAACCGGCTGATGAGCGACACCACCATGAGCAAGGAGATGCTGGTGCTGGCCGAGACCTTCGGGTACGGCTGGGCCGATCTGCAGCGGTTCACGGTAAACGCGATGAAGTCGGCGTTCATCCCGTTCGATCAGCGGGTGCAGATCATCGAAGAAGTGATCAAGCCGCAATATGCGCTACTGATCGACTGATTCACGCCGGTGAAACTGACGAAGGCCGGACAATCGCGGTGGCGATTGCCCGGCCTTCGATCCAGGTGTCAGTGCTCGGTGACCGTGGCCTCGGCGTCGCCGGTCTTCCAGGTGACGATCCCGTGCTCGAAGGTGGTCTGCTTGGACCCGTCAGCGTTGGTGGTCTCGTCGCTGGTCGGGTAGCCGAGCTTGCCCTGCGAACCGCCCAGCTCGTTCCACTTGTCGCGGATCTTGCCCCACACCACGTACGAACGGGTGGTGTGAACGATCACGCCGCCGTCGAACTGCTGGTAGATGCCGCCGTCGGGGTTCTTCTGCTCGGCGCCGGTGGGCTCGCCCAGGTCCTGCTTGGCGGTCGCGTCCAGGGAGTCGAGCTTGGCCAGGATCGGCCCGGAGACGGTGTACTCCTTGCCGTCGGCGCCGGTGATCACGGTGGAGCTGGCGGCGCTCTCCTCGGACGGTGAGTTGACCGCGGACGAGATCACCGAGCTGGCCGAGGACGCAACCGAGCTGGCGGAACTCAGAGCCTCGCTGGTCTTCTCCTTGGTGGTGCTGCAACCCGTGCCGATCAGCGCGACTCCCAAAACTGCTGCGGATACTGCTGCGGCCCGCTGTGTTGCCTTGCGCATGTGTAGTCCTTTCGAATTGGAAGGCCCCCGCAAACCGCACGGCTCGGCCCGAGTGTTATCGGGCCAAATGCTAGTCGTGAATATGACCGGTCGGCAATGAATTGGAGTAATTCATTGCCGTAATTCGGAGTGAATTTCGCAGTACTGCGCATGCCTTCCGGCGTGAGGACTCCGCCCGCCGCTCACCACCCGGTGGTGACGCGACCGGGCGGCAAAGCGTTATTCGCGCCGCAGCCGCGACTGCACGAACTGTTCGAGCTGCTCCCATTCCTTGACGGCGGGAGCGTACGGGCGCTGCGGCTCGTTGACCGATTCCCGATCGAGCACATAGCTGACCATCCGGCCCAGCGGACGGTCCGGCTGCAGGGTCTCGGCGACGATGCCGTCCTCGGCGTAGGTGCCCACGTCCTGCAGGAATTCGACGGCCAGATCGAGCTGCTCACGGTCCACCGCGTCCGGCCCGTCGGTGAGGTCGTCGGTCATTCCGGACAGCACGTAGACGTTGTCGTCGGTGATGTCGATCGACAGCGAACCGTCGGTGGCGGCGGTTCGGATGTCGTCGTAGGTGCTCAGATCCGACAGGTCGTGGTCGTGCTCGTCGGCCAGGTAGCGGGCCAGGGCTCGCTCGGAACCGAACACGCTGATCCGGCCGTTGCGGCCCAGGAATACCGGCTGGTCGCCGAGGTAACAGCGCAGCGTGAAGAACGTTCCGTTGTCGGTGATGATCCGAATCGGGTCGATGCCCACCTTGGTCCAGAAGTTCGCGTCGCCGCCAAGCACCACCCGGTCGCCCGAGGCCCGCTCGGTCGGCGCCGCGGCCGGCTCGTCGTCACCGCTGTCCTCGTCGTCAGCCGCCTCGGCGTCCTCGGCGTCCTCGTCGGCCGGCTCCGGCTCGGCCGGGGCTTCAGCGGCCAGCTCATCGGCCGCCTGCGACGCCGCGGCGGTGTCGACGTCGGGCGTGGTGATGATCTCTTCGATGGTGACCAACACACCACCCCAATTGCGGCCGATGATCTCGGCGATCAGCTCCCAGCGCTTGCGGCCGGCCCGGCCGGTGAAGTTGTCGACGCCGCCGGCCAGCCAGCCCAGGTTCGGGTTGCCGTTGAAGAACTTCGTCACCGCTGTCAGGTCGCACACCGAGCCGATCGCAGAGACGATCTCCAGGGCATGGGCCAGTGACTGGACGGACTGCTTGGTCGGCTTCGTAGTCAGCAGCTCCTCGACCGCGATCAGGTCGTACTGCCTGCCCCGGCCCGGGTTCAGCTTGTGGGCGTTGGCCTGGACAAGCTGCGCCCAGGACGGGTGGTCAGCCAGGTCGTTGTTGGCGTTGACCCGTACGAACGCCACCAGGTCGGCGACCGTGGCGAATCCGTACAGGTCTTCGTCCCTGCCCAAGAACGCCTGCCACTCGTCGCCGGAGTCGCGCCAGCTCGGCGCCCACAGGGTGTAGCGGTCACCATCGGTCACGGTGAGGCGGATCGGTACGAGGTCAGCTGCCATGGCGCACAGAATAACGATGCAGCCCACGCGGCCTGACGGCGGGATTGGGCCGGGATTGGCCAGTGATTGGCAGCGCGGCGCTTCGCATCGCAAATTAAAGAATCCTGAATTTTGCGGTGAACGGGTCGGTGGGGCGCGCCGGATGGCTAGCGTCGCTGCTGTTGGAAAACCGGGGCCGGGGGAGGTCGTGATGACGACTGGTCGGTCGCGCCCGGCGGGCGCAATGCTGTTGGCGGTGCTGTGTGCTGCGGTACTGGGCCTGACCTCGGCGCTGTCCTCGGCGGTGGCCTACAGCGTGGACCAGCTGGCGATCCGGCTGCGGCTGCTGGCCGATGCGGGCTGGATCATGAGCGGTACCGGCGTGCCCGATCCCAGCGTGGGGCCCTATCTGGGCCAGATCCTGGCCGGATACCTGCAGCCGTCATCGCCGCTTTTTCCCGGTCAGACGACGTTCGCCGGCTATGACTTCCAGGGCCTGGCCACGCCGGAGCAGTTCTGCCCGTTCGTGTGCATCCCGGGCCAGCCGCCGATGGACTTCGCTACTTCGCTGAATACCGGTGTGGGCCTGCTGAACCAGTCGATCCTGGCGCAGTTGCTGGCTGGCGACAACGTGACGGTGTTCGGTTACTCGCAGAGCGCCGCCATCGCGACCATCGAGATGAACACTCTGATCGTGGGCGCCGGGACCGCCGGTTACCCGACCCTGGATCAGCTGGGCAACATGCACGTCGTGCTGATCGGTGACCCGAACAATCCGATCGGCGGGATCCTCGATCGCTTCCAATTTCCCGACGACCAACACCTGCCGTTCGTCAACATTCCCCTCAGCCTGGACCCCACCCCGACCGACCACATCGCGTCGGACATCTACACCGGCGAGTACGACGGTTGGGCCAACTTCCCGCAGGACCCGACCAACATCCTGGCCGTCATCAACGCGCTCATCGGCATCCTCACCGTGCACCCGTACTACCCGGACTACACCGCAGAGCAGTTGGCCAGCGCTATTGACGTCGGCACGATCGGCGACGCGAACTTCTACATGATTCCGCAGAACCTGCCGATCCTGCAGTTCATGTTCAACGGGGGCACGGCCGGGCAGTTCTTCGGCGACTTCTTCTCGCCGTGGGCCCGGCTGGTCATCGACTGGGGCTACGGCAATGCCGGCGACCCGGCGGTCAACGGGCTGTACCAGATCCCGGCCGGTGACTTCATCGGCGGCAGCGCCTACCAGCAGGCGTTCGGGGTGGCCGGCGGGCCGTGGGCGATGACGCCGACCGGCGCGTTGTACGACGGCTCCAGCGTGATGGGCCTGTTCGAGCGGATGGACCCGTTGCAGATGCTGGCCGGGGTCCAGAACGCGCTGATTCAGAGCCTGGTCGGCCCGTGGGCCGACGTCGCGGCCGCGGCCAGTGGCGGTGTCCTGACGGCCGGTGACATCAGCACCATCACCGGCATCACCGACTTCCTGCAGACCGTCACCGGCTACGACCTGGTCAACTCCATCGACCAGTTCTTGATCACCGGCTGGAGCGAGTTGGCCACGGCGCTGAACGTGGGTGATGTGTTGGGTCCCGACGCCCTGCTGAGCGGTGCCGCGGTGCCCGGCGACGGGCTGCTGGATCTCGTCGGGGCGGGCTTCAGTCTCTTTAACCTCTTCGGCTAGGCCGTCACGGCTTCACGAAAGCCGGGCCGATTTGTCCTTTGATTTGACAACACGCGTTTTCTCAATGAAAGTCAATACTGAAATCTATCTAATAGATTAATGTGATCTTGTCAGGTGGGGGTAATTGATCGCCGATGACATATTCGAATCGACCCGGGAGGTCTGCGATGACGGTTAAGCGAGTGCATCCTCTGGGGGCGACGTTGTTGGCCGCGCTGTGCGCCGTCCTCCTCGGCATGTCGTCGCTGCTCAGTCCGGCGCTGGCGACTCGGATCGAGAAGATGATCGCCGACTTCAACCAGGAGCTGGTGCTGCTGGCCGGCGAAGCCTGGATCATGACCGGTACCGGCCAAGCCGATCCGACGATCGGCAGCTACATGGATGTGGTGCGGGACTTCTACCTGCAGCCCGTGACACCGTGGTTCACCGGGCAGACGACGTACGCGGGCTATGCACTGAACGGCCTGACCACCCCCGAACAGTTCTGTCCGATCGTCTGCCAGCCGCTGCCCGTCCCGCAGCTGAACTTCGGCGACTCACTGGCCCAGGGCGTGGCCAACCTCGAGGGTGCGATCCGCCCGCAGCTGGAGGCCGGCGAGGAAGTCACGGTGTTCGGCTACTCGCAGAGCTCCGTCGTGGCCACCCTGGCGATGCACAACCTGCTGGCCGGGGATCCGAGCGGCGGCAGTCTTGGCTTCGACCCGGACAACCTGCACTTCGTGCTGATCGGGGCCCCGAACAACCCGCTCAGCGGCATGCTGACCCGGCTGCCCTTCCCGGACGGGTTCGACGGCAACATGCAGCACATTCCGTTCCTGAACATTCCGCTGGGCATCGACCCGACACCGACCATGCCCTTCGCGACCGACGTCTACAGCACCGAGTACGACGGCTGGGCCATCTTCCCGCAGGACCCCACCAACCTGCTGGCCGTGATCAACGCGATCATGGGGATCGGGGCGGTGCACAACGCCTACTTCACCGACAACCTCGCCAACGCCATCGACCTGGGCGCGATCGGCAACACCAACTACTACATGCTGCCCGAGCAGCTGCCGATCCTCGGACCCCTCTACGGCCTCGGTGACATCGGCAAGTTCGCCGCTGACGCGGTGGCGCCCCTCCTGAAGACGGTCATCGACTGGTCCTACGGCAACCCCGGCGCCCCGGACGCCGGAATCACCGTCAACGGGGTCGACCCGCTCGGCGCGGCCGGCGCCTGGGCGGTCACCGCTACCGGCCAGCTGTCCGAGGACACCGGTGTCGCAGGGTTCCTGTTGCGGATGGACCCGCTGCAGATGCTGGCCGGACTGCAGTACGCCGGTGCGCAGAGCCTGATCAACATCGGCAACTACTTGGGTGAGCTCGTCGGCGTGGGTCCGATGCCGGACTCGCACATCGATGTGCTGATGTCGGGCTACAACCTGACGCTCGGCCTGGACCAGGCGCTGCTCACCGGATGGCAGGACCTGGCCGCCCAGTGGAACCTGCTTGACGTGCTGGGTCCGGATGCCATCTTCAACGGCGCGCCGCTGATCTCGGCCCAGCCGCTGCTGGACCTGCTCGGGATGGGCTTCAGCCTGATCAGCCTGATCAACCTGCTCGACGCTTAACCCGATGCAGCACCGACGCTCGTTGGGAGCAGCACTGCTCGTAGCGGCGTCGGTGCTCTCGGAGACCTGCGGGCCAGGGGCGCCGGGACCCGGCGCGGCTGATCGGCCCGGCGTTGCCCTGTTGGGCAACGAGGGCTGGATCATGGGGCCGACCAGCATTCCCGACCCCACGGTCGGCGGCTATATGGATGCGGTGCTGGACCTGTTCCTGCAGCCGGCCTCGCCGTGGTTCCCGGGCCAGCCGATGTTTCCCGGCTACGACTTCCAAGGCCTGGTCACCCCCGAGCAGTTCTGCCCGCTGGTGTGCCTGCCGCCGCCGAACCCCTACCTGACGTTCGCCGAGTCGGTAGCCCAAGGTGTTGAGATCCTGCACGCCGCGCTGGCGTCGCAGCTCGCCGACGGCTCAAGCGTCACCGTGTTCGGCTACTCGCAGAGCGCCACCATCTCCACCCAGGAGATGATCAACCTGCTCGCTGCCGGGCCGGGCGAGCTCGGTGGCGGGTATGACCCGGCCAACCTGCACTTCGTATTGATCGGCAACCCCAACAACCCGCTCGGCGGCGTCCTGACCCGGTTCCCGGCGTACCCGCTGTTGGGCGACCAGCCGGTGCACCTGCCGTTCCTGGGGATCCCATTGAGCATCGGGCCGACCCCGACCAGCGGGTTCGACACCGACATTTACACCGGCGAGTACGACGGCCTGGCCAACTTCCCGCAGGACCCGGCCAACCTGCTGGCCATGGTCAACGCGCTCATCGGTACGGCGACCGTGCATTTCTCCTACGTCGACTTCGACAACCTGGCCGACACCATCGATCTCGGCAGGATCGGGGACACCGACTTCTACCTGATTCCCCAGCAGTTGCCCATCCTGTGGCCGCTCTACCAGCTCGGCGATGTCGGCAAGGTGATCGCGGACGCGCTGGCGCCGATGCTCAAAGTGGTCATCGACTGGGGCTACGGCAATCCGGGCGACCCCTTCGTCACGGTCGACGGTGTCGACCCGATCGGCAGGGCCGGGCCCTGGGCCGTCGACGCCGGCGGGCAGCTGGCCGACGGTTCCGATGTAGCCGGCTTCCTATTACGGATGGACCCGCTGCAGATGCTGGCCGGCCTGCAGTACGCCGCCGTGCACAGCTTCGTCGACCCGGTCAACGACCTGTTGGGTTTCGCCGGGCAGTCCCCGCTGTCGGATTCGTTTGTCGATGCTTTGCTGACCGGCTACCACCTCACCAACGCGGTGGACGCCCATCTGCTCGACGCGTGGAACGAGCTGGTGGTGTCGCTGAACGTTGCCAATTGGCTGGGCCCTGACGCCGTGTTCAACGGCGAACCGTTGATCTCGCTTGCGCCGATGCTGGAGATGGGCGCGGTGGTCTTCGAGATCCTCAACTTCCTCGGCGCATGACCCGTAGGGTCGGCGGCGTGAATGTGTGCGTCGTTGACCACCCGTTGGCCGCGGCGCGGTTGACCGCACTGCGCGACGAGCGCAGCGACAACGCGGCGTTCCGCTCGGCGTTGCGCGACCTCACCTGGATGCTGGTCTATGAGGCCGCCCGCGACGCGCCCTGCGAGAACATCGTCGTGCGCACCCCGCTGACCGACACCGGTGGGGTGCGGCTGGCGCGGCCACCGCTGCTGGTGCCGGTGCTGCGTGCTGGGCTGGGCATGGTGGATGCGGCGCATGCCCTGATCCCCGAAGCCGATGTCGGTTTCGTCGGGGTGGCGCGCGACGAGGCCACCCACCAGCCGGTGCCGTATCTGGCATCGCTGCCGGCGGACCTGAGCGCCACGCCGGTCATGGTCCTCGACCCGATGCTGGCCACCGGCGGCTCGCTGGTGCACACGCTGGGACTGCTGGTCGATCGCGGCGCGACCGATATCACCGTGTTGTGCGTGGTGGCGGCACCGGAAGGCGTTGCGGCGCTGGCGCAGGCGGCGCCGGGCGTGCGGCTGTTCACCGCAACCATCGACGACGGACTGAATGAGGACGCCTACATCGTGCCGGGCCTCGGCGATGCGGGCGACCGCCAGTTCGGGCCGCGCTGAATTCCCGACCGTCACACCCGTAACCGGCGGGCGAGTATGTGATTGTTGCCCGTCTTTGAGCGACAAACGTTGGTGCGTTGGCGGAGTTAGCCCTCTCGACGCCCGTTGTCGCTCAAAGGCGGGCAAATATCACACCCCGTCGGGCTGGTTGCAGGTGAGTCGGGTGCGGCGGTTGGTAACGAATGGGGCGAATGAGCGTTACCAGGAGCGGACCGCATCGGCGACGGCCTCACACACCCGCTGCGCCTCGGCGCGGTCCCCGGCAAGGTCATCCGACGGCGGCCGAGCGACCTCGAGATAGCACTTGAGTTTCGGTTCGGTACCCGACGGTCGCACCACCACCCGTACCGAGCTGCCGTCGTGCTCGCCGGTGAACTCCAGTGCGTCGGTGACCGGTCCGCTGCGGCGTAGCAGATCGGTTGCGGTGACGGCGAATCCGGCCAGCGTCTCCGGTGGGGCGGCGCGCAGCCGGGCCATTACGGCGGCTGCCTCGGCGGGACTGGTGACCCGGCGCGTCACCGCGTCGGTGACGTGCACACCGTGCCGGCGGGCCAACTCGTCGAGGGCTTCGGGAACCGAGCTGCCCCGACCGGCCAGCGCCGCCACCAGATCGCAGGCCAGCACCGCGGCGCTGATGCCGTCTTTGTCGCGCACCGCATCTGGGTCGACGCAGTAGCCGATCGCCTCCTCGTAGGCGTAGGCCAAGGTGCCGCCGGTCAGGTCGTCGTCGGCGCGTGCCAGCCACTTGAACCCGGTCAGCGTCTCCACATGGCGGGCGCCGTAGCGCTGCGCGATGCGTTCCAGCATTCGTGACGACACCATGCTGCTGGCCACCACCGCGCCGGCTGCCCGGCCCGCGGGCAGTCGCGACAGTAGGTAATCGCCTAACAGCCAACCGGTTTCGTTGCCGGTCAGCATCCGCCAGCCGTCCGGGCCACCGATGCCGACCGCGCATCGGTCGGCATCGGGGTCCAAGGCGATCGCGATGTCGGCGTCGACCTCGGCGGCCAGTGCCAACAGTGCGTCGGTGGCGCCGGGCTCTTCGGGGTTGGGGAAAGCCACGGTGGGAAAGTCTGGGTCGGGATCGAATTGGCTCTTCACCGGGTGGACATCGGCAAACCCCGCGGCGCGCAGGACCTCGACCGCAACCTTGCCGCCCACACCGTGTAGCGGCGTCAGGGCTACCCGGACTCGGCCGCCGTGTCGCCGCGTCATGGCGGCCCGGCCGATATAGCTTGCGACCAGCTCATCTCCGGCGGGCGTCACGGCGCGGCGGGCGATCGCGTCGGCGGGGGGAGCGGCGGCCATCGCCGCCTCGATCTCGGTGTCGGTCGGCGACACGATCTGTAGTCCGCCGTCGAAGTACACCTTGTAGCCGTTGTCGGTAGCCGGGTTGTGTGAGGCGGTGATCTGGATTCCGGCTGCCGCCCCGGTGTGGCGCACCGCGAACGCCACCACCGGCGTCGGGCACGGAAGGGGGAGGAGCAGCACCGAAAATCCGGCGGCGGCAAGTACTTCGGCGGTCGTGACTGCGAATTCCGCTGAGCCATGACGCGCGTCGCCACCGACTACCACCGTTGAGCCCGTGCGCCGGCGAGCGGAAAGCACCTGGGCCACCGCCCAGCTGGCGCGCAGCACCACGGCGAGGTTCATCGCGTCGGGCCCCCCGCGTATCGGACCGCGCAGCCCGGCGGTGCCGAACCGCAGCGGCGCCGCGAACCGGGCGGCCAACTGATCGGGGCTGCACGCTGCGAGCTCCGCGGCGGTCACCGGGTCGGGATCGTGGGCGATCCATTCCGTGGGAGTCACCTGCCAATTGTGGCAAGGGGCTAGTCGACATGTGTCAACTACTTGCTACCATGCCCGGGTCTGTACTGCTTGACGATGGAGAGAGCCGGTGAACCGCTCCACAGCCGTGCCGGGGCGCCGTTCCACAGACTCGTCGGTGAGCCGGCAAACGATCGTGCCGGTGGCCATCGTGATGGCCGTCGCCGCGGCGGTGCATGGGGCCTTCGCGATGAACTACGGCTGGCACCCCGACGAGTTCTACTACGTGATCTGCGGTCAGCACCCGGCGTGGGGATACTTCGACCACCCGCCGCTGGTGCCGCTGATGGCCCGGGTGGCGGCTCTGGGCGGCTTGCTGGGCCTTCGGCTGTTGGCCATCGCGATACACCTGGGCTGCGTCGTGCTGGTGGCGTTGCTGGCCGCGGAATTGGGCGGTCGACGGGTGGCGCAGGTGATCACCGCGGCTGCCGTGGCGGCCAGCCCGTTGTTTATGGGTGCCGCGATGTTCTTCGGGACCACCGTGGTCGACCAGCTGGTCTGGATCGCGGTGCTGTTGCTGGTGACGCGGGCGCTGCGGATCGGAACCGCGCTGGCCTGGCTGCCGGCCGGCGTGGTGGCCGGCATCGGGTTGGAGGCCAAACAGACTGTCGCGTTGCTGCTGATCGGGATCGGGGTCGGCCTGGCGATCTTCCGTCGTGATGCACTGCGTTCGCCGGGACCGTGGCTGGCCGGCTCCGTCGCGATCTTGTTGGCTGTCCCGAACCTGATCTGGAGCGCGGCACACGGCTGGCCGAATCTGGAATTCGCCCACGCGATGTCGGTGCGGATGGGTGGCCCGGCGGGATCGCTGACGCAGCTTCCCCTGCTGCTCCTGTTGTATGCCGGCCCGCTGCTGGTGCCGTTGTGGGTGATCGGGGCACGGTGGCTGGCGTCCGATGAGGCCCGCGAGTACCGCTGGATGCTGGCGGTGCCGGTGGTCGCGCTGGTGCTGTGCGTCATCACCGGCGGCCGTTGTTACTACGCGGGTCCGGCGCTGGTGACGCTGTTCGCCGCCGGGGCGGTCTGGATCGAACGTGAGAACCCCGACCGGCCGCCGCGCGGCTGGGCGGTTGCGCTGGTCGCGCTGTTTGCCGGCGCGGTGGTGTTCTGCCTGCCGGTGCTGCCGCCCGCGCAGGCCACGACATTGCGGCAGGTCAATCCCATCCCGATGGAGACCTACGGGTGGCCGCAGTTCGTCGATCAAGTGGCGACTGCCGCCGCTCCACTGCCCGCCGACGTACCGATCTTCACCAGCAATTACGGCGAAGCCTCGGCGCTGCGCGTCCTTGGGCCGGCGGCCGGTATCAATCGTCCAGTGGTCAGCGGCGACAGCAGTTACGCACAGTGGGGGCCGCCGGCCGGCAGCGCCGACACGGTGCTGTGCGTCGGGCGTTTCCCGGTCGCGAAGTGGACCCAGTATTGGCGGCACGTCACCTACCTGACGTCGATCCGGTTCCCCACCGGGGTTCGCAATGGGGAGAGTGTCGCGAAGATCTACCTGTGCGAGCAGCCGGTGGGCGGCTGGGCGACGATGTGGCCGCGGATGCGGCACAGCTCGGGTGTGAGTTACTGACCTGGGGGGGCCGGCAGCCGGGCGATCACGTCGGCGAGCAGCGCACCCATCCGGGCTGCCGATTCCCGACCCGTGGCCAGCACCTCGGCATGGCTGAGCGGCTCACCGGTGATCCCGGCCGCCAGGTTGGTCACCAGTGACAGGCCCAGGATCTGGGCGCCTGCCGCCCGGGCGGCGATCGCCTCGTGCACGGTCGACATGCCCACCAGGTCGGCGCCCAGGGTGCGCAGCATCCGGATTTCGGCGGGCGTCTCATATTGCGGGCCGGCCATCCCGGCGTAGACACCCTCGGCGAGAGTGGGGTCGACTTGGTGGGCCAGTGCGCGCAGTGCTGGGGTGTAGGCATCGACCATGTCGACGAAGTGCGCGCCCTCAAGGGGGGAGCGCCCCGTCATATTCAGATGGTCGCTGATCAGCACCGGTTGGCCGACGTGGTAGTTGGTCCGCAGGCCGCCGGCCGCGTTGGTCAGCACCACGGTGGTGGCCCCCGCCGCGACGGCCATGCGTACCGGGCGGACGACGTCGGCGAGCTGATGGCCCTCGTAGGCGTGGATCCGGCCGACCAGCACCAGTACCCGGTGCGCGCCGATCTGCATGGACACCAGCTCACCGGTGTGGCCCGCCGCGGTCGGCGTACTGAAGCCGGGCAGGTCGGCCATCGGCAGGGTTGCGGTCGCGGTGCCGAGGGCTGCTACGGCGGGCGCCCACCCGGAACCGAGCACGACCGCCACGTCGTGCGACTCGACGCCGGTGCGCCGCGCTATTACCCCTGCTGCCTGAGTTGCCAGCGGTACCGTCACAGGCACTGAGCTTAGTAGCGCGCCGCGATGGGATACTGCCTGAATGTCTCCAGCTCCCGTGTCGCACGCCGTCGAGGCGTGGCTGGCAGCCCATGCCGAGGAATTGGTGGCGTGGCGACGGCATCTGCACCGCCACCCGGAGCTGAGCCGCCAAGAGTTCGCCACCACCCAGTTCATCGCCGAGCGTCTGGCCGGTGCTGGACTCAACCCCAAGGTGTTGCCCAGCGGAACGGGTTTGACCTGCGACTTCGGTCCGGAGGATGGTCCCCGCGTCGCGTTGCGGGCCGATATCGACGCCTTGCCGATGACCGAACAGACCGGCGCGCCGTACGCCTCGCTGGTGCCGGGGGTGACGCACGCCTGCGGCCACGACGCGCATACCGCGATCCTGTTGGGTGCGGCGCTGGCGTTGGCATCGGCGCCGGAGTTGCCGGTCGGTGTGCGACTGGTGTTCCAGGCCGCTGAGGAACTGATGCCCGGTGGCGCGATCGACGCGATCGCCGCGGGCGTGTTGACCGGGGTCAGCCGGATCTTCGCGCTGCACTGCGATCCGCGACTGGAGGTCGGCCGGGTGGCCACCATCCCGGGGCCGATCACCTCGGCGGCCGACACCATCGAGATCACCGTCAGCGGTCCCGGCGGACACACCTCCAGGCCGCATCTGACCGCGGACCTGGTCTATGGGCTGGGCACGCTCATCACCGGGCTGCCCGGTGTGCTGTCCCGGCGCATCGATCCGCGCAACAACACGGTGATGGTCTGGGGCGCAGTGAATTCCGGTGCCGCAGCCAACGCGATACCGCAGTCGGGGCGGCTGGCCGGTACGGTGCGCACGGCCAGCCGGGAGACCTGGGTGGCGATGGAGAGCATCGTCGAGGAGGCGGTGGCGTCCCTGCTGGCGCCGCTGAACATCGAGCACACGCTCAATTACCACCGCGGTGTGCCGCCGGTGGTCAACGAAGCGGTGTCGACGCGGATGCTGACCCACGCGATCGAGGCCATCGGGCCCGAGGTGCTGGCCGAGACCCAGCAATCCGGTGGCGGGGAAGACTTCTCCTGGTATCTGGAGCAGGTGCCCGGTGCCATGGGCCGGCTCGGGGTGTGGCCAGGCACCGGACCGCAACTGGATCTGCACCAGCCGACGTTCGACCTCGACGAGCGGGCGCTGGCGGTCGGGGTGCGGGTGATGGCCGGCGTCGTCGACCAAGCCGGGCTGCTCTAGCTGCCGGGGCCGATGTTGCGAGCCGGGCGGGTCTGCAGGTTGTGCACGTATTCGTCTGGGGCGCCCGCGATCTGGGCTGCTTCGGCCACCACGCCCAGGTAGCGCGCCGACGGTAGCCCGCGTTCCCAGGCATCCACCACGTACAGCCAGGCCAGCACCGGCGCAGGCTCGCTGTCGACCGGGTCCGAGGTGATCCCGTCCACCCGGTCCACCCGGAGCCGAATCTTCTTGTGGATGCCGAATTCCGAGCCTTCCCAGCTGTCCATGTTCTTCTCGTCCTCGGGAGTCACGTCGTAGAGGACGACGAAAACACTCGAGTCCGGGTCCTCGACCACGGTCGCCAGGGCGCCTTCCCAACCGATGTCCTCGCCGGCGAACGTCAGCCGCCAGCCGTGCAACCAGCCGGTGCCGGTCATCGGGGAATGCGGCGCTCGCTGCAGCATCTGTTCGGGATGCATGTTTGACCCGTAGGCGGCGTAGAGCGGCACGGCAGAAATCTTAAACGCCGCGCTCCAGATAGGTTAGTCGCTGTGACTTCTCCCTCGACGCGCATCGTGATTGTCGGCGGTGGCCCGGCCGGCTACGAGGCGGCGCTGGTCGCGGCGGCCAAGGGACCTGAAGCGGTATCGGTGACGGTGGTCGACGCCGACGGCATCGGCGGTGCCTGCGTGTTGTGGGACTGTGTGCCGTCCAAGACCTTCATCGCCTCGTCAGGGGTACGCACCGAGCTACGGCGCGCCCCGCACCTGGGTTTCGACATCCACTTCACCGACGCCGAGATCGAGCTGAATCAGATTCACGAGCGGGTGAAGTCCCTGGCCGCGGCGCAGTCCGATGACGTCCGTACGCAGCTGCTCAACTCCGGTGTCCAGGTCATTGCCGGCCGCGGGGAGCTGATCGACGCCGAATCCGGCCGGGCTCATCATCGGATTCTGGTCACCGAGCACGGCGGTTCAGCGAGCCTCGACGGAGGAGAGGCGAAGCTGGGACCGCCGCATCAATCCGGCGGTTCAGCGAGCCTCGACGGAGGAGAGGCGAAGCTGGGACCGCCGCATCAATCCGACGGCGCGCAGCGGGTGCTCGACGCCGACGTGGTGTTGATCGCCACCGGGGCCAGCCCGCGTACCCTGCCCGGTGCGGAGCCGGACGGCGAGCGGATTCTGACTTGGCGCCAGCTCTATGACCTGCACACGCTGCCCGAGCACCTGGTGGTGGTGGGTTCCGGCGTCACCGGCGCGGAGTTCGCCAACGCCTACACCGAACTCGGCGTCAAGGTGACGGTGGTGGCCAGCCGTGACCGGGTGCTGCCGCACGAGGATCCCGACGCCGCTCGGGTGTTGGAGACCGTGTTCGCCGAGCGTGGCGTCACCCTGGTCAAGAACGCGCGGGCCGCCTCGGTGACGAGCACGGGAGACGGAGTGCTGGTCACCATGGCCGACGGGCGCACCGTGGCGGGCAGCCACGCGCTGATGACGGTCGGGTCGGTGCCCAACACCTCGGGACTGGGCTTGGAGAGGCTCGGGATCGAGCTCGGACCGGGCAATTACCTGCAGGTGGACCGGGTATCGCGCACGTCGGTGTCCGGCATCTACGCCGCCGGTGACTGCACCGGACTGCTGCCGCTGGCGTCGGTAGCGGCCATGCAGGGCCGGATCGCGATGTATCACGCGCTGGGGGAGGCGGTGGCCCCGATCCGGCTGCGCACGGTGGCGGCCGCGGTGTTCACCCGGCCCGAGATCGCCGCGGTGGGGGTGCCGCAGTCCCAGATCGACGACGGCACCGTGCCGGCACGCACGGTCATGCTTCCGTTGCAGACCAATGCTCGGGCGAAGATGAGCCGGGTGCGGTACGGGTTCCTCAAGCTGTTCTGCCGGCCGGCCACCGGAACGGTGATCGGTGGGGTGGTGGTGGCCCCGATCGCCTCCGAGCTGATCCTGCCGATCGCGCTGGCGGTGCAGAACCGGATCACGGTGGCCGACCTGGCGCAGACCCTGGCGGTATATCCGTCGCTGTCGGGCTCGCTCACCGAAGCGGCCCGCCGGCTGATGACGCACGACGACCTCGACTGAGCCGCGGTGCTGAAGCGAGCGTCACAGCGTGTTTGGGCGGGTGGCCACGTAGCCTGGCACACGTGAGCACGCTGGGACCGGACCAACGAGCACGAGCCTGGGAACGACTGGGCAGTGAGCAGTTCGACGTAGTGGTGATCGGCGCCGGGGTGGTGGGCGCAGGCTGTGCGCTCGACGCTGCCACCCGCGGCCTCAAGGTGGCACTGGTGGAGGCGCGTGACTTCGCCGCCGGGACATCGAGCCGAAGCTCGAAGATGTTCCACGGTGGACTGCGCTACCTTGAGCAGCTGGAGTTCGGGCTGGTGCGCGAGGCACTACACGAACGCGAGCTGTCGCTGACCACGCTGGCGCCGCACCTGGTCAAGCCACTGCCATTTCTTTACCCGCTGACCCGACGGTGGTGGGAGCGGCCATATGTGGCCAGCGGGATCTTCCTTTACGATCAACTGGGAGGAGCGAAATCAGTTCCCGCGCAACGGCATCTGACTCGGGCTGGTGCACTGCGTCTGTGCCCGGGGCTGAAGCGCAGCGCGTTGATCGGCGGCATCCGCTACTACGACACCGTCGTCGACGACGCCCGACACACCCTGACCGTCGCACGCACGGCAGGGCACTACGGGGCGGTGATCCGCACCTCCAGCCAGGTCGTCGCGCTACTGCGCGAAGGCGACCGTGTGACCGGGGTGCGGGTCCGCGACTCCGAGAACGGCGACGTGACCGAAGTCCAGGGACACGTCGTGGTCAACGCCACCGGGGTGTGGACCGATGAGATCCAGGCGCTCTCGCGCCAGCGCGGTCGGTTCCACGTCCGGGCCTCCAAGGGTGTGCACATCGTGGTGCCGCGCGACCGGATCGTTTCGGAAGCGGCGATCATCCTGCGGACCGAGAAGTCGGTGCTGTTTGTCATCCCGTGGGGCACCCACTGGATCATCGGTACCACCGACACCGACTGGAATCTGGATCTGGCGCACCCCGCGGCCACCAAGGCCGACATCGACTACATCCTGACCCACGTCAACACCGCGTTGGCCAGGCCGCTGACCCATGCCGATATCGAAGGCGTGTACGCGGGGCTGCGGCCGCTGTTGGCGGGGGAGAACGACGACACCTCGAAGCTGTCGCGCGAGCATGCGGTGGCGGTTCCGGCGCCGGGTCTGGTGGCGATCGCGGGCGGCAAGTACACCACCTACCGGGTGATGGCCGCCGACGCGATCGACGCCGCCGCCGAGTACATCCCGACGCGGGTGGCGCCGTCGATCACCGAGAAGGTGCCGCTGTTGGGAGCTGACGGCTACTTTGCGCTGGTCAACCAGACCGAGCACGTCGGTGCGGCCGAGGGTCTGCATCCCTACCGAGTGCGGCACCTACTGGACCGTTACGGCTCGCTGATCCACGACGTGCTCGCGGTGGCCAACGGGCAGCCGGATCTGCTGGACCCGATCGCCGAGGCGCCCACCTACCTGAAGGTGGAAGTCGCTTACGCGGCCGTCGCCGAGGGCGCACTGCACCTGGAGGACGTGCTGGCCCGGCGGACCCGGATCGCCATCGAGTACGCCCACCGCGGGGTGAACTGTGCGCGCGAGGTTGCCGAGGTGATGGCGGCGGTGCTCGGCTGGGACAACGACTACGTCGACCGGGAGGTGGCCAACTACACCGCCCGGGTGGAGGCCGAGATCCTGTCGCAGGAGCAGCCCGACGACGCCTCGGCGGACGCGCTGCGAGTGAGCGCCCCCGAGGCGCGGGCCGAAATTCTGGAGCCGATTCCGCTTACCTGAACACCGAACACCGCTGACCTGGCGGAACGTCTGTCGGCCCCGATATGGTGAGCGGCATGCCCACGCAGATGCACCGCACCGCCATGCGGAAAGTGCTGCTGTCGGCTGACCGGGATCTGCGCCCTCGGGGCACCAACGGCTACACCACGTCCTGGGGCAACAACGCGCACGGCAAGCTTGCCGGTTGCCAGCCGGCACACCACTGAACGGCAACGACTTTCACCGTCCGTCCGAGACCTCTGGCCCTCCGTCACTCGAATCAAAGGCCCTCCCTTGACCGCTGGTCGCCCCCCGCTTTTCGGTCGCGGATCTTCGGCCGAAACCCGACGACTCGCCGACGTGCTTCGCAAAGAAACGGTGGGTGGGGCACTGCTGTTGGTCGCGGCTACGGTCGCGATCGGGTGGGCCAACTCGCCATGGGCGGCCGCCTACTACCGGCTCGGCGATATCACTTTCGGCCCCCGCGCCTGGCATTTGAATCTTTCGGTGTCCGCGTGGGCCGCCGATGGCCTGCTGGCGATCTTCTTCTTCGTGGTCGGCTTGGAGCTCAAGTACGAAGTGCTTGCCGGCGACCTGCGTGACCCGCGTCGAGCCGCGCTGCCCGTCGTCGCCGCGGTCGGCGGAATGATCATCCCCGCAGCGGTATTCGTCGCGATCAATGTTCACACCGGCGGCGGGGCACTACGCGGGTGGGCCATTCCCACCGCCACCGACATCGCCTTCGCCCTGGCCGTGCTCGCGGTGATCTCCTCACACCTACCCTCGGCGCTGCGTACCTTCCTACTGACTTTGGCTGTGGTCGACGACCTGTTGGCGGTCACGGTGATCGCGGTGTTCTACACCGATGACCTCAACTTCGCCGCTCTTGTGCTGGCTCTCGTCCCGCTGGCGTTGTTCGCGGCGGCGGCCCGGCGTTTCGACAACGCCGCGGTGCTTCTCGTGCTGGCCGCAGCCACCTGGTATCTGGTCCACGAATCCGGTGTGCACGCCACCATCGCCGGTGTGTTGCTCGGTCTGACGGTTCCGGTCCGCGAGTCGGCCAAGGGCACCAAGTTGCCACGACATCGGCTGGACGCCAAGGACCTCGAGCACCGGGTTCGCCCCTTGTCCGCCGGTCTCGCGGTGCCGGTGTTCGCGTTCTTCGCAGCCGGAGTCACCGTCGGCGGACTCCACGGATTGGCCGCGACACTGCACGATCCCGTCGCCATCGGGATCGCCGCCGGCATGGTCATCGGAAAGGCGATCGGTATCACCGGTGCCGCTGTGCTGACCGCCGCGTGGACCCGAGCCGAACTCGACACGTCGCTGAAGTGGATCGACGTGGTTGCGCTGGCTCTACTTGGAGGTATCGGGTTCACCGTCGCCCTGCTTATCGGCGATCTTGCCTTCGGCGACCCGGTCCGCCAAGAACACGTCAAAGTGGGAGTGCTGATAGGCACCTTGACCGCAGCGCTGCTGGCGGCGGTTCTGCTGACCTTTCGGGACCGTGCCTATGCTCGCGAAGCGGACGGCACACCGTCATGCGATCTCACAAGGCGATGACCCGCCGACGCCCCGCCCCGCTGCCGGTGCGCGACGGTCTGGGGCCTGCCCGGTTGCGTTTGCACGGCGGTCCGGTCGCCGCCGAGCTGCGTACCCGATTCGGTACTGCCGCTGCGGCGAAAGTGGCTGCCGGTGAAGTGGTTACCGCCGATGGGGCACTGGTCGACGACACGACTTCGTTGCCGGCCGGGGCGCATGTCTTCCTGTATCGCGACCTGCCCGATGAGGTGCCGGTGCCCTTTGATGTCCGGGTGCTGCACCGAGATGCGGACTTGGTGGTGGTCGACAAGCCGCACTTTCTGGCGACCATGCCGCGCGGCAGCCATGTGGCCCAGACCGCGCTGGTCCGGCTGCGGCGCGAACTGGATCTCCCGGAACTGAGTCCGGCGCACCGATTGGATCGACTCACCGCCGGGGTGCTGCTGTTCACCACCCGCCGAGAGCTGCGTGGGCCCTATCAGACGCTGTTCGCCCGCGGCGAGGTGCGCAAGCAGTACCTGGCGCGGTCCTCTGCTGAGCCGACCGTTGAGTTTCCGCAGCTGATTCGCAGTCGGATCGTCAAACAGCGCGGCTGCCTGCAGGCGCGCGAGGAACCGGGCGAGCCGAATGCCGAAACGCTGGTCGAGGCAGTCGGCGGTGGTCGCTACCGGCTCATTCCGCGCACCGGACGTACCCACCAGCTGCGAGTTCACCTGGCCTCGCTCGGTCTGCCGATCGACGGTGATCCGCTGTACCCGCAGGTTATCGACGTTGCCCCCGACGACTTCTCGCAGCCGTTACGACTGCTGGCCCACCGGCTGGAGTTCGAAGACCCCTTCACCGGGCGGCCGCGCGGTTTCGTCAGTGAACGCGACCTCGACGCGAACTGACTCCGGCCGCCCGGGGTTTCGGCCGCGGCCGTCCTGGGTACAGGAAGGCACGACCAGAGCAGAAGGAGTCTGATTCTGATGAAGGCGCACAGCAAGATGACGATCGCGGTGCTCGGCAGTGCAGTCGCGCTGGTGGCAGCCGGTTGTAACGGCACCAAAGAGGAGGGTCCGAGTACCACCACGACCACGACCACGACTGAGACCACGCTCGAGCCGGTCCCAGGTGAGCCCGGACCGGAAAACCCGGGCGAACCGGGCGGCCCGACCGGTGGTGGTGGGCCCGGCGGTGGCGGAGGTCAGATTCCCGGTGGCCCGACCGGTGGTGGTGGGCCCGGCGGTGGCAGCGGCACGATCCCCGGTGGCCCCACCGGCTGGGGCGGACCCGGCGGCGGCGGGGGTTGCGTGCCCGGTGTGGGTTGCGGCGGGTGGCCATGATCGACCAGTGCTTCGGGTGCTGACAGCCGAAGCCCGGCCGGCAAGGTAGCCGGCCGGGTTCGGTGCTGTCAGCGGCCGGGGCGGCCCGGCGTCACCGCTGACACGACGGGCACCAGAACCGAATCCGCTCAGCACTGCGGTCGGACACCACAGCGGTACCGCATCGTCGACACGGCAGTCCGGCCCGGTTGTACACCCACAGCTGTCGGCCCGGCCGGGTGTCGCCGGTAGTGCAGCGCGACCACCGCAACCGGTTCGCCCACAGCATCTCGCGTGCCCGAGACACCATCCGGCCCGGATCATTCAGTTCCACAACGGGTGTCGTCGGCAACCGACCGACGATGAAGCACAACTCGTTGCAGTAGACGTTGCCGATCCCAGCCATCACCGTCTGATCCAACAGTGTTGATGCCAGCGGGCGCTGTGGATCGGCGATCAGGCGGTCGACGGCCACAGTCGGATCCCAGTCGGCGCCGAGCAGATCCGGGCCCAGGTGCGCGACGGGGTCGCCATCATGGTGGCGCTCCAGCACCTCCAGCACGCCTAGGTCGATACCGGTTGCGCGAACGGGGCCGGCCTCCAAGATGATTCGTACTCGATGATCGACTGGGCTGTGTCTGGCAAGACGTCGACCCACCCGCCAACTGCCCTCCATTTTCAGATGCGAATGGATGCTGGCCGACCCGACGCGGACGAACAGATGCTTGCCGCGGCTGAACACCTCATCGACGGACTGTCCGCTCAGATCGACACCGGCATATCGCGGGACCCGGATATCGCAGCGGGTCAAGGTCTTTCCCGTCAACGCGGTGCCCAGCACCGTTGCTGTGTGAAAAACGGTGTCCCCCTCGGGCATCAGCGCATCCGTATTCCGCGCGGCGTGCGGGAGAACCCGGCCTCGGTCAACGCGTTCAGCGTCGGTGAATCGGGCAACTCCAGTACCGGCACGCCGTCGACCCGCTCGATGAGAATCCCGTCGACCCGCCGGTCGGTGATCAGCCGAGTCAATGCCCCGGCGGCGGCACGCTGTGCCTCGGCGGTTCCGGCGAAGTTCAGCAGCGTCCGGCCCCCTCGTTCGACGAACCAGGCCAGCTCCCCGTCGACCAGGACTACCAGCGCGCCGGCTTTGCGGCCCGGCCGGGCCGTTCCCGGGTGCGCCGGCCAGCTCAGTGCCGCACCGTACGGGTTGGCGGGGTCGGCGGCCGCCAGCGCCACCGCGTGGTAGTCGGGGCGGGCCGGGTCGACGCCGTCGAGATAGCCGCGTAGCCGGTCCACGGTGGAGGCCAGTGCGAACTGCGCTGCTCCCAACGACTCGATGAAATAGCCCCGCTGGCAGCGCCCGGCGTCCTCGAACGCGGTCAGCACCTTGTAGACGGTAGCGAATCCGCCCGGCACCGCCTCGGCAGCGACCGCGCCGCGGGTCAGCACGCCGTAGCGGTGCAGCAGCAGTTCGGCGGTGTGGTGGGCCCGCACAGTGGAATCGGATTGTGGTGCGGGTAAAGCAGACCAGCGTCCGGCCACCGTCGGGTCCGCGGCACGGGCCGCGGCGTGCGCCACGCTGTAACGACTGAGCCGCGGTGGGCGCCGGCTACGGTGGGCCGGGGTGGCGCGCCGGGTGCCGGCCAGCACCGCCCGCACCGGAGCGAAGGTGTCGCCGGTGATCCATCCTGCCCAGATCAGCTCCCACAGTGCGGCTTTGAGTTCCACCTCGCCCGCGTCACCCGAGAGCTGGCGGAAGAAGTACGCACCGCCACCGCCGAGGACATCCAGAATCGCCCGGTGGGCATCGCCGAATTCGATCGGCGTCCCGGGTGCCAACGTCAGCGGCGCCGAATCCGCGGTGTGAAAGCTGATCCAGCCGTCGGTGGCCGGGGCGCTACCGGCTGGTGCGCCCGCGCCTGACCAGAGGATCTCCCCGGAGGCCAGGAGTTCGTCGAGCATCGCCGGGGAGTAGTCGCGCACCCGGGGGCCGAAGATCAACGGTTCGACCGCCGACGCCGGTAGCGCCACGCCGGCCAGTTGTTCGATCACCCCGGCCAGCCCGTCCACACCGGTGGCGGCGACGTCCGGAGTGCCGATCTGCTGCCAGGCCGGTAGGAAGCGCCCATAGGCGGCCGGCGACACCGGTTCGATCGCCGAGCGCAGCGCGGCCAGCGACCGGCGCCGCAGGATCCGCAGTACTTCGGTGTCGCACCACTGTTCGCCGGGGGAGTCGGGGAAGTCGGTGAACTCGCCACGCACCACCCGCCCGTCGGCGGCCAGTCGACCCAGCGTATCGGCCGCAACCCGCACGCCCAGCCCGAACCGGTCTGCGGCCTGGCCGGTGGTGAACGGCCCCCGGGTGCGGGCGAAGCGGCCAACCAGATCACCCAACGGGTCGGCGACCGGTTCGGTGAAGCCCGTCGGCACCCCGGGCGGCACCGCAACCCCGAGGCCGTCGCGCAGCCGCCCGATGTCCTCGATCGCCACCCACCAACGGTGCCCGCCGAACGCCACCGTCAGCACCCGCCGGGCAGTCAGCAGGTGTTCCAGCCAACCGCCGACCGCAGCACCCGCGGCCCGGGCGCTGACCTCTTCGGTGGTGAGCGGGCCGAGCAGTCGCAGCAGATCGGCCACCCCCTCGGCGTCGCGGGCGGCCTTCTCTGGAGTCAGATGCTGTAGTTGCGCAGTGAGTCCGGTGATCACCTCGGTGTCGAGCAGTTCGCGCAGTTCGACCCGGCCCAGCAACTGCGCCAGGAGAGTCGGGTCCAGCGACAGGGCCGCCGCTCGTCGCTCCGCCAGGGGGCTGTCGCCTTCGTACATGAACGCCCCGACGTAGCCGAACAACAACGACGCCGCGAATGGCGACGGGGTGGCGGTCTCGACTTGGGAGATCCGCACCCGGCGTTGAGCGATCTGCGCCATCAGCGTTGTCAGCGCGGGGACGTCGTAGACGTCCTGTAGGCATTCGCGAACCGTCTCCAGCACGATCGGAAAGGCCGGATACTTGCGGGCCACGTCGAGCAGTTGGGCCGCCCGCTGGCGTTGTTGCCACAGCGGCGTGCGCCGGCCGGGGTGCCGGCGCGGCAACAGCAATGCCCGGGCCGCGCATTCCCGGAACCGAGAGGCGAACAGGGCGGATCCGCCCACCTCGGCGGTGACGATCGGCTCGATCTCGTCCGCGTCGAACACGAATAGTTCGGCGCCAGGGGCTTCCGTACCGGAGTCGGTGTCGGGCAGTCGGACCACGATGCCGTCGTCGGAGGCCGTCGGCTTCTCATCGATGCCGTAGCGGTCGCGTAAGCGCCGGCCCACCGCCAGTGCCAACGGCCCGTGCACGCGCAGTCCGTACGGTGAGTGCAGTACCACCCGCCAGTCACCGAGCTCGTCGCGGAAGCGCTCCACCAGCAGCGTGGTGTCGGTGGGCACCGCCCCGGTGGCGGCACGCTGATCGTCGAGTAGCCGCCGCAGGTTGTCGATCGCGTAGTCGTCGAAACCCAAACCCGCGCAGCGCCCGTCGAATGACTCAGCGTCGAGTCCGGCCAATTCGCCGGTGAACGCGCCGAGCGCCGCACCCAGCTCGGCCGGCCGCCCGACACCGTCGCCGTGCCAGAACGGCAGCCGGCCCGGCTGTCCGGGTGCCGGCGTGACCAGCACTCGGTCGTGGGTGATCTCGGTGATCCGCCAGGTGGTGGCGCCCAACGAGATCACATCGCCGGGGCGGGACTCGTAGACCATCTCCTCGTCGAGTTCGCCTACCCGGGAAGGCTTCCGGGTTTCGTCAGTGCCCGCCAGGTAGACCGCAAACAGTCCGCGGTCCGGGATAGCTCCGCCGGAGGTGACGGCCAGCCGTTGTGCGCCGGGCCGGCCGGTCAGGGTCCCGGTGTCGCGGTCGTAGACCAGCCTCGGTCGCAGCTCGGCGAATTCGGTCGAGGGGTATTTGCCGGAGAGCAGATCCAGCGTCGCCTCGAAGACACCGCGCGACAGTGTGGCGAACGGAGCGCTGCGGCGTACGGTATCGAACCAGGCTTCGGCGTCCAGCGGCTCCAGCGCGGCCGCCGCCACCGTGTGCTGGGCAAGGATGTCCAGGGGATTAGCCGGTACCGTCAGCGTTTCGATCTGGCCGGCGAGCATCCGCTGTACCGCGACCGCGCACCCGATCAGATCGGTGCGGTGTTTGGGAATCAGTACGCCCGAGGAGATCTCGCCGACCTGATGTCCGGCCCGGCCGACGCGCTGCAGGCCGCTGGCCACCGACGGCGGTGCCTCGATCTGGATGACCAGGTCGACCGCGCCCATATCGATGCCCAGCTCCAGGCTTGAAGTCGCCACCACCGCGCGCAGCCGCCCGCTCTTGAGGTCCTCTTCGACGTCGGCGCGGGTCTGCAGCGACACCGAGCCGTGGTGTGCCCGCGCCAGCGGCGCCGGCACCTCCGCGGAATCAACGTAGCGCTCCGCGTGAATCTCGTTGAGCCGCCCAGTCAGTCGTTCGGCGAGCCGCCGCGAGTTGGCGAACACGATCGAGGACCGGTGGGCTTCGATCAGGTTGACGATGCGTTCTTCGACGTCGGGCCAGACGGTGCCCTCGGCCGGATTCGCCATGTCGGGCACCGGGACCTGAACCGTGAGCTCGAACGTCTTGGCGGCCGGGGGAGTCACGATCGTGGTGGGGGACGGCCCGGACAGGAACCGGGCGACCTCTTCGGCGGCGCGCACCGTGGCGCTCAACCCGATCCGCTGGGCGGGCCCCCTGAGCATCGCGTCGAGGCGCTCCAAGGACAGCGCCAGGTGGGCTCCCCGCTTGGTTGCTGCCACCGCGTGTACCTCGTCGACGATCACCGTGCGCACCCCGGCCAACGTCTCGCGCGCCGCGGAGGTCAGCATCAGAAACAGCGACTCCGGGGTGGTGATCAAGATATCGGGCGGCTTGGCGACCAGCTCGCGGCGTCGCGCCGGGGACGTGTCGCCGGATCGCACTCCCACGGTGATGCCGGGAGCGGCCAGCTCGCGTTGAGCGGCCATTCGGGCGATGCCGGCCAACGGGGTACGCAGGTTCCGCTCAACGTCGACGGCCAGCGCCTTGAGCGGCGAGATGTAGAGCACCCGGGTGCCCTGACCGGGCTGTGCGGTCAATTGGTCCAGTGCCCACAGGAACGCCGCGAGCGTCTTGCCGGACCCGGTCGGCGCGATGACGAGCGTGTTGTGGCCATCGGCGATCGCCGACCAGGCCTGTTCTTGAGCGGGTGTCGGCGCCGGGAAGGTGCCGGTGAACCAGTCCCGGGTCAGCGCCGAGAACCGAGCCAGCGGGGCTTCGGTTTCTCGGTCGTGGGGGCTCACCCCCGCCATGGTGCCAAGTTCGGAGCCGGAGCGCTCCCGCGCTGCGGTTTTGTGCTGTCACTGCCTGAAGCGCTGCCACGCGATTGGACTTGGGCAAACTGGGGGTTGTCGCTGCTGACAGCGCCGGCTGCTGCGCTGCTGATGGCATTCGCGCTGGCCAGGGTGTCCGGCTCCTTGACGCCGGCCTGATCACCGCCATCGCGCTGGCGTTTGTCGTACTGGCGGTGCTGTGGGCCGGCTCGTGCGACCCGCAGTCGTCGACCGTGGGGTGCGGAAGGGCCTACCGAACGGTGCTTGCGGTGGGAGCCCCGGCGATTCTGGCCGGTGGCGGACTGCGGGCGTTTTTGCGTACTTACCGAGTGTGGCGAGCGCGGGGGACCTGGTGGGGCTGGCAGGGCGCCGGATGGTTCTTGCTGACGTTGATGCTGGTCGTCTTGCTGATGAGTGCCGTGCCGATCATGGGCACCGGTTGACCAGCGGCGACGTCGCTGTTGCATGACTGTGAACATCCTGCAAACGAGGCGCCGTACCGAACATATCGACATACGATAGTTGCGGGTCCGGGTTGTTCAGGAGGAGGAATCGCAATGGGTGACACCTTTCATGACCCTGTCGACCACGTCCGGACGACCCGTCCCCACGCGGGCCGCGCCATGATCGACGTCATGGGTTGGCCGGGCTACTCACTGCTGGTGGTGGGCATGGTGGCCGGTATCGGCTGCCTCGCCGCGTTCGGAACCGGTCATGATCGTCAGGGCCTGGAAGTCGCGGTCATCGCGGTGCTCGCCGCTGTTCTGGGCACGGTGTGGCTGCTGTTTGAGCATCGCCGGATCGGCAAGGTGAACCAGCAATGGCACCTGGCGCACGCCGAGAAGCGTCAGCAGCCCTCTCCGAGTTAACCCGAGGGGTCAAGTCGGCCCGGCCGGTATTCCGGCCGGGCCGCTCTGCGATCACGTGCACGATCGATGATTGAGTTCCCCGGCGATCGGGTACAGACTTCCCGTGACTGATCTCCGGGCAGCCGGCGTGCAATGTTGACGGTGTCGGCTGAGGGCGGAATGTGCGTGGGTGCTTGCAGGCCAGGGTGGCGAGCAGTCGATTGACACGCAGCAGTAGTCTCGGTCCGATTTCGCCGGGAGGCCTCATGACCGACATTGACAGTGACCGGGCTCAGCGGTCGTGCAGTGAACGTGCCGTCGAATTGCGGGTTACGCCTAGGCTGGAAAGCCTGGCGGTGGTGCGCATGCTGGTCGGTGCGATCGCTACCTACGAGGATCTCGACGTCGATACCGTCGCTGATCTGCGGTTGGCGATCGACGAGCTGTGCACACAGCTGATCCGGAGCGCTGCGCCCGGCGCGATGCTGGCTGTCGTCATCGACCCGCACGACGACCATGTGACGGTTCAGGCGTCGGCGGCCGGTGACGGTGCCGGTGTGCTGACCCCGGGAAGTTTCAGCTGGCACGTGCTCACTTCGCTGGTCGATGACGTCCAGGCGTTCAGTGACGGGCATGAAACCAACGGCACGGGTGAGGTATTCGGGGTCACGCTGACAACCCGCCGGGCGGGCTCCGGGCGGTGAGTCCGCGTGCCGCCGGCAGCGGCTCACAGTCCGGATCGGAGTACGCCGATGTCGGGGATATGTTTCGTGAACTTGCCCTATACGATGCCGAGTCACCCGACTTCCGTAACCGTAAAGACAAGATCGTGGAACGGTGTCTGCCGCTGGCGGACCACATCGCTCGCCGGTTTGAGGGCCGCGGAGAGTTACGGGACGACCTGGTCCAAGTGGCGCGGGTCGGACTGGTCAACGCGGTAACACGCTTTGACGTCGAGACTAGCTCGGATTTCGTCTCGTTCGCCGTTCCGACGATCATGGGCGAGGTCCGTCGCCATTTCCGCGACAACAGCTGGTCGGTCAAAGTTCCTCGCCGACTCAAAGAGCTACACCTTCGGTTGGGGGTGGCGACGGCCGAACTGTCGCAACGCCTGGGGCGGGCGCCGACCGCCTCCGAACTCGCGGCCGAGCTCGAGTTGAGCCGCGACGAGGTGGTCGAAGGACTGGTCGCGGGCAGCTCGTACAACACGTTGTCGATTGACGGCGGCGGCAGCTCGGACGAGGACGACGTCCGCTCGATCGCTGACACCCTCGGTGAGGTCGATGCCCGGATGGACCGTATCGAGGACCGAGAGGTGTTGCGGCCCTTGCTGGAAGACCTCCCGGAGCGCGAACGCGCCGTGCTGGTGCTGCGGTTCTTCGAGTCGATGACCCAGACCCAGATTGCCGAGCGGGTCGGCATCTCGCAGATGCACGTGTCGCGCCTGCTGGCCAAATCGCTGGCGAAGCTGCGCGATCAGCTGCAGTAGCCCTGGTCAGCGGTCGGCAGCGCGTGTTCGACCCCAGATGTAAACGACGCCCGCGGGCGGTTCTCCACCGTGGCAGGGTCCCGCGGTTCGGCCGACACCGTGCGGGACGTGCGCGGGTTCGCCACCAAGTTTTACACCGAGGCGGGCAATTACGACCTGGTGGGCAACAACTTTCCAGTGTTCTTTATCCAGGACGGGATCAAGTTTCCCGACAGGTACGCGATGCACTTCGTCACGGAGGCTTACGAGCACCTCAAGGTGATCGGGGCCTTCGGGGCCGGTGTCAAGCTGTTGCCAAGGCCGGCATCTCCGAGCGGCCGACCGAGGCCACCGCGGTCGTCGTCGCCACCGGGGTGGTGACGACGACGGCCGCAGCTGATGACTTGAACGACGAGTTCTTCGACGCGTTCGCCGCTGCACTCGCCGAGCACCGCGTCTGGAACCGCTCGGCCGACGCGGTACCGGCCTAGACCGCTAGCTCACGGCACCAGGCGCAGCGGCCGACCGGACCGCTGCACCTCGGCCAACGCGTCCGTCAGCGAGTCCACCAGCGGAAGTCGAGAGTGCGGATCGCAGATCCGCAGCAAGGTGGACAGTGCGGAACTCGGGACCACCTTCAGATTGGTCTGCGCACTGGAGCACTGCGCGCTGATCGACTGAAGAGCTGAAAACCCGGCGGTCCCAATGAAGGTCAGATCAGACAGGTCCACCACCAACCATTCGCAGCACTCAGCGCAGCGCTGGGCATAGTCCGCGAATGGGTTGGCGTTCGCCGCGTCGATCTCGCCATTGACGGCAACGACGGCTCCGGTGCGACCCCAATGAACCGTGAACTTGGCGGTGTGATTGCGCCAAACTTGGGTGGCTTCCGTTGCAGGAGTGGCGAATGCGTTCTGAGTAACCTTGCTGATCGTCATGTTGTGGCTCCATCAGTCGACGAATCGTGCTGTTGGATCACGTCAACGTAATCACTTGCGGGGCTGCGTTTACGCGGTGACGTTTCACTGCGGCTGTGAACTCAACCGGAGGAACCAGACGTTACCGAGCTTCGTTGCGATTGGCAAAGAGGTGCCCGACAATTTCGGGAAAATCCCAGTGAAACCTTAACTTTCACGTTGCGAGCAGCGACGAACGTCCCGCTGACCAGGCTGATGTCATCACCTCGGCGAGCCGATTTTCCACAGCACCGAGAGCCCGCATGCCGAATACGACATCAGTCTCCAAATGCGGAGCGTGGTCCAAAAGGTCGCCTATCACGTTCGTTTCGCACCACCTGTTCGTGCACCGTGTCGGCCCCGACGTGCTCGGCGTGGAACGCGATGCACGGCTCCGGTGCATCCATCCGCCGCAGCGCCGCGACCAGGCGGCTCGAGCCGGGAGGAGGGTCGGCGCCTACCGAGACGCCGGATTCACCGGAGGCCTTTCTCAAGGAGGCCGCAGAGCCGCTGCTGGCGGAGCCGGGCAAAGCAGGTCGCCGCCATCAGCGCGGCGGGTTTCGGGTTGAGGTGCCGAGGGTGCAAGGGGACTCATGAACGACACCGATGAGGGAATCGATCGCAGGCGTACGACCCAGCCGCGGCCGGACTGGTGTTCAAGAACCGCCGTGAATTGCCGGGATTGGCATTGCTGCTGATGGCGGCACTGGCATTGGCGGGCTTCATGAGCGCTGCCGTGCAGCACGACGCCGGGTGGACGCTGGGTTTCGGGATCTCGGTCCTAGTGCTGGCGATCGGCGGTTTGACCTGGGTTTTCATCGGTCGGAACCGGGCCACCCACGCCGGTCATCACCGGCGTCAGACCTAACGCGCCAGCGGCGAACCGGGACACTGCCTGCGACCCGGTCAGTGCCGCCTCGCTGTGACCTGGCCGGTGGCGGCTGCCGATCTCGCCTGAACCGGGATTCAGCGTCACCTCGGCCAACAATTCGCCCGTCGTCGGCTCGCAGACCGCCCAGAGATAGCGCGTGTCCTCGGCCCAACCGGATTCCGCCTTCGCGACGTAGTCCGGGTCGGTCTCACCGAGGTCGGCCAGGGTCACACGGTCGTCTATACGATCGTCGGCCCGTGGTATCCGCAGATACCACGGGCCGGCGTTGATCTCGACGGGCTCTATGGTCCGACTCCTCCTCATCGCTGGCGCTCTGCATCGTCGTCGGACGCTCTATGGTCCGACTCCTCCTCATCGCTGGCGCTCTGCATCGTCGTCGGACGCTCTATGTCGGCTACTTGATCTCGCAGATCACGGTGCCCTGCGTGATGGCCGATCCGGCCTCTGCCGACAGGCCGGTGATGACACCGTCCTTGTGCGCGGTGACCGGGTTCTCCATCTTCATGGCCTCCAGGACGGCGACCAGGTCACCGGTGGCGACCTCCTGGCCCTCCTCGACGGCCACCTTCACCACGGTGCCCTGCATCGGTGCGGTGACGGCGTCACCGGACGCCGCCGCGCCGCCGTGCGCGCCCCGCTTGCGGGCCTTCGGCTTCTTTCTGAGGACACCGCTGGCGCCACTTCCACCGGCACCACCGCCGCCCAGCGCCAGGTCACCCGGCAGCGACACCTCCAGGCGCCGGCCGCCGACCTCGACGACCACCTTCTGGCGCGGCTGGACGCCGTCTGCGTCCTCGAGGGATCCCTCGCCGGTGAAGGGCTCGATGTTGTTCTCGAACTCGGTCTCGATCCAGCGGGTGTGGACCGTGAAGCCGTTCTCGTCGCCGATGAAGGCCGGGTCGCGGACCACCACGCGGTCGAACGGGATGACCGTGGCCAGCCCCTCCACGTGGAACTCGTCCAGGGCGCGCCGGGCGCGCTCCAGGGCCTCGGTGCGCGTCGCTCCGGTGACGATCAGCTTGGCCAGCATCGAGTCGAACTGGCCGCCGATCACCGAACCGGTCTCCACGCCGGAGTCCATCCGGATGCCGGGGCCGGTCGGCGGGTCGAAGCGGGTGACCGGGCCGGGGGCGGGCAGGAAGCCGCGACCGGCGTCCTCGCCGTTGATGCGGAACTCGATCGAGTGGCCGCGCGGCTCGGGGTCTTCGGTGAGGTCCAGCGTCTCGCCGTTGGCGATCCGGAACTGCTCACGCACCAGGTCGATACCCGAGGTCTCCTCGGTGACCGGGTGTTCCACCTGCAGACGGGTGTTGACCTCCAGGAAGCTGATCAGGCCGTCCTGGCCGACCAGGTACTCCACGGTGCCGGCGCCGTAGTAACCGGCCTCCTTGCAGATCCGCTTGGCGGACTCGTGGATCTCCTTGCGCTGCGCGTCGGTCAGGAACGGCGCGGGGGCCTCCTCGACCAGCTTCTGGAAGCGGCGCTGCAGCGAGCAGTCGCGGGTGCCCGCGACGACGACGTTGCCGTGCTGGTCGGCGATGACCTGGGCTTCGACGTGGCGCGGCTTGTCCAGGTAGCGCTCCACGAAGCACTCGCCACGGCCGAAGGCCGAAATCGCCTCACGGGTGGCCGAGTCGAACAGCTCGGGAATCTCTTCGAGCGTGCGCGCCACCTTCATGCCGCGACCACCGCCGCCGAACGCGGCCTTGATCGCCACCGGCACACCGTGCTCCTTGGCGAACGCCACCACCTCGTCGGCGTCCTTGACCGGGTCCGGGGTGCCGGGCACCAGGGGAGCCTTGGCGCGGGCAGCGATGTGGCGAGCGGTGACCTTGTCGCCGAGGTCGCGGATCGACTGCGGGCTCGGCCCGATCCAGATCAGCCCGGCGTCGATCACGGCCTGGGCGAAGTCGGCGTTCTCGGAGAGGAAGCCGTACCCGGGGTGAATCGCGTTGGCGCCGGACTGCGCTGCGGCGTCGAGGATCTTCTCGAATACCAAGTAGGACTCGGCCGAGGTCTGCCCGCCCAGGGCGAACGCCTCATCGGCAAGCCGGACATGAGGTGCGTCGGCGTCGGGCTCGGCGTACACGGCCACGCTGGCCAATCCGGCGTCGCGCGCGGCGCGGATCACTCGAACGGCGATCTCCCCGCGGTTGGCGACGAGCACCTTGGAGATCTTCGAGCTGGCATGGTTCGCCACTGGCCCTCCTGATGGCATGTATAAGAAATGTCTTTAAGAATCTAGCTTCAGGCAGTGTAAAGCGCGACCGCTGAACCTGTTCCAGTGCCCCTTACGCGGCGCGTAAATGCCGCTTGATGCGGGTCAACATGGCCGACATACCCCGCAGCCGCAGCGGGCTGATCAGTGTGGCCAACCCGAGCCGAGACGCGAAATCCTCCGGCACGCCCAGGATGACATCGGCCGGCTCGCCGTCGAGGCCGGCCGCCCAGATCGATGCGAAGCCGCGCGTCGTCGGCGCCTCTACAGGCGCGCTGAAATACAGCCGCACCCGCTGCGGGTCGGCGGCATCGACATGCAGGAACAACGGCGACTGGCACTCCGGTACCGGTTCCATGGCGGATTCGGTCAGCTCGTCCGGCAGATCGGGCAGTTCGTCGGCGAATTCGAGCAGCAGCTTGAGCTTGTCCTGGCCTTCGACTTCGGCGAAGTCGGACACCACCTGCGCCAGTCCCTCCGGCAGGCTCATCAGCTGGCGGGGCTCCCCGGGGCTCCGGACAGCTGTCCGGGTTCGGGGCCGTCAACGATGGGCACGCGCACGGTGTTGCCCCACTCGGTCCAGGAGCCGTCGTAGTTGCGGACATCGTCGAGGCCGAGCAGGTGGGTCAGAACGAACCAGGTGTGGCTGGAGCGTTCTCCGATGCGGCAGTAAGCGATCGGCTTGTCGTCGGGCTTCAGGAAGCTGTAGAGCGCCTCGAGCTCCTCGCGCTTGCGGAACCGGCCGGCGTCGTCGGCCGCCTTGCTCCACGGGACCGACACCGCGGTGGGGATGTGGCCGCCGCGCAGCACACCCTCCTCCGGGTATTCGGGCATGTGGGTGCGCTCGCCGGTGTATTCCTGCGGGGAGCGGACGTCGATCAGCGGGACCTGGCCGATGTTCTCCAGCACGTCGTCCTTGTAGGCCCGGATGGGGGCGTCGTTGCGCTTGACGACGGGGTAGCCGGTGGTGGCCTTCGACGGGACGTCCAACGTGGTCTCACGGCCCGAGGACACCCACAGGTCGCGCCCGCCGTCGAGCAGTCGCACGTCCTGGTGACCGAACAGGGTGAACACCCACAGGGCGTAAGCAGCCCACCAGTTGGACTTGTCGCCGTAGATCACCACGGTGTCGTCACGGGAGATGCCCTTGCGGTTCATCAGGTCCGCGAACTGCTCGCCGGTGATGTAGTCGCGGACCGGGGAATCGTTGAGATCGGTGACCCAGTCGATCTTGACCGCGGTGGGAATGTGGCCGATGTCGTAGAGCAAGACGTCCTCGTCGGACTCCACCACGACAAGGCCGGGCCTGCCCAGATTGCCCGCCAGCCAATCGGCTGTCACCAACCGCTCGGGGTGGGCGTAGGACTGCAGGGCAGGAGTGGGATCGGCAGGCACTGGCACGATGCCGAGCGTACCGGGCGGTAACCGTTGTGCCACTCCCGTCGGGAAATCTCCCTCGACGTCGGGTGCGCGCGCCCCTGGGTCAGTCGACGGGGTTGGCCGCCCACAGTGCAGCGACCGAGAGGCCTGCGCCGCGCAGCAGCCGGCGCAGCATCGGCAGGCTGATGCCGATGACGCTGGAGGGATCGCCGTCGACGCCGTCGACGAACCAGCCCCCCAGGCCATCCAGGGTGAATCCGCCGGCTACCCGCAGTGGCTCGCCGCTGGCCAGGTAGGCCTCCAGATCGTCGTCATCGGGTTGACCGAAGCGCACTGTGGTGACGGAAGTTTCGGTGATCTGATGGGTGATCTCGTTGTCGCGCAACCGGATCAGGCTGTGGCCGGTGTGGAGTTGGCCGGAGTTGCCGGCCATCGCGCGCCAGCGGACGCGGGCCTCGTCGACCGTCGGCGGCTTGCCGCACAGTTTGCCCTCGATATAGAGCATCGAATCGCAGCCGATCACAACGCAATCGGTGCTCACCGGAGGCTGCAGTGTGGAGGCGACCTGTTCCGCCTTCGCGGCGGCCAGAGTGCCGGTCACGGCATCCGGGGTCGCGGTGGCGGGCAGGCCGGCCATCAAGGCGTCCTCGTCGACACCGGAGACCACCACCAACGGGTCGATCCCGGCGCCACGCAGGACGGCCAGCCGGCCTGAGGAGGCCGAGCCGAGGACCAGTCGCGTCACGGACGGGTCATCGGCGCATATGGGTGCGTTCCCGCAGAGTGATCAGCTGCCAGCTGAACACCGGAATCCGCAGCTTGTCGACCGGGTGGCCCCACAGATTGCGGTCCCGCGGACCGGATTCGGCTCCCGAGCCGCCGGCTGTACCGAGCACCGCGACCAGCGCCGCGATCTCTGCGTCGGTGGGGTTGCCCCGCAACACCTTGATGTGTGGTTCGGCCGCCGCAGGAGTCTCCTCGACCGCGGTGCTGGCTTTGTCCTCGCCGCTCACAAGCTCGCTCCGCTCACAGTGCCTTCGCTGCTCGTGTCACTCGTGTCATTCGCTGCGCTCACTCCACTCGTTCCGCTCACAGTGCCTTCGCTGCTCGTGTCACTCGTGTCATTCGCTGCGCTCACTCCACTCGTTCCGCTCACAGGGGAATGTTTCCGTGCTTCTTGGGCAGCGGCTGGACGATCTTGCGTTCCAGCAGCCGCAGCGACGTCGCGATGTAGCCGCGGGTGTGCGACGGCGGGATCACCGCGTCGACGTAGCCCCGCTCGGCGGCGACGTAGGGGTTTACCAGCGTGTCTTCGTACTCCTGCTGGAGCTCCAGGCGCAGTGAGTCGACGTCGTCGCCATTCTTCGAGGCTTCGGTGAGCTGCTGGCGGTAGACGAACCCGACCGCGCCCGAGGCACCCATCACCGCGATCTGGGCCGTCGGCCAGGCCACGTTGACGTCAGCGCCCATCTCCTTGGACCCCATCACGCAGTACGCGCCGCCGTAGGCCTTGCGGGTGATGACGGTGATCTTGGCGACGGTGGCCTCACCGTAGGCGTAGAGCAGCTTGGCGCCGCGCCGGATGATGCCGTTGTACTCCTGCTCGGTGCCGGGCAGGAAGCCGGGCACGTCGACCAACAGCACGATCGGGATGTTGAAGCAGTCGCAGGTCCGGATGAACCGGGCGGCCTTTTCCGAGGCGTTGATGTCCAGACAGCCGGCGAACTGGGTCGGCTGGTTGGCCACGATGCCGACCGTGCGGCCCTCGATGCGGCCGAAACCGACGATGATGTTCTGCGCGTAACCGGCCTGGACTTCCAGGAACTCGTCGTCGTCGAGGATCCGGGTGATGACCTCGTGCATGTCGTACGGCTGGTTCGGCGAGTCCGGGATCAGCGTGTCGAGCTCGAGGTCCTCGGCGGTGAGGTTGTCCTCGATGGACCCCTCCGCGGCCGGCACCGGGAAGTGCGGCGGGTCGGCGTAGTTGTTCGCGGGCAGGTAGCTCAACAGGTCGCGGACGTAGTCCAGGGCGTCCTGCTCGCCGGAGGCGACGTAGTGCGCGGTACCGGACTTGCCCATGTGGGTGTGGGCACCGCCCAGCTCCTCCTGGGTGACCTCTTCGCCGGTGACGGTCTTGATCACGTCGGGGCCGGTGATGAACATCTGGCTGGTCTGGTCGACCATCACGATGAAGTCGGTCAGGGCGGGGGAGTACACGTGACCGCCGGCCGCCGCACCCATGATCAGCGAGATCTGCGGGATCACGCCGGAGGCCCGGATGTTGTTGTGGAAGATCTTGCTGTACAGGCCCAGCGAGACCACACCCTCCTGGATGCGGGCGCCGGCGCCGTCGTTGATCCCGATCAGCGGCCGGCCGGTCTTCATGGCCAGCTCCTGGACCTTGACGATCTTCTCGCCGTAGACCTCGCCGAGGCTGCCGCCGAACACGGTGGCGTCCTGGCTGAAGATGCAGACCTCGCGGCCGTCGATGGTGCCGTAACCGGTCACCACGCCGTCGCCGAGCGGACGCTTGTCGGCCAGGCCGAAGTTGGTGCTGCGGTGCTTGGCCAGCGCGTCGAGCTCGACGAATGAGCCCTCGTCAAGCAAGGCGTAGACCCGCTCGCGAGCGGTCAGCTTGCCCTTGGCATGCACCTTCTCGACAGCGGCCTCACCGACCGGGTGCAGGGTCTCCTCGGTCCGACGCTTGAGGTCAGCGAGTTTGCCCGCGGTGGTGTGGATGTCGACGACATGCTCGGCTTGCGCCTCTACGTGGGCCTCGCCGGAGTGCTCAGTAACGCTGGTCATAAGAAACGATCTTAAAGTGTGTGCTTGCGGATCGCCCGACCGGACCGGTTAGGCGAGTCACCTGCCCCGCGTCGGCTCCAACCGGATCACCACGGCCTTGGACACCGGCGTGTTGGACTTCTCCGCGGTGTGGTCCAGCGGTACCAGCGGATTGGTCTCCGGATAGTAGGCCGCCGCGTTGCCGACCGGCGTGGAGTAGGCGACCACCAGGAAATCGTCGGCTCTGCGCTCCTGCAGTCGGCCTTCGGCGCCGCGCCACTCCGACACCAGATCGACCCGGTCACCGTCCGACAGACCCAGGGCTTGGATATCGGCGGGGTTGACGAACACCACTCGTCGGCCGCCCTTCACCCCGCGGTAACGATCGTCGAGTCCGTAGATCGTGGTGTTGTACTGATCGTGGCTGCGCAGGGTCTGCAGTATCAGACGCCCGGGTGGGGTGGGGACCCATTTCAGCGGGTTGATCGCGAAGTTGGCCTTGCCGGTGTGCGTGGGGAATTCGCGGGCGTCACGCGGCGGGTGGGGCAGCTGGAAGCCATCGGGCTGGCGGACCCGGCGGTTGTAGTCGGCGCAGCCGGGGACCACTGCCGCGATCGCATCACGGACGGTGTCGTAGTCGTCGGCGAAACGCTCCCACGGCACCGGATGTTCCTGGCCCAAGACGGCGCGGGCCAGCTCGCAGACGATCTGCACCTCGCTGCGAACCATGTCGCCAGGCGGACGCAGGCGGCCCCGCGAAAGGTGCACCATCGACATCGAATCCTCTACCGACACCACTTCTTTGCGTCCGTTGCGGATATCGCGGTCGGTGCGTCCCAACGCAGGCAGGATCAATGCGCTGCTGCCGTGGACCAGATGGCTGCGGTTGAGCTTGGTCGAAACCTGCACTGTCAGCGAACAGCGGCGTAACGCGACCTCGGTGACCTCGGTGTCCGGCGAGGCGGACGCGAAGTTGCCGCCCATGGCCATAAATACCGTGGCGCGCCCATCGCGCATCGCCCGAATCGCGGCCACCGTGTCGTAACCGTGCCCACGTGGGCTCACGATGCCGAATTGGCGATCCAACGCGGCCAGGAACGATTCCGGCATCTGCTCGTAGATGCCCATCGTCCGGTCGCCCTGAACATTGGAGTGTCCTCGTACCGGGCAGACACCGGCACCCGGTTTACCGATCATGCCGCGCAGCAGCAAGACGTTAGTGGCCTCGCCGATGGTGGCGACCGCGTGACTGTGCTGGGTCAGGCCCATCGCCCAGCACAACACTGTGCGCTGCGACGCGATCAACATCTTTGCGACGCGCCGCAACTGGGCGTGCTCCACTCCCGTCGCGGCGGACACCACATCGAAGTCCACATCGCGAGTCCGGCTTCGGTACTCGTCAAAACCGGCGCAGTGCCGCGCGATGAAATCGTGGTCGACCACGGTGCCGGGGGAGCGCTCCTCCGCCTCGAGCAGCAGCCTGCCGAGCCCGGCGAACAATGCCATGTCGCCACCGAGACGGATCTGGACGAACTCGT